>OBII01000001.1_pt1 | contig 536043 bp, 479 predicted proteins | sample 2433771 | NCBI WGS metagenome assembly OBII01 (sample SAMEA2452127, study PRJEB22498) | human gut metagenome | biome: human feces; feature: human gut; material: feces | place: Australia | collected 2012
TATGATAGGGGTCTCCAAAACCTTTGGTGGGAGTTCGATTCTCTCATCCCCTGCTATTTAAAGGATTTAAGTTGAATTTCAGCTTGAATCCTTTTTTTGCATTTAAAAAGATTAATTATAAAGTTGCTAAAACTATATAATAATAATGATGAGGAGATAATCATGAATGAATCTAAATATGAGCATATAGTACACCCATTTCCACCGTTGTATAACAGTGAATCAAGAATACTGATACTTGGAAGTCTGCCATCAGTTAAGTCAAGAGAGCAGATGTTTTTTTATGGACATCCGCAGAACAGATTCTGGAAAATGATTAGTGGAGTATTTGAAGAGGCAGTTCCGCAGACGATAGAAGAAAAGAAGGCATTTATGTTAAAGCATAATATTGCAATGTGGGATACGATATACAGCTGTGACATAATTGGTTCTAGTGACAGTAGTATTAAGAATGTTGTGCCAACAGATTTAAAAAGCATTATAGATAATTCTAAGATTGAAAAAGTAATATGTAATGGGAAAACATCAGGGAAGTATTATGAAAAATATCAGATGAAATATCTGGGAGTTAAACCAGATATTCTTCCCTCAACAAGTCCTGCAAATGCTGCATATTCATTGGGGAAACTTGTTGAGATATGGAAGAAATCTATAATATATTAGATTTTTAATTATTTTTCAGGTTTAACAACATTAAGAGGCATCATAAGATGATCTATGAGGATGCTATAAGCTTTATCACCATTACCAGCTTTGAGATAATCAAAGTATTTCTTGTGTTCATCTAATGTACCAGTAATACGTCCATCAACCTCAAGAGCTGACTGAGAAGTAAGTTTTATCAGATACATTAGTCTTTGAAAAATGTGATTGACTTCATCATTGTTTATGTATTTTACTAAGAGCAGATGAAACTGATGATCGTAACTGATGAAATCTTCATAATTGTCATTATCTGGATGATCTTCAATAGTTTTATATTGAAGGTCAAGAATATTGCCAAGTTCTCTGATAGTTTTCTGACCTCTTGCAGTATTGATATCATTTGCAAGACAATGAGTACAGAAACCTTCTATGGCACATCTTATCTGAATAGTTTCTTTCATGTCCTTCTGATTAAGCTGTCTGATACGAAATCCTTTGCTTGGTATAACATCTATATATCCGTCCTGACTTAAACATTGTAGTGCTTCACGCATAGGAGTTCTGGATATTCCAAGTTCTTTTGATAATTTAGTTTCTGAATACAGATTGTTTACATCAAGTCTGTTGGTAAGAATTAAATCTTTAATATAATTATAAGCTTCCTGCTGAAGCGATGACATAAGCTGCATGTTGTTTAATTCCTTTCGAATACATTTTTATGAATAAAATAATAAACAAAAAAATTCAATTGGTCAATAATTAATTAAAAATCTGTATACCGGTATACTGGATTTATTGAAAATGTACAATGATATTGTGAAAAGTTTGACTAATTTTAATAATTGATTCTTAACCGGTATACTGGTATACTGCAATCAACAAGAAAACAATAAATCATTTTTCAGGAGGAAAAAGAATGAACACAACATTTGAATTAGGAAATTTAAAAGTAATTGATTTAACAAAGCCACTTGATCCAAAGACTGAATCAAGAAGATGTCACCTTATCAGATATAACACAGGCGGTCCAATCCCTGACTTCCATACAGCAATGGATCTTACAAGCCACCTTGGAACACATTGTGAGTGTCCTTATCATCATGATGACAACTGGCCATCAGTTGCAGAGCTTCCACTTACAACATTCATGGGAAGAGCAATCTACGTTGACTTCAAGGATACATTACCACACAGAAAGCACATCAGTGCAGCAGACCTTGACAAGGCAACAGAAGGCTGGGTAAAGGAAGGAGATATCCTTATCATTGATTCTTCTTACAAGCTTGCCCCATTCACACCAGACACTAATACAGACAAGGATCAGAGATTACTTGTTAATGGTGAGACAGCACAGTGGTGTGTAGATCACAAGATTAAATGTGTTGGTTTCGGTGACGGAGTTTCAATTGAAAACTGCAACGAAGATGTTAAGCCATTCCATGACATCTGTATGGCAGAAAACATTGTATTCCTTGAAGTATTAAAGAACTTAGACAAGCTTACACAGGATACATTCTTCATGTCATACTCACCACTTCCAATTTATGGACTTGATTCTTGTCCTATCCGTGCTTATGCAATCGAGGGACTTGCAGAATTTTCAAGATAATTAGTTAGAATAATAAGGAGATTACAGTTATGAAGATTGCAGTTCTTGGTGCAGGAGCCATGGGTTCAATATATGGTGGACATCTTTCATTACACAATGATGTCTATATGATTGATAAGAAGCAGGAAATTGTTGACAAAATCAATGCTGACGGACTTAAGCTTTTTGAGAATGATAAAGATGTAATTTACAGACCTGAGGCAATGACAGACAGTGCTAATCTTGGAGAAGTTGACCTTGTAATACTTTTTGTTAAAGCACTTTTTTCTAAAGCAGCACTTGAAGAAAACAGACATATTATTGGAGAACATACATATGTAATGACTCTTCAGAACGGAGCAGGTCATGAGGATATTCTTTCAGAGTTTGTTCCTAAGGAAAGAATTATCATAGGTACAACAGAGGATAACGGAGCAGTTCTTGATTTCGGCTATGTAAGAAGAGGCGGAAAAGGAAAGACTAATATTGGAATGCTCGTACCTGACAGCAACGGAATGCTTGGAATGATTAAGAAAAGCTTTGATTCATGTGGATTTGATACACATATTTATGATAATATCCAGCAGCTTATATGGGATAAGCTCTTTACAAATGTGTCTCTTTCAGCTCTTACAGGGGTTCTTCAGGTCCCAATCGGTTTTATTGCAGCAGATGAATATGCATGGAGCATGACTGTAACTCTTATTAAAGAAGCATTGGCAGTTGCCAAAGCTTTAGGACTTGAGTTTGATGAGCAGGAAATTATTGAAAGAGTGAGAAATACCTCTATCAGTTCACCAGAAGGAAAGACTTCTATATATGCAGACCTTAAGGCGGGAAGACGCACAGAGGTTAATACAATAAGTGGAGCTGTTGTAAGAGCCGGAGAAAAGACCGGAGTAGATGTTCCAACACATAGAATGATTGTCAACATGGTTCACGCTATGGAAGACAGAGACAGAAAGGAGACGAAATAATGATATTTTCATCTATTAATTCAAAGGATGATTTTACCAGTTATCCGAAGGCAGTACAGAGAGCAATTAAGTATTTAAAGGAAAATGATTTTGTTAATATGGAACCGGGGGTTTATGAACTTGAAGGAAAGCTTATGTACGCGCAGGTATTTGATGCAGAGACTGGTTCTGTAAATGAGAAAAGACCAGAGGTTCATGAGAAGTACCTTGATGTACAGTTCTTAGCTTCAGGTAGAGAAAAGTTAGGATTTACTCCTGATACTGGCAATTATGAGGTTGATGAAAAATTTGATGAAAGAGATCTTATTTTCTACAAATCAGTAGAAAATGAAGGATTTATTACATCAACACCAGGATGTTTCTGTGTATTTTTCCCAACAGATGTTCACAGACCAGCATGTGCTGATGGAGAGCCTATGACAGTAAGAAAAGTAGTAGTTAAGGTAAGTACTGAATTATTGAAATAATTTCAGGAAGGTTTTTATGGGTAAAAAGTTTATTGCATTATTTTTATGCATGAGTTTATTAGTCTGTTCTGCATTAACGGGGTGTAGCACTAACACTACAGCAGATGGACATGAAGTTAAGATTATAAGAGTTGCATTCAATCAGAATGAGGATCACCCTCAGTATAAGGCAATGAGAGAACTTGGAGATAAGTTCGAAGAAGCAACTAACGGAAGATATAAGATGGTTATTTATCCTAACGGTGTGTTAGGAGAACAGGGGTCTATGGCAGAGTTCATAAGAACCGGAGCACTTGATATGGCTATTGTTCCATGTTCAGTTCCAGAAGGATACGATTCGGATTTTGCTATTGTAGGTGCACCTTATCTTTATGATGATATGGATCATTTAAGAAGAACTACATTATCAGGTGCATTTGATGAGCTTTTCAAGTCAACAAGAAAGTTCAATTTTGAAGTTCTTACTGTATATACAGCAGGTGAGAGAAATATTTATGCAAACAAGCCAATTAATACACCAGATGACCTTAAGGGTATGATTGTACGAGTTAATGACTCAACAACATATCTTAACATGGTTAAGTACATGGGTGGTGTTGGTACAGCAATGTCACAGTCAGAGGTTTACACAGCACTCCAGCAGGGCGTTATTGATGCGGGAGAGAACAGTGAGAGAGTATATACAGACTTTAAGCATTATGAAGTTGCTAAGTATTATTCATACACAAAGCATATTGTTCATCCTGATGTAGTTATAGCAAGTACTAACTTCCTTGACAGTATGTCAGCTGCTGATAAGGAAATATTTGACAAGCTTGTTGCAGATTCAACAGATTACGAATTTGATGCATTTGCAGAATCAGTACAGGAAGCAAAGAAGGATGCTGAGGCAAATGGTGCAATTTTTGTGTATCCTGATACAGAATTATTCAGAGAAAAATGCCAGCCACTTCTTGACAGTATTTCCGGACAGTCAGAGGTTACTAAGAAAATATACGATAAAGTACAGGCTTTAAGAGAGGAGAAATAATATGACAGCAGCTAAAAAAGTATTAGACAAGATTACATCATATTCAAGTGTTGTAATATTTATTGCAATGGTACTTATGGTAACATATCAGGTCATAGCAAGATATTTCTTCAAAAGCCCAAGCAGCGTTACTGAAGTACTCACAAGATACTGTTTCGTATGGCTGATTATAATATCAGCAACATATATGTTCGGACAGAGAGAGCATATTAATATATCGGTTATTAAGGATAAGTTACCTAAAACACCTAAGATGATAGTCAGCATAATTATTGAGCTTGTTACAATCTGCTTTGCTGGACTTGTAATGGTATATGGTGGTTTTACAATCGCAAAAATGAATCTTGTACAGTTAGATACAATTCTTCATATTCCAACAGGTGTCATCTATTCAATTATTCCAATATGTGGTGTGATTATAATTTTCTACAGCATTTATAATATTGGACTTGAACTCAAAACAAATAAGCAATAATTATGAGGAGGACTTTCGCATGAGTATAGCATTACAGGTAGCCTTAGTAATGGTTACAATATTAGTTATATTGCTGATAATCGGTGCTCCTATCGGTGTAGCAATCGGTCTTTCATCAGCAGTTTCAATGATATGCATGATTCCGGCAAATGTTTCTTTTGCAACTTCAGCACAGAGAATATTCGCGGGTTCGAATTCATTTTCACTTATAGCCATTCCGTTCTTTATCCTTGCAGGTAATATAATGAACAATGGCGGTATCGCAACAAGACTTGTTAATTGTGCCAAGGTTATTGCTGGTAGAATGCCAGGAGCACTTGCACAGTCAAATGTAGTTGCTAACATGTTATTTGGAGCCATCAGTGGTTCAGGTGCAGCCGCAGCCGCAGCTATGGGAAGCACAATCGGACCATTAGAGGAAAAAGAAGGTTATGATAAGAACTACAGCGTAGCTGTAAATGTAGCTTCAGCTCCGGTTGGAATGCTTATTCCACCAAGTAATACAATGATTGTATATTCAAGTATCGCAGGAAGTGTATCTATTGCAGCACTTTTCATGGCTGGTTATATTCCAGGAATTCTCTGGGGTGGAGCAGTTATGATTCTTGCAGGTATCATGGCTAAGAAGCGTGGATACCAGGCAGAAGAAAGAGTAACATTTAAAATTGCAATGAAGACATTCTGGCAGGCAATTCCAAGCCTTTTACTTATCATAATTGTAATAGGCGGTATTCTTGCAGGTGTGTTCACAGCTACAGAAGGTTCAGCAATTGCTGTAGTATATGCAACAGTTCTTTCACTTATTTATAAGTCATTTAAGTTAAAGGACATTCCAAGAATTGTACTTGAATCAGCAAAGACAACAGGTATCATTACATTTATGATTGGTCTTTCATCTATCATGTCATGGGCTATGGCTTTCACAGAAATACCTGATATGATTGCAACAGCAATCCTTGGTCTTACAGACAACAAGATACTTATTCTTCTTTTAATAAATGTGCTGTTACTTGTAGTAGGAACATTTATGGATGTAACACCGGCAATTCTTATCTTTACACCTATTTTACTTCCTATATGTACAGCATTTGGCATGAGCCCAATACAGTTTGGTATTCTGCTCTGCTTCAACTTATCAATCGGAACAATTACACCTCCGGTTGGAACAATCCTCTTCACGGGCTGCCGTGTTGGTGGAGTTACTATTGAAAGTGTTATCAAGTACATGTTACCGTACTTTGCTATCATTTTCGTAGCATTATTACTGGTTACATACATCCCTGCAATTTCAATGTTCTTACCTAAGATTCTGGGATTGGTGTAATAAATATCTTTTTTCCTAATATAATGTGCACATAGGAAAAGTAAGCGTCTGCAGAGCAGACATTTACTTTTCCTGTGCCATTAACGAACGAACGGCCATGCGAAGCAGGGCGAAAGAGTGCGAAAGCACGGGTTCGTGAGTGTACGTTAAAAAATGAATAAATTATAATAAGAAAGGCACGGGCTGTAAGTTTGGCAGTCCGCGTCTTTTAATTTGCCAATAAATAAATACTATGATATCATTAATTATTATGTGGAAAAGGAATGATTCATATGGATAATATTATTATAAGAAACATGAAAGAAGAGGATTCTTCAGAAGTCCTTGAGATGATGAAGGTATTTTATGCCTCACCAGCACTGCTTTCAGACCCTTCAGAGGATGTTATGAAAAGGGATATTGCGGATTGTCTTGGAGATAATCCATTTATAGAGTGTTTTGTGTTCGAGAATAACACAGGTGTCATCATGGGTTATTCAATGGTTGCACACAGTTATTCTACTGAATGTGGGGGTAATTGTGTGTGGGTTGAAGATATATATATTAAGCCGGATTACAGAGGAAAGAGTATAGCAGGAGTGTTCTTTGAACATCTTGACAATATGTATGGAAAAGAAGCTGTAAGATTCAGACTTGAGGTTGAAGAAGAGAATGAAAGAGCAGTGAAAGCATACAAGAAGGCTGGATTTGAGAGACTCGGTTATGTGCAGATGGCTAAGGATTACTAATTGGAGTTGTTATGAATAATAGTTATAATGAAAGAAGCATGAAGATAATTGACCTTAAGAAAACTATTTTAGAGGACAATGACGTTGATGCTGACAGATTAAGAGAAGAGTTAAAGAAGAAAAATGTATTCTATATGAATGTCATGTCAAGTCCCGGTTCGGGTAAGACTACAACTATTGTTGGTACAATTGAAAGACTTAGGAAACATTTTAATATAGGTGTAATGGAAGCAGACATTGATTCGGATGTTGATGCACTTACTGTTGCTAAGGCAGGAGTGTCAGCAGTACAGCTGCACACAGGAGGAATGTGTCATCTTGATGCTGATATGTCAAGACAGGGAATGGCTGCGTTAGAAGCTGAAGCAGATAATGCACTTGATTTTATTATCCTTGAGAATGTTGGTAATCTTGTGTGTCCGGCTGAGTTTGATACAGGTGCATGTCTTAATGTGGCAATTCTTTCAGTTCCGGAAGGAGATGATAAACCACTTAAGTATCCGCTTATGTTTGAGAAGTGTCAGGTTGTGATTATTAATAAGATTGATTCCATGCCGGCATTTGATTTTGATATGGATAGGGTTAAGAATAATATTGCAATGAGAAATCCGGAAGCAGTAGTTTTCCCTATTTCTGCAAGAACAGGAGAAGGAATGGATGCATGGTGCGAATGGCTAAAAGACAATGCAGCACAATATTTAGGAGAGAACCAGAATGGGTAATGTAAGAGTAATTGATGTACATCAGAGTGTTTATGCAGTTAATGATGAGATAGCTGCTAAGACAAGGGCAAGACTTAAGGAAGAGAAAACATTTATGGTTAATCTTATGTCAAGTCCGGGAGCAGGTAAGACTACGACTCTGATAAGAACAGCTAATATGTTAGGAGACAGATATCGTATAGGTGTAATGGAAGCAGATATTGATTCTTCTGTTGATGCTGAGAAGATGGCGGCAGCAGGGGTTACTTCAATTCAGGTGCATACAGGCGGAGAGTGTGCGATGGACGCTCATATGACCATGCAGGCACTTGATGAATTTGACACAGAGGGGCTTGACCTTCTTGTTATGGAGAATGTTGGTAATCTAGTATGTCCGGCTGAGACAGACACAGGAGCATCGCGTAATGTCGTTATTCTTTCGTATCCTGAGGGTGATGATAAGCCACTTAAATATCCTCTTATGTTCGAGGTGTGTCATGTAGTTCTTATCAATAAAACAGATACTAAAGAGTATTTTGATTTTGATGACAAAGCAGTTGTTGAAAGAATTCACGAAAGAAATCCATTGGCAAAGGTATTTTTCGTATCAGCTAAGACTGGCGAAGGCTTTGAAGAATGGATAAGCTGGCTTGACAATAATATTAAGGAATGGATTGGAGGTACAGTCTGATGGTAGACAGTCGTAATTTTAAAAAACAGAATCAGAAAGGACAGGGATTAAAGAAGCATAAGTGGATTCCGCTTGTTGTTATCGTAGTGCTTGCACTTGTACTTATTCTTATACAGTATTTTATGATTGATATACTTATGGCAGTCAATACAAAATAGTTCATATATTCATGAATTTGGAAAGATTTAATAATCCCCAGCCCTGCAGATTATCTGGCAGGGCTTTTTTAGTACAGCAGGAATGGAGCCTTTTCTTTATCTCTTTAGGAGACATGTCTTTTTTTATCAGAACATCTGCAATTGCACCTGAAACAACCGGGGCAGACATGGAAGTTCCACTTTTTACAGAATATCCGCTAACGGAATTATTGCACGACCTGATATATGAACCATTTACAATAAGCTCTGGTTTTACTATACATTCACTGGTTGGACCTCTTCCTGAATAGAAATCTTTGCCATCCGGGGAACCGACTGTGATAATTTTTTTGCAGGTTCCGGGGATTGCAACAGTCTGTCGTCCAGGCCCTTCATTTCCAGCGGCTGCGACAACAATTATATTATTGTCCCAAAGCTTTTCAATTGCTTTTTCAAGAGCAATGAGATTTTCCTTTTCGCCAAATGTGGTTGCACCGAAGGATATATTGACAACTCTTATATTCAAATCTTTCTGATGGAAGATTATCCAGCCAGCAGCATCTAAAACATTTTCTATCCTGCCATTACCAAATCTGTCTAATACTTTGATTCCTGCGAGACTGGCAGCAGGGCAGATTCCTTTGATTCTGCCGTGGCTTGCATAACCGCTGCCAGCGATAATTCCACTTACATGGGTGCCATGTCCACAGTCGTCATAAGCATTTTTTCTGCCATTGACAAAGTCCTTGAAAGCTACTATACGGTTTTTGAAATCTATATGAGGATATATTCCAGAATCTATTACAGCAACAGTGATTAATTTATTCATAATAATTATTTTCAGAACATAATTTATATTTTAGTATATTCAGATTAGGTGGTTTAGTGAGGTTATATTACAGGGATTAGATGTGACTAATTATTCATTTGCTTTTTTATAAAAAATTGATATAATTTAAGTATAAAAATTATGGAGGTACTTTAATGAAACAGTTAAAGGAAAAAGTTGCTATTGTAACAGGAGCAGGTCAGGGAATAGGTAAAGGAATTGCTCTTTGTCTTGCAAAAAGAGGGGTTAAGGTTATTGCAACGGGACGTAGAGCAGAGCCAATTGAGCAGACAATTGCAGAAATTAAGGAATTAGGAGGAGAAGGCTTCGCCATGACATGTGATTCAGCAGACAGAGCAAGAGTTGAAGAGGTTGTTAAGGCTGCTGCAGAAAAGTATGGAACAGTTGATGTTGTAGTTAATAACGCACAGGCTATTGTTCCTTCTGCTCCAGTTGAAGAAACTTCTTATGATAATATGCTTAAGGCATGGCAGAGTGGTGTAATTGGTTCGCTTAACTATATGCAGGCTGCATTCCCTTATATGAAGGAACAGCATGAAGGAAGAATTATTAACTTCGCTTCTGCAACAGGTATGTTTGGTATTGCAGGACAGTTAGCTTATGGTTCTAACAAGGAAGCATTAAGAGGTATGACTAAGATTGCAGCTAAGGAATGGGGACAGTATGGTATATGTGTCAATATCGTTCTTCCAGGAGCGGAATCACCAGCAGCTAAGGCATGGGCTGAGAAATTTCCAGAGGAATATGCGAAGCAGGTTAACCTTAATCCTATGAAGCGTTTTGGTGATCCAGAGATAGATATTGCTCCTGTCATTGCATTTTTAGCAGGTCCGGATTCATGTTATTTCTCAGGACAGAGTGTGATTGTTGATGGTGCTAATTCTATAATGCCATAATGGCTATATACATGTTGAAATAATTTGCTTTTTGGCGGTTCATGGAATATAATATTTACATCAATAATAATCGTGTATGAGAGGTTTATGTTATGGATAATAAGAGAATTGTAGTTGCCTTAGGAAGAAATGCATTTGGAGAAACATTTCCAGAGCAGCAGCAGAATGTTAAGAAAGCAGCAGTGGCAATAGCTGATCTTGTAGAAGCTAAGTATCAGGTTGTTATTACGCACAGTAATGGACCACAGGTCGGTATGATTCAGACAGCAATGACTGAGTTTGCAAGACTTGAGCCTGATGACAGAACAGTTGCTCCTATGTCTGTATGCGGAGCCATGAGTGAAGGTTATATTGGATATGATCTTCAGAATGCCATAAGAGAAGAGCTTATTAACAGAGGAATATATAAGACAGTTTCAACTATTATTACTCAGGTAAGAGTTGATCCTTTTGACATTGCTTTCAGTGAACCATCTAAGGTTATTGGTAGATATATGTCTAAAGAAGAAGCTGATGCTGAAGAAGAGAAGGGAAATTATGTAGTTGAAGAAGAGCCAGGTAAGTTCAGAAGAATAATTGCTTCACCTATGCCTATTGATATATATGAGATTGATGCTGTCAAGGCATTACTTGATGCAGATCAGGTTGTTATTGCAGCGGGCGGTGGTGGAATTCCTGTATTACAGCAAGGTTCACATCTTAAGGGTGCAAGTGCTATTATTGAAAAGGATTATACAGCTGCCAAGTTAGCAGAGCTTGTTGGAGCGGGAACATTACTTTTCCTTACAGCATATGATAAGCTTACTATAGGAAAGGGAACACCAGAGGAGAAGGTATTTGATACAGTTTCTGCAACAGATCTTCACCAGTATATTAAGGATGGTCACTTCCCAGCAGTTACAACTTTCCCTAAGGTTGATGCATCTATTAGATTCGTAACAGCAGATAAGGAAAGAAAGGCTGTTATTGCTAATCTTGAGAAGGCTAAGGAAGGTCTTGCTGGAAAGACAGGAACAACAATTACAGCGTAATATTTTACTCATAATATCAAATAAGGCACGGACATGAATGTCCGTGCCTTATTTGCAAATACAAATTTAAATATTAAGCAGCTTCTTTAACTCCGTTGCCGAAGAAATCTTCATACCATACAAGGAACATGTAAATTGTCCATATCTTACGTGAATTATCGGCCTTACCTTCTTTGTGGTCATCAAGATATTTAACAATCTCATCAGTGTTAAAATACTTTTCAGCAGCTTCACTTGTGAAAGCCTTTTTAATCATATTGTAGTACTTCTCATCCTTGAGCCAGATTCTGATAGGAACAGGGAATCCAAGTTTCTTCTTCTCAGCAACCATGTCTGGAAGATGTCTATGGGCAGCCTGTCTCATGGCATACTTGGTATTACTCTTGTTAACCTTGTACTTAGTTGGAATAGTACGGGCAACATTGAATACTTCCTTATCAAGGAAAGGAACTCTTACCTCAAGAGAATGAGCCATACTCATCTTGTCAGCCTTAAGTAAGATATCGCCTATCAACCAGAAATTGATATCAATATATTGCATCTTAGTAACATCATCCTTATCAGCAACTTTATCATAGAAAGGCTTTGTAAGTTCCTTATGGTCATACTTGCCGGTAGGATTCTTTAATATCCTGGCACGCTCTTTTTCATTGAACATGAAAGCATTACCTATGAATCTTTCTTCAACTGTCTTGCTTGCTCTGTTCAAGAAGCTTTTTCCCTTGAATTTGAATGGGATAGCGTTGGCAATATTGGCAAGTCCTTTTCTTAAGCCCTTAGGGAGCTTCTGAAATTCTGCAAGGTCAAGTGGTTCTCTGTAAATGTTATATCCACCGAAGAACTCGTCAGCACCTTCACCTGACATGGCAACCTTTACATGCTTGGCTGCTGTCTGGCTTACAAAGTAAAGTGCAATGGCAGCAGGGTCAGCTAAAGGCTCGTCCATATGATACTGGATTTTAGGAATTGCAGCCCAGTATTCTTCACTTGAAACAAGCTTTGAATAATTGTCAATCTTAATCTTGTCAGATAAAGCTTTGGCATAGTCAATCTCGTTGTATTTTTCATAATCAAATCCAACAGTAAATGTTTTGTCACCGTTAAATGTAGCAGCAACATAGCTTGAATCAACACCGCTTGAGAGAAATGAACCAACCTCAACATCACTGATTTTATGGTGTTCAACTGAATCATGCATAACATCGTCGATTTCATCAACAAATTCATCTAAAGACTTGCTCTCATCAGCATCAAATGTTGGCTCCCAGTATCTTTCAATGTTAAGCTCGCCTTTGTGGAATGTAAAGCAGTGACCAGGCATCAACTTGAATATTCCTTTGAAAAATGTTTCATCAAGTACTGAGTACTGGAATGTGAGATAATTCTCAAGTGCAACAGGATTAACCTCTTTCTTATAAGCAGGATGCTCTAAGATACTTTTAATCTCTGAACCATATATCATGTTGCCGTCTGCAACTGTGTAGTAGAAAGGCTTGATTCCGAAGAAGTCTCTTGCTCCGAAAAGAGTTTCTTTTTCACTGTCCCAGATTACGAATGCAAACATTCCACGAAGTTTGTTAAGCATGTCCTTGCCATACTCCTCGTATGAGTGAATGAGAACTTCAGTATCTGAATTGTTAGCAAATACATGACCTTTCTCTATAAGGTCTTTTCTTAAATCCTGATAGTTATATATCTCACCGTTAAATGTTATTACTATCTTCTTATTTTCGTTAAACATAGGCTGGCTTCCGTTATCAAGGTCAATGATAGAAAGTCTTCTAAAGCCCATGTATGCTTTATCATCAATGTATTTACCAGCACTGTCAGGGCCTCTGTGAATAATTTTGTTCATCATGCGTTCAAGAACAGCATCACCATCAGCCAAGTATCCAGTAAAACCTGCGAATCCACACATGTATCTGTACCTCCATAATTATGACTGCACAATCTGTGCATTGTTAAATGTAGTGTGTAAAAATTACTTATGAATTATAACAAAGTAATCAGGCTAATACAAGTCAGTTTCTGTTTACAAAATATTTGAAATAAATTATAATAATTAATCAGGTAAGAAAAAGAAAGAGAGGTTCTTTATATTATGGACAAAATTAAGATGACAACTCCACTTGTAGAGATGGACGGAGATGAGATGACAAGAGTATTGTGGAAGCTTATCAAGGACGAGCTGCTCACTCCTTTTATTGATCTTAACACAGAATATTATGATTTAGGTCTTGTACATAGAAATGAGACTAATGATCAGGTGACTATAGATTCAGCAGAAGCTACTAAGAAGTATGGTGTTGCAGTAAAGTGTGCAACAATTACGCCTAATGCAGCAAGAATGACAGAATATAACCTTAAAGAGATGTATAAGAGCCCTAACGGAACAATAAGAGCCATGCTTGATGGTACAGTATTCAGAGCTCCTATTATCGTTAAGGGTATTGAGCCATATGTTAAGACATGGAAGAAGCCTATCACAATTGCAAGACATGCGTATGGTGATGTGTATAAGGCATCTGAGATGAAGGTTTCTGAGGCTGGTAAGGCAGAGCTTGTATTTACTAATGAGGCTGGTGAAGAGACAAGAGAGCTTATTCATAACTTTAAGGGCGCAGGAGTTCTTCAGGGAATGCATAATCTCAACGATTCTATCGAGAGCTTTGCAAGAAGCTGCTTTAATTTTGCGCTTGAGACAAAGCAGGATCTCTGGTTTGCAACTAAGGATACAATCTCTAAAAAGTATGACCATACATTTAAGGACATATTTCAGGAGATATTCGATGCTGAGTATAAGGATAAGTTTGAAGAAGCTGGCATAACATACTTCTATACTCTTATAGATGATGCAGTAGCAAGAGTTATCCGTTCAGAGGGTGGATATATCTGGGCTTGTAAGAACTATGATGGAGATGTTATGAGTGATATGGTAGCCACAGCATTTGGTTCACTTTCAATGATGACTTCTGTTCTTGTATCACCTAATGGATACTATGAGTATGAAGCTGCACACGGAACAGTACAGAGACATTATTATAAGCATCTTAAGGGTGAAGAAACATCTACTAACCCTATTGCTACTATATTCGCATGGACAGGCGCTTTAAGAAAAAGAGGAGAGCTGGATAATATTCCTGAGCTTGGAAAATTTGCTGATACTCTTGAGCGTGCATGCATTAAGACTATTGAAGATGGAAAGATGACAAAGGATCTTGCACTTATTACAACAATGGAGAATCCTGTAACACTTAATACACAGGATTTCATCAGTGCAATAAGAAAGACTCTTGAGGAGCTCCTTTAATTAAGGGGAGAATTTTCCATTTAATGATGGAGGGTACATTATGTCACATATACTGGGTATAACATTTAGAAGTATGAATATAAGCCAGCTTGTTATATGGTTTTTTATATACAGCTTTCTTGGATGGTGTATGGAATGTGTGGTTATCAGAAAGCAGCTTGGTTACTGGGAAAACAGGGGCTTTGCCAAGCTGCCGTTCTGTGTAATATATGGTTTCGGGACACTGATTGCTTTTAATATTTTTAAGCCAATAGAGCATAATTATATTGCACTATATATTTTTGGATGTATATGTGCTACAGCATTTGAGTACCTTACAGCACAGGTTATGTTAAAACTGTTTGGTGAAGTGTGGTGGAATTATGATCATCTTAAGTTTAATTACAAAGGCATCATATGCTTACAGTCAACACTTGCCTGGGGGTTTGTTGCCGTATTTATATTCGGATTTTTGAATAAATTTGTGGAGCGTTTTGTATTCTCAATCGATTACAGGATTGCCAGTGTTATGGCAATGATTCTTGTCTTTTCATATACTGCGGATTTTATGCAGAGTTTTTCGGAAAGTCTTAATATGCAGAATATGGATATCAAAGCGGAGATGAGAAAGTTTATTAAGATGTTTCACAGATAATCAGCATCTTATTGACAATTGATTCGGGGATAATTATATGATTTTTAAAAAGTTACGAAACAATTTTAGTCTTTTAATTGACAGCAGCAGGCATGTATGGACATTTGAACTGGCATACAAGCTTGTTGCTTTTGCTGTTATATTCCCCATTGTTTTATTTACAATTAATTTTCTTATGAAGATAGCAGGAGTGAACTATCTTACTAATGAATATATTCAGAGAGCAATGACACACCCTGTAGTCATATTTGCAATTTTTCTTGCTATGGGTATATTTGTATTCTATTGCACTTATGAGATGACATATCTCTCAGTCTGTTTCGAGACAAAGAGAACATCATGTAATGCATCTGTTGTTGATATATTTTATAATTCTTATAAGGTTTTTAAAAATGTTTTTAAGCCAAGACATGTAGGTCTGAGTATATTTTACTTCATATCAATTCTGGCTTCCAATGTAACTGTATGGTTTAATGTCTTATACAGTGAGACTAATACTAACTTAATTAAAATGTATATCATTAGGAATCACTGGTATATTAAGGCTGAAGTTATATTTATGTTTGTCATTATATACGCAATTGTAATTCCTGGAATATATGCAATGAATATATGCATGATGGAAGGACTGGGATTTAGGGAAGCATATAAGAAAAGTGCCCATATGGTTAAGAAGCATCCAATGGGAACAATATCAGCACTTGTTGTGTATAATCTGGTTATGCTTGCAATTATTGGAATAACTTATGTGCTTATATCAGTATTTCTTGTTGCAGGTGTTAAGATTCTTAATATGGCATATCTTGGAAATGCTATATTTCTGTCTGCATTAAGGACAGAAAGACTAATTATAAAATGTATTCTTGTATGTGTAGCAATACCACTGTCTTTTTCGGCTATTTCACATATGTATTACAAATATACTGATGTAGACGATATTACATTTGAGTTCACAGATATACAGGAAGGTCCTGCAAAAAGAAGAAAGATAATATATAGTATTGTTTTAACTGCTGCTGTTGTTGCAGATGCATTTTATCTAATAATGACATTTAACAATAATCCATTTGAAAATGTAGCTATCTTTCATGAGACTAAGGTTATGGCTCACAGAGGGGCTTCAACAGAGACACCTGAGAATACGATGGCCGCATTCCAGAAAGCTATAGATGATATGGCAGATTATATTGAACTTGATGTACAGCTTACAAGTGATGGAGAAGTCATAGTGATGCATGATTCTAATGCATATCGTACAACAGGTGTGGATGAAAATATTGTAAATATGACATATAAAGAGGTTAGAAGGCTGGATGCAGGTTCATGGTATTCAGATGAATATAAAGGTGAGAAAGTACCAGGACTTAGAGAAGTACTAGAACTTGCACAGGGAAAGATAAAGCTTAATATAGAATTAAAGCCTGCTGATAATGGAGAAGAACTTGCAAGGAAAACGGTCGCTCTTATTGAAAAATATAATATGGAGAATGATTGCGTAATAACATCATTTAGCAGTTCAGCTTTATCGGCAGCAAAATCATGTGATGAAAATATTAGAGTCGGATATATATTATCAGCGGCGTATGGCGATTATTATGATATGAAGAATATAGATTTCTTTAGTGTTAATGCAGCATTTTTATCAAAGAGAACTATTGATGCAATTCATAATTCAGGTAAACAAGTGTATGCGTGGACGGTTAATAATAAAGATTCTATCAAGAACCTGACTAATAAAGGCGTTGACGGCGTCATCACAGATAATCCGGTTCTTGCAAGGGAAACAATATATTCAAGAGATACATCAGAAACTATTGTTAACATGATAAGGTATGTGTTTAATCAGTAGAATGGGGGCATATGTATGGAAAGAGGAATAGGAACTTCAAGAGGAATTGGCATAGGACATGTTCTTATTGTTTATAATGCCAGTGCTGTTGTAAACAGGGGAACGCATTATAACGCAGACGAAGAGAAGAAAAGATTCTTTGAGGCCAGAAAAACATTTATAGAGCAGACGGAAGAATTATTATCTGAACTGGAGAAAAAACTTGGTGAGTCTGACAAGGATGCACTGGTGCTTAAGAATCAGATATATCTTGCAAGAGATATAACAACAGAGAATGAAGTCGTTGCTGCAATTGATAATAGTCACATATGTGCAGAAGCAGCTTTTGATGATGTGTGTAATAAGCTCATTCAATTGTTTTCTTCAATGGATAATCCTGATATGCAGCAACGTGTTACTGATATTCAGGATATGAGAGAAAGAATGATACAGATATTGCAGGGAACGAAAGCGTTTGACCTTACTAATCTTCCAGATAATACTGTTATTGTTGCAGATGAGATTAAGCCATCTATGACAGCTTCCATGGACATAGCACATGTTGCAGGTATTGTTGCAGAAAAAGGCGGCGATACGGCACATGCTTCAATTCTTGCAAGAGCACTTGAGATTCCGGCAGTACTTAGTGTGAAGGGAATACTTCAGAAAGTAAAAAATGGAGATTCTATAATAATAGACGGAGCTTATGGAGAAGTTTTTATTAATCCAACACAGCGTACATTTTCTATATATGAAAAGAAAAAGAAGAAATATGAAGAACACATTGAGGAATTGAAGACATTTATTAATAAAAGCACAGAGACAGCTGATGGGAAAAAGGTTATGCTTGCTGCCAATATTGGTGGAGCTGATGAAGCAGCTAAGGCTGTTAAGGCTGGAGCTGAAGGTGTGGGACTTTTCAGGACTGAGTTTCTTTTTCTCAATAAGAATGCGCTGCCGACAGAGGAAGAACAGTTTGAGGAATATAAGAAGGCGGCAGTACTGACAAAAGGTATGCCGCTCACAATAAGAACACTTGATATTGGTGGAGATAAGGATATTCCGTACATGGGACTTACGAAAGAAACCAATCCTTTTTTAGGATACCGTGCAATAAGATTCTGCCTTGACAGAGTTGATATATTCACAACACAACTCCGTGCGATATTAAGAGCCAGTGCATATGGCTCTATAAGAATTATGATACCTATGATTACGTCAGTTAATGAAGTGAGACAGGTTAAAGATATGATTAAGAAAATATGCAGCGACCTTGACCATAATGGAATTAGTTATGACAAGAATATCCAGACAGGCGTTATGATTGAGACTCCGGCAGCAGCTATTATGGCAGATGCTATAGCACAGGAGGTTGATTTCTTTTCAATTGGTACTAATGATCTTACACAGTATACAATTGCAGTAGACAGATGCAATGAAAATGTAGCATATCTGTATTCTGCATTCAATCCGGCAGTGTTAAGACTTATAAGAAGGATAATAGAATGTGCTCATAATGCAGGTATTGAAGCTGGAATGTGTGGTGAGGCAGCTGCAAATGCTTTAATGGCACCGATATTGTTATCATTTGGTCTGGATGAATTCTCAGTATCAACAGGAAAGGTATTAGAGACGAGAAAGACAATTGCAGACTGGTCACTTAAAGAAGCCGGACTTGTAACAGATAAGGTTATGTCAATGGCAACTGAGAAGGAAGTAACAGACTATCTTAGTGATTATTTATCAGAAAGAAATAAAAAATAAAAGGAAATATATATATGACAGTTTATGAAACAGATGAGATTATTGAGAGAGTTATTCTGGTTGGAGTAGCATTTGACACAGATGACGACACAGAGCGCTCTCTTGATGAGCTTGGAGAGCTTGCCAAGACAGCAGGTGCACAGACCGTGGGAAGGATGATTCAGACAAGAGATAACTTTCACCCTGCAACATATATTGGCAAGGGTAAGATTGAAGAATTAAGACTTATGATTGATGAGCTTGATGCTACGGGAATTATATGTGATGACGAATTAAGTCCTGCCCAGTTTAAGAATCTTGAGGATGAACTTGGTGTTAAAGTTATGGACAGAACAATGGTTATTCTTGACATATTTGCGGCAAGGGCTACATCGAGTGAAGGTAAGATTCAGGTTGAGATGGCACAGTTAAAGTACCGTTCAATAAGACTTGCGGGTTTTGGAACATCAATGTCAAGACTTGGTGGCGGAATAGGAACAAGAGGTCCCGGAGAGAAAAAGATTGAGACAGACAGACGACTTATAAGAGACAGAATATCAAAGCTCTCAGTAGACCTTAAAGATATGAAAGAGCACAGAGATGTCCAGAGAAGTAAAAGAGCTAAGACTTCAACACCTGTCGCAGCTATAGTTGGATATACCAATGCCGGCAAATCAACACTTCTTAATAAACTTACTGATGCAGGTGTGTTGTCGGAGAACAAGCTTTTTGCAACACTTGACCCTACAACAAGAAGTATGGAACTTCCTAATGGTGAAAAAGTTCTGCTTACAGATACCGTCGGATTTATAAGAAAACTGCCACATAATCTTATCGAAGCATTCAAGAGTACTCTTGAAGAGGCAAAGTATGCAGACATTATAGTGCATGTTGTTGATGTATCCAACCCGAACTATGAACAGCAGATGTCAACAGTATATGCAACACTTAAGCAGTTAGGTGTTGAAGGAAAGCCTGTTGTTACATTATTTAATAAATGTGATGTTTTACCGGAGAAGCCGGCAGCTAAGGATTTACATGCAGACTATACATACAATATATCTGCTGTAAGAGGTAATGGTCTTGAAGCATTTAAAGAGTGCTTACAGGAAATTATTCTTAAGAGCAGAATAAGAATTGAAAGGGTATTTCCTTACAGCGAAGCAGGCAAGATACAGCTTATAAGACAGTTTGGACAGCTTGAAAGTGAAGAGTACACAGAAGATGGAATTAAGGTGCTTGCCTATGTTCCTAAGGAGATAGAAGGGAAGTTGTAATTATGAATCTGATAGCAACAGTAGATAAGAACTGGGCAATAGGAAAACAGGGACATCTTCTTGTTAATATTCCGGAAGATATTAAGCTTTTCCGAATGGAAACAGCTGGAAAAGCTGCAATAATGGGAAGAAAGACATATGAGCAGATTACGGACAGAACAGCTCTTATAGACAGATATAATGTAGTGCTTACTAGTGATTTGTCATATAAGAAGGATGGAGTTGTTGTAGTACATTCAGTAGAAGAGGCACTTGAAAAGGTTGCATCATATAAGTCAGAGGATATATATGTAATCGGTGGAGAATCTGTATTTGAACAGTTTCTTCCATATTGCGATGTGGCACACATAACGAGTGTTGATTATAAGTATGATGCAGATGCACATTTTCCTAATCTGGATAAGATGCCAGAATGGAAAGTTACACAGATGAGTGAGGAACACACATACTTTGATTTGTGCTACGAATTTAAAAAGTACTGTAAAATGTAAATTATGCTTTGAATCGTGCAGAAACGGATATGATAGAAAAGTTTCTGACATATTTTCTTCATTGAAAATATACATTTTATTTGATACTATAATTAAAAAACAAGAGAGGGGAGAAATGTTATGTTTTGCACAAAATGCGGATATAATGCAGGGACAGCAAAATTTTGTCCAAAGTGTGGAAATCCTTTAAATCCACAGCCAGTACAGGAAACACCTGTACAGAACGAACCAGTTGCACAGACGGTACAGAGTGAGCCAGTTGCACAGCAGCAGTTCGGAACACAGCCACAGTTTAATGAGACAGTACAGCCACAGTTTGGAACACAGCCACAGTCAGGCACAGTTCCACCAGTGAATGCAGATGTACCAAGATATCAGCAGGCACCTCCTATGCAGCCACAGCCTAAGAAGAAAAAGAAGAAGTGGCCAATAGTAGTTGCTATAATAGCAGTTATTGTGGCAGCGGCAGCAGTACTCGGATTTGTAGTACTTCCTAATGTGTTATCACCAGATAAGCATGCAATAGCAGCTATCAAGAAACTTGGAACAGGTCTTGAGGATACAGCAAGCAGTGCATTGGATAATATGTCACTTACATCTGTATCAGACAAGAATCAGATAACAGGTACATTAAAGCTTGATACTGCAACAATTGATGGCGAGAAGTATTCAGATTATATCAAGGCTGATACAGTTACATATGACATTCAGATGGATGCTTCAACAGAGAAGATGGCAGGAGAGATTAAGCTACAGAATGGATCAGCTACAGCACTTACAGTTACATTTTATTCAGATGGCAATAATATGTATTTCAAAGTGCCTGAGTTATTCTCAGAGTCATTCGTAATCTCACTGGCACAGTTTGAGGATGAAATTGATTCGGGATTTTCTTATGGAAGTTTGGGTAGTATTTCAAAGTATTTCTCAGCAATAGATACAAGCAATATTGAATTATACAGAGAACCTGTTAATGCAGCAGTTAAATGTGTAGTTAAGGGGATTAACACATTTGCAGAAGAATGTGAATACAAGAAGGGTGATAAATTTACATATAATTCGGATAACGGAGATATCAAGGTTTCTGAGTATAGCATTACAATAACTAAGGAGACTGTTATTAAGGCATGCGAAACAGTTATTGATGAATTATATGCAAGTAAAGATCTTTCTTCTTATATGACAATTCTTACAATGGCAGGCGTTTCACAGACAACTATCAAGAGCAGTATTGAGAGTTCATTAAGTGATATGCAGCCAGTTACATTGTCAATGTATATTAATAAGAATGATGAGATTGTAAGACTTGCAATTGATGCAGCAGATTATAATACAAGCGAAAAAGGATTTGTTGCAATCTCATTTCTTGGTAATGACAATCCATTTGAATATGTTGTTATCGAAGCTGATGTTGATGATATTAATATGAAGTATACAGTAAAGACACAGGATGATAAGGCTGCACTGGCATTAGAGATGACTCAGAATAAAGAGTATATCAAAGCAGGAGCAGAACTTAGTTCATCAGGAACAACAGTTAAGATTGATAATCTTTATGTGAACAGCAATATTGATGACAGCAATATAGATATGAAGCTTTCAGGTGAAGCAACACAGAAAGAATTCAGCAAGTTAAAATATTCTGCATCAGATTATTCAGGTGCTTACAATCTTGCTAATCTTACAGAGACCCAGAGCACAACACTGGCATATGAGCTTATGAAGAATTTAAATGTTTTATCTAATGTGTTCAGTGATAAGCTATATAATGAATTGTTTAATGGAAAGAGTTCTTCTGGTGGTGCAAGACTTGGGTTTTAATGGCAGCTATTAACTAATGAGTAATTAGAAAGATGAGGGTATATAATATGAAATTGGCAATTATTATTGGGGTAGTTGTGATTTTATTTGTTGTGTTTATTCTTGCAAGTTATATTAAAGCACCAACAGACAGGGCATTGATTGTTTCTGGTTTAAGAAAGAATCCTAAGTTTGTTATTGGTAAGTCAGCGTTAAGAATTCCATTCTTACAGAGAGTTGATAAACTTGAACTTAAGATGATTTCTGTTGATGTTAAGACTAAGGAATCAGTTCCGACTAACGAATATATCAATGTCAACATTGATTCTGCTGTAAAGATTAAGGTTGGTTCTTCTAAGGAAATGCTTGAGAAAGCAGCAAGCAATTTCCTTAACAAGAACGAAGATTATATCAGAAACTCAGTAGGAGATGTATTAGAGGGTAATGTTCGTGAGATTATAGGACAGATGAGGCTGGAAGATATTGTTCAGGACAGAAAGATGTTCGCTGAGAAGGTACAGGAAAATGCTGCTCCTGATATGGCAAGAATGGGTCTTGAAATAGTAAGCTTTAATGTCCAGAATGTTACTGATGAGGGAAATGTTATTGAGAACCTTGGTATTGACAGGGTGGTAAGCATCAGTAAATCAGCACAGATATCAAGAGCAGAATCAGAAAGGGATATCGAAGTTGCCAAAGCTAATGCAACAAAGCAGGCAAATGATGCAAGAATCGAAGCTGAGACTGCTATTGCAGAAAGAAATAACGAACTTGAGATTAAGAAACAAGAATTAAAGAGAGCAGCAGATGTTAAGAAAGCTGAGGCTGATGCTGCATACGAAATCCAGCAGCAGGAACAGAGAAAAACAATCGAAATTACAACTGCTGATGCTAATATTGCAAAGCAGGAGAAAGAGATTGAGTTAAGAGAGAAAGAGATTGCTGTTAAGGAAAAAACACTTGATGCAGATATCCGTAAACAGGCAGAAGCAGAGAAATACGCAACACAGCAGAAGGCTGATGCACAACTTTACCAGAGACAGAAGGAAGCAGAAGCAAAGCAGTTTGAAATTCAGAAACAGGCAGAGGCTAAGAAAGCACAGGCAGAAGCAGACAGATTTGCTAAAGAGCAGGAAGCAGAGGCTGTTAAGGCACAGGGAATTGCTGAAGCGGAAAGCATTAAGGCAAAAGGTCTTGCAGATGCAGAAAGCATTAAAGCAAGAGGTCTTGCTGAGGCTGAGGCTATGGAAAAGAAAGCAGAGGCAATGGCTAAGTATGGTAAAGCTGCTATGACAGAGATGATTATTAAAGTCCTTCCACAGATGGCAGAAGCAATTGCAAAGCCTCTTGAAAGCATTGATAAGGTTACTATTATTGATGGAGGTTCAGGTGAGAACGGAGTAGGAACTTTCAGTGGTAATGTACCGTCAGTTCTTGCTAAGACAATTGAGAGTATCAAGGAAACTACAGGTTTTGACCTGACAGAAGTCATGAAGGCTAATACATATGATGCAAAGACTACTAAGAACGTTAATTTCACAGGTCTTCCAGAAGAGATGAGTGCAGCAGCTAAAGAGCCTGAAACTGATGGTAAAACAGAATAATACTGATTAATTAAGAATCTAAATGTAAAATGTATATGCTGGTATCAGATATGGGAAACTATATCTGGTATCAGCATTTTTATAGTAAGAGCCGGTTTTACAGGTTGACTATATAAACTGTTGTGAGTTATAATTCTATTATTTGAATTGAAGGAGAATGGCATTTGAATTATACAAGTGCATGTGAACAATGATTAAATACAGATATTTTGTAAGAAGAGTTCTTGTATATGGATTGATAAGTGTTACAGTTATGTTATCTGCAGCAGTGACAGGATGTAACAACAAGAATAATATTTCAGAAGGAAGTATTAAGACAGAAGGAAGTACTAAGACAGAAGGAAATAATCAGTCAGAAGAGTTCAGTGAGACAGATGTGAATGACCAGCCGTCAGATATTGATGTTGAGCCACCGGTAATTCATGGTATATCAGATAAGACATATTATATAGGCAGCAAAGTTTCATATATGACAGATGTATATGCAACAGATTTCTCAGGGCAGGAGATTGATGTTGAGGTTGATAAATCACAGGTTAATACTTCACAGCCGGGAAGTTATATTGTTTATTATAAAGCAGTAGATTCATATGGTAATGAGACTATAGAAGAAGTTACATTTACTTTTATTGAAGAGGAGACACAGGAAGTTAAAGTAAACAGCAGTTATTCAACTCTAGATGAAGTTGTAGCTGCAGTTCTTCAGGATATTACAGACAATTCTATGTCTAAAGGACAGAAAGCAAGGGCAATATATAAGTACGCACATTCTAAGATTGGATATACAGGGAACAGTTATACGAATAGTTCAGAATGGCAGGATGAAGCATTTGAGGCATTAAAAGTGATTAAGAAGAATGGATATGTAGCTGGTGACTGTTTCACATATGCTTCTGTTGACAGAGCACTCCTGGATGGAATAGGGGCAGAGTGTATATGGGTTGATAATCAGGGTGCAAGGTCTGGAGATCATAGCTGGCTTTTATGTAATCTTGGAACAGGCTGGTATCATTTTGATTCAACTAGAATGTATGATGGATTTGAATGCTTTATGCTGACAGATTCACAGGTGCAGGATTATATTAACAGAGGAAATTCAATATATAGAAGAGATATGTCTGCGTATCCGGCAACTCCTTCAGAAGAGTTTTCATATTAGGGAGGAGTAAGATAAATGTTATTTACATCTTATCAGTTTATTTTATTTGTTCTGATTGCACTTATTTTATATTATGTTGCGCCTAAACGTATTCAGTGGATAGTACTGTTATGTATGAATATGTTATTCTATTTGTATGCCGGATTAAGCGGAATAATATTCATAGTAACAACTATCATAACGACGTATGCAGGTGCAAGGCTTATATGCAGGGAGAAAGACAGGTCTGTACGCTTCATAGAAGAACATAAAGGTGATATATCCAGAGATGAAAAGAAAAAGCTTAAGAACATTTCTTTAAGAAAACAGAAAATGTTTCTTACTATTGTTTTGTTTATTAATTTTGGAATACTTGCTGTACTTAAATACACCAATATGTTTATAGTCACATTTACAACATTTAATACGGTTGATTTTGTACTTCCGATGGGAATATCATTTTATACATTCCAGTCTACTGGATACATGATTGATGTGTATCGCGGTGTTGCAGATGCAGAGAAGAATCCATTCAGATATGCATTGTTTGTGTCCTTTTTCCCACAGCTGGTACAGGGACCTATAAGCAGGTGGAATGATCTGAAGAAAAGTCTGCTTGAAAGCCATGCTTTCTCATGGATTAATATACAATATGGTTTTGAGAGAATTCTGTGGGGATATTTTAAGAAGATGGTAATTGCAGACAGGGCAGCCATTGGACTTGCCACAATACAGTCGGATGTTTCGGTGTATTATGGTGCATATGCATTTGTAGGAATGCTGTTATATGCAATTGACCTGTATGCAGATTTCACAGGTGGTATAGATATTACAATTGGTGTTGCACAGATGTTTGGTATTACTCTTCCGGAGAATTTCAGAAGACCATTCTTTTCAAAGAGTATAGCAGAATACTGGAGAAGATGGCATATTACGTTGTGTGCATGGTTTAAGGATTATCTTTTCTATCCATTATCAATGTCTAAATGGATGAATAAGGTATCAAGGTGGCTTAAGAAGCACGTTGGAAAGCCAGTAGGTTCAAGATTTCCAGTGTATTTTTCAAGTCTTACTGTGTGGTTTGTGACAGGTATATGGCATGGTGCAAGCTGGAATTTCGTAGTTTGGGGACTTTTGAACAGCATAATTATGCTTGTTTCCCAGGAACTTAAGCCACTATATGAGAAGGCAGATAACAGGTTAGGTTATAGAAAGTTAAAATATTACAAAGTATTTGAGATAATAAGAACTACTGCTATAGTATGCTGCCTGCAGATGCTTGATTATTACAGAGATATTGCAGAGGCATTCCGTATGTTTTTCTCGATGTTTACCAGTGTCAATTATGTAGCTGTGTTTACTAAGGGAATGTGGAGTATAGGATTATCAGCAGCTGATTATATAGTTATTTTTGCAGGCGTTGTTATAATGTTTGTGGTAAGCCTGCTTGAGAGAAAATGTCCGGTAAGAGACCGGTTAGCAAAGAAGAATTATATTATAAGATATACAGTGTTTCTTGTGATTTTTCTGCTTATAGCTGTGTTTGGAATCTATGGAACCGGATATGAATCAAGCCAGTTTATATATAATCAGTTTTAGAAAACATTTTCTAAGGAATGGAGATAGTTTTGAGAAAGAAGATATGTACAGGTATTGCAGTTGTCATAATACCGATAGTATGTCTGTATCTTTTACAATGTCTGTTAGTTCCTAAATATGCATCAGATATTAAAGAAGGTGCAATGATTAAGGAATATTATAACAGTGAAAAGAATCATGATGTGCTTATTCTTGGTGACTGTGAAGTGTATGAGAATATATCCCCTGTTACAATGTGGGAGAATTACGGAATATCAAGTTATATCCGTGGAAGTGCGGAACAGCTTATATGGCAGTCGTATTATCTTTTAGAGGATACACTAAAGTATGAGAAACCGCAGGTTGTTATTGTAAATGTACTTGCAATGACAGAAAGTGATGCCAAAAGCGAGGCTTATAACAGAATGACACTGGATGGCATGAAGCTTTCAAAGTATAAGATAGCTTCTGTAAGGGAGTCAATGACAGAAGAAGAGAATATGGCCAGCTATATATTCCCACTGCTTAGATATCACTCAAGATGGAGTGAATTGTCATCAGAGGATTTCAGATATATGTGGAAAACACCATCTGTTACGACTAACGGTTATCTTATGCAGAAAGGTGTAAGACCAGTTACTACTATACCAAAAGCTGCACCACTTGCTAATTATACATTCAGTGACAGGAATATGGAATATCTTGATAAGATATATTCACTTTGTAAAGATAATGGTATTAATCTTGTTCTTATGAAAGCACCGAGTGTATATCCTCACTGGTATGATGAGTGGGATAAGCAGGTTAGTGATTATGCGTATGAGCATGGAATACTATATCTTAATACAATTAATGAGGCTGGAAATATAGGTATAGACTATACTACTGATACATTTGACTATGGACAGCATCTTAATGTGGAAGGAGCTGAGAAGCTGTCGTTATATCTTGGGGAACAGCTTGTTAAGAATTTCAGGCTTACTGACCATAGACAGGATGAATCATATAAGAATGCATGGCAGACAATAGTTAATAAATATTACGAAGAGAAACAGGGAGATTGATTATGAGAAAGAAGAGTTTAATGTTAGCGGCAGTACTTGCAGCAGGAGTTATGATGGCAGCATGTGGAAGTGCATCAACACTGCCAGATAATAGTCAGGAAAAGCCAGTTGCATCACAGCAGACGGAAAGTAAGTATTCATTTGAATTAAAAGGCATAGAGTTAAAGACAGATGGCGATCTTACAGAATATACATCTAAGCTTGGAGAACCTTCTGGTGGTTACTATGAGGCTAAAAGCTGTGCATTTGAAGGAATGGACAAATTTTATTACTATGATAGCGTAACTCTACAGGGATATCAGAAGGACGGAAATGATAAGCTTTATTCTATAACACTTATGGATGATGCTGTTAAGACTAAAGAAGGTGTCCGTATTGGCGATAAGAAAGATAAGGTTTTATCAGCATATGGAAGTGATTATACAGAAGCTGACGGACAGCTTATGTATGAATCAGGTAACACCAGACTTTCGTTCGTTATGAAGGATGATGAAGTACAGAGCATAATATACAGTGTTAAATAATTCAATGGAACAGAGCAATTAATCCCGTCAGACTGGTTTACAGACAGTCTGGCGGGATTAATTGTTGTATGACTATCAGCGTATATTTATGAGTATACAATATATGTGTTGTATCGGAATTTACGCAGCTTCTGCTCCATTTTAATGGCGTTTGAAAGCTGTCTGAAAGCACCAACCTGAACTTTATAATAGTCGTTTTCATATATGATAAAAGCCGGGAATCCTTCAATAAGCAGGGAATTAAGCATGCGGTCTGCATTATTTTTATTGCGGTAGGCACCAACCTGAACACGATAAAGTGGCTCAGGAGAGAGGTCATCATCACAGTTACATGCTGGTTTAGCAGGAGGTGCAGGCTTTTTTTCGCATGCTGCAGGCATGATTTCAGCGGATTTGGCAGAATCTGATTTCACTGATGGGGCTTCACCTGAAGCAGCCTGTGCAGTAGTATTATTTGTCTTTGGTTTAATTCCAAGGGTCTTAAGAATACCATCTGCGATTCCATTTGCAATCTGGTTAAAGTTCTTATCAAATGTTTCATTATCTTTATCGTTATTAATAAAGCTGGCTTCTACAAGTACGGCAGGCATTTTTGTCCGTTTGAGTACAACAAGGTTAGGACGTTCGGTAATTCCAAGATTTTTAAAGCCAGCCTTTTCCAGCTCGGAATTGATATTGGCAGCCATCTGTGATTTAATACCGGAATTATTGTAAACAAGAGTTTCCACGCCTGTGTACTGGTTAGGCGTAGGGGATGAATTTCTGTGGATTGAAACAAAATAATCAGCCTTAGCATCATTGGCATCAGTCGCTTTTTTAAAAGGTGTCTCATATTCATCAGTAGTACGGGTGTACACAACGTCAATACCATTTTTTTCTAATATATCACCTACGGCAAGAGCGAGCTTTAAGTTGTCATCTTTCTCAGCTCTGCCATTATATGTTGCACCATAGTCGCTACCGCCGTGTCCGGCATCTACAGCTATCTTATATTGAGCCATAATATCTCCGATAACATTAATCATATTATTGTATGCAAAAGACATAATAAGCGTACCTGTCACATATATTTATCTTAAGATGAGAAAGAGGACAGATTATGAACGTTGGATATGTACATACATTTGAAGTGCCAGAAAATAATATTGATAAAGGCCGATTGAAGGTAAGTGTTGTCAATGAAGAAAATGTGCCAATTAAAGGAGCGGCTGTAAGACTGTCGTATACAGGAAATCCTGATAATATAATAGGAGAAAGTGGTACAGACAGAGACGGGATAAGTATATTTAACGACTTAAGAACGCCTCCAATTGAATATAGCATGGAACCGGGGAACAGGCAGCCATTTTCAGAGTATGACATAGCTGTAAGTGCGCCAGGATTTGATAATGTAAATATATCAGGCAGTGATATGTTTTCGGGGGAGCTAAGCATTCAGAATGTAAAGATGTCTGCAAGGGATAATTCACAGAATAATATAGTCATACCTGTTAACACATTATATGGAGATTACCCACCTAAGATTGATGAAGAAGAGATTAAGCCTATGGGACAGTCGGGTGAAATTGTGCTTGACAGAGTTGTTGTTCCTGAAATTGTAGTTGTACATGACGGACCGCCTAAAGATACTGAGGCAGATAATTATTATGTTACTTATAAGGATTATATTAAGAATGTAGCAAGCTCTGAGATATATTCAACATGGCCGAGGCAGACAATTGAGGCAAATGTGCTTGCTATTATGTCATTTACATTAAACCGGGTATATACAGAATGGTATAGAAACAAATTTTATGATTTTACAATAACTTCATCAACTGCATATGACCAGAAATGGGTTAATGGAAGAAATGTGTTCGAAAGTATATCACAGGTAGTAGATGATATATTTGACAATTACATATCAAGACCTAATGTAAAGCAGCCAATACTTACACAGTACTGTGATGGAAAGAGAGTGACATGTCCTAACAGGCTTTCACAGTGGGGAAGCAAGTATCTGGGAGATCAGAATTATTCATCGATTGATATATTAAGATATTATTATGGTCAGGATGTGTATATTAATGCTGCAGAACAGATAAGCGGAATTCCTTATTCATGGCCGGGAACTAATCTTGATATAGGTTCATCAGGGCAGAAGGTAAGACAGCTTCAGGAACAGCTTAACCTTATAGGGGAGTATTATAATTCTATTCCGGTCCTAAGTACTGATGGAATATATGGTGAGCAGACGGCAGCAGCGGTTAAGGAGTTCCAGCGGATATTCAATCTGCCACAGTCAGGAATAACAGATTTCCCTACATGGTTTACAGTATCAGAAAAATATGTTGCACTTGCCGGACTGGCGGAATTATAAGAATGTTAATGAGGTATGTAAGGCTGTCACTTTGTGGCAGCCTTTTTAGGAGAAACATTTAAACAGCCTGTCCAAGGCATGTCTTAATGTCATCTTCCGGATTGCTTATAAGTCTTAACTGGAAAGTGTCTACAAGGTACTGCAATACATTAGGGCTTAAGAATGCTGGAAGTGTCGGACCGAGATAAATATTCTTAATGCCAAGGCTTAACAGGGCGAGAAGGTCTGCAACAGCCTTCTGCTCATACCATGAAACAATAAGAGATAAAGGAAGTCCATTGACATCTGTACCAAATGCATCTGAAAGGGCATTGGCAATAAGAATAGCAGAATATACATCATTACACTGTCCGATATCAAGAAGCCTTGGAAGTCCGGCAACTGTGCCGAAATCAAGCTTATTGAAACGATATTTGCCGCATGCAAGAGTGAGAATCATGCAGTCATCAGGAACCATAGTGGCAAAATCAGTAAAATAACTTCTGCCAGGTCTTGCACCATCACAGCCACCAATCAGGAAAAAATGTCGTATCTGTTTTGATTTTACCGCTTCAACAAGTTCAACTGCATGAGACAGAGCAGCTTCATGTCCAAATCCTACTAGAATTTCTTTTACTTCCTGATCTTCGGTAAAGCCTCCAAGTTCAAGAGACTGTTTTATGATTTCAGAAAAATCCTTTTCACCGTCAGGATTCTTTTCTATATATTTTATGCCATCCCAGCCTACAACATTAGTAGAATATATACGGTCTTTATATGTGTCTCTTGGACGCATGAGACAATTGGTTGTCATAAGGATACAGCCGGGAAGATTATCAAACTGTTTCTGCTGGTCCTGCCATGCGCCGCCAAAATTACCTGCAAGATGCTTATATTTTTTAAGACCTTCATAACCATGGGAAGGGAGCATTTCACCGTGGGTATATATATTAATGCCAAGTCCTTCGGTCTGTTTAAGAAGCATTTCAAGATCTTTAAGGTCATGACCGGAAACAATGATGAAGGGACCTTTCTTAATGTGAACGTTGACCGAGTGTGGTGATGGATTACCATATATGGTTGTGTTCGCTTCATCAAGTTTTTTCATTATCTCAATAGCCATATCACCTGTTTTAAGAGTCAGACGGATAAGTTCTTCGACAGTCAGGGTGTTATCTGTTATTGCTTCGAGTGCAATGATATAGAAATTGTCAACATTATCACTATAGTATGAAAGTTCCCTTGCCTGATGACCGTAGGCGCTTATTCCTTTAAGACCATAAAGAATAGTCTGTCTTAATGAGCGGATATCAGGATCCAGAGTTTTGTCGTACATAATACCTGCCATTGGCGCGTCACGCAGCATATCAGCTTTAGTTTCTGGCAGTTCGTATGCAGCAGATGGGGTAATATAATCAATTGTTCCTACTATATTTTTCAGATTATTCTTGATGTCCTGGGATTGTTTAAGAAGATGGACATGGTCATCTACATTGAAATTAACATTGGTAAGAGTGGTAAAAAGACAATTCTCAATAAAGCTGACAACAGATTTGTCAACATTAAGTCCTGAATCCAGAATATGTCTGGCATAGAAGCTGATACCTTTCAGCTGATATATAAGCAAATCCTGAAGATTGGCTATTTCTGGTGTCTTTCCGCATACGCCGAGTTTAGTGCAGCCTTTTCCGCCGGCTGTTTGTTCACATTGATAGCAGAACATATCGTATCCAAGATCCATATTATTACTCATATAATACTCCTTTTTGATTCATAATTATTAATTAATATTATGAATCCTGAATATCTGATTTATTCATAAATTTGTATGATATGACAATCGCATACAACACAATGTCAGAGGTAAGTTGAAAGATTTTATAAAGAAATTTTAATGATATAAAATGTATGGTACAATAATATATAGAAAGAATATGTGACGGATTCCGTCACATCCTTATCAAAGAGGAGGTACGTGTTATGCATATATCAAAGAATTCTGCAACTCAGATTGTTGAAGAAATTTCAAAACTTGTTAAACAGAATATTAATCTTATGGATGAGACTGGACATATAATTGCAAGTCGTGATAAATCCAGAATAGGGGATTTTCATTATGGTGCGTATAAGATTATATCTGAAAATCTTGAGGAATATTATATTGATGAAGATGATTTATCAAAAGGCATAAAAAAAGGAATCAATCTTCCACTTGAACTTGATGGCGGAATAGTAGGAGTGATAGGAATGACAGGTGGATATGAAGAGGTTATAACGTCTGGAAAACTGTTAAAAAAGATGACGGAAATTCTTTTGATGGAGAGTCGTGCAAACTATAGACAGCTTATGAATAAGCGTGTAAGGAATGCTTTTTATGAAGAATGGCTTATAAATGGAGGATATAAGAATGCTGATTTAGAAGACCGTGGAATGGCTTTGGGAATAGATATTAATAAGCCAAGAAGAGTGTTTATTGCCAGCATAGATGAGTTGGACAACCTTAAAGATTCACAGCAGGGACAGTCTCAGATTGCAAAATTTGAAAATGATGTTGATGCATTTTTAAAGAGAAATAATTATAAAATGCATTTCAGGAATGCTTCAAGACAGATAATAATCATAGATAATATGGATACGGAAAATGTGGTTAAATTTGCAGGAGAGCTGGCAGGATATGTGTGGGAAAAAGATAAGTTTGAGCTGAATATTGGTATAGATTCAGCTCAAAGCTATGATATGCATGAAGCTTATGTTGAAGCACATAGGGCATGGACAGCTGCAGCTGAAAAACATGAACAGATTATATGCTATGAGGATATTAGTCTTGAACTTTTAATAAGCAATGTACCGACAGAGATTAAGCTTGAATATTTAAAGAAGGTATTCAAAGATATGGATTATAATGATGTATGTGAGAATATTGCGTTGCTGAAAGCGTATTTTAATGCACAGGGATCAATACAGAAAGCAGCAGACAATCTTTATATTCATAAGAATACATTACAATACAGAATATCAAAACTGAAAGAAATAACAGGACTTGATGTCAGGAAGCCAACAGAAAGTCCAGCGTTGTATCTGGCATACATAATTACTGATGAATTAATTAATGAAAAATATGATTTACCATTATTGTTACATAATACAAAATAAAAATGATATTATGTGCTGTGTAACATTTTACTATTAAACTTTACATGTTATTATTGTGTCATACAAAGCACAAAGGTTTGTGCAAACCGTACAACAATAAAATAGAAATGAGGTGTTTTTATGACAGGAGTAGCATTGATAATTGCATTTGTGTTGGCTATCATTGTGATGATAGTTGCAATCTCTAAGTTTAAGGTTCATCCTTTCTTAGCAATTATGGCGGTATCACTTATTCTTGCAATGATGGCAGGAATTCCATTTGTTGATACTGTAAAACCAGACGGAACAAAGGTGTCTGGAATTCCAACAGTTATAGGAGCTGGATTCTCAGGTACATTCAGCAGCATCGGTATTGTTATTATATTAGGTGCATTGATTGGCTCGGTACTTGAAAAAACAGGAGCAGCATTGAAGCTGGCAGATATGGTAATTAAGGTAGTAGGAAAGAAAAGACCAGAACTTGCAATAGAGCTTATGGGCTGGGTTGTTTCAATTCCTGTATTTTGTGACAGTGGTTTTGTAATTCTTAATCCAATAAGAAAAGCACTTGTAAAAAGAACAGCAGTTTCAAGTGTAGCAATGACAGTAGCACTTTCAGCAGGACTTTATATTTCTCATGTTTTTATTCCGCCAACACCTGGTCCGATAGCAGCTGCTAATACACTTGGAGTGGGAGATAATCTTTTACTTGTAATGGGACTTGGTGTTGTATGTTCAATATTTCCTCTTATAGCAGGTCTTGTATATGCTAAGTTTATTGGAAAGAGAGTAAAGAGTGCTGATGAAGTAACAGACAATGGAGAAGTTACCAAGACATATGAAGAATTAGTTGCAGAGTATGGAAAGCTTCCTAATGGATTTAATGCATTAGCTCCAATTCTTGTACCAATCATTCTTATGGCACTTGGTTCAATTTCATCAATGGCTGGCTGGACCGGTGTACTTGACATAGCATGCCAGTTCCTTGGAAAACCAATTATAGCACTTGCTGTTGGTACAATATTTGGAGTAATCCAGCTTGCAACGGCACATAAGATGTCCGATTTTTACAATATTACCAATGAGACATTAAAGACAGTTGGTCCTATACTTTTTGTAACAGCAGCTGGTGGTGTATTAGGAAAGGTTATTTCATCAAGCTCAATGGTTGCATTTATTACACAGCATGCAGAAGTGCTTTCAGCAGTTGGAATATTCTTCCCATTCCTTCTTGCAGCAATATTAAAGACAGCACAGGGTTCTTCGACGGTTGCAATTACAACTACAGCAGGTATCATTGCTCCACTGCTTGGAGCACTTGGACTTGCTTCACCTGTTAAGACAGTGCTTTGTGTAATGGCTATAGGCGCTGGTGCCATGACAGTATCACATGCTAACGACTCATACTTCTGGGTAGTTACTAATTTTGGTGACATGGATCCTGAACAGGGATATAAGACACAGACAGTGTGCACATTAATAATGGGTATTGCAGCAATGGTTGAAATATTTATTCTTTCATTAATTTTATAATATAAATGTTACATAATGCGGCTATACTTATGAGAACTATATGGACTTATCAGTATGGCCGCATTATTATATAAAAGAAAGGTTATAATAACAATACATTTAGAACAATATCAGGAGGATTATATATGGTTATAGGCTTTGTTGGATTGGGAATAATGGGAAAACCGATGGCAAAGAATCTTTGCAGAGCTGGATACACATTGATTGTTAATGACCATCATAAGGAAAATGTCGATGAACTTGTACAGGCAGGTGCGAGAAGTGGTGATTTAAAACAGATTGGCATGAAAAGTGATGTAGTTATAACAATGCTTCCAAACAGTCCTCAGGTAAAGGATGTAATGCTTGGGGAAAATGGTATTGCGGGTTATATGAAAAAAGGAACATGTTTTATAGATATGAGTTCAATTAATCCTGTCGACAGCAGATATATTGGTGATGTATTAAAAGAAAAAGGAATTGATATGCTTGATGCACCTGTGTCAGGAGGAGAACCTAAAGCAATAGATGGAACAGTTGCATTTATGGTTGGTGGAGATGAGAAAACATTTGATAAGTATAAACAGATTCTTACACATATGGGTTCATCAGTTACAAGATGTGGTGAACTTGGAGCTGGAAATACAACAAAACTTGCCAATCAGATAATTGTTGCATGTAATATCCAGGCAGTTTCTGAAAGCTTCATTCTGGCAAAAAAAGCCGGAGTAGACCCTGAATGTGTATTTGAGGCAATAAAAGGCGGACTAGCAGGGTCTACTGTTATGAATGCCAAAGTTCCAATGATGATAGAGGATAATGTTGAACCAGGATTCAGAGTAGATTTACATATTAAAGATTTGAATAATGCACTTGAGTGTGCTCATAGTGTTGGAGCTCCAGTACCGATGACGGCACAGGTTCAGGAAATAATGCAGTATCTGCATAATAATGGAGATGGAAGCAGCGACCACAGTGCAATTATACATTATTATGAAAAACTGGCAGACACAAAATTATAAATGTTGTTGACAGGTTATTATAATGTCAGGAAGGAGAATCTTATGAATAAAGAATTAAGAGCGGTTGCAGACAATATAATTGATGCGGCAATTAAAGCAGTTCTTCCGGATGAAGCAGTTAAGAAAACACTTAAAGACAGGAAATTTGATGGAAAAGTTATTCTTGTAGCAGTAGGAAAAGCCGCATGGCAGATGGCAAAGGCGGCAAGTGACTGTCTGGGAGACAGAATAAATGAAGGAATTGTAATAACGAAGTATGGACATGTAAAAGAGCCGATTGAAAGAATAGAATGTTTTGAGGCAGGCCACCCTGTTCCAGATGAGAATTCATTTAAAGCAACACAGGCAGCTATTGAGATGGTAAGCGGACTCAATAAGAATGATACAGTGCTTTTTCTTCTTTCAGGTGGAGGAAGTGCTTTATTTGAGAAGCCGAAGATTACAGGAGAAGAATTGCAGGATATAACTAATCAGTTACTTGCATGCGGCGCAGATATTGTTGAGATTAATACGATAAGAAAACGCTTATCAGAAGTAAAGGGTGGACGGTTTGCAAAATTATGTGAACCGGCGCATGTATTATCAATAGTATTATCAGATATACTTGGTGACCCACTGGATATGATTGCTTCAGGTCCGGCATGTGCAGATACAACAACATGTGAAGAAGCATGGCACATTGTAGAAAAATATAATCTTAATATAAGTGAAGATGTAAAAAAGCTGATGGATATTGAGACACCGAAGAAACTGGATAATGTAACAACTTTTATTAATGGAAGTGTGCGTGAATTATGCAGTGCAGTATCAAGGGAATGTTCAAAGTATGGATATGAACCAGTAATGCTTACGGACCAGTTATGCTGTCAGGCAAAAGAAGCCGGAAGTTTTCTTGCATCTATAGCAAAGACACATTGTAAGTCAGGAAAGAAGCTGGCATACATAGCAGGCGGAGAAACTGTTGTTAATATTACCGGACATGGTAAAGGCGGAAGAAATCAGGAGATTGCATTATCAGCAGCAGAAGGTATTAAGGGAATGTCAAATGCAGCAGTATTCAGTATAGGCAGCGATGGAACAGACGGACCTACGGATGCGGCAGGTGGATATAGCGATGGTGATACAGCAGGAGTCTTAAAGAATAAAGGAATAGATATATTTGAAGTGCTTAAGAATAATGATGCTTATAATGCTTTGAAACTAACAGAGGGGCTTATTATAACAGGTCCTACGGGAACAAATGTTAATGATGTTTCTGTGCTGCTTATATCAGATTGATAAGGTACATAAAGCGATAAAAATATATAATTTAATTATTTATTATAGTGTAAAGCCAGTATTTTGCTGGCTTTATATTTTTTTAATAAATTCATTAGCACTCACCTCTTGACAGTGCTAACAATGAGATGTATAACATCAATTGTAAGAGGAAAACAATAGATAAACAGTGAAGTTAAGCATTCATTGTAATAGAAGGAGGTAATCGTATGAACATTAATAAGTTTACACAGAAGTCTATTGAGGCTGTTAACCAGTGCGAGAAGATTGCCTACGATTATGGTAATCAGGAGATTGATCAGGAACATTTTCTGTACAGTCTCTTAACTATAGAAGATAGTCTTATCGCGAGCCTGATAGAGAAGATGGGAATTGATAAGGACACATTTATTAAGAATATTGAGACTTTACTTAGCCAGAAGAATAAGGTTTCAGGAAATGTACAGCTTTATGTAAGCAATGATCTTAATAAGGTTTTAGTAAATGCTGAAGATGAAGCAAAGAGAATGGGGGATGCATATGTTTCTGTTGAGCATCTTATGCTTGCGATGATTGCAGCACCTAACAAGGGCATAAAGCAACTTTTTAAGACATATGGAATTAACAGGGAATCATTCCTGTCAGCACTTGCCACAGTAAGAGGCAACCAGAGTGTTACTTCGGATAATCCAGAGGCAACCTATGATACTCTAAGCAAATATGCTACAGACCTTGTAGAAAGAGCTAAGGACGGAAAGCTTGACCCGGTTATCGGCAGGGATAATGAAATCAGAAATGTAATAAGAATCCTTTCCCGTAAGACGAAGAACAATCCCGTTCTTATTGGTGAGCCAGGTGTTGGTAAAACAGCAGTTGTTGAAGGACTTGCACAGAGAATCGTAAGGGGAGATGTTCCAGAAGGATTAAAGGATAAGAAGCTTTTCGCACTGGATATGGGTGCACTTGTTGCAGGTGCAAAGTATCGTGGTGAATTCGAGGAAAGACTTAAGGCTGTACTTGACGAGGTTAAGAAATCTGAAGGACAGATAATCCTGTTTATTGATGAGATTCACACTATTGTCGGTGCAGGTAAGACAGAAGGTGCTATGGACGCAGGCAATATGTTAAAGCCTATGCTTGCCCGTGGTGAACTTCATTGTATAGGTGCTACAACTCTTGATGAGCACAGAGAGTATATTGAGAAAGACCCGGCACTTGAAAGACGATTCCAGCCAGTTATGGTTGATGAACCTACAGTTGAGGATACTATCTCAATCCTTAGAGGTCTTAAGGACAGATATGAAGTATTCCATGGAGTTAAGATTACAGATGGCGCACTTGTAAGTGCAGCTACTTTGTCAGACAGATACATTTCAGACAGATTCCTGCCAGATAAGGCTATTGACCTTGTAGATGAGGCATGTGCAATGATTAAGACTGAACTTGATTCAATGCCTGCAGAACTTGATGAGAAGAGAAGAAAGATTATGCAGCTTGAGATTGAGGAGGCTGCCCTTAAGAAAGAGACAGATAATCTTAGTAAGGAAAGACTTGATGCATTACAGAAGGAATTGTCTGAATTAAGGTCTGATTTCAATATCCAGAAAGCTAAATGGGACAGCGAGAAATCTTCTGTTGACCAGGTAAGCAAGTTAAAGGAAGAGATTGACCAGATTAATACCCAGATAGCACAGGCTAAGAGAGAATATGATCTTAATAAGGCAGCAGAACTTCAGTATGGTAAGCTTCCACAGGCACAGAAGGCTTTGGAAGAAGCTGAGAAGAAGTCAAGTAACAGAGATATGAGTCTTGTTCATGAAAGTGTTACTGAGGAAGAGATTGCCAAGATTATATCAAGATGGACTGGTATTCCGGTTAGCAAGTTAAGTGAGTCTGAAAGACAGAAAACTCTTAATCTTGATGAACAGCTCCACAAGAGAGTTATCGGTCAGGATGAAGGTGTTACTAAGGTAACAGAGGCAATCATAAGGTCTAAGGCTGGTATTAAAGACCCGACTAAGCCAATTGGTTCATTCCTGTTCTTAGGACCTACAGGTGTAGGTAAGACAGAGCTTGCAAAGGCATTGGCTGAGAGTCTGTTTGATGATGAATCTAATATAGTAAGACTTGATATGTCCGAGTATATGGAGAAGTATTCAGTATCCAGACTTATCGGAGCGCCTCCAGGATATGTAGGTTATGATGAAGGTGGACAGCTTACAGAAGCTGTAAGAAGAAAACCATATTCAGTTGTTCTTTTTGATGAAGTTGAGAAGGCACATCCAGATGTATTTAATGTCCTCTTACAGGTACTTGATGATGGCCGTATCACTGATTCACAGGGAAGAACTGTGGATTTTAAGAACACTATAATCATAATGACAAGTAATATTGGTTCTTCATATCTGCTTGAAGGCATCAATCCTGATGGCTCAATTAAGCCAGAGGCAGAGGAAGCTGTTATGGGTGATTTAAAGAATCATTTCAGACCTGAATTCCTTAACCGTCTTGATGAGATAATTATGTTCAAGCCTCTTACTAAGGATAATATCAGCAATATTATCAATCTTCTTGTTGCAGATGTTAACAAGAGACTTGCAGATAAAGAGCTTGAGATTGTTCTTACAGATGCAGCCAAGGATTTCATAGTTGAAAACGGATTTGACCCAATGTATGGTGCAAGACCGCTTAAGAGATATGTCCAGAAGACAGTTGAGACACTGGCAGCCAAGTTAATACTTGCAGGCAATATCAATACAGGGGATGATATTGTTATTGACCTTGTAGATGGAAAGCTGACAGCCAGAGCCGCTGCGAGGGCTGTTGAGGGATAAGGCCTGATATTGTAAGGACTTTATGATTCTTTTGGTGGCATTGGAATTTTTGACTTTTGCTAAATGACTATAAATACAGATGATACTTTTGAAATAAAAGCCTACCAGATTATGGTATATATGCGAATTAGTAGGTTTTTGAAATTGAAAGTTGTCATTGATGAAATTAAAAAGCCTACTAAACTATTGCGTAATGCAAGTTTAGTAGGCTTTTTGAAAGCAAAACAACAATTTATTCTTTGAATTTCTGACAGCATACTTTATAGGCAAACCGCAATTGCGGTATTGACAAAAACTTATATTAATTGTATATTAAAAATGATTTATGGTTAAAGATTCATGACAGACTGCTTGTATGTGAATGAAAGAGAAAGATATAACACAAAAGGTACTGGAAGATAATAATGATATATTTGCGGATATTGTTAATGTGTTGTTATTTGATGGAAAGTCGGAGGTTGAAGAGAATGAACTTGTTAATACGACAGTTCATTCACAGTATAAGGCTGAAGATGGAAAAGTTCATGAACAGGAACGCGATATTGCTAAGTATTGGAAAAGAGGATGTACAGACATAGTCCTGTATGGCATAGAGAATCAGACAAAGGTTGAGAAAAGAATGCCAGCAAGGATATCGGGATATGAAGGTGCTTCATACAGAGGACAATATGATAAGAAAACAATAGTGCCGGTAATAACGATGGTGCTGTATTATGGTATAGACAGAAAATGGACAGCACCAAAGAATCTTAAGTCTCTGATTAAAGTTCCGGATAATCTGGATAAGTATGTTAATGACACTAAAGCTAATGTATTTGAGATAGCGTGGCTGACAGATGAACAGATAGCAAAGTTTACAAGTGATTATAAGATAGTTGCTAATTTCTTTGTGAACAAGAGAAAGAACAAAGATTACATACCAGATGATAAGACAACAATTAAGCATGTGGATGAGATACTAAAGTTCTTATCAGTTATGACAGGGGATAACAGATATCAAGAGATATTGTCAGATAAGGAAGGAGTGAGCAATATGTGTGATGTAGCGCAGAGACTTGAAGACAGGGGAATTGAGAAAGGACTTCAGAAAGGAAGAGAAGAAGGCAACCAGATGATATATTCACTGGTCGAAGATGAGAGCATAAGTATGGAAAAGGGTGCACAAAAGCTAGGGGTAAGTGTAGAAAAGCTGCGAGCTAATATGATTAATGCAGGATACAAGTGTCCGGATATGGAGTGATAGCTGACAATATAATATATAAAGATAAAGCAATGCTGGGAAGAGTGGATACTGGCATTGCTTTTATTTTATGGAAAAGTCTGTTTCTGTTCAGGAACTTACTTCTGCGTGTTCCTATAAGAACAATAAATAATCAATCTATATAGGCAAATTTCAGGCAGAAATACATGAAATTGCAGGAATATACCTATCAGGCAGGCACGAGGAAGTTTATCTATAGGCAGATTGGAAGAAAAAGTGAAGGTTGAATAAGGATTCTGCCTGGATATGTCCTATAAATCAAGTGATAATGCGATTACCTATAGGTATCATGAACAACGAATCAATAATCAGATTAAGACATATTTATACAGAACTAGATAAACTGGTTCTTTTCAGTATTATATTCATAATTAATTGTCTTTAACTTATCAGTTATCTCTTTTTCTGAAACCATATAAGATTTACACAGTTCCTCTAATGTGTTGTAATTGTCTCGAAGTTGTGTATTGACAAAGCTTAAAAGCATAACAGGGTCTTTAGGCATAGAAAAATCCTCCTTTTATTGTGTTTTCAGTGATTGCTCTATTGTTGTGCTATTTAGTACAGCATGAATATTTTCCCATATTAAGCATATTCTGTAAATGTAAGGCTTGTATATAAAATTGTATTAAAATAAATACATTTATGGTTGCACGAAAACGATTACTATGTTATAATTTTAACAAGCTAAGAAATATACTACTTAAATAACTGAATATTAAATTATGGAGGTTTTGTTATGGGAAAGAAATGGGTGTATTTGTTTACAGAGGGTAACGCAGATATGCGTGAGCTTCTCGGTGGTAAAGGTGCGAATCTGGCAGAGATGACTAATATTGGTCTTCCGGTTCCACAGGGGTTTACTATTACTACGGAAGCTTGTACCCAGTATTACGAGGATGGTAGAGAAATCAATGATGAGATCATGGGACAGATTAACGAACATATTGAGAAGATGGAACAGATTACAGGCAAGAAGTTTGGAGATATGGAGAATCCACTTTTAGTTTCAGTTCGTTCTGGAGCAAGAGCTTCTATGCCGGGTATGATGGATACAATCCTTAATCTTGGACTTAACGAGAACGTTGTTAGTGTAATTGCACAGAAATCTGGCAATCCAAGATGGGCATGGGATTGTTATAGAAGATTTATCCAGATGTATTCAGATGTAGTTATGGAAGTTGGCAAGAAATATTTCGAAGAGCTTATTGACAAGATGAAGGATGAGAGAGGGGTTAAGCTTGATGTAGAGCTTACAGCGGATGATCTTAAGGAGCTTGCAACACAGTTTAAGGCTGAATATAAGTCTAAGATTGGCAAGGATTTCCCAGATGATCCTAAGGAACAGTTATACGGAGCTATAAAAGCTGTATTCCGTTCATGGGACAACCCAAGAGCTAATGTATACAGAAGAGATAATGATATTCCTTATTCTTGGGGAACAGCAGTTAATGTACAGTCTATGGCATTTGGTAATATGGGGGATGACTGTGGAACTGGTGTTGCATTTACAAGAGATCCTGCAACTGGTGCTAAAGGACTTTTTGGAGAGTTCCTTACTAACGCACAGGGTGAAGATGTTGTTGCCGGAGTAAGAACTCCAATGCATATTCAGGAAATGAGTGAGAAGTTCCCGGAAGCATTTGAGCAGTTTAAGGATGTGTGTGCAACTCTGGAAGAACATTACAGAGATATGCAGGATATGGAATTTACAGTAGAGCATGGCAAGCTGTTCATGTTACAGACACGTAATGGTAAGAGAACAGCACAGGCAGCATTAAAGATTGCATGCGACCTTGTAGATGAGGGGATGAGAACAGAGAAGGAAGCAGTTGCAATGATTGATCCTCGTAATCTTGATACACTTCTTCATCCTCAGTTTGATGCAGCTGCACTTAAGGCTGCAACTCCAGCAGGAAGAGGTCTTGGAGCATCTCCTGGCGCTGCATGTGGTAAGATTGTTTTCTCAGCAGAAGACGCAGAAGAGTGGAATGCAAGAGGAGAGAAGGTTGTTCTTGTAAGACTTGAGACATCGCCAGAAGATATTACAGGTATGAAGGCTTCACAGGGTATTCTTACTGTAAGAGGAGGTATGACAAGCCATGCAGCGGTTGTTGCAAGAGGTATGGGAACCTGCTGTGTATCTGGCTGTGGTGATATTGCAATGGATGAAGCTAATAAGAAGTTCACACTTGCAGGCAAGGAATACCATGAAGGAGATTATATATCTATTGATGGTACAACAGGCAACATATATGATGGACAGATTCCTACGGTTGATGCCAAGATTGCAGGAGAGTTTGAAAGAGTTATGGAGTGGGCTGATAAGTACAGAAAGTTAAAGGTTCGTACTAATGCAGATACTCCTAAGGATGCCAAGAAGGCAAGAGAACTTGGAGCAGAAGGTATCGGACTTTGCCGTACTGAGCATATGTTCTTTGAAGAGGACAGAATTGCAGCATTCAGAGAGATGATATGTTCTGATACTGTAGAAGAAAGAGAAGCAGCACTGGATAAGATTCTGCCATATCAGCAGGGAGATTTCGAAGCACTTTATGAGGCACTTGAAGGCAATCCGGTAACTATCAGATTCCTTGATCCACCTCTTCATGAATTTGTTCCTACAGAGGAAGAAGATATTAAGAAGTTAGCTGAATCACAGGGCAAGTCAGTAGAGACTATTAAGAATATTATTGCAAGTCTTCATGAGTTTAATCCAATGATGGGACACAGAGGATGCCGTCTTGCAGTAACATATCCAGAGATTGCCAAGATGCAGACAAGAGCTGTTATAAGAGCTGCAATCAATGTTAAGAAGGCACATCCTGACTGGAATGTTAAGCCGGAGATTATGATTCCGCTTATCTGTGAGGTTAAGGAATTAAAGTATGTAAAGAAGACTGTTGTTGAGACAGCAGATGAAGAGATTAAGGCAGCAGGAATCGACCTTGAATACGAGGTTGGTACTATGATTGAGATTCCTAGAGCTGCACTTACTGCTGATGAGATTGCTAAGGAAGCTGATTTCTTCTGCTTTGGTACTAACGATCTTACACAGATGACATTCGGATTCTCAAGAGATGACGCTGGTAAGTTCCTTAATGCATACTATGAATCTAAGATATTTGAGAATGACCCATTTGCAAAGCTTGACCAGAATGGTGTTGGTAAGCTTATGGAGATGACAATAAAGCTTGGAAGACCGGTTAATCCGGATCTTCACATAGGTATCTGTGGAGAGCATGGTGGAGATCCTTCATCAGTCGCATTCTGCCACAAGATAGGTCTTGATTATGTGAGCTGCTCACCATTCAGAGTACCTATTGCAAGACTTGCAGCAGCACAGGCTGCTATTGCCGAGTCACGTCACTAAAAGATCCGAGCTGTTTTTTGGGAACTTTCGAAATTTCGAAAGAATTTATGAGACAGAGTATGAGGATTTATCATCCGGAAAACTCGTTTCATTACCCAAAAAAGCTTGAAATAAAGCTATTTCTAGTATAGGGTGTCTGCTTAGACACCCTATATTTTTTACAGAAAATAATTTTCATCAGCTGTCCAGGATGACATGATACAAACTTTTTCTGAATGCATTTTTCAAAATTTGGAGGTGAAAGTTCGGGATTCCGAACACAAAAAAGACCATTTTGGAAAAAGATCGGGATTTCCGAACTTAGAAGGAGGTTTAAAATGTCTGAATTTACGGCAAAGAAGATTAAGGAAGCTCGTGTTAGGGCTGGAATAACTCAAGATGAAGCAGCGACTCTTATAAAAATTAAAAAGAGTACAATCAGTGACATTGAGTCTGCGAAAAGAAATATAACTGCAGATGAGCTTGCTCAATTCTCTCGTATCTATAATGTGGATGTAAGAGAGCTACTATTTGTAGATTTTACAGCTGAAGGAGAAGAGAAGAGATTGGCTGCCAAATACAGTTCGTTCTTTAAATTACTTGAAAAACTATCTGATCGTGATGTTGAAGATGTTTATTGGGTAATAAAGCGTAAAGTAGAAGGATTATTATAAAACCGAACAATTTATTAGATGGATCGGTAGGGGTAAAAACCTACCGGTTTTTTATGTTAGGATTTTAAACAGTGTAAAGGATGTTAAACAAATTAAACATACCTATTTACTTTATGTAGGACGATGTTAAAATATAAAACATAAGGAGCGCACTTATAAATCAGATTAAGAGGAGATGATTATATGAACCAATATGTAGTTGTTGATCTTGAAATGTGTAAAGTACCTTATTCAAACAGAAAAAAAGAATTTCATGGAGCAAACGAAACCATCCAAATCGGTGCAGTGCTTTTAAATGAAAATTATGAAGTGGTTGATGAATTCAATACATATGTAAGACGAAAGAGGCTGAGGCAAAACTGATAGAAGATGAAAGACTTGATTCTATATTAGGAACTTGGATTGATTGTCAGAAGATGTTTTCAGAAAGATTAGATGAAGAAAGAATCTTCAGGTTATCAGAAGCTCTTATTGCTACAGATATTATCCAAGAGGGGCATGAACATGATGGATTGGTAGATGCTGAAAATACAGCAAAACTATTTGCCAAAATGATGTTAGAGCCAGAATTAAAATTGAATAGTTACTTTGAAAGTGCTCACAACGAATGCAATGACACACTTTGCTTTTCTATGGGCGATTTATTTAAAAACTTACAATTAGCATAAGGAGGAATGTACAATGGCTAAAGATTGGAATTATGCAAATCTTGCACACACAGCAAAGGAATTTGGTGGACCAGAAAAGTACCTTCAGATTGTAAAGGATCATTCCTTTCAGGAAGGTAGGAAAGAACAGTTAATTATTGATGGAGTGATTGTTGTTGGAGCAGGATGCTTATATTTGGGAGCTAAGGCAATTAAGCATTTTAAAAAGAAGAGAGTAACAGCGGAACAGGCTAATGAAGCAGAACAGGTACTTGTTGAAAAGATGAATGAGGTCCTTGATGAAGAGGTAACTGTTACACCAGAATTTTAATCTGTCAAAAGTATGGAGGATTGGATATGAGTACACCGGATCAGAGACTTATGGATTTAGGACAAAAAATTATAGAATACCGTAATAATGCAGATATTAAGCAAGAGGCATTTGCAAAAGAACTAGGAATCAGCAGAACAACATTAAGTTTTATTGAAAATGGTTCTCAGGCACCAAGTTTTGAAGTGTTAGTAAAACTGGCGCAGATTACAAATATCAATTTTAATGAGCTTATAGATGTAAAATCTAAAAATATTGTGGTTGTTGATACCAACATTTTGTTGAATCGTCCTGAAATGTTAGGAGTTCTACTTAAAGACTGTGACCAGGTGTATATTCCAATCCCGGTTATTGAAGAGATAAATTATCAAAAGGATCATGGAAAAGAAAAGGAACGTAGAAATGCTTCTTTGTGTGAAGATATTATCGTAAAGAAAAAGACTGAAAAGTTGGATATTCACACAGACTCTGATATTGATGGAAGTAACGATGATAAAATCTTGGATATAGCGATAAAACTGGCGGAGAAAGATATTTCAAATTCAGTTTATCTTTTGACTAATGATAAGGACTTCATTCTTAAGAATACGAAAGGATTAACTAATCTGAGAATAATCGGATCAAATCAATATATCAAGATCTTTAGCGAGAAGGATGGTTATAATGATGCACTTTCGCAAAGATTTTTTGTGGCTGTTTTGAAACGCGACTTAGATTCTGCAAAAAATCTTTTGGAGAAGAAAGGAAAAAGCATAAATGTAAACGCTATTGATTCTAGATCAGGATATACGCCATTAATACAGGCATTAGTTAATAAGGATGAAGAAATGGTAAAGTACCTGCTTTCGCTAGATCGAATAGATGTTAATGCAGTAGATAACAAAAAACATTATTTGCCACCATTATCGCATGTTATGCAAATGCAAAATGGAAGAGACGCAGAGAATTTTGCAAAGTTATTAATCCAAAATGGAGCTAATGTAAATGAGCCTTCTCAGAGTGAGACAAATCCATTCAATATGCCATTAATGATTGCTACATGGCATGGGCATTTGAATCTTGTGAAGCTGCTTGTAGAAAATGGTGCTTATATTAACCAGCAGGATATGAAGAATGGTTTTACGGCACTGATGAAGGCGGTTTTTCACAAGGAGGATGCTTCAATCTTGAAGTATCTTTTGGAACATGGAGCTGATAAAAATATAATGTCTTTCAAGGATAAAAAGACTGCTTTGGATTACGCCTACGATAGGGGTAATGAAGAACTTATTAGTATGTTGAAAGAGAGTGATGGCAATGATTAATAGGATTTGTATATCCATCAATAATCGCTGCAATTTAGGATGTAAGTATTGTCATTTTCATGAAAAAAGCATCTTAGATGATGCGGATATGGATGTATTTAAGATACTTGATAATGTTAAAACTTATGCCAAAGGAAACTTCAAGATAGGTTTTGTAGGAAATGGCGAAGGATTACTTGATTGGCCTAAACTTAAGTCATATATCGCTTATTTAGAGGATTATCCTAATATAAGTATTTATACAATTACCAATGGCACTGTGTCTTTGAATGATGAGGAGTGGAGATTTTTAGAGAATCATAGTGTAAATGTAGGCTTTTCCATGGACGGTTATAAGGAACTGCATGACAAGAATCGTGGTAATTCTTTTGACAAGGCTATGCACAATGTCGAGGAATATAAACGTGTGACCGGACATTATCCTACATTTAATGCGACCGTAGGAGAGGATAGTTTATTAAATGCGGATAAGGTTATAAACTTTTTCAAACCATTTGGAGTGCGAGTGACCTTTTCGAGGATGATAGGAAGATATGGAATCTCGTTGCAAGAATACCGTGATTTTCTAGAAAGTGCTGAAAAGACACTCGATGTAAGAAGAGGCGGGCTTGATTGTACAATGTATGGTGGACAATGTGGCGCTGGGACAAATAACTATTTTTTTGCTAATGGTTTTGTTTATTTCTGTGGTAATTGTATCGATTTACCTCCGGTTGGTAAAAGCGATATGACATTTGAAGAATTAGAAAAGATATCTTTAGATTTTGACAGAAATTATTGTTATAAGGAGTCACTATGAGAATCGGATTATATGGTATGCCAACTGCTGGTAAAACTTATATTTTGGAAAAAGTAGATTCTATTGAAGTTATGGCTGGCAGTGTTCTTTTGCGTGAAATATGTCCCTCTTTTGATTTAGAAGATGATTATGGAAAAAATATGGCTCGTGAAGAGTTGGCAAAACGATTGTTGTGCGTAGATTCATTCATTATGGATGGACACTATGCATTTGGTGATAAAGTAGCATTTACTGATATGGATGGACAGCTATACGATGTTATTCTTTATCTTTATATTTCACCAGACGTACTAATAAAGCGGATGAGAGAATCATATAAGAACAAGAAATACTTATCTTACGATATAGAAAAATGGCAAATTAATGAAATTGAAAGGCTACGTGATTACTGTCACAAGAATAATAAGGATTTTTATGTAATAGATAATCCGAAGGATAATTTTTTTACTGATGTGACAGAAGTTGTGAAGTTCATAAATGCTATTGTAAATGGTTTTAGCTGCAAACGGTTTGCTGCAGATTGTGCCGAAAAAATCTTGAACTGCACAGATTCGGAAGAAATAACTCTTTTGGATGGAGACAAGACGATTACAAAAGAAGATAGTTCGCATGCAGTATTTGGATATACTACGCATATATATGATGGTAATTTTTATACAGGATTTCAGTCATGGAGGCAGGCAGAAGAATTTAAAACTTATTGTTTTGATGATTTGAAAGAATTACCTGTTGGTCTAAACGAAAAAGTTTGTAAAGTCTTGAATATGGATTCCTTTATACTTACATCAGGTCATGAGCGTGTTTGGAACTTTATATCAGACTATTTAGGTGTTCTTTATTTTGCAGGAGTAGAAATGTCCGCTGAGACAAAATTCTTTATTACAAAGAAGCTTCAAGAGGCAGGAAAGACAGTGATAGCTTATGGAGATGGAATGAACGATTACTATATGCTTAAACAGGCGGATGTTGGTTATCTTATTCCTAAAGAAGACGGAACGATTAGTAGATCATTAAAAGGAAAGGATTTAGGAGGTGTTGATATTGTTCGGACTTAATAAAACTAAAGAGGTGGAAGAATTAATTGCTGTTACGAAATCTGATTCAGGAATATCAGGACCAGAGCTAGCAAAAGCGCACATACGACTTGGAGAGTTATTAGCTGAAAATATTGATATAGAACCAGAAGATACAACTGTCGTTGCTATGCTTAGGGGTGGAATATTTTTTGCACAGGGAATTTATTTTAAATTGGGATGTAAATTTGAGGTATATGATCCAAAGCAGGGTGAGTTTAAGCGCCCAACTACTAAAAATGTAATTCTAGTCGATTCGGTAATAAATACAGGAAAGACAATAGTTAATCTCATTGATGAGGACGTAAAAGTTGCAAGTTGTGTAATTAATGATAAGGCTGTACCTCTTTTTGAAGATAAGCTATATACAGTCAGGGTTTCGACTAATTCGTTTGTTGGTAGTGCTGTAAAGACTCAAAAAGGCAACAAGGGACCAGATACGACAATGCGATTGTTTAATCAACTATAATTGTATGTTTTCAATTGTTAAAGGAGGTATTCATTATGGCATGGAAATTAGAAATTCATTTTAGCGATGGTTCATCGGAACTTGTTGATGAAGATTTTGAAACAGAACAGGATGCTCAGGATGAGCATGATTCATGGTTCGAAAATTGGAATGCAGGAAGAGAAACATTAATGCTTGCTGGTGAAGATTATATCGATGCTGATATCGAGGACTGCGATATTTGGGAAGAATAAGAGACAGTATTATAGTGTTTTAACCTACAGAATACCCGCATTGTAGAGTACACCTGCTTTGCGGGTATTTTTTATTCTTGACGTATACGGAGACTGTATGACAGCTGAGTGGGAGAAGAAACTTCTGGAAGTGGAAAAACAGGATATTGCATCGGAAGACTTTATGGCAGAAATCAAGGATATGATTGTGGATTTAATTGAGACCTATGAGCCTGTAAAGGGTGCAGATAAACTCTTTCCACATCGTCAGTACAAACAGTATAAAAAGTATCCGAAGAAAGGAGCGTCCAGATGGCAAAGATGAAAAAATCAGAAAATGGGATGAAGTCACAGGAAATGCAGTAGAGGAACAGATTCCTGAGTCCATTGATCCGATAGAGGATGTCGGAGCTGGTCCATCCATCAGTAGAAATCATATGCGCGGTATCGAGGATATGGTTGAACAGAATGATAATTCATTTGACGAAATCATCAATAATGTGCCTGCAGCTCCTGTGCCGGATTTTGCAGAAATCAATGAAAAGGCAGACCAGGAAGATATCATTGCTGATACCAAGGCTTCTGTGATGGAGAAGATAAAAGAGCAGCAGGAAAAAGTGAAGCTGGCTCCAATACCGGAACCTGAGAAGAAGACTCCTGTGATTTGTCCCTGCTGGGAGATGTAATCATGAATAACAGAACGGAGCAGTTTCATTTCTTTGCTACTCCCTAGGAAGCTAAACTGATTCGTGACAGGGAGAAAGAAATCGGCATCTTAAATGTGAGTGCTTATCTTCGAAAAATGGCGATTGATGGTTATCTCATTCAGATGGATCTAAGTGATGTCAAAGAGGCCGTAAGGCTTCTTGGCATCACATCTACTAATATGAATCAGTATGCAAAGAAAGCAAATGAAATCGGCAGCATCTACAAAGAAGATATCGATGATATCAGGCTTCATCAGGAAGAACTTTGGAAAGCGATGAAGGAAATACTAAAGCGCCTGTCTACGATTTAGGGAAGGAGGTGAATGCGCATGGCGGCTACAAGACTTATCACGATGCATCAGAATAAAGGTAAAAGCGTAGCGAAGTCTCTTAGTGACAGAACGGATTATGCCAAGAATGGGGAAAAGACCGAGCATGGTCAATATATCAGTTCCTACGCTTGCCAGGTTGAGAGTGTTGATGAAGAATTCATGCCCTCAAAAAGAGAATATGAGCGCATGACAGGAAGACATCCCAGAGGCAATATCATCGCTTATCAGATCAGGCAATCCTTTAAGCCGGGAGAAATCACACCGGAGGAAGCGAATCAGGTAGGCTATGAAACCGCCATGCGATTTACCAAAGGCAATCACGCTTTTATCATAGCGACTCATACGGATAAGGCTCATATTCATAATCACATCATCTTTAATTCTACGAGTTTTGACTGTACCGATAAGTTCAGTGATTTCTTTTTTGTTGGATTGGCTTTGCAGAGATTATCAGATATCATCTGCCTGGAGCATGGCCTGTCTGTCATAGAAAAGAAAAAACCAAGTGAGCGTGTTAAGCGAACAACTTATCCTGATAAGAAATCCTTTCGCGATGATATCAGAGATGCGATTGATTGGATTCTTAAAGAAGGTAGCGCAAAAGATTTTGATGAGCTGCTTTATAAACTGGAAGATGCCGGATACGAGATTAAGCGTGGAAAGCATATTTCTCTAAAGGGAAAAGATCAGAAACGCTTCATCCGGATTCGTTCTCTGGGTGATGGCTATTCAGAAGATGATCTTAAGAAGATTCTTGCTGGTGAGATGGAGCATGCTTTCTTCGATAATGAAAAAGTTGAAAAGCAGCCTAAGGCTTACCAGAGGAAAAAGGAAGATCATGAGTTTGAACTCCTTATTGATATTCAAAAGAAGATGGCTCAGGGCAAAGGAAAATATTATGTTCGCTTTGCCAAGAACTTTAATGCCAAGCAGGTGGCCAAGGCAGTTTTATATCTGAAACAGCATGACATTCGAAGCTATGATGACCTAGAGAAAAATGTGAAAACAGCAACAGAACGATTTACGAAAATTTCAGCTTCCATCAAAGAGAAGGAGAAGCGACTTGCCGAGATTCAGGTTTTGAAGAAACATATCTTTGATTACTTTAAGACAAAAGACGTATATGCGAATTATCGTAAATGCGGATATAGCAAGAAGTTCTTAGAAGAGCATAGACAGGAAATCCTGCTTCATAAGGCTGCCAAGAATGCCTTTGATGAGCTTCATCTGAAGAAGCTTCCAAAGGTAAAAGATTTAAGTGATGAGTATGCTGAAATCCTTGCAGAAAAGAAAAAGCTGTACGGTGAATATCGTCAGGTTAAGAAAGATATGCAGGAGATCCAAAAAGCAAAATACGATATCGGCCAGTTCCTTAAAAGCGATGAAGAGCAGAAGAAGGAACATATCAGAAGACGCAATATCACTCGATAATTCTTTTTGGGGAATCTGTAGGTTTAAGACTTATGGGTTCCCCTCTTTTTTCATTTCTGAAGAAAATTCCAACGGAAGAAAATAGCGATTCGTAAGAATTGCGTAGCCAAGCGATTAGCTTGTTCAAGTGGATTGGGGATGTGCCACCAACGAGCGGATAGTAGCTTTTTGTACAAAAAAGCACTGCTCGCCACTTTGCGAAGACGCGCCCTAACACCATCGAAGATGGTGCCGCGCGAAGCGGGATGAAGACCATGACAAGATAATCACAAATAATGTTACAAAAATAAAACTTATTGAACATTAATTCAAAATAGACTTTCGAAAAGTCGAAAATTGTATTTGAAAATATATGCTTAAGAGCGTATAATGTACACTAGGACTATTTATGAGGACTTTCGGGTCCTTCACCAAGATGGGTAATCCCCATAAGAGAGGAATTATATGGCTGTATCTTATAACGGATTATGGAAATTATTAATCGACAAGAACATGAAAAAGATGGATCTTGTTGAAAATGAAAACATCGGAATTAGCAGCAGCACACTTGCCAAGATGAGCAAGGGTGAGAATGTTTCTATGAGTATCTTGGAGAAGATATGCATGGAGTTGGATTGTGATTTTGGAGATATAGTTAGTATTGATAGAAGTACGAGTATAGAGAGGTAATAACGATGGCGGCAATTAATGATTTAATCGCGCAAGTATCAGATGATAGTTTACGAGAAAAACTGGAGAGAGAAGTAAACAGGCTTTCGAAACAAAAGAAATTTGGCTTGGTTTTTGATTTGATTGAAGCGGATAACTATCACGCACTGCAATTGTTAGAATATCTTTACGCAGGAAAAGTTGATTGTATATATATTGATCCTCCTTATAATACTGGGGCAAAGGACTGGAAATATAATAATGACTATGTAGATAGTAATGATGTGTATAGGCATAGTAAATGGCTCTCTATGATGGAGAGACGATTAAAGCTTGCAAAAAAGCTTTTAAATATGAGCGATTCTGTGTTGATTGTAACAATAGATGAAAAAGAGTACTTGCATCTTGGATGTTTATTAGAAGAATTGTTTCCTGAAGCACAGATGCAAATGATTACATCTGTTATTAGCAGAAATGGAACAAGTAGAGAGAATGAGTTTTCACGAGTTGAAGAGTATGTTTTTATCCTAAGATTTGGGAAAATGGGAGTGTGTAGAACCAATGATAATATGCTTTCGGAAGGTGATAAAGGTGTTATTAGTAGAGTTTGGTTTAACTTTATGCGAACTAGTACTGCTAGAAGTAAGACCAAAGGCCAGTTTTTCCCTATTTACATAAATCCTGATAAAAAAGTTATAGTTGACATCGGAGAACCATTGTTACCTGATGAATCAGCTGAATCGGTTGCGGTACCTGAAGGATTGGTCGCAGTTTTACCTATACGTGATGACGGAACTGAATCTACATGGGGTGCTATTCCATCGACGACGAAGAAACTTTTGGAAAATGGTTATTTAAGAGTTGGTTCGTTTGATGAAAAAACAAAAAGATGGAGTATTCAATATGTTCGTCAAGGAGACCAAAAGCGAGTTGCGTCAGGTGAAATTCGTATTGAAGGAAAGGCAGATGACGGATCATTAATATTAAAACCTGTAGATGCGTCTCAAAGAATAGTTTTTCCAAAAACTGTATGGAATAGGAAATCTCATGATGCTACCGAGTTTGGAACACGATTGTTAAAACCGTATTTTGAAAGCGCAAGGTTTTCTTATCCTAAATCGTTATATGCAGTGCGAGATGTTCTGAAATTTTTTGTTGCAGATAAGCCTAATGCATTAATTGTAGATTTTTTTGCAGGATCAGGAACTACACTTCATGCTGTTAATCTTTTAAATGCGGGAGATTGTGGAAAACGAAGATGTGTACTAGTTACTAATAACGAAGTCTCAGAAAATGAGGCTAAAGAATTAAAGGAAAAGGGGTATAAGCCGGGAGATGAAGAATGGGAAAAACTTGGCATAGCAAATTATGTTACATGGCCACGTACTGTTTGTAGTATTGAAGGCCATGATGTAAAAGGAAATCCTTTATCTGGAACTTATCAAGGAGTAGAAACGAACATGGCTGATGGATTTAAAGCCAATGCAATATTCTTTAAACTTGGCTTTTTGGATAAAACATCAGTCGCTTTAGGAATGCAGTTTAAGGAACTTCTTCCGGTTTTATGGATGAAGGCTGGTGCGATGGGACGATGTCCAGATATTAAAACAGATGAAATTCCTAATATGCTTGTGTTACCACAAAATAGATTTGCTGTTTTAGTGGATGAGAATTGTTATGCGGAGTTTGAAAAACAGGTCAATAATAATCCTAGTATACAAACAGTTTATATTGTGACAGATTATGAAGTGAATTATAGATCTATGGTTAAGTCTTTGAATGTGAAAGAATCATATCAGCTTTACCGTGACTATTTAGACAATTTCCGAATTAACCATGGGAGGAATTAACTTTGATAAACGAATTATTTCCGTTTCAAAAGCAGGCTGTTAATGATCTTAGATCGCATGTAGCAGTTGCTTTGAATAATTATAGACAATTAAAAGTTCCACAGGTTGTGTCATTGCAGGCACCAACTGGTTCAGGAAAAACTATTATCATGGCTTCATTAATTGAGGATATTTTCTTTGGTAATGAGAACTATGAAGAACAACCGGATGCTATTTTTGTTTGGTTATCAGACTCGCCTCAGCTTAATGAGCAGTCAAAGCAGAAAATAGAATATAAGGCTGATAAAATTCGTATGGATCAGTGTGTTGTTATTTCTGATGATTCATTTGATCAGGAATATTTGGATGATGGTCACATCTACTTCTTGAACACACAAAAACTAGGTAAAAGCGGAAATCTGAGCTACCATTCAGACTCGCGTCAATATACGATTTGGGAGACGATTGAGAATACTGCTAGAGAAAAAACGGATCGTTTATATTTTATTATTGATGAAGCGCATCGAGGAATGCAAGGAAGAGCTGCAGGTACTGCGACAACAATAATGCAACGATTTATTAAAGGTAGTGAGGCACATAAGCTTTCGCCAGTTCCAGTTGTAATAGGAATGAGTGCGACAGCAGAACGTTTTAATGCTCTTGTTGGTAATGATACTACATCAACGCTTTATAAAATTGTTATTTCTGCAGCACAGGTTAGAGCATCTGGATTATTAAAAGATCGTATTGTTATTACATATCCAGATGATCCTACCAAGCATAACGATATGGTATTGCTTCAAGCCGCTACAGATGAATGGAAAAATAAGTGTGAACATTGGTATCAATACACTTATGAGCAACATTATGCAAATGTTAATCCGGTATTTGTGATTCAAGTGCTTGCTGGATCAGGCGATAAGATATCGGATACGAATTTAGATGATGTGATTGCTAAAGTCGAAGAACGAATAGGGGATAGATTTAAAGAAAATGAAGTGGTTCATACCTTTGGTTCTACTGGCACAATATCTATCAACGGTTTAAATGTTCCGCATGTTGAACCTGTAGATATTGCGGATGACAGAAGAATAAAGGTGGTTTTATTTAAGGAGAATTTATCTACCGGATGGGATTGCCCACGTGCAGAGACAATGATGTCTTTTAGGAAAGCCCAAGATGTTACTTATATTGCGCAGCTTCTTGGAAGAATGATTAGAACGCCATTGCAGTGTCACGTAATGGTTGATGAATCATTAAATGATGTCAGATTATATCTTCCATATTTTAATAAAGATACTGTAAACGATGTCATAAAAGAATTGCAGAGTGAAGAGGGTGGAGAAATACCAACGGTCATTGATGGTGAATCTTTGGAGGAGCAAGTAGTTGTTCCATGGACTGTTCATACAAGGAATAAGAGACAAGAAAAACAAGTCCCTGGACAGATGAATATGTTTGATTACCAAAATTCAAATACGACATCAAATTCACAGATAGTCGGTCCTGCTACCAACAGTGAATTGATTCAGACATCAAACTCTTTTGATAATGCTACAAATGAGACGAATGCTGCAAATGGAGAATCTTTCATCGATGGAAATGACAATACAGGTGCTACTAGAGATGTCCATCCGCAAGAGCATCCGCTTCCAATAGTACAGGTGCCGGTAGATAATATCCAGCCTGAAACGACTGGCGAGCAACAAAGTAATGATTATGAACAATTGTCATTTATTGAAAAAATAGATCGCGAATCAATTATTAAATTTGTAAACGAACAGGGTTATCTAACTTACATGGTTCGATTTACAAAAATTAACAGTTATTTGAAATCATTACTAAGCTTAGCAGGCGTACTTACACAGAATATGATTTATCCTGAAGCAAATGATGAAATTAAGACGGATGTGACCAATTTAATTCATTCTTATATTGAAAAGCTTCGTGAGGATGGGAAGTACGATAGTCTTGTGAAGCAAGTTATGGAAATGAAATTGCTTATCCAAGTGTTTGATGTTTTTGGAGAAAAGGTCAAGAATTATCCACTTGAAGATTATTTTGCATCGCTCGAATCTGACTTGGATCGACAGTTAAGAGCAGCAGACGCGAAACTTGGTGGATATGGATTTCCATATGCTTATGGAAGAAGATTTTTGGATTTTGATAATCCGAATGCATTTAAGTTGGATTGCATTCTCTTTGCAGCAGATGATGAATGCATGAAGCAATTGAATTCTTATGCTGAAATGAAATTTCATGAGCTCAATGATAAGTATAGAAAGTATGTTGTAGCTAAGTCGGAAAAGTGTAGAAAGCAATATAGTGACATTGTCGCCGATGGAGATAAAGTAAGTAAACACAATTTCACATTGCCGGAAACAATCAGTGCAAGAATAGAAAAAGGCGGCGATGCTTATACAGATCATCTTTATGCAGACGAAGATGGAAAAGCAATTATTAAACTAAATAATTGGGAAAAAGCTGTAATTGAAGAGGAAGAAAAGAAATCAGATTTTGTATGTTGGTTACGTAATCAAGTAAGACAGTCGTGGTCATTATGTATCCCATATGAAATTGATGGAGAAATAAAAGCTACATATCCCGATTTTATTGTTGTGCGTAAGGATGACCAACTTGGATATGTGATTGACATTCTTGAGCCTCACAATCCTGAATTCAAAGACAATTTGGGTAAGGCAAAGGGATTTGCTAAGTATGCAGAAGAAGAGGTTCGAATTGGGCGTATACAGCTCATAAGAATGTCAAAGGATCCAGCAGGTAAGAACAGATTAAAACGTCTTGACCTAGCTAAAGGATCTGTAAGAAATAAAGTTATGTCTGCTATCAATAATGATGAGTTGGATCATATTTTTGATACAGACGGAGAATTTGAAGAATAGAGGTTTTTTAGAACATGCAGAATAAGTCCTCAGAAAGAACTTATAATTTTATAGATTTATTTGCTGGCGCAGGGGGCCTTTCCGAGGGGTTTATGCAGGCTGGTTTTTCACCAATCGCGCATGTTGAGATGAACTCATATGCAGCGAAGACACTTGAGACTAGAACAGGCTATTTCTACCTGAAGGAGCAGGGAAAGCTTAACAATTATTATGATTATCTTAAAGGTAATATTTCCAGAGAGAAGTTTCTGGAATATATACCGGAAAGATTATTGCAGTCTGTAATCTGCGAAACCATGTCAAATGAAACATTGCTTGGACTTTTTGAAAGAATCGATAAGTCTATGAAAGAACAGGGAATCTCACATGTGGATGTTATAATCGGTGGGCCACCATGCCAAGCATATTCGTTGGTTGGTAGGGCTCAGAGTAGTCATATGAAGGTTCCTATGAACGAGGATCCAAGAAATGATTTGTATAAACTATATGCAAGATTTCTGAAGAAATATCAGCCTGAAATGTTTGTTTTTGAAAACGTTATGGGAATAGAGTCCGCCAATGGCGGTGAGACCTGGAAAAAAATAAAAGCGCAGCTAAAGAGGGTGGGTTATGAAATCGAGCCTCAGGAGCGGAATGCTAGGACTTTTGGCGTTCTTCAAAACAGGCGACGAATGATTATTGTCGGATGGAAAAAAGGGACAAAATATTCTTATCCTGAGTTTCAGGATCGAACATCAGATGCCATTGTTGAAGATCTGTTAAATGATTTACCAAAACTTGTACCTGGAGGAGGTAAGGATGTAAGTGAATATCGTTCTGGCGAATATAGTGATTATTTAAAAACAATGAAGTTGCGTTCAGATGATGATGTTCTTACATTACATAAGGCAAGACCAAATAAAGATAGGGATATAGAAATCTACAAGAGAGCTATAGAGGCATGGGATGATGGTAAAGGAAGTAGATTGAATTATAATAGCCTTCCAGAGGAGCTTAAAACCCATAAAAACCGACATTCATTCGTGGATCGATTTAAGGTTGTAGAAGGTAAGGATCATTATTGTCATACAATGTTGGCTCATATTTCAAAAGATGGACATTATTTTATTCATCCGGATATTGAGCAACATAGATCTATAACAGTAAGGGAAGCCGCAAGAATTCAGTCATTTCCTGATAATTATTTCTTTGAAGGGCCTAGAACAGCCCAATTTGTTCAAATAGGAAATGCAGTTCCGCCTTTGATGGCAAAAGGAATAGCAGAAGGAATATTAAGTGTATTGAAACAGGGTGAGTAAATATGGAAAACAATCTGCTTTTAGAACAGTACAGCAGATATAAAAAATTAGCATTAAAAGAGTCACACTATAGTTGTTTATTAAATGCTCATATTGATCCGAATCCACATCAGGTAAATGCTTTTTGTGCTGCGGTACAAGCACTTAAAACGGGTGGAATAATACTTGCTGATGAGGTTGGATTAGGTAAAACAATCGAAGCGGGTTTAGTTATTAATTATGTAATTAAAGCGGGCGCAAGAAATATAATGATTGTTTTGCCAGCTACGTTAAGAAAGCAGTGGGAAATTGAGTTAGAAGAGAAATTTAATTTAGAGAGTAGCATTTTAGACCGTTTGACTGTTGATAAAGATCGATCAACATGGAAAGCATGGCTTGAAAATAGTAACAAAACAAAGATTGCCATTGTGTCTTATGATTATTCGTCCAAGCTTATGAAGACGTTTCCTAAGGTGAAGTGGGATTTTATTGTAATTGATGAGGCACACAATCTTAGGAATGTTTTTCATGGGACAAAAAGAGCAAAGAATCTTTATGAAATTACAAAGGGAATACCAAAGATTCTGTTAACTGCTACACCTCTCCAGAATAGATTGTCTGATTTACATGGTCTTGCATCATTTATTGATGACAGAATTTTTGGGCCAGAAAAAATATTCAATCGTAAGTTTGTTGAGTCAGGGGATTACTCTGAATTGAAAGAACAGTTATCACCGATTCTTTATAGGACACTTAGAAAAGATGTTGGAAAATACATGGATTTTAAAAAGAGAACATGTATTACAGTCGACTTTACATTGAGTGATGCTGAGGCAGAATTATATAACCAGGTAAATGCTTTTCTTAAAAGAAAAACTTTATATTCGATTCCTGTTAATAATAGAAGTTTAATTATTTTGGTCATCCGAAAATTGTTGGCTTCTTCTAGTTTCGCATTGGTAGAGACCTTTGAAGTGTTTAAGGAACGACTTAATAAACTATACCAGGGATCAAAGTCAGCAAACGCACAAGAGGGATTTGATTTGTTCCTTGAATTTCTTGAGGATGAGATTGATGAATCAGATTTCGAAGATAAAGAAGATGAAGATGTCATTGTTCAGAAACAGGAAATCCAAGAAGAAATAGAGCTTGTTCAGAAGATAATTGATACAGCTGTATTGATTACAGAAAATGCTAAGGTTGAAGCTCTTAAAACAGCTATTTCAACAGCTTTTGAACATCAAAAAGAGCTAGGAATAGATGAGAAGGTAGTTGTTTTTACGGAATCAAAAAGAACACAGAAATATATTGCATCAGAACTTAGGAAGAGTGGATATAGTGAAGCGGATATTATTCTGTTTAATGGTGATTTCGATGATTCAATGACAAAAGAGATTTATAGAGCCTGGCAAGTGAAAAACTATGGAAATGTTAATTATGGTCGCAGTGTTGAGTATAAGCATGCGATTGTAGATTATTTCAAGAACAACGCAAAGATCCTCATTGTTACTGATTCAGGATCAGAAGGCTTAAATCTTCAGTTCTGTAATACTGTAATTAATTATGATTTGCCATGGAATCCTCAAAAGATTGAGCAGAGAATCGGTCGCTGTCATAGATATGGACAAAAGCATGATGTAGTTGCGATTAATCTGCTAAATACTGAAAATGAGGCAGATAGGCGTGTTTATGAGATTTTAAGGCATAAGTTTGAATTGTTTGATGGTGTGTTTGGTGCGTCTGATGTTGCGCTTGGTGCTCTGCAATCTGGAACTGGTTTTGAACAACAGGTTTTAAATATATATCAATCATGTGATTCAAATAATGAATTTGATAAGTTGGATAAAAAATTGGATTCAGAGTTAAATAGTCAAGCTGTTAAACTGCAAAATTTGTTAATTACAGAGAGTCCGGATGCAAAAGAGGCGTCTCTTGATGCAACAAAAGCAGAGATATCTGAATATCTAAAAGAAGTTGAATATTGGAATCAATTTAATGAACCTGAAATGGATAGTAAAACCTATTATTGGCAAATTGATAACTGGGGACGAGACAGTTTGGGTTCACATGGAACTTTGTTTTTAGGCGCTTTTTGTAATAACACGGAGATACTTTTCCCTGTGTTACTACTTTGCGATGAGAACGGAGAATATGTTGATTTTGATGAGAAGGATATTGTTACAGCGATAGAAGATGCAGATGATTCTGATATTAAGTTTTTTACTCCTACACCAAAAGAGCAAGAAAACTATCGAAAAATATACGATAAATTGTTGCTTGAAATGAGCAAAAAATATGAGGACTCTGTTCAACCTATTAAGGACTATAACAAAGAAAAAATAGATAATTGGTTCAAGATACAAATAGACCAAATTTCGTTAAAAATGCAGGATCTTCAGAAAGAAATAGAAAATCTATTGATCGAGGAATCTATGTCTTCAAATAGATATGAAAAAGAGGATATTTTAAAGAAGGCTGCAGAAAAGAAAAAGCAACTCGATAAACAGCAGGATGGTATAGGAGAAAAGGTTAAAGCTTTAAAAAGAGAAGCTGATAGAACTATAGAGGAATTTAATGCCCAATATGATATCAATCCTGTGATTCTTGTAAATATAGTATTGAAGTTTTAAAGGGGGATAAGTACTTATGATTGATAGATTTAAGTATTCGGAAGTACGTCAGAAAATAATAGATGATATACGTCTGGATCTTATTGGTCCTAGAGAAGAAGAGGAAATATTAGAAGAAAGCCCTAAGTTTGCGTACCTTGTCGGAATGCTTGATATTCAAAAGGATGAAAATAGCGTTGAAGATGAGCAAGAAGTTGATGCAGATATGGCATATGAAGACGGGGAAGATTATACGGCTGGTGAAGAAGATGATAATGAGCCGATTATGACAACTCATTTTCAAATCCCTTCATCTATGGGGATTAGTTTTTATGTTGAAAATACAACGAAAACAATTAGCATAGATGTGTCTTGGGGAGACTATGTAAAGTCTTCAAAAAAATATGAGGATGAAGATGGAAAAGAACATAGTAAGATAATATATACTCGAATTCCAATGACAGAAACAATTGAGTTGGACCTTAGTGATAGTAATAGAACGAAAGAGTATAAATTAGTGTCCGATTCAAATGTTCATCTTCATATGTCAAAGATTGGATTAAAAGGTCAATATTCGCTTATTACTGTATATATTGTTAATAAAAGAAATAATCCAGAAAATGCAGCTGAAGAAATGATGTTTCAGGTGCATCTGAAAGCGTATGCAAAAGACAATTCTTATGTTTTCCTAGCAGAACATATATGCAGAGAAATATTAGCAGAAGATGAGTTTTATTTTGAACAGAGACCTATTTTGGGGAGAGGAAGGGGGTGTGCTGCTGTATGGGATGAACCAATAAATGGTAAATCTACATGTGTTGAGTCAGCGTTTATTCCTGAAAATGAATTCCCTGGCGTTAATGCAGCTTTAGATGGCTTTGATGAAAATTATTTTTCTACATCATTAATGGCTAGTAAGGGTAAAAAAGATGAAATCCTAGTTAAATTAAATACGCTTGCTGACTCATATGCCAATTGGATAGAAAAAACTTTAAAAGCAAATTCCCGAATGAAAGATGAGGATTTTGCTAATAAAATTGGTAATAATGTAATTAGTAGATGTTTAGATGCGTTAACAAGAATAAGAGAAGGAATCCATGTGATTGAGACAGATGAAATAGCTTTTGAAGCATTTCGTTTTATGAATATGGTTATCTATTATCAGAATAGCATTAAGAATTACTCTAAGAAAAACGGTGTAGGAATAGATTGCAATTTTAAGGAATTTGTTAATCCAAAGGATTCTAACAATAATTTTGGTTGGAGACCATTTCAGATTGCATTTATTCTTATGAATCTATCTGGAATTGTTAATCCTAAGCATAAGGATCGCGAAATAGTTGATCTTTTATATTTCCCGACAGGTGGAGGAAAAACAGAAGCATACTTAGGTTTAATGGCATTTGTCATTGCGAATAGAAGATTGAGAGCAAATAGTAATGCAAAATACAATGCTGATGGCGGAGTTACAGTAATGCTTCGTTATACTCTTAGATTATTAACTACACAGCAGAGGGATCGTATTACAAAAATGGTTGTCGCTGCTGAGTTAACTAGGCGTAGGATGCCGGAAAAGTATGGTAATGAACCAATCAGTATTGGATTCTGGGTTGGTGGAGGCGTTACTCCGAATAAATTTGATGAATTTATTGAGAAGCCAGATTATCCTTCTGCGGCAAGAAGTGCACGTAATAAAGTGTTCAAGCAGCTTTTAACATGTCCTTTTTGTGGAAAACCTCTTAAAGAAGAGAATTTTAATATTGAACCTGAGAAGAAGTCAATTGAAATATACTGTTCAGATGAGCACTGTGAATTTTATCGATACAAAGATAATAGAATACCTATTCCGGTGTATTTAGTTGACGAAGAGATATATGCAAAATGTCCAACTATCATTTTGTCTACAGTTGACAAATTTGCACGCTTACCATGGGATGTAAATACCAATGCACTTTTTGGCAGGGTAGATAGAAAATGTAGCAGAGATGGATATGTAGCAATGGGGGCTGAGCATTCAAGACATAATAAGACTGCAACATTGCCTACATCATCATTAGTGGATGTTAAACCTTTTTTACCGCCAGAATTAATTATTCAGGATGAGTTACACTTAATTACTGGACCATTGGGTACGGTCTATGGCGCATATGAAACTATTATCGAGGATATGTGTACATATGATGGTATTAAACCGAAATATGTCGTTTCAACAGCTACCATAAAGAATGCTGCTGCCCAGACTAAATGCTTGTATGGCCGAGACATGACAACTCAATTCCCACCGAATGGTTTTGAAATAGGGGATAGCTTCTTTATTAAGGAGCTTTCTATAAAGGATAATCCATTTAGAAAATATGTAGGTGTATGTGCGCCTGGACAATCAGTAAAAACAGCATTGTTGAGAATATATGCAATTATACTTCAGTCTGCGTATACATTGTCACAAGAGGAAGAGTTTAAAGATGTAATTGATCCATACTACTCTTTAGTTGGATATTTTAACAGTATACGTGAGCTTGGTGGCGCAGTGCGTCTTTTGCAAGACGATATTCCTAAGAGGATAAAGCGTATAAAAAATAAATATGGTTTAGAAAAGCAAAGATTCTTAAATAGGAATGTTGAGATTACATCTCGTATGTCATCATACCAGATTCCAGAGAAGCTAAAGCAATTGGAAACGACATGTGAATCAAAGGATTGTTTAGATACTGCTGTTGCTACAAATATGATAGCAGTAGGTATGGATGTCGATAGACTTGGACTAATGGTGGTGACTGGTCAGCCAAAACAGAATTCTGAGTATATTCAGGCCACAAGCCGTATAGGTAGAAAATATCCTGGTCTTGTAGTCACTTTGTATAACGCATATAGACCACGAGATTTATCACATTATGAGAATTTTTCGGGGTACCATTCTCAGCTATATAGATTTGTTGAAGGAACTACAGCAACTCCTTTTTCTGCTAGAGCTAGAGATAGAGTTTTACATGCAGTAATTATATCTGCTATTAGATTGAAATTCCCGAATCTTGCAAATAATGCGGATGCTTCTGCCATTGCAAGCTTAACAAATGAAGAGATAGACGAAGTAAAGGAATTAATTCTTGAACGACTTAATATAATTAAGCCGGCAGCAAAAGCAGATGCAAGTGATGAGATAGATCAATTCATTGATTGGTGGAAGCTTAGGGCAGCACAAGAAAAACCACTTCGATATTATGTTGTGGGAACTGAGCGATATAACAGATTGATGAATCCATATGACAAGCCTCATGTTGATACTGAAAAACCTACTCTTCAGTCAATGAGAGAAGTCGAGAGCTCAGCAAATATGTATTACTACACGGAGGATTAAGATGGCTTTTTTTGACAAGAATAAGCTGGGGGAATTACGACCTAATCAAATTATTACTACATTTGGGCCAGGTTCCGTTGTAGACGCCGTAAAAGACTCAGTTACAGTTTTAGATATTTCATATTGGAAGGAAAAAGGACAAAAGATTATAGATGGTAGATTAGCGTCATATCTTGGTGTTGATTGTTTCTATATGCCAAGGACTAGTTCAAATGGTGATGTGCCGGTTGTATCTTTTCCGTATTGGCATGTGTGTTCGAATTCAAAGTGCGGTAGATTGTTTGATGCAAGGGAAAATTTTGATGTAGATAAATACATAAGATATGGTGTTACTTGCCCTGAATGTCATAGGACCGCATATCCTGCCAGATTTATAACTATGTGTGAAAATGGGCATATGGCAGATTTTCCTTGGAGCTGGTGGGTTCATCGTGGAAATGTAGATTGTAAAGGTTCATTGAAGATGTTCTCAACAGGAAACACATCTACGTTGGCAGATATGTGGGTGCAGTGCAGTTGTGGGGCAAAACGGAGTATGAGCGGTGCAACACAAAAGGATAATTTTGATGGATTGGCTTGCCCTGGTCATCATCCATTTAGACCTAATGTAAAGAATCAAAAATGTGGAAAGCAGATAATTCCATCACAGCGCGGTGCATCAAATGTTTATTTCGCAGTAAGTAAAAGTGCGATATCAATTCCACCATGGATTAATCCACTTTACAATCTTATTGATGAGCACCTAAGAGATATTGAATTGGCAAAACAATTGATGGGCGATGATGGTGTTGAAAAAATATATGATATGTATTTTGCTGCTTACTCAAAGGAAGAATTTGATGAAGCCCTCACCAAGCGTATGAATAACATCAAGGAATTCACTGAGATTAAGCAGATGGAATACAATGCCATAACCCATCATTCAGATCCTGCTTATCAATCGAATAAGAAGCACTTTAAGGCAGAAGAAGATCCATTGCCTTCTTACTTGCAGAAATATTTTAGCAAAATTGTAAGAGTTACAAGATTGCGTGAAGTAAGGGTGTTATTGGGATTTACTAGAGTTGATGCTCCGGATCCAGATGCAGATCCAGCTAATCAACCTAATATAGTGACTCTTAGCAAAGGAAGAAATGAGAGATGGTTACCGGCAGCTGAAGTCAATGGTGAAGGTATTTTTATTGAGTTTAATAAAGAGATGCTTTCAAAGTGGTTAGGAATATCTGCTGTAAAAGATATTTCAGAGCGTTATGCCGAATCATATAAGGACTTTTGTCAGTCTAAGGGATGGACAATAACTTCTGTACGAAATGCAGTCTATGTGTTAATGCATACTTTTGCACATTTATTGATTAAGCAGATGTCTATGTCATCAGGTTATTCTTCTTCTGCGATTAGAGAGAGAATATATTTCGGCGATAATATGGCGGGAATTTTGCTTTATACAGGAAGTGCGGATAAAGAAGGTTCCTTAGGAGGACTTGTGGAGTTAGGAAGTATTTCTCAGTTAACAGGTATTATGAGAGATGCTTTTCAAGAAGCATTAGTATGTACAAATGACCCAGAATGCATGAGTAATATGCCTGCTGGAAAAAATTCCAATGGAGCTGCATGCCATTCTTGCTGTATGATTTCGGAAACGGCGTGTGAAAATGGTAATAGAATGCTTGATAGAGGTTTGGTAGTACCTATTCCAGGTAGAGAGGATAATGCATATTTTAGAGAGTTGGTGAATGATTTATGCCAAGTAGATCTGTAAATCCAGATATTTTGTTTAATACAATAAAGGAAGATCAGGAAAATGGAACTTCTAAGGCATCGGAAATGCTTAAACAAGCATTTCCGGGAGTTGGCAATTCCTGTGATGATTTGGCTTCATTATTTGGCCAAGCATTAATGCAGGATGATTCTGACAAAGTATCATTAGTGGTTACTGCGCCACCTTCATTTTCAATTAATGCTAGGACTACAATGAATGTTGTGAGATCAATGATTGAGGAGGCAAATAGTAGCATACTAATTACTGGGTATTCTTTATCTTCATATTTTGCTGATTTAGTGGATATTATAATACAAAAGAGTCAAAGCGGTGTATTTGTGAAGTTCTTTGTGAACGACATAGATAGTCAAGAAAGTTTTGATAAGCTGTTGCGATACAAGGGACGATTTCTAAAGATTTATAACTACAAGAAGTCTGAAGACTCAATGGCAGCTTTACATGCAAAGATGATTTCTGTTGATCAGAACAAAACGCTTATAACTTCTGCAAATCTTTCATACCATGGTCAGCAAGGGAACATAGAACTAGGAATGGTAGCTGAGTCAAAAAAAATTGCCAAACAGGTTGATGATATCTTTACTAAGTTGATTTTTGAAAAGGTATTTGAAGAAAAATAAGTGTAAAAGAAAAAAATCATAGGAGAAGAGTAAATGAAAGATGAAAATGTATACTTCCGCCCAAGAGCTAGATTGATGCTTGAATTAGGCGAGCAGTTAATTAAAAACGAAAGTGTAGCAATGCTCGAATTAATAAAAAATTCTTATGATGCATTTGCTCGAAATGTTAATGTTAGACTGGATAATATTGATGATTGTGATGCTGGATTGATAGTTATAGAGGATGATGGCATTGGAATGACAAAAGAAACAGTTGTGAATCACTGGATGGAACCAGCAACTTTTAATAAGAAAAAAATAGTTGATAATTGCAAGGAAGCTATTACTCATAATGGTGTTAAGAGAATTCCTTTAGGCGAAAAAGGAATTGGAAGATTTGGTGTGCATAAACTTGGAAATCATATTAAATTGGTTACCAGAAATGAGGATGACCAGACTAATAGAGAAGTCTATTTTGAAATAAACTGGAACGATTTTAATAATGATAAATACTTAAATGAGGTAGAAGTAAAGGTTTTTGAAAGAGAGCCGGAAGTGTTTGTAGGTGATAAACACGGTACGCGAATAGAGATTACAGAATTACGACATAACTGGCAAAAAAGAGAGTATCGAAATGTATATAAAAGTATGCTTTCATTAAACTCACCTTTTAAGACAGATGATTCGTTTAAAATTCATATTAAGTCTACACATGAGGAATGGATAAAGGATTTAAAAGACTTTGCTGATATGAAGAGTAAAGCTCTATACAGGGCGCATATTGTCCTTGAAGGAAATAAAATTGTGGAGTATACGTATAATTTTCAACCTTGGGAGGTATTACAAAAGGTTAAAGCTAGAGAAAGCCACGATTTTCAGGGGGCGGAAATTTTAGACTTAGAGAACAAGAAGAAAACAGGGGTTAATTTAGCTGCTTTTGAAATTGGAAAAGTGACAATTGATTTAAGCATTTTTGACCTTGATGGATATGTTTTGAATCTTGGCTTTCCAAATGAAAAGAACATGCTTAAGGACTATTTGAAGCAAAACGGTGGAATCTCTATATATAGAGATAATATGCGTTTAAATGAGTATGGAGAACAAAGCAATGATTGGCTCGGATTAGGTGCTAGAAGAATAAATAATCCGGCAAAAACTCTCAGTAGTAATTTAGTTGTTGGTGCTGTTTATATTGACAGATTGGATAGCAAGGATCTGATTGAGAAAACAAGCAGAGAAGGTTTTATAGAAAACGCAGCTTATAACTGCTTTGTTAAGGCTGTTTTATATGCTATTTCATGTGTTGAAAATGATCGAATGCAAGACAAAGCTGACTTGAGAGCCTTTTATTCAGGTAATTTTAAGGAACCAGTTATTGGATCGGTTAGACATCTGTCAGAAATAGTTGATAAAAAAGTTAAAGATGAAGATGTAAAAAAAGAAATAAAAAGTGCACTTAAAAACATTGAAAATGAATATGAAGAAATCAATAAGATATATGTTAAAAGTTCAAGCTTAGGACTAAACATGAGTATGGTTATTCATGAAATCGATAAGATCCTAAAGGAACTTGAAAAAAGCGCAGAAACGGAAGGTGTTTCTTCTCACATTACAGGATTGATATCCGACTTGGCAGGAAGAATATCTAGCTATTCTGAGATAATTAAGAACACAAAAATGAGATCTATAACACTTGATTCGTTGATAGATGGAACTCAAAAGATTCTTAAGTATAGACTTAAGGCTCATAACCTCAGTTTCGAGAGACAAATCAAAGATAAAGATATAGCTGTTATATGTGCTGATAGTTTAGTCCGTAGCGCGATAATGAACATTGTAGATAATTCGATTTATTGGCTGGAACGATATAAAATCCAAGATAAAAAAATATGCTTTATGGACTATTCTGAAGAACCGGGCTTTAGGGGATTATTAATAGTCGATAATGGAAAGGGATTTACGCTTCCTACGGATAAAATAACCCTTCCATTTGTTTCCAAAAAAGACGATGGAATGGGACTAGGGCTTCATCTTGTTAGTCAAATAATGGAAACAATGGGAGGTAAAGTGTTATTTCCAGATATCAATGATTTTGAAATATCAGAAGAATATAAAACAGGTGCAGCAATTGCCTTGGTTTTTAAGGAGGAAACAAAGAACTAATGACATCAAATGTATTACCACGATTTGGCAAAGTTGCAATTGTCGATAATAAGCATCAGGAGGTCGAAGTAGTAGAACAATTACTTACTGCAAATGGTATCCCTTATGTTTATTATGATTATGGCAAATTAATTAATGAAGGAGAAATAAATAAAATAGATGGAATACGTCTTGTTTTTCTGGATATTCGACTTGAGGATGGTAATGAAGAAGCAAAAAATATATATTCTGTTTTAGCATCTACAATAGAGACTATTATAGGGGTTAATAATGGTCCTTATACAATTGTCTTGTGGACAAATGAGTATCAACTTAAGGATGAAGTTGAAGACTTTTTGATGAAAAGGCTTTCTGATGAAGATACGACAAGGCCTACGTATATTTGCGCACTCGATAAAAAAGATTTTCTTGAAAAACCAGAATCACTTTTTGGGCGAGTTAATGACGAATTAAACAAAAATAGACCGCTTGAATTCTTGACTACATTGGAAAGTATGACAATGGAGATTCCGCTGAGCTTACTAAAGATGCTTTTATATGAGACTGGAAATGGAATCGATCCTAGTAGTATTAATAAATTATTGATGTTATTAGCTTCTGTAGAGAGCACAGATGAAATTGATAATGTCAAAGCAACGAAAAACATATTATCAGTAATTGCTGATTTGGTTAAAGACCGCTATTTAGATCTAACGTCTAACAATAATCGTATAAGCGAGTTAGCTGAATATATGGATGTATTGCCGACATTTGATCCTAATAATGTATCTATAGAAGTGAAGGCAAGATTAAACACTGCTTTTAATATAAATACGCATGGATCAGAAAATGAAAAATTACCAGGCAAGGTATATAAAACAAATCAAATTGATGATTTGGATTCATTTGACAAGTCTACATTTGGGAAAAAAGGTAAACAATTAGTTTTAACTAAGAAGGATAAGAAAGTTGTTGTTGTTTATGACTTAATTAAAGTCGATATTACGCCAGGATGTGATTATGCGCAAGACAAAGCATTCATTTCAACATATGCCTATGGTTACCTGATACATATTTATAAGTTTGAAGATGAAAAAGGTAATAAGGAATGGCTTGAGTGGAAGTACGCAGGAATGATAAGTGATGCTGGAGGAGTATATTTTACACCATATTTTTTGAATGGCGATGAACTATGCATGTTACTTGTTAATACAAAATGGATACGATTTGAAAAATACGAAGTAAATGAAGACAACTATTTGTTTAGATTAAATGATTCATTGACCAGTGATATTAGAAAATCAGCTTCTGATAATATAGCGCGTGTGGGTATCCCATGTGTGTAAATATAAGATATTCATTATAAATCTAGGGGGATTACTATGAAAAGAGACATGGATTTGATAAGAAAGATTATGCTCAGAATAGAAGAGGAATATACATCTACAGCTATTTTCAACTTAAAAGTTGATGGATATACCATGGAGCAAATCGCTATTCATTGTAAGATGATGTATGAGGCAGGGTTAATATCTGACTATAAAGCACAATATGCTGGTAATTCATTATACAGTTTTGGCGTTAGCAATCTTACCTGGGAAGGGTATGAGTATTTAGATAAAATACGTGATGATAGTATTTGGAAAAAAGTAAAAGATGTAGCAAAAGATAAAGGATTACCGTTGGCAATTGATACAGTTAAACAGATTGCATCTGTGATAATTTCATCGATGACAGAGGGCGCGATAAAAGCTGTCACAGGTGTTTGAAAAACACTAAAAATGGGAACTCAAAAACCTGTCCAAATATAGGGACAGGTTTTTTGCTACCATTAGAATCATAAAAGGGGGAGTGCACGATTTTCGCGGCTGTCAGATATTTTTGATATTTTGTAGATTATTGTTACGAACAAGTGTTCGTGGCGATATACTTTCAAATAGGAAGTAACAGAAGCATATTGCTTCCTTTAGAAAGGAGCGGCGTATGAGACACAAATCTACAGAGCTTATGGGTACTATTAAGGCATTTGTAGAAGAATACTACAAGAATTATTGCCACTCACCGTCTACAACAGAGATTGCAGATGCGGTCGGTATTGCCAGAGGAACTGCATATAAGTACCTGGTAGCCATGAATGAGAATGGTATGATCAGATATGATGGCCAGCAGATTTCTACTGAAAAGACCGAGAAGGTTCAGACAGAGTTTACAAGTGTGGCACTACTTGGTGCTGTTTCCTGTGGCGTGCCTACGCTGGAGGAAGAGTATGTAGAGGAATATGTGTCATTGCCTGCCTCGATGTTTGGTAAAGGGACTTTTTTCTTACTTAGGGCAAAGGGCGAGTCTATGATTGAAGCTGGAATATCTCCGGGAAATCTGGTACTTGTCAGGAAGCAGTCAGAAGCCATGGATGGCGATATTGTTGTTGCCTTGGTAGCGAATGAGAACACGCTGAAGCGCTATTTTGTAGACAAAGAGAATCAGAAAATCAGACTTCATCCTGAGAATAAGACCATGAAGGACATCATTGTTTCAGACTGTAAGATTCAGGGTGTAGCCGTCAAGGTCATTAAGAACCTTGAATAATGTGCGCTAAACAGTTTAAACGATCAGTCAAGTCTTGCAGTTGATAATGGCAGTGTTGACTACACTTACGGAAAGGTCATTGTCGGGAGAATTATGTACACTCATCATATCGGTTTCTTTCCCTTTTCCGAATGAGAGATATCAGCTTATCAGTCAAAGGAGGCGTGATGTTGGTGAGTTTTGCGGAGGAAAAAACTGGGGAATGTGTGGTATGTTGCCACAGATGTGGGGCATTTCTTATGGAGTCAGCTAGTACAACTTCGTATATGGTTTGCCCGGAATGCGGTGCCCGTCTTGTTGTGTGCGTGAAGAAAGGCAAGGTATCCGTATTTGATGATACTAGATATGAGGAGGAGCTTGCTAAGAAGAGACATGCTCGATTAACCAGATATTCCGCCAAGATTAACGAAATCGTTAAATAGCTGTGGCAGTTATATCATAACAATTAAATATGGATGAGGTTATCAGGGAGATCACCGGATTGGTCGCATAGATGATGCGTTAAAAGACTTACAAATGAGTGACGTCTGGTAACCAAGAGTTTGTGAAGAGAGTCGTCAACCTTTGGAAATGAAGTATACAGTCAATCCACTTCCGATTGAAAAAAACAACTGTCAACCGCTTCAAGTGATACAAAAGATACGTCATATGCCTGCTGCAGCACAGGCTGCTATTGCAGAAGAGAAATAATCCAATTTCTGACCATAACACGAGTTTCGGGGCATGGAAGGCGAAAGCTTTTCATGCCCCGAAATGTTTAAAATGGAATATTTTCTCATTGCCCTAAATCATAATATGTTTTATAATAATATGAAAATATATATTGATTGGAGCGTATTATGGAACAAAAGAAAATCGAACCTATTCGTGATGCCAGAAAGCTTGGTAAAGCGAAGATGCTGATTCTTGGTATTCAGCATATGTTTGCCATGTTTGGCGCAACTATTCTTGTACCTATTCTGGTATCAGGATATTTTCAGGCTGCCTGTGGTGAGGAACTTACCAGAGGTCTGTCTGTATCAGTAACACTTTTCTGTGCAGGTTTTGGTACATTGATATTCCACCTGTGTACTAAATTCAAAGTACCTGCATTCTTAGGATCTTCCTTTGCATTTCTTGGTGGATTCTACACAGTAGCTAATCTTGACAGCGGTATGTATGCTGGAATGTCAGCTAATGATAAGGCTGCTTATGCATGTGGTGGTATATTTGTTGCCGGAATGCTTTACTTTGTACTTGCACTTATAATTAAGCTTGTTGGAGTTAACAGAGTTATGAAATTCCTTCCACCTGTAGTTACAGGACCTATCATTATATGTATCGGTCTTTCACTTGCAGGTTCAGCTATTACAAATGCTTCAACTAACTGGTTACTTGCATTTGTTGCACTTGCTGTAATTATTATATTCAATATATGGGGCAAGGGGCTTTTCAAGATTATCCCTATTCTTATGGGCGTAGTAATTTCATATGTATTTGCACTTATTCTTAATGCATGCGGCGTACATAATCCTGATGGTTCAGCAATACTTAATTTCTCATCAATTGCATCTGCTTCATGGGTTGGAATTCCAAAGTTCCAGTTTATGAAATTTGATGTAACAGCAATCCTTGTAATGGCACCTATTGCTATTGCAACAATGATGGAACATATCGGAGATATGTCAGCTATTTCGGCTACAGTTGAAGAAAACTATTTAGCAGATCCAGGTCTTCACAGAACACTTATTGGTGATGGTGTTGCAACAGCATTTGCAGGTGCAATTGGAGGTCCGGCTAATACTACATATGGTGAGAACACAGGAGTTCTTGAACTTTCTAAGGTATATGACCCAAGAGTAATCAGAATCGCAGCAGTATTTGCAATTATACTTTCATTCATACCTAAGTTTTCATCAGTTATATCAACTATGCCAACAGCAATTATCGGTGGTATATCATTCATGCTTTATGGTATGATTTCAGCTATCGGTGTAAGAAATGTTGTTGAGAACAAGGTTGACCTTACTAAGTCAAGAAACCTTATTATTGCAGGTGTTATATTTGTATGTGGTTTAGGCTTCGGTGGTGGACTTACATTTACAATCGGTGGAACATCTATAACACTTACAGCACTTGCAATCGCTGCTATAGCAGGTATTCTTCTTAATGCTATATTACCTGGTAATGATTATGAATTCGGTAAGAATCCAGCAGGTGACAGCAGCCGTGGAGTTTATGTTATGAACACAGACTCTGAAAAAGAAGAATCAGAAGATAATAAGTAAATAACAATAAAATTTGGAGGTACTTAATAATGATGGATTTTGAGAATGAGAAGAATATAACTATATTTACACATCCACTTATCCAGCATAAGATTTCAATTCTTAGAGATAAGAAAACAGGAACTAATGAATTCAGAAAGCTCGTTGAAGAAATAGCTATGCTTGAAGGTTTTGAGGCATTATCAGATCTTCCAACAGAAGATGTTGAGATTGAGACACCTATTGAAACCTGTATGACACCTATGATTTCAGGACGTAAGCTTGCAATTGTTCCTATCTTAAGGGCAGGCCTTGGCATGGTTCCTGGTGTACTTTCACTTGTACCAACTGCTAAGGTTGGACATATTGGAATGTATCGTAATGAAGAGACACATGAGCCGGTACCATATTACTGCAAGCTTCCACATCCAATTGAGGAAAGAACTATTGTTGTAACAGATCCGATGCTTGCAACAGGTGGTTCGGCAGTTGATGCAATTGATCAGATAAAGAAGGTTGGCGGAAAGCAGATTAAGTTCATGTGTATCATAGCTGCCCCAGAGGGAGTTGAAAAGCTTCATAAGGCGCATCCAGATGTTCAGATATACATTGGACATCTTGACAGAGAACTTAACGCAGATGCTTATATTTGCCCAGGACTTGGGGATGCCGGAGACCGAATCTTCGGAACTAAGTAAATAATTATGGGCATGTAATTGCTTTGTGTTAAGAGAGATGATAGTGTGTAAAATGCGGCTCCCAACGGGAGCCGTTTTTGTAACTTATATTATTTAATTAAGGAGATTTCGATGAGCAAGGAGGAAAACAGAAAGAATTTTTCTAAATATGTATCGCAGAATATTCTCGGAATGATAGGGTTTTCATGCTACGTTCTTGCTGACTCGTATTTTATATCTATAGCAAAGGGAGCAGACGGACTTACAGCATTAAATCTTGTTATGCCATTATATAGTATAATATTCTCAATTGGTGAGATGATTGGTGTTGGTTCAGCTATAAGGTATGCAATTAGTAAGATTAAAAAAGATGCAGATGCAGATGATTATTTCTGGAATGCATTAATATGGTGTATATTGTCAAGCATGCTATTCGTTTTTGCCGGAATATTCTTTTCGGCAGATATCATGCGTGTTCTAGGAGCTGATGAACATATTGTAGCAGTTGGGAATAATTACACTAAGATATTCATGTGTTTTGCACCTATGTTTATGTGCAACTATGTGACTAATGCATTTGTAAGAAATGACGGAGCCCCGGGGATTGCTATGAGTGCAACACTTTTTAGCAGTCTGTTTAATATAGTGTTTGACTATATTCTCATGTTCCCGATGAATCTGGGAATGGAAGGTGCAGCACTGGCAACAGCTTTGTCGCCGATTATAGGTATGGGAATATGCAGCATACATTTCTTCTCTAAGAAAAGCAGTGTCAGGCTTGTTGTGTGTAAGCCTTCAGTAAGAAAACTTGTGGCAGGAAGCCAGCTTGGTGTATCGGCATTTGTAGGAGAGATGTCGTCAGCGGTCATTACACTTGCTTTTAATTTCGTAATACTTAAGCTGGCTGGTAATGTCGGAGTAGCTGCATACGGAGTTGTGGCTAATATTGCAATTGTCACAACTGCAGTATTTAATGGTGTTGCACAGGGAAGTCAGCCACTTATAAGCAGTTGTTTCGGCAGGGGAGACAAGGATGGATGTACACAGTTAAAACGAATGGGATATACAACAGCATTTGTACTTGCAGCGGTTATGTATAGTATATTGTTTATATTTGCAGGACAGTTTGTCGCAGTGTTTAACAGTGAAGGTTCAGAAATGTTAAGGCTTTACGCAACAGAAGGCGTTAAGTTATATTTTATTGGAATATTCTTTGCGGGAATTAATATTGTAGGTGGCGGTGCATTCAGTGCAACAGAGGATGCGTTTAAAGCGGCAGTTGTTTCTGTGGCAAGAGGATTTGTGCTGATTTTAGGTGCAGTTTTTGTAATGTCAGCACTTTTTGGAATGACAGGAGTATGGCTTGCGTATGCTGTTGCTGAGGGAATAACAACATTTATAATGCTTGTAATGGTGCTGAGAGTGTGATAGAATATTTGCGGACAAAATTATCCCAGAGATTGGGAAAATATGAAAGGAGTCTATATAATTATGAGCAATATTGCAGACAAATTTGAAGAACTTGGAGTAATTCCAGTAGTAGTATTGAATGATGCTAAAGATGCACTTCCATTAGCTAAGGCTTTAGTTGATGGTGGTCTTCCTTGTGCAGAGGTTACATTCCGTACAGCAGCAGCTGAGGAATCTATCCGTCTTATGCATGAAGCATATCCAGATATGGTACTTGCAGCAGGTACAGTACTTACAACAGAGCAGGTTGACAGAGCTGTAGCAGCTGGTGCTTCAGTTATCGTAAGCCCAGGATTTGATCCAGAAATCGTTGATTACTGTATTTCTAAGAACATTCCTGTTATGCCAGGTATCGTTACACCTTCAGAGCTTGCTCAGGCTGTTAAGAGAGGCCTTACAAGAGTTAAATTCTTCCCAGCTACAGCTGCAGGTGGAATTAAGATGATCAAGGCTATGTGCGCAGCTTACACTAATGTAAGAATCATGCCTACAGGTGGTATCAACACAGCTAACCTTGAGGAATTCTTATCATGCGATAAGATCTTCTGCTGTGGTGGATCATGGATGGTTAAGGGTGATATGATTAAGGCAGGAGAATTTGACAAGATTAAGGATATGACAGCAGAGGCTGTTGCTCTTGTTAAGAAGATCCGTGGCTAATCACCAGTGATTGTTAATATCAAAGATACATATAAACCCCGTATTCTGTTTTGCAGGATACGGGGTTTTGTACGTATATTATGTTTTTTAGTGAATTACAGATTAGAAAATATATTCTCAATTTCTTCATGGGGAAGTACAAGGGCAAATCTTACATGACCTTCTCCAAGGCTTCCGAAGCTGCTTCCAGGTGTACATAAAACGCCAGTCTTATTAAGAAGTTCCATAACATAATCAGCTGAACTGGTATAGCCGTCAGGAATGGCAGCCCATACAAACATTGTGCCTTTAACATCAGCAGGTTTAAGTCCAAGCTTCTTAATTCCAGCAACGAGAGCATTTCTTCTTAACTCATATTCAGCACGGTTGTCAGCGACATATCCTTGCGGACCGTTAAGTGCAGCAACAGCAGCTTTCTGATATATAAAACTTGTTCCATAGTCGAATTGTGAGCGGACAGTTTTGAATTTGCTTACGATTTCACGGTTTCCGATAAGAAATGAAAGGCGCAGACCAGTAAGATTATAAGTCTTAGAAAGAGAGTTGAATTCAACTCCGACTTCCATAGCACCTTCGTGGCTTAAGAAAGAACCACCAATCTGTCCGTCATATATAATCTCAGAATATGCGTTGTCGTGAATAATAATGATGTTATATTTCTTTGCAAAAGCGATGAGTTTATCGTAGAATTCATCAGGTGCAGTAGCACATACAGGATTCAGTGGATAAGATACAACCATCATTTTGGCTTTTTTTGCAGTATCTTCATCGATAGAATCAAAATCTATAAGATAATCATTCTCTGGGAGAAGATTGTAATAAGCAATCTGTGCGTCACACAGGAATGGTCCAATCTCGAATATAGGATATCCCGGATTAGGAACTAAGCATAAATCACCAGGGTTGCACAAAGCAAGGGCAATATGAGCCATGCCTTCCTGGGTTCCGAATACAGAGGCGACTTCATCAGGTGTGATAACGGTGTTGTAACGGCGTTTGTACCATTTGCATACAGCGTCAAGCAATTCATCAGTATCACCAAGTGAGTACTTGTAATTCTCAGGGTCAAGTGCTGCCTCTGAAACAACCTTCATAACAGATTCATCAGGCTTGAAATCAGGAGTTCCTACAGTAAAGTTATATACCGGCTTTCCCTGTGCAAGTCTGTCATTCTTTTTCTGATTAAGTATATTAAAAATGTTGCTGCCAAAGCGGTCAGCTCTCTTAGAAAATTCAATATTCATATGTATACTCCATTTCTTTAAATGCGTATCTGCATGCATTTTATTCAGACCCGAAATATAGAAAAATTTCAAGCCTATCGAATAAGATACTAGCATAATTAACAAAAGTCAATTTTAAGGTGTATTTTTTGGTGAAAATGTGATAGTTTTATATATGTAAGTAGAAATAAATAAGATATGGCGGTCTGCAAATGTTACATACAGGAACATTAAACGGTAGAATGCAGACAGAAAGGAAAGGTAGAAGATATGTCAGTACAGGATTATCTTAGTGCAGTAAAGATTGGTAAAAAAGAATATCATGCGTGTGTAAATAAGGGTACGTACCCATATCTTCCGGTTTTGGAGGATATTATTGATGAAAACAGTATTGACAGAGAAGTTAGTCTTGGAAGTGACCAGATTCCGTTAAGACTTGTGGTTGGAACATGTACAGCAGGTAGAACTACTGCATTTGCAGACAACTTCATGCCTATACTTGACTGGGGAACAGAATTTTCAGCAAAGTGGGCTTCGCTTAGCGACAGTCAGGTGAATGAAGGAATAAGAGACGATATTAAAGTATATGAGTACATGAATAAGTTCTATGTGCTTGAAGGTAATAAAAGAGTCAGTGTACTTAAATATTTTAAGGCGGTGACAGTAAGTGCACAGGTTATAAGAAAGATACCTAAATACAGTGATGATCCTGATGTTAAGATATATTATGAATTCATGGATTTTTATAAATCTACCAAGTTAAACGATATATATTTCAGTAAAGAGGGCAGTTTTACAACTCTTATGGAGCTGGTTGGAATTACACCAGGAGAACCAATGGATGAGGATGATAAGAAAGACCTTGTTTCGTGCTATCTTAATTTCAGGCTTGCTTATGAATCAAGAGGAGGGGATAAGTTTGATTTCCCAACAGGAGATTCATTTTTACGCTTCATTCATATTCACGGATATGATGCTGTTAAGAAGATGACTAAGTATGAGATGGCAAAGAATGTTGCCAAAACATGGGCTGAATTTGAGCTTCTTGATGATAACAGTGAAGTGGAACTTAAGATGACACCGGCAGCAGCACCTAAGAAGAATATATTAAGCTATCTGCTTCCAATGGGTGGAGGAGTTAAGAAACTTAAGGTCGGATTTGTGTATGAAAAAACACCGCAGGATTCAGAGTGGTGTTATACACATGAGCTTGGAAGACAGTATATTGATGATACATTTGGTGACCAGATAGAAACATATGTTGAGGAGAATGTGATACCGGAGCAGAGTGATGAGGCGGCAATTAACAGACTTATAGAGAAAGGATGTGACCTTATATTCGTGACATCTTCGGCGATGAATATGGCTGGACTTAAAGCTGCAATAGCACATCCGTCAGTAAAGATTCTTGATTGTTCTCTTAACATTTCACATAAATATATCAGGTCATATTATGCAAGAATGTTTGAAGCAAAGTTTATAACAGGGATTATTGCAGGTTCACTGGCTGATGACGATAATGTTGGTTATATAGCTGATAATCCGGTTTATGGGGCATGTGCGAATATAAATGCATTTGCATTGGGAGTAAAGTTTGTTAATCCAAGAGCCAAGGTTTACCTTGAATGGAACAGTATTAAGGATAATGATTCAGAGGAAAATCTTGCTAAGAAGAATATAAGCATTATTTCTAATCAGGATATGATTACTCCGGGCAAGAGTAAGAGAAAGTTCGGGTTGTATAAAGCGAGTGATTCGGATAAGCACCTGGCTATGCCTGTATGGCACTGGGGAGTTTTTTATGAAAAGCTTATACAGAGCATTATGAGTGGTTCATGGAGTAAGGATGAGGACGGCGATAATGTAAAAGCACTTAATTACTGGTGGGGAATGTCAGCAGGAGTTGTTGATCTTATATATTCAGAGAGTCTGCCATCAGCAACTAAGAGACTTGTAAAGCTCTTTGAGAAAGAACTTAAGGAAGCAAGGTTCAGAGTGTTTGAGGGTGAATTAAAAGATCAGCAGGGTAATATAAGGGTTGAAGAAGGGAAGCTTATTGATCCGGAACATATAATTACTATGGACTGGCTGCTTGATAATGTGGTTGGCAGACTGCCTCGGTATGATGAACTTACAGATAATGCTAAATTAAAAATGGCACTTCAGGGTGTTGTCAAAGAAGAAGAATAGAAAGCATGCTGCCTGCAGTGGTGGCTGGGGAATTATTAATGAAAATACTTGTGTTAGCGGATGTTGAATCAAAGTACTTATGGGATTATTTCGAAAAGGAAAAATTAGAAGGCATAGATCTTATACTTTCAGCAGGGGATTTAAAGCCCCAGTATCTGTCGTTTCTTGCATCATTTTCAAAAGTACCTATTCTTTATGTGCATGGCAATCATGATGACTGTTATGATACACAGCCACCGGATGGATGCATTGATATAGAGAATAAGATATATGTGTATAAAGGTGTCCGTATTATGGGACTTGGTGGTTCTATACGCTATAAGAAGGGAAAGAACCAGTATACACAGAAAGAGATGAACCACAGGATTAATAAAATGTGGTTTTCGATAAAGAAAAATAAAGGTTTTGATATACTGCTTACACATTCTCCGGCTGCGGGAATAGGTGACGGACCTGACGAACCGCATAAGGGTTTTGAGGGCTTTAATTATCTGTTGGAAAAATATAAGCCTAAGTATTTCATCCATGGTCATATCCATAAGACCTACCAGATGAAGTTTAAGCAGGAATATGAGTATAATGAGAATACTAAGATAATTAATGGTTATGAGAGATATATATTGGAATATCCGGATGCTTAATCTACACCGTGGCATATTAGCTTAATAGCAAATGTGCTACGGTGTTTTACATATTTTTGACATATTTTCACATGAAATACATAAAAATTATGAATATGGTACCTATTTCCTACTTAACATACATGTACTTTTTGAGTAAAAGTTGCTAATATAACGACATAAACCCTTGCTGGTTGAAGCAAAATGCACAAAAAAATGTATTGAGGAGGAAAATCAAAACATGAAAGCTATTATTAGCAAAGCAGCTCGTAGAAAATGGGCATGGGTACTTGCATTGGTTATGATTGTGAGTATCGTGATTCCTACATCACTTCTTACAGCGAAGGCGGATGTTGGAACGGTTAAATTTATTGATGGTGCGGCAGGATGGTTAGAGTCAGCATATGCACAGTGGACCATTGATAATCAGGCAGAAGGATATACAGCATATATCAAGAAAGCCAGCCAGGCAGATTCTGCTTATGCAAGAATCGACAATGAACTTATCAGAAAGTATAAGAACTACTACAGGGTTGATGCAGTAGGACTTGCGGCAGGTGACTATGTTATTAAGGTAGTTCCTGTAAAGAACGGAAAGGAAGTTACTGACAAAGCACAGGTTACTAAGACACTCAATGTAAGTTCTTATGACAGATCCGGATTTGCATTTTCATCTGAATCAAAATATAAAACAGGTTCAGGTGCTTACAATGAGAATGGAACACTTAAGAAAGATGCAATTGTTCTTTATGTTACTAACGATAATGCAAAGACAATTAAGGCATCAGTAAAAGAGGCAAAGGGAGAGAAGGAATATACAGGTCTTCAGACAATAATTGATGCATATACAAAAAGTGCTAGCAAGGGGATAGAAACAAGAGCACTTGATGTTCGTGTAATCGGATGTGTTACAGATACTGCAATGGATAAGTTTTCAAGTTCATCTGAGGGAGTACAGATTAAAGGAGCTAGTGCTTATTCAAATCTTAATATGACAATAGAGGGTATCGGAGATGATGCAACAATCAATGGATTCGGTTTCCTCTTAAGAAATGCAGGAAATGTTGAGATGAGAAATTTCTCAATTATTAATTTCATGGATGATGGTATTTCTCTCGATACAGCAAACTGCAATGTATGGATTCACAATGTTGATCTGTACTATGGTAAAGCAGGTGGGGATGCTGACCAGGCAAAGGGTGACGGTTCAATTGACATTAAAGGTAATTCACAGTATATAACAGTTTCATATGTACATTTTTATGACTCAGGTAAGTGCTCATTATGTGGAATGAAGAGTGAGTCTGGTCCTAACTATATTACATATCATCATAACTGGTTTGATCATTCTGATTCAAGACATGCAAGAGTAAGAACAATGTCAGTGCATATGTATAACAACTACTATGATGGCAATGCAAAGTACGGTGCTGGTTCAACAATGGGTTCTTCATTATTCATACAGAATAACTATTTTAGAAACTGTAAGAATCCAATGCTTTCATCTAATCAGGGAACAGATGCACTTGGTGAGGGTACATTCTCAGGTGAGAACGGTGGTATCATTAAAGCATATGGAAATGTTATCGTAGGTGCACAGAAGATTATCTATGCAAATGCTGTTTCAGAAACAGGTGATTCTGCAAATGCGGCATCATTTGATGCATACCTTGCAAAGTCAGCAGATGAGAAAGTTCCATCTTCATATAAGACTGTAGCAGGTGCAACATCTTATGATAACTTTGATACAACTAAGGATCTCGGAGTTAAATCAGGAAGTCTTAATAATGCAGAAGATGTACCTTCAGTAGTAACATCTGCAAAGGGAGCAGGAAGCCTTGGTGGTGGAGTGATTTCATGGACATTCTCTGATAAAGATGATTCTGTATATGCCATTGATAAGGAATTAAAGGCAACAGTTACTAATTACAAGAATACAGACCTTGTTTCTGTAGGTGGTACTAATGCGAAGATTGTATCACCAGATCCAACAACAGAAGAAACTAAGGCAACAGAGAGTACAACAAAAGCAACACAGGCAACAACAAAGGAAACACAGACAACAACAAAAGCAACACAGGCAACAACTAAATCAACAGAAAGCGCAACAAAGGCAACTGAAAAGGAAACAACGGGTTCAGATGCAACAACATCATATGATAAGACAAGCCTTTCTTATTCAGGTGCGTATACAGATATCAGTAAGAAGAAAGATGCAGATTTCAAGAATGCAAAATATGTATCATCTTCAAATGAAATTCTTAATGCAATCAGTTCAGCTAAGGCTGGCGATGTAATTATTGTAAAAGAGGGAACATATAAGTTCTCTGATACAATTGTAATTAATAATGCCATGAATGGAAAATCAGGCTCTTATATTATTGTAAAGGCTGAAAGTGGCAAGGAAGTTAAGTTTGATTTTTCAGCACAGAAGCTTGACGGAGCTAACAGAGGTGTAGTTGTAGATGGAGATTACTGGTATTTCCAGGGAATTAATTTCTATGGTGCTGGAGATAACGGAGTATTACTTGCTGGTAATAACAACATTTTTGAAAAATGTGTATTTGAAGCAAACAGAGATTCAGGACTCCAGATTTCAAGATATGACACAACGGCTGCTACTAAAGATTTATGGCCATCAAATAACCTGATTATCAACTGTACATCACATGATAACTGTGATTTCCCTGACCAGGGCGGTACAGGTGAGAATGCAGATGGATTTGCTGCAAAGCTTACATGTGGTGAAGGCAATGTATTTGACGGATGTATATCATACAGCAACTCAGATGATGGATGGGATTTATTTGCAAAGAGTGCAACAGGTCCTATAGGTGTAATTACAATAAGAAATTGCGTTGCATTTAACAACGGAACATTATCTAATGGTGTTCATTATGCTAATGGAGATATGAATGGATTTAAGCTTGGTGGTTCAGGTGTTGGAACTCCACATAATGTAATGAATTGTCTGTCATTTGACAATGGTGCAACAGGATTTACAGATAATAATAACCCAACAGGTCTTACAATTGTAAATGTTACAGCATGGGGCAATGGAAAGTATGCTAAGAAGGGTAACTTCTTATGTTACAGAACATCAAGTGCAGCAATATTTAAGGGACTTGTATCAGCTGGTGCAATTGATTCAGATAAGTTTACTGGTAAAATGGCTGATTCAATATATTACAATTCAGGTAAGTATTATAATCTTTCAGGTTCTTTGTTTACTTCTTTAGTAAGTGGAGATAAGAAGGGAACTGTTGTAACTGACCCTGCTAAGACAGCTGGAATGTTTAAGAACACTGTTAATGCAATTGATATGAGCAAAAATATAGATAAACAGCTTAGAAATGCTGATGGAACAATTAACATGAACAGCCTTTATGAGACAACAGGAAGCTATGCTTCAATGGGAGCAAGATTCAATGTTGCTAATCAGATGATTAGTGTATCTTCAAAGAATTCATCATCTGAGGTAACTAAGCCAGAAGAGACAACAAAGGCTCAGGAAACAACTAAAGCTACTGAAGGCACAACAAAGGAGACACAGGCTCCAACTAAGGCGACAGAGGCAACAACAAAGGAGACACAGACTCCAACAAAGGCTACACAGGCTCCAACAAAAGCAACAGAAGCTTCTTCAGTATCAACAAAGGGTGAAAAATTAATTCTTAATGCTAATGATGTTTCAACAGGAAAGATTAAGAGTTCAACTGTAGTTGATGGTCTTAAGATTGTTGCAACAAGCAAAAAGACTGTAACGGTTGATAAGAGCAATAAGGATTACAAGAATATCAGCTTTACAAAGAGAATCAAGCTTGGCGGTGCAGGAAGCGAATCTGCAAGAGCTATTGCATTTAAGACAGCAGGTGAATCTAAGGTAAAGATATATGCAACAAGCTCAGATACAGATACAAGCAGACTTATTAAGATTATTGATAAGAATGGTAATGATGTAACAAGTACAGCTAAGATACCTGGTTCTTCACTTAAGTCAGTATCATTCAGATTAGATGAGGCAGGTGAATATTATATTGTATCAGAATCTGGTGGAGTTAATATTTATTATGTAGAAGTATCTAATGGTATAGCGTATTAATATTTTGAGAATTTCCCCGCACATAGTGCGGGGATTTTTTTGCAAAAACATTTTATGGTAAAATATACACAAAGACTTGACCTTGACATAGGTTCATAGTTTACAATTTGAACAAATAAAAGAAAGGAATGGTCTTTGTTATGAAAAACAAAAATAGAAGGCTGATCAGTTGTCTGCTTAGTGCAATCCTTTTGCTTGTTATGAGCTTTGGATTTGGAACATTTGCAGGAGCTGAGGAATCAGATTCATCAAAGCCTGTTGTCTGGATTGTGGGAGATTCGACAGTCAGTGCTTTCACAGACAATTATTATTATCCTAGATATGGATGGGGAACACAGATTGATAAGTATCTGGATGGAACTTTTGAGGTAAAGAATATTGCTTTATCAGGAAGAAGTTCAACAAGCTATACAGCGGATAAGGAGTATGGTGAGCTTATAGCTGGAATGAAAAAGGGAGATTTTCTTCTTGTTGGTTTCGGCCACAATGATGAAAAAGCGGAGAGCGGAAGATATACTAACCCTAATGGAGATTATAAAACAGCAGGTTCATTTGCTTATTCTTTATATGAGAATTATATAAAGCCAGCACAGGCAGCAGGAACAACAGTTGTTTTATGTACACCGATTGTAAGAAGAACTGCTGATGGCAACTGGTCTGACAGTCAGCTTCATGTTACAGCTGCTTCAGGAGAGTTTGAAGGAGGAAGTTATCCACAGGCAATCATTAATCTTGGAAAAGATCTTAATGTTCCAGTGGTTGATATGACTTCTCTTACTAAGAAATTATATGATTCATTAGGAGCAGCCGAGACAGTTAATTTACATGCATGGACATCATCAAAGCCAGAAAGTGTAGACAATACGCATACTAATATCTGGGGCGGAACATATAATGCATATCTTGTTACTAAGACAATTAAGGAACTTAATGTAGCAGGACTTGCAGAGCATATTATTGATGCTAAAGCACCAACTAAGAGTGATGTTTTAAAGTCTAATCCTGATTATAAAGAGTCAGAATATTCAAATGATTTAAAAGACAGCGAATTATGGGCTAATGCAGGAATCTTTAAGGGAACTGTATTTGGAAATGTTGGCGGCAATGATAAGATAGCATCTAAATTTAAGCTTGAGAGTCTTGACAATGGTAATATTAATATTGCTGTTAATGGAGCAGGAAAGATAGCAAGTACTGCTGATGGAATTGCTATGTATTATTACAGAGTTCCAGCAAACAGTAATTTTACAATTACAGCAAAGGCGACTGTAAACAGTTTTACATCTAATGATCAGGTATCATTCGGTCTTATGGCAAGAGATGATATGTATGTAGATCAGTATATTAACAGTACAATGGGTGACTATGTTGCAGCTGGTCCACTTAAGCTTACTAAGAAAGATTCTGTATGGAACTGTTTTGCAAGAAAGAGTGGCGCTCTTACACAGGGCGGAACATGTGCTAATGAAATTAAGGCTGGTGAGACATATAACCTTAAAATCGAAAGTAATACAGATGGTTATGCATGTACATTTGGTAATGAAGAAACTATTACAGGTGGTTTTGATTTTAAATTAACTTCTGTAGATTCAGAATATGTATATGTTGGAATGTATGTTGCAAGAAGTGCTGATGTGACATTTTCAGATGTTAAGCTTGTTGTTGATGGTAAGGAGATTACATCTGCAGGCGAACCAGAAAATCCAACACCAGGTGAACCGGAGAATCCAACACCAGGTGAACCGGAGAATCCGACACCAGGTGAACCAGAGAATCCAGCACCAGGTGAACCAGAGAATCCAACACCAGGCGAACCAGAGAATCCAGCACCAGAGCAGCCTGCTAAACCAGAGACACCGGCAGAGCAGCCAGCTACAGATCCAGTGGTATCAGACAATAATGGTGTTGAGACAGGTGATTCATACCATATGGTATGGTATATTGCTGCAATGACATTAACAGCAGGAATTGCATGTGTTGAATTAAAGAGAAAGAAGACATTCGATAAATAAGTTTATAAGAATTTACTTCTCCTAATATTTCCAGAAAAAGCTTCCGGTTAACTGCCGGGGCTTTTTCATTTTTACATTAAAAAATATATTTTTATTAAGAAAAATCTTAAAATATTTAAAAATGGCTTGCATTATCCTATAGGCTGTGATATATTTTCTTAGACACAAAAACAAATGTCCGTCACAGAAAGACAGAACAGAGGGAAGTGTCTTTTAGATTTTACATATTGAAGGAGTTAAAAATGAGCGATAAGTTAAGAGTTGGTATCCTTGGCGGTACAGGTATGGTAGGACAGAGATTTATAACATTACTTGAGAATCATCCTTGGTTTGAGGTTGTTTTAGTAGCAGCTTCAGGACGTTCAGCAGGAAAGCTTTATGAAGATGCTGTTGAAGGACGCTGGAAGATGCAGACACCAATGCCAGAGTTCGTTAAGAAGATGACTGTATATGATATGGATAAGGATTTTGATGAAATTGTTTCTAAGGTAGATTTCGTATTCTGTGCAGTTAATATGCCTAAGGACCAGATTAAGGCTATAGAGGAAAGATATGCTAAGGCAGAAGTTCCAGTTGTTTCTAATAACAGTGCTAATCGTTGGACACCAGATGTTCCTATGGTTGTTCCAGAAATCAACCCAGAGCATCTTGAAGTTATTAAATATCAGAGAGAAAGACTTGGTACTAAGAGAGGATTTATCTGTGTTAAGCCTAACTGTTCAATCCAGAGCTACACACCTGCTCTTAATGCATTAAAGGAATTCGGACCAAAGCTTGTTGTTGCAACAACATATCAGGCAATCTCAGGTGCTGGTAAGACATTTGAACAGTGGCCAGAGATGGTTGAGAATATCATCCCTTATATTGGTGGCGAGGAAGAAAAGTCTGAGAAAGAGCCTTTAAGATTATGGGGTAAGATTGAGGATGGAAAGATTGTTCCTGCAAGTGATCCGGTTATCACATGTCAGTGTATCAGAGTTCCAGTTCTTGATGGACATACAGCAGCTGTATTTGTTAACTTTGAGAAGAAGCCAACTAAGGAACAGATTATTGAAAAGTGGAGAAGCTTCAAGGGAGTTCCACAGGAACTTAATCTTCCAAGTGCTCCAAAGCAGTTCATCCAGTATCTTGAAGAAGATGACCGTCCACAGGTTAAGCTTGATGTAAATTATGAGAACGGAATGGGTGTTTCACTTGGCCGTTTAAGAGAAGACAGTGTGTTTGATTATAAGTTTGTTGGTCTTTCACACAACACATTAAGAGGTGCAGCAGGTGGAGCTGTTCTTATTGCAGAACTTCTTAAGGCACAGGGTTATATCACCCCTAAGGATGCAGAATAATTAAATTCTAATACACATACCAGAAAAGAGATGTCAGAGATGGCATCTCTTTTTACTTGCTTAAAAACCTATTATGATATAAAATTATGAAACGACTTAAAGAGTAAAGAGGGGACATTTACATTGAAGGAAAATTATTTTTATGCAATGCTGTCGAGAATGAAATATATTAACAGATGGGGGCTTATGCAGAATACACGCCATGAGAATCTGTGCGAGCATAGTCTTGAAGTGGCATTCATAGCACATGCATTGGGAATTATCAACAATGAGATATATGGTGGGAATATTAATGCTGAAAGGCTTGCAATTCTTGGAATGTATCATGATGTTACAGAGATAATTACGGGTGATCTTCCGACTCCTGTAAAGTATTACAATCCGGTTATAAGAAATGCTTATAAGGAAGTAGAGCATGTTGCAGAGGAGCAGATGCTCTCAGGTCTGTCATCTGATATAAGAGCACATTATAAGGGTGTGTTATCAGAGACAGAAGAGGAAGAAGAACTCTGGAAATATGTAAAGGCGGCTGATAAGATGTCAGCTTATATCAAATGTCTAGAGGAAAAGAAGTCTGGTAATATGGATTTTGCTGATGCGGAAAAGACAATATATCAGGCTATTGTTGATATGAATATTCCGGAAGCAGATTATTTTATAAAAGAATATATACCAGCTTATATGGGAACTCTTGATGCTTCAGGAGAATAATAATTGTGTAATAGACACAGAAATGAGGGATATAATGGGAAAATCCGTATATATCGCGGAAAAACCAAGCGTGGCGCAGGAGTTTGCCAAGGCACTGCATGTGAACTTCACAAGAAAAGACGGATATCTTGAGGGTGGAGACCATATTGTGACATGGTGTGTAGGACATCTGGTAACTATGAGCTACCCGGATGCATATGATCCTAATCTGAAAAGATGGAGCTTTGACACCTTGCCATTCATACCAAAGGAATTCAAGTATGAGGTTATACCTGCAGTTGCGAAGCAGTTTAATATAGTTAAAGACATTCTTACAAGGGATGATGTTGAATATATATATGTATGTACCGATTCAGGACGTGAAGGAGAGTATATATACAGGCTTGTAAGACAGGAAGCTGGAGTTAAGGGAAAGAAAGAACGCCGTGTGTGGATTGATTCACAGACGGAGGAAGAGATTCTTAAAGGAATTAATACAGCCAAGGATATATCTGAATATGATAATCTGAGTGATTCAGCGTATCTTCGTGCGAAGGAAGATTATCTTATGGGAATTAACTTCTCAAGGGTACTTACGCTGAAATATGGACGCAATATTGCCAATTATCTGCATCTTGACAGGGCAGTTGTATCTGTCGGCAGGGTTATGACATGTGTTCTTGGAATGGTAGTAAGAAGGGAACGAGAGATAAGAAGCTTTGTTAAAACTCCATTCTACAGGGTTATAGGTCAAGCACAGGTTGAGAATTCAACATTTGACGCAGAATGGCGTGTGAGTGATAAGAGTATGTATGCTGGTACGCCATATTTATATAAGGATAATGGTTTTAAGGAAAGGGAAAAGGCTGAGGAACTTGTTAAGTTCTTATCTGATCCACTGCCGGCACAGGGGGTAGTTGATTCTATTGAGAGAAAGAAAGAAACCAAGAATCCACCGCTTCTGTATAATCTTGCCGAGATTCAGAACGAATGCAGCAAGCTGTTTAAGATAAGCCCTGATGAGACCCTTAATATTATTCAGGAACTGTATGAAAAGAAACTGGTTACTTATCCAAGAACTGATGCGAGAGTGTTATCGACTGCGGTAAGTAAGGAAATACATAAGAATATAGGAGGACTCAGGAATTTTCCGCCTGTGAAGGAGATAGCTGAGCATATATTACAGAATAATATGCAGAAGGGGATTGAAAAGACAAGATATTGCAACGATAAAGCAATCACAGACCATTATGCGATTATTCCGACAGGACAGGGGTTTAATAATTTAAAGAACTTGTCAGTTACAGCTGCGAGAACTTATGAGATAATTGTAAGAAGATTCTTAAGTATATTCTATCCACCGGCTATTTATCAGAAGGTAAGTATTACCAGTGATGTAAAGAATGAAAAGCTGTATGCTTCATTTAAAGTGCTTGTAGATGAAGGGTATCTGGGCGTAGCAAAGAACTCATTTGCAAAGGCGAGAAATGACGCAAAAGTAAAGGAAGATGATAGTGCCGATAATAAGGATGATAATAAATGTGATGCAGCTTTATTTGAGGTATTGAAAAAATACAGAAAAGGTTCTACAATCACATTTAATGGGTTTAATATCAAAGAAGGTGAAACATCACCTCCTAAGAGATATAATTCAGGTTCTATTATTCTTGCAATGGAGAATGCAGGACAGCTTATTGAAGATGAGGAACTGCGTGCCCAGATTAAGGGTAGTGGAATAGGAACAAGTGCTACCAGAGCTGAAATCCTTAAAAAACTTAATACTATTAAGTATATTTCTATTAATTCTAAGACACAGATTATTACACCTACATTTTTAGGTGAGATAATATATGATGTTGTAGATAATTCTATCAGGCATCTGCTTAATCCGGAGCTTACGGCAAGCTGGGAAAAAGGACTTACAGGTGTAGCAGAGGGGAATATTACAGCAGATGAGTATATGGAAAAGCTTGATGGTTTTGTTTCGAGAAGAACAAGGGCTGTTATGGCATTAAGGAATCAGGCGGGGCTTATAGGACTTTTTAACGAGACCGCTAAGAATTATAAGTAAATGAGTGAAAGGAATTAAATATATGTGCGGAATTGCAGGATATGTAGGGGACAGAGAAAGCGCAGATGTACTTGTAGATGCATTATCTAAGCTTGAATACAGAGGATATGATTCAGCAGGTATTGCGGTATTTGATCATGGTAATATAAAGGTCAAGAAGTGCAAGGGAAGACTTGCCAACCTTGTTGAGAAGATGGATGAAGAAGGAAAACCACAAGGACATGTTGGAATTGGTCATACAAGATGGGCTACGCATGGAGAACCATCAGACATTAATTCACATCCACATGGCAATAAGAGAGTTACTATTGTACATAACGGTATAATTGAGAACTATAAGAAGCTTAAGGATTTTCTTGTCGGAGAGGGATATAGCTTTGCAAGTGAAACAGATACTGAGGTTGCTGCAAAGCTGCTTGATTACTATTATGATGGTGACCCGATGAAGACTATTGCAAAGGTACTGTCAGAGATTAAGGGTTCATACGCACTTGGAATTATGTTCAGGGATTTCCCTGATGAGATATTTGCAGTAAGAAAGGACAGCCCTCTTATTGTTGGCGTTGGAGAACATGAGAATTTCATAGCATCTGATGTTCCGGCTATTATTCACTACACAAGAGATTATTACCTTCTTGACCAGAATGAGATTGCAGTTATTAAGAAGGATTCAGTTAAGATATACGATGTTCATGGTAATGAGATACATAAGGAATTAAATACTGCTGACTGGGATGTTGATGCTGCAGAAAAGGGCGGTTATGCGCACTTTATGCTTAAGGAAATTCATGAGCAGCCAGATTCTGTAAAGAGAACAATTATGCCAAGAATCATGGACGATATGCCTGATTTCAGTGCAGAAGGATTCAATCCTGATAAGTTAAAGAATTATAAGAATATATATATTGTTGCCTGTGGTACTGCAATGCATGCCGGAATGGTCGGTAAATATATAATAGAAAAGATAGCAAGAGTATCTGTAACTGTTGATATTGCATCAGAATTCAGATACAGAGATCCTCTTATTAATGAAGATGACCTTATGATTGTTATATCACAGTCAGGTGAGACTGCTGATACTAAGGCTGCACTTGAACTTGCAAAACAGGCAGGTGCTGATACTATGGCAATTGTTAATGTCAAGGGTTCATCAATTGCAAGAGAAGCAGATATGGTTGTATATACACATGCAGGTCCTGAGATTTCAGTTGCTTCAACGAAGGCATATATGGTTCAGGTATCAATTATGTATTTAATTGCATTTGAATTAGCTTATGCTAATGGTAAGATGGATGAGGCAGAATGCAGCAGATATACTAAGATGCTTGAAGAAATACCTGAGGTTATTGAAGAAGCCATTGCACTTGAGAGTAAGTGTCAGTTTGCAGCATCCAAGCTTATTAATGCAGACAGTCTTCTTTATATAGGACGAGGTCTTGATTATGCACTCAGTATGGAAGGTTCTCTTAAGTTAAAGGAGATATCTTATATTCATTCTGAATCATATGCAGCAGGAGAGCTTAAGCATGGAACTATCTCGCTTATTACAGAACAGATGCCTGTAATTGCAATAGCAACACAGAAGAATCTTGAGGAAAAGACTATAAGTAATATTAAGGAAGTTAAGTCAAGAGGAGCATTTGTAGTGCTTATTGCAGAACCAGAGCTTGATATTGAGGATGGAGTGGCAGATATTGTTATTAAGCTTCCACAGGCAGACCAGCTTCTTATGCCTATGGTTGCGGCAGTCCCATTACAGCTTATTGCCTACTATACAGCAGTTCTTAAGGGTAACGATGTAGATAAGCCAAGAAACCTTGCAAAATCTGTTACTGTTGAATAATTGATATAAAGAGGATATTTGATATGAATAATGATGCATTAAAGATAAGTAATCTGTATGACCTTAATGAGACTATTGCAGCAAAGGTATTTGAAGACTGTACATATCCATGGGAAGTACTTGCAAAGATTGGTGATTTTATTGTAGAACTTGGCAATTCACTGCCAGAAGATGAATATGAGAAGCGTGGGGAGAATATATGGGTTCACAGAACTGCAAATGTATTTCCATCAGCTTATATTGCAGGACCTGCAATTATCGGTAAAGATGCAGAGGTAAGACACTGTGCATTTATCCGTGGAAAAGCTATTGTAGGTGAAGGCGCTGTTGTTGGTAATTCAACTGAGCTTAAGAATGTAATTCTTTTTAATAAGGTACAGGTTCCACATTATAATTATGTTGGAGATTCAATTCTTGGATTCAAGGCTCATATGGGAGCGGGCTCTATAACTTCTAATGTTAAGTCTGACAAGAAGCTTATTACTATTAAAGGACCTGACTGCAATATTGATACAGGTATCAAAAAGATTGGTGCTTTTCTTGGAGATAATGTTGAGGTTGGCTGTGGCAGCGTACTTAATCCTGGAACAATTGTTGGAAGAGAGAGTAATATTTATCCGCTTTCAAGCGTAAGAGGCTTTATTCCGGCAGGTTCTATATATAAGAAGCAGGGCGAAGTAGTAACTAAGAGATAATTATGTGAAATTTTTGTTTTATTAATGTAAAAATGTTGTGTCTCACATTGACTAATGCAAAAGTTTGTGAGAAAATAGTCAAGGCTTGGACGACGGCTTCTGGCCGTCGTTTCATTTATAGTAAACACTATGAATTACGAAAGGAGTAATAAGATGATTTACACACAGGAAGTAGAGAATATGTGTCCAGTAGCACAGGGCGTTCATCATGGAGCAGCTCCAGTGCCAACAGAAGGTAAATGGGTACAGAATAAGAAGGTTGAAGATATTTCAGGTTTTACACATGGTGTAGGCTGGTGTGCTCCTCAGCAGGGTGCATGTAAGCTTACTCTTAATGTTAAGGAAGGTATCATTCAGGAAGCTTTAGTTGAGACTATCGGATGTTCAGGTATGACACATTCAGCAGCTATGGCAGCAGAGATTTTACCAGGACTTACAGTTATGGAAGCTCTTAACACTGACCTTGTCTGTGATGCAATTAACACAGCTATGAGAGAGTTATTCTTACAGATTGTTTATGGAAGAACTCAGAGCGCATTCTCTGAGGGTGGACTTGCAGTTGGTGCCGGTCTTGAAGATCTTGGTAAGGGACTTCGTTCTCAGGTTGGTACTATGTATGGTACGTTAAAGAAAGGTCCTCGTTACCTTGAGATGGCTGAAGGTTATGTAACAGGTATCGCCCTTGACAAGGACAACCAGATTATCGGTTACAAGTTTGTCAGCCTTGGTAAGATGACAGACTTCATTAAGAAGGGTGATGACCCTACAACAGCATATGAGAAGGCTTGCGGACAGTACGGAAGAGTTGCAGATGCTGTTAAGATTATTGACCCAAGAACAGATGAAGAAGTTAAGTAAGGAGGACAATTAGAATGGCTTTATTTGAATCATATGAGAGAAGAATAGATAAGATTACTTCAGTTCTTAACAGCTATGGTATAGCTAGTATTGAAGAAGCTGAAAAGATTACTAAGGATGCCGGATTAGATGTATATGCTATGGTTAAGGGTATCCAGCCAATTTGTTTTGAAAATGCATGCTGGGCTTACACAGTAGGTGCAGCAATCGCTATCAAGAAGGGTGCAAGAAAGGCTTCAGAAGCTGCTGCAGCTATCGGTGAAGGTCTTCAGGCATTCTGTATTCCAGGTTCAGTTGCTGACCAGAGAAAGGTTGGTCTTGGACATGGTAACTTAGGAAAGATGTTACTTGAAGAAGAGACAGAATGTTTTGCATTCCTTGCAGGTCATGAATCATTCGCTGCTGCTGAAGGCGCTATCGGTATTGCAGAGAAGGCTAACAAGGTTAGACAGAAACCTCTTAGAGTTATCCTTAACGGTCTTGGTAAGGATGCTGCTAAGATTATCTCAAGAATTAACGGATTCACATTCGTTGAGACAGAGATGGATTATTCAACAGGCGAAGTAAAGGAAATCTCTAGAACAGCATATTCAGATGGTCTTCGTTCTAAGGTTAACTGCTACGGCGCTAACGATGTAACAGAAGGTGTTGCAATCATGTGGAAGGAGAATGTTGATATATCTATCACAGGTAACTCAACAAACCCTACAAGATTCCAGCATCCAGTTGCAGGTACATATAAGAAGGAAAGACTTGAAGCTGGAAAGAAGTACTTTTCAGTAGCTTCAGGTGGTGGTACAGGACGTACACTTCACCCAGATAACATGGCAGCAGGTCCTGCTTCTTATGGTATGACAGATACTATGGGACGTATGCACTCAGATGCTCAGTTCGCAGGTTCTTCATCAGTTCCAGCTCACGTTGAAATGATGGGATTAATCGGAATGGGTAATAACCCTATGGTTGGTGCTACTGTAGCTGTTGCTGTTTCCATTGAGGAAGCTGCTAAGAACGGTAAGTTCTAATAAAAAGTAATTGACAAAATATTGGAGAGCAACAGGTGATAAAAACCTGTTGCTCTCTTTTTTAATGCTTGACTTTTAGTGGAAATGTGGATATTCTTTACGGAATAAAAATATTGAGAGATAATGAAAGGAAGATTATGAATTTTTTAGTTAATAAAATACTTGATGATGGTAGCGTTTCATATGGTCTTACAGGCTCAGGATATGTGGTATTAATAATTGTCTGTGTCTTATTAATGACTATAGGATGTTTTGCAAGAGATAATAATAGTAAACTGAATGTAAAACATATTGCATTTGCAGCAATGGCTATAGCTCTTGCGGTTGCGACTTCCATGATTAAAGTTATTAAACTGCCAGTGGGAGGTTCTGTAACACTGTTCAGTATGTTATTCATAGTGCTTATAGGATACTGGTATGGAATAAAGACTGGTCTGACAGCAGCTATTGCATATGGAGTTTTGCAGTTATTACTTGATCCATATATCCTGAATATTCCTCAGGTGCTTCTTGATTATATATTAGGCTTTGGAGCACTTGGGTTGTCAGGAATATTTTCTAAATCAAAACACGGTCTTGTGAAGGGATATATTATAGGAGTTATAGGCAGATTTATATGTTCATTCTTGTCTGGCTGGATATTCTTTGCCGTGTATACACCGGATTTTTTTAATAGTGCGATACTTTATTCAGTTGTTTACAATGGCTCGTATATTGGGCTTGAAGCAGTGGTAACTCTTGTAGTTATATCCCTACCTCCTGTTAATAAAGCACTGGCATATGTTAAAAATAATCTTGTATAGAATAATTGGATAAATAATATAAAAAACTCATGCAGATTGTGGTAAATGTGATTACTTCAATCTGCATGAGCTTTTTATAAGTCGGCGTGACAGGATTTGAACCTGCGGCCTCGTAGTCCCGAACCACGCGCTCTACCAAACTGAGCCACACGCCGATATTTAAATGTGACTTATATATTATAGCGTATTTATGAGGAAGTGCAAGAGAAAGAATAAAATATATTTATATATATTTATACGATAAAAATAACTGCTGTATTGACTTTAGAAATGATATATGATATATACTATATAAATAACATTACGCAATGCGATAATAAGGTGGGAATGCTATTGCAAATAGGTTTAAGAGTAGTATATAATAAATATATAAGACAAATGAAATCACTCTATCCTTATATGTGGTATTACCTGCCGTAAGTAAAAAGGGGAAGAGTATGGGGAATTTAAAAGAATATTCAAAAGAAATAAAAGAAACAGCAGCTAATCTTAGAATTATAGATGACGCACTGTTTAGATTGATGGGAGAAAAGCCGGGTGTATGTGAAGAAATATTAAGAACGCTTCTTGATATGCCACATTTACAGGTTGTGAAGGTTTCTGTACAGAGTGTGGTCCAGAGCTTTCAAAGAGAAATAACATTAGACGCGTTATGCATGACACAAGATGGAAGATATTGCAATGTTGAGGTGCAGAAGGGAAATTCCAATGATGATATCAGAAGGACAAGATTTCATGCGGCAGCGTTGACAGCAAAATATACACCTAAAGGTGCTGATTTTAAGAATGTTCCAGATGTTACAATTGTATATATATCTGAGTATGATGTCTTAAAGAATAATCAGACAGTGACGCATGTAACAAGGTGTATGAAGAATGATGAAAGTTACGTTCCAGTGAAAGATGGAGAAGATATAATATTTGCAAACACTTGTGTTAATGATGGCTCGGACAAATCAGAACTATTGCAGTTAATGCTTAATAAAGAAGCATTTTATAATGATAAGTTTCCACAGATTAGCAATGCGATAAGCTATTTCAAGGAGACAGAAGGAGGTCAGAGTGAAATGTGCAAGATAGTAGAAGATTATGCTAAAGAATATGCAAAGAATTCAATACAGGAAGCAATAGAAGCGAAGAAACTGGCAGATGAAGCAAAGAAACTGGCAGATGAAGCAAAGAAACTTGCTGAAGAAGAAAAACAAAAAGCTGAAGAAGAAAAACAAAAAGCTGAAGAAGAAAAACAAAAAGCTGAAGAAGAAAAACGAAAAGCTGAAGAAGCGGAGAGCAGAGCTGGCAAAGCAATTGAAAGAAATTATAGATTAATAGTGAATATCCTATCAGGAAGAACATATGAGGAAGCGGCAGACATGTTAGGGATATCGATAGAAGATGTGAAAGAAGCTGAAGCAGCGATAAAGGCTATTGATAAATAATTAGTGTCTGTAGTTGCAATGATGAGTTCTTTCGGACCGGTTGTTGCACTTGATAATCTTGGAAGTACATTGCAGAACACATTTGCAGCAGGAAACAGAGTGTTGGATATTCTTGATGAACAGCCGGTAACTAAGGATATCACAGGTTGTGAGGAAGTTGAATTTAATGGTGCAGCTACTGAAAATGTTACATTCTCATATGGTGAGGAAACTATAATTTCTGATGTATCAATTCCGGTTTTAAAAGCAAGCATTATTGGAATTTCAGGAAGAAGCGGAAGCGGTAAATCAACAATTGCAAAGCTTGACGCAACAGATGAGGAAATAATTGAGGCGTGCAAAAAGGCTTCAGTACACGATTTCATATCAAAGCTTCCTGATGGATACGACACTAATGTCGGTGAACTGGGAGATATGTTATCAGGCGGAGAGAAGCAGAGAATCGGGCTTGCTAAAGCATTTTACATGACGCGCCATTCGTGCTTCTTGATGAGCCGACAAGTAATAAAGTCGAGACAGAATAAACTTGCAAAATGTATCTTAAAAGGGCAAAATATACTCGTATTATTTCATTGATTAAATGTAAGAAAGAAGGATAGATATGGGACACGAACTTACTAAGAATGATATCAAAAAGATGGAAGAAGAGATTGAGTACAGGATACATGAGGTAAGAAAGGCTGCACTTGATGATGTCAAGGAGACAAGGGCTCAGGGGGATTTAAGTGAGAATTTTGAGTATCATGCAGCGAAAAGATTTAAGAATAAGAATGAAAGCAGAATAAGATATCTGCAGAGAACGATTAAGAATGCGACTGTTATTGATGATTCATCAGCAGATGATGAGGTTGGCGTTAATAATACGGTTGAGGTATTGTATGAGGATGATGAAAGTACTGAGACTATTAAGATTGTTACTACAATCAGAGCTGATTCATTAAGCGGTATGATCAGCATAGAGTCGCCTCTTGGCAAGGCTCTTCTTGGGCATAAGAAGGGTGACAGGGTGCTTGTACAGGTAAATCCACAGGTTGAATATTATGTTGTTATCAAGAGTATATCTAATACTGATGATTCTGATGATAATATAACAAGTTATTAATAAATAAAAAATATATTATTAAGTTGACATAATGGCGGCATGCTTATATAATCTTAGTATACATTTGTTTGTGTAAGATTATTATAAGGGGTGCCGCTTTTGCAGTTTAATGAAGCACAGATTCAGGCTATACAACATAATACAGGACCGTGCATGGTAATTGCAGGACCGGGTTCAGGAAAGACAACGGTTCTTACACACAGGGTGAGATATCTGATTGAGAGGTACGGCGTTAATCCATCAGATATTCTTGTTATTACATTTACTAAGGCTGCTGCTGAACAGATGAAGCTTAAGTTTAAGGGGTTGTCAGAGGGCAGAAACTCTGCAGTGACGTTTGGCACATTTCATGCAGTATTTTTTACAATACTTAAGGCAGCATATAATTATTCTGCACACTGTATTATTAAGCCGCAGATACAGCATGAATTCGTGAAAGACCAGATGTGCAGGCTTGAACTGGAGTATGATGATGAGAACGAAGCTGTAGCTGGTGTTTTATCTGAGATAAGCTGTGTTAAGGGTGAAGATGTTAATATAGATGAATATGAGAGCAGATGTATTCCACCACAGAGTTTTAGAATAATGTATAGGGCATATGATGATATGCTTGTAAGAAAACATCTGATTGATTTTGATGATATGATTGTACAGTGCCGCGAGCTTCTGATGCAGAGAGAAGATTACAGGAGGGCGTGGCAGAATAAGTATAAGTACATTCTGATAGATGAATTTCAGGATATTAATAAGGCACAGTTTGATGTCGTGAGGATTCTTGCTGATGAATACAGAAATCTTTTTGTGGTGGGGGATGATGACCAGAGTATATATGGATTCAGGGGTTCTGCTCCACAGATAATGTTAGATTTCAATAAGTATTATAGTGATGCAGTGAGAATTGACATGTGTATTAATTACAGGTCAACGGGCAATATTGTGTTTGCTTCAAGGGCTGTAGCAGAGGAGAATGAGCATCGTTATTATAAAGATATAACGACGTACAATTCACAAGGAGATACTGTGTCTGTATATGAATTTAACAGTCTGAATGATGAGAAAGCATTTCTTGTATCAGAGATAAGAAGACTGATTGATACTGGAATAGCTGCTGATGACATTGCTGTGTTATCAAGAACTAATGTAATTGGGAATATGTATATGTCAAGGCTTGAAAGTGATGGAATTCCATGCTGCGATTATTCAGTAGTACAGGATATATATGAGCACTGGATAAGTAAGGATATTCTTACATATATAAGGATAGCACTTGGCAGCAGGGAAAGAATAGACTTTCTGCGGATTATTAATAAGCCGCTCCGATATATAAGCCGTTCATATATTACACAGCCGGCAGATATTAATGCATTGAAGAGAGGCTATGAGGGGAATGAACAGATGAGTGAACAGGTGGAAAAGCTGGCATCTGATATTAACATGATAAGAAATATGTCTCCATTTGCAGCTGTTAATTATATAAGAAAGGGTATTGGCTACGATGAATATATAAGAAATTATATATATGAACATAAGGCTGATAAGGAAGAATTATATAATGTGCTTGATGAACTGGCACACAGGGCGTCGCGGTATATGAGCCTCTCACAATGGCTTGATGGTATTACAGAATACCTTAAGCAGTGTGATACTCAGCGTAGGAACAACACGGTGGAAGGTGTGCATATGCTTACAATGCATGGCTCTAAAGGGCTTGAATATAAGATTGTGATGGTGATGGATGTATGTGAGGGGATAATACCGTATAATAAGGCAGTTCTTGATGAGCAGATAGAAGAGGAAAGAAGACTTTTTTATGTTGCAATGACAAGGGCAAAAGAAAAGTTGTATCTTCTGTACCCCAAGCAGAGGTACAACAAAGATACAACCCGTTCACGCTTTATAGAAGAACTTCTTACTGCTCGTTATCCTCTTCTTCGTACAGATCTTCATACTCCATAGCATCTAATTCTTCGTCAAATGCTTCAGATACAAGCTCATATTCTTCATCAGATTCAATATTCTCAAGTATAGGTTCGTTGTCGCCTTCAACCTTGTATCTGTAAAGATATACCTCATCGTTGTCTGCAGCTTCACCCTCAAGTGGAAGAAGTGCGATATAGTCGTTATCTCCAGCAGGGAATATGCGTATTATTGCACATTCACATTCTGTGTTATCGTCAAGCATAAGAGTTACTGTGTTATATTCCTGATTATTATTCTCCATAATGTCTCCGTTCTGCCAGTAATGGCTTTAGTATTTTCTCTACTCTAACAAATATTATGTATAAAAGCAATGAAAATAAAGAAAAAACACTTGTCATTTTATTATGTAAGGTGTATATTATGTATAAGTTAATAATTTAAGTCAAAGGGGACGATTTTAGCAACAACGCTAGGATTGTCCCCTTTTTGGTTAAATTAATAGCATTTACAACGAATATTATAATCTGGAGGTTCACGCCATGGATAAAATCGATAAGAAGATAATTACATTATTACAGCAGAATGCAAGAATGCCATTAAAGGCACTCGCCGAGAATGTTTTCCTTTCATCACCGGCTGTTTCAGCAAGAATTGAGAGACTTGAGAAGGAAGAGATTATTGAAGGATATGAAGTTAAGATTAATCAGTTAAAGCTGGGATATCATATAACAGCATTTATTAATCTTGAAGTTGCTCCTGTGCAGAAACCGGATTTCTATCCATTTATCAAGTCATGCCCTAATGTTGTTGAATGTAACTGTGTAACAGGCAATTATTCAATGCTATTAAAAGTTATGTTCCCAAGTACCATGGAACTTGATACATTTATCGGCCAGCTTCAGAAGTTCGGAAGAACAAGTACACAGATTGTGTTCTCAACACCTGTTGCTCCAAGAGGTATTGATGTTAATCAGGAGATGCCTACAGATAATTAAATTCATCAAAAGTTCATAATTATTTAACCTATTAACACTGTCAGACACTTGCTGTTCTGGCAGTGTTTTTGTTATAATTATCTGAGTTTAAATTTCGTGTTACGAGGAGGTATTATGAGTAAGGCTTCAGATATATTAGATAATGTAAGTAAGGTGATTGCGGGTAAGAGAAATGTTTCAGAACTTGTTCTGACAAGTATTATTGCTGGTGGGCATGTTCTTCTTGAAGATGTTCCGGGTACAGGTAAAACTATGATGGCGAAAGCATTTGCAAAGAGCATTGATGGACAATTTTCAAGAATTCAGTTTACACCAGATCTGCTTCCTTCAGATATTACAGGTGTGCATGTGTTTAACCAGAAAGAGGGTGAATTCGTATTCAGAAGAGGTCCGGTATTCGCTAATGTTATTCTTGCAGATGAGATTAACAGGGCAACACCTAGAACACAATCAGCATTGCTTGAATGTATGGAGGAACATCAGGTTACTGTGGATGGTGAATATTCTAAGTTAGAAGAACCATTTGTTGTAATTGCAACACAGAATCCTATTGAGACAGCAGGAACTTATCAGCTTCCTGAGGCACAGCTTGACAGATTCCTTATGAAGATTAACATGGGTTATCCAGAGAAAGATGATGAGGTACTTATTCTTAACAGATTCTTAAAAGAAGATCCTTCTAAAGAACTTTCAACAGTTGCAATATGTGAAGATATTGTTGCAATGAAAGAAGATGCGAAAAATGTATATGTTCACCCGGTGCTTATTGATTATATTGTTGAACTGGCAAGGATGACAAGACAGCAGGATAATGTATCAATCGGTGTAAGTCCGAGAGGAACTCTTGGTATGCTCAATGCGGCGAGAGCATATGCGTATGTTGCAGGCAGAGATTATGTTGTACCAGAGGACATCAAGATACTTGCACCTGTAGTATGGGCACACAGAATTGTGTTACAGACAGGTTACATGAATATGGATAATAAAGAACAGATTATAGAACATGTTGTTAATAACACAGCAGTTCCTACTGAAGATTGGAAAAGATAATGAATGTATTATTGATGCTTATTGGTGTACTTATAGTATATCTGGCAATTAAGCTTGTATTTCGTTATAACTGGAATAAGGGGCTGGGTGTCGCTCTTGAATTTGAGAAAAAGCATGTTGTAAATGGCGAAACAGTTAATGTTGTTGAGGTTATATCCAACGAAAAACGTCTGCCGCTGCCATGTGTGAATCTTAAGTTTCAGGTGGACAGGGAACTTGAATTTCCTGGAACAGATACTAATTCAAGTGTGTCGGACCTTACATACCGCAATGATGTGTTCTCATTTCTGGCTAATCAGAGAATTACAAGAAGAATTCCTGTTAAATGCAATCACAGAGGTGTGTTCAAAATATCAGGCGTACAGCTTACATTTGCCGGACCATTTATGAATGAGATTAATGTTCTCAAAGTGGGTAGTACCTGTGAGATAACAGTTTATCCTAAGACTGTGGATAGTAAGAGATTCAGCTTTATAAGAAGCAGAATATCAGGAGAAGCAGAACGTAAGAAATATATGCTTGAAGATCCATTTGTGTTCAGAGGAATAAGAGATTATACAAGCAACGACAGCCTAAAGAATGTGAACTGGAAGGCAACAGCGAGAACAGGTAATCTGTGTGTTAATGAATATAATGAGTCAGTCAGCCGCAATGTATGTATTCTTCTTAATCTTGAGGATGATGGAATGCTTACATATGATTCGGTTAATGAAGAAGCAATAAGTCTTGCAGCTTCTGTGGCAGAAGAATTCATCAGACAGGGAATTAATGTCTCTCTAATTAGTAATGCATGTGATGTTGACACAAAGGAAGCAGTTGGTATAAGAGAAGGAGCAGGAGTTGGACATCTTGGAAGTATTAATACTGTACTTGCAAGAATGGATTTAAAGCTTGAAAAAGAAGAGTTTGCAGCGCTTATTAACAGAACATTTATAGAAAATGTTTCTGTCCAGAGTAGTGACAACAGTGTATATGTTGTTATATCAGCGAGCAGAAGAAAGAAGCTGCAGCAGACTATGCAGAAGTTTGAGAAAAAGTATGGACAGGTTATATGGATTGTTCCATATATGACTGGTGGAGAATACAGCCTTGATTATTGTGGTATCAGACCAGAGGGCTGGGAAGTGAAATAAGTTTATCAGGAGATAACATATGAATGAGTCTGGACAAGTTTATAATTATAATAAACTGAGAACAATAAGAACATTGACAGATATAATAAGCCAGTGTATTGTAGCGTTCGCATTTTCTGCATTTGTTATATTGGGACTTACGAATAAATCTGACAGTTATATTATTGCAACACTGCTTATGGCAGTTCCGGTTATTATAACTTATGCGGCAAGAAAGAATATACATAAGAATTTTCTATTTATGCTGATTCATGCTGCTTTGCTTATAACAGCCATTATAATTGGTAATGGAGATGCAGAGTCTACAGCATATTTTGTAAGTGTACTTGCTGTGTGTATAAGGTCTGTAAGCATAAGAGTTGCTAATGCAAGAAAAACTGAATATATGAATGAACCGCTTTATGGGAATCAGTTTGCTGATGTGACTCAGGAAGACAAGAAAGCTGCCTTGCAGGCAGGAGAGAGAATGTCACCTCTGTATTGTCTGGTTATGGTCGCAGGAAGTCTTTATGGCGGTTCAGCAGGTAACAGACTGCTTGTTAACTATGAAACAGTATTATTTGTGCTGTTTGTTCTGCTTGCTTTTCTTGCTAACCAGTTAAAAGAGCTTAATTCTCTGTTTATAAGTAATGCTGGCAAATCAGAATTTCCTGCTGAGAGAATTACAGGAATTAACATGATAATGGTCATGGTTGTGTCAGGACTTATGATTCTTGGCATGATTTTGTTCTATAGTGGGGATTATGGCAATATATTTACATTGATTGGTTCAGGTTTTGTAGCAGTTGTAAGGATAGTGCTGAAGCTGTTCTTAAGACTTATAAGAGAGAAAGAAGAAGTCTCTACGATGCCCGAAGATTCCGTGAATCCAGTCACTGATGATGATGTGGCTAAGGGAGATAACGACCTTGCATTTACTGATAATCCTGTTATGAGTGCATTATTTACAGCATTTGCAATAGTTCTTGTAATTGCACTTGTTGTATTTATTGTCTATATGATTATCAGATATGCCAAGAATTTCAAAAAGTCACAGGATAATAATGGTGATGAGATTGAATTCATTGGCAATGACAGAAGAACAGAAGCAAGGATAAAGAGACGTCAGAGAGCAGAAGAAGCTAAGAATATGCCTGTTAATATGCAGTACAGGAAGGCATTCAGAAAAGCAGCAATAAAATCATCAAAGGCAGCCAGGGATTCGGATGGTAAATCACTTGAAAATATGCAGCCACAGGATATAACAATAAACAGAATAACTGACGATGCTGATGCTGCAGACAGAATTACAGCAAGTTATGAGAAAGCAAGATATTCTGATAAGAATATTTCCAAAGAAGAACTTGAATTTATGCTTGACTTTATAAAAAATGACAAGTATAATAAGCATACATAATAAGTAAATGCTGTGAAGAGGACTATTAGATAGGAACCAGAGTCAGAGAACTGCCGGGTGGTGCGAGGCAGTCGAAGGAACTTATTGAACTCGCCTTGGAGCTGCTACCTGAAATCATTATGAGAAGTAGGAGTAGCCGGAAGCCAACCGTTATAGTGGACAGAATATAATGCAGCACATTTGTTGTACGTATTCGGTGAGTGCATAGCATAGCTATGAAGAAGAGTGGTAACGCGTGAGATTTATCTTTCGTCTCTTTGGGTGGAATTGCCCATGGACGAAAGATTTTTTTATGCTTATCTTTAAGGAAGCCTTTACTTATTAACAATACATATTTATATTTTAAGGAGGTTTTAGGAATGTTTGATTACAGACAGTATGAAAGAGGCTATTTCATGCCACCAGTTAAGTGCAATGACTGGGTTAACAAGGAGTATGTTGATAAGGCACCAATCTGGTGTTCGGTTGATTTAAGAGATGGTAACCAGGCTCTTGTTGAACCTATGAGTCTTGATGAAAAGCTTGAATTCTTCCAGATGTTAGTTGAAGTTGGATTTAAAGAAATTGAAATTGGTTTCCCTGCAGCTTCTGAGACAGAATATGAGTTCTGCCGTACACTTATTGAGAAGAATATGATTCCTGATGATGTTACAATCCAGGTTCTTACCCAAGCAAGACCACATATTATTAAGAAGACATTTGAAGCCGTAAAGGGTGCTCCGAGAGCAATAGTTCATGTATACAATTCTACTTCATTAGCACAGAGAGAACAGGTATTCAAGAAGTCTAAGGAAGAAGTTAAGCAGATTGCTATTGAAGGTGCTAAGTTATTAAAGGAACTTGCTGAAGCTGATGGAGGAAACTTCCTTTTTGAATACAGTCCAGAGAGCTTTACAGGAACAGAACCAGAGTATGCACTTGAGGTATGCAACGCTGTTGTTGATATCTGGCAGCCAACACCTGATAAGAAATGTATCATCAATCTTCCTGCTACAGTTGAGATGTCACTTCCACATGTATTTGCAAGCCAGATTGAATATATGTCTAAGTACATGCACAACAGAGAAAATGTTATTATTTCTCTTCATCCACATAATGACCGTTCGACAGGTGTTGCTGATGCAGAGTTAGGACTTCTTGCAGGAGCAGACAGAATTGAGGGAACACTTTTTGGTAATGGTGAGAGAACAGGTAATGTAGATATTATTACACTTGCGATGAATATGTATATGCAGGGTGTTAATCCTGAACTCAATCTTTCTGATATGCCACATCTTGCAGAAGTATTTGAAAGACTTACACAGATGAAGATTGATGACCGTCATCCATGGTGTGGTAAGCTTGTTTTTGCAGCTTTCTCAGGTTCACATCAGGATGCTATATCTAAGGGAATGCATTACAGAATTGAAAATGATCCTAATAAATGGACAGTTCCATATCTTCCAATTAATCCAGAAGATGTAGGACGTACATATGATTCAGATGTTATAAGAATTAATAGCCAGTCTGGTAAGGGTGGTGTTGCTTATGTTCTTGAACATAACTATGGAATGGTTGTACCTAAGGCTATGAGAGAAGATCTGGGTTATGCTGTTAAGGATGTATCGGATGTTAATCATAAGGAGCTTTCAGCAGATGAAGTTCTTGAAATATTTGAGAAGAGATATAAGAAATACACACCAGTATTCAAGATTTCTGAAGTACATTTCAAGCAGATTAATGGAATACAGACAGTCGTAACTATTAATGAGAATGGTGAGAAGTACAATGTTGAAGATGGTGGTAATGGTCGTCTTGATGCTGTAAGTAATGCTCTTGCCAGTCATTTTGGAAAGCCTTGTGATATCTTCTGTTATGAAGAACATTCATTAAAGAAGGGTTCTGATTCTAGTGCCATTGCATATGTTGGTATTACAGGAGAGGATGGAAAGAATTACTTTGGTATTGGTATTGACCATGATATCATCAGAGCTTCTATTGATGCGTTAGAGTCAGCTATGAACAGAAGCCTTGAAGCATAATATTTAAATTGAATAATGTGTAATATAACCCATGTCCGGAACGTATACTAGAATGATACTGATTCAGGATATGGGTTGTTTTATTAATGTAGAATTAAAACCCCCAAAAAAGGGGGAAGCAGTACTTTGGTACTAATGCTATTATACGCTGAGAGAGGGAAATATAGTTAAGGGGAAACTATTGGTTCAGACATTTTTGGAGGGATAGTAATGTTTTTTAGAAAACGATTAAGTGGTTTGGATGTAAAGATTAAGAAAACTGCAGTTGGCGTTCTTTTGGTTGCAATAGTTGCAGGTTCTGTGTTTGCTGGTACGTCTTTAAGAGCTGGTGCATATTCAAAAACACAGGATGTCCTTAATGAATTATTAGGAGCAGCAAAACCTTACGGTGTAGTTGCTGAAGAATTTAAGAATGGTAATCACAATCAGACATGTTTCGCGACTAACAAGCTTGTAATAACAGATCAGTGGATGAGTGCATGGCTTGATATGAGCGTTGGAACAACATATATCAAGAGTTTTGATAATTCTGGTTCATCAGAGGTTAATGTGGATAGGAATGCATTTAATAATCTTGTGCTTGGAACTGATTATGATTATGAACCAAGAGAGAATAAATATTATATTAAGGATGCTGACGGAAAAAGAACAGGTGCTGTTATTAATGTTACTAACTGCAAGGATACAATCAATGTTTATTATGCAGAGGATTATATGGATGTAACTGCAGCACTTGATAATGTATACGATAATTTCAAGGCGTATGCAGATACACTAGATTCGGAGGCTGATATAGTTATTGGTGCTTATGATGATAGAAAGATTGATCTTGCTTCATTTAAGAATAAGCAGATTGTAGTGGTAAATATGTATGCTAATAATTATATTGACTGGCAGGGAAAAGAAGTTTCATCTTATTATGGAGAAGGACAGCTCAACATAACAAATAAAGCACAGGGACAGTTTGTTATCATTAATCTGCTTGGCGGTGATGGTGATGCAGACATTAAAAGATTCAGCATTAATGGAAAGAATACAGGCGGATTAACAGATGTTGATGTATCAGACACGGTTATTTTCAATGCTGTTAATGTAACTGGTAATATTAATATAGGTGAGGTATGTGGTATAGTTGTTGCACCAAAAGCAGATATTACTTTAACATCTACATGTAATGGAAGAGTAATTTCTAAGTCATTTGTTAATGTCAATGGACAAATGCATTTTATATCAGATAATCAACAGCAGGAGACGACACAAAAGGAAACAACATCTGTAGCACAGTCTTCAGCAGAAACAACAAAGTCAGAAGAGACAACAACTGCACAGGGAACAACAAAGTCAAACGAGACAACAACTGCACAGGAAACAACAAAGTCAAACGAGACAACAACTGCACAGGAAACAACAAAGTCAAACGAGACAACAACTGCACAGGAGACAACAAAGTCGAATGAGACAACAACTGCGCAGGCGACAACAAAGTCGAACGAGACAACAGTTGCGCAGGAGACAACAAAGTCGAATGAGACAACAGTTGATGCTGGTAAGGAAACTAAGCCGACAAAACCAGAATCAAACGAAACAACAGTTGCGCAGGAGACAACAAAGTCGAATGAGACAACAGTTGATGCTGGTAAGGAAACTAAGCCGACAAAACCAGAATCAAACGAAACAACAGCTGTTAATGAGACAACAAAGTCAAATGAAACAACAGTAGATTCTAATAAACAGACAAAAGAACATACAACTTCATCAACTCATGTCACAAAGAAGACTGGTGAAGTTGCAGGAGATGAAGAATTAGTTACAGGAAAAGAAGATGAGACTGTTGATGGCTCAAGAGTCAGAAAAACTGGTGAAGTTGCGGCTGATGAAGAGGTTGTAAAGACTGGTGACAATAATCATGTATGGGTATATATTGTGATTCTTGTAGCAGCAGCTGTTATTTCTGGAACTGTTATTGTGATAAGCAAAAAGAGCAATAAAAGATAATAAATGTTAATGATATCAGAGAGGCACAGCAGTAATGTTGTGCCTTTTTTATTGGGGTGGTATTGAAGCACTCTGCTTTTTTATGCTATAATGCAATATGTATGAGTCGAAGTAGGCTTTGAACACAAAATACAGTGAAGAACAAGGAGATGGAAGTTTTATGAAACATTTGATACTTGCATCGGGTTCACCAAGACGAAGAGAATTAATGAGTCAGGTAGGACTTGATTTTACTGTTGTTACAAGTGATGCAGATGAGAATATTAAAGAGATGGAGCCTGAAGATTATGTAAGAGAATTATCTTCTATTAAGGCACAGTCTGTATTAGAGCAATATGCAGATAAAGATGATTCTGTAATCGTTATAGGTGCAGATACTATTGTTTATCATAAAGGAGAGATTCTTACCAAGCCTAAGGATGAAGAGGATGCATTCAGAATTCTTAAGTCTTTAGAAGGTCAGATACATCAGGTGTATACAGGTGTAACTATATGCAGCACACATAAGAATGTAAGTTTTTATGAAAAGACTGATGTGTGGGTATATGATATGACTGATGAGGAAATCAGGGATTACATAAGCACAGGAGAGCCTATGGATAAGGCTGGTGCATATGGTATTCAGGGAAAATTCGCAGCATACATTAAGGGTATTGAAGGCGAATATAATAACGTTGTCGGTCTGCCTGTTGCAAGACTTGTACATGAGCTTAAAACATTTTAAGGAGAAAATATATGGTTAAATTCGTAGCAAGTGACCTTGATGGGACATTGCTTCTTAACGGAGCACAGAGCGTCGACGAATCTGCTATACAGTATATCAATAAACTTGTTGACAAAGGCGTTATATTTGCACCGGCTAGTGGCAGGCAGATAACGAGTCTTAAGAGACTTTTTGGGGCTGTCAGTGATAAGCTTGCATATATTGCAGAGAATGGTGCACTTGTGGAATACAAGGGTGAAACTATTGGAAAGACTGCGATGGATAGGAAGCTTGCGTTAGAGATAATTGAGGATGTAATTGAACAGCCTAATTGTGAGGTGCTTGTATCAGGAGAACATACGGCATATATTAAGCCTAAGTCTCAAGAATATTATTACAGGATGACCAAGGTGGTCAATTATCATACTACATTAGTTGATAAGTTCACAGACATTGACGAGGATATATTAAAGATAGCTGTGTGTGATATGACAGGAATTAAGAACTCTAAAGAACATTTTATTAACAAATGGAGTGATAAGGCTTCAGTACTTGTATCGGGAGAACTTTACTTAGACCTTATGGACACTAATGTTAATAAAGGTAGAGGAATTGAGCAGATACAGAAATATTTCAGCTTAAAACCCGAAGAATGTATGGCATTTGGTGACAACTATAATGATATTGCAATGCTTGACAGGGTGTATTACTCATATGTTATGGAGAAAGCTGTAGATGATGTTAAGAAACATGGGCGTTTCGTAACGGGATGGGTAGAAGGAACATTAAGAGAGCAATTTAAAGAGATAAGATAAGGAGATTTAAGTTATGGATAAACATATTGATGAGTGTGCGAAGGTGTTTTTAAGAGATCAGAAACAGCTTTTCGATGAGCCTGTTGCATATGATTTAGAGGAAGCTAAGGAATTCTTAGAGGACTGTATGGCGGTATACTGCAAGGATATTAAAGAATTAAGAGAAGTGATGGATGATGAGGGAATGGATGTATCTGACTTAAGCAATGATGAACTTCTTGAGCAGTTAGAAGTATTCAGGCTTGATAATGGCGGATATTTCTTCGTGGAAGGATAGTACAGATGCGTATAAATGTTGTATGTGTAGGCAAGATTAAGGAAAAGTTTTATACCCAGGCAGTTGAAGAGTATTCTAAGAGACTTTCAAGATACTGTAAGCTTGATATTGTTGAACTACCTGATGAGAAAACACCGGATAATGCAAGTGATATAGTCAATGAACAGATTAAGAATAAGGAAGGGGAGAGAATCCTTTCTGCCATTAAAGATGATGCTTATGTATGTGCACTTGCAATAGAAGGGAAAATGCTTGATTCTGTTGAACTATCAGAAAAGATTGAAAGACTTGGAATAGAAGGAACAAGTAACATAACATTTGTAATAGGAGGCTCTTTGGGACTTGCAGATGCAGTACTTAAGAGAGCTGATTATAAGCTGAGTTTTTCAAAGATGACATTTCCACACCAGCTTATGAGAGTTATTCTTTTGGAACAGATATACAGGGCTTACAGGATTATGAAGAATGAGCCATATCACAAATAATTAAAGAGGATAGAATATGAAAAGAAGAAAAAAAACATTTATTATATTAGCAGTTATTCTTGTTGTAGTTCTGTTAGTTGCAGGATATATTAAGTTCTTTAATGGACGTCTGATATATTTCACAACAGGAATGAAGAGCGGTGAGCTTATTAAGACAGCAGGACAGAAGACAACTAATACATGCGAGGCAGATATTCTCATGTCTGATGTGAAGAAGGAATATGAGGAAATGTTTGGCAGTAATATATGGAGAGAGAAAATTGGTGATGCTGATTTTGAAAGCTATATTAAGGACCAGATTAAGAGTAAGTTAATGCGCGTCAAGGCTATGAATGTTAAGGCTAAGGAACGCGGTGTTGTGCTTGGAAGAGAAGAAAAAGATTCTGTGGGTAAGGCTGTTGATGCATTTTACAATGAATTAACTGAATCGCAGATAAGCAGTACAGGAATAACTAAGGATAAACTGAATACAATGTTTACTGAATTTGCAATAGCACAGAAACTCTACGATGACCTTACTTCCAGCATGGATATTGAAGTAAGCGCAGATGAGGCAAGAGTTATTGATATCCAGTATATTGTATCAGATTCAGAGGAAGATATTAATAAAGCATATAATCTTGTGAATTCAGGAAGTTCATTCTTTGCTGTTGCCAAGGAGTACAATGCGGATGGCGAATATGAGTACGAACTGAAACGTGGCGAGATGGATGCAGCATTTGAAAAAGCAGCATTCAATCTGTCTACTGGTGAGATGAGCAGTATAGTTGAGTCAGCAGGCAGATATTACATTATAAGATGTACATCGGATAATGATAAGGCTAAGACTGAGGTTAATAAGTCTGCAATTCTTGAAAAGAGAAAGTTAGAGCAGTTTAATACTGATTTTGAGAAATATGAAGCTGGTATATATATGGAATTTAATAATAGCGAATGGAAGAAATTAAGTATTCAGGATGCGTATACGTTGGGAAGCAGCTTTGAGGATACTTTCAATGCGTATTTTGGAAAGTAAAGAGGAGAGTAATTAATAATGGCAGCTAATAAATATGATGCTAACAGTATATCTATACTGGAGGGCCTTGAAGCGGTAAGAATGAGACCTGGTATGTATATTGGAAGTGTCGGAACAAAAGGTCTTAATCATCTTATATATGAGATTGCGGATAATTCAGTGGATGAACATCTTGCGGGTTTTTGTACACAGATAAATGTAACTCTTAATGATGATGGAACAGCAACTATCAAGGATAATGGACGAGGTATTCCTATCGGAATCCATCCTAAAGCCGGAATACCTGCGGTTGAGGTTGTATTTACAGTACTTCATGCAGGCGGCAAGTTCGGAGATGGCGGATATAAGATATCAGGAGGACTTCACGGCGTTGGTGCATCTGTAGTTAATGCACTTTCTGTATGGCTTGAGGTTGAGATAAGAGTTGATGGTGGTGTGTACAAGCAAAGATACGAGCGTGGAAAAGCAACAGCGCCACTTGAAAAGATTGGTACATGCAGAAAAAATGATACTGGTACAACTGTTACATTTCTTCCTGATGGAGAAATATTTGAAAAGACAAGATTCAAAGCAGACGCGATAAAGAGCAGGCTTCATGAGACTGCATATCTTAATCCGGGGCTTACAATTGAGTTTGAAGATAAGAGAAAGGGCAGCGAGGATAAGGAAACTTTTCATGAGCCTGACGGACTTAAGGCATATATCAAAGACCTTAACAATGGCAAAGAGACAGTATGCGATATCGTCTACTTTAAGAAGAAGCAGGAAGATATTGAGGTTGAAGTAGCATTTCAGTTTGTTAATGAATTTGAGGAAAATATTCTTGGCTTCTGTAATAACATATACACTCAGGAGGGTGGAACGCATATTACAGGCTTTAAGACCAAGTTTACAATGATTATCAACCAGTATGCGAGAGAACTTGGCATCTTAAAGGATAAGGATGCGAATTTTACAGGTCTTGATGTAAGAAATGGTATGACTGCAGTTGTTGCAGTTAAGCACCCTGCACCAAGATTTGAGGGACAGACCAAGACCAAGCTTGATAATCCGGATGCTGGTACAGTTGTTGCAAATGTAACAGGAGACGAGGTACAGCTTTATTTCGACAGACATTTGGACGACCTTAACGCTGTAATTGCATGTGCTGAAAAATCTGCGAAGATACGAAAAGCAGAAGAAAAGGCTAAGACAAATATGCTTACAAAGCAGAAGTTCTCTATAGACAGCAACGGAAAGCTTGCCAACTGTGAGAGCAAGAATCCGGAGGAATGTGAGGTGTTCATTGTTGAGGGAGATTCAGCTGGAGGTTCAGCAAAGACTGCAAGAAACAGAAGAACTCAGGCAATTCTTCCAATCAGAGGTAAGATTCTTAATGTTGAAAAGGCAAGTATTGATAAGGTACTTGCCAATGCCGAGATTAAGACAATGATTAATTCATTCAACTGTGGATTCTTAGAGGGCTACGGTAATGACTTTGATATTAGCAGATTAAGATATAATAAGATTATTATCATGACTGATGCCGATGTGGATGGAGCACATATTGATACACTGCTTCTTACATTTTTCTACAGATTCATGCCTGAGCTTATTAATCAGGGACATGTATATATTGCTACACCACCTCTTTATAAGGTTGTTCCTAAGAAGGGCGAGGGTGAATATCTATATGATGACAAGGCACTTGAGGATTACAGAAAGAAGCATACGTCAGGAACATTTACACTTCAGAGATACAAAGGTCTTGGAGAGATGGATCCTGACCAGCTATGGGAGACAACTCTTAATCCTGAAACAAGAATTTTAAAGCAGGTTGAGATTGAGGACGCAAGGCTTGCAACTGAGGTTACAGCAATGCTTATGGGTACAGATGTACCACCTAGAAGAGAATTTATATATACGCATGCTAATGAAGCTGAGATTGATGCGTAAAAGCTAAAGGAGTAGAAAATGGCTGAGAAGATTATAAGGACTGAGTATTCTGAGGTTATGCAGAAGTCCTATATAGATTATTCCATGAGCGTTATTACAGCAAGAGCACTTCCTGATGTAAGGGACGGTTTAAAGCCGGTACAGAGAAGAGTGCTGTATGCCATGGACCAGTTGGGGCTTAATTACGACAAGCCTCACAGAAAGTCTGCACGTATCGTTGGTGATACAATGGGTAAATACCATCCACATGGTGACAGTTCAATATATGAGACACTCGTTGTACTTTCACAGGATTTTAAGAAGGGTATGGCTCTTGTTGACGGACACGGAAACTTCGGTTCTATCGAAGGTGACGGAGCTGCCGCTATGCGATATACAGAAGCTAAGTTAAAAAAGTTCACACAGGACGTATATCTTGCTGACCTTGATAAAAATGTTGTGGATTTCGTGCCTAACTTTGATGAGACAGAAAAAGAGCCTGAGGTTCTTCCTGTAAGAGTACCTAATCTGCTTGTAAATGGTGCAGATGGTATTGCGGTTGGTATGACAACTAATATCCCTCCACACAATCTTTCAGAGGTTGTTGATGCAGTATGTGCATATATGGATAATGAGGATATCACAACAGACGAGCTTATGCAGCTCTGCCCTGGACCGGATTTTCCTACAGGTGGAATTGTAATTAATAAAAGCGAGCTTGGTGCAATATATGAGACTGGAACAGGTAAGATTAAGTTAAGAGGCAAGGTCGTATTCGAGCCTGCCAAGAACCGTTCTGAGAAGGACAAGCTTGTTATTACAGAGATTCCATATACAATGATTGGTGCTAACATAGGTAAATTTATATCTGATGTAGTAAGCCTTATAGAAACTAAGAAAACTACCGATATTGTCGACATTTCCAATGAATCTTCTAAGGAAGGAATAAGAATTGTCCTTGAACTTAAGAAGAATGCAGATGTCAAGAACCTTGAAAATCTTCTTTACAAGAAGACCAAGTTGGAAGATACATTTGGCGTAAATATGCTGGCTATCGTTGATGGAAGACCTGAGACCTTAGGTATTAAGGATATAATAAAACACCACATTAAGTTTCAGTATGAGCTTGCTACAAGAAAGTACACAACACTTCTTGAAAAGGAGAAGGTTAACAGGGAGATTAAGGAAGGTCTTATAAGAGCATGTGATATTATTGACCTTATTATCGAGATATTACGAGGCAGTGCTAATCTTAAGATGGCTAAGGACTGCCTTGTTAATGGTAATGTTGAGGGAATCAAGTTTAAGTCAGAGCAGTCAAAAAAGCAGGCTTCAGGTCTTGATTTCACAGAGAGACAGGCTGGTGCAATATTAGAAATGCGTCTGTACAAGCTGATTGGCCTTGAAATTCTTAATCTTCAGAAAGAATATGATGAATGTGTCAAGAAGATTGAGAAGTATGAAAAGATACTTGGCAGCAGAAAAGAGATGGCTAAGGTTATCAAGTCTGACCTTCTTAATATTAAGAAGGAATATGGTGTTGCAAGAAGAACTGTAATTGAAGACGGAGAAGCTGCTGTATTTGAGGAAAAGAAGATTCCAGAGATGGAAGTTATGTTTATTATGGATAGATTCGGATATGCAAGAACCATTGATATGGCTGCATTTGAGAGAAATAAAGATGCTGTATTTAATGAGAACAAATATGTCATTCCGGTAATGAACACAGATAAAATCTGCATATTTACTGATACGGGAGATCTGCACCAGTTAAAGATAAAGGATCTGCCATTCACTAAGTTCAGAGATAAAGGCACACCGATTGATAATCTGTGTAACTATGACAGCTCTAAGGAGATAATTGTGTACATTACTCCATTTGAACGACTTAAGAATCAGAAAATGCTTTTTGTCACAAGACAAGGAATGATGAAGCTTGTAGACAGCGAAGAATTCCAGGTTGCAAAGCGTACAGTTGCATGTACAAAATTAGCAGATGACGACAAGCTAATCGGAATGTATTCAACAGACGCAAGAGTAGAGATTTATTCAAAGTTCTCACTTGATGGAGAAATCAAGGAAGAAGAGGTTGTCGAGAGCAACCAGAATGTAATTGTACAGACAGAAAATGGAGTGTTCTTAAAGTTCCCATTAACAGACATTCCAATGAAGAAGAAGAGTGCTGTTGGCGTAAGAGGAATCAAGCTTTCAAAAGATGATTATATAGAAGATGTATTCCTGCTTACAGAAGGTGATGAGTTCACAATGGAATATAAGGGCAAGAGTATCAGCTTTGCCAAGATGAAGACGGCACACAGGGATACTAAGGGAACTAAGATAAGAGTATAGTTGTTTAACGTTTGGAGAGTCGAAGAAGTGCTTCACACCATCACAACTAAGGTAAGCGGTCCTAGTGGCTGTAAATGCCGCCATATACAGAGTTTATAACGGTGCAGGAAATCAAACGCGCTTCGCTTGAACGAGATTTCCAGCACCGAACTTTTATATATGGCGGCATAACACCCACACGGACAGCTTACAATTTAGTTGTGATGGTGTGAAGCACTTCTTCGACATGACCACCCTTAAAAAGTATATTTTTCTAAAATATAAATGGATAGTTAGTTAAATTGTTTTTTGATTGTCGAGACTACATTTGAAAGAATAATTTGACCAGCGAGGTCACCTTGTTAGTCAGAATATGGTATGGGATTATCCATACCATTTTTTAAATACTGGAGACATATGGCATGAAACAAAATCGGTACTTTGCGGTGGTAGTGTCTGTGAGTTAAGCGTTAGCGACAACGGCATGTAAGCTTACCGTGTGGGTGTTAATGCCGCTATATACAAAAGTTCGGTGCAGGAAATCTCGTTCAAGCGAAGCGCGTTTGATTTCCTGCACCGTAATAAACTCTGTATATGGCGGCATTTACAGCCACTAGGTCAGCTTACCTAAAGTTGGCACTAATGCTTGACTCACAGACTGTACAATCACGAAACTAATTCTCATCCATATATTTATCATATATAGCAATAACCTTATTCATAACCTCTGGACCAGGAGCTCCAAGAGTAAGTCTCTTATCTACACAAGTCTGAAGGCTGATAGCCTCGTAGATATCTTCATCAAATACAGGGCTTACAGCCTTGTATTCTTCAAGTGAAAGGTCATCAAGTGCAATATTTTTCTCAATGCACATAAGAACAAGCTGGCCGACAATACCGTGGGCTTCTCTGAAAGGAACTCCCTTTTTAACAAGGTAGTCAGCAGCATCAGTAGCATTAGTGAAGCCGTTCTTTGCTGAAGCTTCCATTCTCTTGTTGTTGAACTTCATAGTATCAATCATGCCCTTGAAAAGGCTGATGCAGCCTTTGGCTGTGTCAAATGCGTCAAATGATAATTCCTTATCTTCCTGCATATCTTTATTGTAAGCAAGAGGAATACCCTTCATTGTTGTAAGGAGGCTCATAAGAGCACCATATACTCTGCCTGTCTTACCTCTTACAAGCTCTGCGATATCAGGGTTCTTCTTCTGAGGCATAATAGAGCTTCCTGTACTGAAAGCGTCATCAAGTTCTATGAATCTGTATTCATTGGAATTCCAGATGCATATTTCCTCAGAGAAACGGCTTAAATGCATCATGATAGTTGATAATGCAGATAAGAATTCAATAAGGTAATCTCTGTCAGAAACAGAATCCATGCTGTTGAGTGTTGGACCATAGAAACCAAGAAGAGAAGCAGTAAGTTCTCTGTCTAATGGATAGGTTGTTCCTGCAAGTGCACCTGCACCAAGAGGGCAGTAATTCATTCTTTCATATATATCGTGAAGTCTGCTTCTGTCGCGCTTGAACATTTCGAAATATGCACCGAAATGATGAGCAACAGTAACAGGCTGTGCCTTCTGAAGATGAGTAAATCCAGGCATGAATGTATGAGTGTTTTCTTTCATGATTCTTAAGATAACAGCCATAAGCTCTTTAAGCTCAGCATCAGTATTAAGAACTTCCTGTCTTGTGAAAAGTCTCATATCAAGAGCAACCTGGTCATTTCTGCTTCGTCCTGTGTGAAGTCTCTTTCCGGCATCACCGATTCTCTCAATAAGAGTAGCCTCCATAAATGTATGGATATCCTCGTATTCATCAGTGATTTCAAGCTTTCCTGATTCAATATCAGCAAGAATTCCCTTAAGACCTTCTACAATCTGCTCACTTTCGCTTTCAGGAATAATTCCCTGCTTGCCGAGCATAGTAGCATGTGCAATACTTCCTTCAATATCCTGCTTATAGAACTTCTGGTCAAATGAAATTGATGCGTTGAAGTTGTTAACAAGCTCATTAGTTTCTTTGGTGAATCGTCCACCCCATAATTTCATTTATAAATCCTCCTTGAATTAAATATCTGTATTTTCTTCATTAAAATTATCTTCTTCATCTTCAATAGAAGAGAGAAGACTGTCAGTAAGTTCATCATCAATATCAGGTGATTCAAGATTCTCGAAATCATCCATATCATCAAGAATAGAACTTTCTATATTATCATCAGACAGTTTCTTAATGTCTTTGTTAGTAAGAGACGGATCATCAAGATATTTTCTGATAACTAACGGAAAATGTGCCATATTTACTTTTCCTGCTTTAATAAAGCAGCTGGCAAGATAAATGCCAATCAATATAATAATGCAAAGTGTAGTAATAACGCAACCCAATATTAAATTAACAGGACGATATTTTAATACAACAGTGTGAGTTCCGGCACTTACGTCAACACATAACAATGCATTTTCCCAGGCATAAGTGTCAGCTTTCTTGCCATCAATATACACAGACCAGCCACCATCGTATGGAATAGAGAATAATATTGCTTTGTCTGAGGAAGCAGTAAGAGTTCCTGTAAATTTAGTATCAGAGAATTTCTCAACCTGATAGCTTTCTGAATTGAGTTTATTGTAAGCCCTGATGAATTTGTCTTCATCGAGTGTGTATACAGAAAGATTCATTCCGCCGGTATCAGAAGTTACTTCGACAGTATCTGTGTCGTGGACATAACCAATATCAAGAATCCGGTTATTGCTCTTTATATTATTGTAGGTGTAAGTGGTTGTGTTATTAATAGTAACAGTTACGGAATCAACAGATTTATTCGCAACTGACAGGTACATATGACCACTCTTTGAAGGTGTGATAATACAATCGGCTTCAGTAGGGAATGAAGTAGTATATTCAAATACATCACTTATTCCGGTAAGAGATTGAATAAGAATATTCTGGTTCTCAATACCATTGTTATTCTTAGCCATAACAAGGTCATATGCTGTTGAACTGTTAATCGCATAACCAATAGGAAGTGTGTAATTATTCTTATACACAAATTCACCATCGCTGCCTGTATAATAATTTCTTATATCACTTTCAACTAAAAGTCGGTTAGAAATAGTGTATTTTACAGAGAAAAGAGAATCAGTAACAGCGGTAAGACCATTGCAGCCATATGCATTAGTTGAATTTTCCATTCCTATAAGGTTGTAAAGCTTTGACATCCCTGCATTGCATGTTGATGAAAATGTTGAAACAGTTCGGTAATTATGCCATGCACCATCATTTTTAGAACGCGCTCCAAAAAGCTTATCCATTCTATAGAAGGATGTGTCATTATCAGATACGGTTTTTGTAACAGTCTTTACGGCATCATAATCAAGAAGATATGATGTACGGCTTGTTGTTCCAATACCGGTTGCATCCATATTCATTGTACATTCAATGATTGATACTGAGAATGTAAGCATAAGAACGACAGGAATCTTGAACTTGGCGTTGTTATGAATAAACATTAACAGACCATATATAAGAATAAATATTCCACTTATATATACACTCTTAAATGAATATTCAGTCTCTGAGTTAATAAAAAGTTCTTCCATAATAAGCAGAAGACCAATTGCAATCCATAATGATGCACCAAGCTGCCTGTTAGTAGAATTCTTAAGGTTAATAACAGCTTCATAGCACATTGCAAGCAGGAAGAATATATATATGAATGACTGTCTGCAAGGCAGGCTGTTAGGAAAATGCATACCATGCCATATATAGTTAGGTATATTTAAGTTAAATGCTGTCAGGAAGATAAGCAGGATGACACATTTGCCAATCTTTTCACGTGCATTGACTTTGCTGCACATAATATAAAGCGGTAGCAGTACAAAAACAGCAACGCCGCAGTATATGTTAGGCAGATGATCCAGTCCTAAATGAACCGGAATGTTGATAAGCTGTCTTGTGAGCATTGATAATATGCTGAAATAAGAAATAAGCTTATCAGGGAATGTCGTGTCGCTTGAGGCTGAAAGTGAAAATGTATAGAATTCAGGCAGAAGAAGACACGCTCCCAGTCCACCGGCAAGCAGTGAATATACACAGAAATTAATAAATTTCTTCACATACTGCATAGGGCTTTTAATACCGTTATAAGCAATCATAAGAACAACATAGTAAATCACTACTGAAAGGCATACCATGATTGCAATATAATAATTAGTAAATATACATAATCCTAGAGTTATGCAATAGAATATGCAGCGGTTCTCATTAACAAGTCGTTCAAGTCCAAGCATGATAAGTGGAATCAGAATAACACAGTCAAGCCACATAATATTCCAGCTGTATGCCGCAATGAAGCCGGACATACCATAGAACATACCGAATATGGCAGCAATTACATGCTTGTTATTATTGTGTTTAGTAAGATAATACGTTAAAGAAAGACTGCTGCCAGCTATCTTAAGTATTATAAATGCATTCATTATCTCTATAGTGTATTTCTGTGGAAAAAGTGCAACGAACCAGTTAGATGGACTTGCAAGGTAATATGCGAACAGAGATGTGAAGTTAGTTCCCATTCCTATATTCCATGAGTAAGTAAGACTTTCACCATTTCTTATCTTGTGCCACAGTTCTGAAAAGAATGGCGCATACTGATGATACATGTCAGACCTCAGATAACATTCGTTTCCCCATGGAAATATGCCTCTTGTATAGTACAGTGCCATCATCATTATAACTGGAAGTACAAAGGCAGCAAGATATGTAAAGTTAGAATTAAGAATTGATTTCTTTGATGAATTCATGGCTTCCCTCCCTTAGCCGGTAATAGTAACATTTTACCAAAGAACGAAAAAAGTGTAAACAATTATAGGCAAATTAGGCTTGTATTCGATAGTACAATTTTGTAAAATAGAAAAGTACGCAAAAGGAATCTCCAAAGGGTAATGCTTAAGGAGAGTGTACATGGAATACAGACAATTATATAAAAAACACAAAAGGGCTGTACAATACGGAATATGTGCAGTTTTTCTGATTATAACCGGATTGATATATCTGGCAGGAAGAAAGAACGCTTCAGTGTCAGAGAATACATTTGCAGATAATGTCGTATCAAGTAGTATAGAAGACAGCTGGCATATGGAAAGTGAATCATCATTTGAAGACATATATGTGTATATATGTGGACATGTTAATTGTCCAGGTGTTGTAAAGTGCCTGAAGGGAACAAGGCTGTATGAAGCAGTGGCAATGGCTGGTGGTGCTGATGATTCGGCTGATATGTCTGCAGTTAATCTTGCAGCACTTGTTGCTGATGGGGAACGGATATATATTCCGGCATATGGAGAGGATATTTCTGTTATAGAAGAACAGACAGAGGGGATTGTTAATATTAATAAAGCTACAGAAAGTGAGCTTATGACACTGCCGGGAATTGGAAGTTCAAGGGCGGCAGATATAGTAAGATACAGGACAGATAATGGCAGATTCCAGACAATAGAAGATATAATGAAAGTGTCTGGAATTAAGGAAGCAGCATTTAATAAGATAAAGAATTATATTTGCGTATGATAAGATGCATATGCAAAGAGAGTAAAAGGAGTAGATTATGGCAGGCAGAGTTTTAGTTGTTGATGATGAGAAAATGATTGTTAAGGGACTTAAGTTCAGTCTTATGCAGGATTATAGTGTTGTAGACTGTGCATATGATGGTGAAGAAGCTCTCGAGTATGCTAAAAACAATGAATATGACATAATCCTTCTTGATATTATGCTTCCCAAGCTTGATGGATTATCAGTATGCCAGCAGATAAGAGAGTTTTCAGATGTGCCTATAATTATGCTGACAGCTAAAGGCGATGACATGGATAAGATTCTTGGCCTTGAGTATGGTGCAGATGATTATATTACAAAACCATTTAATATTCTTGAAGTTAAGGCGAGGATGAAAGCTATTTTAAGAAGAAATGCTGTGACAGAGAAGAAAGCAGTAAAGAGCAATATTATTAATGCGGGTGATATGAAGATAGATTGTGACAGCCGTAATCTGTATATTGCAGGAAGACCGATTAATCTTACTGCTAAGGAATTTGATCTTCTAGAATTGTTAGCAGTTAATCCAGGAAAGGTATACAGCAGGGATAATCTTCTTAAAGCTGTGTGGGGACAGGATTATTCAGGTGACGGCAGAACGGTTGATGTCCATATGAGAAGACTTCGTGAGAAGATTGAAGATAATCCGAGTGAACCAAAGTATGTTCACACTAAGTGGGGAGTAGGTTACTATTTTAATGTTTAATAAGATTAAAAAAAGAAATGACCATAGGAAAATCTTTTTTGACAGAGAGTTTGAGTCATTTTTCAGGTTCATAAATAAATATTCAACAAGACAGTTCGCAGTTATGGCGGTAATAGTTGCAACAGCGGTAATCTGTACATTTGAAGGTTTTGAGTATATTTACAGGCAGTCTGTAATTACAAGACAGACTGCGGTTATACAGAATGAAGCGGTTCTTATTGCAGCAGAATATTCTAATTATGAAAGTCTGGAAGCAGCTGAGAATAATGATATGAACAGCAGACTCAGCAGTTATTCGGCACTTAATCAGATAAGAATAAGAATTGTTAATCTTAATTATGTTGTCAGTGTTGACACATATTCTATTGATACTAATAAGACAATTCTTAATCCCAGGGTATTCGATATATTCAGTAATCATAAGAACAGTTCCGGCTATGATAAGAAAACGGGTAATATACAGGCAGCTGTTCCGGTATACAATGATTCAGGTACATTTATAGCCGTTCTTGTAGCTGATCTTGATTACACAGAGATAGATGCAATGTTTCATGATGTGAACAGTCAGAATAATAATATTAAACTGGTTATTATAACAATATGTCTGGCGTTACTTATCGTAGGCATATATTTTCTTAACCGGCCTGTAAAAAGGGTACTTGATATTGTTTCAAATGTAAGTGCAGGGCATACTGATGCAAGAATCCCTGTCAGGAGCTATACCGAAATACGTGAGATTGCAGATGATTTTAATAACATAATGGACAGGGCTAATGAAACAGATCAGTCCAGAGCAGAATTTGTTTCGAATGTGTCACATGAATTAAAGACACCTATAACCTCGATTAAAGTATTGGCGGAGTCTCTTAATACACAGGAAAATGTGCCAATAGAAGTGTATCAGGAATTCATGCAGGATATTGTAAGTGAGATAGACAGAGAAAGTAAGATTATAGAAGATTTACTTACTCTTGTTAGAATGGATAAATCTGTTGCAACACTTAATATTATATCTGTTAATATGAATGATTTATTAGAGATGACACTCAAGAGACTTAAGCCATTAGCACAGAAAAAGAATATTGAACTGCTTTTTGAAAGTTTCAGACCGGTTGTTGCACAGATTGACGAAGTTAAGATGACACAGGTTATATCCAACCTTGTGGAGAATTCTATCAAATACAATGTCGAAGATGGATGGGTACATGTTTCACTGAATGCAGATTATCAATATTTTTATATAAGAGTTGAAGATTCAGGCATAGGAATACCAGAGGAAAGTATTAATAAAATATTTGAAAGATTTTACCGGGTAGATAAGGCAAGGTCGCGTGAAACGGGCGGAACAGGACTTGGACTGGCTATTGTAAGAAACATAATTCTTATGCATCATGGAACTATTAAGGTTCATAGTGAGGAAAATATAGGAACAACATTTACAATGAGAATACCTCTTAATTATGTTGAAAACCAGCAGTAATGCAGATGAAAGTATGCCAGTGGACATATTTATAAGCTGTTAAGAATATCAGGATAGGAAAGGAGCAGTTATGATGGGACATGTAAGGAAAGCTATTATGAAATTGACATCCGTTATTATTGTTATTGCAGTAACATTTATAACTGTTTCATGTTCTTCGCAGAAGAAGGGAACAGCATATTCTGTATATTTTCTTAATGAAGACGGAACATCACTAACTGAAGGCAGAGTATACATCGAAAGTCAGGACGCTGTTTCAGTTGCAAATGAACTCCTTGAAAAAATGAATGTTGCAAAAGGCAGACATACAAGCATAATTAAGCCGGTGTCTGTATCGCAGCCAACGGTTGAAATTAATGGAATATACGCAGGTGTCTATTATGACAGCTCTTATTATGGAATGAAACCAAGTACCGAAGTACTTTACAGGGCAGCAGTTGTTAAAGAATTATCACAGATAAGTGATATTCTATATGTTAGATTTTATGTTGATGGTAAGGATGCTGTGTATGAAGATGGAACAATCATAGGAAATATGAGTGATGAGGATTTTGTAGATACACAGGAAGGTGCTATGGCTGATGTGAAGTGGAAGACGATTAATCTGTATTTTGCTAACAAGTCAGGAGATGCCCTTGTAAAGAACAGCAAGAGAATCTGTTATAATAAGAATGTATCTGTTGAGAAGGTTGTAATGGAACAGCTTATTAAAGGAACAACAGAGTCGGGGTGTTACCAGAGTATTCCGTCGAATACCAAGCTGCTTAGTATATCTGTTGTCGACAGGATATGTTATGTTAATCTCAGTCAGGAATTTGCAACTGATATGGTTAATGCAAAGAGCAATGTGACTATATATTCAATTGTTAATTCCCTTTCAGGACTGGAGGGAATTGATGGCGTTAAGATACTTGTCAAGGGAAATTCTAATCTGATGTATAGAGATGCAATTAGCCTTGATACAGTATTTTATATGAATAATGAACTTGTAAAAAAAGATTTATCTGATAATTAATGGTCGTTTCTGGAAAGGATATTATTGAAGAGACCATTTTTTGTGGCAGCAGTTATGAGCATTGCTGCAGTATATTTGTCATTATATGCTAAGTTATATATCGTTATTATAGTGGGAATAATGGTGTTTACCGGATTCCTTATATATCTTAAGAAAACAGGAATTCCTGGTTTTTATGTGATTTTTATCATGATGTTTCCAATTATGTGCCTAAGAACTGAAGTAAGTATGGAAAAGCTATGCTATCAGGGGCAATTGTCAGATAAAACACATATTGCTTATGTAAATGGATACATAGCAGATATTAAACAGTCAGAAAACGGTTATGCGGTGTATATAAGAAATGCCTTTGTTATGCCGGATTCATGGGGCAGGCAGTTTAAAAGCGGTTTGGTAGTATACTCAGAAAAAAGATTTGCCAATCCAGGGGATGAAGTTAAGATTAAAGTAACATTAAAGGATTTTAATATACCATCTAATGAAGGGCAGTTTAATGCCAGAAAATATTATACATCACTTGGATTTAATTATTGTGCAGATTTGTCAGATATTGTGAATATACAGTCTGGAAGTAGTTATATTTCCAGCATTTACAGATTTGCAGATTCCATAAAAAATATTTACCAAAATGTATATTCTGAGCAGAATGCAGGAATTATGCAGTCGATTGTGTTAGGTGACAGGTCAGGGCTTGATGATGATGTAAAGAGAATGTATCAGAAGAATGGAATTTCCCACATTTTGGCAATAAGTGCACTTCATGTTTCGCTTGTTGGAATGTTTATATATGACTGGTTAAAGAAGAAAATTGGCAGAATCGCATCTGCATGTTTTAGTACATTTCTTATTATTTCATATTTGTGCATGACAGGTTATAGTGCATCTGCCAGCCGAGCTGTAATAATGATTCTTGTATATATGCTGGCAGACGTGCTTGGAAGAACCAGTGATATGGCTAATACATTAGGGATAGCAAGTGTTATTCTTCTGTGGATTAATCCATATAATCTTATAAATTCAGCTTTTTGGTTGTCATTTCTTGCCGTGGCAGGAATTATATATATTAAACCCATACTGTCTGATGATAAAACTATTCTTATATATATAAGACGTCCTGATAAAAAGAATGCAGGATTTTTTCAATTAATTTTATTCAGAATCGCAGATTCGGTTATTACAGGCATGTGTGTTACAATTGTGACACTTCCGGTAATTCTTATTATATCTGGGCAGATTCCTGTAATAAGCCTGTTTCTTAATGTTATAGTAATTCCACTTATGTCGTTGATAATGATAAGCGGTATATTTACGGGAATTGCTGGCATGCTATCTCTTGAAGCAGCATATTTTTTTGCGGGAGCAGGTGGATATATTCTTGATTTTTATTATAAGCTGTGCAGTTTGTCATCACATTTTAAATATGCAGTCATTGTTACGGGAACCCCTGATACTGCAAGGGTGTTTTTATATTTTACAGTTTTAATTATATGGATATGTGTACATGTTATATTAATGAACAAGAAGATTGATGCTGTATGTTTTGCTTTATTAGTATGTGTGCTGACAGGGCTTCATTACAATATTGATTCAGATATGAAGATTGCCATGCTTGACGTTTGGCAGGGGGATTCAATTGTTATGCATACTAAGGAGGGCATGAATGTATTGTTTGACGGAGGAAGCACAAGCAAGAAGAATGTCGGGAGATATACCATATATACTTATCTAAAATATTGTGGGGTAAGAAGTCTCGATTATGTGTTTATAAGTCATCCGGATAAAGACCATGTTAATGGAATATATGAATTGATTGAACTGTGTGATAACACATTTGAGATAGGTACTGTTGTACTGCCGGGAATAAGGCAAACTACGGCAGTAAAGAAGCAGGCTGGTGATGATATGTCGAAGTTAGAGAGAACATTGAAAGCTACTGGTATTAATGTTGTTTATGCTGATGCAGGTGACAGTATTAAATCGGGAGAATTCTCGGTTAAGTGTATGCACCCATGCGAGGGTTATGATTACGAGTCAGCTAACGACTATTCTGCTGTATATCTTGTGGAATATGGATATTTTTCTATGCTTATGACAGGTGATGCGGAAAAGAAGGCAGAAAAGTGCATTGTTGAGGATGCCAATAGGATGGCAGGAGATGCTGGTGAATCAGCACGGTTTATGTCAGTTAATATATTGAAAGTCGGACATCATGGAAGTAAGGGGGCGAGTTCAGAAGAATTTTTAAGTTATGTAAAGCCTGAAAATGCATTGATATCTTGTGGGGCAGGTAATTCATATGGACATCCTCATATGGAAACTTTACAGAGATTGTCGGGGATTGGAGCAAAGGTGTATAGGACAGACGAAAGTGGAGAGATTGCGGTGCGTGTCAGGGATGGTTCGTATAAAATTGAGGTGTTTAAAGCTTTGAAAGGATAGAACTGTGAAAATACGTAACAGGTTGTGAGAAAATATTTTTTAACTTGAACCACTTGTACATATCTGATACTATTGTTTAAGATTAGAAACGGAGGCAGCAGGTTTGAAGGTCATAAGTGATGATATTAAGAAGGGTGAATTTAAGAGTGTATATCTTCTGTATGGAGAGGAAGAGTATCTTAAGAAGCAGTATAGAGACAGATTAAAGAATGCTATAGCTGGTGATGATACAATGAATTATTCATATTATGATTCGGATAATGCCAGCGTTAAGGATATAATTGATGTGTGTGAAACACTGCCTTTCTTTGCCCAGAAGAGACTTGTTATTATGGAAAATACCGGTTTTTTGAAAAGTTCTAATGATGAGCTTGCGGATTATATTAAACATATTCCTGATTATCTTGTTGTTGTTATGGTAGAAAAAGATGTGGACAAGCGTAATAAGGTATATAAGGCAGTTGATTCTGTGGGATATATATGCGAGATGAAGCCACAGACAACTGCTACTCTTGAAAAATGGATAGCAGGGCTTCTTGCTAAGGATAATCTTAAAATAAGCAGGGAAGCATGTGATTTGATACTTGATAAGACAGGTGCAGGCATGGATTATATAAGGCAGGAGACAGAGAAGCTTGTGAGTTATTGTCAGGGAAGGGATGTTGTGACAGTAGAAGATGTAGAGAAGGTATGCGCAACACAGACAACAAGTCATATATTTGATATGATAAGTGCAATTGCAAATAAGAAACAACAGCAGGCACTTGATTTATATTATGATTTGTTGGAATTAAAAGAACCTCCTATGAGAATACTTTATCTTATAGTAAGGCAGTTTAACGGAATATTACAGGTGAAAGATCTTATGTCAAGGGGGATTTCAGGTAAAGAGATTGCATCAAAGATAGGAGCAGCGCCATTTGTTGTCGGTAAATATCAGGCACAGGCAAAATATTTTGAGATGAATACACTACTGGATGCATTGAATGAATGTGCTAAAACTGAAGAAGCAGTTAAGCAGGGACGGCTTAATGACAGGCTGGGAGTAGAACTTATTATAATTAAATACAGTAAATAAAAAAGAACCCGGTGCGAGTGGGTGTCAGCACCGGGTTCTTTAAATTATTAAAATTCTTATTAAGCCATTGCGTTAACAGCTTTAGTAATGTGAGATACTTTTCTTGCAGCAGCGTTCTTGTGGAAGATTCCTTTAGAAGCAGCCTTCTCGATCTCAGCTATAGCAACAGGGAGAGCTTCGTTAGCAGCAGCCTTGTCACCAGCAGCAACAGCAGCCTCTACCTTCTTGATATAAGTCTTAACTCTAGACTTAATCGCCTTATTTCTCTCAGCTCTTACCTGACTTGTAATTACTCTCTTCTTAGCAGATTTAATGTTAGCCAATCCGTACACCTCCAAATCATAATTCAATAATAATATCTGTTTCGCATTAAAGCCGGACACGGACGATCTAATGTAAACATACTCATACATTTTATAGTACAAACATCTATATGTCAAGAACCAAATAAAGATTTTGGTATAAAAATTTCATTTTTCTGCACAATATGTTGGGGAGGTGATGTGAAAAATGGATAATATAGTTGTAAGAACTGACCTTGCAGTAGAGGCAAATGAAGAAGCAATGAATGGAACAGGAAAACTGAGGGGGATAAGATTAAGAGAAAGCAATAAATCAAGGATGGGAGTGAAGGTCACAGAATTGCAGGTGACAAATCATTTGGGCGAAGCCGCGATAGGAAGACCCAAAGGAACTTATCTTACTATAGAGGCAGATGATATTGCAAGTGGGGACGAAGAATATGCAAAAGAGGTTATATCGACATTGGCAGGATATATATTTAAGCTTTTAAAGCGTATGAATAAAAATGTCAAACCAGAAAAGATTCTTGTTATTGGACTTGGCAACAGAAATATAACATCGGATTCATTAGGACCTGAGGTTGTAGATAATATTTGTATTAAGATAAGTGAGGGCGATGAGACGGGAGTATGCACACTTAGTCCGGGGGTTATGGCACAGACAGGTATTGAAACTGCAGGAATTATTAAAGGCGTTGTAAGTCAGATAAAGCCGGATGTATGCATAGCAATAGATGCTCTTGCTGCAAGAAGTGTGAACAGATTAAATAGTACTATACAACTTTCTGACCAGGGAATTAATCCTGGCTCAGGTGTTGGAAATCACAGAATAGGAATAACAAAAGACAATATAGGTGTTCCGGTGCTTGCAATTGGCGTGCCTACTGTTATAGATGCCGAAGGGATTATTCAGGGGGCAGGAAAAATGTATGTAACCCCGAAGGACATTGATTCAGACATTAGAAACATAAGTATCATAATATCCAAAGCAATTAACCGTGTTGGTGTTCATATTCATGGCTGATGTGAATACAATATAATGGTAATGCAAAGTAAGGAGGATATATGAGTGATAGAAAGTACAGGCCTGTGTATATGTTTATATTCATGGGCTTAATGCTTATGGTAATAATGATGAATTATAGTTTTAATCTAATATATTATATTCAGAACAGAATTTATGAAAATGCAGTTAAGACATTGTTTCCTGTAGAGACATATTTTGAAGATAATTATGATGAAAATGCAGGTTCGGTATGGGTCGATTCGGAATATATGTTTAGCATGGCAAAGGAGGATAAAAAACCTGCTACACAGACGGATGAGGGGGTCGTGGAGGCAGGCGCTGAAGTTTGTCCTTGGCCTATACAGGAAAATGCAGCTGGAAATGTTTATAATATTGCAGATTTAAATAATTATGATTTTCTTATGAAGTTCTATACAGTCACATCCATCACAAGCCTGACAACACAGATAATGCGTCCGGAGGAATTTCTGGCAAAAGATCTGTCATTAGAGAAAAATGCGGATTCTCCGCAGATTCTTATATTTCATACACATTCACAGGAGGGATTTATGGATACGGTTGAAGGAGATACGTCTACAACAATAGTTGGTGTTGGAGATTATCTAACAGATATACTCACTAATACATATGGTTACAATGTTTATCATGATACGAGTGTGTATGATTATGTTGATGGGAAGCTTGACAGAAGCAAGGCTTATACATATGCAGAAGAAAATGTGGCAAAAATACTGAAAGAAAATCCGTCAATTGAGGTTGTAATAGACCTTCACAGGGATGGTGTTCCGGATACTACAAGACTTGTAACCGAAGAAAATGGAGTAACAATGTCAAAGGTAATGTTTTTTAATGGAATAAGCTACAGCAAGGCAAAAGGAGATATAGGCTATCTTTACAATGCAAACAGAGATGATAATCTGGCAATGAGTCTTCAGATGTATCTTTTAGGAGAAGCGTATTATCCGGGGCTGTTACGGAATATTTATATTAATGCATATCGTTACTGCCTGCATATGAAAGGAAGGTCGATGCTTATAGAAGCAGGAGCACAGACTAATACAAGTACAGAGGTTAAAAATGCGATGATACCGGTGGCAGATATGCTTGACAGATTGTTGAGGGGTGAGAAGGCGTACACACAGTGACGCGAAGCGCATCTTGTTTTTACCTCACATTTTCCCTATAATGGGCGGTGGAGATATCCTGTCGCCCATTCCACCACACACCATAGTGTAAAATGGCATATGAAATTAATGTATGAATGGGGCAAAAACCTATTAAAGCTGCTAAAGGTGATGAAATAGTAGGTAAAGGAGGTAAAATATGAGTAACAACATTTTAGCAGATTTACAGCCACAAGCTGTCTTTAAATATTTTGAACAGATATGTGCAATTCCACATGGTTCTGGTAATGTGAAGCAAATAAGTGATTATCTGTGTGAATTTGCAAAAGAAAGGAATCTGTGGTTTAAGCAGGATGAAAGTTATAATGTGATAATTAAAAAGCCGGCAAGTAACAGCGAGAGCAAGGCTGCACCTGTTATTTTGCAGGGACATATTGATATGGTAGCTGTAAAAACGAATGATAAGGTTAAAGATATGGAAAAAGATGGTCTTGACCTTTATATAGATGATGGATATGTCAAGGCTGACAGGACAACCTTAGGTGCTGATGATGGAATAGCAGTTGCTTATGCGCTTGCTATATTAGACAGCAAGGATGTGTGTCATCCGCCGATTGAGGCTGTGTTTACGGTAGACGAGGAAATTGGAATGCTTGGCGCTGAGGCAATTAATACTGACTGTCTTGAAGGTAAAATTATGCTTAATATAGATTCGGAGGAGGAAGGAATATTCCTTTCAGGATGTGCAGGAGGAGCAACTTTAAAGGCTTCTTATCCATTGAAAAAATCGGACATCACAGGAACGCAGATGTCTATTAAAATTAATGGCCTTACAAGCGGACATTCTGGAACAGATATAATATGCCAGAGAGCTAATGCTAATATTCTGATGGGACGTCTTCTTTTTGCTGTTAAAGAATGTGTGAATATTGTAAGCATATCTGGTGGTGAAAAAGATAATTCTATAGCTCCATTTGCTGATGCGGTTATAATGACACAGGAAGCAGATAAGGTTGCAGAGCTTCTTAATAATACTGCAGATGTCTTGAAAGAGGAGTATTCGGTTACTGACCCACATCTTACCATCAAGGTGAATTGTGAAGGTGAAGGCAGCACTTTGGCATGTGATGATGCGACAACGCAGATGCTTATAAATGTGCTTAATTTTATACCTGATGGTGTTGTTAAGATGAGTAATGATATCAAGGGGCTGGTGCAGACTTCACTTAATCTGGGGGTTGCAGAGCTGGCTGAGAAAACATTTGCAGCAACCTACTTAATAAGGAGCAGTTCGCAGAGTGAAAAAGAATATCTTACTGATAAGGTTGGAAAAATGACTGAATATCTTGGTGGAACTTATGAACTTAAAGGTGTTTATCCAGCATGGGAATTTAAGAAGAATTCTGCAATCAGGGATATGCTGTGTGAATCTTATAATAGACTTTTTAATAAAGAGGCTTTGGTGGAAACAATGCATGCAGGTGTTGAATGCGGTATTATGGCTGCAAAGATTGATGACCTTGACTGTGTATCGTTTGGCCCTGATATAATTGATATCCATACTGTAAAAGAAAAATTGGATATTGCTTCGACACAAAGGACATGGGAGCTTATAACTGACGTTTTAAAACAGTTGGCATGAATAATTGAATAATACTATATATTGTGTTAGTCGTATCTGGTAAAATGAGCTGAAAAAAGCTTTTTTTATACCAGATACGACATTTTTTATACCAAATGCGACATAAACTCAACAGAACATGACAAAACATATAGAATACTATATATATTGTTGACAGAGATTTGCTATTAATATACTATATTACTTGTACAAAACATTTATTAAATTCCGTGCTCAGGGGGATAGGAAACATTTGAAAGGAAAAGGTATATGGAGTATAAGGAATTTGTGGAATATATTAAGATGAATGCAGGGTATATAGCTGGAGAAGGTGGTAATATTACTATTAATCATGTGATTAAGAATAATGGCTGTGAGATGGATGGGCTTGTTATTATGGAGAAGGGGAAAGACATCGCGCCAACTATATATCTGGACAGCTTTTATGAATTGTATACGAATGGTGAGAATATTAAGAACATAATACGACAGATAGAGGTTATATATGAACAGAATAAGAATAATGTTACATTTGATGTAAATATTCTTAAGCATTTTGACACTATAAAGGACAAGATTGTTTATAAGGTCGTCAATTACAGAAGTAATGAAAAACTGCTCGAACAGGTGCCGCATAAGAGAATACTTGACCTTGCTGTGGTGTTTTACTGTCTGCTTGATAATGAATATGGAAGAAGTGCAACAGCATTAATATATAATAACAATCTGAAAAACTGGAATGTAACTATTGATGATGTGTATAAAGCTGCTTTGAAGAATACACCGGATCTGCTTCACAGTAAGATTAGTTCAATGGCCGCACTTTTTGAAAAATGTGGTGTTAATGTGGATGGAGAGGAAGTTGATTTAAAAGATTATGTTCCGTCTGATATGTATGTGCTTACGAATGAAAGCAAACTGAATGGTGCAGCCTGCATATTATATGAGAATGTATTGTATGATTTTGCGCAGAAGCTGGGAGCAGATCTGTATATACTACCTTCATCAGTGCATGAGGTTATACTTCTTCCTAAGCTTTCGATGTTTGAGAAAGATGAACTTGTTAATATGGTAAAGGAAGTTAATACAGAAGGGGTTGCTGCAGATGAAGTCCTTTCTGATCATGTATATGAATATAATAGAACAGAAAGATTGATAACTATGTAGGGACAGAATAATACAATAATGTACATGATGGGATTCGAACCCACGATCTTCCGCTCCGGAGGCGAACGCTTTATCCAGCTAAGCTACATGTACACAACATATAATAATTTATATGCTTATATACTATACATTATTAAATTAAAACCCGCAACAATTGAATTAATTTTTTTCTTTTGTTAGAATTAATACATCTGTATATTGATTTGAACTTATCAGCAATGAAGATAAGAATTGGAGGAAACATGTCAGAGCGTATTAATAAATATCTCAGTGCCCATGGAGTCTGTTCAAGACGTGAAGCTGACAGAATGATACAGGAAGGACGTATCACAATTGATGGTAGAATTGCAGTTATGGGTGAGATGGTAGAAGACAATACAATTATATGTGTTGATGGCAGGAAAGTTGACAACACCACACCACCACAGGTAGTCATAGCTTTTAATAAACCTGTAGGAATTGTATGTACAACAACTGATAAACAGGGAAAGAATAACATAGTAGATTTTATTGGATATAAGGAACGCATATATCCTGTGGGCAGATTAGATAAAGAGTCTGATGGCCTTATACTGCTTACTAATGATGGCGACATGATGGACAGGCTGCTTCGTTCCGTTAATGGTCATGAGAAGGAATACATCGTTTCAGTTAATAAACCAATTAATAAAGAATTTATAAAGAGAATGTCAGGAGGAATATATCTTAAGGAACTCGACAGAACTACAAGAAAATGTGTTGTGGAAAAGATATCAGACAAGACATTCAGAATAATTCTTACACAGGGGCTTAACAGACAGATAAGAAGAATGTGTGCGGAATGTGGATATAGTGTAACTAAACTGACAAGAATAAGGATTATGAATGTGGAATTAGGGGATTTAAAGACTGGTGAGTACAGGGAACTTGACGGTAAAGAGCTTAATACACTTTATGAGCAGATATATAAGCAGATAGAAACAGTCAACATACAGGCTGATAATTAAGGAGCGGATTATGGATTTATTACAGGAATATTCAGAACTTAAGAAGACGATAGATTATCATATGGATAGATATTACAATCAGGACGAGCCGGAGATAAGCGATTATGAGTATGATAAGCTTATGATAAGGCTTAAAGAGATTGAGAAAGAACATCCGGAATGGGTGACATCTGATTCACCTTCACAGAAGATTGGTGGCACTGTAAAAAGAGAAGCCGGGGTTAAGGTCACACATAATGTACCTATGCTGTCTATTGAAGATGTGTTTTCAGAAGATGCAGTGTGTGCATGGATTGATAAGGTTCATGCCATGCATCCTGACTGCACATTTTCAGTAGAGACTAAAATTGATGGTTTAAGCATGAGCTTAAGATATGTAAAAGAAGCAGATGGGAAGCTGCATTTGCAGTTGGCAGAGACAAGAGGAGATGGTCTTATTGGTGAGGATGTGACAGCTAATGCAAGGGTAGTGGGGGATGTGTTACAGGTTATTGACCTTCCTTATGATTCACTAGAACTTCGTGGCGAAGTGTATATGAGCCATGAAGATTTTGAAAAATATAATGAAGAACAGGAAAAACTTGAGAAAAAAACAGCTGCTAATCCCAGAAATCTTGCGGCCGGAACATTAAGACAGCTTGATACTTCAATTACGAAGAAGCGAGGTCTTAAGATGTTTATCTTTAATGTACAGGACGGACCTGATGAGATTATGGAAAGCCACGGCAGGGGAATGGATATGTTAAAGGCAGCAGGTGTACCGGTTGTATATCATAAGATATGTAAGACTAAGGAAGAGGTTGTCAGAGCAATTGATGAGATAGGAAGAATGAGAGAAGAACTTCCATATGACATTGACGGTGCTGTTGTAAAGATTGACCATATCGCATTCAGACAGGAGTTCCCTGCAGGAAGCAAGTATTCAAGCGGTCATATTGCATACAAATATCCACCGGAAGAAAAGGTTATTGTTATGGATGATATTCTTGTAGATGTGGGAAGAACAGGAAAACTTACATTTACAGGGATATTCCATGATCCGGAAACCGGAAAGCCTGCAAGGCTGTGTGGTACAAGTGTATCAAGAGCGACTCTTCATAACCAGGATTATATTACACAGATGAATGTAGGTATTGGTGGGGAATATAAGCTGTTTAAGAGTGGAGAGATTATTCCTAAGCTTAATGGATGTGTAAAGGCACCTGAGCATGTGTTTGAAGCACCAAAGGTATGTCCTGTATGTGGGGAACCTCTTGTACGAGAAGATGACACAGCAGATATAAGATGTGTTAATCCGTCATGTGCAGCACAGTTGTCAAGAACAGTGGCATATTTTACATCTCTTGACTGCATGAATATCATGGGACTTGGTGAAACTCTTGTTGATGCCCTTATAAAAGAAGGATATATACACAATTATGCTGATATATATACATTGAAAGAACACCGAGATGAACTTATTGAGAAGGGAATCATAGGAAAAGAGAAGAATACTGATAAGCTGCTTGCAGCTATTGAGAAGTCTAAACAGAATACACCAGACAGACTGCTTACTGCACTTGGAATAAGAAATGTCGGCAAGAATACAGCCAAGCAGATTATGAATTATTATGATAATCTTATGGCACTTGCTGATGCAGGTGAAGAAGAATTGCAGAATATTCCTGATATAGGCACAACTACAGCCAAATGTATATATGACTTTTTCCATGATGAAGCTAATATTGAATTAATAGAAAGGTTAAGACAGTCAGGGCTTAATATGAAGATGCCAGAGAAAAAAGAAATATCAGATAAGCTTGCAGGAAAGACGATTGTTGTAACAGGAAGCTTTGATAATTACAGCCGTAAGGATATGGAAGAACTGATTGTTTCTAATGGAGGCAAAGCAACAGGAAGTGTCAGCAAAAAGACTGATTATCTTGTTGCAGGAGAGGCAGCAGGCTCTAAGCTTGATAAGGCTAATTCACTGGGGGTTAAGGTGCTTACGATTGATGAATTTATGGAAATGATAAAGTAGAGAAATAACAGGTTGATAATGTTATATATGTCTAATATAATATTAATAGAAAACAATTTGTTAAAGAAAGATATGGAGGTGATTATGTATGGCAACTTCAAGCATTACCAAGAATTTTGTGGTTTCAGGTAAGAAACAGGTTGAACAATTCGCTGATGCGATTGAAATGTCATATAAAGAATCTCTTTCAGAATCAAGTCCATCTTCTTGCAGATACAGAGAAATACATGAAACAGATGAAGTATACAGAGTAATGGAGAAGTGGAAAAAATTATATGGAGGATGATTTTTTAGTATTAAATATCAGAGAATATATAAAAATGGGAAAAGCTGGAGAAGACATGCTCAGGCAGGTTTTCTCCAGTTTTAAATGTGAGAAAAATCTTGATGTTGAAAGTTTTCTTACAGAACAATCTATAGATTTTACAAAGAAAAACCAGTCGGTTACATATATTGTGATTTCGCCAGACAAGAATAATATAGTTGGGTATTTTACAATAACAATTAAACCAATTACCGTTAATACAGATGAATTTAGTAATACAGTAAGAAGAAAAATTGCAAGGGTAAGTGAACAGAACTCTGATAATGGAAAATATTCGTTGTCAGCATATTTGATAGCACAGTTAGGAAAAAATTATGATGATAGTATTGGAAATACAATTTCGGGAGACAATTTGCTTTCAATTGCGCTTGGAAAAGTAAAAGAACTACAATATATGGCTGGTGGGATGGTTGTTTTTCTAGAATCTGAAAATAAGGATAGATTATTAGATTTTTATGAAAAGCAGAATGGTTTTAAAAGGTTTGACACCAAATTTACAAAAAAATATAAAGAAAACTCACATACTTTGGTTCAGTTATTAAAGGTGATATGATATAATCAGACAACAATGCTAACAGAAAGAAGGAACAATAATGCCAATTAAGATTCAGAGTGATTTACCAGCTAAAGCAGAATTAGAAGAAGAGAATATATTCGTCATGGACGAAAACAGAGCTATTTCACAGAATATAAGACCTTTGGAGATAATAGTTCTTAATCTTATGCCTATAAAGCAGGACACAGAATTACAGCTTTTAAGAGGGTTATCTAATACACCTTTACAGATAGATGTTACATTTTTACAGATGTCATCACATGTTTCAAAGAATACATCAGCTTCACATATTAAGAAGTTTTATCAGACTTTTGAAGAGATTAAGAACAATAATTATGATGGAATGATTATTACAGGTGCACCTGTTGAGAAGCTTGAATTTGAAGAGGTTAATTACTGGGATGAACTTATAACAGTAATGGAGTGGTCTAAGAAGCATGTTACATCAACAATTCATATATGCTGGGGTGCGCAGGCAGGATTGTATTACCATTATGGTATTAAGAAGGAATTACTTCCGAAGAAGCTGTCAGGTGTGTACAAGCACAGGGTTATGAATAGAAAAGAGCCTTTAGTAAGAGGCTTTGATGATGTATTCATGGCACCACATTCAAGATATACACAGGCAAGCAGACAGCAGATTCTTGACAATCCAAGACTTAAAGTACTTGCTGATTCAGATGAAGCAGGAATATATATTGTTCTTGGTGATGGCGGGAAAGAGATATTTGTTATGGGACACCCTGAATATGACAGATTAACTCTTGATCAGGAATATAAGCGTGATATTGACAAAGGAATTGAGCCTGACCTTCCAGTAAATTATTATCCTGATGACGACTGCAACAGAAAGCCATTGCTTTCATGGAGAAGCCACGCCAACAACCTCTATACGAACTGGTTGAATTATTATGTATACCAGATAACTCCTTATGACCTTAATGAAAGTTATGATAATTACTGTATTTAAGGGAGCTGTAGCTTGATTACTGGGATTCCTGTGAATGGGTAAATTGTCAATATCGTGGCATAAGCTGGCATAATTTGGCGTATGTTGGTGTGATGGTGGGTTTGAGTTGGTGTTTTTTAAAAATGAAATTGGTGTTTTTTATTTTACAAAAAATAACACAAATAAAGACTTTCATTGATATAACTGAATATTAAGACATATAAATAAGTCCATGTACTTGTATTTTACAGGTATGTGGGCTTATTTTAGTGTCTTAAAATGTGTAGATGATAAAATACTCATATAAAGCATAAAAGGTCAAATTTGAGCCATATACACATTTTAAAGCCGTATATAGAAGGCTAATTTGAAATGGTGATTTCATGGTATTAATTAAAGGAGGACAAATGAAACAGAAGATTATAAAACCAGGAGTTGTAAGAAGAATTGCTGAGAAGATTGCAGATGAAGGAATAAACATACCAAAGGAAACAGTTGATATATGTTTGACAGCCTTCTTAGACACTGTAGCAGATATTTTGTCTGAAGGTGATTCGGTTGTATTGAAAGGATATATGAACATATATCCAAAACAGTATAAGGCTAAAGAAGTTAAAAATGTTGCGGATCAGTCAAGGGTTTATATTCCAGCACATTATAAAGCAAGAATTAAGACAGGTACTAAGTTAAATGCAGCTTGTAAGGATTTGAAAGGAGAAATGTAATGGAACGAATAACCAGAGACAAACTTGTAAAGAAAGTTGCAGATAATTTACAAGATAAGAGTATTAATTTTAGTATTCCTTATCATGGTAAATATAAGAAAAAATATTCACAGCAGATAATTGAAACAGTATTAACAGAACTGTTAAATACAACAATAGCAGAACTTGAAAAAGGGAATGCAGTTGTAATAAGAGAGTATTTTTCAATTAAACCAGTATGGCGAGATTCTAAAAATGCTAGGAATGTTGCTACAGGAGAGAAGGTTGTTATTCCTGCAAGGTATCAGTTAAAGGTAAAAGCAGCAAGGTTTTTGAAAGAGGCTTGTGAGCGTTTTAATAATAAGATTTTAAGTAAAGAAAAATAATCGGCAGACATACACTGATTCAAAATAAATGTATGGATATTTCCTAACAGGCAGGAAGTAAAAGAAAGACTGTATCAGAGTTCAAGAATATCTATAGTGCAATTCAGCACACTTTCCAATATGAAAAATTGAATATTAGGTCTGCTGCCAGATGGTAGCTTATTAAGGTGTGTTTTGATTATGTGCTTTTTTGACCTCTGATTTATTAATAAGGAGGATTATGATTAATGATAATAAAGAGACAAAAATATGTAAGAGATGTGGGAGAGAACTTCCATTAGATAAATTTGGAATTAATAATGGGTATATAAGAAGTTTCTGTAAAGATTGCAATAATAAATATCATAGGGGGTATCGTCATGCCAAAAGAATGCAGGCTAATATAGAAATGTATAATACAGATATTTCTATGCAAATACAGCGTAAATATAAACATATCAATTCATCAAGAATATTAACTAAAGCGGTATCAGGAATAAATTATATAGCCAGAGGTGAAAAGTTTGTCAGCTTATTTGACTATAAGAATGCATGGATATCATCTTATGGCAGAATTATTATAAAGGATAATGAAGGATATAAGCTGTTAAAGGGATCATATTCAAGAAAAGATAAAGAATTATATTATATTCTTGACAAGAATGTGTATTTCAAGACTAAGAAAAAATGGGGATATAAGAAAGTAAAGGTAAAAGCTAGTGACCTTGTTATTCAGACATTTATTGTTAATTATGATATGCAGAATAATACTATGGTATGGCATACTGATAATAATATAAAAGATAACTATTATAAGCGTTTATATCCAGTAACTGAATTACAGTATGAGGCTATAAAGAAAATGTATGATAACACAGGGACAGTATCAGAAGAACAAATTATGCGTATAGTCAATTCTGTGGAGTATAAATATAAAGGTTGGAATCCACAGTGCTTTAAAAGAACTTATGAGGGTAAAGGATATCTTGGTACAAATAATGTGGATTGTAAATCGCCAGAATTTTATAGATGGACGAATATGGTACAAAGATGTTATAACAAGAAAATTCATAAATATAAACCATATTACAAAGATAAGAGTGTATGTGAAGAGTGGCTGAATTTTGCTAACTTTAGGATATGGTATAGGGAACACATTATAGAAGGTGCAAAGGTTGACTTGGATAAGGACATATTGTGTCAGGGGAATAAAGTATATAGTCCTGAGACATGTGTTTTTGTGGAACATTATATAAATACTGTGTTTGAAGATAGGAGTACTAAAAGAAGGATAGTTGAGAATAAGGAAAAACAGTATGAAACATACATGACAGTTCTTAATAAAAATATATCATTTGGTACATTTAATACTAAAGAAGAAGCTGAAAAGGGTTATGTTACAGGTAAGAAAGATTATATATTGAAACTGGCTGATAGTTGTAAGGGTAAGGTGCAGGATTGCTTATACAATGCTATGGTAAATTGGAATGTAGAAGTGAGAAATTAAAGTGATAGGACATATTGAGTGCAAACTTGATGTGTCCTATTTTTTTACGATTTTTGTGGGGATATAACATTGTGTTAGGTACTTAAATTGCTATGGTTTAAGTGTACCCCCCTCCCTTTAGCATAGTGTTGTGGATAAAAAAGAAGTTGCTAGTTCCGACATACTAGCAACCCCTTTGTTTATATCTGCATTATGAAAAAAGAAATAAATCAACATAATATATATTATATTATTAAATAAATAAATGCAATAGTAATATGAAAATCGTTATCGTATAGCATATCGTATTATATAAAGAATGGGAGTATAAGTCCGAAAAATAGGGGATATAAATTGAGCGACAATAACAAATCAAGGTAGAATTGGCGATATTTTAGAAAGTAATATAGTATCGGAGTAAGAAGTGATAGTTATATGTTATATGGGAATATATTATGATTTTGCTAATACATGAGAAATAATGAGATTTGCCAGTAAAATAGGGCATAATAAGAGATTTTTATAAAAATAATGTTATCGTGATATAAGAACTAATATATGTATATATCATATCTGCTGCCAGTTTATAATGTTTGGTCTGAATCTGATGGAACATATCTAACAATATCACATACATCACATTGAAGAATCCTACATAAATCATTAAGAGTTCTGGTTGATACATCCATATTGTGTTTTAGTCTATGCAGAGTGCTATGTGACATATGATGCTTGCTAGTTAATGTATACCAGTTTTCACTTGATTGTTCCAGTGTATTCCAGAAAGGGGAGTAATCAATCATCATAGCACCTCCATTTCATATATTTTATGAAATAAGTGTAATGTGTATTCTTTGACTTGAATATCTTCGTAAGAACGAATATAATATAAACAGATATTTTACTAGTCGAGTAAAGAAAGAGAGGTACAGAAGAATGGCAATGATTAAGTGTCCAGAATGTGGACAAGAAATTTCAGACAAAGCAAAAAAATGTATACATTGTGGAAAGATATTTGTGGAGGATACAAAAGAAAACATATGTATGGAGTGTGGCAAAATTATTCCAGAAGATAGTGATTTGTGTCCATACTGCGGTTGCCCTGTTGAAAAAACAGCATCTCAAAAAGTAGAGGTTCCTGGTATAAAAGTGAGCAAGAAAAGTAAAAAAATGTTCGCTATTATAGGAGTTGTAGCGTTAGTTGTATGTATTATTGCAATTTGTGGAGGACTGTATTTTAAAAAAGTATCTGAACAGAAAAAAATAGATGAATATAACACTTATATAGATAATGTTAATTCGGCTTGTGATAATATGTTATCAAGTGCTGCTACAGGCGAAACTATATGCAACTTAACAAGGTCAGTTTGGTACAATGCTATATATAAAAAAGATGATAGTACAACAAATAAATATACTAAAACACCTACAACTAAATACAAGGGAACTCAGTATTATGCGTTTGTTGATGATTTCAATGAAGCACTTCAAAATCTATTTAAAGATGAAGATATCCAGAAGAAGATAAGTTCGATAGAAAGTAGTCAGGACTCAATAAATGAAATGATGAAAAAGTTACAGAATCCAACTGATGATTTAAAAGACTGCCACGATGCCATATTTGAATTAAATGAAGTATATAATAGTTTAGTTTCTTTGGCTACAGATCCAAGTGGAAATTATACATCATACTCATCAAGTGTAAATACTACAATTAATGATTTTAAAAATAAATATACAAATATTAAGAATAAAATTCCAGAAAAAAAGTAAATTGAAGAGGAGAAACATGGCATTAATAAAATGTATTGAATGTGGAAACGAAATTAGCAATAAAGCAGAGGTGTGTCCTAATTGTGGCTGTCCAGTAAGTGAAACCGTTAAGGAAAAAAATAATAAAAAAAAGAAAATGTTAATAATGATTCTTATTCCTATAATAAGCATTATAATGATATGTTGTTTGGTTATAGGAGCATCGTTAATAATAAAGAGATATAACACTAAAACAGGTTATTATAATAATTTGAAATGGGGTATTACTTCAGAACGACTAGAAAAGAAATTAAAAGATGTAGAAAAAGGCTCGAAGGATAATTGTTACATACAGACACAATCTGATTATGAAGGAATAACTGGTTTGTCTGCTGCTATATTTTATTATTGGGATGACAATAATAAATTCAATCAGGTAGCTATATTATTGACATATAAAGGCACGGAGCTTTCTAATAAAGTAATGCTTGAAAAATATGTGAGTCAATATGATGATAGATATGGAGAACATGAATGTTCAAATTCATATACATATGAATGGGAGACAAGTAAAACTAAGATAGAATTAATTAATGTAACTGGTAATGTAGTTTCAGTTAAAATATATGATAAAAACAATCCAAAAGAAGATGATAAATAAGCCTAATAATTCATAAAACACATATAGGTATGCAGGTATAAGTGCTTGCATACCTTTTTTATACCTCCACCTACATACAAGGTACTTAAATTCCAAAGGTTTAAGAGTACCCCACTATGGTATATATGCTTGCTTAAATCAACGATTTTGAGGTCAATTTGGCTTTGCTGTTCTGTAGGTGAACAAGTTTGCCTATGATGGATTTTGAAGCGGATTTGAGTTGATTTTTATTGATTTATTCAAAGGATATAGGGTATGTTCTCCGTGGAAAACTGGGGATATCGTAGGGCAAAATTTTTCAAGTCGCTGTATGGAAGAACCAACTATAGGACTATACAGAAAAACAATATCATTTTTTCGTTTTTGATACCCCCGACATAGTTCGATAGTGATATAGTCGATATTTTATGAGGATTGAACTACTATAGCCATTCAGAGCATAACGGCATGATTTAACGATGTAAACATACCCTATAGACCAGGGCAGTACACAACAACAGAATATTACATAAAAATAAAGGGTATAACCGTTTGTGGTTATACCCTTTAATAATATGTATCTGATATATTATCTAATGACTTCTAAACAACTACCATCATCTAAAAAAATGAAAGTCCCTTCAATTCCTAAGTCACGCCCAAAAGCTTCATAGTCAAAATACCTTGCTACTGTATCAGGTACATTGTTCAAATACCCACATTCTTCTACAACCTGATAAGCAATATCTGTCATACTGTCACAATCTGAATAAATTCTATAATCGCCACTGTTTACCTTGTCTATAGCTTCATTTAATGCATAGCCACATTCTGACATTAAAGCCTTTACAATCTTGCTTTCTTCTTCGTCCAGTTCTTCAATCCGTTCTGCTATGTCGTTCAGTGTGTCGATATTCTCATACTCTCCGACTTCGTAAAAGTCACACTCATAATCAGTTATGAAATATTCTTCATATTCTTCATTAATACCGATTCTTTCAAATACTTTTTGAAGTTCTTCGTTGCTTACTGGTAATTCTACCCACTCACCAATTAATTGACCTTCATTGTATTTTCCTAAGTTTGTTAAATAAATATTCATCATAATAATGACCTCCTTAAAAATTAATTATGTTTTGTTGTTGATATTATAATACACGATATAGTGTACTTTGTTCAATGGTAAAAGTACACGAATAAATGGATATAAATTGTGCAAGTTAACGAAATGGTGTACAAAACATACAAAAGAATAGTAAACTTAATCGTGTATTATTGTAGAAGTTGCCAATAGACATAGTACACGGATAAATGTACAATACAGTTACAAGGTAAGCAATTACCACAACAAAACATTTTCATTAATAAGGAGGTAGTCGTTATGTGTACGATTAACAACAAAGCAGAACTTGAAAGAAAGATTGAAGAGTTAAGAAAGTATAAGGCTATGGCAGAAGAAGCCACTAGCATTGAAAAAACCTTAGAGCATGAGATTTCTTCATATATGGAAGATAACAATTTAACAGAAGAGTACACAGATTCAGCAAAAATCAGTTACAAAGAGCAGGAAAGAAAAACACTTGATAAGAAGAGACTTGAGGAAGATTTGGGAGATTTAACAGAATATGAAAAGGTTACAAGATTCAAGGTTTTAAGAATTAAATAATCATCAAGGGCAAGGGCGGAGCAATCCGCCTGAACCCTGAATATTAAAGGAGCGTGACAAGATATGAAATTATATATCACATATGAAGAACCATTTGCAAACCGTAAATTCAACTCAAATCAGATTAAAGAAGTTTATAGAGATATGGCAGACAAAGCCGAGTATCCAAGTTTTGAGTGTTGGATTTCAGACATGTTAAAAAGCGGAGTATTTGAGGAGGTATAAGAATGACAGATAAAACATGGAGAAGAGGACAGAAAGCAGATTACACCGACAGACCTTTGACAGCGGAAGAAAGAGTATTCGCAGAGGAACATCACGATTATTTATATCAGTTTATGAGATGGAATCATTTACCAGTAGAAGAGTGGTATGACGAATTAGTTATCCCTTATCTTAATGCAGTAAAGAAGTATTGCAGTAGAGAAGAGTTACATATTTATCCATTTCATGTGGTAGCTGAAAAGGTTCTTTCCCGTGCTGTTTATGGTAAGCATAGAGCAGATCACGCACAAAGGCGTATGCCAGAAGGCGGTTTTGTTAGTCTTGACTATGAATTAGAGGGTGATAATCCTTTTTCAGGGCATCCACTAGATGCATATTGGATTGATAAAACAAAAAATGTTGAAGCATATGTAATTGAAAAAGAGTTTTTGCGTGACTTGTTTGCAAATGTTAGCAAATATGCAGAGCCTGAACTTCTTGAAATGGTTCTTGCTATGAGAATACTGGGTTATACAGATAGAGATATTGCAAGAAGAGCAAAGCTTGAATTAGATGATTACAGAGAGTGGACGCTTGCAGAGATAAAAGAACTTATTAGACTTTTAACACTTAGAAGAACAGGAAATTGTGCTATGGCAAGATTAGTCAATGATACAAAGTATTTTGGAAACATTGATGAATACAATAGACGCAGAGATTTACTTGATATGTAAATTTAGTTGGCGGTGTGTCAGAAATGGCACACTTGCCATAAATGGAAAGAAGGTTATCACATGGAAAATAAAGAACGGCTTAAGCCTTTAACAATGGAACAGCGGAAATTTGCTGAAGATAATTATAGATTGATTATGGAATTTTTGAAGAAGTCAAAACTTGATTCAGAAGAATACTTTGATGTTGCGGTATTTGGTTATCTATTATCAGTGGAAATATATCTGAATGATATTGATTTACAGCGGAAATGCAAATTCGAAGCAGTTTCATATATGTACATGAGAAGAGAAATGTATTTATATTTCAGGACACAGAAGAGAAATTCAGCTATCGGAAATAATACAAGTCTAGATATTATGGAAACAAATGTTGCTGATTCTTCACCAATGGAAAGTATCACATCCCTTGAATATATGGAAATGATAAAGCAGATTCAAGGCAGATTGACAGAAGAACAATGGAAAATATTTTCAGATAAAGCAAAAGGGTATTCATTAAGGGAAATAAGCGCAAATCACGGAATCAATGAAAAACGGATATATAAGCAGTTTGGAAAAATAAAGCAGATTGTAGCGGAAATAATGGAAATATAAGGAAGGATGGAAAGGAATATGTTTGATTTTAGAATAATTAATACAGCAGATGGAAACCAGATTATTGATAGGCAACTTAAGACACCATACAGCAGCTTGACACCTGTACAAATGCTTGAATATGCGGAAATGGAAGACCGGTTGGCATATATGGACAGATTGGAAAAGAAGGCAAGACAGAAAGCGGAACATATACGGAAACTTGCAAAGAATCCATTGTATAAAATGGCTTGTATAGTTGGTTTGGTATAAGGATAAGGGTGATAAGTAATGTACAAAAATTATGTCTATTTTAACAAAGAAAAGTCTATTGAAAAATACGAGCAGAAAATGTTTGGTAATAGTATTTTTTCAAACATGATAAAAGTAAATAAAGGGAAAAATGAAGAGATATATAAAAACAATGAGATTTTAATATGCATAAGTAAGAGAATTGTTAGTTTTTTAATTTATGATGAATACAATATAAAAATGATAAAAGCAGTAGAAACATTGAATAAATAAGGAATATGGGACAGCTTGAAATATGGCTGTCCTCAATGGAAGAGAGGTTGATATTATGGCTTATGTACTTACAAATGGAAATTATTATATAAGAATAACGGAAAATGGCGGAGTAGCAAAGACAAAAGATGTAAATGAAGCACAAATATATTTGACTATGGAAAAAGCAAAAGAAAGATTAGAGAAAGCCCAAAGTAAAACAAAAGGATATTACATATTAGATATAGTAACCAACGAGAAATATAAGTTAAATAGGAGCAGGAGAAGAATTAGATTTCCTGAAGAAGCAAGAAAATTGATATACAATACAGCAAATGGAAGATGTATTTTATGTGGTAGAAAAATAACCTATGATAATATGACACTGGATCATATTGTTCCACTTGTTATGAATGGCGCAGATGATATAAGTAATCTTCAGTGTACCTGCAAAGCATGTAATGAATTTAAGGGTTCAATTCTTCCCGATGATTTTATGGAACGCATAACGGAGATATTTATTTATCAGACAGGTATAAAACAAGGTAACAGGCTGTTATGGAAAATAACTCATAGATTGTTGAATCGGTTGATATAAATTGAATTATGAATTAAATGCAATAATAATATTAATGTGATATACTATAATTAATCAATAGAATAGTTGGTTAATATAGGGAAAGTGAGGAAATAATGTTGGCACTTAAAGAAACATTTAAGGCTATTTCAGGAAACAAAAAGGTTACACAGCTAGAGATGGCAGCAGCACTAGGAATAAGTAAACAAAATTTTAGTAATAAGGTACAACGAAATACTTTCTCACCAGATGAATTAGTAAAGATAGCTGATATGTTAGGTATGGAATTAGCTTTTATTGATAAAAATACAGAATTTAATGGTGAAAAGTATGTTATAGAACAGAATAAGGAAAACGAGGGCATATAAAGAAACAACGATTTCTTGCAAAGATTTAAAGGAGGTATGACTTATGACAGCAACTAGAAGAGAAGCTATTGAATTATTGGAAAGAGTACCAGAAGATAAGCTGACTTATGTTGTTCAGATTTTAAGTGGTATTGATGGTTTGATAAGTATATCAGACAGACGAACAAAGAAAATTGATTTAGACCAGTTTGTTATGCCTACAACAGAGCGTGGCAAAAATGCAGATGAATATATAAGGGAGATGAGAGATAATGACAGACTTTAAAAGAGTGTTTGTTGATACAGCACCTATTATATACTATCTTGAAAACAGTCCTTTATATTCAGAGGTTATAAAGAGATTTTTTACAATGTGTATAGAAAAGAATATACAGGTTGTTACTTCTGCAATAACAGTAGAAGAGTATCTGGTATATCCGTATTTAAGTGGTAAAATGGATTTTGTAGATAATTTCAAACGCTTTTTAGATTATATGAATGTTGAAATTATAGATATAAATTCAGATATTGCAGAACAGGCATCTAAACTTAGAGGACAGTATAAGGGATTTAAAGCAATGGACGCATTGCAAGTTTCATCAGCGATTGCGTCCAGATGTGATATGTTTTTCACTAATGATAAGCAGTTAAGACAGGAAAAAGAAATCCCATGTATGACAATGGATGATATACAATAAAACTAAGCACCAACGGAAAGATTAATTTACTTTCTGAAGGTGCTTTTATTATATCTGCTGCCGACTATGTATATTATTGACAGCTTTTTCAAGTTCTATAGTCTGCCACTTACTGCGGATAATTTGATGTTGTAATTGAGCAATGCGTTTATCTGTATAATGTTCCATCCAGGTTATAAGACAAGTAGGAATTATTTTCTCAGGCATTTTCTGAAATAGATTAAACAAAGAATCTTCAAGTCTATTAAAAATCTTATGTAATAAATCTTTGAAGCGGTTCTGCTTCTTAATCTCAATGTAAATAAGTATCAACTCCCTTCTTATATATTATAAGGTAGAAACAGTATATAAACAAGAAATCATATGCAATTAAATAATCAAAATTTTGCTAATTGAGGGGAAATTTTGTCTGAAAAATGTGTATTAGTATATGTAAGGCAAAATTAATGACACGGAGGTAATAACTTATGAATCAGGATGCAATAAAACTTGCATATGACAATGGGTTTAAAGCTGGTATTCAATTTATGATGGATAAGATTGAACGACAGTATGAAGCTGGGAAGCCGATTCTTGCAAATGATAATTTATATTGGCTAAAAGGGGCAAAGGAAAACTTAAGGGATATTATGGATGATATTGAAGCGGAATATAATGCGGAGATGGCAGCAGATAAAAGAGAGGATGGGAAAGTTGAAAATGATTGATGGAGCAACTAAAGATGATATATCAAGATGGAATTATCATTATAACGAATATGAAAAATACAAGAAGTACAGAACAAAACTAAAGATTTTCACATATGGATTTTATATAGGAATGACATTATGGATGTGTGGGATGGTTACATCTATGATAGTTGAGAATTTGGTGGTCAAAATTCTTTTGATATTTATACCATTAGCAATTTATCATTTCTTTACAATAGGTAAGGGGATAATCGAAGATAAGATCAAGAAAGGAAGATATTAAGATTATGGAACAGCCAAAATACAGATTTGAAGATTTACATTTACAGAGTGATAAGGACTACACCGATATAAATGATACTGTTGTAGGATTTTTAATTGATAAGGATGTTATTGTACCTTTTAATATTCAGAGAACACTAGAGGATATAGTCAACAATATGTTAGCTGGACATTTTGTGGAAACACAACAGGTATTATATCTGTCTGATTTTAAAGTATCAATGAGTATGGAAATGAACACACGAACAAATAAAATAGTTATTAGTACATACATATTCGATGCAGATAATTTAAACTTACATACTGAGATTGATACAGACACATTACACGATTATAGAAGCATAAAGAAATATTTCTTTAATGAATTAGGTTGCATTGTATTAGGTAGAATTAGTCAGTTACAAAAGGCAGCAGGTATAAAAGGCTTGTTTGCATTATTATAATATAGAAATAACATGGATGTTTAGGAAATAACCAGGTAGATAAATTCAGTAAAATATGTTATATTAATTCGGTATTAAGAGCGTAATGAACTCTTGATATACATATTATATAAGGTTTTCCTTATTAATTATATGTTTTGTTGTGGAGTCGTGGCTGTAATGGTCACGGCTTTTTTAGTATGAATGTATTGAGTTCGATAGGGTGTATTGTTTCAAGAATGTTTTATGTAAGAATGCAGTAAATATTAGTGTTTTTGGAGATTAGGAAAGTTGATTTACAGTGAAGTGATAGTAGGAATATTGCGGTTCGATGTTTAGTTCGTAGTGTTTTAAGAGAAAATGAGTGAATGTTATATATTAACATACTAGAATGATGTGTTAATATGATAAAAACCAATATTGAAATTTGATAAGAAAATTAAGGCTTTTGAGATATTAAAGAAATATAAGCAAAGCATGTTCGGAATAAAAAACATGTTTGGTGTGATGAGATAAATATAATATTCGTCAGCGTAGTATTGGTAATCCTAATCCTGTAAAACTTGGCAGATGTATTAAAGAACTTGAAAGAATTTATGGAGTTAGAGAAGGTTCTGCTAACCAAAAAGGAAATAATAGAATTGGTGAACCGAAAGTTTCGGATGACCAATTAACTCAGTCAGATATTGCAGAAATGATTGGAATTTCTGTAGATACTCTTAATAACTACAAAAAACTTATTTATTAGGTTGTCAGCAACCTTGACAAATAGTGATTCTATCTTTATAATCAAGGTTATAAATAACCTATTATAAGGAGAGATACCATTATGAATTTTAGAGAAGAAATTCAAAATATGTTACGATTAACGGAGAAAATGACACCAATAGAATCTAATAGAATAATATTTGCAATATCAACAATAGGATTATTAATCGGAAAAGAAAATTTATTAGAAATTTCACATAATACAGTAATAGATTTAGAGGAGTTTTCGCGTAAAGCATATTCATATATAGATGATAAACAAGGAAAAGAAGTCTTAAGTATAGCATTATCTTTTCTTCCTCATAAAATAGAAACTTTTATGTTTGTAAATGTAATTGAAATTATTACAAAATTTGATTTGAAACATATTGTATTAGATTTAGGGATAAATTCTGATTCTTCCGTTAGAAATGAAGTTTTCTCAATATCATCTATAGAATGGATAAATTCACTTGTATCTGAAATATTCAAAACACATGGTGGACATAGTATCTATAATTGTGATTGTGGAACTGCTGATTTTATATTGCATATGTTCAATAATAATCATATAGAAAAAGCAAGGGGGATGGTTATTTCCCAGCAAGATTATTATGTGGCTTTAATAAGAAAATACTTTTTAAATCAAGACTTGGAAATTGTAAATACAAATACATTTTTTGCACCAAAATTAAAAGATAAGGTTGATATGATTTATTGCTCGTATCCATTAATATTTAAATATGAAAAAGAAGAAGTAGCTCAAATGATAGATAGCTGGAATTTTCGTTTTGAATTTAATAAAAAATATTCTGCTAATTTATTATGGATTATTAACGCCTTACAATCTATTAAAGATGATGGAATGGTAATATCATTTGTTCCTGATGGAGTATTGTTTAATGGAATAGATGAAGAAGCACGAAGGTATTTAGTATTAAATAATTATGTAGATACAATTATTTCTTTACCAATTGGAATATTGCCTTCGACTGCTGTAAAACCATCTCTTATTATCTTAAAGAAAAATAGAAATAAAAAATCAATTAAGATGATAGATGCGTCTAAAATATATACAGAGCATAGAAGATATGTATATTTTTCACAAGAGGATATAGAAGAAATAATAAAACTATATTTGGATGATATACATTCGGATTGTGTTATTGATGTGCCAATATCGGAAATATTAGCTAATGATTCATATCTTGGAATGAATAGATATTTATCAGATACTATAGAAAATCCCATTAAATTAGAAAACGTGACAGATACAATATTTAGAGGTTATCAACTTAGTGCAAGTGAACTAGATAGACTTTCATTAAATGAAGGTGAAGAATCAATTTATAGAATTATAAATATTTCTGATATTCAAGCAGAAGGTTTTGTATCTGATGACTTACGAAAAATAAAATATGATGAAAAGAAGAAATTTGAAAAATATATAGTAGAAGATGGAGATATTATCATTACTGCAAAGAATAGTACAATTAAGTCTGCTATATATAGAGGTAATAAAATTTATAAAGATATATTGAGCGGAAATTTAATTGCTATTCGTGTTAATAAGAATATAATAAATCCTTACTATTTGAAAGCGTTTATTGATAGTAAGGTAGGGGCATTGGCATTAAGAAGTATACAGACTGGTACAAGTATTATAACAATTACGGTTAATGGATTAAAAGAAATGAAAATATCCTTATTATCAGAAGAAGATCAAGAAGCAATCGGGGAAGAATATAAAATTAATTTAGAAAACATGATCGATTTAATGGAGAAGTATAAAATTGCTGCCAGACATTCGATTCAAATATTTGATGAAGCTAGAATAAATAAATAGGTTTTTAAAAACTTTTAAAAAAGTAATTGACAACCTAGTTATAACGTGATAATATGGAGCATGTCAAAGGAAGAGAATGTATTTACATTAATTTTTCCCAAGAACATAAATACAAAAGAAAAAGGAAGCAACTATTTGGCGATAGTTACTTCCTGAAATTCATAAAGAGTATTGGCGTACTACTTTATGATATGTAATTAAATTGTACAGACTTAGCTGCACATGTAATTTAAGCAATTCACATTATAGCAGAAGAGATTGAGTAATTCAATCATCATTTTTAAGTCTTGGGTATTCACCCACAATTTCCAGTTACATTTTTGTACATAAATAATTTTTAAGGGATGTGATAACTAAAGAGAGAACAGTATAGTAGGCGATTAAAGCCTTTTATTTTTGACAATCAAATCAGAGAAAAGCAAGGTATATAAAGCTTTAGGAATATTGCATAAAAGAAGGTGAAAGTATATGGAATTAAACAGATGTGCATATACGATTCTTGGTATTCTACGCACAAAGAAGGCTACAGATAAGGTGCATGGTATAACGATATCTGAAATTTCACAATTTGAAAAGACAAGTAAATACAGTACCATTCACAAAAGAATTAAAGAAATGCAGAATCTTGGATATATTGATGAAGGTGTGAAAGTTTGTAAAGCTAAAAGCTATTTCATTACAGAATCTGGTCTTGCGTTATTACCTATTAAAAAGGAGGAAACTCACAATGTATAAAAAAGAATATTTATCACTGTATGGATTTTTATCGCTTGGACAGGCTGGCGGTAATTTAACAAAACGATTTGAGGAAGAGGGATTCCCATGTGTTGTTGCAAATAGTTCTATAGAAGATTTAGCAACAAGAAATGCAAAGAATAAACTTCATTTCAGGAATGGAACAGGATGCCATAAGAATAGGAAGATGTCTAAGGCATTATTAAAGGATAATTTGGAATTGCTTATTGATGAAGTAAGAGCAAAGATGCCATCAATAACTACATTATTTATATGTGCGTCTGCTGCCGGTGGAACTGGAAGTGGAATGCTTGCAGCAACATCAAAAATATTATCAAAACAGCTTGGAATAAATATCTGTATTGTAACAGTACTTCCTGATAAGTCAGAGAATTTTCAATCATATGCGAATACAGTAGAACTTTTTCAGGAAATAGAACATCTTGAAGGTATCGGGGCTGTTTTTATCTTAGATAATTCAAAGCACAATGACAAGATGAAGATTAATGATATTTTCTATACCCATTTAAGCGCATTTCTTGCTAATGAGAATGGCGGTAATTATGGGTGCTTGGATAGAAGTGAAATAGATAAGTTGTTATCAACTCCTGGTATGGCTGTTATATCAAAGCTGGGAAAGGATAATGCAGATAAAGTTATTTCTTCTATTACAAGTAATAACATATATGCACCTATAGAGCAGGATAAGGTTGTTAGATATATAGGGATTATGACATGTGATAATCATGTTGATATGAGCCAGTTATATTCTGAAATAGGACCTCCTATTGATACATATATAGGAACTAATGCGACAGCAAATGTATGTATGGTGAGTGGATTGTCTTTACCAAGAACAAGACTTAATCAGATAAAAGAAGCTGCACAGACCAATATGGAAATCATCAAGAAGGGCATGGAAGCGTCAAAGGATAGCTTATTTGGTGATTCAGTTGGATTTTTGGGTGCATTTGATGATGAAAAGCCAGTTGAGAAGAAAAAGGAACAGTCAGGGTTAGATATTTTAAATGAATTTTTGTAAAAGTAAATCCGAGAACGGAGAAGAATATATTAAGCAATGATAAATTGCTGATAGATATATAAGATTATTTATAAGGAATGAACAGCAATATGATTAAGAAATGGTTAAGGGTAGATGATGACGGTAAGTTATCACATGTTTTTGAATATGAAAATGGGCAGAAGGTGCAGATACCTATAAATAAGGACGGCTCAATAAAGTGGCTGCCAGACAAAGTAAAAGAACATAAATAAAAGGAGAATAATATTATGAACAAGATTGTAGAAGCTGTAGTTAAAGGACAGGAAGTGGACAAGAAGGAGTTATTCAACTCAGTAAATGACTTTGAGCTTACCAGACTAAGGGTAAGCACAGAGGATGGACAGACTATTATGTCTATGCAGGTTAATAGCTGTAAGGAGTATAAGGATGCGTATGAATTCTCACAATCATGTACCATGTTTAATGATGTGGTGTACAACTTGAAGAAAGACAGTATAGAAGCTATTGAGAGTGAGTATAACGCTGAGGTAGATACTTTATATATTACCTGCAAATTAAAGAATGGTCAGTCACTAACACTTATGGTTATTAATACAGACGAGGTGCTAACAAAAGATTATGACGAAATGGATGTGTACCAGTTAAAGGATTTCTTGGAAGCAGTAATTCATGAGAAAAATGAATATTATTGTGCATGTGCAAGAATCTCAGACCTTTTTGGATTTGACATTAAAATGCGTAATACATTTCGTACTTATATCAATACACTTGATGAAGATGATTGGAAACTACATATCAGTGATGATTTTATATCGAGAAGAGAGTTCATTAATCGTACAGGTGTTTATGTATCAGCATTATATTATAACATTGTGTATGATAAGTTCAAAGAATCAGGCTCATCTATAGATAAATTTGTAGAAACATTTTCAAGTAATCCTATGATTCAAGAGGTGAATTTATCAGGAACATTTAAGTATATAGTTGATGATGATACAGTGAATGGTCTTGGAACATATGATGATACACATGAACCTAACATATGGGAGATTGTTAATTCTATAGATATGGAAATGTTCCACAAATGGCTTGAATCAGGTAGAAGTATTGTTGAAATCATGAAGATATTCAAAGATTATGATAAAGATGTATCACGCATATTGGATGAGATAAAAAGTACTAGTTCTGATATAGGGGATATTGTTGAATCATATCATAAAGCTTTGACATCGTTAGATTAAAATGGAAACTTATGTATTTCTCAATTCTGTTCATTTGAAAGGAATTGAGAAATTATAAGATGTTTTATATACAAAGAAAGGACGCAGATGATATGGCAAAAGGATTAACCAGATGTAATGTATGTGGAAAGACGGTAGAACAGGTATTTGAAAATCAAATGCCTATTAGTATTCATGATCGTGTAGGTTATGGCAGTAAGCATGATGGAAGTATGCTTGACTTGGATATTTGTCCTGATTGTTTTGACAAGCTAATTGATAGCTTTGCAGAAAAGTGTGCTATCAATCCAATTAAAGAAAATTTATAAAATGCGGAGAAATTTAAGAAATGAAAGGTACAGTAAAATTTTTTGATGGAACAAAAGGTTGGGGATTTATCACGGACGAATCAGGAAATGATGTATTCGTACATTATTCAAGTATTCAGATGGAGGGTAGCAAATCCTTAAATCAGAATGATGTTGTTGAATTTGAGATTGGAGAGGATAAAGACGGAAGGACACAGGCGGTAAATGTTAAAGTTGTATCTGAATCGTCAAATCAGTAAAAACTTTCTCTGAGTGGAGAATATAGTATCACAGAGATATGTTTGCGGTGAAAGTAGCAAGCTAACCATTGATGTAAATGGTACATGGCAGCATCTTCCTTATAAATGATTAAATAGTGCCAGTGATGATACTGGTAAATTGAAGAGTACGGATAGACAGGCATAGTGTCAGAAATGGCATTATGCCTATAACTGATTAGAAACGGAGGGATGTATTATTAGCGTTAATACAGAAGAAAGAATAAACTATATGGATTATATAAATCCATGCAATAAAAATCAGACAGCAAAGGTATTGGAGAGATTTTTTTATGTGTCGAATGGGAGAGAGTACATATCTGTTATACCAGAAGAAGCAGAAAGAATAACAAAATTACCAACACCTGATGAAGTAAAGAAAGATACAAGTAGAGTAGTTACATATGCAAAAGAAATTATCTTAAATGCTGATAAATATAAGAATGAGGATATAGAAGAAAATGTTTTGAGACAGTATGTGTGTAATATAGATCCTTTGCTTGACAGGATTATTGCTATAAATATTGCTGATATTTTAAACCAAAACAAAAAATTTCAGAATAAGGAACAATTAAAGAATGTGTGGATTAAATCTCTTGAAGAATTGAAAAAGGATTTTCTACAAGGATATGAAGAAGATGATAACTTATTGCTGCCACAAAATACTGTAGATAGTATTGATATATCAAAACTTGAAATTGGTATGACTGTTAAAAATTATAAATTGCTATGTGAATTGTTAGGTCAGGAAGTTAAAAGCGGTAAATCAAAGAAATATCAATTAGAAGAATTTGCACGATACTTTGAATGGGAAAAGTCAGGACAAAAATTTATTATTTCAGATATATATGATGCCCCACTAACCAAAGAAGATAAGCGTAAATTGGGTAATAATTCAATTTATGTGCAGTGTATAGAAGTAATTTTATTACAGTACCTATCAAAACAAGAAGGTTATACAAGAACATTTACGAAACGTAATTGGTGGGAAATGCTAGGTATGGCAAGTCATAAATATGGAAGAACACCAGAAAATAAATTAAAAAATCTTGATTATAGAATTACATCATGGGAAGTTAGACATTTTTATCAAAGATGTAACAAGAAATTAGAACAGATTCTTTTTTCTGCATTGAACAGCTTGAAGAATAGAAAACTAATTACTTATGAAATTCAGACAGTCATTGTCACAAAGGATAAAAGAGGTAAAGAACAGTATTTTGAAGCTACTGATCTTCAGAAAAAGCAGATTCTTGAAGTCGAAAGACATGTCTTACATAACATTATGGGATATGAAAAAATGTTCCAAGTCTTTATTAGATTCCAACAAGCAGATTTTTATCAACAAGTAAATGATTTATTGTATCAGCAGTATGGATGGAATCACTACTTTAAACAGATAAAAGTGATTTATACATTTGATGGAGTTAAAGAAGCGTTACCAGAATTGGAAATGAAACTACAGAAGGAATTATTGAATAAGAAGGTAGTTGATTATCTAAATTCAAATGCAAAAGACCTGTATGAAAAAAATAAAGCAGAATATCAACAGCAGATGAAAAATCTGATTGATGAATATTGGGGAGATAACCCAAGAATTGAAACACATAAAAAGAAAATGTGGAATCCACCAGATACATATTTAGATGCACAAAGTATTTTGACTGATGAACTAATAAGGATAGGTCATAAGGATAGAACATTTTCAATGGAAGAATTTTTGGAAAGTAATTCGGATATTGATGAATTATTTGTATTTGATCAGTGATTATAAAAAGTTGGCACTTTAAAACGGGATATATAAACAATTCCTTTATATGGCATTATAAAGTGCCAACTTTTTAAAAAGAGATGATTTTCGCTTGATTGGACTGACATATTGCGTAAGCAATGTGGCAGGACACATCAACGAAAAAGGCTGACAGATTAGATTGCGAACTTGTTTCGCAAGATAAGATGGCAGACTAACAGGGTGTGGGATGTTCCCACTAATATATTATGTCACAGACAGTTGGTCATTTCGCTTCCTACGAAGCTCATGCCCTTGCATCCGTTCTTGCGAACGTCTGCAAATAAAATCAGATATGAAAAGGAGATTACGATAATGGGATATATAAAACCGATTCCAGTAGACAAAGAAAAATTAATTATAGGAAGGACATATTATACATGTAACTATTCGGGTGCATGTAAAGTCATTCTTATAAAAATAAATTTAGACACTAATAAAGTATTAGTTAAGGGGAAAAAGGATACACAACCATATATTCGTCCTATAAAATATATATTTGATAATCCTGAAATGGCAAAATTTGCAGTTAGAAATTGGGAGAATGAAAATAGGAAAAATAAGAAAAAGAAAAGTCCACAAATAGGGCGTAAATAGCTGAAAAACTTCCCATGAAATCAGCATTTCCTTAAAGCAATTAACACTTGTATATATAGGCTTAAATTAAAGAAAATGGTATCAAATTCGGGTGATATTGTTTTAGATGGTAAATTGTGTGTCTGGCAGATAAAAGTGTCTGTTTGGTCTGTCAGGTGCAATTTAAGCCTTATATAGCAAAGTAATTATAATAATATATGAACATTGAAAAATAAATATTATTGATGAAATAAATATTGATTATAAAATTATATGTGATATAATGTAATTATATTAAATGAATGGAGATGATATTATGGATGATATAATTAAAATATGTGATGATTTAGAAAAAAATAAAGATAAAGAATTAGAAGTAGTAAGAGCATATAAGATGGTAGATGATTATATAAATCATGATAAGAATAAATTACTTCAATTGAAAGCGGATTTAAAAAGACATGAAAATTTTAATGATGACACTATTAAAATGTTAAGTTTTTTGATGTCTGCAATAGCATTAATTCTAACTATTATAAATGGATTTGGTGATAAGATATTATTTATAAAAACAGCTTTAGTATATTTTGGTATTTTTACATTTTTGGGGTTGATAGTTGCGTTTTTTTCTAACAGGAATACTGCTAGGTCAAAATGGTTAAAATATATATCTGTTGCACTTGATGAAATAGAAAAAAATTTTGATAAAAAAGAGATTGTGACCAATAAGAAAAGAAAAAATAAAAAAAGATGATTAAAAATGAAAATACCAACCATCAATATTCGGTGGTTGGTATTTTTTTTACCCCAAAACCACAATAAAATCAGAGAATACTATAAAAAGAATATACAGAAAGGTTGGTGTTAATTATAGAACACAATTATACAAAGCTTAAACTAGGAAGAGTAAGGATTTATCAATTAAATACATTTAAGACATTCACAGATGACGAGAATGCTATCTATAATGATAAGAAGAAAAAGAATACAGAATTATTAGAGGCTATTCATAACAATGAATCTGTCAGGACAGTATCAGACAAGTATTTGAATGAAAGAAATGAGATTGTGATATTTGAGAATGATATTGTCAGGCTTGCATTAGCTGATAGAGGGTATAAGAAGTGCGATTATCAGCTTCTGGACGAGATTATCTATATGGTAATCAATCATAATGAAATCTTATGGCAGATTATAGATAAGGGAATCATTATAGGTGGTAAGAAATATAAATTATTCACAGCAACTACAGGTCAGGTGAGAAATTGTAAGGTTACTCTTATAAAGGAAGAATTTTATGAAGCACATAAATCATTCTTAATGGCAGGACTTACAGTTGATGGAATAAATGCTGATAAAGGTAATGATAATAAAGGAATGAACGTTGGTAAGTATTTATCATATAATGCGTTATTATTATCATCAAGCAAACTACCGCCTAAGAATATTGATATTGACAAGTGTATAGTCGTTGATGGTCTTAAAACTGTTGTTAATGGTAAGGTTAAATACATTGATATAAAGACGGATGATAACGGACAATGCTATGTGAATGATACACCGAAAGAATATCAGACCAAGAGAATTTCTATTGAACATACAGACGGAGCAGGAATGTTTATTCCAGGGGAATTACCTTCAAGCTGTCAGATAAGAGGTGGTTATATCAAAGGTGCTATGTTCCCATTTGACTTCAGACTGTTTGCTCATGAAGTATCTCATAATAGTATTCTGGTTGATCCGTGGGGAACTCCGCATGATGTAGAAAAGGAAGATATAAGATATATTCTTACAACAAGTCAGTTAAAAATGTGGAAGCAGTACAGTTCTTGGGAAGAATACAAGAAAAAATTCAAAGAAAATAATCTAAAATTATCCATTAATGCTTATGCTGAACCTCCGAAGGAAGAGGTTACTTTCTCATATCAATTCTTACAGACACTCCCATACAATACAGATATTACAGAGTTATGCCAGCCAGCAATAGAAGATTTACGCAAGTTAAAAACAGATCTTGAATATGTGAAGAAAGAGTTAGGACTTACAATTGACGATATATTAAATGAAGAAATTGTTGGTGATAATGATGTTGTTGCACTGGCAGCAGATGGAGAAAAGGTTGAAAATGCAAATTATTATATAGCAAAGGCACTGGATATTTACCCACCACTTATACAGGACAAATATATTATGAGCAAGATACATAGCTTATATAATGCAAGAAAGAATTCATATAAAGGCGGTAAGATTCCAGTTAAAGGATATTACAGTTATGTAGCACCAGACATGTACGCTTTTTGCGAGTACCTCTTTATGGGTAATGTCAATCCGCAGGGCTTAGTACCTGAGAATCATGTATATAATAAATATTATGGTGAGCAGGGGGATGTGGAAGAAGTGTTATGTCTTAGAAGCCCACACCTGTCAAGATATGAATGCCCTAGAAGAAAACTGATAGTTTCAGATAAATGTAAGAAGTGGTTCAAGTATATGGAAAGTGATACAGTTGTAAGCTGCCATGATATGATTTCATTGTTTCTTATGTGCGACTGGGACGGAGACCACATTCTTGTTGTAGCTGATAAGGCTGTATTAAAAGCCACAGAGGGCTTACCTGATGTACCTTTATATTATGATATGCAGAAAGCAAAGGCACAGCAGATAGATAATGAATCTATATACAAAACGCTTGTTGATGGATTCAAAAATAATATTATTGGTTTATCAAGTAACGCTATTACTAAATTGTGGAATAGACCAGATTTAGAAGATAATCCATTAAAATATGATGATGCAATTAATGTTATATGTGCAATGTCCAACTATGCAATAGACTTCCCTAAGACGGGAAAGAATCTTTTAATAGGTGAATATGAACAATTATATAAAGAACTCATTCCTAATCCTAAGAATATGTTTAAACCATCAAATATAAAGTATCCGCAGTTTTTCAAGTTTGCTAAAGGTAAGAAATCATCAAGTCTTGAGGTTTATACGAATAGTCCTATGGATAGAATCCCTCAGTACATTGATATAGAAGTAGGAAGAAAGCATTTTATGTATGATGTTGGTACTGATGAAGATAATAAGAAGAATAAGTTTGATTACAAGAATCTTATGAACAATTCTTATGTGTTAGATTATAAAGGTGTTAAGCAGCCACTATATGAACCTGACAGATACAGTGATGAATATATAAAGGCGTATGCTGTCTGGAACAACAGGAAGAAAGCAAAGCAGAAGTTGTGTCAAGATATTAAAAAAGAGATGGACAGAAGAAACACTGATAGCCGTGATATTACAGCAAAGTTTGAAGTATTTCATTATCATTGTATTAGAGAGATTAAAGATATCTTCACTAAGAATGGTGAATTTAATATTAATCTTGCAGTTAATTCAATTATTGACATGGAATATAATAAAAATGAGTTTAAGACTTCTACTAAAGATATGCTATGGAAATGTTTTGGACATGTTATTGTTGATAACCTTAATCAGAATCAGAAGACAGGTATTGTTATAAAGGAAAGAGCTAGAATGTGCTATAAAAAAGCTGTTGAGGGTGATGATACCTTAGATAATATACTCGAGAATAAATTGAGCAGAAAGAGCGTTAATATAACACAGGCAGATATGACTTTCATGGACGCAGTTCTTCAGAAAAAGAAGAATGGCACATATTATCAGAACGACAGAGAATTATTGTTTACCCTGTTGTGTCATTATAAATATGCTAAACAGACTGACAGATTAAAAGGAAACTCATTTTTTATTACAAAGTATAAGCATAAAACTGAAATCAAGCCGAATGGTAAGAAGAAAAGAACTCCGATATATTATAATATGAATACAATTATGAAAATGGTTGGGGCAGCTTCATTTGATAGCAGTTTCAAAAGGTTCAATAAGTCTGGCAGTATTCATATAGAAGATGATAAGCAGAAGCAAAGATTTGTTCTGAATATGGACATATCAGATGATAATAATGTGTTGTTTGAGGTTCAGGATATATATAATCCGCTTGTTTACTTAGAAGCATTTGAAAGCAATGGAAGAAAGAAGTTGTGTGAATGTGTGATATGTGGAAGACATTTTATAAAAGTCGGGAACACCAAGACATGCAGTCAAAAATGTAGTGATAGCTTGAAAAAATTGAATGAAGGAAAGCAGGATAAGGACAAGAAAGAGCCTGCTGCCTGAATCATATTTGAGAATTTAAAGTTTTCAAATTGAGTGTCGGAATGTGATTTTTGCCTTATTTTTATAGCAAATTTCACATTCCATTTTTATTTTTACAAATTTTATATAGGGGAAGAGAACAAATAATTTTGAAAATTATTTTGATAACTGCCTATTCTATGGCAGAAGTTATCTCTTTTTACCATAGATTTTATCATTAAGAAAGGACATTGAAATGGAATTACAACAAAAAGTCGAAGAACATCTTAAGCAGCATGGCATTAAGAAATCATATCTCGCCTCATTAGTTGGAATCTATCCATCTCAAATGTCTCGATGGCTGTCTGATAATTATGAATTAAATGAAGATCAGATAAAATTAATTGAAGATTTTTGCGATGATAGGTCTCACAAATAATGTTAATACCTAGAATTGTTTAAATTGGAGGAAAGGAGCTTATGAATAATACATTAGGTTTTGATTTAAGAAAGCTTGTCTTGCCGACTGGTAATACTATAGAAAAACAACTTAAAGCCGAAGCAGACAGATTTCTTAAAATCCTTCAAGAAGAAATTGACGCATGGTATTTCTCATATACACCGACAATATATAACAGAACATATAATATGAGAGATTCAATAAGTGTTGATGATGTTGTAAAGGTTTATCCATCAAAGAATCAGCTTGTAATTGACATAGTATATTCTGATGATGCATTTCACAAATCGTTGTGGAGTGATAATGTAATAAACTCAATTGAACTTATGAATGAAGGATACAAGGTGAAAAGTGGCTGGCATAAAGATATTGCAAATTTTGGATATCGAGAAGGTGGTCACTTTATAGAAAAAGCAATAGCCAGATTCAATAAAAATAATCCTTTAGGTATTGATATTAAAATCAATTATTAAGGAGGCTTATAATTAATGGCTAACAATTTAGTTACGCTTGGATTAGACATGAATGCAACACAAAAACTTATGTCCAAGCAGTTGAGACAGGTGCTAAAGAACTTGTCTGATACAAATGCTGCACGTGTTGCAGTAGGGCTTGATTCAAGCAAATCTCAAATGTTTATTCAACAGCAGTTGGATAGCATATCTAAAAATTTACAAATCAATGTGGGGACAGTCAAATTAGATACTTCCTCTATAAAACAGCAACAGAATATTATTAATCAGCAGTTAAAATCAGGAATTAATACGACAGGACTTAATGTAAAAGTTCCATTTCAATTTGACTTGTCTGATGCTAATGCAGTTAAAGCAGAGATTAATAAAATTGTTGCAGACATCACAAATAATAAAGGACAATTAGTCAAGTACAAGATTAATGTTGATGATAATGGACAGGCTACAAAGGCATTACTTACTTATCGTAATGAGCTTAATGAGGTGACAAATGCTACATTAAAGTTAAAATCAGTAGGTAAGTGGTATGATGCAAACGGCATGGAACATAACATTGTCAAATGGTCAGAAGGACAAAAGACATTATCTCAAAATATTGAAGCCACAACAAAGGCTAATCATATACAGACAGAATCAGATAATCAGGTAATCCGTAAGAAGGAAGAACTGATTGCTAAGATGAAGCTTCTTAATACTCAGGCAGAAAAAGCCGGTATATCTCTTAATTCTGATAATCAGAATAAATTCAATGATTTATCTATCAAAGCATCCACAGTAGATGATATTAAACAGTTAGAAACATATTTTCGTTTAGCAAGAACGGAGTATCAGACATTCAATGCTGAAATTTCTAAGGGTACACATGCCAGTTCATTAGAAGCAATGAAGAACAATCTGGAAACATTACCACAGGATATAGCATTAATTGAAGCAAAGTTCAATTCTATTAAAGTACCAGACAATGTTAAAACACAGATTGAAGAGTTAAAATCTTCTATGGAATCTATTAATACAATAAGTGATCCGCAGGAAAAGATTGCTAAGTATAATGAGATTGTCACATCTTTAAAAAACTTACAGAAACAGTATCAGGTAACTGTCCAGGAGCAGAGAAATCTTAGTGCTGATACTTCAACAATGCAAGGGGCTTCTGCACTCACTAATAAGATTGTTATATGGATGGGGCAGAATAGACAGGCAGCGGCACAGTATGATTCTGAGTTAAAACAGATTATATCTGATTTACAGAATTGTAATAACAAGGCTGATTTCTCAAAGCTACAGCGACAGTTCAGTAATATAGCATTGCAAGTAAAGTCTTCTGGAAGTTTGTACACAGGATTCTTTAATGGGTTGAAGAGTGGTATTAAAGACGCTTTTGAAAATATTCTTAGATATCAGTTGGCTTACAAAGTTATTGACCAGGTTATAAGTGGTTTTAAATCAATGGTTAATGCGGTAGCAGACCTTGATAAGAAACTTACAGAGTTCAACAAGGTAGCAGACCTTACATCTGATAAATTGTTAGAGTTTTCAGATAGGGCATTTGATGCAGCAGATGAGGTTGGTCGTACAGGTTCTGATATGATAGAAGCTGCCACAGAGTTTAAAAGAGCTGGCTATAGTCTTGAAGACAGCTTGGATATGGGTAAGTCGGCACTTCTTATGACTAATGTTGCGGATGGAATCACACAGACCTCTGATGCAGCAAGTACCCTGATAGCGGTATTAAAAGGTTTTAATATCAATGAATCTGATATTATGACCATTGTAGATAAAATGAACAGTGTTTCAAACCAAAGTCCAGTCGGATTTGATAATTTGGCTGATGGTCTTGAACGTGTGTCAGGTACAATGAATCAGGCTGGTAACAGCATTGATGAGACAATCGGATTATTAACTGGTGGTTATGCACAGTTAAGAAACATGGAAAAGGTTTCTACAGGTCTTATCACTATTTCTCAAAGACTTAGAGCAATAGATGAGGACGGAGATGAAATTGACGGGTTATCAGCAGAGTTAAGTGAATCATTTGGAAAAATCGGAGTTGCTATTGAAGATTCTAATGGTGACTTAAGAAGTACATATGATATCTTGAGTGACTATGCTAAGATATATCCACAACTTACAAGCGAACAGAAGCAGTATTATGCTGAACTTGCATCAGGAAAGAGACAAGTCAATGTGTTTAATGCAATAGTGCAACAGATAGCTGATGTTGATAAAGCTATTGAGCAGTCAAAGGACAGTCTTGGAAGTGCAGCTAACGAAAATGAAATTTATCGCCAGAGCGTTGAGGGCTTACGAAATGAGCTTAAGAACGAATTTCAATCTGTATCAAAGAAGGTAATAAATTCTGACTGGATAAAAGATGTATTATCAGGTGCAACAGATTTATTAAAAGTATTTGAGAACATCATTGAACAGGATACTATTGTAGGTTCAAGTATAGGTGTTTTAGCGGAAGGCTTTAAGGATTTATCAAAGTCATTAAAAGACATTACGGGAAATGATGGTGTTGCGAAGCTGATAAAACTATTTATCACATACAAGACAATAACTAAGGGTGTAGATATATTTAATTTGGTGAAGGGTAAGAAGGACAATTTTGTTACAACATCTAATCTTATGAAGACATTCTTTGAAAGTGCCGTTAGTGGTTCACTGAAAGTAGAAGATGGATTCTTAAAAGTTGGTGAGGCAGCAGATGTATTATCGGATGGAGTATCAAATGTTGCTGCAAAAGAAGGTAGTGCAATTGACACAACAAAGAAACTTACAACTTCTATCACAGGTCTTGGAACATCACTTAAGAATCTTGCATTGGCACATCCATATTTATTAGCAATTACAGCAGCACTAGGAACTATGTATGGTGCGTATAAACTTGTAAATGCAGTTCAGGACTGGGCTGATGGTACAACAGCAGTCAACAAATATAATAAGTCTATTGAAAAATCAGAAGAAAATGTATCTAAAAATTCTGATTCCATATCTGAATATAGTTCCACTATTGAAGAAAACAAACAGAAAATTGAAGAATTACATAAGCTTCAGGAAGATGGTACTATAACAGAAGCACAGAAAGCAGAGATTGAAAACCTTAAATATCAGAATGCCTTATTAGATGAGAAGATTGAAAAACTCAAGGAAGCTAATAATGAAGAGGTTAAAACTCAGGCTAGAGATTCAGAGAAAGCATTTAATAAACAGTTTGGTAATGGTTTTGATGTTGGCTCTAATGCTTCAGATGTTATATCATCTGTTTCAAAAAATTTTAATGGTGACGGAACTGCCAACGGTGTAAGCTGGAACATGGCTACAAGCGGTAATGATAAGGATACAGCCGTTGCACAGTTAGCAAAAATTAAACTTGCTACAGACGCATATAATGACGCAGTAAAAGAGTTGAACAATGCCACTGATGAAGATCAGAAGGCTTTAGCAGAGCAGTCAGTTGAAAATGCACAGTATACTCTTGACTTATTGACAAAGGATTTTGATAAGAATAAAGAGACTTTATATAATCAGCTTACTTCTGAAATGGAGAAGATGAAGAAGGCAGAGGGTACAGATGCATATGATGCTACAGCTTATGCAAATATGCAGTCATGGCTTGAAATATTCCAACAGTATATTCCTGAATATAAGAAAGCTATGGAGAAAGTTCAAGAGGAAGCTGAACAGAATCCTATTGAACAGCCAGTAGAAACATTTGATCCTACTTCTCTTCTTGAAGAATCAGATGATAAGACTAAGACAGCAACATTAGCAGACCTTCAGTCAGAAGCAGATTTGCTATCTTCTATTCAGAAGAAAATGTCTGAAACAGGTCGTATCGGTGTTGATTCAATGCAGAAAATTATCAAGCAGTATCCAGAAGCAAAAGACGCTTTAGGTCAGTATATGCTTGGTATTATTTCGCAGGAAGAATTATTTGCAGAGCTTGAGGGAGTATATGAGGATGATAAGGACGCTTATATTAAATCTGTTGTCGAGAAAGCTAAGACAGATGAAGATTTCTTTAATACCCTTAAAACCAATTATCCAGAACTGATTAATCAATTAGGGGCTGTTTATGGCACAGATGTTGCAAACTGGACTACTATGGAACAGGCAAAAGTTAATATTACAGCACAGGCAATACAGCAAATAGCAAACATTTATAAAGAGTTTTATAAGGCTATGGGTGTAAATGATGGTATTGACTTTAATATTCAAGCTACTAAAAATGCTATATCCGCAGGAAATCCAGGTGCTATAGGTGGTTCATTATTCAGTAAATCTTATTCAAAATCTAACTTTGATAAGGTTGTAACTGACAACAATCATAAATTCAAAATGAATGGCAATGATGTTAGTAATGTCTATAAAGAATTGCAGAATAATATAGATTCAGTCTGGAACACAGCCGAAAAGATGAAAAATGCCATAGATGATGCGGCTTACAATCAGATTAATGCAAGTATAGATACATCATGGCAAGGTCTAGGCGGTAGTGATAGTTCATCTTCTTCTCAAACAGCAGAAAAACTTAACTGGATTGAACGCTTAATCAATAAGATTTCTACAGCATATTCACGACTTAAGAATATTGTATCTGATACAACAACTACATGGCTCAAGCGTAATAATGCCCTTTCTGATTCAATGTCTACTCTTTCATCCGAAATAAACGCACAGAAGCAAGCATATGAGTATTACATGAATGCATTTAGCTCATATGATCTTGATGACTATTATAAGAATCAGATTGCAGATGGTTCTATAAGCATTGATGTTATTTATGATGACGATTTGAAGGATGCTATATCTGATTGTCAGGATTTCTATGATAAAGCACAGGACGCTAAGACTGCTGTACAGGAACTTGGTATTGAGTTAAAAGGACTTGCTAAGAGTAGGTTTGATAATATAAAGTCACAGTATGAAGAACAGATTAATCAAGTTGATGAATATAATAATTTGCTTCAAAAGGAATTAGATATAATTGAGACTAAAGGATGGATTTCTTCTACATTTCTTAATGAATCTATGAAGGAGCAGGACATGGCTAATCTTGAAAGATTAAAAGATGAGAGAACAGCTTTGACAAATGCATTAGATTCAGGAAAGATTGAGAAGTATAGTGAGCAGTGGTATGACATGCAGAGTTCAATAAACAGCGTATCTTCTGCAATCTATGATGCTGAGAAAGCGATCATATCATATGATAAAGCCATCAGACAAGTTAATTGGGACGCATTTGATAAGACAAGAGATGATGTTGAAAATCTTATCGGTGAAACAGATTTCCTTATAGAACTTCTTAAGGATAATGGAATTACTGATGATAATGGCAATATGAATGATAATGGTAATGCAGTACAAGCGTTACTTGCTCAGAAATACGAATTATATCTTAATCAGGCAAAGGCATACAAAGATGAGATTCTTAAGATTGATGAGGAACTTGCGAATGATCCTTATGATAAAGAATTACTGGATAGAAAACAAGAACTTATCAAAGCACAGCAGGACGCAATTAAGAACTCTAAGGAAGAGAAGAGTGCAATTAAGGACTTAATGAGTAATGCTTATGATAAATTGAAGGATTCTATCAGTAATATCATAACTAAAATTAAGGATGGATTATCTGCAACAAAAGATTTATTAGATTATGAGAGAAATGTTAAAAAGCAAGCAGATAATATATCTAGCCTTCAGAAACAGTTGCTATCTTTACAGGGGGATAATTCTGAATCAGCACAATCTAAGAGACAATCTATTAATACTCAGTTACAGGACGCAAAAGATGAATTACAGCAAACTGAAATGGAAAAAGCAATGAGTGATGTTGAACAGATTCTTGATAATGTTCAGTCAGAATTAGAAACATGGATATCAAAAAGACTTGATAATATTGATGAACTTATAGGACAGGTTATAGAAAGTTCAAATACAAATGCAGGAAGTATATCGGATACAATAACTTCAACAGCAGAAAGTAATGGTTATAAACTCAGTGAATCAATGGCTTCTATATGGAGTACTAACACGGGAAACATAACGAATGTATTAGGTGACTTTAGCAATAAGTTTGTTGAAGGTAATAATGCTATTACAAATGTTTGCAATAATATTAATTCTGCTGTACAGGGGTTACTTGCTAATAGTAATGCTGAAGCACAAAGAGTTGCTGATGAGATTGCAAGACAACAGGCTGAACAGAATGCAAGTTCTGATGGTGGTTACTCAGGCGGTAGTGACTATTCAAGTGATGATTGGAGCAGTAACTGGGACACTGATTCTGATGATAGTGGTAGCAGTTATTCAGGAGATGTTGATTGGATATACGAGGAGAACTATTTTCCTCGTGATTTGTTGAATATCGATCAGAGTGTAATTGATAGGCTCAAATATAACAATTTTGATTCATCATTTGGCGCACGTAGTCAATATTATGAGCAAATGGGTGGTGATGGACAATATACAGGAAGTTACGATCAGAATGTTTGGATGTTAGATTACCTCAAAAGTCATGGACTTAAAAACGGTACTAAATCAGCAACAGCAGGTTTACATCGTACTGATGAAGAAGGTCTTGGTTCAGAAGTAATCTTCTCGAAGAAGTATGGTACTCTTCGTAGGTTGGATGCTGGTGACATGGTATTCAATAAAGACCAAGTTGAAAAACTTTGGAATCTTTCTAAGGGTATTACTACACCCAATATGTACATGGATAACCTTGGTGCTAAGTTACCTGATATTACCCCTGTTTCAACAAACAAATCAGTTGATATTGGTGGTATTAATGTTAATGTTGATAAGGTTGTCACAGACAATCCAGAAGACTTTACACGACAGCTTGGTAATGCACTGGCATCAAATTCGAGGGTACAAAAGATAATAAATGAGAATGTATCTAATGCTATGTTGGGTAGAAATTCATTGAGTACAAGGAAGTATGTGAGGTAATATTGCAAGGCACATTCTTAATTGAGTGTGCCTATGTGATTATAAATATGGTTTTGTAAACATATGTTCTGAATAGTATTCTGTCGATTATTGGTATATAATGGAAATATATTACTGATGGTCGGGAGGAATAATAAATGTCGTATAAAAGAACAAATATAAAAGGTACATCTGGGACAAGAAAACGAACAAATACAAATGCGAATAAAACTTTAAAAGAAGCGAGAAGACCTCCGCATACTCCACCGAAGAATGGAAAAAATAATATTATAGGTTAAAAGAATGGAGATGATAATATTAAGGATTTAATAGATATTTTACCACAAATTATTATTTATATAGTGACTGGTTATGTTTTTAATAAAACATTTCATTTTGTTGCATTAAAACAAAATACAGAGGACGTAGAACATATATTAACAGCTTCATTGGTTGTTGGTTTTATTTATTGCAAAATTGCAAGTTTGATTCCGATTCATATATCAGATAAAATTGACACTATATGTATAGTAGTATCAGCTTTAATATTAGCGTATATATTTGCAAGAATTTTCAGATGTAAATATTTGATTTATGTTTTAGATTTTTTAAAAATTCGTGATACAGGAAATGTGTATTATTGGGATGATTTAATGGACAATGATTATCCAATGAAAGTAAAAGTATCATATAATGAAAATGTTTACGAAGGAATGTTGCATAATTACGAAAGTTATTCAAATGAACCACATATTGTCTTAACATCATATATTGTTAAAGATAAATCTGATAATGTATTGGATGATTTCAGAGACGATAATACAAAAATTATTATATTAGATACATCTGAGGCTGAAAAAGTAGAAGTGATATATGCAAAGAATAGTACAATATGCAAAGATTTGAGAGAATTATGTAATTCAAATAGTTCGTTGTTTAATGATAGAAACAACGAAGAGCAGGACTAACCTCCTGCTCTTTTGTTATATTAACAAATAAATATTAACCGAGATTACAAAGACGCATTCTGTAATGGAGTGCGTCTTATTTTGATGGAAAGGAATAAAAGAATGAATAAAGATAAACAGATTTTGATATTAACACAAAGAATTGAATTACTTGAAAAACAGAATGAGGATTTGAGAGCAGAAAATCAGGAAATGAAACTGCAAGTAGAAGAATCTAAGAGATTTGCAAATATGCCTAATAATGTATTGAATCGTACAATAAAGAATGTCAGACAAGAAGAAGCTAAATTCAAGGCATTAATAGCAGAAACACAGGAAATAAAAAAAGAACTTGAAAATAATTTGGAAGCTTTAAAGAAGACACATACATTATATCAGAGTATATTTTCAGATTAGAAAGGATTAAATGGAAGTATTAGAGTTTGAATCAGTAAAATTATTTGAAGAAATTATAAAGGCTGGACAGATAAAGAATCTTATCAGTGTTTCCAGCCATGAATATCCTATATATAAATTCAAGAAGAGTAATAAGGTCACTTCTGTATATGAAAAGTTTCTGGCAGAACATGATATGAAATGTGACAGAAGCGTTGATGATTGTTGGAATGATTTTGATGATTATATCAATCAACCTAAGAAGGAGACTATAATTACTCGAAATATTAAAGCCGTAAAGCAGATCATAGAAGTAGGCTATGGATACATGCTTAAAAGAACAGGTGTTGATAAGTATAACAAGAGATGTTTTGTCTTTTACAAGAATCCTGTTATTGAAGATATTAAAACAAAGGCTGACGCTGAGAGTAAGGAAAAATATAATAACAATTATTTGAATATTAAGAAGAATACAACTGATAAGAAGATATCAGGATTAATAAAAAAGTCAATGGAGGAAACAAGGAATAATGGGAAAATCATTTTATAATATGAACGGTGAAAAGTTAGAGTGTAAGGTTGAAAGTGAATTATCACTTAGTCAGAAGACAGGTTTTATCATGGAAGTTGCAGGAATGGTAGTATCGCCAACAGTAGGGTATGCCACAGTATTAAGAAAGCCTATCTTTAATTACTGTCTTGTTAAGTATTATACAGATATTAATATATTTGAAGGCGATGAGTTCAGCTTAGATAAACTTGAGATATTTATGAAAGACAATACAGAGTTGCTTAATGATATTGCTAAGAGTATTCCAAGAGATGAATATAATGAGCTGGAACATGCTTGTGATGAAGCAATTGATTATAGAAAACATAGTTATAATGGATATTCAGATGAGATATCGGAGCTGTTACAGGTGGTAAGAGAACTTGTATTAAAGCCAGATAGATTAGATGAGTTCATGGAATCAGTAACAAATGCTGTAAATTCATTTGCAAATATAGATGCCATTGATAAGGAGACATTAGATAAACTGGTTAATGTATTGCCAGTAATAGAAAAAGCTACTATTAATGCTGGAAGTATTGATGTTAATGGTATTGTTAAATCAATGGTTAAAGATCGTGAAGAGAAAGAAAACAATGTGGTTAGCATTGATGACAGAAAGGAAGAGTAATTATTAATATATCAGAAACTAAGACAGAGATACCATTTTGGTTGAAGCTGAATCTTACAGTTGAAGAGGCAGCAAAGTATTCTGGAATCGGTGAGAAAAATATAAGAAATTTATTGAAGGAAAAAGCATGTCCATTTTTATTTATGGTGGGAAACAAGCACCTTGTTAAGAGACATGAGTTTGAGAAATTTATAGAAAGTAAACATTATATTTGATTGATGGAAAGACTTTCATATGATACGATTAATAGTATCAGTGAAAGTCTTTATTTGTATGCACAGGAGGCTATATGGGTAAAGACTTGAAGGGTAAAGAACTTGGACAGGGAATTGTCCAAAGAAAAAATGGTCGATATGAAGCACGATTTACTAATAGATTTGGTAAGCGAATATCATTTTCAGGTTACGATCTCAAGGATGTTAAGAAAAGATATAATGAATCTTTTTATGAGAATGAAAAAGAAATTAACATTCGAGAGAACATAAAATTAGATGACTGGTATATCCAGTGGATGAATGTTTGTAAGTATGATGTGATAAGACCAGACACTAAGAGACATTATAATCAGATATACAAGAAACATATTTCACCTTATTTGGGAAATAAGTATCTAAAGGATATTAAGCAGATTGATATTAAGAAAAGATTGAAAGAGCTTGATAATAAAGGATATGGATTTGAAACAAAAAATAAGGTGAGAATTATCTTATTAGATATACTTAATAAGGCAATTGTAAACGAGTATTTATGTAAGAATCCAGTAAAAGGTATTTCTGTAAAAAGAGATGAAGAAAAGGATATTAAGGTTTTGTCAGTAGAGGAACAATCTATATTTTTTGATTGTTGCAAAGGAACTTTCTACGATAATCTTTATGTTGTAGCAGTAACAACAGGAATGAGAATTGGGGAACTTGCAGGACTTAAATGGTCAGATATTGATTGGAATAAAAAGGTTATTAATGTCAAAAGAACTTTAGTGTATCAGAAGTATGATGATGATATTCAGAAAGAGTTTCATATTGAGCAGCCTAAGACAAAAACTAGCAAAAGAAGTATACCAATCAATAAACAATGTGAAATGGCATTAAAAAGACAATATGTGCAGAAGATGGTAATAACATCAAAAGCACCTAAAAGCAAAACTCCAAGAGATGAGTTTAAGGAATTCTTGTTTACAACTAAATTTAATACACCTTTGAATTCACAGACAGTATGTGATTCAATAAAAAAGATTGTGGACGAGATTAATCTTACAAGAGACACATTAGATGAAATGGAGACATTTTCACCACATTGTTTTAGACACACTTTTGCTACTCGTTGCTTTGAAGCGGGAATTCAACCGAAGACAGTTCAAAGTTATTTAGGACACGCTACATTACAAATGACTATGGATTTATACACTAAGGTTATGCCGTCATATATGGTAAATGAAATGGACAAATTTTCAGAATTGTATGATAACATTGAGAATGAAAATGATAACATTACAGAGAAACATTACAATGAATCGGTTGAGAAAAATTCTAAAATAGTTACATTTATTGGGGATTCATTGGTGGTATAACACATCTAATTGGTGTTATGTATTAATGAGTGTCAGTATTCATGCGTGTTTCAGAAGTGCCAAGAAACGCCAATAAGCAAAATTATTATGTATACCAGATAACTCCTTATGACCTTAATGAAAGTTATGATAATTACTGTATTTAAGGGAGCTGTAGAATTATTGAAATAAATGGTGTGTATATTTTTGCTCAAAAGAATATATTGTTGATTAGCATAGTTATTATTGAGGTCGGAAATGGTTCCTGACACACTCCTCGGAGTACCTGAGATGATGGATACACCGCCCATCCAATAATAATTATGCTTTTTTATTTATAAGATAGCTGTAATGGGTTTATACAGGAGAACACAATGTCAAAAGAACAAGCACTAGAAGAATTATTAAAAATGATAAAAGAGGGAAATATTACAGATTACGATGCAGAATTAGCTTGATACCGGGATGAAAAGTATGGTTATAAAGATATAGATGAGAATACACAGAGGGTTAATAATAAAGAATAATCAATACATAATGGACTCGTGCTATACATCACACCCTTTAAAAATCCCCCATTCCATGTTATAATTATTAATCATCAGAAAACGGAGATAAGAACATGAGCGTAGTAACAGAAAAGTCAAAGTGCAGAATTCTTAAATTAGCATCAATGCTTGCGGTAACGATGGGAATTATAATGGCATTTTATGCGTTTTATATTATGTCGGAGCTATATTCATTTTCAGCAACAGAGCAGGGAAAGGCATTATATATGGCTGTCAAGCTGCTGAATATAGCATTTATAGCAGTTATTGTGGAAGGAGTTTACTTTGCAATTGCTGGATTTTATGGAATGACAAACATAGGTGCTGTTGATGCTGCAAAGAAAATCAAAGTTTATGGAATTGTTATGACTATAGCAGGAGTTGTTGATTTAATAATAGTATTTGTGGTATCTAAGTATTCAATAACTGGTAACACACTGATTCTTATATGCCTTCCAGTTGTAATAGGGATTATGTATCTTGCAGGTGCATTTTATAATGAAAAGCTTATAAAGAATAATAATGGTATGGAAGGTGATGGCAATGATTGATCCGAATGGAATAATGCCACTTAATTTCTTCAAATACAAGGGTGTGTATACAGGACAGCACAATGGAATGAGATATATGCTTAAGCAGACAGGAGAAAAGCCTGATTTAAAGCTTTCTGCGTGCGTGTGGCGCGGGCCATATGCTTCATGTGCTGTTAAGGAAGAAGATAAGACAACAGAGATATTTGAACTGACAGAAGATGGTCGTCTTGCTGCCGTGGAATGGATAAGGCAGCAGTACGAATCCAGACTTGACTATTGGGAAGCGGCACCGTCTATAAAGGACGCTGTTCCGATTGTTCATGAATAAAGAGAATAATATATACAATGCAGCATATGGCGGCACCGGTAAGCAGGAGAGTGCATTCTTCTGCTTCTTTTATTATAAGACCAAATACAATGCGGCATATAATTCTTGATGAAAATATAGATATGACCGCAATACATAATGGCACAATTATACTGCCAAACGGGTCTGGCTGGATGTTCAGCTTCTTGTATATATTAAAAATGTAAAGCAGACTCATGCATATGTTGCTAATAAGAACACCATACAGATAACCGGTTATGCCAAGCTTTGGAATAAGCAGAAATACACAGGCAAGCCGGATGATAATTCCGGTTATATTAATTATGAATGTAAGGGCGGTATGTCCCATGCCATTAGTCACGCTTGTAAGGCTGATTTTTAAGTAGAGGAAAGGACACAGCCATGAAAGAATGCAGGTGTATATGTATACAGAGTCTTCGTGGAACATCATTGCACCGAGGCGCGCACCATAGTTAATGAATAAAAATATGCTTATAATGCCGAGACTCAAACACATGGAAACTGTTCTTTTTACTGTCACAGCAAGATGGTCAGACAGGACATTTGAACTTTCATCAGATACCTTTGGAAGAAGCATAAGTGCAAATGAATTAGCTGCCGTACATGGGAAAAGCACAAGAGGAAGAGCCATTCCTGTAAGTATACCAAACTGGCTTATTGCATCATCTTTGGACAGTCCATGCATGCACAGGATTGCGGGAATAAGAATTGCTTCTGCCCCTTCAAGTAGATGCAGAATAGTCTGATTGGCGTTAATTGGAAATGAATATTTAACAATATATTTGTATTCACGGAGTGAACAGGACAGCTTCTGCGTCATGCTTTTATTATGAATGGAACGGAAAAACAGCGGAATAGCACAGTATGTGGCAGCTGCAAATTCACCGAATATATTACCGGTAACTGCGTCAGCAATTGATATTGTTGATACATTTTTTATGCGCACATAAAGTATAATAGTGCCAATACGCACAAGCTGTTCGACAAGCTGCGAGGAGGCTGGCAGAAAAGATTCTTTCTGACTGTAATAGTAATTAGACAAGCAGTTATGTATGCACATGAATGGCAGAGAGATTGCAGTTATACGGATTATTCCCTCACAGCGGCTTTCCATAAATATATGGTTTGCAATGAAATCGCTGAATATAAGAAATAAAAGCATAACGGCAATTGAAAGAGAAATAGTAATCTTTAATACGCAGAAAAGCCATTTCAGAGATGGAGATGATGCTGAATATTTTGAAACAGCTACAGAAAATCCACTGCAGCATACTGCAAATGCAAGCGCAACAAGAGGTATGCACATCTGGAATAGTCCGACTCCTGCAGCACCTGTATAATTAGTAAGAAGTATACGAAAATAAAATCCGAGCAGTTTTGATAGAACGCCGGCAAATGTAAGGATTATGGCGGATTTGAATATGCCACCTTTTAAGGATAATTTATTATTCATAGCAGATACCGCAGATAGACTTATTAACAATATATGCCCTGCCTGAATACAATATTATAAGGAATTACAGGGCGGAAATATAATGATATATATGGACAATGCGGCGACAACTGCTGTCAGAAAAGAAGTGGCTGAAGCAATGCTTCCATATCTTTTGGGAGATTATGGAAACCCGTCAGGTGTGTACAGGTTGTCTGAAAAAGCTAAAAATGTTGTTGAGGAATCAAGAGGTATTATTGCAGATATAATAAATGCTGACAGAAATGAAATATTTTTCACCTCTGGTGGAACGGAAGGGGATAACTGGGCAGTTAAAGCAGAGAGCCTGAAAAGAAAACAGGGACATATAATAGTAAGTTCAATAGAACACCATGCGGTGACGGAATCGGCACTGTGGCTTAAGAATTATGGAATAGATGTCACATTTGCACCAGTTGATGAGCAGGGAATTGTTAAGCTGGAACAGTTAGAAAAAATGATTAGAAATGATACATTTTTAGTGTCAGTTATGCTTACTAATAATGAAATTGGAACTATCCAGCCGATAGAAAATGTATGTGAAATTGCGCATGAGTATGGTGCAAAGGTTCATTCTGATGCAGTGGCGGCATTTGGACATATTGATGTTGATGTGAAAAAGCTGGGCGTGGATTTCTTAAATGTAAGCGGACATAAGATATGCGGACCAAAGGGCGTAGGATTTCTGTATGTCAGGGGCGGAAAGCCAGAACGGTTCATGCATGGAGGCGGACAGGAGAACGGACTTAGGGCAGGCACTGAAAATGTAGCCGGGATTGCAGGACTTGCGACGGCGGCAAGAATTGCTTATGAAACACTTCCTGACAGGGCAAGGCAGGAAAAGAAAATCAGCGACTATATGATTAAGAGAATACTAAGAGAAATTCCTTATTCAAGACTTAATGGAAGCAGGGAAAGCCGTGTTACGGGCAATATGAATTTCAGTTTTCAGTATGTTAATGGCGGAATGCTGGTTGTAATGCTTAACAAACAGGGAATATGCGCATCTGCAGGTTCGGCGTGTACATCTAATTCAGGAAAGCCTTCACATGTCCTTCTTGCACTTGGACTTGATGAAAAAATAGCAGAAGGTTCACTAAGGCTGACAATTAACCATACAATTACACACAGGGAAGCTGATTATGTGGTTGAGTGTATTAAGAAAGATGTTGCCAGACTGCGGGAATTGGCTTAATATTAATATATCAGACAGTTACGGAGGTTAAAATAATATGTGGTACGAAGAAGCGGTGTTTTATCAGGTATTTCCACTTGGATTTTGTGATGGATTAAGAGACAACGACGGGGTGATGAACAGATGCATATCAGAATTTGCAGACTGGATACCGCATTTGCAGAAGTTAGGAACTGATGCGGTGTATTTTTCTCCGATTTTTGAGAGCGATTATCATGGCTATGATACAAGGGATTACCGTGTGATAGATAAAAGAATAGGCAGTAATAAGGATTTTTCAGAGCTTGTGTCAAAGCTGCATGAGGCAGGAATAAAGGTAGTTATTGACGGTGTGTTTAATCATGTCGGAAGGGGATTCTTTGCATTTAAGGATGTATGTGAGAAGAAATGGGATTCTGCCTATAAGGACTGGTTTAATATCAGCTTTGATGGCAATTCGACATATAATGACGGCTTCTGGTATGAGGGCTGGGAAGGATATTACAATCTTGTGAAGCTCAATCTGAATAATCCTGATGTGGTTAATTATCTTATTGAGTCGGTGCGTGGCTGGGTTGATGAATTTGATATTGATGGAATCAGACTTGATGTTGCGTACTGCCTTAACAGGGATTTCATGAAGCGTTTAAGATACGAAACAGACCAGATGAAGCAGGAGTTTTTCCTTGTAGGAGAAATGCTTCATGGTGATTACAACACAATTGTGGGTAATGAATGCCTGCACAGTGCAACTAATTATGAGTGTTATAAGGGGCTGTATTCGAGCTTTAATTCAATGAATATGTTCGAGATTGCACACAGCATAGAAAGGCAGTTTGGAAAAGAACCATGGTGCCTGTATACAGGAAAACATCTGCTTACATTTGTTGATAACCATGATGTATCAAGGATTGCCAGCACACTTACCAATAAAGCACATCTGCCGCTTATATATGCACTTATGTTCGGTATGCCGGGAATTCCATGTATATATTATGGAAGTGAATGGGGATGCGAGGCAGTTAAGGGCAGCGGCAATGACAATATCCTGCGTCCGGCATTTGATAAGCCGGAATACAATGAGCTGACTGATACAATAAGTTCATTAGGACAAATGTATCATAACAGCAGGGCTTTAAGCTATGGTGATTACACAAAGAAAGTGCTTACAAACAGACAATATGTATTCAAAAGGGAAGCAGATGGAGAAAAAGTGCTTGTTGCAATTAATGCAGATGAGAATGAGTACACAGCGTACTTTGATACAGAATGTGCAGATGCACTTAATCTTATAACAGGTAAGAAGGAAGACTTATCTGGGAAAATAGTTCTTCCACCTTACAGCTTCAGATTTTACAGATGTATGTAGAAGGTGCAGATAAGATACATGTATATAAAATAAGCCTGGGATCATCATAATCTGATGAACTCAGGCTTTCTTTCATTAAATATTGTGTAGTAATTAAATCCTGCGTTCTTAAGCATATCAGCCACGACATCAAATCTGTAAGCAAAAAACTTAACTTCGTGTGCATCAGAACCTACAGTGATTATCTCTCCTCCGAGGTCGTGATAGATTTTAACAATATCAAGGCATGGATTAGGTTCAGGCATTCCGTATTTAAGACCGGCAGTGTTGATCTCAATTCCTTTTCCTTGCTCAATGATTGTTTTAAGAATTATGCAGATTAAATCGTTAAAATCGTGCCAGTCATATGTGTAAGAATTGGCAGGTATATATCTTGCAATATAATCAAGGTGACCATATACATCAAAGTTGTGACAGCAGCTAAGATTATCAAGAATACTTTCGTAATAAGTTAAAACAGTATCCTTTGCAGAACGTTTCTCCCAGAACTCAGGGTAGTAGGGATCTTCTCCATATACAAGATGTGACGAGCCTATTATAAAATCAAGCTGTTTTGCAGAATCATAAGCATTAACTCTGTCAGCGACGCTTCTCATAAGTCCCTGTTCAACACCTATGTGAATATTGATTTTATCATTGTATGATTCTTTCAGATTCTGGAAATACTTAATGTATTCCGGAAAATCAAGGTCAAACATGACTTTTCCATCTTCTAAAGGAGCATCAAAGTCATTATGGTCGGTAAAACAGATGTGCTTAAATCCCAGTGAAATAGCATTGTTAACAACATTTACAGGGTTCTCCTCTGAATCGGAAGAGAACATAGTATGTATATGTGAATCTGATAACAGCATAGTAATGTCCTCCATCAAATATTAGTCATATGCTTAAATGTCAATATACATTATACATAAACATAATTAATCCGCAATTGATATTTTTGATGTTTATGTAGAACATGTAAGCTAATGTAAAATATAGGTAATTTTTCCTTGAAAATGATTATTAGTATTGATATTATTAAGAAGACAGCGTATAAATTCTGATTATGTGAATGCGCATAGATGTAGAAGTACCAACTACGCTGTCCGACCTTGACTTTTATGCGCAGATAGGAGCTTTCGTGAGTTTTGAATTGATACACATTGTGATTATTCTTCTCGGAGGAATAGCGCTTTTCCTTTTTGGAATGCAGCTTATGGGAGATGGATTAAAGAAAGTGGCTGGAGGAAAACTGGAAGTTATTCTGTACAGATTAAGTAATACACCTCTTAAGGGGGTACTGCTTGGTACAGGTGTTACGGCAATTATCCAGTCATCGTCGGCAACTTCTGTTATGGTTGTTGGTTTTGTTAATGCCGGTATGATTAAAATGAAACAGGCTATCGGTATTATTATGGGCGCAATTATAGGTACATCTGTTACTGGATGGGTATTATGTCTTTCTGATATCAGTGGTGGTGCCGGATGGGTAGATTTACTTTCAACAGAGGTTCTTGCTGCTGTTATTGGTGTTATCGGAATCATGTTTAGGATGTTCTGTAAGAACCCTACAAAAAAGCATATAGGTGATATTATGATAGGTTTCTGTATCCTTATGGTAGGAATGCAGAACATGAGTGCAGCAGTTGCACCATTAAGATCTGAGCCGGCATTTATTGATATGCTTACTAAGTTTTCTAATCCATTTATAGGAATACTTATAGGACTTTTGGTTACTGCTGTTTTGCAGAGTGCGTCTGCTACAGTTGGTATTCTTCAGGCTTTATCAGTTACAGGAGCTATTTCATTTTCAGTAGCACTGCCTATTATAATGGGTATTGCTGTCGGAGCTGCCATGCCTGTTATCATTTCTTCATTTGGTGCGACTACAGATGGTAAGAGAACAGCATTTGTATATCTTCTTGTTGATGCACTTGGTGCTTTAATATGGGCAGTAGTATTTTATAGTGTTAATCATTTTGTGCATTTTTCATTTATGGACAGAACGATGACAACTGTTTCGATAGCATTTGTGAACTCATTATTCAGAGTTGCAACAGTTGCTGTACTGTTTCCATTTATCAGATTCCTTGAAAAGATGGTATGTGCAATTTTCAAGGAGGTTGTTGATGAGGAAGATAAAGATATTGTTGAAATCAGTGTACTTGATGACAGATTTATTGCTCATCCTACAGTTGCTATTGAACAGGCTAAGACAGTTCTTTGTTCAATGGCACATATGGCACAGAAAAATCTTATTCGTTCTATGGAACTACTGGATACATTTTCGCAGGAAAAATATGACAAGATTCAGAGAAGAGAAGATAAGGTTGACAGATATGAAGATAAGCTTGGAACTTATCTTGTAAAGATTACACAGCAGGAGCTTACTTCTGGGCAGAACAAGGAGGTCTCAAAGCTTCTCCATACAATTTCAGATTTTGAGAGAATAAGTGACCATGCTGTTAACATATCACAGGCAGCAGCAGAACTGTTTAATGAAAAGCTTAGGTTTTCTGATTGTGCTGTTGAAGATGTTGAACTGATGTCATTAATTATGAAAGAAATAGTTGGAAATGTAATAGATGCATTTGAACAGAACAAGGTAGAATATGCCTATAAGACAGAGCCGTTAGAAGAACTCGTTGACATATATTGTGATGAAATGAAGATGAATCATGTCAAGCGTGTCCAGAAAGGTGAATGTACACTTCATCAGGGCTTTATATTTAATGATCTGCTTACAGATTTCGAGAGAATTGCTGACCATTGTTCTAACGTGGCAGTTGCGATTATTGAGCTTGAGTTAAATGTGTTTGATACACATGAGTATCTTATTAATCTCAAGAAGGATAACGGAACTAATTTTGATAAATATTTTGAGGAATACAAAGAAATGTTTCCTTTAAGTCAGTATTAAGCGGGGATTAGTGTTAAGTAGATAATATTGGATACAGAATTTGTTAAAATTTCGTCAAAATGACTAATTGATAATGAGTTATTATTGAAAAAAGTGCAAAAATGTAAAAAATGGGAAGAAAGCCTTGATATTTTGCTTCTTCTTATGTAAAATACACGGTAGTTGAAATTTTAACAAACTATGTTATAAAAATTCATTTTAGGAGGAATTGTTTTTATGTCAGTAAAAGTTGCAATCAATGGTTTTGGTCGTATCGGTAGACTTGCATTCAGACAGATGTTTGGTGCAGAAGGATATGAGGTAGTTGCTATTAACGATTTAACAAGCCCTAAGATGCTTGCTCATCTTTTAAAGTATGACTCATCACAGGGAAGATATGTTAACTTCGGTGAGGAAGATCAGGTAACAGCTGATGATGAGGCTGGTACAATCACAGTTAAAGGTAAGACTATCAAGATTTACAAAGAGCCAGATGCTAATAACTGCCCATGGGGAGAGATTGGTGTTGATGTAGTTCTTGAGTGTTCAGGATTCTATACATCTAAGGCTAAGGCACAGGCTCATATTAATGCAGGTGCTAAGAAGGTAGTTATCTCAGCTCCAGCTGGAAACGACCTTAAGACTATCGTTTACAATGTAAACCATGAGACACTTACAGCAGATGATCAGATTATCTCAGCTGCTTCTTGTACAACAAACTGCTTAGCTCCTATGGCTAAGGCACTTAACGATTGTGCAACAATCGAGTCAGGTATTATGTGTACAATTCATGCTTACACAGGTGATCAGATGATTCTTGATGGACCACAGAGAAAGGGTGATTTAAGAAGATCTAGAGCAGGTGCTTGCAACATCGTTCCTAACTCAACAGGTGCTGCTAAGGCTATTGGTCTTGTTATCCCAGAACTTAATGGAAAGCTTATTGGAGCTGCTCAGAGAGTTCCAACACCTACAGGTTCTACAACAATTCTTAATGCTGTAGTTGCTAAGAAGGTTACAGTTGATGAAGTTAATGCTGCTATGAAGGCTGCTGCAACAGAGTCATTCGGTTACAATACAGAGCAGATTGTATCTAGCGATATCGTTGGTATGAGATTTGGTTCATTATTTGATGCTACTCAGACAATGGTTAATGAACTTCCAAACGGTGGCTGCCAGGTTCAGGTTGTTTCTTGGTATGATAATGAGAACTCATACACAAGCCAGATGGTTAGAACAATTAAGTACTTCGCTGAATTAAACTAATCATTTAGATTGTTTTTGCCGGAGAATGGTATGACTATTCTCCGGTTTTTTATAAAGCTGTATATGTAGCTATTTTATGTATTATATGGAGGATATTAATATGCTTAATAAAAAGTCTATTGATGATATCAATGTAAAGGGCAAAAGAGTATTATGCAGATGCGATTTTAATGTACCTTTAGATGGAAGCAGAATAACAGATGAAACAAGACTTGTAGCTGCTCTTCCAACAATCAAGAAGCTTATTGCTGATGGAGGAAAGGTTATTCTTTGTTCACATCTTGGAAAGCCAAAGGGACCAGATGCTGCATTTTCTCTTGCTCCAGTTGCAAAGAGACTTTCAGAACTTCTTGGTCAGGAAGTTAAGTTTGCAGCAGATGATACTGTTGTAGGCGATAATGCAAGAGCAGCTGTTGCTGCAATGAATGATGGAGATGTTATTCTTCTTGAAAATACAAGATTCAGACCAGAAGAGACTAAGAATGGTGAAGCATTTTCTAAGGATTTAGCTTCTATTGCAGATGTATTTGTTAATGATGCATTTGGTACAGCTCACAGAGCACATTGTTCTAACGTAGGTGTTACACAGTATGTTGATACAGCTGTTGTTGGATACCTTATGCAGAAGGAAATTGATTTCCTTGGAAATGCAGTTAATAATCCTGTAAGACCTTTCGTTGCAATTCTTGGTGGTTCAAAGGTTTCTTCTAAGATTTCAGTTATCAATAATCTTCTTGATAAGGTTGACACACTTATTATCGGTGGTGGTATGTCTTATACATTCCAGAAAGCACATGGTGGTAATGTAGGTCAGTCATTAGTAGAGGATGATTATCTTGATTATGCTAAGGATATGATGAAGAAGGCTGAAGAAAAAGGCGTTAAAATGCTTATTCCTATCGATACAGTTGTAGCTAAGGAATTCAGCAATGATTCTCCTTCACATGTTGTAGAAGCAGGACATCAGGCAGATGATGACATGGGTATGGATATTGGACCTAAGACATGTGAGCTTTACAAGGAAGCTTTAAAGGATGCCAAGACTGTAGTATGGAATGGACCAATGGGAGTGTTTGAATTCCCTAATTTCGCAGCAGGAACAATTGCTGTTGCAGAAGAACTTGCACAGCTTAAAGATGCTACAACAATCATTGGTGGTGGTGATTCAGCAGCTGCTGTTAACAACTTAGGATTCGGAGATAAGATGACACACATCTCAACAGGTGGTGGAGCATCTCTTGAATTCCTTGAAGGTAAAGAACTTCCAGGTGTAGTTGCAGCTAACGATAAGTAATTAATTTTACTGACATAGTTATATAATAATATTTTAATCCGGATCTTATTTTTTGTTAAGTAAGGTCCGGATTTTTGTTATTTATTTCACAAACTATACTTGAAATATGTACCAAAGTATGCTATTATTTGTTTTACTAGGATAGTTATATCGGAATAATTTAATAGGATTGTCCATATATATGTTATTATGGATAATTTCCTGTGGGGAGGCGTAGAATGAGAAGAAAAGTAATAGCAGGCAATTGGAAGATGAATATGACACCAAGCCAGGCAGTTAAGCTCGTTACTGAATTGAGACCGAATGTTAATAATCCGGATGTTGATGTTGTGTTCTGTGTACCATCCATTGACATTGTACCTGTGGTGGAGGCAGTGAAGGGATCTAATATACATATTGGTGCAGAGAATGTATATTATCAGGAGAAAGGAGCATTTACCGGTGAGTTATCGCCTGAGATGCTTGTTGATGCCGGGGTAAGCCATGTTATAATAGGACATTCAGAAAGAAGAATGTACTTTAATGAAAGCAATACAGTGCTTAATCTCAAGATGCATAAGGTACTTGAACATGGAATTATCCCAATTCTTTGTTGCGGAGAGACACTTGAACAGAGAGAAAAAGGGATTACACTTGATTTCGTTAAAGAACAGATAGTAGAAGCATATGTTGGTGTTACTAAAGATCAGGTGCTTCATACAATAGTTGCTTATGAGCCAATCTGGGCTATTGGAACAGGAAAGGTTGCAACTACAGCGCAGGCACAGGAAGTATGCGGATTTATAAGAACTGTATTCGAAGAGTTATATGATAAAGAAACAGCGGATCAGATAAGGATTCTTTATGGAGGAAGTGTTAATGCTTCTAATGCAGCAGAGCTTTTTGCCCAGCCTGATATTGATGGTGGACTGGTAGGAGGTGCAAGTCTCAAGCCGGATTTTGCGGATATAGTTAATTATAATAAGTAAATAAGCATGAAAAGACCTTGTTTTGATGATAATATTCAAGACAAGGTCTTTGATTTTTTTTACAAATGTGCTATCATGCTATAGGCAATTAATTAGAATACATTTAAAGGAGAATCACATTATGAGTAAAAAACCAGTAGTTTTAATGGTACTTGATGGTTATGGTTTAAATGATAGAACAGAGGGTAATGCTATTGCTATGGCTAACACTCCTGTTATGGATAAGCTTATGAAGGAATGCCCGTTCCAGAAGGGATATGCTTCAGGACTTGCTGTAGGTCTTCCAGACGGACAGATGGGTAATTCAGAAGTTGGTCATATGAATATTGGTGCTGGTAGAATTATTTATCAGGATCTTACAAGAATTACTAAGGATATTGAAGATGGTACATTCTTTAAGAACGAAGAATTACTTGAGGCAATGGAGAACTGCAAGAAGAATGATTCGGATCTTCACCTTTTCGGACTTTTATCAGATGGTGGTGTTCACAGTCATTTAAGCCATGTATATGGACTTTTAGAGATGGCAAAGCAGCAGGGAGTGTCTAAGGTATATGTTCATGCGTTCCTCGACGGAAGAGATACACCTCCAGCTTCAGCTAAGGGATTTGTTGAGACACTTGAGAATAAGATGGCAGAAATCGGAGTTGGTAAGGTCGCATCTTTATCAGGCCGTTACTATGCAATGGACAGAGATAATAACTGGGACAGAGTAGAAAAGGCTTATGATTCACTTGTAACAGGTGATGGCATTAAGGCCGAGTCAGCTACACAGGCACTTCAGGAGTCATATGATAATGGTAAGACAGATGAATTCGTTGAGCCAACAGTTATCTGTAAAGATGGTCAGCCACTTTCATTAGTTAAGGCTAATGATTCTGTTATATTCTTTAACTTCCGTCCAGACCGTGCAAGAGAGATGACAAGAGCGTTCTGCGATGATAAGTTTACAGGATTTGAAAGAAAGACAGGATTTATTCCATTAACATTTGTATGCTTCAAGGATTATGATGAATCAATCCCTAACAAGAAGGTTGCATTCAAGAAAGAGAATATTAAGAACACATTTGGTGAATTCCTTGCTAATCATGGAAAGAAGCAGTTAAGACTTGCTGAGACAGAGAAATATGCACATGTTACATTCTTCTTTAATGGCGGTGTTGAAGATCCTAATGTTGATGAGTTCAGATTACTTGTTAACTCACCTAAGGATGTTGCAACATATGACTTAAAGCCAGAGATGAGTGCTCCGGAAGTAGGTATGGACTTAGTTGAGGCTATAAAGTCTGACAAATATGATGTTATTATTATCAACTTCGCTAATCCTGATATGGTTGGACATACAGGCGTTATTCCAGCTGCAATCAAGGCTGTAGAGAAGGTTGATGAGCTTGTTGGAAAGGCTGTAGATGCAGTAAAGGATGTTGACGGAGTTCTCTTCATCTGCGCAGACCACGGAAATGCTGAGAAGATGATTGATTACGAAACAGGAGCTCCACATACAGCGCATACAACTAATCCTGTTCCATTCATTCTTGTTAATTATGATGAGAATTATACACTTCGTGAGGGTGGAAGATTATGTGATATCGCTCCTACACTTATAGAAATTATGGGACTTGAGAAACCAGTTGAGATGACAGGTGAGTCTCTTCTTGTGAAGAAGAACTAATCAAAGGGTTGAAATTAATTTGTTGATTTTTCTTGCACAAAATGTTTATTTGTGATAGAATGACCTATGTTGCCGTATTGGCATAATTATGTAATAAAAAGCGCATGATGCGCAGGAATGAGGATGGTATGAATAAGATAATTCCATTGTTTCATATGTCTGTCGGAGATGTATTAAGAATTGGTTTAATGGGAGTATTTGTAGTAATTTGTATAGCTTTAGCAATAATAATTCTTATGCAGGAAAGTAAGCAGAACGGATTGTCAGGAACAATTAGTGGTGCTGCTGATTCATACTGGGGTAAGAACAAGGGCCGTTCAATGGAAGGCAAGCTTGTTAAGATAACCAAGATTCTTGTAATTCTTTTTGTTGTTATAGCAGTTATACTTAATTTTAATTTCTAAATTACGAACACTCTTAAGAAACGGATAATTTCTTAAGAGTGTTTTTGCTTTTACGAGCAATCTGGTAGAATCTGTATATTTAATGGTTAGAAAGGGATATAAGGGATATGGAGAAGGATACATTTAAACAGCGAAGACAGATGCTTGCTGATATGATTCTTAATAATGAACTGTATGTTCCAATGAAAGCTAAAGAAATCGCTATGCTTCTCGATATTCCTAAAGCTAAGCGTTCTGAGCTTATGGAAGTGCTTGACAGTCTTGTTGCAGATGGAACAATAGGTGTATCAAAGAAGGGTAAGTATATGAAGCCTGAAAATGTAGCACTTGTTGGAACATTTGAAAGTACAAGCAGGGGATTTGGCTTTGTAGTAATACCTGACAGGGAAGATGATATATTTGTCAAGGCTAATGACACGATGAATGCTTTCTATCATGATAAAGTCAAGGTTGTGATAACAACTGAGAAGAATGGCGGTAAGAGGGCTGAAGGTAAAATTGTTGCTATTGTTGAGCATGAGGTTAAGGAAGTTGTCGGAACATTCCAGAAGAACAGAACGTATGGTTTTGTTATTCCTGATAATGCAAAGATTAACTGTGATATATTTATACCACAGGAATTCATGAATGGAGCGGTTGAAGGTTCTAAGGTAGTTGCTTCTATAAGTGATTACGGCAGCCAGAGTAAGAATCCACAGGGGGAGGTCACAGAAGTACTTGGACATATAGATGACCCGGGTGTGGACATAATGTCTATTATCAAGGCATATGATTTACCAGTGGAGTTTCCTGAATCAGTTAAGAAGGCAATTAATGATATTCCTGATGTTGTCAGTGAAAAGGATAAGGCTGGACGAGTTGATTTAAGAAATATTCAGATGGTTACTATAGATGGTGAGGATGCGAAGGATTTAGATGATGCAGTATCTATCTCGAAAGAAGGACCTGTATATCATCTAGGTGTCCACATTGCGGATGTAAGCCATTATGTTACAGAGGGAAGCGCGCTGGATAAAGAGGCACTTAAACGAGGTACGAGTGTTTACCTTGTAGACCGTGTTATTCCAATGATACCGCATAAGTTATCTAATGGGATATGTTCACTTAATCAGGGAGAAGACAGACTGGCACTCAGCTGCCTTATGGATATTGATGAAAAGGGAAATGTTGTTGGACATAGAATATGTGAAACTGTTATTAATGTAGACAGAAGGATGAGCTATACAAGTGTAAAAAAGATTCTTGTAGATAATGATACTAATGAAATTATGAAGTATAAAGAGCTTGTTCCAATGTTTCATATGATGGAAGAGGTTGCGGAGCTTCTTAGAAAGAAGAGATTTGCAAGAGGTTCGGTTGATTTTGATTTCCCTGAAAGTAAGATTATACTTGATGAGAATGGCCACCCGACTGATATTAAGCCGTATGACAGAAATGTAGCAACTAAGATTATTGAAGATTTTATGCTTGCCGCTAATGAAACTGTTGCAGAGGATTATTTCTGGCAGGATATGCCATTTCTATATAGAACTCATGAGAATCCTGATCCTGAAAAAATGCGTAAGTTAGCCACATTTATTAATAACTTTGGTTATACATTAAGACTTACTGATGATTTAAGACCTAAGGAGATTCAGAAGCTTCTTTCTGAGATAGAGGGTTCTGATGCTGAGAATCTTATAAGCAGACTGACACTCCGCTCTATGAAGAAAGCTAAGTATACTACTGAATGTGTAGGACATTTTGGACTCGCTGCCAAGTATTACTGTCATTTCACATCGCCTATCAGAAGATATCCTGATCTCCAGATTCACAGAATTATCAAGGAGAATCTTCACGGAGGTTTAAGTCCTAAGAGAGCTGACCATTATGATGCAATATTACCGGATGTTGCTGTCCAGACAAGTGCGATGGAGCGGCGTGCGGCAGATGCTGAAAGAGATACAGACAAGCTTAAAATGGCTGAGTATATGGAACAGTTTGTTGGAGAAACATTTGATGGAGTTGTTTCGGGTGTTACCGCGTGGGGCGTATATGTTGAACTTCCAAACACTATCGAGGGCATGGTTTCTATCAATAATATGAAGGGATTCTATACATTTGACGAGGAACACTATGAGATGGTAGGAGAACTTGGGAACAGAAGTTATAAGCTCGGACAGAAGGTTAAGGTTGTGGTTATAGGCACCGATAAGATACTAAGAACAATTGATTTTGCATTTGCATAGAATAGAATGGAGACTGACATGGCATCAAAAACAAGCGCATCAGGAAACAGACTTATAGCGAACAATAAGAAAGCTTATTTTGATTATTTTATAGAAGAGAAATACGAGGCAGGTATGGTACTTCACGGCACTGAGGTTAAATCAATCAGAGCAGGTAAGTGCTCAATTAAGGAATCTTACATCAAGATTGAGAATGGCGAAGTATATGTCCTAGGTATGAATATTACACCATATGAGAAGGGAAACATATTCAATAAAGATCCTCTAAGACCTAAGAAGCTGCTTCTTCACAAGAATCAGATTAATAAGCTTACAGGTGAACTTACAATTAAAGGTTACACACTTGTTCCACTTCAGGTATATCTGAAAGAGGGAAAGGTAAAGATGGAAATTGGTCTTGGAAAAGGTAAGAAGAACTTTGACAAGAGAGATTCTATTGCAAAGAAAGACCAGATAAGAGATGCACAGAAGGAATTCAAGAACAAGAATCTTAGATTTTAAAAATATTTAGAAATATTTTATTAGTTTTGAAGCACAAGTTAATTGACTTGGCATTATGCCAATGTTAATATAAATAAGCAGGTGAAACTGCTTACACACGGGCTAGTAAAGGTTTCGACGGGGATCTTGAAGCTGGTGAAGCTATCCGCAGGAAAGCGTCAAAATCCAAACTTAAATATAAACGCTAACGATAATTTAGCATACGCTGCCTAATTGCAGCAGTCTGACTTAAAGCACCTACACTTTAAGACCCAGGCTTCGAACATGTAGGAAACGACAGTATCAAAGCTTTGAGATGCTGGTCGTATCATGAAGCTACTAAAGGTGCAAGGGTGTTGATTCTCGTGTACCGGAGGGAATGTTAAACAATCAACTATGATAGTAGAAGAACAGGGAATGGGTTTTCGGACAGGGGTTCGACTCCCCTCTGGTCCATAGGAAAAAGGGAGTGAGGAAGCGTGAGCTTCTTCGCTCCCTTTTTCCTATGGACCAGAGGGGAGTCTTATTAATGGATAAAACATGGCGTAGCCGGGTTTTTGGACAGGGGCGCACGAGGTCCGGTGGACCTCGGCTTTGCGCCGACCGGAGCGGAGCGAAGAATTCGACTCCCTTTTGTGGGAGAGGTGGATACACGGTGGATTGGACGTTGAAGCGGAGATACGGCACGAGGAAGTCCAAAAGGGATGAGCAAGAGCGGTGGATTGGATGTTGAAGCGGAGTTAAGGTATGCTGAAGTCCAAAAGGGACGAGCAAGCGTGGCAGATTGGACATTGAAGGAGCGGGAAGGCATAAGGAAGTCCAAAAGGGATGAGCAAGCACGGTGGATTTGAAGTGGTAATCTAAAAGTAGACACCAACCCAATTATTGTAGACATTATTTATATATAAGAGTACCATTTTTTATAAGGTAGTCACTTATACAATAATGGAATCATGGAGGTGTCACATGAAGCACAGTTTAGAAGAAAGAATGGATATAGGACGACGTATGTATTTACACGAGATTACTTATAAAGAGGCTATGGAGATTTATGGTCTTAGTGAATCCTGTGCACATAAATACATGACAGATTATAAGAAAGCACAAGGAATTCCTCTTGCTAATACAGTGCCTAAAATGAAAAATTCAGCAGTCTTAAAATCATTGTCTTCACCTGACATTGATACATATATGGCTATGTCCAAAGAAGAATTAATAAATGAACTTATTATAGCTAAAGCGAATGAATTAAGGGCAAAAAAAGGATACGAAGTGAAAGGAGCTGGTGCAAACAAGGAGTACAGTATTTTAAACAACAAGAATACGAAATCATAATGGAAATGTCATCTCAATTTCCTGTTAAGCATCTATGTGATGTTCTGGATATTAACAGAAGTGGATTTTATAAATGGAAAAAACGTTTAGAAAAACCTTCTGACAAATTAAAAACTTTAGTATCCAATCTTATATTATTTAAGGAATATCATAGTAAATATCCATCACATGGATATAGATGGTTAAATGCAAAAATTCGTCTGGATACAGGACTTATGGTATCAGATCAGTATGCTCATAAGCTATGTAAAACAGCGGGCATAGCAAGTGTTTCCAAGCATTATCGATACAAAAAGCCAGGAGATCCTTATCGCATTTATCCAAATCTTCTACTGACAGGATTAGATATAACAGGACCTTTACAGTGTGTTGTAAGTGATATGACCGCATTTCATTTAAAGGGAAGTTATTATGAACTAACACTTTTTATGGATTTATGGAACAATGAAATACTTTCATATTCACTTTCATCACGAAAAGGTGATCGTATGACATATATTCACGGGTTAGAAGGATTAATTGAACTTAAGAAGAAAAATCCAGATCTTGAAATGGTGTTACATACTGATCAAGGATCTGTATATTCTTCAAAAAGTTTCAATGAATTATTGCCACTATATAACATAGTTCATTCAATGTCTCGAGCTGGTACTCCAACAGATAACGTTGCCATGGAAGCAATCAATGGTTGGATCAAAGCAGAGATATTTAATGATTTCCATCTTACAAGTAATGAAAATATAACATATGAGGTGGAGAAATACATCAGATTCTTCAATGAAGAACGTCCGGCATACTCTCTGAATTATCTGACTCCAAAACAGTATAGGGAGTATTATGCTCATTAAATGATGTATAAAAATATAAAGTGGTGTCTACTTTTTGTTGACTAGTACAGATTGGATGTTGAAGCGGAGTTAAGGTATGCTGAAGTCCAAAGGGGATGAGCAAGCGTGGCAGATTGGACATTGAAGAGAATGTAAGGTACGATAAAGTCCAAAACACCAGGTACACTTGCCACACAATACTCAATAGCGTAAAATAAGTACAATCACATAAGTAAGGAGGAGCCAGCTATGAACAGAGCTGTTGTTTATTATTCATTATCAGGAAATACAAAGGAAGCTGCAAAGGTTATTGCAAGAAAATTAGGAGCAAAAATCTTTGAGATAGATTTAGTTAAGCCATTACCTAAGAATACAGTGAGACGGATGCTTGTTGGAGGAATGCAGTCAACATTTGGAAGGAGACCTAAGATAAAAGGTGTTCCTGATAACATAGATTATTATGATGAAATTATATTAGGTATGCCAGTATGGGCAGGAATGCCTGCGTCTCCGGTCAACACATTTATAAAGAATTACGGCGTGGCAGATAAAATTGATGCTGTGTTTACATTCAGCGGTGGTGGTGACAATGACAGATGCCTTCTGCAGCTGTCAAAGAGTCTTAAAAATCTAAAAAATCAGGTTGCGTTAGCAGACCGCAATAGTAATGCTGCAAAGGATAATCAGGAGAAGCTTGAAAAGTTTGTTATGAGTATCAAGTAGAAATTATACAATAATATGGCAGGTTTATGATATTAGTCAGGGGTAGAATATGAGGTTTAAAAATGTGTTTTGTACACAATTATATAAAGATACATTTTCTAAAGTTTTAAAAGAAGATGAGTTTACACACGGAGATGAGATTCTGGTTGATATGGAAGAACCAGATGGAGACAGGATATCTTATATTATAATGCACCATGGACATTCAATATCTGATTGCAAGGCATTTGTCACGACAACTGATGAAAATGTTCTAATTGCTGTGTTTGACTTGTGGGGAAAGTTTTATAAATGTTATATCATAAAGAATGATAGTATAAGAAATGTTGAAGTTGAAAATGTTCTTGGCGGTAAGGAGATAAAATTTGATGGTGAATCACAATATGGAAAAATATCTGTAAAAATGGCAGCGGTAAACAGACAGTTTGGCACAGATTTAAAGTTTCAACGGGAACATCTTCAGTTATTTGCGGCGAATCTGCAAAGAATTTCTGAAAATCCTAAGTGCTTTATACAAGATAAAGATCGGGTAAACAGCAATGATAATACTGAACAGTTGGATTTCATTCAGGATAATGTGGTTGATGAAGAAAAAAGTGAGCAGATATCTAATAAACATGCTGATTGGCAGGAGGATTATATTGATAGTGATGAAATAGGCATAGATTTAAGTCTGGTTGAATTGACAGATGCTCAGAGAAGACAATTGATAGGTAACAGAAAATTTGAGGATTTCAATATTGAAAGCCATAATTTAAATATTGTTTATGGAGTTTATGAAGCTAACAGAGATATTGTATTAACGCTAACAAGATGTATAACTCCAATATTGACCAGAGATGGCGGTGACGATAGTTATTGTATTTTGTACAAAGAAAAAAAGTATGGCGTTACATATGGTTATAACTGGGGTGATAAAAAATTAAATGGTATACATAACAGAACACCATTTTGTCAGAATGTAGTTGAAAGCATGGTCAGATATTATGAAGATTCATTTCACGAAAGATCGGAGCTGGAAGAAAATGTTAGAAAAAGATTTGAGAAAGAATATAATATGGAGATACATGATTTCCTTAAATTTTATATAGAAAATGTTATGGATAATTCATAAGAACTACATTTATTTTGTTATGAAGCATAAAGGAAGTAAAAGAATTTGTGCTATAATAAGCATACTAAATATTTACATAGACTGGAGGATACAAGCATGGACGAAAATGTAAAGAAAAGAAACGAAGTACTGGCACAGACTGTAATTAATGGCTTACAGTCACGAAATATGTCAGGATATTATGCAGAGGATAAAGAAGCAGCTTTAAAGCAGGCCCTGGAGTTAATTGATGAGGAAAGCACAATTGCTATGGGCGGCTGTCACAGTGCACAGGAGATTGGACTTGTGGAGGCTTTGAAGGAGGGCAATTACAATTATATAGACCGTTCAAAGATGACTCCAAGAGAGGGACTTCTGGCTTCATATGACGCTGATGTGTTCTTATCAAGTGCAAATGCGATGACAAGTGATGGAATACTTGTCAATATTGATGGCAATTCTAACCGTGTTTCATGCATAGCGCAGGGACCAAAGAAGGTAATCTTCATAGTTGGAATGAATAAAGTCTGTTCAGACCTCGATTCGGCAATGAAGCGTGCAAGAAATATAGCTGCACCAACTAATGCACAGAATTTTGATGTCAAGACACCCTGCAAGACAACCGGAAAATGCTTTGACTGCAAATCACCAGACACATTATGCTGCCAGTTCCTGATTACAAGATATTCACGCCATGTCGGAAGAATACATGTAATACTTGTAAATGACACACTTGGCTATTAAAAGGAGACACTATGATTAACAGACTTCATATGGCAATGATTGAATTATATAAAGGAGACGCTAAGAGAATACAGCATTTTTGCAAGGTTCACAGCTACGCCAGGTTGATTGCACAGATGGAAAATGTTGATGACCAAAGTCTTTTTATAATTGAAACAGCGGCGCTTACACATGATATCGGGATTCATATATGTGAAGAAAAATATGGTGAGTGTGGTGGTAAGCTGCAGGAAAAAGAAGGTCCTGCTATTGCCGCAAGACTTCTTGACAGGCTTGGCTTTGACAGTGAAGTATCAGAAAGAGTGCAGTATCTGATAGGACATCACCATACTTACAATAATATTGACGGCATTGACTACCAGATACTTGTTGAGGCAGATTTCTTGGTTAACATATGCGATGATAATCTTGCAAAGGATGCAGCATTGAAAGCATATAATAACATTTTTAAGACGGAAAGCGGCAAAAAGATATGCCGGGAGATGTTTGGTTTGTAGATAATGAGAATTAATGTTACAATTAACAAAAATGTGCGTGGGAAGTGGAGTTTATGAGCGATAATAAAAATGTTAATAATAAGGAAAAAGGCTTTGTTGTCGGCGGATATACTTTTAAGACGAAGCAGGAAGCGCAGGAAGCAAAAGATGAGATGAATGCTATTAAGTATCTGTCTGGAAAGACGGACAGTAAAGATCCGAAACAGGTATATGTGTTGTATAATAAGATAATTGACAGACAGTTATTTTATACATCCATTGGACTTAATTATCTCAAGAATTTACAGCAATTTCTGTATAATTCACCAGATATTCCAGATGATAAGATTAAGCCGATTCCGGTAAAGAGTGAAACACAGATTGCGATTGACAGAAGACGTGAAAGAAATGAGCATAGAAGTGAGCTGCATACTCTCTCAATTCAGGTGGCAAAGTACAAGAACAATTATATGAGAATTATGATTGTAAATGTGTTTCTTGTTATTGCGCTAATTGCAATGTTTTTTATCCTTAAGACAGGTTCTAATTCTAATGTCATTAATTATGAAGTGAATGTACAGAATAAGTATTCTTCATGGCAGACAGAGCTTGAATCTAAGGAAGCCAAGTTAAAAGAAAAAGAGAAAGAGCTTAATTCAAGGGAAGCGGAGCTTGAATCAAAGCAGTCTTTAAAATCATCATCACAGCAGTCAACAAAGTAGTCATAATATAAATATATGAACAGAGTACACATTTTAAACATATTTATCAGATAGTATATAGATAATTAATTCACCGTGAAAGTGAGGACTACATATGGATAAGATGAAGATTTTAGTAGTAGATGATGAAAGCAGAATGAGAAAGCTTGTAAGTGATTTTCTGACAAGAAAAGGCTATGCTGTTATAGAGGCGGCTGATGGTGTAGAAGCTGTAGATACATTTATGGAGAATAAAGATATTGCACTTATAATTCTTGATGTTATGATGCCAAGAATGGATGGCTGGGAAGTGTGCAGGCAGATAAGAAAGGATTCTAAAGTTCCTATTATAATGCTTACAGCAAAGGGTGAGGAGATGGATGAACTACAAGGTTTTGAATGTGGAGCTGACGAATATATAGCCAAGCCATTTTCACCTAAGATACTTACAGCCAGAGTTGATGCAATTATAAGACGAGCATATGGTGTTGACAGCAACGAGATAATTGAGATTGGCGGAATTACTATAGATAAAGCGGCACATATCGTTAAGATTGATGGTGAAGAGATAGAGTTAAGCTATAAGGAGTTTGAACTGCTTACTTATTTTGTTGAGAATAAAGGGCTTGCGTTGTCAAGAGAGAAGATTCTTAACAATGTATGGAATTATGATTACTATGGTGATGCAAGAACTATAGATACCCATGTTAAAAAATTAAGAAAGAAGATGGGGGATAAGGGCGATTACATCAAGACAATCTGGGGTATGGGCTACAAGTTCATTGTTGACTGATTCTGCGTATAAGGAAGGCAATTAAAGATGAAGATACATTCAATTAAGTTTAAGATTACACTTCTTCTGGTAGTTACTGTTACATGTCTTGTGGCAATGCTTATTGGGTTTAACAGCATTTTTTCAGAGAAAGTGTATATGAACCGTAAGCAGAAGAGCATGATTAATTCTTATGAGAATGTTAATGAAATCATGCAGAAATATACTGATTTACAGATAGATAAAGATACTATGTGTGCTGATATGGAGAATATATCTACAGCAAAGGGAATATCTGTGCTTGTAGTTGACAGCAGCTGGTGTACCATATATGTAAGTACTCAGGGAGATGATTCAATGATGGAACGTCTTCGTATGAGTATATTTAATGGAGATATTTTTAAGAATAATGGCTCACAGGATAAAGCACCGGAACCTAAAGATCAGGAAGATGATTCAGATAACCCGGCAGACAAGGATGATAAGAAGGAGCATAGAAAGCGTCTGGAAGATATTATTGATATGTCAGGTACATCACTTGTTGAGAACAGGACAATCATAAGTTCCAATGATAATTACACGTTACAGAAGGTGTATGATGAAAGGCTTGGAGATTACTATCTTGAGATATGGGGTACACTTGACAATGGATATTCAATTATATTAAGAACTCCTATCCAGGGAATAAAAGATAATGTAAATATATCGACAACTCTTATTAAGTATGTTGGAGGAGCAATTCTTGCTGTTGGTATAATTGCAGCATTTGTAGTATCAACATATATTACCAGACCGATTAAGCAGCTTTCTAATATTGCTGAGAAGATGTCAGAGATGGATTTCAATGCAAGATATGAGGGGAGTGATAAGGGAGAGATTGGTCTGCTTGGAAAGAGCATGAACAATATGTCTGAGAAGCTTGAACAAAATATTGCAGAGCTTAAGAAGGCTAACCTTGAACTTAAGAAAGATATTGATAAAAAAGAAAAGCTCGAGATAATGAGAACAGATTTTCTTTCAAATGTATCTCATGAGTTAAAGACTCCTATTGCACTTATACAAGGATATGCAGAGGGTCTTAAGGAAGGCATAACAGATGATCCTGAAAGCATGGAATTTTACTGTGATGTTATTATGGACGAGGCAAACAAGATGAATACAATGGTTAAGAGACTTCTTACACTTAATCAGATTGAATTCGGAAATGATGAGCCTGAGATGGAGAGATTTGATATTAATGAGCTTATTGCTTCTGTAGCAGATGCCAATGCAATAAGAGCGGGACAAAAGAATATGAGTATAGTATTTGATAACCGTAATGAGCATAATTTTGTGTGGGCTGATGAATACAAGACAGAGGAAGTGCTTACTAATTATATATCTAATGCACTTAATCACTGTGATGGAAAGCGTGCAATTGAGGTGAGAACTGAAAAATCAGAGAATGGAGGAACTATTACCGTTACTGTATATAATAGTGGAAAGAATATTGCTGATGAAGATCTTGAAAGAATATGGGAGAAGTTCTACAAGACTGATAAAGCGAGAACAAGAGAATATGGAGGTAATGGAATAGGACTGTCTATTGTAAAGGCTATTATGGATTCAATGGGGCAGGAATATGGTGTCAGAAATGTATCTGATGGTGTAGAATTCTGGTTTAATCTTGATTGTAAATCATAATATGATATAATTGTTATCAGTGTATGAGAATAATTGGTATATTCATCATGAACGGTGATAATAATTATAAAGGAAAATTGAGGAAATATATATGAAAAAAGTTATAACAGGTCTGCTTGTGCTTTTGTGTATATCTGCACTCACAGGTTGTGGCAAAGATGATGTAACATTAACCAATGAAGATAATGATCTGGTTGCTGAGTATATAGCAGGAACGCTTCTTAAGTATTCATATGAAAATGAATGGAAGTATCAGAAGCTTAATTCAGCACAGAATGGTGGAGGTACAACAAGTTCGTCTGGTATACAGAAACCGTCACAGACACAGTCTGCAACTACAGGACATAATAATACAATACAGACTACTAAGGCGTCAGGTAATTCAGCGAACGCATCAGCAGATTTATTAACAGGGCTGCCAACTGCACTTGGATTTAATGGTGTGACACTTACATATAAGGATTATACTGTGGGAAATCAGTATCCGGCAGAGAATTATGTGGTTTCAGTGCCGTCACAGACGGGCTGTAAGGTTGTTGCTGTTGAGATGACACTTACTAATACAAGTGGTTCAACAGTTAATCTTACATCATCAGGTGGTGTTGTATTAAAGCTCACAGCCGGCTCAACAGCTGTAAGCAATTATGCTTCAATGCTTAAGAATGATATTACAACACTTAAGAATGTTTCACTTGCGGCAGGAGAGAGTAAAGAAGTAGTTGTATTATTTCAGGTAAAAGAAAGCGATGCCAATTCATTAGCCGGTTTGGTTATGTCGGCAACATCATCAGGAACATCGCTTGGTTCATTAACAATCAATTAAGAATGCATAACATTTTCAATGTTGTAAAAGGCAGCTTGTGCTTCATCTAACTGATGAACATAGGCTGCTCTTTTTTCAGGCTTATATCCATCGCCATGTCCATTATATTCAGCATAATATACAGTTTCATGTGATTCAGGCTTATTCCAGTCAGTGAAGCCCTCATCAATAATCTGGTCGGAATATTCACAGTTAAGAAGAACAACCTTAGCATGAATTCTCCAAGGTCTGCTTAAAGCAACGCTTTTAGGCGGACAGTTTCCTGTAAATGTGCAATTATCAAATACATAACCGAAAGCCTGACCTTCATATGTTGAAGGTGCAGTATAATAAGAGTTGATGGGTTCATTCCGGTTTAATGCAAAAAGTGTGCAGTTTTTAAAATAAGCTGTGGCACTTCCGAAAATAAAATCAATTTCACCACATATAAAGCAGTCTTCATATAACTGGTGAACGAGCTTTCTTTCACTGTCTATTGTTGGACCTGTAAAACCACCTGGTTGTTTTTCTTTAAGAGGCAGCGGACCGGTAAATAAAGTGTCCTGATGACCGAGAATTTTACAGTGCTTAAATGTGATGTTGTCACCTTCAGCGTATACAGCTATTGCCTGACCGACATCATCACCAAATCCGGCACTGTTTTCGAATGTTATATTGCTTGCAGAGAAATTATCGGCATATACAAGAAATGTATAGGAACGGAAAGTTCCACGCTTAGAGCCGTCAGGCATAATCATTCTTGCATAGAAACCCTCAGTAATAATAGTTTCGTCTGTATCTTCACCAATTAAGGTAATATTATTTTTCCGGATTTCAATACGTTCTTTATATATTCCTTTTTTGATAAATATAGTTTCGTTGTTATTATCAGAAACAGAATCAACTGCTTTCTGTATTGAATCAAAATCACCAGAATTGTCTTTAGCTACCGTAATCATAAAAATGCATACCTCCTATTTTTGGCTATTATAGCACACTGGACATTAATAAATAAAGCGAGTATAATTCCATTCGTTAAAAAAATTGTAGGAAATAGAGATTATGATAAGAATAGTAGAAGATATGAGAGATGTTGATATATATCTTTCATTAAGAAAACAGGTTGGCTGGATTAAGCTAGATGGAAATCAGGCTCAGAGAGCATTGGATAACAGCGTGAAAGTATTTACAGTATATGATGATGACAAGCCTATAGGAATGGGCAGAGTGGTTGGAGATATGGCTGTTATAAGCTATATCCAGGATTTAATAATAATACCGGAATATCAGAGTAAGCACATAGGAAGCATGCTTATAGAACATATAATAGCTTATGTCAAAGGAATTACCCAGGAAGGCACAAGAATGATGCTTTGTCTGATGTGTGCCAAGGGCAGAGAAATATTCTATGAAAAGCATGGATTTATCGCAAGACCGACACCAGAACTGGGACCGGGAATGATACAGTATATATTACAATAGCATTGTAAAATGTAATGTTAACTGAATGTTAACTTAAAATAATAATAGGTTGACAATAGCTTTTTAAGTGTGTACAATAACAAATGTTGTATTACTACATTTGAAAAGAGGACTTTAACTATGAAAAGCAAAAAAGTTACTATTTATCAGCTGACATTTATGGCTATGATGGCAGCAGTTACATGTATTCTTGGACCACTTTCAGTTCCAATTGGTCAGATTCCAATATCTCTTACTAATCTTGTGATTTATTTCACAGTATTTGTACTGGGCATATGGGCAGGAACAGGAAGCTATGGAATATATCTGCTGCTTGGTGCTGTAGGACTTCCTGTATTTTCAGGATTTGCTGGTGGATTAGGAAAGCTTCTTGGACCAACAGGAGGATATCTTATAGGTTTCATATTCATGGCACTTATTGGAGGAGCTGTGATTGAGCTTTCACACAGAAATATTTTTCTTACAATGTTAGGCTGGGTAGTTGGAACTGCTGTTGCATATGCATTTGGTACGGTATGGTTTGTATACCTTATGAAATGTTCAGTCACATATGCACTTACAGTATGTGTATATCCATTTATCGGATTTGATATTGTTAAGATAGTTATTGCAACACTTCTTGGAAAGACAGTAAGATATGCAATAACTAAAGCTGGTCTTATACAGAAAGCAGCATAATAAGTAAAAGAAAAAGGTGTCTCCGGATTAATGGAGACACCTTTTTGAGTACAATGCAGAATTAATTATCTGAGAGTCTTAACATACTCAGCAATCTTCTCATCCTTGCAGTTAGCAAAGAAAAGTTCCTCGAACTTCTCACCTGCAACAGCACCCTTAACGAGATCCTGATCAAGCTCCTTAAGAACTTCTACGAGATCCTGCTTAAGAGTAACAGCTCTTACGCCATCAAGAATCTTCTTGTTTCTCTGTTCTGGAACAACTCTTTCCTTAGGATATCCGCCACCTGGTTCACCCTCGAAAAGCTTTTCAAAGATGTATGTGAGGTTGAGTTCTGCACCCCATCCGAAGCCCTTTGCAAATGGAAGAGCGATAGCGTTACCATCGTTAATCTGCATGAACATATAAGCGTCTGAAGGATCAACAACATGTCCACAGAGAACTCCAGGAAAAGAATTAAGTGCTAACATAGCACCTTCACCAGTACCGCAGCCTGTTACTACAAAGTCAGCAGCACCGCTGTTTAAAAGAATAGCAGCAAGGATACCGTTCTGTACGTATGTAAGCTGTGCTTTATCATCAGCTGAGTACATACCATAATTATCAACTGTATGTCCCTTGCTTTCTGCAACCTTCTTAAGTGATGCATAAATCATTTCATTCTTTGCAGCCTGGCTGTTTTCATTAATTAATGCGATTCTCATTATGAAATCTCCTCTTTTCTTATATTCTATATAAACTATAAGCTGTGGGTCTGTTTTTGTCAAATGTGTATACTGAAATAATACATTTACCAAATGCGTACTTATGTGTTATATTATACAGAACGAATTAAGTTGAAAGAGGTTAGATAATATGGCTGAAAATAAAGATTCCCAGGCAGCATTTATGGAGGCTGTTGGAAGTATTAAAGAATACGCCAAGGTTAATGGCAATATTGTTACAAGAGAGGATGTACACAGCTTTTTTAAAGATATGGCATTGGATGATGCCAAATTCCAGATGATTTCAGGATATCTGATGGCTAATGGAATTAAGATACAGGGCGAAGACAGCGTAGATAATGAATTTCTAAAGCTGATGGAAAGTGCCTCAGATGATAATATTGATGAGTCAGGACAACATATTTCTAAGGAAGAACAGGAAGATAAGAAGGTTGCGGATGATATTGTAAGTCATCTTGATTATGAAGAGGATGAGAAGTATCTGAAAATATATCTTCAGGATATATCAGGAATACAGCCTATGACAGATGTTACAAGATCATATCTTCTTATGAACATAGTTGAGGATAATGATAAAGAATCACTAAAACTGCTTACAGAAAGTTATCTTGAAAAGATTGCGTCATGGATAGAACCATTCAGAGGAAAGGGAGTTCTTGCATGTGACCTTGTACAGGAGGCCAATCTGGCTATGACAGCATATATAGGACAGCAGGAATGGCTTAATAATTATGAGTGGAAGGATAAGATTAAAGAAGGTGGACAGGAAGACCTTCTTAATGTGCTTAAAGGAATTGACGAAGCAGTTAAGGAGCTTATTGAAGGCAGTCTTAATATGCTTATAGATGAACAGACGGATGTTAATATGGTTTCGGGAAAAATTCTCAATAAAGTCAATCTTGTAAATGACTGGGGAACAAGACTTAAAGAAGAATTAGGAAGAAAACCTACGGTGGAAGAAGTAGCAAAGAACATGGGAGTTGCAGAAAATGTGGTACTTGAGGCTATCAGGCTTTCAAGTGAAACAATTGAAGATATCAAGTACGAAAAGACGGTTCCTAAAGAATAACTGATTAATAAAATTAATATATACACGATTTCGAGAAAAATTTAACAATTTTTTATTGATTTTAATTAGGGCATGGTATAGAATTAAAAAGAATTTTGTAATAATTTACAAGAAATTATAAGAAAAGAGGTTTATGTAAGATGGCAAAAATCGATTTAAGCAAGTATGGCATCACAGGTGCTACAGAGATCGTCTACAATCCTTCTTATGAATTATTATTCGAGGAAGAGACTAAGTCTACTAACGAAGGTTATGAAGTTGGTAAGGAAAGCGAACTTGGAGCTGTTGATGTTATGACAGGTATCTATACAGGTCGTTCTCCTAAAGACAAGTACATTGTTGTTGATGAGAACTCTAAGGACACTGTATGGTGGACATCAGATGAGTATAAGAACGATAACCACCCAATGTCAGAAGATGTATGGGCTAAGGTTAAGGACATCGCTAAGGCAGAGCTTTCTAATAAGAAACTTTTCGTAGTTGATGCATTTTGTGGAGCTAACAAGGACACAAGAATGGCAGTTCGTTTCATCGTTGAAGTTGCTTGGCAGGCACATTTTGTAACTAATATGTTCATTAAGCCAACAGCAGAAGAACTTGAGAACTTCGAGCCAGATTTCGTTGTATATAATGCTTCTAAGGCTAAGGTTGAGAACTATGCTGAATTAGGCCTTAACTCAGAGACATGTGTTGCATTCAACATTACAAGCCATGAGCAGGTAATCATTAATACATGGTATGGTGGAGAGATGAAGAAGGGTATGTTCTCTATGATGAACTACTACCTTCCATTAAAGGGTATTGCTTCAATGCACTGCTCAGCTAACACAGATAAGAACGGAGAGAATACAGCAATCTTCTTTGGTCTTTCAGGAACAGGTAAGACAACACTTTCAACAGATCCTAAGAGACTCCTTATCGGTGATGATGAGCATGGTTGGGATGACAATGGCGTATTCAACTTCGAAGGTGGATGCTACGCTAAGGTTATCAACCTTGATAAGGAATCAGAGCCAGATATCTACAATGCAATTAAGAGAAACGCTCTTCTTGAGAACGTTACACTTGATGAGAATGGAAAGATTGATTTCGCAGATAAGAGCGTAACAGAGAATACTCGTGTATCTTACCCAATCAATCATATTGAGAATATAGTAAGACCAATTTCTTCAGCTCCAGCAGCTAAGAATGTAATCTTCCTTTCAGCAGATGCTTTCGGAGTACTTCCTCCAGTATCTATTCTTACACCAGAGCAGACACAGTACTACTTCCTTTCAGGATTTACTGCTAAGCTTGCTGGTACAGAGAGAGGAATCACAGAGCCTACACCTACATTCTCAGCTTGCTTCGGACAGGCATTCCTTGAGCTTCATCCTACAAAGTATGCAGCAGAGCTTGTTAAGAAGATGGAAAAGAGTGGAGCTAAGGCTTACTTAGTTAACACAGGATGGAATGGAACAGGTAAGAGAATCTCTATTAAGGATACTCGTGGTATCATTGATGCTATCCTTTCAGGTGCTATTAATACAGCTCCAACAAAGAAGATTCCTATGTTCAACTTTGAAGTTCCTACAGAGCTTCCAGGAGTAGATCCAGCAATCCTTGATCCAAGAGATACATATGCTGATGCTTCTGAGTGGGAGACTAAGGCTAAGGATCTTGCTGCAAGATTCAATAAGAACTTTGTTAAGTACACAGGTAACGAAGCTGGTAAGGCTTTAGTTGCTGCTGGTCCACAGCTTTAATTTTCAATCATTACAGAGTTTGAATTATGATTATATACCTGCGTCTGAATTGTATTCTTTCGCAGGTATATTTGAATTTTTTTGACATATAATATTGTGTAATCAGTAAAGAAGATGTATAATCAATACATCGGTACAGATTACGTATCAATAGAATATTTCCTGGGACGTTCGCAAAACCACATTATTTTGATCCTACATTTCATCGACGGGATTCCTATATCTCCATTCCAATGTCAAGCCTCCTTAGTCAGTGGAAGGCAGCGGTCTGGATGCGGTTGCCCACCTAGCTTCGCTAGGAGTCGAAAGCGTGGGGAGCGGCGTTTTGGGATATTATTAACAGGCTGTCACATAAGTGACAGCCTGTTTTTTGCGCGAAAAGCGATGAGAATATAAAATTATAAAAGCGGCCATGCTTGCATGCGTCGCTTTTTATGATTTTATATTCGAGGAGCAACGCGACAATGCCAGAACTTAGTTCTGGCATATAAGCTTTTTGCGCGAAAAGCGATGAGCATACCTAGTTCTAAAACTTCAATTCTCAGCATATACTATCAAGAGCTTGTCTGAACAAGGACACTTAATTTAGTATGGAGAATAGTATATGAAACAGAGAACAAAAATAATATTCTTAGCCTATTCTGCACTGGTGATTTTTATGTCATCAGCATGTATATATATGTCACATATGATTAAATCAAGATATCAGGACACATCGTCAGAAATCAATATTTATAAAAATGTATATGTAACTAATATAGAAGACAACACGATAACTGCCAATATGTATGGTAATATAAAGAAATTCAATAGTGGAAAGATAGCAGAAGATGTAACCGGGTGTTTATGTGATATTACCGTTGAGGATGGAAAGATTGTTGGAGTTAATACCAAGACGGATGTTGTAAGTGGAAAGGTGCTGTCAGTTTCACAAGACAGCGTTGAAATTGAAGGTTATGGTTCTGTTAAGCTGGATGAGGACTTTATTATGTATGAAAAAGAAAACTCATTGATAAGTAATTACAGCAGTATAATTGTCGGTTATGCATTACAGGATTTTATTGTGGCGGATGGAGAAGTCTGTGGTGCTATTAAGAATAAACCTTTGCAGGCTGACAATATAAGAGTAATTATCAAGACAAGCGGATTCAGAGATATATTTTTTAATGAAGCAGTTTTTTGTGCTGATTCAGGAATGATAGTTGAGACTGGTGAAGAATCTTATGAGACGGCACCCGGTGAGACGGTTGGGTTTAATCAGGATACAGAAGACTTTAATGAGGGCAGAATAAAACTAATTCCTAAATCAGGTGAGATACAGTTCCAGTCAGTAAACAGAGGCATAGGAACACCTTCATATGGCGGAACTATTGAAGTTTCACTGTATGATGAGGGAATTGTTGTTGTAAATGAAGTGGGGATAGAAGATTATCTTAAAAAAGTTGTTCCTAGCGAGATGCCGTCAGGGTTTAATCTTGAAGCACTGAAATGTCAGGCTGTATGTGCAAGAAGCTATGCTTATACGGAACTTTCTAATAACTATTATAGTGCTTATGGAGCACATATTGATGACTCAATACAGTTTCAGGTATATAATAACTCACAGCGGGCAGAATCAACAGATACTGCAGTAGATGAGACAGCGGGACAGGTGCTATCATATAACGGAGAAGTTGTTAAGACATATTACTATTCAACCTCATGTGGAAGCACAACAGACGTTACACTCTGGGGCAATACAACAGAAAACTATCCGTATTTTGTTGCGGAGTGTGTGGGTGGAGTGGACAGAGGACTTACACTGACAGTAGAATCGGAGTTCAATACATTTATAAAAGGTGAAAATGAGGCTGATTATGATTACGACTGCACCTTGTACAGATGGAGCATGGAGGAATCTGTTAAAGAGATAAGTGAAGGATTTGCACGTTCTACAGGGAAGAATGTAGGAAACATAAAAGATATTGAAGTACTTGAGCGTGTTAATGGAGGAGCGGCAGTAAAAGTTAAGGTTACAGGTGATAAAGGCGAGACAGTGATAGACAGTGAATCAGCGATTAGGGCAGCATTTGGCAATGCAAATGTGGATATGAACACTAAGTCAGGAACGACAAGATATGCTAATCTGCCAAGTACATTCTGTGTGTTTGAGAAGGTGACGGAGGGAAAGAAGCTTACAGGCTTTAAGATAACAGGAGGTGGCTACGGACATGGAATCGGCATGAGTCAGAATGCTGCCAATAAAATGGCAGAATCCATGACTTACGCGCAGATTCTGGAATTCTTCTACAGAGGTACTACGCTTACTTTGATTTCTTCCCAAGATAATGTTTGAATATTTTTTCATCATTGATGAAGTAGTTAATCTCTGCACCTATGAATATTATAATCATACAGGCATACATCCATATAAGTGCTATGATAATAGTAGCAAGACTACCGTACATGTATGAAAAGTTCGGTGAGTGGCCAACATAAAGAGAATACAGTGCTGTAAAAAGATACCATCCTAAAGCAGAAAGGAAAGCTCCTGGAATCTCTTTATAGAACTTTTTTCCTCTTCTTGATACAAGTGAGAATGCTATAGTAAAGAAGAGTGTGAATATACTTGGAAAGAGAAAATGTTTACTGTTAAATATTCCTCTGAATATCACGACTACATTAGTAAGCTGTGGTATATATTTCATAGTGAAGTTCATAATATTGTTACCAAATACCATAAGTATAAGGCTGGCAATAATAAGAATCATAAATATAAGGGCATAGATACTTGCTCTTATTCTCTGGAAAAGCCAGTTCTTCTGGTTATCTTTTCTGTATATCTGTTTTAATCCACGGACAATAGCCATGAAACCTTTACCGGCAGCCCATATGATAGCAATTGCAGTAATGAGGGTTAATGCAGTTGTTGAGTTGTCATATATATCAGTGAGCATTGCCCGGACAATAGGCTGCAGCTGAGTTGGAAGAACGCCGTATATGATTTTTAAAAGGTCTGCCTTGGAAACTGGCAGGAACTTTATAAGGCTTAAAAGACCAATAAAAAACGGGAAAAAGCTCAGCATGAGATAGTAACATGCTGAGGATGCGTAGTCGCCGATGCGGTCTTCAGATATTTTAGTGACAATTCTTTTGATTAATAATATTAAATTGAGCATTCTTATACCTTAATCCTTAATTGAATGTTTTCAAGATATTATATGTTATTTTATAGAATTTAGCAATTACTTGCAAACAGCAGTTATTTTATGTAAAATGTGATACGTGTAATTATGCACAGTAAATATAGCGAGGCAGATATGGGAATAAGTGTTAAGCTTCAGGTGTTTGAAGGACCTTTAGATCTTCTTTTACATTTGATAGATAAGAATAAAGTTAATATATATGATATTCCGATTGCAATGATTACAGAACAGTATATGGAATATGTTGAGCAGCTAAAGAAGGAAGATCTTAATGTGGTAAGTGAGTTCCTTGTAATGGCGGCAACTCTTCTTGATATTAAGTCAAGAATGTTACTTCCTAAGGAAGTGGATGAGGAAGGCAATGAGGAAGATCCAAGAGCAGAGCTTGTTGAAAAGCTGTTAGAGTACAAGCTGTATAAGGCTATGGCACAGGAATTAAAGGACAAGCATACAGATGCAGAGAGAACCTATTATAAGAAGCAGAGTATTCCGGAGGCGGTTGCAGCATATACACCGCCGGTTGATCTTACAGAGGTTATTGGTGATACAACACTTATGCGTCTTAACAGAATATTTGCTGATGTTTGTAAACGTAAGGAAGATAAGATAGATCCTGTACGAAGCAAGTTTGGAAAGATTGAGAAAGAAGAAGTTACCATGAGTGAAAAGCTTGTGGATATTAAAGCATTTATGATGGAGCATGAAGAGTTTAGTTTCAGGGAGCTTTTGTGGAATAATCCATCAAAGGTTGCTGTTATAGTAACATTTTTAGTTGTGTTAGAGCTTATTAAGACCGGATTTGTTGAGGTTAAGCAGGAATGCCCGGAGGATGATATATTCATAAGGGTGGTCAGGGATCCTGAGCTTATTGAAGATATAACAGAGGAGTAGAATGATGAGTTTAGAACAGATGGAAGGCATAATTGAGGCTGTGCTTTTTACTATGGGTGATTCTGTTGAAGCAGGTAAGCTTGCAGATGCCATAGAACAGGATGTGGATACAACTGTTAAGATAGTACACAATCTTATGGATAAATATGAATCAGAGAACAGGGGAATAAGAATCATTGAGCTTGAGAACAGCTTCCAGCTGTGTACCAAGCAGGAATATTATGATGCACTTATAAGAGTTTGCAGCCAGCCAAGAAGATATACACTGACAGACGCGGCATTAGAGACATTGTCGATAATAGCATATAAGCAGCCTGTAACTAAGATTGAGATAGAGAATATCAGAGGTGTTAATTCAGACAGAGCAGTAAGCAAGCTTGTTGAACTTGGTCTTGTGAAGGAAGTTGGAAGACTTGATGCACCGGGAAGACCAATGCTTTTTGGAACAACAGAGGATTTCTTAAGGTCATTTGGAGTACAGTCGATAGACGAGCTTCCAACAATCAGTGAAGATATGGTTGAACAATATAAGGAAGAGGCAGAGTTAGAGCTTGCAAGCGAAAACTTTGATGCAGATAATCAGGAAGATTCTGATGGTCAGATAACATTAGGAATATAGAAAGGAAGTTGACATTATGGAAAGAAAGAATGCATGGAAGAAATATTCAGACGAAGATAAGAACAATGTATTCACATTTGCAGATGAATATAAGACTTTTATATCTGAGTGTAAGACAGAAAGAGAATGTGTAAAAAAGGCTGTAGAACTGGCAAAGAAAGCCGGATACAGAGATTTACAGGAGATAATAGCAGCTAATGAGACACTTAAAGCAGGTGATAAGGTATATGCTGTTAATATGAAGAAGGCAATAGTGCTTTTTAATATTGGAAGTGAACCGATAAGCACCGGTATGAATATACTTGGGGCACATATTGATTCACCAAGACTTGATATCAAGCAGAATCCTATGTATGAAGATTCAGACCTGGTTCTTCTTGATACACATTATTATGGAGGAATCAAGAAATACCAGTGGGTAGCAATTCCTCTTGCACTTCATGGTGTTGTTGCATTAAAGAATGGCGAATGTGTTGAAGTTGTAATCGGAGAAGACGCTTGCGATGCGGTTGTTGGAGTATCAGACCTTCTTATACACCTGGCTGCTAAACAGATGGAAAAGAAAGGAAGCTCGGTGGTTGAGGGCGAGGACCTTGATATCCTTATAGGAAGCATGCCGTCAGCATCAGACAGTGATAATACAGATGAGGATAAGGAAGAAAAGGAAGCAGTTAAGAAGAATATTCTTGCAATTCTTAAAGAAAAATATGGGATTGAAGAGGAAGATTTCTTATCAGCAGAGCTTGAGGCTGTTCCGGCAGGACCTGCAAGAGATTATGGTCTGGACAGAAGCATGATTATGGGATATGGCCATGATGACAGAGTGTGTGCTTATCCGTCGCTTATTGCACTTCTTAATACACCACAGGTTACAAGAACTGGCGTATGTATTCTTGTAGATAAAGAGGAGATAGGAAGCGTCGGCGCAACAGGTATGCATTCAAGATTCTTTGAAAATATGGTCGCAGAGGTTATGGACAGATGCGGTGATTATTCAGAGCTTAAATTAAGAAGAGCACTTGCTAATTCTTATATGTTATCATCAGATGTAAGTGCAGCATATGACCCTAATTATGCATCAGTGTTTGAAAAGAAGAATTCAGCATTCTTTGGAAAAGGTATGGTATTTAACAAGTATACAGGTTCAAGAGGTAAGAGCGGTTCTAATGATGCTTCTGCTGAGTTCATTGGAAAGTTAAGAAAAGTTATGGATGATGCAGATGTGTATTTCCAGATGGCAGAGCTTGGAAAGGTAGATGCAGGCGGTGGCGGAACAATTGCATATATCTTGGCTAATCTTGATATGAATGTAATCGACAGTGGAATTGCTGTACAGAATATGCATGCACCATACGAGGTAATAAGCAAGGCTGACCTATATGAGACATTAAAGGGATATGAAGCATTTTTACAGATGTAAAATGTTTGTGTTAACGAAAGGACAATAATATGAAGTGGAATAAATATTCAATCCAGACAACTACAGATGCAGTTGATATGATAAGCAGCGCGCTTAATGATATAGGAATTGAAGGTATCGAAATTGAGGATAATGTACAGCTTACTAAGGAAGAGGCTAAGTCAATGTTTGTAGATTTCATTCCTGACCTTCCACCTGATGATGGCAGAGCTAAGGTTAATTTCTACATTGACAGTGAAGAAGATGATGGCTCAATGCTTGAAAAGGTTAAGGCAGAACTTGAAGATTTAAGAATGTTTATTGATATTGGTGAGGGTACAATCACAGAATCAGAGACAGAGGATAAGGACTGGATTAATAACTGGAAGCAGTACTGGCATACATTTACAATAGGAGACTTATTCATTAAGCCTACATGGGAGCCGGAGACAGAGGAGATGAAGGGGCATGCTGTACTTAGCATTGACCCGGGAACAGCTTTCGGAACAGGTTCACATGAGACTACAAGAATGGTTATAAAGCAGCTTCAGAAGTATGTTAAAGATGGTGATGAGGTGTTAGATGTCGGCTGTGGAAGCGGTATACTTTCAGTAGTTGCATTAAAATATGGTGCAAAGCATGCATTTGGTACAGACCTTGATCCTAATGCAATTATTGCATCAGAGGAAAATGCAGAGCAGAACAATATAGATAAGAAGCAGCTTGAGGTTATTGAGGGTAATATCATTGATGACAAGGCTGTTAAAGATGCCTGTGGCTATGAGTGCTACGACATTGTGTGTGCCAATATCCTTGCAGACGTATTAGAGCCACTTTCAACATGCATACATGAGCATATGAAGCACGGCGCTTACTTTATTACTTCTGGTATTATAGATACTAAGGAAAAAGAGGTAGCAGAGGCATTTAAGAAGAATCCTGAGTTAGAGATAGTTGAGATTAACCATGATGGCGAGTGGGTTAATATCACAGCAAGAAGGAAGTAGTGTATGTATCATTTTTTTGCAGAGCATGAGAATATCCATGATTCATATATAGATATAGTTGGAAGTGATGTTAATCACATTAAGAATGTATTAAGATTCAAAGAAGGCGACAAGCTTCTTATAAGCAGCGGAGATAATGTTGATTATGAATGCAGCATTGCTTTTATGTCAGATGAATATATAAGGGCAGATATACTAAGCAAGGACGAGCAGGGAAAAGAACTGCCTTCAAGAATAATTCTGTTTCAGGGACTGCCTAAGGCTGACAAAATGGAACTTATAATACAGAAGGCTGTAGAACTCGGAGCATACAGTGTTGTTCCTGTAGCAATGAAAAGAAGCGTTGTAAAACTAGATGCGAAGAAAGCTAAAGCTAAGGTCGAACGTTGGAATGGCATTGCATTAAGTGCAGCCAAGCAAAGCAAGAGAAGTATCCAGCCTGAAGTGACAGAAGTTATGACATTTAAGCAGGCACTTGAGTATGCAGGAAAGCTAGATAAGCTTTTACTGCCATATGAGTGTGCAGAAGGCATGGAAAAGACCAGAAAAGTGATTGAAGAAATCGGACATGGAGAATCTGTTGGTATATTCATAGGCCCTGAGGGTGGATTCGACAGGTCAGAGCTTGACGAAGCTGTAAATGCAGGATGTGAGATAATCACACTAGGTAAGAGAATATTAAGAACTGAGACAGCGGGAATGATGCTGTTGTCAGTGCTTATGTATAATATGGAAGAATAAGCGGAAAAGAGGCAATATGGAAGCATATCTTGATAATTCTGCTACAACGAAATGTGCAGCAGAGGTAGTAGAAACAGCAGTAAAGGTTATGTCAGAAGATTATGGTAATCCATCATCAAAGCATATGAAGGGCGTTGATGCAGAGAAATATATCCGTGAAGCTAAAGAGGTAATAGCAAAGACTCTTAAGTGTCAGGATAAGGAGATACTCTTTACTTCTGGTGGAACAGAATCTAATAACATGGCAATAATCGGAACAGCAATGGCTAATAAAAGAAAAGGAATGCACTGCATAGTATCATCTGTGGAACATTCATCAGTTAAAGAGCCATTCAATTTCCTTGAAAAAGAAGGCTTCAGAATAACATATCTTCCAGTTGATAAAGATGGAATAGTTGATATAGAGGCTCTAAAGGATGCACTTGATGATGAGACAATACTTGTTTCAGTAATGTATGTTAATAATGAAATTGGTGCAGTTGAACCGATTGAAGAAATCGGACATATAATTAAAGATTATAATCCTGATATTGTATATCATGTTGATGCGATTCAGGCTTATGGTAAATATAAGATATATCCTAAGAAGCTTGGAATTGATCTGTTATCAGTCAGTGGACATAAGATTCATGGACCTAAGGGAAGCGGATTCTTATTCATTAATGATAAGACAAGAATCAAGCCTATTATATACGGTGGCGGACAGCAGAAGGGCATGCGTTCAGGAACTGAAAATGTTCCTGCTATAGCAGGACTTGCAACTGCTGTAAAGCTTATATATAATAATGACTTTGAAAGCAAGATAGCACATTTGTATGAGTTAAAGGATTACTTCATAGATGAGCTTGAAAAGCTTCCTGATGTGCAGGTAAACAGCAAGAAGGGTACGGATTCGGCACCACAGATTGTAAGTGCAAGCTTTAAGGGAGTAAGGGCAGAAGTGCTTCTTCATTCACTTGAAGATAAAGAAATATATGTATCATCTGGTTCAGCATGCTCATCTAACAAGCCGGGACTGAGCAACACACTTGTTGCAATCGGACTTGATAAGGAACTGCTTGATTCAACACTACGATTCAGCTTTTGTTATGAGACAACTAAGGAAGAACTTGAATACACAATAGAAACACTTAAACAGCTGCTTCCAATGCTTAGGAAGTACACAAGACGATAATTGTGTGAAAATAGATTTTCACACACAAGATTTGTGCTTTGCACAAATCTTGATATGCAAAGGAAAGGCGGAAAACGATGTATAAAGCATTTTTGATAAAGTATGGAGAAATAGGAGTTAAGGGAAAGAACAGATTCATCTTTGAGGACGCCCTTGTAAGACAGATTAAGTTCTCACTTAAGGATGTTGAGGGAGAATTTGATGTAAGAAGAGCAGATGGAAGAATCTATGTTAATGCACTTTCGGACTATGATTATGATGAGGTGATTGATAGTCTTACAAGAGTATTTGGTATAGTTGGAATCTGTCCTGTAGTTCAGATTGAAGATAACGGATTTGATGACCTTGCTAATCAGGTTATCAATTATCTTGATAAGGCATATAAGAATAAGAATCTTACATTCAAGGTTAATGCAAGAAGAACAAGAAAGAATTATCCAATGAACTCAATGGAGATTAACATGGAGCTTGGTGGAAGAATTCTGGATGCATTCCCAGAGATGAAGGTTGACGTGCATAAGCCTGAGGTTCTTTTACAGGTAGAAATCAGAGGAGATGTTATTAACATTTACTCTATTGAGGTTCCGGGTCCTGGCGGAATGCCAATCGGAACAGCAGGAAAGGCGATGCTTTTATTATCAGGCGGTATTGACAGCCCTGTTGCAGGATATATGGTTGCCAAAAGAGGTGTACAGATTGAAGCAACATACTTCCATGCTCCTCCATATACAAGTGAAAGAGCAAAGCAGAAGGTAATTGACCTTGCAAAGATTGTATCTAAGTATTCAGGCCCTATTACACTTAATGTTGTTAATTTCACAGATATCCAGATGGCTATATATGAGAAATGTCCACATGATGAGCTTACAATCATTATGAGAAGATATATGATGAAGATTGCTGAAGATTTAGGAAAATCAAGCGGATGTCAGGGACTTGTTACAGGAGAGAGTATCGGACAGGTTGCAAGCCAGACAATGGCAAGTCTTTACTGTACTAACGAAGTGTGTACAATGCCTGTATTCAGACCGGTTATTGGTTTTGACAAGCAGGAAATTATTGATATATCAGAAAAGATTGGCTCATATGAGACATCAATACAGCCATTTGAGGACTGCTGTACAATATTCGTTGCAAAGCACCCTGTAACCAAGCCTAATCTTAATGTTATCAAGCAGCATGAGACTAACCTTGATGGAGTTATTGAGGAGCTTTACAAGACAGCAATTGAGACAACAGAAAAAATCGTAATTGAATAAAATAAAACCGCTTTATCTGCAACAGATAAAGCGGTTTATATGTTCTTACACATCATTACTCAACGATGTATGGCTTTAATACGGCAAGGATTGTATCAATATCATTGTCTGCATGAATGTTCAGGTCAATTGGCTTAGAAAGATCAAGACTGAATATACCCATTATAGACTTGGCATCAATTACATATCTGCCAGAAACAAGATCAAAGTCAACATCGAATTTAGTGATATCGTTGACAAAAGATTTTACTTTGTCGATTGAATTTAATGAAATCTTTACAGTTTTCATTAGAATACCTCCTTAAATGTTTTTCTATAAACTATAATATCTATTTGTTAAACCTATGTCAATAAAGAAATGTAACAAAAATTAACAGGAAATGAGGATTAAATTGAAAAAAGTTGCTATACACAGTCTGGGCTGTAAGGTTAATTCCTATGAGGCAGAATCAATGGAGATAATGCTTAGGGATGAGGGGTATGAGATAGTGCCTTTCAGTGAAGATGTTCAGGCTGATATATATATAATTAATACATGTTCAGTAACTAATATTGCTGACAGAAAATCAAGACAGATGCTGCATAAGGCAAAGAAGATGAATCCGGAGGCAGTTGTTGTTGCTGCTGGCTGTTATGTGCAGGCAGACCCTGACGGAGTTAAAAAGGATGAATGTGTTGATATCATTCTTGGCAATAATATGAAGATAAGTATTGTTGAAGCATTAAATGATTATTTTGGCGGTTCGGATAAAACAAGCTATCTTGTTGATATTAATGACAAGTATCAGGAGTATGAATCGCTTAAGATTAACCAGACAGGGGAACACACAAGAGCGTATATCAAGATTCAGGACGGATGCAACCAGTTCTGTTCTTACTGCATAATACCATACGTAAGAGGCAGGGTAAGAAGCCGTAAGCCTGAAGATATAGTAAATGAGGTTAAGACGCTTGCAGCTACAGGTGTTAAGGAGGTTGTTCTTACAGGAATTCATATATCATCTTATGGAACAGACCTTGAGAATATAAGTCTTATAGAACTTATAGAGGCAATCCATGAGATTGAAGGAATTAAGAGAATACGTTTAGGTTCGCTTGAACCAAGAATAATTACAGATGAATTTGCAAAAAGGATTGCCGGCTTAGAAAAGATATGTCCACATTTTCACTTATCATTACAGAGTGGATGCGACAAGACATTAAAGGCAATGAACAGAAAATATAATACAGAAGAGTATTATGAGGGCTGCGTAAAGTTAAGAGAAGTGTTTGATAATCCGGCAATAACTACTGATGTAATCGTGGGATTTCCGGGAGAGACAGAGGAAGATTTCCTTGAGACACGCAAGTTCCTTGAGAAAGTACATTTTTACGAAATGCATATATTCAAATATTCAAGAAGAAAGGGAACTGTTGCTGACAAGATGAAGGAGCAGGTAGCAGACACTGTTAAGTCAGAAAGAAGTGCAGTTCTGCTTGCGTTAGAGAAGGCACAGTCACTTGAATACAGAAAGATGTATATCGGAAAAAGGCTCGAAGTTCTTATAGAAGAATTGACAGAAATAGATGGCAGGTCATATTATACAGGATATACAAAGAACTATATAAGAGTGGCAATAGCCGCTGATGAGTTTAAGGATAATCCTGTTAATGATATATATGAATGTATGGCTGATAAGCTTATCTGTGACGGGATTACTATATTAGCGAGGTATAATTAATGTCAAGAAAGAATACTAAAGGAACAATATTAGCTATAGATATGGGCAATACTAATATAGTTATTGGCTGTGTTGATGATGATAAAGTAATATTTGAGGAAAGGCTGAGTACAGACCTTTCAAAGACAGAGCTGGAGTATGCCATCAGCTTTAAAAATGTTCTTGAAATCTATAATATAAAATCAGAGGATATTAATGGTGCAATTATATCGTCAGTTGTTCCACAGCTTGTTAATGTAATTAAAGCTGCTGTTGAAAAGGTTGTAGATATAGAGCCTCTTGTTGTAGGACCTGGAGTAAAGACGGGGCTTAACATTCTTATGGATCAGCCGAAGCAGGTGGGAAGTGACTTAATAGTTGATGCAGTTGCAGCGACACATGATTATGGCGCACCGGTTATTATAGTTGATATAGGCACTGCAACTACTATAAGCGCAGTTGATGAGAATGGTAATTATATAGGTGGTGCAATTCTTCCGGGAGCAGGTGTTTCAATGAATTCACTTTCATCAAGAACTGCGCAGCTTCCAAGAATCAGCTTTGATGCACCAAAAGGACCGGTTGGAAAGAATACGGTTGACTGTATGAAGAGCGGTCTTATATACGGACATGCAGGAAGTATAGACGGAATTATAGACAGAATAATAGATTGCTGCGGGTTTGGAAAGAACGGAAAGCCTGCTGCAAAGCTTGTGGCAACAGGGGGGCTTAGTAAGGTTATAATTCCATTCTGCAGAAACAGAATTGAGACAGACCCTGCACTTCTTATAAGAGGTTTGAAATACATTTATGATAAAAATGTCTAGAAAGTGGCTGAATAGGCGGGAGGAGATAATATGCTTAAGGGAAAGACAGTTGTTCTTGGAGTAACAGGCAGTATAGCAGCATATAAGATTGCTAATCTTGCAAGTATGCTTGTAAAGAAGCATGCCAATGTGCATGTTATAATGACTGAGAATGCATGCAATTTTATTAATCCGATAACATTTGAGACACTTACAGGAAACAAGTGCTTAGTTGATACATTTGACAGAAACTTCCAGTTTAATGTTGAGCATGTCAGCCTTGCAAAGCTGGCTGATATATTCCTTGTAGCACCTGCTTCGGCAGATGTAATAGGAAAGATTGCAAATGGGATAGCAGACGATATGCTGACTACAACAATTATGGCATGCAAATGTCCAAAGCTTATATCACCTGCGATGAACACTAATATGTTCACTAATCCTATAGTACAGGATAATCTTAAGAAATTAGAGCATTATGGATATGAAATTATCCAGCCTGACAGCGGTTATCTTGCATGTGGAGATACAGGTGCGGGAAAGATGCCATCGGAGCAGGTTCTTCTTAATTACATCTTAAGGACAATAGCTAAAGATAAAGATATGGCCGGAATTAAGCTTACAGTTACTGCAGGACCTACAAGAGAGAAGTTAGACCCTGTAAGATTCTTATCTAATAATTCCACTGGAAAAATGGGATATGCAATTGCTAAGATGGCAATGCTTCGTGGAGCGGATGTAACACTTATATCAGGAAAAGTAAGCCTTGAGCCGGTGCCATTTGTTAAGATGGTGGATATTGTTTCAGCAGAGGATATGTATAATGCAGTAATTAAGAGTGCTAAAGACGCAGATATAATAATCAAGGCAGCAGCAGTTGCAGATTACAGACCGTCTGATGTAAGTGAAGAAAAGATTAAGAAAAAAGATGGTGATATGTCAATTCCTCTTGAGCGGACTAAAGACATAATAGGCACACTTGGAAGCAATAAAAGAGATGGATTGTTTCTGTGCGGATTCTCAATGGAAACAGAGCATATGCTTGACAATTCCAAGGTGAAGCTTACAAAGAAGAATCTTGATATGATAGTGGCTAATAATGTCAAAGTGGCAGGAGCCGGATTTGGAACAGATACCAATGTGGTTACTGTTATTACTAAAGACGCAGTCGAGGAGCTTCCTATGATGAGTAAGGAAGAGGTTGCTGACGCACTTCTTGACAGAATAATGAAAGCAAGACAATAATAAAAAATAAAAACAGGCTGCCGGTTAACTGGCAGCCTGTTTTGCTACATATCTTCGCCAAGTGCCTTGATTCTTCCGTAAGTACTTAAAAGATATAAGCCAGAAAGACCTACAAGTGCGTAGATTATACGGTCAACCATAACTGATCTGAATATAAAATGCACAAGATTAAAGTTGAGGAAACTGATAAGTCCCCAGTTAAGCGTTCCTACAATGGCAATTGTAAGAGCAATGTAGTCTATAGGTTTAGAATTCATAAAATGCCTCCTTAAAAATAGCGGATTTGGTTTTGAAATTAGTATGGAAAATGTAAGATAAATCATACTGGTAAAATATGGATTTTGTTGAGAAAAAGTGTAAACTTGACGACTTTAAACCTTGTATCATACTGTCTAAAATGCTACAATTACAGTGTTTGTGAATCAGCACAGATAAAGTGCGGAAATAATGAGGTTTATCATGGCGGGAAAGAAAGTAGTCAGATACAGAAGAAAGCCGAAAGCAGCAGCAATTATATTTGGAATAGTGCTGGTATATATTGTGTGCTTTATAGTTATATATGTTTCAAAAGCAAAGGTACAGACATATGAAGTTGAAGTGGGATCATTAATGAATAATGCTTCATTTACAGCGGTTGCCTTAAGACAGGAAGAAGTCTATAATTCTTCATATTCTGGTGATATTAACTATTATCAGCGAGAGGGAACAAGAGTTATGACCGGTGATACAGTGTATACGGTTGACGAGACAGGAAGAGTTTCAGATATACTTGCACAGTATACATCAGGAGATGGCAATGCACTTTCAGATGAGAATCTTACAGTCATTAAGAATACACTTACTAATTACAAGACTGAGTATGCAGACAGTGGATTCAGTGCAGTTTATGATCTCAAGTCAGATCTTAATGCAACTGTACTACAGTCTATTAATGAGAATATTATGGCCAATCTTGATTCAATTGTAGCAAGCACAGGAAGTCAGGACCTTTTTAAGACTGCAAAGTCAGATAAACCGGGTATAGTTGTTTATTCGGTTGATGGTTATGAAGGAGTTACCGAGGAAACAATTGGCAGTGTTGACTTTAAGAAAAAATCATATGATAAGCAGAGTCTTAAGTCAGAAAAGCTTATTACAGCCTCAGATCCTGCATATAAGCTTATTACAAGTGAGAACTGGACACTGATGTTTCCAATTACACAGTCAGATATAGATAAGTATTCTCTTTCATCTAAGGATACATTATCAATTAAGTTTACCAAGGATAATATTTCAGGCACATTTCCATTCAAGATAGTTAATGATGGTAAGAACTCATATGGTGAGATAACATTATCAAAATATATGATAAGATATGCTACAGAGAGATTCCTTGATATTGAGATAATTGTGTCAGGAAAGTCAGGAATCAAGGTTCCGGTATCGGCGGTAACCGAGAACGAATTCTATAAGATACCTAAAGAATACCTCATAACTAATGGTGAAAAGGGTGATTATGGATTCCTTGTAGAACAGAGCGATTCAGATGGTAAGCTGAATCAGGTATTTAAGGCTGTTGATATATATAAGTCAAATGATGAGGCTGTGTATATTAAGAAGACAGAACTGGCAGCCGGCACTGGAATAATCAGGATGGATTCAAGTGACAGGTTCGTTGTAGGACCGGTTGAAAAGCTTAGAGGTGTGTATTGTGTTAATACAGGATATACAGTATTTAAGCTTGTAGAAGTAATAGATGGCAATAATGAATACTACATATTAAAACAGTCGCTTAGTCATGGTGTGTCAATATATGACAGAATAATTCTAGATGCAGACAAGTATTCAGAGAATGAGATGATATATTAAATGTTTATGCATATCAGATTAATGACATTCAGGAGGCATTATGTTAAAGGATAATCTTATTGAAGTAGAAGAGCATATTAAGAAAGCATGTGAGAAATCAGGAAGAAATCCAGAAGATGTGTGTCTTGTTGCAGTAAGCAAGACTAAGCCAAAGGATATGCTTATGGAAGTATATGACTGTGGAATAAGACAGTTTGGAGAGAATTATGTTCAGGAGATGGTGGACAAGGCAGATACACTTCCTAAGGATATAACATGGCATATGATAGGACATCTGCAGAGAAACAAGGTAAAATATGTTGTAGGACGAGCTGCATTAATTCATTCAGTTGATTCAGAAAGACTTGCCGTTGCAATAAGTGATGAAGCAGTAAAGAAAGGCCTTATACAGGATATTCTTATTGAAGTTAATGTTGCAGGAGAAGAGAACAAGTTCGGTGTAACATGTGAAGAAGCGGAAGAATTTGTGAAGAAAATAGGAGTGCTTCCGGGAATTAAGATAAGAGGATTCATGACAAGTGCACCATTTGTTGAAAATCCTGAAGATAACAGGAAGTATTTTAGAGAATTAAAGCAATTACTGGTTGACATCAATAACAAAAACATAGATAATGTATACATGAATGTTTTGTCCATGGGGATGACTAACGATTATACTGTTGCTGTAGAAGAAGGGGCAACTCATGTAAGGGTTGGAACAGCGATATTTGGAGCCAGGGACTATTCACATTAATATGTTTTGGGGATACTAAAGAAAGTCAGATTATTAGATATAGGAGAGTGTTTATAATGGGAATGTTAGACGGTTTAACTAATATGTTTAAGATGCATGACGATGATGATTTTGATGACGATTACGAAGATTATGATGATGATTTCGGTGATGACTATGATGATGAGAAACCATCAGCAAGAAAGAATCTTTTTGGAAAGAATACCAAGAAAGATACAGTAGCAGACGAAGATGTTTCATATACAGCAGAGAAGCCAAGATTTTCTTCCAAGTCTAAGGTTGTTCCTATGAAGACACAGTCTCCAAGAGGACTTGAAGTTGTTGTGATAAGACCAGAATCTATGGAAGATGCTAAGGAGATAACTGATACACTTCTTACAGGTAAGGCAGTTGTGCTTAACCTTGAAGGAATCCATGTTGAGATAGCACAGAGAATAATAGATTATTCTGCTGGTTCTACATATGCAATAAGGGGTAACCTTCAGAAGATAACTAATTATATTTTCCTGGTGACTCCACCTAATGTAGATATTTCGGGTGATATTCCTGAGATAGTAACAGGAGGAATTGATCTTTCATCATTTAACAAGAATGAAAACAGATTTTAATTGATCTTCACAGCCACCCACATATAATGGGTGGCTGTTTAATTATAAGGACAAGGGAGAATGTTATGAAGTGTATTAATGTAAAGTGCGAAGGAAAACCAGCATACGATATTGTGATTGAAAGTGGATTCGGGGGACTTTCAGAAGCCTTTAATAAGCTTGAAATAACAGGGAGAAAGTTATGTATTGTGACAGACAGCAATGTAGGTCCTTTATATGCAGAACAGGTAAAGAATGAACTTGAAAAAACAGGCAATGCAGTATATGTGTATACATTTGCAGCAGGAGAAGAGAATAAGACTCTTGACACAGTACAGGATGTATATGAATATCTTATAGAGAATCATTTTGACAGGAATGACTGCCTTGTAGCACTTGGCGGAGGGGTTGTTGGCGACCTTACCGGATTTTCTGCGGCAACATATCTTAGAGGAATTAAATTCATACAGGTTCCTACATCACTTCTTGCACAGGTTGACTCAAGTATTGGCGGCAAGACAGGCGTTGATTTCAGGGCATATAAGAATATGGTTGGAGCATTCCATCAGCCAAAGCTTGTATATATGAATATGTCAGTGCTTAAGTCACTCAGTAAGAGACTTTTTAATTCTGGATTTGGTGAGATTATTAAGCATGGTCTTATTAAAGACAAGGAATATTACAACTGGCTTAAGGACAATGCAGAAAGCATAAAGGCGCTGGATACAGATGCACTTGAGCATATGATATATGTGAGTTGTAACATCAAGAGAGAGGTTGTTGAGAATGATCCTAAGGAAAAGGGAGAAAGAGCACTGCTTAATTTCGGACATACATTAGGACATGCTATAGAGAAAGAGATGAATTTCTCGCTTTATCATGGGGAATGTGTTGTCCTTGGAATGATAGCTGCACTTAATATATGTGTGGAACTTGGAACAATTACTGGCGAAGAAAGAGATGATGCGCTTAATACATTTGCATCATATGAATTCCCTGACCATGTAACAGGAATTAAGATAGATGATGTTATTGCTGTATCCAAGAATGACAAGAAGATGGATGCCGGAAAGGTTAAGTTCATTCTTCTAAAGTCAGTTGGAGATGCTTATATTGACAGAGATATAACTGATGACCAGATGAGAAGAGCACTTGAAGGTGTTATAAGATAAATGATTAATAACGGAGGCTGAAAGTGAATAATAAAAAGAAAATATTCAATTTGTTATTTTATATTATAGGAATTGTTGTTCTGACTGAATTAGACCAGATTACCAAAGCACTTGCAGAAGCGAGGCTTTTGGGAAAACCGGATTTTAAGATAATAGGCGATGCTTTTGTTTTTTCTTATCTTAGAAATTCAGGTGCAGCATGGGGCATGTTAAGCGGTAAGATTAATCTGTTTCTTGTGTTTACAGTTATAGTTATGCTTATAGTAACTTATGTAATTATTAATCTTCCTGCAACAAGAAAGTATACGCCACTTCTTATAACATGTACATTACTTGTATCTGGTGCAGTAGGAAACTTTATTGACAGGGTAAGATTCGGATATGTAAGGGATTTTATATATTTCAAGCTTATTAATTTTCCGGTATTCAATGTGGCAGACTGCTATGTTACTGTTTCAGTTGCATTGCTTATTATTCTTATTCTTTTTGTCTATAAAGAAGACGATTTCGGATTCTTAAAGTTATCGAAGAAGGGTGATAATAATGAGTGATTCAGTGCAGAATTTAATTGCTGAACCAGAGGATAAGGGGACAAGAATAGATAAATATCTGTCGCAGGAGTTAGAAGATGTGTCAAGGTCACGCATACAGAAGCTGTTAGATGATGGAGATATTACGGTTGATGACAAATGTGTCAAGTCCAACTATAAGCTTAATGGAACGGAACATATCACAATAACAATTCCTGAACTTATTGTGCCACAGATACTCCCGGAAAACATACCTCTGAATATAATATATGAAGATGATGATGTGATACTGATAGATAAACCGAAGGGAATGGTTGTACATCCGGCTGCAGGACATTATACAGGAACAGTTGTCAATGCACTTATGTATCATTGCAGGGATAATCTGTCAGGAATTAATGGCGTTATGCGTCCTGGAATAGTACACAGAATAGATATGAATACCACAGGTGTTATTGTTGCATGTAAGAATGATAAGGCACATAATGATATTGCTGCACAGCTTGCTGTCCATTCAATAACAAGAAAGTATTATTGCATTGTCCATAACCGCTTTAAAGAGGAAGAGGGCACAGTGGATGCACCTATAGGGCGTAATCCAAAGGACCGCAAGATGATGGCAGTTGACAGAAAGAATGGAAAACGTGCTGTCACACATTACCGTGTACTTGAGAATTTTGACAAATACAGTTTTATAGAATGTCAGTTAGAGACAGGCAGAACTCATCAGATAAGAGTACATATGGCAAGTATAGGACATCCGATACTTGGAGATGATGTGTATTGTCATGCCAGGAGTGGATATAAGCTGCAGGGACAGACACTACATGCGGGTGTTCTTGGATTTATACACCCGTCAACAGGTGAATATATGGAGTTTATAGCACCATTGCCCGAATATTTTGAGAAGCTGCTTAAGGATTTAAGAAATGGAGGTAGCAATTGAGACGCAGGGAATTTATAGATATGATATTGAACAGTATTTCAGATACATTTGATATATACCATAATTACTGGTTTGAAGGTAGAAAGTTTGTTATATATGCTTACAGCTATAATAAGAAAGACAGATTTTCTACAACAGATGATGCCAAGTTATGGGACTCAAAATGCTATGAGCATCTGTTTTTCATTAATTGTGATACGCTTGGCATGAAAGAGCTTGATGATTTATATGATTTTGCTGTCAATAAGATTGAACCGCATTTTGTAAGAGGTGACGGAAAGCTGCCGGCTAAGAATCATATGTATACACATATATCATTTATAATAATCACAAGAAACCAGGTGCTTCCTGATGTTGAGAAGGCACTTAAATCTAAGAATTATAGTAAGAATTATATGTTTGGTGCAAGAGGTTTTTCTAATATCAGACTGGCTTGTGTTACCCCGAGTAGATACAGTGTGATATCTAATAAGGCTGGAACTAAGATAGCAGAATTTCTTACAGAGATACTCTTGCATATAGACCATTATGAAGAATAAATAATAATTATTAAAGATTAATTTAATTATGCTTAATATGTAGATTTTACCACAGAAATAATGTATAATATATCTAAAGTATTTCGTATACAATTGAAACCAGGAGGTAGGAACTATGGATGAGAGAACAGTTATTACTATCGGACGAGAATTTGGAAGCGGTGGACATGAGATAGGCATGAAACTGGCAGAGAAGCTGGGGATAAAGTGCTACGACAAGGAACTGCTTGAACTTGCAGCTAAGGAGAGTGGACTTTGTGAAGAACTTTTCGCATCTCAGGACGAGAAGCCTACTAACAGTTTCCTTTATTCTCTTGTAATGGATACATATTCACTGGGATATACTAATTCATATGTGGATATGCCTATTAATCACAAGGTTTTCCTTGCACAGTTTGATGCTATCAAGAAACTTGCAGAGAGAGAATCATGTGTTATTGTAGGAAGATGTGCTGATTATGCATTGGAAGATAATCCATATGCAGTAAGTGTATTTATCAAGGCAAGTCTTGATGAGAGAGTACAGAGAATTAAGAGAATCTATGAACTTAATGATTCTAAGGCTGCAGATCTTATCCAGAAGACGGATAAGAGAAGAGCAAGCTATTACAATTACTACTCAAGCAAGAAGTGGGGAGAAGCTAAGAGCTACAATCTCTGTATAGACAGTGGACTTGTAGGAATAGATGGTGCAATTGATATGATACTTAAGTTTATTGAATTAAAAGAGAAGAACATGGGCAAAGATATTTAATTCACTTTTAATATATACACGGTTGGTAAGTTATGGATTTTAATGGCTATAAGAGAACGAAGAAGTTTGATATTAAGAGATGGTTTAAGGGAACTAATTCAATCGTATACCTTGTTATACTTGTTGTAATGGTTCTAGGACTGTTGTTTGTGTTAAGAACTGTTATCAGTATGCATAACAGCAATAAGAATGCTGATAATGTATCACAGGAAGAGACCACTGGTGAAACTGATTCATCAGAGACGGATACACAGACACAGACAATTGCAAAGAACCAGTCGTATTATATCAGAATAAGCATAGCGAAGCATACGCTGATTGTTTATCAGCTTGATGACAATAAAGAATTCTCTATTCCTGTTAAGGCTTTTAAAGTGGCTCTAGGACCTAAAGTTGCTCCTGCCAAGACGGCTATATCAGAGAAATCTTTATGGCGTAAGATTACAGATATATATTATGTCAGATACTCTTCAAGACTTGATAATGCTGAGTATCTAAGTACCGCAACATATTACAGCCAGAGTGATAACAATCTTAATCCAAAGTCATACAATGCTATTGGACAGAATGTATCAGACGGTTCTATTCTTATGACATGTGCCAATGCCAAGTGGATATATGAGAATTGTGGTGCGAAGACAACTGTTGAGATAGTTGAGGATTTTGATATAAGTTCTGATATTAAGGTTGAAGATATAAACAGAATAGCTGATATTGCATATAGAGACCCGACAGATAATGTGAATGGCAGCAGTAATATACAGAATAATAATGTTTCACAATACAATCAGACACAGGCTGAAACAGAAGCTGTCACGAATGATGACAGACCTCAGGAGACTGAGGCACAGACACAGAAGAATGATCCTCGAGAGACACAGACGACAACTGTCAGTCAGCAGGAGACTACTGCCCAGTCATCAGAGGCACAGAAGCCGTATGACAAGACCGTGTCAGAGTAATTTAACAACACATTTATAATAACAATTAATCCCTTTTCGCTTTTTATAAAGCCGAATGTATGCTATAATAGGTACATTCGTGTATTTATGAAAGGAAAAGGGATTATTTTATGTCAAACATTATTATTTTAGCAGCAATTATACTTTACCTGGGAATGGTAGTGTGGATAGGTGTAATCTGTTCTAAGAAGAACAGTGATGTAGGAGACTTCTATCTTGGTGGAAGAAAGTTAGGACCTGTTGTTACTGCAATGAGTGCAGAAGCGTCAGACATGAGCAGTTACCTGCTTATGGGTGTTCCGGGACTGGCATACCTTACAGGTCTTGCTGACGCAACATGGACAGCAATTGGTCTTGCACTTGGTACTTACCTTAACTGGCTTATTGTTGCCAAGAAGATAAGATTATATTCACATGGTTATCAGGCAATAACACTTCCTGATTATTTCTCTAAGAGATTCGGGGATGACAAGCATGTAATTACATTAATATCTGCAGCACTTATTGTAATATTCTTTATACCATATACAGCATCAGGCTTTGCTGCCTGCGGAAAGCTGTTTAACAGCCTTTTAGGTTTTGATTATCATGCAGCAATGATTGTCAGTGCTGTTGTTATCGTACTTTACTGTACTATGGGAGGATTCCTTGCAGCAAGCACATCTGACCTTGTGCAGAGTATTATTATGACATTCGCACTTGCTGTAGTAGTTATATTTGGAATTGTACAGGCAGGAGGAATGGGAGTTGTACTTGATAATGCCAAGGCACTTCCAGGATATCTTGATATGTTCCATACACATATTGCAGAGACTAATACATCAGGTGATTATGGATTCTTTAAGATTGTTTCAACACTTGCATGGGGACTCGGATATTTCGGAATGCCACATATCCTTTTAAGATTCATGGCTATTGAAGATGAGAACAAGTTAAAGATTTCAAGAAGAATTGCTACTGTATGGGTATTCATATCACTTATTGTTGCAACAGGTATCGGTGTAATCGGTCTTACACTTTCTAAATCTGGTATTATTGATACTTTAACAGGAAGCGAATCAGAGACAATTATTGTTAAGATATCACATTATCTTTCAACATTTAACCCTGTAGCAGCATTTATAGCAGGAATTATCCTTGCAGGTATTCTTGCAGCTACCATGTCAACAGCAGATTCACAGCTTCTTGCAGCTTCATCTGCTATATCACAGAACCTTGCGGTTGAGGTGTTACATATTAATATGTCTAAGAAGACATCGATGCTTGTTGCAAGACTTACAGTTGTTGTTATATCAGTTATATCAATATTCTTTGCACTTGATCCAACAAGCTCAGTATTTAAGATTGTTTCATTTGCATGGGCAGGTTTTGGTGCGGCATTCGGTCCTGTGGTTCTCTGCTCACTTTTCTGGAAGAGAGCTAATAAGTACGGAATTGTATCAGGAATGATTGCAGGTGGAGCAATGATATTCATATGGAAATTCGGTATTGCCAAGCTTGGAGGAATATTTGCTGTATATGAACTGTTGCCAGCATTTATCTTCGCAACATTAGTTATTATTGTTGTAAGTCTTGCAACAGGAAAGCCATCTAAGGAAGTTATGGACAAGTTTGAAGAAGTTAAGAATATGAGCAAATAACTATAGAGAAGGTGCTTTATATATGGGATATACAATCGCAATATGTGATGATGATAAGAATATGGCAGACAAGCTGACAGTTTCATTGAAGAATGAGTTCATGAAAGCAGGCAGGAATGATGTAATCATAGATTACTATGACACAGGCGTGCAGTTACTGGAAGCTCTAAAGAATAAAATGTATAAAGCAGTACTCCTGGACATCAACATGGAGCCTATGGATGGATTCTCGGTAGCAGAGGCTATTGGAAAATCAGGATACAGGACTAAGATTATATTCGTTACTTCGCATGAAGATGTTGTATATGATACATTTGATTATACTCCGTTCTATTTTATCAGAAAGTCAAGATATGAGACTTATGTACAGAGAGTCGTTAAGAAGCTAATCGCCATTGATGGTTATGAAAAGACGATTGTTCTTGATGATAAAGATGGAATTATCAATATTAATTCAGGTGATATAACATATGTTCAAAGTGAGGACCATTATCTTACAGTACATACGGCTGATGGGAATTCCTATGTAATCAGGAAGAATATGATGGAATTCGGACAGGATATAACAGGTACGGATATAATAAGGGCTCATAAAAAATATATGATTAATTACAGGTATATTTCAAGAATCAACCAGAGTACTAATGAGGTTATTATGAAAGCTGGAGAAACTCTTAAACTTGGAAGAAGTTATAAAGATACATTTATGAAGGGATATATGCAGTACAGGCACAACAGACAGACATATGAATGATATATTGTTAAATATTGTTAATATCAGAATGGCAATAATGATATGTATAGGAGTAATACTTGTAAGAGAGATATATCTGGTACTGAACGGCTATATTGCTAAAGCAGCGTATGTGGTATCGGCACTGGTTGTCATTGCTATAGCAGCTATTACTTATGGCGTGATATATATTGTAAATGTTAATCTTATTATATATAAAACGGGAATGTATGAGTTCACTGTTATAGTTATATATATGACATTGATTGCACTTGTGAATACATTTAAAACAATCAGACATGGCAGTTTTACGAAGATAGATATAATTAATATAGCAGCATATGTTTTGGTATTATGTTTTAATATATATATGTTAATCAGATTAGGAATTTCTGATGGCGGCCATGATGTCATGCTGATTATGAACATTATAGTGTTAAGTCTGGTGCTTGCAATTATATTCTATAGAACGCTTGTAAGGCTCTATCAGGAGAATTACAAGGGACAAGAGGCAGAACATTTAAGAAATGTAATAGAGTCAGGTGAGGATTATCTTAAAAATGTTCAGGCAATGGATAAGCAGGTAAGAACTGTAAGGCATGATATGAATAATCAGCTTCAGGTTATATATGGTCTGCTTTCACAGGAAAGATATGAGGAAGCTAAGGATTTTCTTAAGCAGTACAGTATAAGTCTTGAGAAAACCAAGGAATATATTCATACAGATAATCCGATATTCAATACGGTTATTAATAATAAGATTGAATATGCCAAGAGTGAAGATATAATAATAACGACAGGTCTTCATAAGACATTAAAGCCTATGCATGGCAACGACCTGTACACAATTATGGGAAATGTGTTAGACAACGCAATAGAGGCTGAACTTAAAGAAGAACCGTGTAACAGGGAAATAGAAATCCGTTCTGTATGGAATGGCAATGATATGATTATAACTGTAGAGAATTATATATCGAAGTCAGTATTAAATGATAATAAAGAGCTTCATACAAGTAAGCAGGACAAGAAATCACATGGTCTTGGAACTCAGATTATTAAGAAGCTTGTAAAGAAGAATAATGGAACATGTGATTATCATGAAGAAGGTAATATGTTCTGTTGTGAAATAAGATGGTGATAGAGCCGGAACAGTTGGATTAATCCTTCTGTTCCGGTTTTTGCAACTATACTTATAGTCACCATGGTAGTTCACGACAAAGTTGCTGTCGTTCACGACATTGATGTTGAAAAGGGGAAGCATGAGCGATACTATAATTATAGAGAACATGTACAGGGAGAATTAGTATGAAGATATATAAAACAATACCATGTTTTTTCCTTATGGCTGCGTTGTGCGGATGCACAACGCAGTCCATAGAGGACGCTAAAGCAATAGAAGAGACAAAATCATATGCATACAGATATGAGTATGAAACTGATTCAGCAGGGGAGGCAGTAACTAAGATATACAATGAAAAGCCAACCTATGATGAGAATGAGCAGGTAGAAGAGTATCAACAGGGACCATTGAGCAATAAAACAAGCATGATGAAGTTCATAAAGATGAATGAAACATTTGAATATTATGATTGTGAGTTTACGGTAAAAGAAGCGGTGGCTACACGAAATTATAATTATGCGAAAGAAATTATTGATGATAAATATATAGATGAAGTTATGAAATATTTTAAGAAACAGATTGCGTATGATGTCGATGGTAATTTAAAGGAAGATGACAATCGCACAGTGTGGATTAAGATACATATGAAATATAATGGAAATACTTCAAAAAATGTTAATATGTGTTCAGGTTTTGTTGTTAAGAAAGATGATGGAAAATTATATCCTTTTGGAGTGCAGTTATTTGTAGACAGAGAGGAACGTTTTACGAGCAGCAAAGATAATTCTATAGCATACTGTATGGACATTAATCCAGAAGATGAGTATGATATGTGGATTGGATTTGAAGCTCCTGTTGTGAATAGCTGGACGTATTATCTTGAAGGTTCATTTGGATATATATTCCAGCCTACCGGTTATACTGGATATCTTATAGAACTGGACATAGAAGATAGGGGATAATTATGCATGAATTAAATATTTTATTAAAGATAGAATTTAGAAGAGCATTTAAGAATAAATTGTTTGCCGCAAGTATTGTTATAGGTCTGGCATTGGCAGCAGGTGCATTTATCCAGACTGTTGTACCTCATATAGATGTACTTGGGGGATATGATGGAAGCGTGGCAAGTTATCCTCATTCAGTATTCACTTCATGGATGGGAATCGGAATAGGGTATGATATATGGGCGACTGTTTATTTATATGTATGTATATTACTTGCAGCATTGCCATATTGCTCAACATTTGTAAAAGATAATAACAGTCAGTATATATTGCAGTATTACAGCAGAATATCAAAGAACAGATTACATATTGCAAAGTTCATAACAACTTTCGTAGTTGGAGGATTGATTGTCGTAATTCCATTACTTGTTAACCTGATAGCAACAATGATGTTTGTTCCTGCGTTAAAGCCAATTGAAAATGGTCTTTTTATGGGAAACGGTTCTTCTTTTATGAATGTATTATTTGTGAAACATACGTTCATATATACGTTTATATATATTGTGCAATTCTTTATATATGGAGGAGCATTTTGTGTAATTGCCCTTGCTTCGTCATATATATTTAATAATTCTTTTCTGGTGATGCTTATGCCATTCGTTACATTTTATGGTTTGGGTGTTGTTTCCAATATGTTAAGGAATATGTTTGGAATGGACAGCTTTAATCCGATGAGATTACTGGCTTCTAATATGTTATCTGATAAGCAGCTTGCTGCATATATATTAGAACCAATAATTATAACTGTTATAAGCGGTATCATATTTTTTGTGAAAGGAGCAGATAATGAAGCATTGTAAATTAATAGTTTTATGTATAAGCTCTATTGCAATAGTAATATGTGCGGTGATGATTATAAGAATAAATGTGCTGTATCCTAATGCAGAGGTTATAAGTTATACCAAAGATAATCCGGTTGATATTAATGGTCTGGAAGTTAAGCCAATAGATTACTCGGTATATACATTAGATGAATTTTCGGAGATATCTTCGGAGTATGACAGGTATCTTAAAAGAGAGAATAAAGATAAGAAGCGGGTTGTTGTATTTACATTATCAGTAAGAAATACAACTGATGACATTATTAGTTATAGTCCATCTTTTGTCATGGTAATTGAAGAACTGTGTGCAAGTAATGGTGCATTTCCAATAATTAATAATGACAATCCATCACAGCAGAGTATTAATGTTTTGCCGGGTGAAGAAAGACAGCTGGTATTAAAAAGCATGCTTTCAACATCAATGCTTAAATACGAAAATTTTGATAAGATTGAATCATCAACAATGACGCTTGTATATTCGTTCTATCCATATAGAAGAAAGCTTGTATTTGATAAGAGGTGAATTTATGGGAAACAGAACGTGGAAAAAGCTGTGTTTTGCACTGATATATTTGATACCGGTTATTATATTCATTAGTACGCTTTCTAAAATGTATAAAGTGTTCTGGAATGTGAACGCATGCATGTCAGATTATTATCTTGCCGTATTTGATTGGAAGACGATTTCTTTCATGGGATTATTCGAGATGATATATGTATCTTTTGTATCTATTGTAATTATTAAAAGAAATATGACTTCGAATAGAATTGTTCTTTACCAGTTAATGGGAAAAATGTGGAGAGACTGCATTAAAAGAGGCATATTAATAACTTTGCTTATTCCAGTGGTTAATTGTCTGATTATAATGCTGACAGGGTTAAGAGAAGGGGCAGTTTTTGGATGCAACTGGAATATTACAGGAAGTTTAGCTAAAACATGGATACCTTATCATGAACTGGCATATGAGAATACATTTGCGGTAATAGTCCTCATGTTATTACTGGATATCTTAAGACTTCAGATTGTTTATGTGCTTTTATGTCTGCTTTACTGGATTACAAGATCGGCTGTGTGGAGTTTTATCATAATATATTTTAATGTATTATTTTTAAGTATAGGTAAAACAGGGCTGTTTGACAGATTTGTGATGTATCAGACGGACATGTACATATATGGAATATCTGTATTTAACAATATAGTACTGCCTGTTATTATCTGGGCGGTGTGTGTAGCAGTAAGTTATCTGACATTCAGGTTTTATAGAAAGGACATGCTTAAGAACTAATGAGATGTTTTATTAATGTATTTAAGGCAGACCTGAAAAGGTTTTGGAATATTGCATGGAAATTATACATAGCATTTGCAGTGTATTCTTTAATGCAGGCTTTAATATTCTTTGCTAATATGAACAAATCAATCAATAAGGGGAGGATAGCAGCAGTGTCGTTAGGCGACAGCCTTATGGATTTCTTTAAAGGAGCTAAAGAGTTCTATCCCGAAAGAAATCTGGCGATGGATATTCCGGTGCTTGAGATATTTGTCCTTTTATTTCTGCTTTTTATTGTTGCGTATTATATTAATTCGGACAGGAGTGCGTTAAGCAGGAGCATAATGATTGCCTCGCGTTCACCAGTGTACTGGTGGGTCAGTAAATATATTATCGCAGTATTAGCTGCACTTGTATATATGGTTCTGATAATTGTAACATTTGCAGTCAGTGGTTTTTCAGTTCTAGGAAATAAGTTCAGTCTGAGGATGCATTTTACCGCCAGAGAGAACATAAAACTCATACTTGGAAGTGAAGATATAAGCTGCCAGACCAATGTTGTTTTACTTATGGTTCTGTGTACGCTTAGCTTAATTACTGCATGTATTATAATTCTGCTGGTTTCATATGTGTTTAACTCTATATTTGGATTTATTATTAATCTATTGTTATTCATATTCAGCATATGTTATATGAAGTGGTTTGGTTTCTATAATTATATGATGATGTACAGAATCCCGCATGTTTATGACAGATGGTATCTTGGAGCGTTATTAATGCTGGGGATAGATGTGGGGATTATGGCAGCTGGAATTATATATTCAAGAAAAAGAGATTTTCTGTAGGAGGAGTAAGTATGTATATTGAATTGAAAAATGTATCTAAGAAAATTAAAGGCATTGATATTCTTGATGATGTCAGCCTTAGAATGGAATCTGGAAAGATATATGGTTTCAGGGGAAAGAATGGAAGTGGTAAGACAATGCTTATGCGCGCGATTGCCGGTCTGATTAAGGTCACGGGAACGGTTGATATTAATGGGAAGATATTAGGAAAAGATGAAATGTTTCCGCCAAGCATAGGTATTCTTATAGAGAATCCTTCATTTATCAGTAATTATACAGGATTTGAGAATTTAAAGACGCTGGCTTCTATCAGAGAACGGATTGATGACGATAAGATAAGGCAGACACTTACTGAGGTTGGGCTTGAACCGGATGATAAGAGAACATTTAAAAAGTATTCATTAGGTATGAAACAAAGACTCGGTATAGCCGCTGCAATAATGGAAGATCCTGATATTATAATTCTTGATGAACCGATTAATGCGCTTGATGATTCAGGAACTGAGCAGGTAAGGCAGATTCTTTTAAAGCACAAGCAGATAGGTGCGTTAATTATTATTGCCTGCCATGATGCTGATGAACTGGAATTCTTATCAGACGAGATTATAGAGATAGTAGAGGGCAGAATACAGCCAAAGAAAGAGAAAAAATAAGAAAAAAAGTTCCTGCAGCAGATATTTAAAAATATCAGACTGCAGGAACTTTTTCTTAATCTTCGTCGTTAATATCTTTCTGTGCAACAGCAGCGGCTACAACTGATATGATAACCACAGCAGCAATAATAGCAACTGCAACACCTATAATTGGTCCGATGAATAACATAAAACTCATAATATTACACCTCTTCGAACATATTTATTATATCCATTATATATCGGAATTATAATATGTACAAGCAATTAAGCATCTTTTTTAGATTCTTTTTCTTCTTTAGCAAGGTTTTTATTAGCAGTTGAAAGCATAAGCTTGATTCTGTTTAACTGATTAACCTCGGAAGCACCAGGATCATAATCTACAGCAATTATGTTAGCTTCAGGATATGCTGCACGAAGCTCTTTGATAACTCCCTTTCCTACAATATGGTTAGGCAGACATGCAAATGGCTGACAGCATACGATATTGCCTACACCATGATGGATAAGCTCAATCATTTCACCGGTAAGAAGCCAGCCTTCACCAGTCTGGTTGCCAAGTGATACGAAGTCTTTAGCGTAATTGGCTGTCTCACTAATCTTAGATGGAGCATCGAATCTCTTGCTTTCTGCAAGTGCCTTGGTTCCAGCCTTTCTGAAGGTTTCAAGTATCTTTATAAGTGTACTTGAAAGAATAGCACCCTTCTTAGGTGTCTTTAATAATTCATGCTTATATGTTGAATTCTGCATACAGTAGAGAAGGAATCCCATAAGGTCAGGCATAACAGCCTCAGCACCTTCTGCCTCAAGTAACTCAATAATGTGGTTGTTAGCAGCAGGCATGAACTTAACAAGAATTTCTCCAACAACACCAACTCTAGGCTTCTTGATATCCTTAAGCGGAATATTATCAAAATCCTTAACAATAGCACGGAGGTTCTTATTGAACTCTTTCATATGAACCTTATTTTTAGTAAGCTGTTCAATGCAGACCTTCTTCCATTTTTCATGAAGTGCATTAACTGAACCAGGAACTGCCTCGTAAGGTCTTGTACGGTACACAACATTCATGAATATATCACCATATTCAACAGCCATCATAGCTTTCTTAAGCATTGGTATGTCATAGCTGAAGCCCGGATTAGATTCAAGTCCCTGTGCACTCAGTGAGATTACAGGAACATCTGGAATACCAGCCTTTATAAGTGCTCTTCTGATGAATCCGATATAGTTGGAAGCACGGCATCCACCACCTGTCTGTGACATAATCACAGCAGTTCTTGAAAGGTCGTATTTGCCTGAAAGAAGGGCGTTCATAATCTGTCCGACTACCATAAGTGAAGGGTAGCATGCGTCGTTATTAACATATTTAAGACCTACATCTACTGATGACTTGTTGTCGTTCTCAAGGACTTCAATATTGTAGCCACATGAATTAAGGGCAGGACCTAATATGTCAAAATGTATTGGTGACATCTGAGGGCAGAGAATTGTGTAATTCTTTCTCATATCTTCAGTAAACTGTACTCTGTGGTAGGCAGATGACTGAATCTTTCTCTGGTAGTTCTTCTGTTCACGTACTCTTAAAGCAGCGATTAGTGAACGTACTCTGATTCTTGCAGCACCAAGGTTATTAACCTCATCAATCTTAAGTACTGTATATATCTTTCCAGACTTAGTAAGTATATCGTTGACAGCGTCAGTAGTAACGGCATCAAGACCGCATCCAAATGAATTGAGCTGGATAAGGTCGAGATTATCTACAGTCTTTACATAGTTAGCAGCAGCGTAAAGTCTTGAATGATACATCCACTGGTCAAGAATGATAAGAGGTCTTTCAACTGTTCCTAAATGTGCAACGCTGTCCTCTGTAAGTACTGCAAGTCCGTATGAATTAATAAGTTCAGGAATACCGTGGTTTACTTCAGGGTCAACATGGTAAGGACGGCCGGCAAGTACAATACCGCGCTTTCCGGTTTCGTTAAGGTAAGCAATTACTTCTTCACCTTTATTTCTGACATCCTGTCTGCAAGCCATCATTTCATCCCATCCGGCTTTGACAGCAGACTTAATCTCTGCGGCAGGAATGTATGATGAGAATTCCTCAACAAGTCTTTTGGATATCTTCTCCTCACTTTCAAATGACATGAAAGGATTTCTGAAATCTATATTCTCTGTTTTAAGTTCTTCTACATTATTCTTAATGTTCTCGGCATAAGAAGTAACGATAGGGCAGTTATAATGGTTGTTAGTGCCTTCATATTCGTTATGCTCATAAGGTACACATGGATAGAAGATAAATTTAACTCCCTGCTTAATAAGCCACATGATATGACCATGTGCAAGCTTTGCAGGATAACACTCTGACTCAGATGGAATTGATTCAATACCTAATTCGTAAAGCTTGTGGCTTGACTGAGGTGAGAGTACAACCCTGTATCCGAGTTTTGTGAAAAATGTATACCAGAACGGATAGTTTTCATACATATTAAGAACTCTTGGAATACCTACAGTACCTCTTACAGCCTTTTCTTCTGAAAGAGGCTCATAGTCAAAGAGTCTGTGGAACTTATAATCGAAAAGGTTAGGAAGCTTTTCTTTGTTCTTCTCTTTACCAAGTCCACGTTCACATCTGTTACCTGTGATAAACTGTCTGCCACCAGAGAATTTATTGATTGTAAGGTGACAACTGTTAGTACATCCCTTACATCTTGTAAGCTTTGTTTCATATGTAAGAGAGTTAATCTTATCTATAGAAAGCATAGATGACTCTGATATACCGTCATATCTTTCTCTTGCAATAAGGGCAGCGCCAAAAGCACCCATAATACCTGCGATATCAGGTCTGATTGCCTGAACGCCTGTAATCTTCTCAAAACTTCTAAGAACTGCGTCGTTGTAGAATGTACCACCCTGAACAACGATATGCTTACCTAAATCATCAGGGTCAGAAATCTTGATAACCTTGTATAAAGCATTTTTAATAACAGAATAAGCAAGTCCGGCAGAGATATCTGCAACTTCAGCGCCTTCCTTCTGAGCCTGCTTAACCTTGGAATTCATGAATACTGTACAACGTGTTCCCAAGTCAATAGGATGGTTCGCAAATAAAGCAGCCTTGGCAAAGTCCTGAACTGTGAAGTTGAGGGATTTTGCAAATGTTTCTATGAATGAACCACATCCTGATGAACATGCTTCGTTAAGCTGTACAGAATCTACAGTCTGGTTCTTAATCTTGATACATTTCATATCCTGTCCACCGATATCGATGATACAGTCTACTTCAGGGTCAAAGAATGCAGCAGCGTAAAAATGTGACACTGTCTCAACTTCTCCCTCATCTAACATAAGAGCCGACTTGATAAGTGCTTCGCCGTAACCTGTTGAACATGACTGTACAATCTTGGCTTCTGGTGGAAGCAGTGTATATATCTCTTTAATAGCTTTAATTGTTGTAGCAAGTGGTGAACCGTTATTGCTTGAGTAGAATGAGTAAAGAAGATTACCGTCTTCGTCAACTAAAGCAACCTTGGTTGTTGTTGAACCCGCATCGATTCCGAGATAGCAGTTGCCCTTGTAAGATGCGATATCAGCAGTCTTAACATGATGAGAGCTGTGACGCTTTGTGAATTCATCATATGCAAACTGGTTCTCAAAAAGAGGTTCCATACGTTCAACCTCGAACTCAAGCTTAATCTTTCCTTTGAGTCTTGCGATGATGTCTTCTACAGGAACACATACATCTTCACTGTAATTCATTGCTGAACCAACAGCAGCAAATAAGTGTGAATGGTCAGGAGCAATGATTTCATCCGGACCTAAGCTTAATGTACGGATAAATGCCTGTCTTAACTCTGATAAGAAATGAAGTGGTCCGCCTAAGAATGCAACATTACCACGGATTGGTTTACCACATGCAAGACCACTGATTGTCTGGTTTACAACAGCCTGGAATATAGATGCAGAAAGGTCTTCCTTAGTTGCACCTTCATTGATAAGAGGCTGGATATCAGTCTTGGCAAATACACCACATCTTGCGGCAATAGGGTATATTGACTTATAGTTCTTGGCGTATTCGTTAAGTCCCATTGCGTCTGTCTGTAACAGAGTTGCCATCTGGTCAATGAAAGAACCTGTACCGCCGGCACATATTCCGTTCATTCTCTGGTCAATACCGTTAGTAAAGTAGATAATCTTAGCATCCTCACCACCAAGCTCGATTGCAACATCACACTGTGGAGCATAATCCTGAAGGGCAGTAGACACGGCTACTACCTCCTGTGTGAATGGTACTTCTAAATGTTTGGCAAGAGTAAGTCCGCCTGAACCTGTGATAACAGGATATACTTCAAACTCGCCAAGCTCAGCCACTGCCTTTTCAAGAAGTGACTGGAGAGTTTCCTGGATATTCGCAAAATGCCTTTCATAATCAGAAAATAAAATATTATTATTATCATCTAAAACAGCGATTTTTACAGTTGTTGATCCAATATCAATACCTAATTTGAATTTATTCATAACCTAATACAGCTGCAGCTGTCCTCCTTAAAATAAATATACAAAAGTTACCCATTGCATAGTGACTTTGGTGAAAAAACGCAGAATATGTCATTTTCTATGCAACTCATGCATTATAGAGTAAAATGGAATAAATTTCAATATTAATAGGAAATAATAAAATAGCTTTAATTATTTATGGTGGATATTTTTATTAAAATTTAAGAACTTAAGAGTAAGTTTAATTGACATCATATTGTTTTGTTTATTATAATTTCTTGTATATCATTATGAATTATTAGTCTGTAACATGTGTAAGACTGAAAGGAACATTTTATGAACTGGTTTGCTAAATTTGAGAAAAAATTCTCTAAGTATGCGATTAAGAATCTTATGTTTTATATCATTGTACTTTATGCAATAGGATTTGTGATGAATACATTTTTTAATGGATTATATGACGCATATTTTTCACTTGATTTTGCTATGATTTTCAAAGGACAGGTATGGAGACTCATCACATTTATATTACAACCGCCTTCTAACAGCATAATATTTGTGGTATTTGTGCTGTATTTCTACTATCTGATTGGTTCGGTACTTGAAAGAATATGGGGCTCGTTCAGATTTAATGTATACTTCTTTACAGGAGTTATCCTTAATATACTTGCATCACTTATTATCTATATTATATGGGGATTAAGCTTTAAGTTAAGTACGAATTATATAAACCTTGCGTTGTTCATGGCATTCGCTATGGAGCAGCCGGATATGGAGGTTTTATTATTCTTCATTATCCCAATCAAGATTAAATGGATGGCAATACTTGATGCTGTAATATTCGGAATTACTATAGTATTCGGATATCTTGTGCCTTTTCTTCCAAGAAATGTATGGTACAGCCTGTATGCAGCAGGTTTCCTTGCACCATCAGCAATTATGTGTTATGCCAACGCAACGGCGGCGCTTGTGTCAATGCTGAATTTTATAATATTCTTCTTCCTGTACAAGAAAGGCCCGGCAAAGAGCAGTACACAGAGAAACTTCGACAAAGCAATGAGAACAGCAAAGAAAGCACAGCAGAATGCCAGAAAAGACTATTGGCAGCAGAATAGTGGCAACACTAGTGGCAACACTCAGGGCAATTGTGGTCAGCCGTTATATGGAGATAAGTCTAAGGATAGTCAGGCACAACACGCGAAGCGCGGAGTGCCGAAGCACAGATGTGCAGTATGCGGAAGGACAGAACTTGACGATGAAAACCTCACATTCAGATTCTGTTCAAAATGCGTCGGCAACTACGAATATTGTTCCGACCACTTATATACCCACATCCATGTAACTGAGGATAAACAGTAACCAGCCGGGGTAGAAGTGTAAGCAAAGATAAACAGGGATGGTGTCAGAATTGAATTTTCTGAGTTGTGTGGGAGTTAAAGCAAGTGTTTGCGAAGCGCAGTTCAAAAAATCGCGTTCAAGCGAAGCGCGTTGATTTTTTGAACAAAAAAGCGAAGCAAAAACTGGCTTTTACTCCCACTAAACGAAGAAATCTGAAATACTGACACCATCCCTGTTTATATTTGCGTATCCTTCCACCCCTAAAAAGCTTGTTAAATAAAAAACTTAGTTGATTTGACACGCAAATATGTTATTATATTGTAGGTATGTGTTTGAAAAGATTTTAATTATTTTGGAGGAAACAATGAAAAAGACTAAGATTATTTGCACAATGGGTCCTAATACTAACGACAGAAACCTTATTAAGGATCTTGCGTTAGCAGGAATGGATATTGCAAGATTTAATTTTTCTCATGGTGACCATGAGGAACAGGCAGGAAGATTTGCCTTAATTAAAAGTGTAAGAGAAGAACTTAATATCCCTATTGCAACTCTTCTTGATACTAAGGGACCTGAGATCAGAACAGGTGCTGTTAAGGATGACAAGAAGGTTACACTTGTTGAGGGACAGAAATATACATTAACAACAAGACAGGTGCCAGCAGATGATAAGATTAATATGGTAACTTATGCAGGTCTTCCAGAAGATGTTACTACAGGTAATATTATTCTTATCGATGATGGTCTTATCGAGCTTAAGGTTGATAAGGTTGAAGGTACAGAAATTGAATGTACAGTAATTAATGGTGGTGATCTTGGCTCTAAGAAGGGTGTTAATGTTCCTAATGTAAGCATCAGACTTCCAGGCATCACAGAGAAAGATAAGGAAGATATCATCTTTGGTGTTGAGCAGGGATTTGATTTTATCGCAGCTTCATTTGTAAGAAATGCAGCATGTATCGAGGAAATTAAGCACCTTCTCTGGGAGCATGGTTCAGATATCCCAGTTATTGCTAAGATTGAGAATGCCGAAGGTATTGCTAATATAGATGATATCATCAGAGTTGCTGATGGTATCATGGTGGCCCGTGGAGATATGGGCGTTGAGATTCCTGCTGAGGAAGTTCCACATGTTCAGAAGGAAATCATCAAGAAGTGTAATGCTAAGTATAAGCCAGTTATCACAGCTACACAGATGCTTGATTCTATGATCAGAAATCCAAGACCTACAAGAGCTGAGGTTACTGATGTTGCTAACGCTATCTACGACGGAACAGATGTTGTTATGCTTAGTGGTGAGACTGCTAATGGAAAGTACCCATTAGAGGCTGTTAAGATGATGGTTAAGATTGCAGAAAGAACAGAGCGGGAGATTAAAGGACATTCAGTAGAATATTCTAATCTTCACAGCAAGAGAAGCATTTCAAGCGCTGTATGTAATGCTGCAGTTCAGACAGCAGATAACCTTGGAGCTAAGGCTATTATCTGTCCTACAATTTCAGGATTTACAGCAAGACTTACATCTAAGTTAAAGCCAGAAGCTGAGATTATCGGATGCTCTCCATACGATAATGTTCTTAGAAAGATGCAGATTTACTGGGGTGTTAGACCTCTTAAGACAGCAACAGAAGCTTCTACAGATAAGATTATTGAGCATGCATTAGTAGTTTCTGAACATGCTGGTTTCGTAGAAGAAGGAGATACAGTAATTGTTTCTGCTGGTATCGCTACATCTTCTGATCCTTCATCTAAGAGAGGACTTACTAACACAATGAGAGTTGTTACAATCTAGTGTTAATTTGATACATTTGTTTCGGAATGAGGCTTGATTTTAATATTCTATTATGTTATAAGTAATACACAATTAATATTACAAAGCGTTGATGGAAACAAGTAGGTTATTACTGAACTTACAGAAAGCAGCCGGTTGATGAGAGGCGCAAGGGTAAGGGTAACTGAATACATTCCGGAGCGGCGAACTGAAAGCATATTTGTAAGTAGGGGCAGCCGGAGTAGCACACGTTATAGTGCATAAGTCCATGCTGGTGGACTTAATGAGGTGGCAGATGCGAGTCTGTCATGAATAAAGGTGGTAACACGTAAGGTCAGGCTTTCGTCCTTTTAAGAAGGGCGGAAGCCTTTTTTGTAAGCAATGAGCCATACAAGACAGAATGTGCTAGCACAGATTCTGTCTTATATGGCGAATGCAGATAATGAACAACGGAGCACGGAGTGCGGAAGTTGTGAATTATCAAGGCTCGGGAGCAGCAAAGCTGCGGAGAGACTTGGCTTACAAAGTTGCGCGAGCAGCAATAAGAAAAATGAAAAGAGAGGAAACAAAAATGACACTTTATGACGAATTGGTTGCAAGAGGTCTTATTGCACAGGTAACAGATGAAGCACTTATCAAAGACCTTATTAACAATGGAAAGGCTACATTTTACATTGGATTTGATCCAACAGCAGACAGCCTTCATGTAGGACACTTTATGGCACTCTGCCTTATGAAGAGACTCCAGATGGCAGGAAATAAGCCAATCGCACTTATTGGCGGTGGAACAGCTATGATTGGTGATCCATCAGGACGTACAGATATGAGAAAAATGCTTACACCAGAGCAGATTCAGCACAATGTTGACTGCTTCAAGAAGCAGATGGCAAGATTCATTGATTTCTCAGATGACAAGGCATTACTTGTTAATAATGCTGACTGGCTTCTTAATCTTAACTATGTAGAACTTTTAAGAGAAGTTGGAGCATGCTTCTCAGTTAATAACATGTTAAGAGCTGAATGCTACAAGCAGAGAATGGAAAAGGGATTAAGCTTCCTTGAGTTTAACTACATGATTATGCAGTCATACGATTTCTATATGTTATACCAGAAATACGGCTGTAATTTACAGTTTGGTGGTAATGACCAGTGGAGCAACATGTTAGGTGGAACAGAGCTTATCAGAAGAAAGCTTGATAAGGATGCTTCAGCTATGACAATCACACTTCTTCTTAACTCAGAGGGTAAGAAGATGGGTAAGACAGCTTCAGGTGCTGTATGGCTTGATCCGGATAAGACAAGTCCTTACGATTTCTACCAGTACTGGAGAAATGTTGATGATGCAGATGTTCTTAAATGCATCCGTATGCTCACATTCCTTCCACTTGAAGAGATTGACAAGATGGATAGCTGGGAAGGTGCTCAGCTTAACAAGGCTAAGGAGATTCTTGCTTATGAGCTTACAAAGCTTGTTCATGGTGAGGAAGAAGCTAAGAAAGCAGAAGCTACAGCAAAGGCAATCTTTACTGGTGGGGATGCAGCTAACATGCCTACAGCAAAGCTTGAAGCAGACAGCTTTACAGATGATGAAATTGATGCAATTAATCTTGTGTTTGGAGCAGGACTGGCAACAACTAAGTCAGAGGCCAGAAGAACTATCCAGCAGGGTGGTGTTTCTGTAGATGGAGAGAAGGTAGCAGATATAGCAGCTAAGTTCCCTAAGAGTATGTTCGAAGGAGACGGAGTAGTTGTTAAGAAGGGTAAGAAATCTTTCGTTAAAGTATCTGTTAATTAATTGTTTCCCTGAAAAGGAAGGATTATGAAAAAAGATGAGATTACAAGGGTGAGGCTTTTAAGCCTCGCCGTTCTTATGGCTTTGAGTCTGTTTATTCTTCTTGTTCCTGTAGGAAGTAATGAATTTGCTCAGATAATCAGTAAAATGAATAATAATGCACTCAACATTCCGGAAAGCCAGAATTCAGTATATAATCTGTATTATTATACAGGTTTTAATGTTGTTTATCAGTTGTTCTTTTCACTTACAATCCTTTTTACGGCAATGTCTGTGGCAGGAATCCTTTTAAGAATCGGTAATACAGGAATTGCTGCATTTGTATCTGCAATATTGAATTTATTGACAGGTATGCTGCTGTTGTTTGCAAGAATATGGGAGTCATCAGTATCCATGCATGCAATGATTGATTCAGTGTATCTTGACGGAGTAGTGAAAGAACAGATTGAGACAACCCAGTTACTTGATAAAGTTCCTGTTCTGTATATCCTTTTAATAGTTCTTGGAATTCTTGAATTATTAATGGTGAAAAGTTCTGGAATTATGCGCATAAAGATGTTCGCTAAGAATAAGAAAACAAATGCTGTAAATTACCTTGTTCCGGCGCTTATAATTTATGCGTGGGCTGGTTTTATAAGACAGGATATATTGTCTGTGATTATAAGAAATGGTGATTCACAAAGAATGACAATTAATGAATATCTTACGGCATATTATATTGGCAATAAAATATTCTTTAACTGGTCATGGATGATAATGCTTTTAATAGCAACCATTATTTGTATAATTATACAATCAGGTATTATCAAGGGATTAAGCGGCAGGGTAGGAATGTTGGCAGGTATCGGTATTACTGCACTTGTAACAATAATGCCATCTGTAATATATGCATTTAACCCGCCTGCACTGTTTGGATATCTTACGCTGGATATATCGTTATGTGATATGACTGATAACGCATTTTACATGTATCTTGTAACTTTCTGCGTGTGCATGACGGCTGCATACATACTGATATATCTTGTGATAAGCGGGCTTCTGGATATGAGAAAGCTGGCAGGTATATTTGTTATAAATGTTGTTATAAGTGTAATTCTTATGATTATTGTTTCGGGCAAATCTTCACTTGCAATCCAGTATATGCCTTGGATTGTGGCAGATTGTGCGTCAGTTATACTGGCAGTTGTAAGTATTGCATTAAAACCAGTGAATAAATAAAAATAATGGCTGAGTCAGATGAGGTGACACCTCATATTCTGATTCAGCCATTATTTTATAACTGTTTTATTTTGCTGATGTCCGTGTCTGCAATCATTGAGTAGTTAGTGTAGTACACAACGAATCCCGGTTTGGCACCGGCAGGTTTCTTAACTTCTTTCTTTAATACATAATCGACTTCAACTTTTTCCTGCTCACGGCCTTTAGAGTAATAGGCGGCAAGGCTTGCTGCTTCTTCAAATGTCCTGTCAGGAACTTCCTTTCCATCTGTTTTGAGAAGTACATGAGAACCTGGCATCTGCTTGGCATGAAACCACCAGTCATTACCGTTGCCTGTTTTGAATGTAAGTTCGTCATTCTGCATGTTATTCTTTCCAACATATATGTCAAATCCATCACTTGATACAAAATGCATCGGCTTGTTGGCTGTGATTTTGTGCTTTCCTTTAACAGTTCTTCTAATATATCCAGTTTCAATAAGCTCTTCCTTAATGTTAGCAAGATCAGCCTCTGTTACTGAAATCTCAATTGCATTGATAATAGATTCAAGGTAACTTATTTCTTCAGTAATCTCCTGAATAAGACGGATTCCGGCTTCATAGGTTCTTTTAAGCTTGTTATATCTTGCAAAATATTTGTTGGCATTCTCAATTGGTGTGAGAGTGTTATCAAGCGGAATCTTAATTGTAGTATTATCGTAGTAATTAAGTGCTTCATATTCCTTAGAACCTGCAGGAATACTGTAAGCGTAGGTTGTAAGAAGTTCGCCGTAGATACGGTATTTGTCCTTTTTCTCAGTGTCCTTTATCTGCTTTTCCTGAATGTCAAGCTTCTTGTATGCTCTTTCAAGATGTGTTGTTACAATTCTTCTTATATCAACAGACTTCTGGTGGATTCGTGTTGCAATCTCTTTCTGTCTGTAATAATCGATAATCAGTCTGCTTATCGAATCATATTCTGTGTGGTTGTCATACATAGAAAGCTTCACAGCGGCAAATTCTGCAGGCACACCGTTGTCAGTTACCATATCGGGGTGGTAGATACCATTTCTTACATCAGACATAAGTGCGTCAAATACGTTGTATAATGCATCTTTCATAGGCTCATCAAGGCAGTTGGCAGGGTGTCCGCCATCAACTCCGGCACGGTATGCAAGCTCTTCTGCTATACATGTGCTTATTCCTGTGTAGCTTGAAAGCAGCGCCTTGACAACAGGTACAGGCTTTGTAAATACTGTTTCGTCAAAATGCTTTCTGTCAGCTTCAAGCGGATTAATCTTGTCAGAAGTATTAGGAATGAAATAAGGTCTTCCAGGTAAAACTTCCCTGACTGAGCTTGTCTGTGCTGATATATGCTTGATACTGTCTAATATAGTATTATTGTCGTCACATAATATTATATTGCTGTGCTTGCCCATGAATTCTGCGATTATGTGCTTTCTGCACAGGTCACCGAGTTCGTTTAAATGTTCTGCCTCAATATCAATTACACGCTCAAATTTTGGCTGTGTTATAGATATTATTCTTCCGTTGTTCAAATGTTTTCTAAGAAGCATGCAGAAATTCGGTGCAGTAGCAGGGGATGGCTTGTTATCGTCTGTAAGATATGCAAGAGGAAGCGATGCATTTGCAGATAAAACAAGTCTGTACTGACCAGATTGTGTCTTTATTGTAAGCATTATTTCATCGGCTTCAGGCTGTGATATCTTGTAAAGTCTTCCGCCGTTAATTGTGTCGTTTAATTCATTAACAATACTGGATATTGTAATACCATCGAATGCCATAATGTCTCCTTTAATTAATATTCATTAATCTTATTGCATTATATTAACATACTTATTGCTGTAAGTCTTGTTATCTTTCACAAAAATTGGTATACTTTCCTAAGCATTATATGCGAATGGAAGGATAGAAACAATGATTAAAAGTATGACAGGCTTTGGCCGGAGTGAAATAGTTAAAGGTAACAGAAAGATTTCAGTTGAGATTAAGTCAGTTAATCACAGATATCTTGAGGCAGGTATCAAGATGCCTAAGAAGCTTAATGTATTCGAGAGCAGAATGAGAGACTTACTTAAGAAGTATGCAACAAGAGGCAAGATTGATATATTTATTAATTATGAGGATGATTCAGAAAGTCAGGTTAATCTTAAGTTCAATCAGAATATAGCTGATGAATATATGGCTATATTTAATAATATGTCCGAAAAATACAATCTTAAAAATGATATGACTGTTGGAGGTCTTGCCAGATTTCCAGAGGTTATCACAATGGATGAAGTGCAGGAAGACGAAGAGGAGTTGTGGCATTTTATAGAGGAAGCCATGAAGGCAGCCTTAGAGCAGTTCGTTAATACAAGAATTCTGGAAGGTGAGAATCTTAAGAAAGACCTTTTAGGAAAGTTAGACCACATGGAGGAGCTTGTCGCATTTGTTGAAAAGAGAAGTCCTGAGATTATGAAGGAATACCGCAGCAAGTTAGAGAGTAAGGTAAAAGAGCTTCTTGGTGATACAACTATTGATGAGAGCAGAATCGCAACAGAGGTTATTATATACGCAGACAAGATATGTGTTGACGAAGAAACTGTAAGATTAAGAAGCCATATCGAGCATGCAAGAAAATGTCTTAACGAGGATGGCGGCATTGGAAGAAAGATGGATTTCATTGCACAGGAGATGAACAGAGAGGCTAACACAACTCTTTCTAAGGCTAATGACATTGAGATATCTAATGCAGCTATTGACTTAAAGACTGAGATTGAGAAGGTAAGAGAGCAGATTCAGAACATTGAGTAGGCTTTCAATATATTTTTAATGGGTTTTGATTAAATTTACTTGATTGTTTCGGGCTTGTTAGGTATAATAACTTGTGCACTTTATGTGCAGAATGAGGTAATTATATGAGCAAAGGACTATTATTAGTTATTTCAGGATTTTCTGGTGCAGGAAAAGGAACTGTTATGAAGCGACTTTTAGAGCTTCATGACGAGTATTCACTTTCTATATCAGCTACAACAAGAAAGCCAAGAGAAGGCGAAGCTGATGGAAGAGAATATTTCTTTAAGACTGTAGAAGAATTCGAGAAGATGATTGCTGAAGATGCTTTAATAGAGCATGCACAGTATGTTGGCAATTATTACGGAACACCTAAGGCATATGTTGAAGAACAGCTTGATAAGGGCAACAATGTTATTCTTGAGATTGAGATACAGGGTGCCATGAATATCAAGAGAATGTTCCCGGATGCAGTGCTTATGTTTATAACACCACCGTCAGCGGCAGAACTTGAAAAGAGACTCCGTGGCAGAGGAACAGAAGATGAGGCGACAATTAAAGCCCGTCTTTCAAGAGCAGCAGAGGAAGCAGAAGGTGTTGAGGATTATGATTACATAGTTATCAATGATGAAGTCGATTTATGTGTTGGCCGTATTCATGATATTGTGTTATCTGAGAAGATGAAAGCTAAGTATAATCTTGGACTGATTAATAATATTAAAGAAGAATTAAAGGTTTATTCGAAAGGAGAATAATATAATGATACATCCATCGTATACTGAATTAATGGCTGTAATTAACAGTGAGGTTGAAGAGGGCGAGCAGCCTTTAGTACAGAGCAGATATTCAATTGTTAAGGCAACTGCTAACAGAGCTAAGGAAATCATCGATGCAAGAAGCGTTGAGGAGAAGATTGCCAAGGCAAGAATTGAAGCAAGCAACAAGGAAAAAGAGAAAGAAAAGGACAAGGATAAGATTGAGGAGAAGAGAATCTCTAAGGAAGATGAGAGAAAGCTTCAGGTTGGAACTCCTCTTGTAAGATGTTCAGAGAAAGACAAGCCATTATCAATCGCAGTTAAAGAATTCTACGAAGGTAAGGTTAAGATTCTTGGAAGTACAGACGAGAATACTTCATTATAATTAACAAAGACTGATGTTAAGGGCAACTGCTTGTATGGGCGGTTGCCCTTTTGTGCGAGTAGTGATGAGAATACAAGCGGGAATCACACAATCATGCTTGCATGTATTGTGTGATTATCGCTTGCATTCGAGGAGCACCGCGACAACGACAGAACGAAGTTCTGGAGTATGAGCTACGAGAAAAAATGAGGAGTTTGAAATTTTATGACGAATAGATATGATGAGAAAGAAAGACGGATTCACTGTGCATTTTCAGAAAAATGCGGTGGCTGTGATTATGCCGGGATGAAATATGATAACGAGCTTGCAGTTAAGCAGAAGTACATTGAAGAACTTTTTGGTGAATATGTAAAAGTTGATGATATTGTTGGAATGTACAGACCAATATATTACCGCAATAAAGTTCATGCAGTTGTAGGACTTGATGATTCCAGAAATGTGATAGCAGGAACTTACGAGGAAAACAGCCACAGAATAGTTGATACATTAGACTGTATGATTGAAGATTCGCAGTGTACAGACATTATTAAGGATATTAAAGGACTTATAGCCTCATTTAAATATCAGCCATATGACGAAGATGCGGGAAAGGGAATGATCCGACACATTCTTTTAAGAAAAGGATTTTCGACAAAGGAGATTATGCTCGTTATTGTTACAGCAGGAGTTACATTTCCATCAAAGAACAATTTCCTTAAGGTATTATGTGAGAAGCATCCCGAAATCACTACAATTGTGCAGAATATTAATGACAGGCGCACAAGCATGGTGCTTGGAAAGAGAAATATTGTTCTTAAGGGAAAAGGTTATATCGAGGATGTGTTGTGTGGCTGCAGATTCAGAATAAGCCCGACATCATTCTATCAGATTAATCACCAGCAGACTGAAAAGCTGTACAAAAAGGCAATCCAGCTTGCTGATATATCAAAAAATGACACTGTAATTGATGCATATTGCGGAATTGGTACTATTGGAATAGTCGCCTCAAAAAAGGCTGGCAAAGTTATAGGAGTTGAGCTTAATTCAGAAGCTGTATCAGATGCTAAGATAAATGCTTCAATTAACAATATAAAGAATGTCACATTTGTTAATGCTGACGCAGGAGATTTCCTTGTTGAGTATGCGAAAAATGCAAAGGCAGATGTTGTTATCATGGATCCGCCAAGAAGCGGAAGCACACCGGAATTCCTTAATTCTCTTCTTAAGATTAAGCCAGACAGGATTGTGTATATTTCATGCGGACCTGATACACAGGCAAGGGATATAAAGGTGTTGATTAAAGGTGGATATAAGGTTACGGCATGTCAGCCTTTTGATCTGTTCCCGCATACGGAGCATGTGGAGACGGTTGTTCTTTTGTCCCAACTGAAACAAAAGCCGGATGATTATATTAATGTCACGATTGAACTTGATGATATGGATATAACATCTGCAGAGACTAAGGCAACATATGATGAGATAAAGGAGTATGTGTTTGAACATAATGCCGGCATGAAGGTTTCCAATCTGTATATTTCACAGGTAAAGAGAAAATGTGGAATTGAGGTTGGGAAGAATTATAATTTACCTAAAAATGAAGATAGTAGGCAACCACAGTGCCCGGAGGATAAAGAGAGAGCAATTGTGGAGGCATTGAAGCATTTTAAGATGATTCAGCAGAAATAAAATGAGTTTGTTCAATCGGAATTTGTAGAATTAGTAAATCTCGATTTTGGGAAATACAAGAATGTGTCTCATTATGGTTTTAATGCGGTTTGTAAGGAGAAACAATATGATAGGGTTTGTTATATGGTCACTTTTTGGAGTGTTTATAATTGGATTAGGAATAAAAGATATGTTTTCTAAGAATCCCGTTGGATTCTGGGCTAATACCGAAACAATAAAAGTAAAAGATGTGAAAGGTTACAATCGTGCGAGCGGACTATTGTTTATAATCTATGGAATCATTTTTGTTATATTAGGAATTCCGCTGTTAGAAGGTCAAAATACACCATACGTTCTGTTGTCGGTTATTGGTGTGATGGTGGAAACAATTGTAATTATGGCTGCTTATAGTTTAGTTATCGTTAAAAAGTATGAAGAGAAGTAAATAACTTATAATTTGTATGTATGGTAAATCTAAACTTCACCGGAATTCAAAAATGGCTCCATTTTGCGCCCCCGTTTTTGAAATCTGGAATCTAAACAAGATTACAATAAAATCAGAACATAAAAAGTGGTGGCAAAAAGCGCCGTCAAAATCGTAAAGTGGGGGCGGAAAGCGCCACCAAAATGATAAAATGGTGGCAAAAAGCGCCACTACATATAATAAACAAAGGGTTCAAGGGAAAAATCCCTTGCTAGAACAGCATTTGGATGGAGACATCTCTAATGCGTATCTAGCCGTCAACCTAAGAAGTATCAAAGCAGCCAAAATAGCAGATTAATCACGCAACATTTCTTGATGGTTAATTAAATTGAATGAAAATTAAACACTGTTCAATTGTGCAATCTATATGAATCTGATATGCTGAGTATACAAAAGCTTTTGAATTTTTTTAGGAGATGAAGCAAATGGATATAGGCGTTGTTATAAAAAAATATAGAAAAGAAGCTGGTATGACGCAGGAGGAGATGGCAAACAGATTAGGCGTGACGACACCGGCTGTAAACAAATGGGAGAATAGTAATTCCAAGCCGGATATTGAACTGCTGGCACCAATTGCGAGATTGTTTGATATTTCGCTTGATACATTACTTTCTTTTCATGAATATCTTTCAGATACTGAAATCGAAGAAATTATCAGGAAGATGGACAGGATGTTTTCAGAAGAAGGCTATGAAAAGACTTATGAATGGGCATTGAGACTTATAAAGGAATATCCGAATTGTAACATGCTTATCTGGCAGGCTGCGGTAATGCTTGATGCAAGAAGAATAACGGATAAATGCACGAATCCGGAAAAATATGATAAGCAGATTAACGCATGGTATGAGCTGGCACTACATGATGAGAATGAAGAGATACAGCATCATGCAGCAGATTCCTTATTTGGATTTTATTTACGTAAGAAGAATTACGCCAAGGCAGAAAAATATCTGGACTATTTTTCAGAACACGATCCTATGAAAAGTTATTATCAGGGAAGATTACTCCAGGAGCAGGGAAAAATCAAAGAAGCATATGAGAAATATGAAAATGTTATTTTTTCCGGCTTTAGTACACTTAATTTTGTGCTTTCCACAATGGCTGGACTGGCATTGCGGGAAAATGATATCGGTTATGCGAGATTTCTGTCAGGGAAAGTACAGGCAGTTGCTCATACATTGGAAATGGGAAAATATAATGAGTATTCGCCAATGCTTGATATTGTATGTGCAGGGAAAGATGTAGAGGGAACATATAAGGTGGTAAAACATCTTCTTGATAACGTGGGTACTATGTATGATTTTAGAAAGTCCGATTTATATAAGCATATGAAATTCAGGGATATTGATGAAGCTATATTAGATAGTGTAAAAGAAAAACTTCTTGAAGGATTCAGGAATGAGGAAGAATTCGGCTACATGACAGGATATGAACCGTGGGAAAAATTAATCTTTGACAGATAAGTTTTTTTGAAAACTGCCGTTTGGTAAAATCTATTCCATTTTTAAAAGTCTTGCGATAAAATATGTTCTGTGAATCATTCACAGGATTATATTTTGAGGAGGCTTGGCAATGAACAAGGATTTTGAACGCTGCTGCAGCTTTCTTGCAGACATGATTATTAAATACGCACCACAGATAAGAGATGAAGTAGAGATGTGCATGATGATCAAGGATTCAATTGATGACGAGAAAGTAAGCAGGCAGAAACAATTTGACAGATTCTGTTATTACTTAGGTGGAGTAAAACAGCTTCTGGACAAAAAGGCTGCGTAGGCAGCCGGCATCCTGCAGATAATATGCTGTAGGATGCATACATATATCAGGAGGCTTCATTCATGGCGAGTGGAGTCTCTTTTATTTTGCATTGTATAATGGAAAAAGTTATGGTTGAACAGAGGTTGGAATGATGATAAAATTTTGTTGGGACAATAGTGAACACATGTGTTCACATTTCATAACTAAGAAGTAATGGATTAGAGAGGTGCTTATGGCAGATAAAATTGGAACCGATGAATATGGGGAAATACTTATATATCAGACTGATGATGGGCAGACAAATATAGAAGTTAAAATAGAAGATGATACAGTGTGGCTGACACAACAGCAGCTTACTGAATTATATCAATGCAGTAAATCAAATATAAGTGAACATATAAAGCATATATTCGAAGAAGGGGAATTGGATAAGGATTCAGTTGTTCGGAAATTCCGAACAACTGCAGATGATGGAAAAATATATAATGTTGCTTATTACAATTTAGATATGATTATTTCTCTTGGATACCGAATTAAATCAGTGATTGCAACAAGATTCAGGCAGTGGGCGACACAGAGATTAAAAGAATACATGATTAAGGGATTTACGATAGATGATGAGCGACTGAAAGGTAATGGTGGAGGAAATTACTGGAAAGAGTTACTGGATAGAATCAGGGATATCAGATCTTCAGAAAAGGTCTTGTATCGTCAGGTTCTTGATTTATATGCTACGAGTGTAGATTACAATCCTCATAGCGAAGAGTCTGTTAGATTCTTTAAAATTGTTCAGAATAAACTTCACTATGCAGCACATGGTCATACTGCGGCAGAGGTTATATATCAGCGGGCAGATGCAGAAAAGCCATTTATGGGACTTACTTCATTTGCCGGAGAATTACCAGCATTAAAGGATATAGGAATTGCAAAAAATTATCTGGAAGAGAGTGAACTCAAGGTATTAAATAATCTTGTATCCGGTTATTTTGATATGGCTGAAATTAATGCAATTGAGCATAAGCCAATGTATATGGATGATTATGTAAAGCAGCTGGATAGTGTGTTGTCATCAGGAAATAGAAAACTTTTAACCGGAGCTGGTTCTGTAAGTCATAAACAGGCATTGGAGAAAGCGAAAACGGAATATAGAAAATATCAGGAGATTACTTTGACGCCAGTCGAAAAAGCATATCTTGAAAGCATTAAAGTGGTTTTCAAGGAAGTAAAAAGAAAATAGCTTATATAATGAATTGGAGGGCATGTATGAATAAAAAAAATGATATATTAGAGTCTTGGATAATGGTAGAACATTTATCAGAAGGTGACATTAATTTAAAGGACAAAAATATTTTGACATTTAGAAGTTTGCAGAATAGTGATTACTATTCTATGCTGGTAAATGAAATGCATAAGAGAGAGTTTGGAAAATATAAGCATAGTGGGGTTGTTCTTTACTTTGATATTTTTCCATTTCAGGAAGTAGTAGATTTTTTGAGAGAACAATATAAATTAAAACCAACAGAACAAGAAATTACATTAGGAAAGAAATTTTCTTTTGCATTATATTTTGATAAAAAACTTAATTTTATTAATGAAATGACATTTTTGACAGAAAGCTACTATATAAGAAATAAAAGACGAATACCAAAACAACAAGATTTTAATGCATTTGAGGTAGAAAAAGTTAAGAAATTTGGAGAAATGTTTGTATGTTCGAATGATATGAATTATAGAATACATTTTAATAATGCTATATCATCAATTTTAAAAGAAAATAATATTTTAATTGATAATTGTCGAATGCAACTTTTAACAAATATTGATTCAGAATCTACGAATTTACATTCTTTTTTTATAACGGATTTGGAAAAAGCAAAAAAGATACAATCGCATAATCTAGATAAATATATTACCGGAGTTATAACAGAACGTAATAATTTAAATTGCCGTAAAGAGAGTGAAATGTATAATCCTGAAATATTTTGTAGAATTTTAAAACCCAAAAATTATCCTATTGCAAGGTTTCCTGATAATCCTGAATTTTCATTAGCTTTGATGCAGCAGGTGGCAGTCAATTTATCAATAGGATATGATAATGAGCAGATTAGAAGTGTAAATGGACCGCCAGGTACGGGAAAAACAACTTTACTAAAAGATATATTTGCTGAACTTATTGTAGAACAAGCATATGAAATGGCATCTATGTCTTCAAAATATATAAGAGGAACTGATTTGACAAAATATTGGGATAATGCATCTATTGGTAGTGTTCCGAAAACAATAGCTGAGAAAGGTATAGTAGTTGCTAGTTCGAATCATGGTGCGGTTCAAAATATTGTTGATGAGTTGCCTTTGTCGAAAAAAATAGACAAGGAGTTTATAGATGCTATTGTTAGTGTAGATTATTTTAAAGAAATAGCAAATTCATATGTAGAAACAGAATGGATTACAGATGAAAAAGGAACATATGAAAGATTAAAAATAACCAAGAAAGAAGATATGGATAAATTTTGGGGTGTTTTTTCAATTGAGGGTGGAAAAAAAGACAATATGGAATATATAGTTACTGTGTTGAAGCATATTGTTTACCACCTTGAACAAGAATATACACCGAATAATGATATATATTTGGGCTTTATTACACTATATGACAAAGTAAATAATTATCGAAATAAGATTCAAAATGTCGCAGAAAAAATAATTAGTATTAGAAAAATACAATTAGAAATCAAAGAAAAACTTCAAAAATTTGAAAGTAATCTAATTAGAAAAAAGAATGATTTAGAACAACTTGTGTCAGAAAATAAAAAAAAGATAGAAGATATAAAAGAAAAAATAAAAGATTTAGAAAACGATAGAATTAATTTGGGTATGCAGTTACAGGTTGCTAAAATTGAAAATAATAGGATTTTACAGTGCATTGAGGCATTAAAAATTCAGAAACCGGGATTTTTTTCACTACGAAAAAGTAAGAAAGAGTATAGAGAAAAGAATAAGATGTATTCTGAACAATTACAAAGTAGTATTACCAACGAAAGTTTGATTAATGGTAAGCTGATTGAAGTAGAAAGACAAATACAATGTTTTCAAGTAGAAATTGAGAAGATTATTAGTAAGTCAAAAGATGAACAGGTCGCGTTTACAAAATGGAAGCAAAATGAAAGTCTTGAAATTGAGTGTTTGGAAACTAAAGTAGAAAAGATACAAGAAAAACTTAGTGGTATTGAAATAAATAACCTTCAACTAGAATCGGATTATGAAACATTACAATTGAGCAATCCATGGTTTGATATAGAATACAGAAGGTTACAATCACAACTATTTGTTAAAGCAATGGAAGTTAGGAAACAATTTTTGTATGAAAATGTGAAAAATATAAAAGCCGCTTATATTATATGGAGTAAACAAAAAGATTATATAGAACGCAAAAATATAATAGCCGAAGCGTGGAATTGGATAAATCTTACTATACCAGTTATAGGCTCTACTTTTGCAAGTTTCTCAAGAATGTGTGCAAATATGGGGAAAGAAACAATAGGTCATTTATTTATTGATGAAGCAGGGCAGGCACTTCCACAGGCGAGTGTAGGTGCTATTTTTAGAAGTAAATATGTTATGGCAGTAGGAGATCCATCACAGATAAAGCCTGTTCTTACATTAGATGCTAACATTCTTAATATGCTTGGAAAATATTATGGAGTGTCACAGAAATATTTGTCCGAATCAGCATCTACGCAAACATTGATAGATGAAATAAGTCAATATGGATTTTATAAAGATAATAGCAAAGAAAAATGGATAGGAATACCATTATGGGTGCATAGAAGATGTAAAAATCCTATGTTTGATATAGCAAATAAAATTTCATATGGTGGTAATATGGTACAGGGAGAAAAAAAAGATGGGGTTTGTGAGTGGTATGATATTGAGGGATATGCATTAGATAAATATGTTGCAGAACAAGGAGAGTTTTTAACAAATAAAATTAAAAATATGATAGTTGAAAATCCGGATATTATTAATAAACAAAAGAAAGATATCATCTATGTGATTAGCCCGTTTAAGAATGTTGCATATCAATTATCGAAAGAATTAAATAAAATAGAATTTACAAGATATGATAAAAAAGGAAAGCCTACTAATATAGGAACTGTACATACTTTTCAAGGAAAAGAAGCACCTATTGTATTTTTTGTGTTGGGTGCAGATAAAAAATGTATAGGAGCAGCAAATTGGGCAGTTGGAACAGATAATCCTAATATTATGAATGTTGCAGTAACACGAGCAAAAGAAGAGTTTTATATAATTGGTGATAAAGAAATGTACCTATCACTCAATAGTGACGTAATAAATGATACATGTAAAATAATTGAAAAACATAATATGAACACTTCACTTTAATGATGTATTAGAATTGTTTTGATATACAGAAAGGTTGTGATTTGTATGAAAAAACAGCAGAAATGCTATATATACACAAGAGTATCAACTTCCATGCAGGTAGAAGGTTACAGCCTTGATGCACAGAAGGACAAGCTTAGAAAATACGCAGATTATCAGGAAATGTTTATCGTCGGTGAATATTCTGATGAGGGTAAATCTGGCAAAAGCGTGGAAGGCAGACCACAGTTTAAGCAGATGCTTGCGGATATAGAAAGTAGCAAAGACAATGTTGATTATGTGTTGGTATTTAAGCTGTCACGATTTGGAAGAAATGCTGCAGATGTTTTATCGTCATTGCAGAAAATGCAGGATTATGGGGTTAATCTTATCTGTGTAGAGGATGGAATTGACAGCTCCAAGGATGCCGGAAAGTTGATGATATCTGTTTTATCTGCGGTTGCAGAGATAGAACGTGAGAATATTCTTGTCCAGACAATGGAAGGCCGCAGGCAGAAAGCGAGAGAAGGCAGATGGAATGGAGGTTTTGCTCCATATGGTTATCAACTGGTAAATGGTGAACTTATCATTGCAGAAGATGAAGCAGAGATTATTCGCATAATATATGACAAATTTGTCAATACAACGATGGGAATGGCTGCGATAGCCGTATTTTTAAATAACAGTGGTTATAAGAAAAAGCTTCGCCAGAATAACACAATTGAAGGTTTTTCTACATCATTCGTCAAGGGTGTGCTGGACAATCCGATATATTGCGGTAAGCTTGCATTTGGAAGAAGAAAAAATGAGAAGATTCCGGGAACAAGGAATGAATATCATATCGTAAAACAAAAGGAATATATGTTAAATGATGGAATTCATGAGGCAATCATATCAGAAGAAATGTGGAATCAGGCACACAGAAAGCGTCAGGAGACAGGCGTTTTACAGGTAAAAACACATAGTCTTGAGCATGAACATATTTTATCAGGGATTGTTAAGTGCCCTGTCTGTGGAAGCGGTATGTATGGCAATGTAAATCGCAAGAAGCATCCGGATGGAGGCTATTATAAGGATTATTTCTATTATGCCTGCAAACACAGGAAGCTTATGGACGGACACCGCTGTACTTATAAAAGACAGTGGAATGAGGACAGGATTAATGCGGCAGTTGAGGAAATTATCCGCAAATTTGTGAAGAATCCAAAGTTTGAGCAGGAAATCCGTAAGCAGATAGGAAGCAGCATTGATACTTCGGAGCTTGATCGGGAATATGATGGATTAAAAGACAGACTGAACCAGACAACCGGGGCAAAAAACAGGCTTGCTGACCAGATGGATCATTTATCTGTATCCGATAAGAATTATGACAAAAAATATAATGACATGCAGGAACGTTTGGACAAGCTATATGATGAAATCACTGATATTGAGAATGCCATGGAAGAAGTCGAAACAAGACTATATAATATCAGGCAGGACAAAATTTCAGAAGATAATGTTTACCAGTTCCTTTTATTCTTTGATAAGCTGTATGATAAATTTACAGATCTGGAAAAGAAGACATTTTTGAGGAGCTTCCTGTCGGATGTGTTTATCTATGAGGAAGAGCAAAAGGATGGCAGAATATTAAAAGGTCTCCGGTTTAAATTTCCGATATATATGAATGGCAGAAATGTATTGGGTGTGGATTGGGACAACGAGAGTACAGATGAAAACATCTGCTTGCTATCGCGTAAAGTCACAGTTTAAGTGGGCTTCAGGGCTTTTACTGCGAATATGTACCTGTGTTTTTAGCAGGAAAAAATGTATATAGAACCCAGAATTTCAAGGTAGAAAAAATTCGCAGCCGCCTTTTGCAGATTAAAAATAGTTCTACTTTATCCTTGATCATTGGACATGGTGTATATGATGCATTAATTACTGTTTTCGCATCTGCTTTGTTATGAGGTTTCCGACCATTGCCACATGGTTTTGGGATTTGGATTGGAATCTCTTGATTCGATTATAGTTCTATGATATGATATCCGAGAATACGGAAAATATAAAAGGGTATTATAGTATGAACATATATGAAAAAATCTTTGCTAGACTAGAAGAATTACATATGAGCCAAATTGAATTATCACGAAGAACTGGTATTGCTACCAGTACAATCAGCGACTGGCGTAAGAAAAAGATTAATCCACAGGCAGATAAGTTGGTTTCTATTTGCAAGGCTCTAGATATGTCACTTGTGGATTTGCTTTGTGATGAGAAAGTAGTAGAGCAATCAATCGAAACAGACTTTGTGTCTGATGGTCAACATATTATTGAATTATTTAAGAACTCAGATTTAGAAACAAAAAGAAGATTACTAAGATATTTTGAATTGATTGAAATTTGTAGAGAAATCAATCAGGAAAATGAGTCAAAAAATATTAAGCGAAATGTTTCAGTTATTCAGGATGCTGACGGCAACAATATTGTTATGATTAACGATATTGCATTTAAAGGAAAACGTTCTGTAGAGTGGAGTGATGTTGAAAAATATCTTAGGCAGTATGTGGGAGACATTTATCGAATAGCTGAAACAGAAGATATTATTTATATCGGTACAGATCTTCCTGATGAATATTCTGGCTCAAATTACACAAAACATATAAAGGGAACTATTGCTAAAGCGAAAGCCAATGCTGTGCAGGCTATCCCAGAGATGATAGAAATCGCAACATCAAAGACCTTTGAAGACAATAAGAAAAATAAGCACAGCAGACATGCAAAAAATGGATGGTACCGTTATGACACAAGATTTGCATTGCCAGTATATGATGAAAATGGAGATGTTGAGCGATACAATGTATTCAGTGCGAGACTATTAATTAGACATGCATCTTCAGGAAAAATGTACTTGTATGATGTCTTGGAAATAAAAAAAGAAACGAGCAAGTCCTGTCAGGAATAATCCCTACCCGGTGAAAACCCATTTCTTTTTATGATGCTATGGTACAATAAGAAATGATGTTTGTCAATCCGAATAATCGAAAACATTTGCACATACTGAGAATATTGAAACGTTCATACTTTTACGGGGTAAAAATGCTCTTCAAGCGTTCAAAGGGGGGATATAATATATTTTGTCAGGAAGGCGGGCGCAGATATTTACCATACGCATTTACAGAGTAAGGAATTTATATGCTTGCAACAGTTCTTCGTTAAGAATTAGCGGAATAACAGCTCTGCAACTGGAATAAAGAACCAGTTGCAGAGTTTTTTATTATTCTGTTAAATAAATGCATTTTATAAAGTATTATATGTAGAGGCTTCTAAATTAATTGAAAGGGACAGGACGAAATTGGCAGAGGATAAAGGCTTTGAAAAGATAATTGAGCGGAATGGGAAAAGCATTTATAAGATAGCATTTGTCTATATGAAGAACAGGTTTGATGCGGATGATGTGTATCAGGAGGTTTTGTTAAGATACCTTAAGTACAGACCGCATTTTGAGAATTGCGAGCATGAGAAGAACTGGTTTGTGGCGGTTACGATTAATGTGTGCAAATCTTTTAAGACAAGTGCATGGCAGAGGCATAATGTTACGGTTAATGATGATTCATGGTCGCAGATACTTGCTGATAATACGGAATCGCGAGAGATAAGTCAGGACGATACTGTTATGGATGCGCTCATGCAGCTTGATGATGACACCAGACTGATTATGCAGATGTATTATTATGAAGGTTATTCTGTGAAAGAAATATCAATTATGACTAAATTGAAAGAAACATCAGTATATATGCGTCTTAGCAGAGGCAGAAAAAAGATGGGACGAATCTTATCTGAATGGTAACAGGAGGTGGAGCGGAAAATGCGAAGAAGAGTGAAGTTTAATAAAGAAATGTATGTTGCTGCGCTGGATAAGATAAATGTGCCATCAAATGGCTCGTATGCAAAGGATGCACAGCATATAGACTACATTTATAAAGAACGGATAATGAACAATGAAGCTATAGATACAATGGCGGGAGCAGATGTTAATGACTGCATGTATGACAGGCAGATGTTAAAACATGAGAATATGAGAAAGCTTATATTATCATTTGCAATGCTTGTACTTGGAATTGTTATGACGGCAGTTTTTGTATTCCGTATAGCAAGTAATATTTACCTGAAAAATGCGGGGCAGAAATTCACGCTTGATTATGTAGATGAATCGGAATACTGCAGGCGTACAGATGAAAAGACAGGACTTAACAGCTATGACGGGTACGCTTCTGTTATATGGCACAGTGAAAATGTTTATGACACGGTGATGATTTATGCCAAGACATACGGTGAAGTAAGTCTGTTTTATATGTATTCGAGGAAAGATTATGCAGAGATAAGCAGGCTGAACATTACGGTTAATGATTCGTATGTTGATACACTTATGCAGAAAGGCTTTGAGCCGGCAGAGATTGTGGCTTCCGTTAATGGCGATATATCCGGTAAATATGAATTAAAGCGCGGACAATCAGTTGATATATATTATCTGCCGCAAAAGGGCGAGAGTATTAAGTCACTGAGAGTGCCGGAAAAAATAATAAGATATATTGTTTATACGATTGTTGTTCTTATATATTGTGCGTTCTGGTTAAGGAGAGTGATACGCATTGGCATTGAGGAGAAGAGACTGGATAGATCTTTTGCTGCAGATAATTAGCTTTTATGTGATAGCCACAGGAGTAGGACAACTTATCTGGAATGGAAATACATTATTGCGTATTTCCTATATAAATGCATTGTATATTCCGCTTATTGTATTTCTGAAAATGACAAGAAAAATGATCAAATCTAATGTATCAGTACTGCTGATGCAGTTTATGGAAATTATTGTATATAGCATGTGCATTATTGGAATATTAAGCTTTTTCGTGTCAGATTCTTTTAACAGAAATATATATGTATCATCAGCAATCTGTTTTGCATTTGCTGTATATATTACAGATAGAAGATTGAAGAAATCGGACATTGATGGCGAACATATTCCAGCGGTTATAATTGCTGTTCCTGCGGTTATGTATATATATTCATCATGGCAGGGGCTTAACAGTGTACGGATTATGTGGCTTGCATTATCTGTTGTTACATTTGTCTTGTTTATTAATTACCATTTTGAGGACAGGCTGTGCAGGCTTCTTTTTTCGGATGAATACGATGACGGCTTTCCATACAGGCAGGCGGATTTAACAGTATCACTTGTTAAAGACGGTATATGTGTAACTACATTTGTAATTCTGATGATTATACTTGTACCACTGATGAATGTTACGGGGAATCTTAGAACTTATATAAGAAACAGTAATACTGGCATACATGACACATTAATCGAAGATTATGAAATAATAGACGATTCGGTTGATGAGGAAAAGAAAACTGTTCATTATGAAGCATCGGATAATGTTACCGGAGATGAAGAAGTTGTAATTGTTTCGAAGGAGACAGGCAGGGAGAAGATACATTTTAATAAATATGCAAAATATATAGCGGCAGTGGTAATTGTTGTGCTGGCAGTAATTATTGGAATTGAAAGCATTAAGAAGCGGCTGTTTGCACTTAAAGGAAGTTATATTCTTGAACATGATTCATACGAAGATATAATACAGGCTGATAATGAGGAAGATGCTGACAGACAGCCTGAAATTACTCAAGAGAAGGCAGGAGGGGAGGCAGTAATGAATAATGAAATTATTGAAAGAATCCGTCAAAATATAGCAAAGGTTATTGTCGGCAAGGAAAATGTGATTGATTATTATCTGACTGCACTGCTGGCACAGGGACATATTCTGGTGGAAGATGTTCCCGGAACAGGAAAGACTAAATTATCCAAAGCATTTGCAATGAGCATGGGGATGGACTTCTCAAGAATACAGTTTACCGCTGATATGCTGCCTGCTGATATTACAGGACTCAGATTTTATAATTCTAAAGAGGCGGATTTCAGAATTAGAAAAGGTCCGATTTTTTCAAACATTGTTCTTGCAGATGAGATAAACCGTGCAACACCTAAGGCGCAGTCGGCGTTGCTTGAATGTATGGAGGAAGGACAGGTTACGATTGACGGCAATTCTTTCGTGTTGGAGAAGCCGTTTATGGTTATTGCAACGCAGAATCAGATAGAGACTGCCGGAACTTTCGTGCTTCCAGAGGCACAGTTAGATAGATTTATGTTAAAGATTAATATGGGTTATCCGTCACCTGATGATGAAATGGAGATTATTAATAAATATTATAATAGTGACCCGTTAGATGAGCTTGAACCTGTGTGCGCAAGGCAGGATATTATCCGCATGATTAACGAGGCAGGTCTGGTTACGGCAGATGATGAAGTAAGAAGATATATAGTGAAGCTTGTTAATGAAACAAGAAATAACAGCAATATAGCAATCGGGGCAAGTCCGAGGGCAACGCTTGCATTATTGTCTGCTGCCAAAGCAAATGCATATATTAACGGGAAAACTTCATGCAGTATTGATGATGTGAAAAATATAGCAGTTCCGGTACTTGCACACAGAATTAAATTGAAACCAAAGAATCTTACAGGACAGCTTAGCAGTGAAGAGGTGATTAATAATATTGTATGGAATTAATTATTGCAAGTTTTATTGTTTTGGGCTTGTACATGGCAGCAGAGGCTTTGTATGAAAGAAATTGGTATAAAAATGTATATACTGATATCGCATTTGAAAAAGAATATATGAAATATGGAGAGCCGGTTACAATGATAATTGAAGCTGGCAATAACAGCAGAATATATCTGCCGGTTCTGATTATTACATATGAAATATGGCGTAACGGCAGAGTGTTACATTACAGAAAAGAACGGATTTCGCTTAAGAGTAAACAGAAAGTTGTAAGAAAGCATGTTATTACGGATTTGATGAGAGGACTTTATGAAATTAGGAATATAAGAATTATTTCCAAAGGGCTGTTTCTTAAGAATGAGTACCGTGTGGTAAGCGAATGTAAGGCTTGGACAACAGTTTTCCCAAAGGTTGATGATATAAGCATGGATGAAATTCCAGTTGATGTAATTGCAGGAGAGTGCTGCGCAGATACAAGATTATTAGAAAATCCGTATTATTTTATGGGTGTGCGTGATTATGATGATAATGATACATTTTCTAAGATAAACTGGAATGCAACGGCTGCGATGGGAAGAATGATGAGCAGCATATATGAGGATAGGAGAATGTATCGGGTACAGCTTGTATGTGAATTTCCTGACAGGTATGTGATGGATTGTGACGCTATTGCAGAGAAGATGATAACAGTAGTATGTTCGATATATAAAAGCCTTATGGCAGCAGGAGAATATGTTTCTATAATATGTAATGCGGCAGACTGCGTAACTCATGAGCCTGTAGTTATTGAAAATGGAACAGATATAGATATTGTTCTTGAAAGTATGGCAAGAATTGATACTGCCAGCACAATAAAAACCGCCGCCCTGCAGGAAAAGCAAAGCGGCGAAAAATATTTTATAAATCTCTCAACATATTCAGCTTTTTCATAGCTGGTCTTAATGCAAGATATATGATTGAAGCAACTATAACGGCGATAACTGCATTAACAGATGTGGTTATCGCACCTATTTTAGCAAGTGTTTTGGCAAGGTCCTGAGGCACACCAAGAAGGTATGTCTTATAGAAATATCCGACTACAGGGTCAGCAACAATATTGAATGCCATACCGCATATGCTTGATACAACAGTAGCAACAGTAACATATTTTGCAGAATGTTCCTTAGAAAGGTGGAAGAGCTTATGTGCTACAAAACCAACGATAAGACCGATACACAACTTAAGAATAAATGTCTTAGGAGCGCTTGTTACATAGGCTGTTGACAAATCACTTATTGTCATGCCGATTGCTCCGGCAAGACCACCCCATTCGCCGCCGATAAGTAAAGCTGCAAGAACGCAGAATACATTACCAAAGTGGAACATGGTTCTTTCTGTTCCAACAGGAATGTCTATCTTTATAAATGTTGCACCAACATAGCAGAGTGCGGCACACAAAGCTGCCTGTGCAATAACCTTTGCGTCTACAGGCTTTCTCTCTTTCTTTGAAAATGTTCTGTATAATCCGGCAATAAGAATAACAATGCCAAGGATTGTTACAAGAAGTGAAAATGCATATGCTTTATTACCTTTTACTATGTATGTGTTGACACATAACACAATACCAATGATAAGAATAACAGCACCAATTAATGCCTGGATTAAACCTGTCTTTTTGTCTTTCATAATTATCTTTTCTCCTTTGATTCATATTTTCAGCAAAGAATAGTACAATTCAGGGCTTATTAAAAGTGCCAGTTTGATAATGTTTTATATGGTCAGATTATGTAAGGGATATGTTTACATTTGCAAAAAATGTGTTACAATGAGGAGTACTATGCAGGAGGTAATGCAGTATATGAAGATTATGTTTGCATCTTTAGGTTGTGATAAAAACCTTGTAGATACAGAGAATATGCTTGGAATCCTTAACGATAAGGGCTTTGAGTTTACAGATGATGAAACACAGGCAGATGTTATTGTTGTCAATACATGCTGTTTTATTGGTGATGCCAAGCAGGAGAGTATCAACACGATACTTGAGATGGCACAGCACAAGGAAGATGCTGTGTGTAAGGCGCTTATTGTTACAGGATGCCTTGCTCACAGATATAAGGATGAGATTATCAAAGAGATTCCGGAGGTTGATGCATTTTTAGGAACAACTTCTTATGACAAGATTGCGGAGGTTGTTACTTCAGTGCTTGAAGGTAAGGGTTTTAATGTCGTTGATGATGCCAACAGACTTCCTATTGTTAAAGAAAAGAGAATTATTACTACGCCAGGATATTTTGAGTACCTTAAGATAGCGGAAGGATGCGATAAGCATTGTACATACTGCATAATTCCTAAGGTTCGTGGTAATTTCAGAAGTTATCCTGTTGAGTATCTTGTGGAGCAGGCAAAGCACCTTGTACACAATGGAGCAAAAGAGCTTATACTTGTAGCACAGGAGACAACTCTTTATGGAACAGACCTTTACGGAAAGAAATCACTTCCAATGCTTATACATGAGCTTGCCAAGATTGAAGACCTCAAATGGATAAGAATTCAGTACTGTTATCCGGAAGAGATTAATGATGAGCTTATCGAGGCTATTAAGAATGAGCCTAAAGTCTGTCATTATCTTGACATGCCAATCCAGCATGCAAGTGATAATGTATTAAAGCGCATGGGAAGAAAGACAGATAAGCAGGAGCTTCTTGATATTGTTGCGAAGCTGAGAAAAGAGATTCCGGACATTGCATTAAGAACAACTCTTATTGCCGGCTTCCCGGGAGAGACACAGGCTGACCATGAAGAGGTTATGGAATTTATTGATGAAGTTGAGTTCGACAGACTTGGTGTATTTACTTATTCAAGGGAAGAGGATACCCCGGCTGCAACAATGCCGGACCAGATTGACCAGGATATAATGGATACGTGGAGAGACGAGCTTATGGCTCTGCAGCAGGAAATATCTATTGACAAGTCAGCACAAATGGTTGGAAAGACTATTGATGTTATGGTTGAAGGCTATATTGCAGAGGACAATACTTATGTCGGACGTTCGTACAAGGATGCACCTAATGTTGATGGAATGGTGTTCTTTGAATGTGACAGGGAACTTATGTCAGGAGATTTCGTATCTGTAAAGATTACCGGTTCAACTGAATATGATTTAATGGGAATAATGGAGGAAAATGTTTAAATGAATTTACCTAACAAACTTACAATTGCAAGAGTTATTATGATTCCTTTGTTTCTGATATGTCTGTATCTTAACATTGGATGTGGCAAATATATTGCAGTAGGAATATTTATTCTTGCAAGCTTAACAGACCTTTTAGATGGTAAGATTGCAAGAAAGTATAATCTTGTTACTAACTTCGGAAAATTTATGGATCCACTTGCAGATAAGCTTTTAGTATGCTCTGCACTTATTGCACTTGTTGACCTTAACAGAATTGCAGCATGGATTGTTATTATTATAATTGCAAGAGAATTTATTATTAGCGGATTCAGACTTGTTGCATCAGATAATGGTGTTGTTATAGCTGCAAGCTATTGGGGAAAGTTCAAGACAGCATTTCAGATGATTACAATTATTATGCTTGTTCTTAATCTTAATGTACCATTTATGAATATTATTAATACTGTTCTCATATATATATCATTAGGATTGACAGTGATTTCTCTTATTGATTATATTGCAAAGAATTATAAAGTTTTTCTGGAAGGTTCGGGTAAATAATAATGGTTGATTATCTCGGCTGTCTTGATAAGGCTCTTGTTGAGACATTAAAGAACAAATCCCTGACTATAACTACAGCTGAGTCATGCACAGGCGGCATGGTTGCTTCGGCTATAGTTAATATAAGCGGTGCTTCAGACATTTTTAAAGAGGGCTATATTACATATAGTAATGAGGCGAAGGAACGTATTCTTGGAGTTAAGCATGAGACTCTTGAGAAGTATAAAGCTGTAAGTGCTGAAACTGCTGCCCAGATGGCAGAAGGAGCAGTAAGAATATCTAAGGCAGATATCAGTGTTTCCGTAACAGGTGTTGCAGGACCTTCAAGAGAAGATGACAAGCCTGTTGGACTTGTGTATATTGGATGCTGCTATAAGGGTGAGACACATGTTAAAGAATGTGATTTGTCAGGCGACAGGCACACGATAAGGTGTCAGTCTACGAAGGAAGCACTTAAGTTTGTTCTTGATATAATTAAGACTAACAGGTAGAGATTATTGTAATTATTAGTTTTATTATATTATTTACTATATTATTTGCTATTGCGTTGAAGACCTACTATTAAGCTTGAAAGATGGCTTGAGTAGGTCTTTTTTGCTGGGATTAGAGTGGGCTGGAGCGAGCTGGAATGTGAAGACCTACTAAGTGAGTGAGATGTGAGTGTTGAGTAGGTTTTTAGAGCCGTATAGGAGGCGTGAATGGGCGAGAAGACCTACTAGATGAGAAAGAAGTGGGCATTGAGTAGGTCTTTATCCTTCAGAATTATCTTTTACCAAGCAGAAATATAAAAAAGACCTACTACATCATGCAATTCCAAAGATTTAGTGGGTCATCAAGCATAGACACATTGTTTAAAATGTAAAAAAAGACCTACAAAACAAAGAGAATATTGCTTTTAGTGAGTTTTATAACGACATCGGATTCAATATTACAATGAATTGATACAGGTATCATTCGAGAGGTTGTGCAAGTAAAAAAAATTTTGTTAAATTTATGCATAAAATATTATATTAAGATACAATAATATAAAATAGGCGTTTACAAAATATATATAATATGATATATTTTTACTATTCCAGTATACAAACAAACATAACGAATAAATGTTCGAAAGGTTCTTGACAATGCAGACATAATAAGATATTATTTAGAAAACGAACACATGTTCAAAAGGAGAGTTTAAGGTATGGTTAATGAAGATAAGATGAAAGCCCTTGATGCGGCAATTTCTAATATTGAGAAACAGTTTGGTAAGGGCTCTGTAATGAAGCTTGGGGAATCAACAGCTAATCTTAATGTTGAATGTATTCCTACAGGTTCTTTAAGTCTAGATATCGCTTTGGGAATCGGTGGAGTTCCTAAAGGAAGAGTTGTAGAGATATATGGACCTGAATCAAGTGGTAAGACAACAGTTGCACTTCATATGGTTGCTGAAGTACAGAAGAGAGGCGGTATTGCAGGTTTTATTGATGCAGAGCATGCTCTGGATCCTGTATATGCTAAGAATATTGGGGTTGATATTGATAATTTATATATTTCGCAGCCTGACAGCGGCGAGCAGGCACTTGAGATTACAGAGACTATGGTAAGATCCGGTGCAGTCGATATTGTAATTGTCGATTCAGTTGCAGCTCTTGTTCCTAAAGCAGAGATTGATGGTGATATGGGCGATTCACATGTAGGCCTTCAGGCAAGACTTATGTCACAGGCATTAAGAAAGCTTACACCTGTTGTAAGCAAGAATAACTGCGTTGTTATATTTATCAACCAGCTTCGTGAAAAGGTTGGTGTTATGTTTGGAAATCCGGAGACAACTACAGGTGGTCGTGCACTTAAGTTCTATTCTTCTGTAAGACTTGATGTAAGAAAGATTGAGACACTTAAGCAGAATGGTGAGGTTATTGGTAACAGAACCAGAGTCAAGATTGTTAAGAATAAGGTTGCCCCTCCATTCAGAGAAGCAGAGTTTGATATTCTTTTTGGAAAAGGTATATCTACAGAAGGAGATCTTGTGGATCTTGCTTCTAATGCAGGTATTATCCAGAAGAGTGGAGCATGGTTCTCATATGAGGGCAATAAGATTGGACAGGGACGAGAGAACGCTAAGCAGTTCCTTCTTGATAATCCAGAGATAAGAGAAGAAGTTGATAGAAGAGTAAGAGAACACTACGGAATTGTGGACGGTGTTAAGGAGGCAGAAGCATCTGATGATGCTAAGCAGGCTAAGGCTAAGAAGAAAGCAGATACAGAAGAGTAATATTAAGGTGGGTTATGGAAGATAATATTGAACTTATTGTCACATCCATTAAAGAACTTACTAAGAAACGCAGGCTTGTATATATTAATTATGAGCCTGCATTTGCTTTATATGCAGCAGAATTAAGAAAGTTTGGAATTAAGGATGGAGAGTCTGTCAGGAAAGAAGCATATGATTCTCTGATAGATGATGTGTTATCTAAGCGTGCAACGGTAAGAGCGATGGCATTGCTTAAGAATAAGGATTATACAAGAAAAGGTTTAGAGGACAAGCTTAGAGATGGATATTATCCTGATATGTGTATAGATTATGCATTAGAGTATGTAACCAGGTTTGGATATATTAATGATGAGCGCTTTGCAGAGAATTATGTTAATTTTAAGGCAGGTAATAAGCCAAGAAGACAGATTGAACTTAAGTTAAAGCAGAAAGGCGTTGATGCAGATATTATCAGCAGGGTTTGTGATGAATTCTATGAAGATAATAGTGATATAGAATTAGAACAGGCAAAGGCATTTGTTGAAAAGAAACATATAGATATAGAGAACGCTGATTATAAAGAGATTCAGAAGGTCAAAGCTGCATTATATCGCAAAGGATTCAGTATGGATATTATTAATAAAACATTGGATTCTAAGGGGCTTTTCCTTGACATAATCGACAATTGAGTATAATATTAGATTGTTGTATTTTTTGTACAATGAAAACTAAATAAGGAGGTGCTCCTGCGTTGATTCCAATAGTAATCGCAATTATTGCTACTTTAGTGATAGTCGCTCCTATTACTTGGTTTATCTCGTCTAATGCAATCAACAAGCGTAACGATGCAACAATCGGTAATGCCAATGAGAAAGCAAGAGAGATAATAGATGAAGCTCTTAAGACAGCTGAAACCAAGAAAAAGGAAGCTCTTTTGGAAGTCAAGGAAGAGTCTTTAAAGACTAAGAACGAACTTGAGAAGGAAACTAAGGAAAGACGAGCTGAGATAAGCAAGTATGAGAAGAGAGTTCTTTCAAAAGAAGAGACACTTGACAGAAAGATTGAGGCTGTAGAGAAACGCGACTCTAACATTACCAGGAAAGAAGAAGAACTTGGTAAACAGAAGCAAAAGGTTGAAGAACTTGAGAAGAAGAGACAGCAGGAACTTGAACGAATCTCAGGATTGACCTCCGAACAGGCAAAAGAATATCTATTAAAGACTGTTGAAGACGAAGTTAAACATGATACTGCTGTAATGATTAAGACATTAGAAAGCAGAGCGAAAGAGGAAGCAGACAAGAAGGCTAAGGAAATTGTTGTTAATGCAATTCAGAGATGCGCCGCAGACCATGTGGCTGAGACAACAATATCAGTAGTTCAGCTTCCTAATGACGAAATGAAAGGCCGTATTATTGGTAGAGAGGGTAGAAATATCAGAACTCTTGAAACACTTACAGGTGTTGAACTTATTATTGATGATACACCTGAGGCTGTAGTTTTGTCGGGCTTTGATCCGGTAAGAAGAGAGGTTGCAAGAATCGCTCTTGAGAAGCTCATACTTGATGGAAGAATTCATCCAGCAAGAATTGAGGAGATGGTTGAGAAAGCCCAGAAAGAAGTCGAGACATTAATTAAAGAAGAAGGTGAAGCTGCAACCCTTGAGGTTGGTGTACATGGTATCCATCCAGAGCTTGTAAGACTCTTAGGTAAGTTAAGATTCAGAACAAGTTATGGACAGAATGTTTTAAAGCATTCTATTGAAGTAGCACAGCTTACAGGTCTCTTAGCTGGAGAGTTAGGACTTGATGTTAAGATGGCTAAGCGTGCTGGTTTATTACATGATATTGGTAAAGCTGTTGACCACGAGATGGAAGGCTCACATATTCAGTTAGGTGTTGATCTTTGTAGAAGATATAAAGAATCAGCTCTTGTTATTAATGCAGTAGAAGCACATCATGGAGACGTTGAGCCAGAAAGCTTAATTGCTTGTCTTGTACAGGCTGCTGATACAATTTCAGCTGCAAGACCTGGTGCAAGAAGAGAAACGTTAGAAACTTATACAAACAGACTGAAACAATTAGAAGATATTACCAACTCATTCAAGGGAGTTGAGAAATCCTTTGCCATTCAAGCAGGTAGAGAGGTTCGTGTTATGGTAGTTCCTGAAGTCGTTAGTGATTCAGATATGGTAATCATGGCTCGTGACATTTCTAAGCAGATTGAGGATCAGATGGAATATCCTGGTCAGATCAAGGTTAGTATTGTCAGAGAATCAAGAGCTGTAGATTACGCAAAGTAAACTAACATAAACCAAGGCTGTTACATAATGTTAATTCGTTATGTGACAGCCTTTTTTGATTTTAACACACTTAATATAATTAAGCATTTTAAAGAGATATTTTAAAATATTAAGTTATTTTTAAAAATATTTGCAATTATGAATTATACATTGTAGAATAGAGCATATTGATTATATGCTGATTAGGAGGAAGATTATGCAGTACAATGATATGAGTAAAGAAGAGCTTTTAGCTTTAAAGGAAAGCTTGAACAAAGAGTATGCAGAAGCTAAGGCAAAGGGGCTTGCGTTAGATATGTCAAGAGGTAAGCCATCAGCTAAGCAGCTTGATGTTTCATTAGGACTTCTTGATACAATCAATAGTTCATCAGACCTTAAGGCTTTAGATGGAACAGATTGCAGAAATTATGGTGTTTTAGATGGTATTCCAGAAGCAAAGAAGCTTATGGCAGATATGATGGGAACAACACCAGATCATGTTATTGTGTATGGAAACGCAAGTCTTAATATTATGTATGACCAGATTTCAAGAGCATACACACATGGTATTCTTGGTAATACTCCATGGTGCAAGCTTGATAAGGTTAAGTTCTTATGTCCAGTTCCTGGATATGACAGACATTTTGCAATCACAGAAAGATTTGGAATTGAGATGATTAACATTCCAATGTCAGAGTCTGGTCCAGATATGGGTATGGTAGAAGAGTATGTAAGCAAGGATGCTTCTGTAAAGGGTATCTGGTGCGTTCCAAAGTATTCTAATCCTCAGGGATATACATATTCTGAAGAAACAGTTAAGAGAATGGCTGCACTTAAGCCAGCTGCTGAAGATTTCAGAATTTTCTGGGATAACGCTTATGTTATCCATGATTTATATGATGACAATAAGGATGAGATAGCTGATATCATCAGTGAATGTGAGAAAGCTGGTAACCCTGATATGGTATTTGAGTTTGCTTCAACTTCTAAGGTGAGCTTCCCAGGTTCAGGTATTGCAGCACTTGCTTCATCTGCTAATAATATTGCAGATATCAAGAAGCAGCTTACAATCCAGACAATTGGACATGATAAGCTTAATCAGTTAAGACATGTGAGATTCTTTAAGGATATCAATGGACTTAAGGAACATATGAGAAAGCATGCTGAGTTTATAAGACCTAAGTTTGAGGCTGTTGAAAGTGTTCTTGAAGAAGAGCTTAGCGGACTTGGAATTGGTTCATGGACAGAGCCTAAGGGTGGATATTTTATATCATTTGATGCTATGGATGGATGTGCCAAGGCAATAGTTGCAAAATGTAAAGAAGCAGGTGTTAAGCTTACAGGTGCAGGCGCAACATTCCCTTATGGAAAGGACCCTAAGGACTCTAATATAAGAATTGCCCCATCATTCCCAACTCCAGAAGAGATGAAGCAGGCTGCTGATCTTTTTGTACTCTGTGTAAAGCTTGTAAGTGTAGAAAAGTTACTTGAAAACAAATAATTAAATGAATATAATTAATATAAGCTTGCTTTTTATAAGCAAGCTTATTTAATAATCGGGTATATAATAATCAGATGTTATATATCATGATATAGTTGGGAGGATATACATATGGCTAAGATTGGTTTTATTGGAATGGGTAACATGGGATATGCAATGCTTAAAGGTGCTTTGGCAGCATTTTCACCATCAGATATTATATTTTCATCACCTAACAGAGAAAAATGCGAAAAAATATCATCTGAGACAGGTGTAAGATTTGCAGAAAGTAATGCTGAATGTGGCAACAATGCCAAGTATATTGTGCTTGCAGTAAAACCACAGATGTATCCAACAGTACTTAAGAATATTGTAAATGTGGTAACAGAAGAAAGCGTTATTATATCAATAGCACCGGGAATTACCATTGCGTCTATAAAGAATGCTCTTGGAAGCAATATAAGAGTTGTAAGAGCAATGCCTAATACACCTGCACTTATCGGGGAAGGAATGACAGGAGTAGCATATAATGCATCTGATTATTCATTTGATGAAAGAGATGTTATAGATAAATTCTTTACTTCATTTGGTAAGGTTGTTTACGTTGATGAAAAGCTTATGGATGGAGTAGTATGTGCAAGTGGCAGTTCACCTGCTTATGTATATATGTTCATTGAAGCCCTTGCTGATAGTGTTGTAAAGTATGGCATTAAGAGAGATGATGCATATAAGATGGTTGCCCAGACTGTCCTTGGTTCGGCAAAGATGGTACTTGAGTCAGGGGAACACCCGGCAGTACTTAAAGATAAAGTGTGTTCTCCTGGTGGAACAACAATTCAGGCTGTTTCTGCACTTGAAGAGAATGGTTTCAGAAATGCACTTATCAAAGCAACTGACGCCTGCTATGACAAATGTACAAGCATTAAGTAACATTTTTATATAGAAAGGCTGAATATGAAAGAACATATTAAAAGAGTGGATAGAATTCTTAAATATAAGGGTTCAATACTTGATATATATACAGATGTTATAGAGACTCCCGACGGACATAGGGCAGAATGGGATTATATTGACCACAGAGGAGCAGCAGCTGTTGTTCCTGTGTTAGATGATGGACGTCTCCTCATGGTAAGACAGTACAGAGACGCACTTGACAGAGAGACGATTGAGATTCCTGCAGGTGGTCTTAATGGCTGGGATGAGCCGACAATTAATGCGGCGGCAAGAGAACTTGAAGAAGAGACCGGATACAGGTCAGATAATCTTACCAAGCTTGTATCAGTTGTTACTGCGGTTGCGTTCTGCAATGAAGTGGTAGATGTATATCTTGCAACAGGTCTTGTAAAAACAAGTCAGCATCTTGATGAAGATGAATTCATAGATGTAGAAAAATACACACTGGATGAACTTAAAGACATGATATTTGCAGGAACGATACAGGATTCCAAGACAATTTCAGCAGTTCTTGCTTATGATGCCTTACTTAACCGTAAAAAGAATAATTAAGACAAAGTCTTCATATATTGATTCAAAGTACATTTTGATGGATATATATGAAGGCTTTTTTATTGTGGGTAATTAAGAATGTAAGATTTGTTGCATTAATTATTGCGGGAATTATACTTGGTACATGCTTTATAAAAATGTGGCACTATGGTGATGTGTTTTCAACTGAATATCTGATTGTATACATTAATTCTAATGCTGCATATGCAAATGTATGGCAGGAGGTGCTATCTTACAGATTAAGGAAGTTCATAACATTGGTAGTATTCATGATTACCCCATTCAGAAAATTGTATGTATACTGGCTGTGTCTATACAATGGATTCTGCCTTGGAATATGTATGACAAAGGCTGTTATGTATCACGGTGCAGGGGGAGTAGTTATGGTTTTGGTATGGCTGTTTCCACATTATCTGTTATATATAATGACCGTTCTCCTTATGTGTCATTATTTTCTAAACAGAATTGACACTTTAAGAAGAACGGTCATTATTGTGAGTATGTCATTGTTACTTACATTAATCGGAACATTTGCAGAAAGTTACATTAATCCCGACATAATGAAAATGTTTTTAAGCAAGGTCTGCAATATCGTATAAAAGCTTTTCAGACTCAGCCCATCCGAGGCATGCGTCTGTGATTGATTTTCCATAAACACCGTCGCCAACCTTCTGGTTACCAGGCTCAATATAACTTTCAATCATAACACCCTTAACAAGCTTCTTAACATCAGCAGAGTGATGGCAGCTGTGAAGAACTTCCTTGACGATACGGATCTGCTCAAGATACTGCTTACCTGAATTGCTGTGGTTAGCATCTACTATAACAGCAGGATTCTCAAGATCTCTTGCAGCATACATGTTATAAAGTCTTATTAAATCCTCATAGTGATAGTTAGGGATGGTCTGGCCGTGTTTATTTACAGCACCTCTTAATATTGTGTGTGTAAGAGGATTTCCAGGTGTGTTAACTTCCCAGTTTCTGTATATAAATGTCTGTTTAGACTGGGCAGCAACTACAGAATTTAACATAACTGAAAAATCTCCACTTGTAGGATTCTTCATTCCGGCTGGAACATCAATTCCTGAACATACAAGTCTGTGCTGCTGGTTTTCAACTGATCTTGCACCAACGGCAACATATGAAAGAACATCTGAAAGATACCAGTAGTTTTCAGGATAAAGCATTTCATCAGCAGGACTAAGATGTGTCTCTTTCATTACATCAATATGCATTTTTCTGATTGCAACAAGACCGGCAAGAAGATCAGGCTTCTTTTCAGGGTCTGGCTGGTGAAGCATTCCTTTGTAACCTACGCCTGTCGTTCTTGGTTTGTTAGTGTAAACTCTTGGAATAATAATAACTTTGTCTTTAATCTTCTCCTGAACCTTAACAAGTCTTGATGTGTAATCAAGGACAGCAGTTTCATTATCTGCTGAGCAAGGTCCGATAATAACAAGAAGTTTGTCTGATTTGCCGGTGATAACATCAGCAATTTCAGCATCTCTTTCAGCTTTTAATGTTTTTATTTCTTCTGGTACAGGGTACTGTTCTTTGATTTCAGTAGGTGTAGGAAGCTTTGTGACGAACTCGAAACTCATATAATTTTCTCCTTAAAAATGTATATTCAATTAATTACATTTGCATAAAAAACATAATGTATATGTGATTATAACATTTGTTTTCAAAAATGCAAAATAATAATACAGAAAGTATTCTTTGTGGTACAATATATTAAAGATTGTCGGGAGGCGTGGCTATGAATATTAACAGAATTATATGGATAGTTTTAGATAGTGTTGGAATTGGTGAGGCCAGGGATGCAGCTAAGTTTGGAGATGAAGGTGCAGATACATTGGGACATACTGCAGAGGCTAATGGAGGTCTTAATATTCCTAATATGGTAAAGCTTGGAATAGGCAATATAGACGGTGCACATAACCTTGAAAGTTGTGATAATCCCATCGGGTGTTTTGGAAAACTGGCAGAAGTGTCTGCAGGAAAAGACACGACAATTGGACACTGGGAGATGGCAGGAATATATTCTCCTGATCCGTTTCCTGTGTATCCTGATGGATTTCCAGACTGTATTATTGACGAATTCATTAAAAAGACAGGAATTCCAGGAATACTTTGCAATAAGCCGGCTTCAGGAACACAGATAATTGCTGAACTTGGTGATGAACATGTTGCGACAGGAAAACCAATTGTATATACATCAGGAGATTCAGTTTTCCAGATTGCATGTCATGAAGATGTTGTGCCGGTAGAAAGACTTTATGAAATGTGTGAGACGGCAAGACATATCCTTACAGGAAAGAATGCTGTAGCAAGAGTTATTGCACGACCTTTTGTCGGGGAGAATGGCAATTATAAGAGAACACCTAACAGAAGGGATTTCTCACTAAAGCCAAGTGAGGATAATATATTGTGCAGAGTCCGTGATAAAGGGTTTGATGTAATCGGAGTCGGTAAGATTCATGATATATTTGCCGGAGTTGGACTTACAGAGTCTAAGCACACTAATGACAATCAGGATGGAATGGATGTAACACTTGATTACATGAAGCAGGATAATAAAGGAATTATATATACTAATCTGGTTGAGTTCGATTCAACATGGGGACATAGAAGAGATTATAAAGGGTATGCCAGAGGTCTTGAAGAATTTGATAATAGACTTGCACAGGTGTTAGACACTATGAAAGATACAGATATGCTTGTTATTACGGCTGACCACGGTTGTGACCCAACCTATAAGGGAACTGACCATACAAGGGAGTATGTTCCACTGCTTGTATATGGCAAATGTTTAAAACATGGCGTTAATCTTGGAACAGGTGACACTTATGCTGATATAGCACAGACACTGGCTGAGATTTTTGGCACAGAACCGGTTAAGATAGGAAAGAGTTTTCTTAATAAGATTATGTAGGAGGTCTGCATTATGAGAATGGTTGATATTATAGAGAAGAAAAGAGATGGTGGAAAGCTTACTAAAGAAGAGATAGAGTTTTTTGTTAATGGCTATGTCAGGGGGGATATACCTGATTATCAGGCTTCTGCCCTTCTTATGGCAATATATTTCAGACATATGGATTATGATGAGACTCTTAACCTGACGCTTGCAATGGAAAACAGCGGAGATAAGCTGGATTTGTCGGGAATTAATGGAATTAAAGTAGACAAGCACAGTACAGGTGGCGTTGGAGATAAGACTTCACTTGTTCTTGCACCTATGGTTGCAGCACTTGGCGGCAAAGTTGCAAAGATGAGTGGAAGAGGACTTGGACATACAGGAGGCACGATTGATAAACTGGAAAGTATTCCGGGATTTAACACTTCTCTGTCTGAGGAAGCATTTGTTAAGCAGGTTAATGATATAGGAATTGCAATAACAGGGCAGACAGGTAATCTTGCACCTGCAGATAAGAAGATATATGCGCTAAGAGATGTTACGGCAACGGTCGAGAATATTTCGCTTATTGCAAGCAGTATTATGAGTAAGAAACTGGCTTCTGGTGCTGATGCGATTGTTCTTGATGTCAAGACCGGAAGTGGCGCATTTATGAAAAATGAGGCTGATGCCGTAAGTCTTGCTAAGGAGATGGTTCGTATTGGAAAGGGAGCTGGAAGAAATGTAACAGCACTTATTACTGATATGGACCAGCCGTTAGGATATGCAGTTGGAAATGCACTTGAAGTTATCGAGGCTATCAATACTTTAAAAGGTGAAGGACCAGAGGATTTAACTAAGCTTGTCCTTAATCTTGGAACATATATGGTGCTTGCTGCAAGAGATGATCTTGATAAAGAAACTGTAAGAAAAGAATTGGAGAGAGTAATAAGTGACGGAAGTGCGTTGGACAAGATGGCAGAGTTCGTTAAAGCCCAGGGTGGAGATCCTGACGCAGTATATAACACAGATAAGTTAAAGATATCTGATACAATAACAGAGGTGTGTGCAGATAGCGATGGATACATCCAGTCAATCCAGTCTGAGCTGATAGGAAAATCTTCAATGATTCTTGGAGGCGGAAGGGCAGCCAAGGACGATGTGATTGATTTATCAGTTGGAGTTGTGCTTTCTAAGAAAATAGGCGACAAAGTCAGCAAAGGTGATGTGATTGCAAGAATTTACTGTGATAATGCAGAAAAGACTAAAGAAGCAGAAACAATGATTAAGGATGCGTATACATTTTCGCAGGAATTTGTCGAAAAAAATGTACTTATAAAGGGAATAGTTGGTTAATAGTTGTAAATAATTGGATTTTGTGGTATTATAAACACCAAACGGGGCTTTGCCCTAGGTTTGTGAATTGAAAAGGAGAGTTACGATGGAAGTAAGACAGGGTGCTAACGCAAGAGATGTAAAGGGTTATGATACAGAAAGACTGAGAAATGATTTTCTTATCCAGAATCTTTTCCCAGCTGATGATTTCAAGCTTGTTTACAGCCAGATTGATCGTATTATCGTAGGCGGATGTATGCCGGTTAATAAGGAACTTACACTTGAGGCAGGTTCTGAGCTTAAGGCAGCATATTTCCTTGAGAGACGTGAGATGGGTATCTTTAATGTAGGTGGCAACGGTTCAGTTATCGTTGATGGTACTGAATATAAGTTTAAATATAGAGATGGTCTTTATATTGGTATGGGTTCTAAGGAGATTAAGTTCAAGAGCGAGGATTCTTCTAAGCCAGCTAAGTTCTACTTTAACTCAACACCAGCACATAAGACATATCCTACAGTATTCATTGATCCAGAAAAGGATATCAAGGATGAGTTCAAGCTTCAGCTTGGTTCTGTTGAAGGATGTAATAAGCGTCTTAACAGAAAGTATATTTTACCAGGTCAGGTTGAGACATGCCAGTTAGAGATGGGTATCACAACTCTTGAGCCAGGAAGCGTATGGAATACAATGCCATGTCATACACATGACAGACGAATGGAAGTTTATTTCTACTTCGAGATTCCAGAAGAAGATATCGTTGTTCACTACATGGGTGAGCCAACAGAAACTCGTCATATCATCATGAGAAGTGAAGAAGCAGTTATTTCACCAAGCTGGTCAATTCATTCAGCATCAGCTACACATGCATATGCATTTATCTGGGGAATGGCTGGAGAAAACCAGGATTTCGATGATATGGACTGGGTAGACATGAAGGATTTAAAGTAATCCGTCAGTACATATTTTACTAAGGAATGTAACCTGTAGAGGGTTTCATTTATAAATTATTATTAGGAAAAGGAGAATTAAAATGTCAGTTAATTTTTCACTTGAAGGTAAGATTGCATTTGTAACTGGTGCATCATATGGTATCGGCTTCGCTATCGCTAGTGGTATGGCTAAGGCTGGTGCAAAAATCGTTTTCAACGATATTAAGCAGGAATTAGTAGATAAGGGATTAGCAGCTTATAAGGAAGCTGGTATCGACGCTCACGGATATGTTTGCGACGTTACTAACGAAGAAGCTGTTAACGCTACTGTAGAGAAGATTACAAAGGAAGTTGGACCAATCGATATCCTTGTAAACAACGCTGGTATCATTAAGAGAATTCCTATGTGCGAGATGACAGCTGCTGAGTTCAGACAGGTTATCGATGTAGATCTTAACGCACCATTCATCGTATCAAAGGCAGTAATTCCTTCAATGATCGAAAGAGGACATGGTAAGATTATCAACATCTGCTCAATGATGTCAGAATTAGGTCGTGAGACAGTATCAGCTTACGCTGCTGCTAAGGGTGGCCTTAAGATGCTTACAAGAAATATTTGTTCTGAGTATGGTAAGTACAATATCCAGTGTAATGGTATTGGACCTGGTTACATCGAGACACCTCAGACAGCTCCATTAAGAGAGAGACAGCCAGATGGATCAAGACATCCATTCGACTCATTCATCGTTGCAAAGACACCAGCAGAGAGATGGTTAAAGCCAGAAGAATTAGCTGGTCCAGCTGTATTCCTTGCTTCAGAAGCATCAGATGCAGTTAACGGACACATCCTCTATGTAGATGGTGGTATCCTCGCATACATCGGCAAGCAGCCACAGTAATCGCGGACTACAAGCGCAGTGCGCGAATGATAGAAGAACCGGAGTGCAAGTTTACTTGTAACTCCGGTTCTTTTGTTATTCGCATAGAGCGCGACAGCGCGTGTGTCCTGACCGCAGGTCAGGACACGGCACTGCGCGAAAGTAGTGGGACGCACCTGTCCCGTCCATCAATTTGTAAGCCGCAAGAGCGAAGCGAGTTGCAGCGACCGTTCCGGCACAGAGGAATTCCATTGTATATGTGGTGTTATAATTAGCCTGATAGGTTGTCCAATATCCTGTCTTTTAACATGATACCTATAGGTAGTCGTATAAAATACAACCTTATAGGTAGAAAACACAAGTGTCTATATTTATAACTATATAATAAACCTATAAAACTATTTTAAAATTGTATCTTATAGGTATATGCCCATCTAATCTGATATTAATCACCAAAAATCACCCTAAATCCGTCAAAAAACACCTATAAAGTATATTAAAAAATATAATTTATAGGAAAAGATTCATTTATATGTGTAGAACATGCTTAAATTATTTATAAACAACATATTTAGTAATCAGCCTGATAAACAACCTGAAACACTTATAAAACAATACTTGTAATTATGCCAATCAATGATAAAATCAAGTAAAAGGGGGATATGCACATGTCAATATTTAAGAAGAACACAACCAAGAAAGAGATAGAAACATCACTCAATGAAATCCAGATTAATCTTGAGAATAATTACAAGGATTTAGCAATTAAGGCTTTCAAAGACTCATCAGAGCTTGTTGAACGGTATCATAATGAGTCTTTGATTGATGAGAAAGCGTATGCTAAATATAAAGGACAGCTTGATGTATTTGCAAAGAGAATGGAAGGCTACAGTCACAGACTGAATGTGAAATATTAAAAATTATTGAAAAAAATAATAATATATTGTCAAGATATAGATACGTATGTTATATTAAATATGTAGATACAACCATAACCTGACTTGTGAATGGAGGGGTACTATGAAAAAAGTATTTTTAATTGGGTTTACATTGATGTGTTTTGCTTCTATGGCAGGTTGTAAGACAAAGCCGCCAAAGGTTGCACATCCATATGTGCAGGAGTATGTGGCTGGCAGAGAGCATGGCAATGTAAAAGTACAGGATTTTCTTGATCATGGAGAAGAATTTGCAATTGGGGCAGATGAAAATGGAAAAGCGGTATTTAAAGACCCGCAGAAAGCATTTGAGGCGTTAGTAAGGGATTATTCAGATGGTATTAATCTGATTAGGGATGAGTACAAGCTTGGACCAATCACTCCAAGAAACTTTTATGATTACATGACGTATGGGTATCAGGTTAATACTGGCACAGAAGAAAGCAAGAATCAGGCTGCTTTTGTGACTCAGGTTTTAGATATATATGAGAATAGTTATGATTTTGATAAATAGAATATGTTTTAATATAATAACCGCACCGTCGTAAGACGGTGCGGTTATTCGTTAATCCACAACCCTTATAGTACTAATCACAGGCTGTTTACTCTTATCTGTAATCACACCATTCTGATTAGTATCAGTGCAGTCTTTACATATCTTATCGACAATGTCCATGCCGCTCGTGACAGTTCCGAAAGCTGCGTATTGTCCGTCAAGGCTTGGAGTGTCCTTTTGCATAATGAAAAACTGAGAACTTGCAGAATTATTAGCAGAAGAGCGTGCCATAGATATAGTGCCTCTTATATGGCTTATATTATTTTGGACGCCATTTGACTTGAATTCACCCTTGATTTTCTCAGAAGAGCCACCAGTTCCGTCACCATTAGGGTCTCCACCCTGAATCATAAATCCATCAATTACGCGATGAAAAGTCAGACCGTTATAAAATCCTGAATTGGCAAGATTAATAAAATTAGTAACAGTAATTGGGGCAGTATCTGCATCAAGTTCTACCTCAATCGTTCCATAATTGTTTACTTCAATGGCAACATGGTGCTTGCCGGATAACTGAGTGTTTCCATCGGAAGTTGATGAATTACCAGAATTCTGTCTGCCACATGCAGTCAGGCTGAATAAAATACATAATAGGATTATGCTTAATAATAAATGTTTTTTCTTCATTTTAAAATATTCCTTTCTAGAATTAGTGAATCAAGTATAACATTATCAGCCGGTATGTTAAACATCTAATATGCATATAAACAATTAAAATGTATATAAATTTGACTATCAAAATTTCTATACATGTGATACAATTATCAAAGATTTCACAATATATGAGGGGAGATTAATTTAATGAAACTTGAAGTGAAAAATCTTACCAAGTCATTTGGTGAGAAAGAAGTCCTTCACGGCATTTCATTTGATGTGGAAGGCGGCAAGGCATTAGGTCTTCTTGGACGTAATGGTGCAGGAAAGACTACAACTATAAGAATTATTATGGATGTATTTCATGCCAATTCAGGAGAAATATTTCTTGATGGTAAAAAATTTAATCCAAAGGAGCATCTGATAGGATATCTGCCGGAAGAGAGAGGATTATATCCTAAGAAAAAAGTATCAGAACAGCTTGTGTATCTTGGCAGGTTAAGAGGCTTATCTAAGGCTGAAGCTAAGAAGAATACTGATAAATGGCTTAAAAGACTGCAGGTATCACAGTATACAGATGTGAAGTTAGAGACACTCAGCAAAGGTAATCAGCAGAAGGTCCAGCTTGCATCAACACTTGTCTGTGAGCCTGAGATTGTTATATTAGATGAGCCATTCAGTGGACTTGACCCGGTTAATTCTAAGATATTACAGGATGTTGTAACAGAATTGATAGAAGAAGGAAGAATAGTTATATTCTCAAGCCATCAGATGAGCTATGTGGAGGAGTTCTGTGAGGATATAGCAATAATTAATAACGGTGAGATTGCATTATCAGGTGATATTGCAGATATTAAGGCTGAATATGGAAAGAATCAGCTTATAATATCGGCTGTTGGAATGGGAGCAGAAGAACTGGCAGAAAAGTTAAAGACTAGCTGCGAAGATACATTATCTGTAACAGGAATACATAAAGATGGTGTTATAGTAAAGAATATTCAAGAGCTTTCTGGAAATGCACTTATTAAAGAAATTATGAATGCTGATATAGAGATAGCATCATTTGACAGCTACAGACCATCGCTTAATGATATATTTGTAAAAGCTGTAGGGGGTGACAGATAATGAAGAAGTTCGGAGTAATATTCCAGTATGAGATTATGAATTATATCAAGAATAAAAGCTTTATGATTTCTACAATTGTTATAGCTGTTCTTGCTGCAGTGATACTGTTTCTTCCAAGTGTATTTGATATGTCAGGAATTCTTGGAATAAATAAAGATGATACTGATGATACCGCTGATAATACGGAGATTACTGATGTTATCATAATCTGTGATGAAAAAGACATATTTGCGGGAACAGGAATTGTAGAAGGTGTATTAAATGATGTGAAGATTGAAAATGTTTCGTCAAGAGATGCACTTGTAGATAAGATTGAAAATGATGAAAATGTCATTGCTGGTTTTGTTGTAAAGAATGCAACAGATTTTGAATATGTCGTTAATAATAGTGATATGTTTGATGATATGACGCAGAGATTTACATATGCAATGCAGCTGCTAAGCCAGTATAACTATTGTAAGGAGAATAATCTGGATATGGCAGAGATTGAAAATGCTTTTAATCCGGTTATCAATTCCGAGACAACTGTACTTGGAAAAGACATGATGAGTAATTACTGGTATTGTTATGCACTTATAATTATTGTGTTCATGGTTATCATTCTGTATGGAGTAATGGTAGCAACTTCTGTAACACAGGAGAAATCAAACAGAACAATTGAACTTCTTGTAACCAGTGCTGATACTAACAGCCTTTTCTTTGGAAAGGTACTGGCAGGTACATCTGCAGCACTTTTACAGGTTGGAATTATATTTGCAGTAATACTTGGAAGCTATAAGATTAACAGAGACTCATGGGGTGGATTATTTGATAAAATATTTAATATTCCTTCAGATGTGCTTATAACATTTGCGTTCTTTGGACTTGGAGGGCTGCTGTTCTATGTATTCATATATGGTGCAATGGGAGCGCTTGTGTCTAAGACAGAGGATATTAACAAAAGTGCCGGAAGTGTACAGTTTGTTATTATGATTGTATATTTTATAGGATTATCCCAGCTTAATAATGTAGATGGAATTCTTATGAAGGTTCTTTCATTCCTGCCGATAAGCTCATACAGTGCGATGTTTGCAAGAGTAGCACTTGGAAATGTGAGTTTTGCTGAGATAGCTGTATCGTTTGTTATTCTTATTGTAAGCACAATAGCAGTTGGAATATTAGGCTCTAAGATATACAGAATGGGAACGTTAAGATATGGTAATCCAATTACATTAAGAAATGCATTTAAGAATCTTAAGCATGAATAAAAAGAGGGCGGCAAACCTGTAATGGTAAGCCGCCTTTAATAATGCGTTATTATAATTTAACTGTTTCGCCGCCTTTTACTTCAACAATAGTACTATTATTTACTGCAAGCCATACTGACTTAACAGAAGGGTTATGAACATATTCGTTATCAGCAAAGAACTCAAGTCTGTCAAACAATTCGTTGTATTCAACAATATCAGAATTGGTTGCATACCAGATATCATCACGGTTAGCAATCATTTCACAGAATTCCTCAATGATTTCCCAATTATTGTTTCTTTCAAATTCAAAGCTGTGTCCCCAGACATACATCATGTAAAGATACTGTTTTTTAGTAAGTGCCATGAACTTTTTGCCAAAATCAATAAGATTATGATTGTGATGACAGGTTGGAACCCAGCACATATAGTCTTCAGGCATAGAAAAACCATTCTCATCCCCTATAAGCATAGGACCATCGGCATTAGCAGCATAGGCTTCTGCAGCTTTAGTGGCAGCGTATTTATCATTAGTAACTCTTGCATATTTGATGCCAACTGATTTAGCAATATCAACTATACGGTTATCGTAAGAACCATTAGGATATGCAAGACCATATATAGGACGTTTAAATATTTTTTCAAGATTATCCTTATCATCGAGAATTTCTCTAAGGGCATTATAATCGTTAAGTCTGATCATTGTAGGATGTGTAAATGTATGGACAGCAATATCATGTCCTTTATAAAGCTCAGGCCATTCCTCCTGAGGAATTCTTATGGCAGGGTCAATAATACCTGTATTAAGGTTAAAGGTTGCTTTAAGATTAAACTTGTTAAAAAGCTTTACAAGACGTCTGTCCTCAATTTTACCATCGTCATAACTGAAAGTAAGAACTTTGAATTTGCCGCCGGGGAATACTTTATATACTTTATTCATTGTTGTTGTCTCCATATTATATAACTAGTTTAAAATCAACGTTCATATTATATAACACAATTATTTTTATGTCATTCTTTTTTTATAATTAATTAGAATAAATCAGAATGATTAAAATGTTTATTAAAATATTTTACGGATTATGTCGAGTGCATGAACTTTTTTGGGAATACTCTGCTTTGCTTTAAGACTGATGCTGCGGATTGGTTCATTGTTTACATATATATTAATTGTTCCATAAATTTGTGCTGAATTGACAGGTGCAGAAAGCATTTCAGGAATATCTGCCTGTATAGTTACTGAATCATCTTCACAGGCAAGAAATTCAATTGAACAGTCAGGTATAAGTTCACAGAAACTATTTTTTCCTTTGGATACAGGAATGTAAAATGTGTATTCATTATTAAAATATTTCTGTCGGCTGTATTGTTTTCCAAGGGCTATAAGATAACGGGCATCACTCCATTTATAATTCTTATTTGGTGGCCAGCCACATGCAAGCAGGGCGATGCACAGTGTCCGGTTTTTGTCTTTGTATGCACATACATAGCAGTATCCGGCTTTGTTAGTGAAACCTGTTTTTCCAGAGATAATTCCTTCATCAGGATTTAAAAGCCTGTTTTTGTTATTTAGCTGGTAATGGTATCTGCCTGTTGTGTCTGAAATTGTTTTAGAAACAGTCTGTGTTATATATAAAAAATCCTCATTATTAATACAATATGCCATGGTTTTTGCAAGGTCATATGCTGTTGTATGATGAAAACTATAGTTATCCTCGGCATCAAGACCATTAGGTGTTATGTAATATGTGTCAGATAAGAGAATATCATCCGCTTTTTCATTCATAAGACCGGTAAATATATGTACAAGTATTTCACTTTGTTCATGGTTAATCTCAGAAAGAAATGAGGAATCGTAATTATAATTATTGATAAACGGAGTTTCAGACCTTAAAGAAGGATTTTTACATAGTAAGTAATAGGCAGCATTTTCAGCAATTATTACAGCGGAATCATTATGTGATTCAAGCATAAGTGAGTAGTATAGGTCGTTAATTATGAATTGCTCACCAGTTACGGCGTTAAGCTGTACATCAGGCATGGAAGCTGCGTAGGCGGAAGTTGTTACGACAAAATTCTTGTCACAGTTTTCCAAAGCAATAATAAGAGTCATAATTTTAGTTGTGCTTGCCATGCTTACAGCCGTTGTTTCATTGCTGCCAGAAAGTATCCTGCCTGAATCAGAATCAATAAGAACAGAGTATTTTGAATATAGTCCTGCTGCCTGAGTTGTTACAGGACAGAATATGCAACAAACCAACAACGATAATACGAGTATAATAATTGAAAAATTCTTAAATGATTTCATAGAAATTTAATAAAATGTCTTTCTATGATTATATTAAAATGATTTGAATTTATGAGTGCTATAAGGTATTATTATATATAGATTAATATGTGATTTAATACTGTCTGGAATAAAAAAGGAGAAACTATGGCATATATAGAATTTAAAAATGTAAAGAAAATATACAAAATGGGTGATGTAAAGATAAGAGCATTGAATGGAGTGGATTTTAAGATTGATAAAGGCGAATTTGCTGTTGTATTAGGACCTAGTGGTGCAGGAAAGAGTACTATTCTTAACATCCTTGGAGGAATGGATACATGTACTACCGGGGAAATAACTGTTGATGGTAAAAGAATTGACAAGTATAGTTCGAGACAGCTTACAGCATACAGAAGATATGATATCGGATTCGTATTCCAGTTCTATAATCTTGTACAGAATCTTACTGTCAAAGAAAATGTTGAACTGGCAACGCAGATATGTAAAGAGCCTCTTGATATTGTTAAGACAATAGAAGCTGTGGGATTATCTGACAGAATAGGAAATTTTCCGTCACAGTTATCAGGTGGTGAACAGCAGAGAGTTGCCATTGCAAGAGCACTTGCAAAGAATCCTAAGATGCTTTTATGCGATGAACCTACAGGAGCGCTTGATATTAATACAGGAAAAACCATTCTTAAGCTTTTAAGTGATATGTGTAAGAAGAATGGAATTACTGTTGTTGTTATAACACATAATCAGGCAATTTCAGCAATGGGAGATAAAGTTATTAAGATAAAGAATGGTATCGTTGACAGTGTTGTTATTAATGACAATCCTGTTTCAGTAGACGAGATAGACTGGTAATACTATGGAGGCTTGTACAATATGGGAAAATCAGTGTGGAAAGATCTCTTTCGTGAGATTAAGAGAACATTTGGAAGATTTATAGCTATATTTGCAATTGTTGCTATTGGAGTAGCATTTTTTGCAGGAGTAACAGCATCTTCTAATGATATGAAGAATTCAACGGATAACTATTATGATGATTATAATATGAGTGATTTAAGACTTTTATCATCAATAGGTTTTAATGAAGATGATATTAAAGCTATAAGAGCAGTTGATGGTGTTAAGGGAGTGTATCCTGCATATTCACAGGATGCAGTTATCAGGAAAGACAGCATAGAGACCGCTGTACATATAATGTCAGTACCTGATAATACAGACAGGAATAATGAGAATTACATTAACCAGTTACGAATCAAGGAAGGACGGCTTCCTGAAAATAGCGGTGAATGTGTTGTAAGATATGAAGATACCAAGGATAATTTTTCTATAGGAGATACAATCAAGCTTTCATCCGGAACACAGGATGATATTAATGACAGTCTTAAAGATTCAGAGTATACGGTTGTAGGAACAGTATATACACCATATTATGTTTCTTATGACCTTGGAACTACTAATGTTGGAAGCGGCAGGATTAATTATCTTATGTATATTACGGAAGATGAATTCATGTCCGATTATTTCAATGAAGTATTTGCGACAGTTGATGGAGCAAAGGAATTGGATACATATGGAACTGAATATAAAGATCTCGTTAAAGAAACGGCTGACAGAATAGATAATATTTCACAGAGCAGAATTAATGTAAGAAAAGATGACATACAGGATGTATATGAAGATTCAGTAAATGAGGCAAAAGAGGCTGCCAAAGCGGCTATATACGACCATGTTGTAGAATCACTTACAGAACAGTACAGTAATTATTTTGTAGGAATGGATGTTTCAGCTATTATTGAGCCATATATCCAGCCGGCATATGAGAAAGCACTTGCTGATTATGATTTTAGCAGCATTGAGACGCAGGCTAAGGAAGATTTTGAATCTAAATATGGTGACAGCGATGACTGGAAATGGTATGAGCTTACAAGACAGGAACAGTATTCTTTTAAAGATTATGAATCCAGTGCAGACAGGATGAAAGCCATTGCCACGGTATTTCCAATATTCTTTATAGTTGTATCTGCCCTTGTCTGTCTTACAACAATGACAAGAATGGTAGCAGAAGAAAGGGGACTTATAGGAACATATAAAGCACTAGGATACAGCAAAAAGGTGATTGCATTCAAATATATAGCATATGCATTAATTGCTTCGGTTACTGGAGGAATAGCAGGCTGTATCATAGGTCTTAAACTGTTTCCGCTTGTAATATATAATTCTTGGAATATAATATACCAGCTTCCGCCAATAGTGTACGACAGCCACATATTTCTTTCAATTATAGCCATTACAACCATGGTTTTAGTAACAGTTATAGCAGCTCTTTTTTCATGCTACAGTGAGTTAGAAGAGGTTCCATCAGAGCTTATGCGTCCGAAAGCACCTAAGAGCGGTAAGAAAATCCTTCTTGAGCATATTACATTTATATGGAAACACATGTCATTCACAATGAAGGTTACTATGCGTAATCTGTTCCTGTATAAGAAGAGATTTCTTATGACTGTTGTAGGGATTGCAGGCTGTACGGCACTTATGACAGCAGGCTTTGGTATTAAGAACAGTATAGAATGTCTTATTCATAACCAGTACGGTGAACTTATACATTATGACAGTGTTGCCACATTTACAGATGGGATTACACAGGAGGATATGGATACACTTGAAAGTGACATGTCAGCGGACGTACACATTGATGATTTTCTACTAAACTGTGGTTATTCTGATGATGTTAAGAGCAGTGAAGATACACAGACAGCAGAATATGTCATAGTTGATGATAAGAATGCATTTAAAGATTATGTGACATTAAGAACTAGAAGAAAACATAATGATGTGGCTCTTGGGGATTCAGGCGTTGTTATCACTGAAAAGCTATCTAAAGATTTAGGGGTAAAGAAAGGTGATAAGATTACAGTAACATCATCCGCTGGAAAGCAGACAGAGGCTGTTGTATCAGGTATTACAGAAATGTATGTTAATCATTATGTATATATAAGTACAGAATATTATAATGAACTTTTTGGAAATGTTCCTGATAACAACAGGGTACTTATAAAGATTAACGGAGATGTAAGCGAAACTGAAAGTTATATGGGAGATGAATACCTTACAAGAGATTATATTAAGGGTGTGAGTTTCCTTAATGCTAATGTCACACGATTTGAAAATATGATACAGTCACTTGACCTGGTAACATGGGTACTTATAATATCAGCGGGGCTGCTTGCATTCGTTGTGTTATATAATCTTACAAATGTTAATATATCGGAGAGAAGAAGAGAAATTGCAACTATTAAGGTACTTGGTTTCTTTGACCCGGAGGTAGGTATGTATGTGTACCGTGAGAATATATTCCTTACACTAATCGGTGGTGTGTTTGGACTATTATTAGGAAGACTTCTTCATATATACATAATGCTTACTGTAGAGATGGATGCAATAATGTTTGGATATGCTATTAAACCGACAACATATATATATTCATATCTTATCACATTGATTTTCTCAGTTGTAGTTAATCTGGCCATGTATGGAAAGTTAAAGAAGCTTCCTATGGTCGAATCTTTAAAGTCAGTAGAATAAAACGGACAGCCCTTTCATATATTGTGAAAAACAATAGTGAAGGGGCTTTTTTTGTATGACGAATCACTCTATAAAATTCTTCCGGATGAATTAATTAAAGACATTGGAATATATGCAGGATTTCAGCATGTCAGGGAAATCCGTCTGCGTACAGGAAGACTGCCTGCTGCCATATGTGATAATGGAGAACATATGGGAACCAGTCTTGTAGATGAACATACGATAACAAGGATACTGTCAATAGCAACTAATTATTCATCTTATGCATATGAATCCTGTATGGCAAATGGATTTCTGACAATCAAAGGCGGACACAGAATAGGACTTGGCGGACAGGTTATATGGGAGAATGGTAAGGTAAAGAATTTCTTACATGTGACATTCATGTGTATAAGAATTGCTAAACAGATGGAGGGCTGCGCTGATAATATAATGGATGAGCTTTTAAAAGACGGGTTAAAGCATACTATTATAATATCACCGCCTGGCTTTGGAAAAACAACACTGCTTAGAGACATTATAAGACAGTTATCTGATATATATAGAAAAAATGTGGTTTTAATTGACGAACGATGTGAAATAGCGGCATGTGTAAACGGAGTTCCATGTAATGATATTGGCTGCAGGACAGATGTTTTAGATGGTTGTAATAAACTTACGGGAGTATATATGGCTGTTCGCTCGCTTAGTCCTCAGGTTGTAGCAATGGATGAGATTGGTGGGGAAGATGATATTAAAGCTGTAAAATACTGCATTAAAAGTGGCTGTTCTGTAATAGGAACTGCACATGGAAGCGGTATATATGATACAGATGAAAGACTTGCAGGTCTTTTCGGAAAAAATGGATTTAAGAGAGCTGTAATATTGGAAAAATGTGGGGAGGCAGGAAAATGTCTGGATATATAGGCGGGATATTAATACTTTCAGGCTGTTTTATGTATGGTCTTTCATACAGCCAGAGATTAAAGAACAGGATAATAATATTAAAAGACATGGTAAGAATGCTTTCCGTTATGAATAATCATATTGGATATTCACTTATAGATATGACGCAGATATTTGAACGCCTTGGAGATTTTGACATGTGTTCATATGTCAGGAATTTCACCGGATACATATATGAAGCATTGAATAAATCGGACATTGACACATTTGCATTGATATGGAATGAGGCTGCTGATAAAGCATTTGCAGGAATACTTGGCAAAAGACAGCTGGAGATTATAAAAGAGGCAGGCTCTATAAGCACATTTATTGACAAGGACAGTCAGTTAAAACACATACAATCTGTTGTGTGTGAACTTAATGAGGAACTTGATGTGGTTAAGACTAATGCAGCAGGAAAGATGAAGGCTTATATCGTTACAGGAATATCAGCAGGACTTATACTTGTGATTGTACTTATATGAATCGGAGGTGAAGTATGGAGGTAAGCATAATATTCAAAATTGCAGCGGTAGGCATAGTTGTTTCAATACTTAACCAGATATTAAAGCATAATGGAAGAGATGACCAGGCAGCGCTTACTGCACTGGCAGGGCTTCTTATTGTCATATACTGGATATTACCTTATATACTTGAATTGTTTACTACCATGAAAAAGCTTTTTGAATTGTGATAGGGGGTGGTACATATTAATGTGTTGTCGCTTTCGGTGTGTGCAGTTACAGGTGTGATTCTTGCTCTGGTTTTGAAAAGTACAGGCTCTTCAATGGGGACTTTTGTGTCAGTTGTTCTGTGTGTAGGAACAGCAATGCTTGTATTTAACGGGCTTATATCCGTGTACACAAGAATCAATATGTTTACTGCCGGTATTAATCAGGAATATATAAAGCTGATAGTCAAAGTTATAGGTATATCGTATGTAACAGAAATATCATCAAATATATGTAAAGAAAATGGATTTGCAGCACTTGCGTCAGCTATGGAAATATACGCCAGGATTTCTGTTGCGGGTTTATGCATACCGGTTATAGTAACTCTTTTTGAAATGGTTTCAGAGGGGATTGTCTGACTAAGAAAATAATTGCCTTTATGATAGCGTTTCTGGCGGCGCTCATCATACAGAAAACATATATATATGCACAGGATGAGGATACAGTTAATTATGATTCACTGATAGATGAAGCTGATTACAGTGGCATAGACAGTACGCTTGATGATTATGGCTGGAAGGGGACATCTTTTAAAGAACTTGTCAGGTCGGTTGCCAGTTCGGATACGGATATAGGCTTTAACTTTACCGAAACAGTTACCGAGGCAATTATTTCTAACAGAACAGTTCTGATACAGATATTACTTTTATCTATATGCGCAATGTTTCTTACTGTGCTTGATAAAAATGCATCTGATTCAGCGATGCTTTTTATATCATTCATTCTTATGACGCTGATAGTTGCGGTGTTTATTAATGCAGCAAGGACAGGCTATGAATGTGTTCAGATGTCGGTTGATATATATAAGGCACTCTGCCCGGTGTTTTTTCCGGCAGTTGCATATTCGTGTGGGGCATCAAGTGCTGCAGCATATTATGAGATAATTCTTTTTCTTATGTACATAGTTAATGTCCTTGTGAAAAATGTTCTTATGAGATGTAATTATGTATATATGATATTAGGCATGTTTGATACATTCAGTGAAAAAGATAAGTTCAACAAAATGTGCCAGCTTATAACAAAGATTATAAAATTGTCAGTAAAAGGAATGCTTATGTTTTTTCTGGGACTTAACGGAATAAAAAGTCTGATACTTCCATTAAGCGATTCACTTAAAATGTCCGTTTTATTCAAAGCTGTTTCTATGATTCCTGGCATTGGAAACAGTGCACAGACTGTATCTAAGACAATTGCAGGGTCTGCTGTGCTTGTCAAGAATTCTATTGGTGTGGCTGCGGTTATTGTTATGGCTGTAATAATAGGAATTCCTCTTCTTAAGCTTGTTGTCATGGCATTGTTATATCAGATTCTTGGAGCAGTATTAGAACCTGTGGCAGACAGCCGTATAGTCAAAGCTGTTCTTGTTCTGTCAGGAAGTCTTGAAAATATGATATATATGATTGCTGTCACAGTTGTTCTTATGTGCCTAACAATGGCAATTATATGCTTTGCAACTAATATTAATCTATATGTTTAAATGTGGTAATGTGCTATGACAGGTATTATTAACTGGTTTAAAACAATATTTATTCTTGAAATTACAGGAGAGATTGCATTAAAGCTTGTGCCACCAAAGTATAAGGAATTCATAGCATTTGTAATGAAACTGATACTTGTAATGGCGATAATAATTCCGCTGCTTAATATTAAGAATGCAGATATAAGTGAGATTACGGATGGTATAAGTAATGGATTTAAAACATATTCTAAGGAGAACGATAATGTCTCACAGGCTTTATATAATACTTCAGACAAGAAAATGGCTGAAAAAATTATAAGTGAAGATATCAATAGCACTGCAGCTTCTTACGGTCTGGAAACTGTTTCTGTAAAATGCAGCTTCACATCAGACATGACGGCGGTCAGTATGATAAGTGTATATGTTAAAGAAAAAAATATTGCAGGCAATGATAATATTGACAGATTAAGAACAGATATAGCTGGCAGGTATGAAATATCTGTAGAACAGATAGATATCAGGGAGGCAGGCGAAAGTGGATAATGGTGGTAAAAATGAAGCATTTTTTACAGGATTACTGAATAAAACAAGGAAAGACAAAATATTTATAGTAATACTGGCAGGGATACTTATGATGGTGATTGCAATGCCAACTAAAAGTTCATCTGCAAAAAGTTATACAACAGGTCCGGTTATATCCACAGGGTCAGAAGATTATGAGAAAAATCTTGGCGAAGAACTACAGCAGATGCTTGAAAATACAGATGGAGTAGGCAAAGTAAAGGTCTTGGTAAAAACAAATGATACAAAAGAGGTTACAGGTGTATTAGTAGTGTGTGAAGGAGGTGATGATAAAAATCTGGTTGCTTATATCACAGATGCGATAAATGGCCTTTTAGGTGTTCCTGTACATAAAATTAAAGTGATGAAAATGTCGGAATAATTTTTTTGGAGGCAGTTTTGAAAAGAGTAAAAAAGAATCATATTATAATTACGGCACTTGCTATAATGATAGCTGCTGCCGGGTATATTAATTATGCGGGTGACCTTGATAATATAATTAAAGTTAAAGATAAAGAAAAGGCAGCTGCGGTTGTAGCTGACAATGTGTCAACAGATAGTAATGAGGCTGAGGCTGCTGACACAGATTTTACAGATGAGCCGGGAACTGTTATACTTACATCAGCAGGAGTTAAGTCAGAGGCTGTTGCAGCTGCTAAGTTAAACAGGGAACAGGTCAGAGCTTCAAGCATAGAGAATCTGAAAAGCATAGCTGATGATGCAGGTATTGCAGAGGATGCTAAGAAAGCAGCAGTTGAACAGCTTGCAAAGCTTGAGAACAATGCTGATAAAGAAACGGCAATAGAACTTTTGTTATCAGCTAAAGGCTTTGATTCATCGGTAGTTACAGTATCTGATACCAATGTGGATGCTGTTATTAATGTATCAGAGCTTTCAGATACAGATAAAGCACAGATTGAAGATATAATTAAAAGAAAAACTGGCTTTGCTGCGGATAAGATAACAATAAATATTTGCAATAATTAGTGTTTATGTTATAATCTTTTTAACTTTGAGTTAAATATGAATATATGGAGGACGGTTATGACAAAAGAGTTTGAAGATAGAGGTACAACTTATTCTATACATGAGAATGTTAATATTGGCGAAGTTAAGGTGGCTGATGAAGTTGTAGCTATTATTGCTGGTCTTGCTGCTACAGAGGTTGAAGGTGTTGACAGCCTTGGCGGTAATATCACTAGTGAAATCGTAAGCAAGCTTGGAATGAAGAATCTTTCTAAGGGTGTTAAGGTAACAGTTGAAGAGTCAAGTGTCCTTGTAGATATAACACTTAATCTTAAGTATGGAACACAGATACCAGCTGTTTCAGCTAAGGTTCAGGATAAGGTTAAGTCTGCAATAGAGACAATGACAGGACTTTCAGTTACAGAGGTCAACATTAAGGTTGCCAGTGTTAATGTAGAAAATTAAATTCAGGAGTTAAAAGATGACAAGATCTACAATGAGGGAGCATATTTTTAAGTTATTATTCAGAGCTCCTTTTATCGATAACAAAGATGAGTATGAAGAGCAGATTAATCTGTATTTTGCAGATGCAGATATGGTAGATGCTTCACATCTTAAGGAAGAAGAATATAATTATATCAAGGATAAGACATTAGCAATAGCAGAGCTTATACCTGAGCTTGATGAGAAAATCGATTCTGTATCTGAGGGATGGCCAACAAGCCGTCTAGGAAAGACAGAGCTTTCTATTATGAGACTTGCTGTGTATGAGATGCTTTATGATGAGGATATTCCTACTAATGTAGCACTCAATGAAGCTGTTGAGCTTGCCAAGAAGTATGGCTCGGCTGACAGCACAGCAGCTTTTGTTAATGGTGTATTAGGTAAGTTAATTAAAGAGTAATGCAGTTTTTGCATGTAAAGAGAGGATATATGGCTGGAGTATATACTGTAAAGCAGGTGAATTCCTATATTAAGAATATGTTTAAGCAGGATTTTCTGCTTAACTCGGTTTCTGTTAAGGGGGAGATATCTAATTGCAAGTATCATACCTCCGGTCATATTTATTTTACTTTAAAGGACGCTGATGCGGCACTTTCTGTCATTATGTTTGCAAGTCAGGCAGCAAAGCTTGCATTTAAGTTAAAGGATGGAATGTCAGTTGTTGTATCAGGAAGAGTTGATGTGTTTGATGCAGCGGGTAAATACCAGTTATATGCTAATACTGTGCAGCAGGAAGGTATTGGAAAACTGTACCAGAAGTTTGAACAGCTAAAACAATATTATGAGGATATGGGATATTTTGCTAAAGAATATAAAAGACCACTTCCTGCATTTACGAAAAAATTAGGTGTTGTTACATCTAAGACAGGTGCAGCAGTTCAGGATATTATGAACATTTCCAAAAGGCGTAACCCTTATATCCAGATTGTACTTTATCCTGCATATGTTCAGGGAGAACATGCAAAGCAGTCAATTGTAAGCGGAATTACCAGACTTGATAAGATGGGGCTTGACTGTATTATAGTAGGACGAGGCGGCGGTTCAATAGAAGATTTATGGGCTTTTAATGAACCTGAGGTTGTAGAGGCTGTGTTTAACGCCTCAACACCAGTAATATCAGCAGTAGGACATGAGACAGATTTTACACTCACTGATTTTGTAGCTGATATGAGAGCACCCACACCTTCTGCTGCGGCAGAGCTTGCTGTTACAGAGGTAGCGGCTGTTGAGAACAGGATATATGAATATGAAAGACGATTAAAGCAGCAGATGATGTATTCGTTGTCTGCAAAAAGAGACTATCTGGAAAGATTAAAGCTACAGATGGAATATCTTAACCCTGTCAATCAGATATATGATAAAAGGCAGCGGCTTATGAATATGGAAGATAAGCTGAACATGTTAATAAAAAGATGTGCGGCTGAAAATAGAAACAGACTTCGTCTGTATGCTTCGAAACTTGATGGCTTAAGTCCTTTAAGAAAGCTTGATATGGGCTATGGTTACATTGAGAATTCTGAAGGTAATAGAATTGTATCAGCCGGGCAGGTGTCGTCAGATGACGAGATTACAGTTTATCTTAAAGATGGAAGCATCAGATCTAAGGTTATTGAGGTAGGGGAAGCATGGCAAAAACATTAGAACAGTCATTTGAAAGACTTGAAGAAATAATTGCACAGATGGAAAAATCAGACACAACACTTGATGCATCATTTAAAATGTATCAGGAGGGGATGAAGCTTGTCGAAAGCTGTAATAACCAGCTTGACAAGGTTGAGAAACAAATCATAGTTTTGAATGATGATGGAGAACAGGACGATGAGTGATTTTAAGAATGAATTGGAACAGGAAGTAGAATTTATTAATGATTTAATATCAAGATATCTTCCTGATGAGACAGGACTTGATAAAAAAATAAGAGAAGCTATGAATTACAGCGTCAATGCAGGTGGCAAAAGAGTAAGACCAATGCTTATGCTTGAGGTGTATAAGCTGTGTGGAGGTGATGACTGTCAGGTTGTCTATCCATTTATGGCTGCTTTGGAATGTATTCATTCATATTCTCTTGTACATGATGATCTTCCGGCAATGGATAACGATGATTACAGAAGAGGAAGACTTACAACACATAAAGTATTTGGTGAAGATTTCGGAATACTTGCAGGAGACGGACTTCTTAATCTGGCATATGAGATTATGGCTGAAGCACTTATATCAGGTGAAGGAGATATGACGGCGAAAGCTAAAGCAATGGAAGTTATTGCAAGAAAAGCCGGAATAAAAGGAATGGTCGGTGGACAGGCTGTTGATGTTGAACTTACTGGAAAGGCATTATCTGATGAACAGCTTGATTTTATATTCAGATTAAAGACGGGAGCATTGATTGAAGCTGCATTTCTTGCAGGAGCATATCTTGCAGGCTGTGATGAGAAATCGGCTGACAGGTTATGCAGGGCAGCATCACTTATAGGATTTGCATTCCAGATAAGGGATGATATACTTGATGTGACAAGTTCGCTTCAGGAACTTGGTAAACCTGTATTTTCTGATGAAAAGAATAATAAAACAACATATGTTACTTTATACGGAATGGAAAAAGCTGAGGCAGATGTACAATCTATGTCTGATGAAGCTTTAGATATAATTAAGAGCGTGGGAAAGAATGAATTTTTAGAGGAAATTGTTCTTAACCTTATACACAGAAACAAATAAAGCAGGTGTGTTATGATTCTTGAAAAGATAAATAAACCAAATGATATAAAACAATTATCTCCAATTGAATATAATCAGCTTGCAGATGAAATCCGGAGATTTCTTATAGAAAAGATTAGTAAGACAGGTGGACATCTTGCATCTAATCTTGGTGTTATAGAGCTTACGATGGCACTCCATCTGGCTTTTAATCTTCCACAGGATAAGCTGATATGGGATGTAGGACATCAGTCTTATACGCATAAGATTCTTACCGGAAGAAAGAATCAGTTTGACCAGTTAAGAAAGTTTGGCGGAATGAGTGGTTTCCCTAAAAGAAATGAAAGCCATTTTGATGCATTTGATACAGGACACAGCTCAACATCAATATCCGCGGGATTAGGACTTGTTAAAGCAAGGGATTTAAAGAATGAACATTACAGTGTCGTATCTGTTATAGGTGATGGTGCACTTACAGGTGGAATGGCCTATGAGGCACTTAATAATGCTTCTTCACTTAAGACTAATTTTATTATTGTGTTAAATGATAATACTATGTCAATAGCCAAGAATGTTGGCGGTGTACCACATATGCTTAGTAATATAAGGTCATCAGATTCATATTATGACCTTAAGGAAAATGTGACTAATACTCTGTATAAGCTTCCGGGTGGAGACCATATTGTAGAAAGAATCAAGAAAACCAAGAGTAATCTTAAGCAGATAATACTTCCAGGACAAATGTTTGAATGTATGGGAATATCTTATCTTGGCCCGGTTAATGGACATGATATTGAGAAGCTTATTAAGGTGTTTCATGTTGCTAAACGAATTAACGGTGCAGTTATCATCCATGTTGTAACACATAAAGGACATGGATATAAGCCTGCAGAGCGTAATCCGGCTAAGTTTCATGGAATAGGACCATTTGATATTGTAACAGGAAAAGAATTGAAATCATCTGATAAGCCGACTTATTCTGATGTATTTTCGGAAAAAATATGCCAGCTTGCCAAAAAGGATAAGTCAATTGTTGCAGTTACTGCAGCAATGCCTGATGGAACAGGACTTAATAAATTCTCCAAGTGGTTTCCTGACAGATTTTTTGATGTCGGAATCGCAGAAGAGCATGCTGTTACGTTTTCGGCTGGAATGGCAGCAGGTGGTCTTAAACCTGTATTTGCTGTGTATTCTTCATTTTTACAGAGAGCATATGACCAGATACTTCACGATGTATGTATCCAGCATCTTCATGTGGTATTTGCAATTGACAGGGCAGGGCTTGTTGGAAGTGATGGTGAGACACATCAGGGTATATTCGACCTTTCATTTCTGACTTCAATTCCAAACATGACTGTTATGGCACCTAAGAATGGCAGTGAACTTTCAGCAATGCTTGAATTCGCTCTGCTTAACTTTAATTCTCCGGTTGCAATAAGATATCCAAGAGGTCAGGCGTATGATGGTCTTGAAGAGTATAATGCACCAATCCGGTACGGAAAAGCCGAGATGATTATTGAAGAGTCTGACATTGCACTTGTTGCAGCAGGCAATATGCTTATTACGGCACAGGCAGTCAGAGAAAAGCTTAAAGAAAAGGGTTATAATATAACAATTGTCAATGAGCGTTTTATTAAGCCGGTTGATACCGATATGTTGGACAGATTATCAGAGTCTCACAGACTTATAGTTACTATGGAAGAAAATGTTTTGTCAGGTGGCTTTGGTGAAGCGGTCTGTCAATATTATGATGATACATGTAATGATATAGATGTACTTAATATTGCTCTGCCAGATGATTATGTTGAACATGGCAATGTTGATATTCTGCGACGGGAATCAGGTGTTGACAGAGACAGTATTATTGCGAAGGTGCTTAACAGATGGGCAAATGTATTGAATAAGGATAAGAGAAATGAGTAAAGAAAGATTAGATGTTTTATTAGTTAATAAAGGGCTTGCGACTTCAAGAGAGAAGGCAAAAGCTATTATTATGTCTGGCAATGTATATGTTGACGGGCAGAAGGAAGACAAGGCAGGTCAGTCATTTCCTGACACTGCAGTGATAGAGGTTCGCGGAACAACTCTTAAGTATGTTAGCCGTGGTGGTCTTAAGCTTGAGAAAGCTATGCAGAATTTTGATGTGACGCTTGAAGGCAAGATATGTATGGATGTAGGTTCATCAACGGGTGGATTCACTGATTGCATGCTTCAGAACGGCGCAATTAAAGTTTATGCTGTCGATGTAGGACATGGACAGCTTGACTGGAAGTTACGAAATGATGAGAGAGTTGTATGCATGGAGAAAACTAATATCCGTTATGTAACCCCTGATGATGTTGCGGACAGAATACAGTTTTCAAGTATAGATGTATCATTTATCTCACTTACTAAGGTACTTACTCCAGTAAGAAATCTTCTTACAGATGATGGCCAGATAGTGTGTCTTATCAAGCCACAGTTTGAGGCAGGACGTGAGAAGGTAGGAAAGCATGGCGTTGTAAGAGATAAAGATGTGCATATAGAAGTAATCAATAAGGTTATTGATTATGCAATGTCAATAGGATTTGAAATCCTTAATCTTGAGTTCAGTCCTGTTAAGGGACCTGAGGGGAATATTGAGTATCTGCTGCATTTGCAGAAAATTGCAGAACCACAGATAAAGGAAATTCCATTTATTGTAGAAAATGTAGTTGAAAAAGCTCACGAAGTATTGTAATATATATTTAATTCTTTTCGTATACTAAATGAGGTTCAGCATGAAATATTTTTATATTGTTACTAACAGGTTTAAAGATCCTGATGGTGTTAATACAAGAAAGATTGCACATTTTTTACGCTCAAAAGGAGCTGAATGTGTATGCCAGATAGAACAGGAACAGGCATTTAATAAAACAGGTTCATACAGTGATGTAAGACTGGTTCCTGATAATACTGAATGTGTTATTGTTCTTGGAGGTGATGGTACACTTATTCAGGCATCAAGGGAGTTGTCTGAGAAGGATATTCCTTTTATAGGCGTTAACATCGGAACTCTTGGTTATCTTACAGACACAGATATGTCAAGCTTTGAGGAGACATTAGAGAGTCTTCTTAGAGACGATTATGAGATTGACAGACGCATGATGCTTGATGGATGTATATATCGCGGTGAAGAACGCATTTTTTCTGATATGGCACTTAATGATGTTGTAATTAACAGAAATGGTGCTTTAAGAATTATTGATTTTGATATATATGTCAATGGCGAGTATCTTAATACATATTCGGCTGACGGGGTAATTGTTTCGACCGCAACAGGATCGACAGCGTACAGTCTGTCAGCAGGAGGACCTATAATACAGCCGACAGCAAGACTTATAATGGTGACACCTATATGTCCGCATTCACTTAATCAGAGAAGTATTATATTTGCTGCCGATGATGAGATTATGATTGAGATGAAGGATAATAAAAGCTCATCAGGAAGAATGACGGGTTCTCTTAAGAATGACAGCGCAAGAGTTGCCACATTTGATGGAGAAAGCTTCTGTGAAGTTGTAACGGGAGACAGAATTGTTATTACGCAGTCAGAGCGTATATCAAGATTTGTCAAGACAAGCAGAATTTCATTCTTAGAGAGAATAAGGAACAAAATGTAGTTGGGGATAATTATGAAAACAGACAGACATAAAAAGATATTAGAAGTAATTGACAGATACGAAGTTGGAACACAGGAGGAGCTGGCAAAGATTCTGAACGATGAAGGCTATAATGTTACGCAGGCTACTGTTTCAAGAGATATAAGAGAACTTAATCTGTCAAAAGTTTCTGTGGATGGTAAGAGAACAAGGTATGCAACACTTACAAAGGACAAACCTGTTGCAAGTGATAAATTTTTAACGGTTCTTAAAGAAGGCTTTGTATCAATGGATATGGCACAGAATATTCTTGTAATTAAGACTGCACCTGGAATGGCAATGGCTGTATGTGCAGCAATAGATGCACTGGAATGGAATGAGATTGTAGGTTCTATTGCAGGAGATGATACTATCATGTGTGCAGTAAGGACTGTTAATGATACTTTGCTTGTTATGAACAAGATTAAGAAACTTATTAAGAACAATTAATAGACAGAATTGAAAGGCAGGATATGTTAGTTAATTTACATGTTAAGAATCTTGCACTTATAGAAGAAGAGAATATTGATTTTGATGAAGGACTTAATATACTTTCTGGTGAAACCGGTGCAGGTAAATCTATTATTCTTGGTTCTATTAATGCTGCATTAGGAAGCAAGACATCACCTGATTTTATAAGGTCAGGATGTGAATATGGACTTTCAGAGATAACATTTGCAATACCAGAAGATAAGATTGAACGAATCAAAGAACTGGGGGTTATATCATGCGATGATGGTGAACTTGTTATTTCGAGGAAAATTATGGCAAATCGTTCGCAGATTAAGGTTAACGGACAGTCTTTTACATCAGCCCAGACAAGAGTTCTTGCACATGAACTGATTGATATTCACGGACAGCATGATAACCAGCTTCTTATGGATGAGAGTAATCATTTGTCTGTAATTGATGATTATGATAACAGTATTAATCCACTTCTTGATTCGTATAAAGAATGCTATAAGGAATATACTATATGCAAAAAAGCATATGAAAGTCTTTCTGGTGATGATGAATCAAGGATTAAAGAGATGGCTTTTCTTCAATATGAAATCAATGAGCTTGAATCAGCTGCTTTAAAACCTGGAGAAGATGAACAGATTGAAGCTGATTACCGGAGAATGAGTAACTTCCAGAAGATTGCAGGAAATCTTTCTGAGGTGTCGATGCTGCTTTCAGAAGGTGACAATAATCTTAGTGATATGGCAGGAGCTGCATTAAAGAATATGATAGCTGCAAGCGAATATGATGAATCTTTGAAAGATGACTGTGATATTCTGGCTGATATTGAGAATCTTATATCAGATGTGGCTCATAACCTTTCATCTTATATGGATGATTTTACATTTGACCAGTCTGAATTCAATATACTTGAAGAAAGACTTGATATGATTAATTCTCTTAAGATGAAATATGGCAAGTCGATTGAAGATATATTATCTGTTCTTGATGATAAGAAACAGAAGTTATCTGAATATGAGAATTATGATGAAGTTGTTGCTGCAAGAAAAGCTGAATATGATAGAGCTTATAAAAAACTTATGAATGCGGCTTCTCTTTTAAGCAGCCAGAGAAAGAAAACAGCACTAAATTTTTCGCAGGATATAATAAATGCCTTAAAACAGCTTAATTTTCTTGATGTAAGATTTGAAGCTGAATTTGAAGAGAAAAATCCTGATTCAACCGGAACTGACAATGTCAGGTTTATGATATCAACTAATCCGGGTGAAGATATGAAGCCTCTTGCAAAGATTGCATCAGGTGGAGAATTGTCAAGAATCATGCTTGCTATTAAAAGTGTAATGGCAGAGACAGATGTATCCAAAACACTGATATTTGATGAGATTGATGCAGGAATCAGCGGAAAGACGGCACAGCTTGTTGCAGAGAAGTTAAATACACTCTCAAAAACTCATCAGATAATATGCATTACCCATCTGCCTCAGATTGCGGCAATGGCTGATAATCACTATGTTATTGAGAAGTCTACTAAAGATAATCGGACAATAAGTAACATAACAAAGCTTTCATATGATGAAAGTATAGGTGAGTTAGCAAGAATGCTTGGCGGTTCAAGTATTACAGATGCAGTTGTGTCTAATGCAAAAGAACTTAAGAATATGGCACAGACGGCAAAAAATAATTAAATACATTTTAACTGAATTTACAGTAATACCCTTTTTTAAAAGTATTTCATTGGTCAATACTAATCTTAGAAGGATGGTGGATTGATATGAAGGATTTTAAAAAAGGGTTAATTTATGCCGGTGTTCTGGCATTTTGCATAGGTTTTGGAGCTTATATATACTGTAATTCAATTAAGAAAAAGATTCCAGATAAGCTATATATATATAAGCAGGATAAGGCTGTTTTTTCTATGGACATACCTGTTGTTGGTACTGTATATGACAGCAGTAATAATATATGTGCCGATAATATTGATTTTGGAAAGCAGGTTACAATCCAGTCGGGAAATACCGGTCAGTATTATGTGGATTATAAGCTTTTTGGACTGCTTTCTGTCGCAAGGACACATATGGAGGTAGTCGATGAAAAATACATTTATTCTGGTGGTTTTCAGGTAGGTATATATCTTAAATGTAATGGAGTATATGTTGTTAATACAGAGACAATATGCACATATGATGGGCAGAATGTTGTTCCTGCCAAAGGAAAGATTAATAAAGGTGATTATATAATTAAAGTTAATGGTTCTCAGACAGATACGAAAGAACAGCTTTTACAGGCGGTGTCAGAATCGGCGGGAAATAGTATGGACATAACTGTCAGGCGGGATGGTCAGGAAATTGAAGAGCAGATTATACCTGTGAAAAATGTTGCAGGAGAATACAAAATCGGAATCTGGGTTAAAGATGATACACAGGGTGTTGGAACTGTTACTTATGTGTGTGAAGATGGCACATTTGCCGCATTAGGACATGGAATATCAGATAACGAAACAGGGAAGGTACTTGATATAAAAGATGGCATGATATACAGAACAAGGATTCTGTCTATTGTACCTGGAAAAAATGGAGAGCCGGGAGAGCTTCTTGGTACTATTGATTATAGAGAGGACAACATAGGAAGTATAAGATGTAATACTGATAAAGGCATATACGGTGAAAATGCGTACTCTTTATATAAGGAGTATTCACCTGAACTGATGAAAGCAGCCGGGTCATATGAAGCTTCAAAAGGAACAGCATATGTAAGGTTTTATAACAATGGCAGTTTTCATGATTATGAAATTGATATAACAGATTTAAAGTATGGCGATTCTAAGAATATAACATTTAAAGTAACATCAGGAGAGCTTCTCAAGCTGACTAATGGAATTGTTCAGGGGATGAGTGGAAGCCCGATTATTCAGAATGGAAAGATAATTGGGGCGGTCACACATGTATTTGTTGATGATTCTACTTGCGGATATGGTATATTTATTGATAGAATGCTTGATAAAGACTAAAAGAAACTAACAAAGAAAAGGATTATAATACGATGGAAAGAGAGAAATTTGGCAGCAGACTTGGATTCATACTTATAAGTGCAGGCTGCGCAATCGGAATTGGAAATGTATGGCGTTTTCCATATGTTGCAGGCAATAATGGAGGTGGAATATTTGTTTTATTATATATGTTATTCCTTCTTATGTTTGGAATTCCTGTACTATCAATGGAACTTGCAATGGGAAGAGCTTCTAAAAGCAGCATAATAAGGGCGTATCATGAACTGGAGAGACCGAGACAGAAGTGGCATATTCATGGATATCTTGGGATGATAGGCAATTATATACTTTTATTCTTCTATACAACTGTTTCAGGATGGATGTTAGGATATTTTATCAAGTATGTAACTGGTGATATCACTAAAAATACTGACAGTTCGCAGATGTTTGCAGATGTAACTGCTAATCCATGGATAATGTTTGTATGGATGGCAGTGATAGTTCTTATTGCGGTTATTGTCTGCAGTATGGGACTCCAGAATGGTGTTGAGAAGATTACAAAATATATGATGCTTATTCTTCTTGGACTTATTGTTGTTCTTGCTATCCACAGTCTTACGCTTGATGGTGCCGGAAAGGGAATGCAATATTTTCTTGTTCCTGATATGGATAAGATAAAAGAGGTTGGTCTTGGAAATATTATTATTGAGGCAATGAGGCAGGCTTTTTTTACTTTAAGTGTGGGAATGGGCTCAATGATGATATTTGGAAGCTATATTGGGAAAGAACGAGCACTTGTAGGAGAGGGAATACAGATTACATTACTTGACACATTTGTTGCAATTATGTCAGGAGTTATCATATTTCCAGCATGTATGTCATATAATATACCAACAGACAGTGGTCCAAGCCTTATATTTGTCACACTTCCAAAGGTGTTCGAACATATGTCAGGTGGAAGATTCTGGGGCGCAATGTTTTTCCTTTTTATGACATTTGCGGCATTATCCACAGTTATTGCTGTTCTGGAGAACATTATTGCATGCAATATGGAAGCTTTTGGATGGAACCGTAAGAAAGCAGGTGTAATTAACCTGTTTATTATAATTATCATGAGTATCCCATGCATTCTTGGGTTCAATGTATTAAGCGGATTTACACCGCTTGGCGCTGGAACTAATGTGCTTGATCTGGAAGATTTTCTTGTAAGCAGTCTTATTCTTCCTATAGGAAGCCTTGTTATACTTCTATTCTGTACGACTAAGCTTGGCTGGGGATATGATAATTATATGAATGAAGTTAATACAGGAAAGGGTATCGGCATGCCTAAGATTTTTAAGTTTTATCTTAAATATATCCTGCCTCTGATTATTTTATTCATTATTATTGATGGTTTGATTTAATAAACAAAAACTGTGTCGAATTTTGTCGAATGCTGAGATATCTTGCGATAAAAAGTGCTTGCAGACTGCTGCTGTAAAAACTATACTAACTATTGTGAAGTTGAAAAATGTCGGATTATTTAATTTTCACATTATGAAAGGGCTTGAATGTATGGAGAGGACTAAAATAGCTATCGCAGATGATAATCAGAGTATTCTGGAGGCATTAAGGAGTGTAATTGATGAGGAAGATGACATGAGAATTGTTGGAACGGCTGATAATGGTGCAGATACCGTGAAAATGATTCATGAGAGCCAGCCGGATGTTGTTTTACTTGATCTTATAATGCCTGGGATAGATGGAATTACTGTTATGGAAAAAGTAAGGGCAGACAAAACGTTAGATTCAAAGCCAGACTTTATTGTAATAAGCGCTATAGGCAGAGACAGTGTAACTGAGGATGCATTTAATATGGGAGCAGCATATTACATAATGAAACCATTTGACAATGAGGTGCTGGTTAACAGAATACGATACATAAGAAATCAGCATGACAAAGTAAGTGTAAAAACAGTGCCAAGAGAACCGGTTTCTATTACAGACAGAAATCTTGAGACAGATATAACAAATATAATTCATGATATCGGGATTCCGGCACATATTAAAGGCTATCAGTATCTTAGGGATTCAATTACTTTATCAGTAAAGGATGCAGAAATTATAAACAGTGTTACAAAAGTACTTTATCCAACTATTGCAAGAAAATACGAAACTACACCCAGCAGGGTAGAGAGAGCTATAAGACATGCAATTGAAGTTGCATGGAATCGTGGTAATACAGATACACTGAATGATCTGTTTGGGTATACTATTAACTGTGGAAAAGGAAAGCCAACTAATTCAGAATTCATCGCATTGATTTCGGATAAAATCCGTCTGCAGTACAATATTAGATAATATTTAATATAAAAATGTTCACATATTTTTCATGTATATTTAATTGTAAAGCCTTGATAAATAGCAGCGTTTATATTATAATTACAAAATCGTAAACGATTTTTAACAATTTTGTAATAATTATTTTAGTTGAGGTTATATATGCGTAAGAGAATATTTAAAGGTTTTGCAGCCGTGTTATTATCATCTACATTAACTGTATCCACAGTATTTGCTGTATTTGCAGATGACGTTGATAAGTTAAAGCAGCAGAAGCAACAGACACAACAGGAATTGGATAATCTTCAGGATCAGTGGGCTTATCTGTTACAACAGATGGATGATCTGGAACTTAAGATGGCTAATAAATCTGATGAAATAGATGCAGCTAATGTAAAACTTGAAGAGGCAGAGAAGATTCAGTCAGCGCAATATGAGGATATGAAGCTTCGTATCAAGTATATGTATGAAGACCAGTCTGTATCATTAGCTGAAGTTTTCCTTACTTCATCAGACATGAGTACAATGCTTAATAAAGCAGTGTATATGCAGGAAGTTTATAATTATGACAGAAACAAGCTTGATGAAATGGCTCAGACTGCTAGTGAAATTAAGGAACTCAAGGAAAAACTTGAAAGTGATAAGCAGGAACTTGATGAAGCACAGACACAGCTTACTGAGAAACAGGCATTGCTTTATAGTACTATTCAGGAAACACAGGCTAAGGCTGATGATGTAAACAGCCAGCTTGAATCAGCTGTTAAGAAAGCGGCAGAAGTTGCGGCTAAGAAAGAACAGGAACGTCAGGCAGCAGCGGCGAAACAGAACCAGCAGATTAATACAACAGTTACACCGGCAAAGGGTGATTCATCTGTAGCAAGTGGTGTTGTTTCACTTGCATATTCACTTCTTGGAGTTCCATATGTAAGCGGTGGAAGTTCACCATCAGGTTTTGACTGCTCAGGATTTACTTCTTATCTGTTCAGACAGTATGGGATTAGTATTTCAAGATCATCAAGTGCCCAGGCATATGGTGGTACAGCGGTTAACGGACTTGCCAATGCACAGCCTGGCGATGTTATATGTTATCCGGGACATGTTGGATTATATGTAGGTGGGGGACAGATGATTCATGCTAATGTTCCAGGCGGTTCAGTAAGGCTTGTTGGTGTTAATTCAATAGGTATGAGTGTAATTGCTATAAGACGTTACTGGTAATATTATAATATATGTGATATAATGAGTGCAGTTTTACAAGGACTGCACTTATTTTTTTATAAATGCATGAAGAGTATGGGATTATAATTAAGAAGAAATGAGGACTAATGTATGAAAAATGTATTGTTGATTGCATCAGAGGCTGTACCATTTATTAAGACCGGCGGACTTGCTGACGTTGCAGGTTCACTTCCTAAGTATTTTGACAAGACTAAGTTTGATGTAAGGGTAATGATACCTAAGTATACATGTATACCTTGGGAGTATCGTGAAAAGATGGTTTATAAGACACATTTTTACATAGATCTTGCATGGAGAACACAGTATGTAGGTGTTTTTGAATTAGAGTGGAATGGTGTGACATTTTACTTTATTGATAATGAATTCTATTTTGGTGGTAATAAGCCATACAGCTGGATTCATGAGGATATTGAGAAGTTTGCATTCTTTAGCAAGGCTGCACTTTCAGCTCTTCCTGTGCTTGGCTTCAGACCAGACATAATTCATTGTAATGACTGGCAGACAGGTCTTATTCCTGTATATCTTAAGGAAAGATTCTCTCAGGGAGAGTTTTATCAGGGTATCAAGTCTATTATGACTATACATAATCTTAAGTTCCAGGGCATATGGGATCTTAAGAAAGTTAAGGATATTACAGGACTTCCAGATGAATATTTTACATCAGATAAGCTTGAAGCCTATGATGATGCTAATTACTTAAAAGGTGGTATTGTATATGCTGACAGGGTTACAACTGTAAGTGAAACTTATGCAGAAGAGATAAAGACACCATTTTATGGTGAGAATCTTGATGGCCTTATGAGAGCAAGATCTAATGTTTTATCTGGTATTGTTAATGGTATTGATTATGATGAATATAACCCAGAGACAGATAAGAGAATTTACAACAACTATAATCAGGTAACCTTTAGAAAAGAAAAGTGGAAGAACAAGGTTGCACTTCAGAAGGAACTTGGACTCACAGAGGATAAGGGTAAGTTTATGATTGGGCTTGTATCGAGACTTACAGATCAGAAGGGACTTGATCTTGTAGCATATGTTATGGATCAGCTTTGTGCAGAAGATGTACAGTTTGTTGTTCTTGGTACCGGTGAAGAGAGATATGAGAATATGTTCAGACATTATGACTGGAAATATAATGACAGAGTATCAGCTAATATATATTATTCAGAAGATATGTCACATAAGGTATATGCAGCATGTGATGCATTCCTTATGCCGTCATTATTCGAGCCTTGCGGTCTTTCACAGCTAATGAGCCTTAGATATGGAACAGTTCCTATAGTAAGAGAAACAGGTGGCCTTAAGGATACTGTAGAGCCATATAACGAATATGAAGGTAAGGGAACAGGATTTTCTTTTGCTAATTATAATGCACATGAGATGCTTGGTATTGTTAATTATGCTAAGGATGTATATTACAATCATAAGAGAGAGTGGAATAAGATTGTTGACAGGGGAATGAAGACAGACTTCTCATGGAACAGTTCAGCTAGAAAGTATGAAGAACTTTATAATTCACTTTAATTAAGTGACAGTTTTGTATTTAACGGTGATTTTCTATAAAAGAAAAAGGAAGCTGCGATAAAAGCAACTTCCTTTTTTAATGCAGGTGGCGGGACTTGAACCCGCACGATGTTACCACCGGCAGATTTTGAGTCTGCTGCGTCTGCCATTCCGCCACACCTGCGCGACTTTGATAGTTTATCATAATAAATCTTAAAAATCAAGTAAAGAATACTTGCGTACATAATAAATTTCGAATATTATTTTATTATTGTATTATAATCCTTTTATGGAGGCGTTTATGGATAACTGTAAGGAAATCCAGAGCAGGATAGAAAGCTTTGAACATGGCAATCTGTCACTTAAAGATGAAGAAGCATTTACCAATCATATTCTTAACTGTGCAGACTGTCGTGAAGAGATGGAGATATATTATATAATTTTATATGGATTAGAAGATGATAGTGAGAAAAGAACAGAGAACATCAGATATAGTGCATATTTAGATGCATTTGATTTTACAGGGCTGGTTGAGCAGAAGCTTAAGGACAGTGAGGCTAAATGTTTGTTTTTAAGACAATGGACTCATTTTACCAGGGTAAGATATATTTTTGTTTCTACAGTTATGGTTCTTACAGCATTGCTTCTTATCATTATTAAATTCTTTTAAAGATGGGAGATTGTTATGGGTGAAAAACTTATATTAATAGATGGACACAGCATATTAAATAGGGCATTTTACGGAGTTCCTGACCTTACTAATGCAGAAGGCATACATACCAATGCTATGTATGGCTTTCTTAATATTTTATTTAAATTTCTTGATGAAGAAAAGCCTGATTATATTACGGTTGCATTTGATTTATCTGCACCGACATTCAGACATAAGGCATTTGATGGATATAAAGGGACAAGAAAGCCTATGCAGCCAGAACTAAAGCAGCAGGTTCCTCTTATGAAGGAGCTGCTTAAAGCAATGAATATTACAGTTGTCGAGCAGGAGGGATACGAAGCTGATGATATTCTAGGTACAATTGCGAAGGAAAGTGCTGCGAAAGGAATAGATGTATCAATTGTTTCAGGTGACAGAGATTTGCTTCAGCTGGCAGATGAGCATATTAAGATAAGAATACCAAAGACAAAGAAAGGTGTAACAGAAGTTGAAGATTATTATCCATCAGATGTATTTAATCTGTATGGAGTTACTCCTCATGAATTTATAGATGTTAAAGCCCTTATGGGGGATACATCTGATAATATACCGGGAGCACCGGGGATAGGACCTAAGACAGCGTCTGCCATTATTCGGGAATATCATAGTCTTGATAATGTTTTTGAACATCTTTGCGAGTTGAAGCCGCCTAAAGCAAAAACATCAATAACTGAGAATATCGAGCAGATTAAGATGAGCAGATTCTTGTCAGAGATTAAAATTGATGTTCCGATTGATTATAAAGTTGAAGATTCTAAAGCAGGTGATTTCTTTAATGAGAATTCATATGAACTTTTTAAGAAGTATAATTTTAAAAATATGCTAAAGAAGTTTGAGAATACAGATATAATTGCTAAAGATCCTGAATGTTATGAATATTTCAAGAAGATATCTGATTTTGCTGAGGTTGAAAATGTATTTAACAAAGCGATGGATATAGCAGGTGGAATTGAAAAAATCGGACTTTCTATTGTAAGAGAAAGAGAACTGACTGCAGTTGGAATAACACTATCAGATACAGAAATATATTATATTCCGGTATCGGGCTTTGTTACAGAGAGTTATCTTGCAGACCGTCTGTCAGATGTTGTAAGCGTGGCTTCTAACAGAAATATAGCATCTGCCAATATTAAAGATTATCTTGATATATTTGAAAAAGACAAGATAAATGGCTATCCGCTTGTTTCAGAAAAAGCATTTATTGATACTGCAATTGCGGCATATCTGCTTCATCCAAGTAACGAAAGTTATGATTATGAAAGTCTTGGAAGAGAGTTTTTATCATTAACATATCCTTCAAAAACAGAACTTCTGGGTAAATTGTCAATTAATAAGGCAGTAAATGAAGCGGAAGACAATCTTATTAAGTATGCATGTCTTTCATCATATGCTTATTACAAATGTGCTGATAAAATTACAGAACAGTTAAAGAGTGAGAATATGTATGAGCTTTTTGAAACTATAGAAATGCCTCTTATATTTGTTCTTTTTGATATGCAGCAGCAGGGCATAAGTGTTGATAAAAAGGCACTTGTTGATTATTCTAAGGTACTTGGCACTAAGATTTTGGTTCTTGAGAAAGAGATATATGAAGCAGCAGGCGAAGAGTTCAATATCAATTCACCAAAGCAGCTTGGTGTAATACTTTTTGAAAAGCTTGGAATGCCTAACGGAAAGAAGACAAAGAGTGGCTATTCAACAGCCGCAGATGTACTTGAAAAGCTTGCACCTGATTATCCGGTTGTAAGTAAGATTCTTGAATACAGACAGTTATCAAAGCTTAAATCAACTTATGCTGACGGTCTTACACAGTATATATCAGAAGATGGAAGAATTCATGGTACATTTAACCAGACAATAACTGCTACTGGAAGAATAAGCAGTACAGAACCTAATCTTCAGAATATTCCTATAAGAATGGAGATGGGTAAGGCTATAAGAAAGGTATTTGTTCCAAAGAATGGCTTTGTATTCTTGGATGCCGACTACTCTCAGATAGAGTTAAGAATTCTTGCTCATATGTCAGGGGATGAGAAGCTCATTGAGGCGTATAATTCATCAGCAGATATCCACAGAGCAACGGCGGCACAGGTCTTTGGCGTACCGCTCGATGAGGTTACTGATGAACAGAGAAGAAATGCCAAGGCAGTTAATTTCGGCATTATCTATGGAATGAGTTCATTTGGATTAAGTCAGGATCTTAGTATTTCAAGAAAAGAAGCTAAAGAATATATTGAAAGATATTTTGCAAGCTATCCGACTATCAAGACATTTATTGACGGACTCGTAAGTGATGCCAAAGAAAAAGGATATTCACTTACAATGTACAATAGAAGAAGAGAAATTCCAGAGATTAAATCTTCTAATTTCATGCAGCGTTCTTTTGGAGAGAGAGTTGCCATGAATGCACCGATTCAGGGAACTGCAGCCGATATTATAAAGCTGGCAATGATTAATGTATATAATGCACTTAAGGAGCATAATCTCAGGTCAAGACTTATATTGCAGGTTCATGATGAGCTTCTTGTTGAGACGGCAGAGGACGAGGTTGAAACTGTAAAGCAGATTATGCTTGATGGAATGAAGAATGCAGTAAGCCTTAAAGTTCCTCTTGAGGTAGATTTAAAGGAAGGAAAAGACTGGCTGGAGGCACACTAATGAAAGTTATTGGAATCACAGGTGGTGTAGGAGCAGGAAAATCTTCTGTTCTTGCACTACTTAAAGAAATGTGTTCCTGCGACATTATACAGGCAGACCTTGTTGCAAGAAATATATACCACTCAGGTAATATTGGATTTAAAAAGGTCGTTGATATATTCGGGGAGCAGATTGTAGGAGAAGATGGAGAGATAAACAGACCTCTTCTCGCAGATATTATATTTAAGAACCCTAATAAGAGAATCGTTCTTAACAGCATAATTCATCCTCTTGTAAAACAAGAGATTATTAATCAGATTAATAATCATAAGATAGCAGGTGATGTTGATTACTGTTTTGTTGAGGCAGCACTGCTTATTGAAGATCACTATGATATATTCATGGATGAGATATGGTATATATATGTTTCGGAAGATGAGAGAAGAAAAAGACTTGCTGCTTCAAGGGGCTATTCTGATGAAAAGATATCAGACATATTTAAAAGCCAGCTATCTGATGCTGAGTTCAGAAAGCATGCAGATAAAGTGATTAATAATGGCGCAGATATTGAAAAAACACGCGCCCAGCTTGAGATTATACTTGGAATATGATACATTATACATAATTTGTTTATTCTAGAGGTAGGGTATGGATAATACACAGTCAAGAAATGAGACCCTTGTTTTTGGTCTTGATATAGGAACAAGAAGTATTGTCGGTGTTGTGGGATACATGGAAAGGAACCGTTTTAAGGTTATTGCAATGGCTGAGCAGAAGCATGAAACCAGAGCAATGCTTGATGGTCAGATTCATGATATCTATAAAGTTGGCGATACAATCAGAAAAGTTAAGAATTCTCTTGAGAATCAGCTAGAAAGGGAACTTTCAGATGTATGCATTGCTGCTGCCGGACGAGTTCTTAAAACTGTTAATTCGTCTGCTGAGTATGAATTTGAAGAAGAAACACGGGTTACACAGGAACATATCTATTCACTTAATCTTCTGGCAGTTGAGAATGCACATAATAAGATTAACGAAAAAGAAGATAAAGCAAGATTTTATTGTGTCGGAAACACCCCTATAAGATATCAGCTTAACGGCTATGATATTAATAATCTTGAGGGGCATAAGGCTTCTAAGATTTCAGTTGAACTTATTGCTACATTTTTGCCGGAAGAGGTAGTTGATGGACTTTATGAAGCTGTTGAATATGCCGGACTTAATGTTGCAAGTCTTACATTAGAGCCTATAGCAGCCATGAATATAGCAATTCCTGAGCAGTACAGGCTCCTTAACATAGGGCTTGTTGATGTAGGTGCAGGAACATCAGATATCTGTCTTACAAAGGATGGCTGTATAATTGCTTATGGCATGATACCTTGCGCAGGTGATGAGATAACAGAGTGTATCGCAAAAACTTACCTTGTTGATTTTAATACTGCTGAAAAGATTAAAATGTCTGCAAGTACTAAGAAAAAAGGACTTGTAACATTTAAAGATATCATGGGTATTACGCAGAAGGTAGATGCACTTGAAATAAGAAATGCAGCAGCTGATGTTGTGAATGCGATGGCAAAGGATGTTGCGGAAAAGATTATTGAGCTTAATGGCGGTAAGCCTGTAAATGCTGTGTTTGTTGTCGGCGGTGGTGGCAAGATACCAGGTTATACAGAAAGAGTTGCCGATTGTCTTGGAATACCGCACCAGAGAGTTGCGGTAAGAGGTGAAGAGGTTCTAACTGCAGTTGATTTTCAGGTTGACAATTTCAAGAAGGATTCATTATATGTAACGCCTGTCGGTATATGCACTAATTATTATACGCAAAAGAACAATTTTGTATTTGTTACTGTTAATAAAGAACGAATAAAGCTCTATGATACAAGTAATCTTACAGTTGTAGATGCTGTCATGCAGATTGGCTTCCCTAATGAAAAGCTTTTCCCAAGAAGAGGGGCAGAGATTAACTTTACTGTTAATGGAAAGTCAAGACTTGTAAGGGGAAGTGCCGGGGAAGGCGCAGTTGTTACGCTTAATGGAAGACCGGCTAATCTTCATACTCCGATTGAACAGAATGATATAATAGTTGTAACGGAATCTACAGTAGGAGAACCGGCAAGCATAACAATAGGACAGCTTGAAGAGTTTAATTCCCAGATAACATTTATAGTAAATGATAAAACTATAGTCTGCCCAAGATTTGCATATGTTAATGGAGAATTAAAGTCAGAGTTCTATGATATTAATGACGGCGACAAAATCCGTATGGAGAACTTCTATACAGTTGCACAGCTTTTTGAGTTTCTTGACTTGGATTATAAGACACTCAATGTAACTGTTAATAATGAACCAGCAGATAAGAATACTAAAGTATATGAGAACTTTACGGTAAGAACTTCTTCATTAGAGGAATATAATGAGAATATTATGGCATCAGAAAAGCTGCAGGAATCAGAAGAAACTGATGATAAGGTAGCAGAAGAACCGGTTATACAACCGCAGGATATAACTATTACGGTTAATGGTCAGAGCGTTGTTTTATCAGGCAAGCCTGATTATATAGTTGTAGACCTGTTCCAGTTCTATCCATTTGATCTTACAATGGTAAGGGGGGATCTTGTATTCTTACATAACGGAAATGATGCTGATTATTCATCGCCACTTAATGATGGTGATGTTATAGAGCTTCGCTGGGAGGATAAATAATTATGAGAATGATGCCGATTGCCAGCGGAAGCAGTGGAAACTGCATCTACCTTGGTACGGAGGACACACATGTTCTTTTCGATGCTGGAATAAGCAGGAAAAGAATTGAAGAAGGGCTTAATACGGCGGGTTTAAGTCTTAAAGATATTGATGCAATATTTGTAACACATGAACATATTGACCATACAAAAGGGCTCGGTGTTATATCGAGAAAAGATGGGATTCCAATCTATTCAACGTCTGGTACAATAGAGGGGATAGAACAGATTTCATCACTTGGGAATATTCCGGATGGCATATTTAATAAGATAAATGCGGATGAAGATATTTCAATTGGAGATGTAACAGTCCACCCATTTCGTATATCACATGATGCTAACGAACCGGTTGCGTATACATTTACTCAAAAATGTGCAGATGGTATAAAAAAAGCATCGGTTGTAACTGATTTAGGGTATTTTGATGATTATGTGGTTGATAATCTGACAGAATCTGATATTATGCTTGTTGAGGCTAATCATGATATCAATATGTTACAGGTTGGTCCTTATCCTTTTTATCTTAAGAAAAGAATATTAGGTAATAAAGGACATCTCTCTAATGAGACATCTGGACAGCTTGTCAATTCCCTGCTTCATGATAAGCTTAAAAAAATATATCTTGGACATTTAAGCAAAGAGAATAACTATGATAAACTTGCTTATGAGACGGTGAAGTTAGAAATTGATATGTCAGATAACTCATTCAAATCTTCGGATTTTGATATAGAGGTTGCAAAGCGTGATGTTTTATCAGGTATTTGCGAAATATAACAGGCGCTTACAAGGTGCAGAAAGAGGAAAGCTATGAAAAAATGTGTAATTACTGTTGTAGGAAAAGATACTGTTGGTATTATTGCCAGAGTATGTACTTATCTTGCTGATACAAAGGTTAATATCCTTGATATCTCACAGACTATTGTTTCAGGATATTTTAATATGATGATGATTGTTGATATGTCTGGTTCTACAAAGAATTTTGACAATGTTAATGAAGATCTTAATAAGCTTGGCGAAGATATTGGTGTTGTAATTAAATGCCAGCGTGAAGAAATATTTGACATGATGCACCGTATCTAAGAAAGTGAGGAGACTTAAATACTATGATTAATATTATGGAAGTTACAGAGACTAACAAAATGGTCGAGAAAGAGAACCTTGATGTAAGAACTATTACTATGGGTATTAATCTTCTTGACTGTGCTGGTCCTGATTTAGCTGAGGTAAATGAGAAAATATATAACAAAATCACAACTCTTGCTAAGGATTTAGTTTCAACCGGAGAAGAGATTGCAAAGGAATTCGGTGTTCCTATTGTTAATAAGAGAATATCAATTACACCTATTTCTCTTGTTGGTTCTTCTGCATGTAAGACACCTGAGGATTATGTTACTATTGCGAAAACTCTTGATAAAGCGGCTCATACTGTTGGTGTTAATTTCATTGGTGGTTATTCAGCAGTTGTATCAAAAGGTATGACTAAGAGTGATGAACTTTTAATAAGATCAATTCCACAGGCACTTGCACAGACAGAGCTTATATGCAGTTCTGTTAATGTCGGTTCAACAAAGACTGGTATTAACATGGATGCAGTAAGACTTATGGGCGAGATAGTTAAAGAGACAGCAGAACTTACTAAGGATAAAGATTCTTTAGGATGTGCCAAGCTTGTTGTGTTATGTAATGCCCCTGATGATAATCCTTTCATGGCTGGTGCATTCCACGGTGTGACAGAAGATGATGCAATTATAAATGTTGGTGTCAGTGGTCCTGGTGTTGTTAAATACGCACTTGAGAGTGTAAGAGGAAAGAGCTTTGAGGTCCTTTGCGAAACTATCAAGAAGACAGCATTTAAGATTACAAGAGTTGGACAGCTTGTTGCACAGGAGGCTTCTAAGAGACTCGGTGTACCTTTTGGCATTATTGACCTTTCACTTGCACCAACTCCTGCTGTTGGAGATTCAGTAGCAGAGATTCTTGAAGAAATCGGACTTGAGAGAGCAGGAGCACCTGGTACTACAGCTGCACTTGCAATGCTTAATGATCAGGTTAAGAAGGGCGGTGTTATGGCATCTTCTTATGTAGGCGGACTTAGTGGAGCATTCATCCCTGTATCAGAGGATCAGGGAATGATTGACGCGGTTAATGAAGGTTCACTTACAATTGAAAAGCTTGAAGCCATGACATGTGTATGCTCAGTTGGTCTTGATATGATAGCTATTCCAGGTGACACACCTGCAACAACAATTTCAGGAATTATTGCAGATGAAGCAGCTATCGGTATGGTAAATCAGAAGACAACAGCAGTAAGAGTTATTCCTGTTGTAGGAAAGGGTATTGGAGAGACAGTGGAATTCGGCGGACTCTTAGGTTATGCGCCTATTATGCCTGTTAATAAATTTGACTGTTCTGCATTCGTGAACAGAGTGGGAAGAATTCCTGCACCAATCCACAGCTTTAAGAACTAATTAAGAATTAATATAAAAAATGCACCGGTTGAATCAGATTAATGGTTCAGCCGGTGTATTTTTATATACGTATTATATTCTGTTGCAGTTCATTCTTCATTACATACCCATACTTTTCATATACAGCCTGTGCATATATGTCAGAACATGCAAGGTCAAATATAAGTTCTTTTTTATAATCAGCAGCCTTGGTAATGAAAGGCACATCAAGTTCTTTCTTGATGCTTCCAAGATACTGCTGTCCGGTTTTATTAAAACCTAATAATCTTATATATGGTATATTATTGTATGAATCGGACATGGATTTTCTTATTTCAAGAATTATATGCATAATGCAGCGGCATATTCTTGAATATACTATATTCTTTGATTTGACTTTCATTGCAAATTCTGTGATAGTGTCACTTCCTGTAAATGTACCTGCAAATCTGTTTGCGATGTCCGGACTGATATCTTCATATTCAGCAAGTCTGTCAGCAAAGTCAGTATTATTAATGTTACATATCTGCTTAATAAATAACATTTTATGATTAAATATATTACTGAAATCATCAAGAAATAAAGGACAGATCTTAGAATTGCTTATTTCTTCATACATACCGGCAGTAAGGTATGTTTTTAATCTGTCATGTTCATCTGACATAAGCATTTTTCTTATTCCAAATGCACTTGCATACTCAGCGGTATCTGTGTCGTCATTGTAGCCAGCACCTTCACGAAGCACCGGATAATATGTCATGTTAAGGTTGTTGTAAAGAATTGCTTTTATATATTCAATTGCAAGAATGTTATTAGAACCTGTAATTATGTCTTTGCATTCAGGCAGATATTCCAGAAGAGCAGTCTGTCTTGCTGCAGGGTATGAGAGCCCCTCTGCAAGAGCTCTGTTAAGAATTGCCTTATATTCAGGCGATTCTGATATTATAGTACGGCTTATCTTTGCCAGACAATCTGCATTATCAGTTTCAGCACCAAAACAGATTGAAGCGGATTTCATTGTATTAAGTGTAAGAACTGCACCTTTAGCAAAATTCTCTGCACTTGATAATGCGTAGTATACAGGTAGTTCAACAACGATATCAGCACCAGCTTTTAATGCAGCACTTGTTCTTGCATACTTATCAATTACTGCCGGTTCACCACGCTGCACAAAATTGCCGCTCATAACAACGATAATACAGTCAGCCTGCGAAATCTGTCTTGCTTTATTCATCTGATATATATGTCCTGTGTGTAATGGGTTATATTCTGCAACAATTCCGCATGCTTTCATCTAGTGTCTCCTTTATGTTTTTATTATATTTTACTGAAATCGTACATTTATGTCAAAAATATTGCTGAATTTAGTCAATGTATCGTTTTTAAAACATTTTTAAGTGCCAGACGACCTTGTTTTCGACTAAAAATTGGTATATAATTTTTGTCAGAGTTCAGTATGTTTACTGAAAATTTACTTTTTTATAAGGAGGAGTCATTAATCATGGCATTTATTGACACAATTAAAGAAAGAGCAAAGGCAGACAAGAAGACTATCGTATTACCAGAGTCTATGGATAAGAGAACTTATGAAGCTGCTGAGAAGATTTTAAAGGAAGGCATTGCTAATTTAGTTATCATTGGTACTCCTGAAGAGATCGAGAAGTATGGTAAGGGCTATGACATTTCTGGCGCCACAATCGTAGATCCATTTAACGATCCTAATAAGCAGAAGTATATTGATAAATTCGTTGAGTTAAGAAGCAAGAAGGGTGTTACACCTGAGATGGCTAAGGAACAGATGGAGAAGGATTACATGTACTATGCATGCCTTATGTGTAAATGTGGAGATGCTGATGGAGCAGTATCTGGTGCATGCCACTCAACAGGTAACACAATCCGTCCAGCTCTTCAGTTATTAAAGACTAAGCCAGGTATCAGCTCAGTTTCAGGTTTCTTCCTTATGGAAGTTCCAGACTGCGAATTCGGTGAGAACGGTCTTTTTGTATTCGCTGACTGTGCTGTAAGCCCAGATTATGATTCAGAGAAGCTTGCTGAGGTTGCTAAGCTTTCTTCAGATTCATTCAAGAGCTTTGTAGGAAAGGACGCTAAGGTTGCTATGCTTAGCTTCTCTTCATACGGAAGTGCTAAGCATGACAGAGTAACTATGGTTGCTGATGCTGTTAAGATTGCAAAAGAGAAGTACCCAGATATCACTGTTGATGGTGAGCTTCAGTTAGATGCTGCTTTAGTTCCAGAAGTTGCTGCACTTAAGGCACCTGAGAGCCCGGTAGCTGGTAAGGCTAATACACTTGTATTCCCTAACCTTGAAGCTGGTAACATCGGTTATAAGCTTGTTCAGAGACTTGCTAAGGCTGGAGCTTATGGTCCTGTTCTTCAGGGACTTTCTATGCCAGTTAACGATCTTTCAAGAGGATGCTTCGCTGACGATATCGTTGGTGTAGTAGCTATGACAGCAGTTCAGGCTCAGAATGCATAATTAACATTTTTAAGGAGAATTTTTGTAATGAATATTTTAGTATTAAACTGTGGAAGCTCATCTCTTAAGTATCAGCTTATTAACATGGATGATGAGAGCGTAATCGCAAAAGGTCTTGTAGAGAGAATCGGTATTGAAGGTTCTGTTCTTACACACAAGCCAACAGGAAAGGATAAGTATGTTGTTGAAACACCTATGAAGGATCACAACATTGCAGTTAAGCTTGTTCTTGATGCTCTTCAGGATGCTGAGCACGGCGTAATCAAGTCTACAGATGAGATTGCAGCAGTAGGACACAGAGTACTTCACGCAGGTGAGAAGTATATCGAGTCTTGTCTTGTAACAGAAGATGTTAAGAAGGTTGTAAGAGAGTGCTTCGACCTTGGTCCTTTACATAACCCAGCTAACCTTATCGGTATTGAAGCCGTTGAGGCAGCTATGCCAGGCAAGCCAAATGTAGCTGTATGGGATACAGCATTTGGTGGAACAATGGAGCCAAAGGCTTATCTCTATGCTATTCCTCGTGAATACTATGAGAAGTACGGCGTAAGAAGATATGGTTTCCACGGAACAAGCCACAGCTTTGTTTCTAAAGAGACAATCAAGTTTGCTAACCTTGATCCTAAGACAGCTAAGGTTATCGTATGCCACCTTGGTAACGGTGCTTCAATCTCAGCTTCTGTTGGTGGTAAGTGTGTAGATACTTCTATGGGTCTTACTCCACTTGAAGGACTTATCATGGGAACACGTTCGGGTGACCTTGATCCGGCTATCTTAGAGTTCTTATGCAACCATGAGAACCTTACAATAAGCGAGATGCTCAATATCCTTAATAAGAAGTCTGGTGTACTTGGTATGTCAGGCGGAATCTCAAGTGATTTCAGAGATCTTAATGCTGCAGCTAACGACGGTAACGAAATTGCTAAGGTTACACTTGAAGCTTATGCTTACAGAGTAGCTAAGTATATTGGTGCTTACACAGCAGCTATGAACGGTGTTGATGCCATTACATTTACAGCTGGTGTTGGTGAGAATGCTGCATGGCTTCGTCCAATGGTAGCTAAATATCTTGGATACCTTGGTGTTGAACTTGATGAAGCTGCAAGCGAGAAGGCTTGTGGAGTAGAAGGAATTATCTCTACACCAGAATCTAAGGTTAAGCTTTGCGTAATTCCTACTAATGAAGAGCTTGCAATCGCAAGAGAAACATTAGCATTAGTAAAATAATTGACATATTCGCGAAAATATTGAATTTAAGTGAATTTGTTGTTGACAAAGACAGGGAGCATGCGTATAATTGACAAGGTGTGGATTAGCGCATGCTTTTCCTGTGCATAATAGTATGAATTGGAGACAATTATGCTAATTGATTTAAGAGAGCTTTTATCCGGTTCACAGGATGAAAGAATAGAAAAGGTTTCAATTGAATCAGAAAGCTTTGACACTGGAATCGCTAAGTATAGTATACTTGAGAAGCCAGAGTTTGAATTAAGCATTACCAGAATTGGTAAGAATAAGCTTGAGATTAAAGCTGAGAGCTTTGTTGTTCTTGATATTCCATGTGACAGATGTTTAGAGTCTGTTCCTACGAAAGTAGAGTACAGTGTTGATGAAATCGTTGATTTCTCAGACAATGCTGCCGGGGAAGAAGCAAAGGAAGAAAAAGACTATATTGGTGGATACGAACTCGACGTGGACAGATTAGTTTTCGGCGAAATACTGATATCCATGCCGGGTAAGACATTATGTACCCCTGATTGCAAGGGGCTATGTTCTATATGCGGACACAACCTGAATGTCTCAGAGTGTGGCTGTGACCGAGAGTCCCTGGATCCAAGAATGTCTGTTTTCAAAGATATTTTAAAGAATTTTAAGGAGGTGTAACATATGTCAATTTGTCCAAAGAATAAATCTTCAAAGGCAAGAAGAGATAAGAGAAGAGCAAACTGGAAGATGGCTGCTCCAAATCTTGTAAAGTGCTCAAAGTGTGGCGCTTTAATGATGCCTCATAGAGTATGCAAGTCTTGTGGTTCTTATAACAAGAAAGAAATCATCTCTGTTGACTAATTACTAACATGAATTTTGATAGGCTGTCCCATCAGGGGCAGCTTGTTTTGTTTTATAAAGAAATGTGTTATACTATGTGGTATTTTGATAAAGGGAAGGCTTTTAATTATGAAAGTAAATAAAATACTTGCATTTATGTTTATATTAGAATTATGTATTATCCCATTACAGGGATGCGGTGCAAAAAGTATTACTGCAGATTCAACCGAAACTCAGGAGACTCAGGCACAGATAGATGATGCTTATGGCAAAGGTCTTAGTTTTACATACAATGATTATGCTGATAATGTGTTATCTTTAAGTTATAATCTTAAGCGGAATGCGGATGGAAGCTGGCAACTGTCTGTCAGCGGACAGAATGCCCATGTAAATGGAACAAAAGTGATATCTGATAATAATGCCAATGGATTTTTCTATTATCTTTTGCATGAAACTAATATAGCCACTTATAAAGATTATAATAAAACAGATGATTCAATAACTTCTGATGTTGCGTGGTGGTTTAATCTTAATATATATTACGACAAGGATTCTATCGTTGCATATGGTTATATGATGCATCCGTCTGATTATGATGATATCAGAGTTCAGATTACTGAATATCTTAATGATTTATTTAAAAATGCTTAAGGTTGCGTTAATTTGATATTCGTAGTATATTTTACAATAGTATTTTAATGATTAATATGAAATGGAGTTTAATTTATGGTAAAAATCGCACTTGACGCTATGGGTGGAGATAATGCACCAGCAGAGATTGTCAAAGGAGCAGTACAGGCTATTGCTGCTGATAAGGACTGTTTTGTATATCTTGTAGGTAAGGAAGATAAGATTAAAGAATGTCTTAATGGACAGCAGTATGATTCATCAAGAATAGAGATTGTTAATGCAGATGATGTAATTGAAACAGGTGAACCTCCTGTTATGGCTATAAGAAGAAAGAAAGAGTCATCTCTTGTTAAAGCAATGTATATGGTTAAGAATAAAGAAGCTGATGCATTCGTATCTGCCGGAAGTTCAGGAGCAATCCTTGTTGGTGGTCAGACTATCGTTGGAAGACTTCGTGGAGTTGACAGACCACCAATGGCAGCACTTATCCCTACTAAGGATGGTGTTTCACTGCTTGTTGACAGTGGTGCTAATGTGGATGCAAGAGCAACTATGCTGGTACAGTGGGCTGTTATGGGTTCTATATACATGGAGAATGTTGTTGGAATTAAGAATCCAAGAGTTGCAATTGTCAATGTCGGACTTGAGGAAGAAAAGGGAAATTCACTTGTCAAAGAAACATATCCAATGCTTAAAGAGTGTCCTAACATTAACTTTATAGGAAGTATTGAAGCAAGAGAGATTCCTAACAGCTATGCAGACATCATTGTATGCGATGCATTTGTTGGAAACTGTATCTTAAAGCTTTACGAAGGTGAAGCCAAGATGATACTTGGCAAGATTAAAGGTGTTATGATGTCATCTTTAAAGACTAAGATTGGAGCACTTCTTATTAAGAAAGCATTAAAGACACAGCTCAAGTCAATGGATGCTTCAGAACATGGAGGAGCTCCTCTTATCGGTCTTAACGGTCTTGTTGTAAAGACTCATGGCAATGCCAAAGCTAAAGAGGTTAAGAATTCATTAATTCAGTGTGTAACATTTACAAAAATGAATATAAATGATAAAATTATTGATGCGCTCGGTCAGATTCCAGAGCAGCATAATTAAAGATTGAAAGGATAGATATTATGGAATTCGAGAAGTTACAGAATATTATTGCAGATGTACTTAACATTGATAAATCAAAGATTACTCCAGAGACAACATTTGTTGATGATCTTGGAGCAGATTCATTAGATGTATTTCAGATTATCATGGGAATTGAAGATGAATTCGATATCCAGATTCCTGATGATGCAGCTGAATCAATTGTAACAGTTAATGATGCGGTTGTTCAGATTCAGAACGCAACTAATAAATAAAACATACAGATTGTGATGAAAACTAAGAGCATAAGGAGCAAATATTCTTGCATAATTTGTTCCTTATGCTCTTGTTTTCAAAAGTTCGCAGAAAGGTGTATTATGCATAATAAAAATTTATCTGTGTTTATGCAGACTATTGGTTATGATTTCAAAGATATAAGTCTGCTTGAAGTTGCTCTTACTCACAGTTCTTATGCCAATGAGCAGAAAAAAGTAAATTGCTGTGATAATGAAAGAATGGAATTTTTAGGTGATGCTGTTCTTGAGCTTTCATCAAGTGATTATATATATAAGAATCACTCTGAGATGGCTGAAGGAAAGATGACAAGACTTCGTGCCAGCATTGTATGTGAGCCTACACTTGCTTTATGTGCAAGAGCTATTAAGCTTGATACATTTATAAGACTCGGTAAAGGAGAAGAGCTCACCGGAGGAAGAAGCAGGGATTCTATCGTATCAGATGCCTGTGAAGCTGTTATAGGAGCCATCTATCTTGATGGTGGTTTTGCTAATGCAAAAGAATTTGTTAATAAGTTCATTCTTAATGACCTTGACAATAAGAAACTCTTTTTTGATAGCAAGACTATATTACAGGAAGTTATTCAGGGACTTGGAAAAGAAGTTGATTATGAATTCATCGGTGAAGAAGGTCCTGAACATAACAAACAATTCGTTGTAGCTGCTGTAGTTGACGGGCTTTTTAATATTAAAGGAACAGGCCACACTAAGAAATCAGCATCTCAGAATGCAGCATATGCTGCACTTATCGAGCTTAAGAATAAAGGCTACGATATCAACTCTGATAAGAAATAATAAGTGAGGGGTTATGTATTTAAAAAGTATAGAAGTACAGGGATTTAAGTCATTTGCTAATAAGATAGTATTTGATTTTCATAATGGTATTACAGGTATTGTAGGGCCTAATGGTTCAGGTAAAAGTAATGTCGCCGATGCTGTGCGCTGGGTTTTAGGCGAACAGAGTGCCAAGCAGCTTCGTGGTTCTAAGATGGAAGATGTTATATTTGCAGGAACTGAGAACAGAAAGCCGGTTGGTTTCGCATTTGTATCTATAACACTTGATAACAGCGACCATGCACTTCCGGTTGATTACGATGAAGTTACAGTATCAAGAAGAGTATACCGTTCAGGTGAGAGTGAATATCTTATCAATGGTAACTCATGCCGATTAAAAGATGTAACAGAAATGTTTTATGATACCGGTATTGGTAAGGAAGGATATTCTATTATCGGACAGGGACAGATTGATAAGATTCTTTCTGGAAAGCCTGATGAAAGGCGAGAGCTTTTTGATGAAGCCGCTGGAATTGTTAAGTTCAAAAGAAGAAAAGCTACTGCAATCAAGAAACTTGAAAATGAGCGGGCTAATCTTGTCCGTGTTAATGATATTTTATCAGAGCTTGAAAAACAGGTCGGACCATTACAGGTCCAGTCTGAAAAGGCCAAGGAATATCTTGACTATAAAGCTGATTTAAAGAAATATGATGTTAATGCATTTCTTTTGGAATCAGACAGGATAAGCAAAGATCTTGAAGAACTGACAGGAAAGATTGGCATTGCTGATAACGACCTTGCTAATTCAAGAGCTGAGTATGAGAGTACCAAGGCTGAATATGAAGAGGCAGAGGAACAGTTATCTAAGGTTAATTCTGACATTGAGAATGTTAATTCACTTTTATCAAACACTGAGCTTGAAAGTCAGAGACTTAACGGTGAGATTAATGTTATCACAGAGCAGATTAACAGATTCACTGATAATGAAAAACATTACAGTGACAGAATTGCAGCTATTGATAAAGATAAAGCTGCAAAGCAGACCAATGTAGCTGATTTTAAGAAACAGCTCAATGAGCTTTCAACATCTGTAGAAGAGTTCGAGAATAATCTTAAAGCTAAACAGGATACTGCTGATGTTATAAAGCAGGATATTGACGGAGTGTCAGATCAGATTGAGAGCCGTCAGAACGATATATACGACAGACTTAATGCCAAGTCATCTATTAATGCTGAGAATCAGAAGTTTGCGACTATGTTGGAACAGCTTAATATAAGAAAGGCTGAGCTTAACAGTCATCTTATTAAAGATAAGAGTGATGAAGCTGAACAGAATATTAAGATTAATGATATCAGTGCAAGATTAGAAACTGCACAGAAAAATGCTTTGGATATAGCTGAAAGAATTGCAGCTAACAATAATGAAGTTACAGCTATTAAGAATGAGAATGCTGACCTTAATGCACAGCATGATAAGATTGTACAGAATTATCACAGAGAGAAGTCAAGACTGGAATCTCTCGTTAACATTACTGAAAGATATGACGGGTATGGCAACAGTATCCGTAAGATTATGGAATTAAAGGACAGCAATCCGGGAATTCTTGGTGTTATTGCGGATATTGTCAAGGTTGAGAGAAAGTATGAAACAGCCATTGAGACAGCCTTAGGCGGAACAATCCAGAACATTGTTACTGATAAAGAATCTACAGCCAAGGAACTGATTGCATATCTTAAGCAGAATAAGCTTGGACGAGCTACATTTTTACCTCTTAATGCAATATCAGGAAGAAATACTCTTGAGAAAGAGCCATGTATTAAAGAAAATGGTGTTATCGGAATTGCAAGCAACCTTGTAAGAGTTTCTTTCGAATATGAGAACTTAGCTAAGTATCTTCTTGGAAGAATTCTTGTTGTTGATAATATTGATAATGCGCTACTTATTGCCAAGAAATACAAATACAGCTTAAGGATTGTAACTCTTGAGGGTGAGCAGCTTAATCCGGGCGGTTCAATGACCGGTGGTGCATTTAAGAATTCAAGTAATCTTCTTGGTAGAAGAAGAGAGATTGAAGAACTTAAGAAATCTGTGTCAGAACTCAGTAAATCATCAACTGAGCTTAAAACTAAGATTGCAGATAACAGAGCTAAGATAGCGTCTATAAGAGAGCTTATTGACGCAGATAACAAAGCTAACAGAGAGGTGTCTTTAGCTGTTAACACAGAGCAGATGAATCTTAATCAGGCAAAGCAGAAGTTATCTGAAATCAGAATTATATATGATAAAGATAAGGCTGAAACTACTGAGATTGACAGACAGATTAAGGAGATTGATGAGAATAAGAATCAGGTAAGCGGAAGCTTAAGTGCGCTTGATATACAGAATGAAAGCTCAAGAAAAGAAATTGAGAATCTTAACAAACAGCTTGAAGCAAAGAAGGCTGAACTTGATAAGGCTAATGATGATATTGAGAATCTTAAGATAAGATTCAGTTCGGTAGAACAGAAGACAGCATTTATTCAGGAAAATATTATAAGAATCAATTCTGAAATTGCTGCTCTTGAATCAGAAGAAGCTGATATAAGACAGAGAAAAGAATCTTTATCATCAGAAGTTGAAGATAAGAATGCACAGATTGAAAAGTTAAGAAGTGATATTCATAAAGCTAAGAATCAGATAGAAGACTGCAATACTAAGATTACAGCTCTCCGCAAGGATAGAGATATTATTAATGCAAGCCATAAGACATTCTTTGATAAACGTGAAAAGATTAATGAACAGATTGTTCTTCTTGAAAAAGAAAGTATGCGTCTGCATAACCAGCAGGAAAAGTTAGAAGAAGAGAATGACTCTATAGTAGATTACATGTGGAATGAATATGAGCTTACATACAGCTATGCTGCTGAATTAAGAAGTGAAGAGCTTACTGATATATCTGATATTAAGAAGCAGATTAATATTCTCAAAGCTAATATTAAAAAGCTTGGTGTTGTTAATGTCAATGCTATTGAAGAATATAAGGAAGTAAGCGAACGATACAACTTCTTAAAGACACAGCATGATGATATGATTAAGGCTGAAGAGGCTCTTGTACTGGTTATTGATGAGCTTGATAATGGTATGAGAATTCAGTTTAAAGAGAAGTTTGAGGAAATTAAGGTTGAATTCGATAAGGTATTCAAGGAATTGTTCGGTGGTGGACGAGGAACAATAGAGCTAGTTGAAGGTGAAGATATTCTTGAGGCAGGAATTGTTATTATTTCACAGCCGCCAGGAAAGAAGCTTCAGAACATGATGCAGTTATCCGGTGGTGAAAAGGCACTTACTGCAATCGCACTTCTTTTTGCAATCCAGAACCTTAAACCTTCACCATTCTGTCTGCTTGATGAAATTGAGGCCGCACTTGATGATTCTAATGTAGGAAGATATGCTAATTATCTTCACAAGCTTACAAAGCATACACAGTTTATTGTTATCACTCACAGACGAGGAACAATGGCTGCAGCTGACAGACTGTATGGTATAACTATGCAGGAAAAGGGTGTATCTGCACTTGTTTCAGTAGATCTTATAGCTAATGATCTTGACAAGAAGAAGGAGTAAATATGGGATTTTTTAGTAAATTAAAAGAAGGTTTAACCAAGACCAGAGATAATATTGTTTCCGGAATTGATTCTGTTTTCTCAGGATTTTCGTCAATTGATGACGATTTCTATGATGAGCTTGAAGAAACCCTTATTATGGGTGATATAGGTGTTGTTGCAACTGAAGAGATTCTTGACGACCTTAAGAATAAGGTTAAAGAGAATAAGATTAAGAATCCTGCTGACTGCAAGCAGCTTCTTATTGACAGTATTAAGGAAAAGATGAATCTCGGCGAGAATGCATATGAATTTGAGAACCGCCAATCCATTGTTATGCTTATCGGCGTTAATGGTGTAGGAAAAACTACATCTGTAGGCAAGCTTGCCGGTCTTCTTAAAGCACAGAACAAGAAGGTTATTATGGCTGCAGCCGATACTTTCAGAGCTGCGGCTATAGAGCAGCTTACAGAATGGTCTAACAGAACTGGTGCTGATATTATTGCACAGAGTGAGGGTTCTGATCCAGCTGCCGTTATATATGATTCAATCGCTGCATGTAAAGCAAGAAAGGCAGATGTTCTTTTATGTGATACAGCTGGACGTCTTCAGAATAAGAAGAATCTTATGGAAGAGCTTCGTAAGATTGACAGAGTTATAGAAAGAGAGTATTCTGATGCATACAGGGAAAATCTTATCGTTCTTGACGCAACAACTGGTCAGAACGCCCTTTCTCAGCTTAGAGAGTTTAATGATGTAACTAATATCACAGGTATTATTCTTACTAAGATGGATGGAACTGCCAAAGGGGGAATTGCCGTTGCTATACAGGCAGAATTTGGTATTCCTGTTAAATATATTGGAGTTGGTGAGAAAGTCGAAGATTTACAGAAGTTTGATTCAGACACATTTGTTAATGCATTATTCGATGTAGATAACGGCTCTGATGAAGATTGATAAGTTAATAAATTAAGATGGGAGATTAAGTGCAATGGAAGAATTAACATTGAAAAGTTTCGAGGAAGCTGCCGAGAAGGTTAAGGAAGCAACACTTCCTACTAATCTGGTATATAGTGAGTATTTCAGCAGCCAGACTGGCAACAGAGTATACCTTAAGCCAGAGAATATGCAGTACACAGGTGCTTATAAGGTAAGAGGTGCATATTACAAGATTAGTACGATGTCAGAGGAAGCAAGACAGAAGGGACTTATTACAGCTTCTGCCGGAAATCATGCACAGGGTGTTGCATTTGCAGCTAAGAAATATGGGGTTAAGGCAACAGTAGTTATGCCTACAACAACACCACTTATCAAGGTAAACAGAACTAAGGGATACGGTGCAGAGGTTATTCTTTACGGTAATGTTTATGATGAAGCATGCGAATATGCAATGAAGCTTGCCAAGGAGAAAGGACTTACATTTGTTCACCCATTTGATGATTTAGATGTTGCAACAGGTCAGGGTTCTATCGCAATGGAGATTATTAAAGAGCTTCCAACTGTTGATTATATTCTTGTTCCTATTGGTGGTGGCGGACTTGCAACAGGTGTATCTACACTTGCAAAACTCCTTAATCCTAATATCAAGGTTATTGGTGTTGAGCCTGCCGGTGCTAACTGTCTTCAGGAATCTCTTAAGGCTGGAAAGGTTGTTACTCTTCCTACTGTAAGTACAATTGCAGACGGTACAGCTGTTAAGACTCCAGGAAGCAAGTTATTCCCATACCTTCAGAAGAATCTTGATGATATTATTACAGTTCCTGATGAAGATTTAATAGTTGCATTCCTTGATATGGTAGAGAATCATAAGATGATTGTTGAGAATTCAGGTCTTCTTACAGTTGCAGCATTAAAGCAGCTTGATGTTAAGGATAAGAAGATTGTTTCAATTCTTTCTGGTGGTAATATGGATGTTATTACAATGTCATCTGTTGTTCAGCAGGGACTTGTACAGAGAAGCAGAATCTTCACTGTTTCTGTACTTCTTCCAGATAAGCCAGGTGAACTTGTAAGAGTAGCTTCTATTATTGCAGAAGCTAACGGTAATGTAATCAAGCTTGAGCATAACCAGTTTGTAAGCATTAACAGAAAAGCAACTGTTGAGCTTAGAATTACTATTGAAGCTTTCGGACATGAACATAAGGATGAGATTGTTGACAAGCTTGAAGCAGCAGGTTTAAGACCTAGAATTGTTAAGGTAAACATTTAATCACTATCTGCAGAGGGAAATCTATGAAGAAATATTCTTTCAAAAGATATGCAGGAGTTACAATGGCATTATTTGGGGCAGCTGCGCTGTCCCTATTGCTTTTTTTTGCATTGTTCAGAATTGATGCTATCCACAAAGCATTTTCACATATATGCAAAACTCTTATGCCTTTTATAATTGGCGGGGTATTAGCATATGTAATATGTCCAATATGTAATTTCTTCGATAATATATATAATAAGGTATTTAAGTTTATTAAGAATGAGAAGAAAAAGAAAAGCCTGTCCAATAATCTTAGCGTGTTTACAGGGCTTCTTATAGCAATTCTGTTCATATATTTTATGATTATTGTTATTATTCCTAATCTTGTAAATAGTGTTGTGCGTCTTATTCAGATTATTCCTGATAATGTCAATAAAGTTATTGGTTTTGTACAGAAGTTTCTTAACGAAAATGAAACTCTTATGAAATATTCAGAGAATATTATCGATAAAACATATACATTTATTAACGACTGGCTCGGTAACGAGTTTCTTGGATATGCACAGGGAATTGCTTCCGGTGTTTCAACCGGTGTAGTTAATATCATTGTTGTACTTTTTAATGTTCTTATCGGATTCATTGTTGCAGCGTATCTTCTTATAGCAAGAAAAAAGCTTGCAAAGCAGGGAGAGATGGTTGTCTATAGTATATTCAAGAAAGAACGTGCTGCCAGCGTTATGGAAGAGATTAAGTATACTGATAAGGTGTTCAGCGGCTTTGTTAATGGCAAAATCCTTGATGCCTTTGTAATAGCACTTATATGTTTTATATCACTTAAGATATTTACAATATGTAATCCTGGCAAAGAGATGATGAGTGAGATTCTTATTGCATTCATTGTTGGAATATTTAATGTTATTCCTTTCTTTGGCTGGTACATAGCATGGTTTATTGGAGCTTTATTATGTCTTATTGTCAATCCTGCACAGTGCCTGTTCTTTGTAATATTTAATTTTATATTACAGCAGATTGACGGTAATATTATCGGACCTAAAATTCTTGGTAATACTACAGGAATCTCAAGTTTCTGGGTATTGTTTGCAATACTCCTCTTTGGTGATATATGGGGATTTGCAGGAATGCTTTTAGGCGTTCCTATATTTGCAGTTATATATCATCTTATTAAGAAATGGGTGTTTAAGAGACTACAGATTAACGGAATGGAGAATTTAAGCGAAGAATATGAAGTTGAATATCCTCCTAATGAGCGTGAAAAGAAGCTTGAAAGCTGATTTAATAAATTTTTTAAAAGTGTCAAGTAAAAATGCTTGACACTTTTTTTGATATCTGATATTATACTCAAGGTTTATGAGTCAATCATGGCTTATGTAATATTTAAGTTTGTGGCAGGTGTTATGGAAAGAATTGTTGAACAGAATCTTTTATATGATTTTTATGGAGAGTTACTTAACGACCACCAGAAGAAGATATATGAAGATGCTATATACAATGATTTATCTCTCAGCGAGATTGCCGATGAATACGGTATATCAAGGCAGGGAGTACATGATCTGATTAAGAGAGTTACGAAGACACTTGATGGATACGAGGCTAAGCTTCATCTTATACAGAAGTTCCTTGAAACCAAGGACAAGGTATCTAAGATTGATTCTTTAGTTGATGATTACATGGAAAGTCAGGATATATCTGATATTCATGAAATCAAGAAGTTATCCAATGAGATTCTTGAAGAATTTTAAGGAGAGATATTATGGCATTCGATAGTTTATCAGAGAAATTGCAGAATATTTTTAAAAATCTTCGTGGTAAGGGTCGTTTATCAGAAGCTGATGTTAAGGCTGCTCTTAAGGAAGTTAAGCTTGCCCTGCTTGAAGCTGATGTTAACTTTAAGGTTGTTAAGCAGTTTATAAAGTCTGTAGAAGAAAGAGCAATTGGTCAGGATGTTATGTCAAGTCTTACACCTGGTCAGATGGTTATCAAGATTGTTAATGAAGAGATGGTATCTCTTATGGGATCTGAGACAACTGAGATTGCCTTGAAACCTGGCTCTGAGATTACTGTTATCATGATGGCAGGTCTTCAGGGTGCTGGTAAGACAACTACTACAGCAAAGCTTGCTGGTAAGTTCAAGGCGAAGGGAAGAAAACCTCTTTTAGTTGCCTGTGATGTATACAGACCAGCAGCCATTGAACAGCTTACTATTAATGGTAATAAACAGGGCGTTGAAGTATTCTCTATGGGAACTAACCAGAAGCCTGTTGATATTGCCAAAGCTGCTATAGCCCATGCTAAGAATAATGATTTTAATACAGTTATTCTTGATACAGCAGGACGACTTCATGTTGATGAAGACATGATGAATGAGCTTATAGAGATTAAAGCTAATGTATCAGTTGACCAGACAATTCTTGTAGTTGACTCCATGACAGGTCAGGATGCTGTTAATGTTGCTTCATCATTTAACGAGAAGGTTGGCATTGACGGAGTTATCCTTACTAAGTTAGATGGTGATACAAGAGGTGGTGCTGCACTTTCAATTAAGGCAGTTACCGGAAAGCCGATTCTTTATGTTGGTATGGGGGAAAAACTTTCAGATCTTGAACAATTTTATCCAGACCGTATGGCATCAAGAATACTTGGTATGGGGGATGTCCTTACCCTTATTGAGAAGGCTGAAGCACAGCTTGACGCTGATAAGGCAAAAGCTATGGAAGAAAAGCTTAAGAAAGCAGAATTTGATTTTAATGACTTTCTTGAGTATATGGGACAGATTAAGAATATGGGTGGTATCAGTTCAATTATGAGCATGATGCCAGGACTGTCAGGTCAGATGAAGAATGTTTCAATCGATGATGATGAAGCAGAGAAGAATATGAGAAGAACCGAATCTATCATATATTCAATGACTAAGGCAGAAAGAAGTAATCCGGACATACTTAATCCTTCAAGAAAGAACAGAATTGCAAGAGGTGCAGGTGTTGATATTGCTGATGTTAACAGACTTGTAAAACAGTTCGAACAGATGAAGAAGATGATGAAGCAGATGCCGGGAATGATGAAAGGTGCTAAAAAGGGACGTTTCAAGTTACCTTTTTAACATAGATTAATTTTTAAGAATAATACAGGAGGTGAATGTAATGGCAGTAAAGATTAGATTAAAGAGATTAGGTGAGAAGAAAAATCCTTTCTATAGAATTATCGTAGCAGACTCAAGATCTCCAAGAAATGGTAGATTTATCGATGAAATCGGTACTTATGATCCTAATTACGATCCATGCAAGTTAAGCATTGATGCTGAGGCTGCTAAGAAGTGGTTATCAAACGGAGCTCAGCCTACAGAGGTTGTTGGAAAGCTTTTCAAGATGGCTGGTATCGAAAAATAAGACTAGTGGAGGTGTAATTGACTATGAAAGAATTAGTGGAAATTATCGCTAAGGCACTAGTTGATAATCCGGATGAGGTTGTAGTAACAGAAACTGAAAAAGATAAGGCTCTTGTAGTCAATCTTAAGGTTGCTCCTTCGGATATGGGCAAGGTTATCGGCAAGTCTGGTAGAATTGCCAAGTCAATAAGAGCAGTTGTTTCAGCTGCAGCTTCTAAGAGCGACAAGAAAGTGATTGTTGAAATAGATAATTAAGCAAACACTACTGTCTAAGGCAGCCTTTCGGGGCTGTCTGTTTTGTTATTTATATATACATTTATGTCAGAATGGAGAATTTAAGTGGAAGATATGTTAAGGGTAGGGGTCATAACATCGACCCACGGAATCAGAGGTGAAGTTAAGGTTTTTCCTACAACAGATGATCCTCTTCGTTTTAAGAAACTTAAGAAATGTGTTATCGATGGAAAAAGAGAACAGGTAGCTGTCACTGTATCTTCAGTTAAATTCTTTAAGCAGTTCGTAATACTTAAGTTTAAAGAATTTGATGACATCAATGATATAGAGAAATACACAAAATGCGACTTGCTCGTTTCGAGAGAAGATGCTGTTAAACTTGAGCCGGGAGAGTATTTTATATGCGATCTTATCGGACTTGATGTAATAACAGATGAAGGAAAACATTTGGGCGTACTAAAAGATGTATTAGAGACAGGCGCTAACAATGTATATGAAGTAGAGGCAGATAATGGCGAAAGCTATTTAATACCGGTTATTGACCAGTGTATATTAGATCATGACCTTGATAAGAAGACTATAACAGTCCATATCTTACCAGGGCTTCTGGATATTAATAAATAATAAAGAAAATGTATTTTTAGTCTTGCATTATTTGCTTGATTATGATAATCTAAACAAGTTGTGAGAAAAAGGGATGGTCCTCTGTTACAGAACCTGTATTAAGAACATCATAATATTAAGGAGGTCACACATGAATACAATTATTAAGAACATCGAAGATGCTCAGCTTAAGGCTCAGGCTCCTGAGTTCAGAGTTGGTGATACTGTAAGAGTATCAGCTAAGATTAAGGAAGGAAACCGTGAAAGAATCCAGGTTTTCGAGGGAACAGTATTAAAGAAGCAGGGAACTGGCGTTAGAGCTACATTTACAGTAAGAAAGATTTCTAACGGCGTTGGCGTTGAGAAGACATGGCCATTACATTCACCTATCGTTGAGAAGGTTGAAGTTGTAAGACGCGGTAAGGCTAGAAGAGCTAAGCTTAACTACTTAAGACAGAGAACAGGTAAGGCTGCTAAGGTTAAGGAATTAGTTAGATAATTTTGTTATTCACGGTAAGGGACATTTGAAAAAATGTCCCTTTACTTATATATAAGCGACAGGAAAGGTCGGAATATTATGAGATTTTTTCAGAGAAGATATCAGGAAAATACTACATTGCTTAATATATGCAAATATGTAGCAGATGTATGTGTTGTAATAGTACTTGCTTATGTTCTGGTTACATTCATATGCTGCCGTTCTACAGTTGTTGGTAATTCTATGGAGGAAACGCTGTCTAATGATAACACTGTTCTTATAAACAGAATATCATATGCATTTAATGGACCTAAGCGATTTGACTGTATAGCTTTCGAACAGGATTCTGTTGATTCCTCTAAGATATACATAAAGAGAGTAGTTGGTCTTCCAGGGGAAACAGTCCAGATAAAGGATGGCAGGGTATATATTAATGATGTACAGCTTGATGATTATGTTGATACGACAATACTTACTCCAGGTGTAGCTGCCAATCCTTATAAACTTGCTGATGATGAATACTTTGTACTTGGAGATAATCGTAATAATAGTGAGGATAGCCGTTTTGCCAGTGTTGGAATGGTTAAACGTAAGAATGTTGTAGGAAAAGTATGGATGGTAATAGAACCGTTTGATTCATTTGGTTTTGTTAAATAATGGAGAGATATATGGAAGAGAAGAAAAGAGCCATTAACTGGTATCCTGGTCATATGACTAAGGCCAGAAGAATGATGGAAGAAGATATAAAGCTTGTTGACCTTGTTATTGAGATTGTGGATGCAAGAATACCGTTAAGCAGCCGGAATCCGGATATTGATAAGCTGGCTAAAAATAAGGCACGTATTGTATTATTGAATAAATCGGACCTTGCAGATGACACAGTAACGGATGAATGGATAACATATTTTAAAGATAAAGGCTTTTACTGCCTTAAGCTTAACTCAAGACTCAATGTAAGCAACCGTGCAGTTAATAATCTTATAACTGCTGCATGTTCTGCTAAGATTGAAAGAGACAGAGCAAGAGGAATTAAGAACCGTTCCATCAAAGCTATGATTGTTGGAATACCTAATGTTGGTAAATCAACATTTATTAATTCATTCACCGGAAGAAAGAGTGCCAAGACAGGTAATAAGCCGGGTGTTACAAAAGGAAAGCAATGGATAAGAATTAATGGAAGTGTTGAGCTGCTTGACACACCGGGTATACTCTGGCCTAAGATAGAAGACAGAAATGTCGGTGAAAGACTTGCGATGATTGGTTCAATTAATGACCAGATTCTTAATATTGAGGAGCTTGCATTAGAAACTATAAAGTTTCTTAAGAAGAATTATCAGCCGCAGCTTTATAGCCGTTATGATATAACAGAAGATATATTTGATAATGTTGATACTGAAACAATGATGAATCCTGAAAATGCTGCTGCACTCTGTATTATGGAACATATTGCCAGAAAACGTGGCTGTATTAAGAAAGGCTCAGATATTGATTATGAAAAATGTGCTGCATGTATTCTTGATGATTTCAGAGAAGGAAAGATTGGTACAATTTCACTTGAAAGACCTTAATTAAGATACCGGAAAGGAAAGCTATGACACTTAAAGAAGAACGTGAACTTAAAAAAGCAGCAAAGCTGGAGGCTGAGAAACAGCGTATTGAAGCTATGCGTGAATACGAAGAAATGTATGATACATTTTCTTATATATGTGGAATAGATGAAGCTGGAAGAGGACCGCTTGCAGGTCCTGTTGTTGCAGGAGCAGTAATTCTTCCTAAAGGAAAAAGGATTCTTTATGTAAATGATTCCAAGAAATTAAGTGAGAAAAAAAGAGATGAGCTTTTTGATGTTATAAAAGAAGAAGCACTTTCATATGGAATTGGAATTGTATCTCCTGAAAGGATTGATGAGATTAATATATTACAGGCAACCTATGAAGCAATGCACGAAGCAGTTAATAAATTATCTGTAAAACCCGATATACTTCTTAATGATGCAGTTACAATTCCGGGAATTGATGTTAAGCAGATTCCGATTATTAAAGGTGATGCCAAGAGTCTGTCAATTGCATCTGCAAGTATTCTTGCGAAAGTAACAAGGGACAGACTTATGACCGAATATGATTCTTTGTATCCGGAATATGGATTTGCCAGGCACAAAGGTTATGGAACTAAAGTTCATATTGAAGCAATAAAAGAGTACGGTCCATGTCCTATACACAGAAGAACATTTATTAAGAATTTTATATAGGTGAACGTATATGAATATTAATATGTCCGATTTTTTCAAAAATAATATATCATCAGGCAGCCAGACCACAGATGTTAATGTGTCGGAAAATGTATCACATGAATCATCTGGAAGCAATAATGCTGTACAGGCTGCTGGCATGAAAATATTAAATTCTCTTATGTCAGGTGACACGTTTACAGGGTATGTCAGCCAGTTAAATGGTGATAATGCATATATTACAATGAACAATGGAGCACAGATTCAGGCTAAGCTTATGCAGGGTGCTTTAATTAATATCGGACAGAATGTGACTTTTATGGTGGAGGATAACTCTGATAATAAAATTTCAATCAAACCGGTTTTAGCTAATGAACAGCAGGCAGTTCTTATTGATAAAGCATTGGAGGCTGCAGGTCTTGGAGCTACGGATGATAATATTAATATTGTCAAAGAACTTTTAGGACTGGGCATGCCGGTTGATGCACAGACATTAGGAAATATGGTTAAATATTCCATGAAATTTCCCGAAGCCTCACTTAATACTGTTGCCAATCTAATGAGACTTGAGATTCCTGTCAATGAACAGAATATCCGTGAGTTCCAGATGTATGGTCAGTTTAACGGACATATTGAGAATCTTTTGTCAAATATGGAGAATGGTATAGTTAATGATCTGTTAAAGAACAATCAGGATATTATGGATTTTCAAAATGTTATTACAGGCATGTATGAGGGGTTTGATGGGGAAACTGTAAGCTCATCATCCGCCTGCGATGTCCTATCGCAGCAGACAATTGATGAATTAAATAATATGCTGTCTGATTCAGGAGTGAAACTTAATAATGATATCTCAGAAACTTCTGTGAAGGAACTTATTACCCAGCTTGCTGAAAATAATAGTCTTAATTCTGATAATTTTCAGAAAATTATCAATTCAGGAAGCTTCAGAGAGATTCTTCATGCTGTAATTAATGATACAATGAAGCTTACTCCTAAGGATATACAGGAAGGGGAGGAAGCTGTAAGCTCATATTATAAGCGTATAAGAAAAAATGTAGAGAATATTGAAAATTCACTGAAATCCGCAGGCAATTCAGCTCCTGAACTTTCGAAGAGTCTTTCTGATATAAAAAGTAATATTGATTTCATGAATGATCTTAATAAGAATATGACATATTTTCAGATGCCGGTTAAATTCTCGAAAAGTGAAGGTAATGGGGAACTGTATGTATTCACTAATAAAAAGAATCTTGCCGGAAAAACAGATAATATAAGTGCAATGCTTCATCTGGATATGGATAATCTTAAATCAATGGATATATATGTTAATCTGTCTGGAGGTAACAATGTTTCAACTAATTTTGTTCTCGAGACAGAAGAACTGCTTGATTTTGTGTATCAGCATATAGACAGGCTTAATGCCAGGCTTGAAAAACTTGGATATAATACACATTTTGAAATGAAGGTAGCAGCTGATTCTTCAGACCGTCTTGATTTTGTTAAGGATTTTATAGAAGCAGAGGCAAGACCAGCTGCAGGTGGACAATACATATTCGATGCAAAAGCATGACAGCTTTATCTAAAGAAGGAGCAGCATATGGAGAAAAAGAATAATGATGATAAGCCCAAAATAGCAGTTGCACTTGAATACACTCCGGGGGAACAGGCACCAAAGATACTTGCAACAGGACGTGGATATATTGCTGAATCAATTATTGAAAAGGCCGGAGAGGCTGATGTTCCTGTATATGCGGATTCTAAGCTTGCTGATACTTTATCAAAACTTGAAATAGGAGAAATGATTCCTCCTGAACTATATACCGTAGTTGCAGAAATTCTTGTATTTGTAGATGAATGCGATAAGATTAAAGGGAAAGTGGGTAAATAATGGCTGTTAATAAAAGAGCTGCCGGCGCAGATAAAGAACAGCTTGCTGCCAGATATCTTGTTGATAATGGGTATACTGTTCTTGAACGGAATTTCCGCAATAAAACAGGTGAGATAGATATTATCGCAAAGAAAGATAATTATATTGTATTTGTTGAGGTAAAATACAGAAGTAATAACAAATACGGATATGCAGTTGAAGCTGTAAATTACAGAAAAAAGCAGATAATAAGGCATGTTGCACAATTCTATATGGCAACAAGATATAAAAGCTGTGATATACCATGCCGTTTTGATGTCATAGGAATAGATGGAGAAACAGTAACACATATTAAAAATGCATTTTAACAAGGATTATAATCATGAATATTAAATATATTGATACAGGAACACTTTATGAAGGATTAAAAGGAGCTGTGGTTAATAATTCCACAAGAATATCACAGAAGAATGGAATTCCTTATATTGAGTTTACACCATTTGATGAATTTGACTGGGTCACTCTTCATTTTTCAACAAGAGATGGTGGAGTGAGCAAAGGAATATATTCAAGCATGAATTTTTCTTTTGACAGGGGCGATGATTATGAAAATGTATATAAGAATTATGAACTGTTTCTTGATACAATGAATATTAAGCCTGAAAACTGTGTTTGTACAAAACAGACACATACTACCAATGTGATTGCTGTTGATTATAATATGGCAGGAATGGGACTTACAAGAGCAAGAAATTTTGATAATGTTGACGGACTTGTAACTAATGAACCCGGTCTGTGTCTTATTACATATTTTGCAGACTGTGTACCTGTATATTTTATTGATCCTGTAAACAGATGCATAGGTGCATCACATTCAGGATGGCGTGGAACGGTTGCAGATATAACACATGAAACGGTACAGCTTATGAACAGAACTTATGGGTCAAAGCCAGAGGATATTCATACATTCATAGGACCATCAATATGTCAGGACTGTTATGAGGTTGATGAAGCAGTTGCAGAAAAGTTCAGAAGTGCTTACAGCCAGAATGAAATCGGTATGATACTTTATCATACGACAGGAGATAAATACCAGCTTAATCTTCAGGCGGCTAATTATTTTAATATGATTCATGCCGGAATAAAACCTGATAACATAGGTATATCTGATATATGCACAAGCTGTAACAGTGACTGGCTCTTTTCGCACAGGGCTTCGCATGGAAAACGTGGCGTTTTGTGTGGATTCATGAGTATATGCAGATAATATAAAAAGCTAGAACAGATGTTTTATTGATAATCTGTTCTGGCTTTTTTTATTTTTTGTTGTGTTCCTGTTTGTATCTGGCTCTTAATTCAGCTTCCTCAGAAGAAAGCTTTGCCCGGCTTTTTCTGCCAACCCTGGTTATAAGCAGATATATTGCTGCAAGTATAGCAATAGGAATAGCTGCTGTAAGTATTGTCGATAAAGTCTCTGTAAACACACCGTTTTCAAATATGGATTTCTTCACATCTGTATACTGGGCTGAGTTGATTATGTATCTGATGTCATTAATCATCTCATCAGTGATTTCATTATCCTTCGACTGAAGAGAATACATATATATATATCCGCGTGCTACAGTGTAGTATTTTCTTGTATAAATTGTCTGCTTTTCGTCTGATACAGATGTAACCTCTGTCCTGAAATATGGACGGTCGTTAATTATATCTATAGCCTTGCCTGTCATTGTCTCTGTCAGGCCATCTTCCTGTTTGGCATTCTCTGAGTCAATATACTGCAGGAACATGCCACTTAACTGATTCTCATCCAGTTCATCAAGGTTAGAAAGTGATGCGCCTGCTTTCATTCCGACAACAGCAATTTCATAAGAAATGTCTTTTGAAAATGCTTCAAGATATATATTAGATGCTTTCATTGAGTTCTGTACTTCATTGGCATCCTGTGCGCCAATATCCTTAAGATACGCATTATTGCCTGTTGTTGTCTGCGTAAAGCATATCAGTTCCTCAGGAACTTTTAATTTTAAATCAATTGCAGAGAACTTATAAGATGCATCTGCTGCCAGTGCAGTAAAAGATGGAAAAATAATTGCCGATATAAGAACCAATACCGGAATAAATGTTAATTTTTTGCGGGAAAATTTCACAAAAACACCTCCTAAAGTGCTTAAAATCAATATTTTGTATGATATCACAGTGCTTTACAAAAAGCAATTAAACTGATATTATATTATAGATTGCGTGTATTAATTTTTTGTAAATTTGCTATAAGAGCAAGGAGGAATTATGAGTAAACCAATAGTTGCTGTTGTCGGAAGACCTAATGTTGGTAAATCAACATTATTCAACAGTCTGTGCGGACAACAGATTTCAATAGTTAAAGATACACCGGGTGTTACAAGAGACAGAATCTATGCAGAGGTAAGCTGGCTAAACCACAATTTCACACTTATAGATACAGGGGGTATAGAGCCGGATACAGGTGATATTATTCTTTCACAGATGCGTGAACAGGCTGAAATTGCCATTGAAACTGCGGATGTAATTATATTTATGACTGATGTTAAGCAGGGACTTGTAGATTCAGATTCTAAGGTTGCTGATATGTTAAGACGTTCACACAAGCCTGTTATTCTTGTTGTCAATAAAGTAGACAGCTTTGAAAAGATGATGCCTGATGTATATGAATTCTATAATCTTGGAATTGGAGAACCATTTCCTATATCAGCCGTTAATAAGTTAGGTTTTGGTGAAGTGCTTGATGAAGTGGTGAGTCATTTCCCAGAGGGTTCAGATACTGATGAAGAAGATGACAGACCTAAGGTAGCTATAATAGGTAAGCCTAATGTTGGTAAGTCATCAATCATCAATAAGCTTGTAGGCAAGAACAGAGTTATTGTATCTGATATTGCCGGTACAACAAGAGATGCTATTGACACAGCTATCAAGTATAATGGCAAAGAATATGTATTTATTGATACAGCGGGACTACGCCGTAAGAGCAAGATTAAAGAAGATCTGGAGCGTTTCAGTATCATAAGAACTGTTGCAGCAGTTGAAAGAGCTGATATTGCAATTCTTGTTATTGATGCTACGGAAGGTGTTACAGAGCAGGATGCCAAGATAGCCGGAATAGCGCATGAAAGAGGCAAGGGTATTATTATTGCTGTTAACAAATGGGATGACATAGAGAAGAATGACAAGACTATCTATGAGTTTACGAATAAGATTAAAGATACTCTTGCATTTATGTCATATGCTGAGATTATATTTGTTTCTGCCAAGACAGGTCAGAGACTTAATAAAATATATGAATTAGTTGATCACATTGTTGATGCACAGACTATGCGTATTCCTACCGGTGTGCTTAATGAAATTCTTACAGAAGCAGTTGCAATGAAGCAGCCACCTTCAGATAAGGGTAAGAGACTTAAAATCTATTACATGACTCAGGTTTCGGTAAAACCACCGACATTTGTTATGTTTGTTAATGATGTAGCACTCACACATTTTTCTTATACAAGATATATAGAAAACAGAATAAGAGAATCCTTTGGATTCAGAGGTACATCTATCAGATTCATCAACAGAGAACGTAAGGAGAAAGAGTAATGTTATTTAAAATAGGTGTTCTTATATATGGATATTTTGCCGGAGCACTCATTCAGGCAGGGTACTGGATGGGAAAGTTCAATAAGATTGACATCAGGGATTATGGCAGTGGCAATGCGGGAACTACTAATGTTATGAGAACTCTTGGCAAGAAAGCTGGAATTGCAACTTATCTGTTAGATGCATTTAAAGCTGTAATTGCTGATATATTGATACATTTTCTTATAGTACCACATACTGCAATTCCGGAAATGCTTTTGTTTCTGTATTGTGGCCTTGGAATTGTGCTTGGACATAATTTTCCGTTCTACCTTAAGTTTAAGGGGGGAAAGGGAATAGCAGCATCTTCAGGTGTTGTTATAAGTCTTATGCTTTTTCCTAAGTACTGTTTTATGTTTACAGTTTTTGGTATTTTCTTTTTTGCACTTGTAGCCAGGATAAGCCGTTATGTTTCACTGGCCTCACTTATAGGTATGGCAATGTTTTTTGTTGAATTTCTTATATGGGGATTCTTAGGCTGGCTTCCATTAAATGGAACAGACCTTGTTGAAGGCACTGTTATTGTTTTCGCTCTTGCAGCACTTGCATTTATCAGACACCGCAGTAATATTGTAAGACTGGTTCAGGGAACAGAACGGAAAATCGGTGAAAAAAAGAATTAATTTTTGATGCGCTTATGCGCAGATTGGAGTATAATTATGGCAAATGTAAGTGTTTTAGGAGCAGGAAGCTGGGGCTTAGGTCTTGCTTTACTTCTTAATAACAACGGACACAATGTAACAGTATGGTCAGTATTAAAGGATGAAGTTGCTATGCTTCAGACTGAAAGAGAACATAAAAGATGCCTTCCTGGTGTAAAGATTCCTGACAGTATTACTGTTTCAGGAGATACAGAGAATGTAATTGGCAGTGCAGATGTACTTGTACTTGCAGTCGCATCTCCTTATACACGTTCTACTGCAAAGATGATTGCACCTTTCGTAAAGGAAGGACAGATTATTGTAAATGTGGCAAAAGGGGTTGAGGAACATACTTTATTAACACTCTGCCAGATTGTAGAAGAGGAGATTCCTTGTGCCAAGGTTGCAGTTTTATCAGGACCAAGCCATGCTGAAGAGGTAAGCCGTGGCATTCCTACAACATGTGTCATAGGTGCACATGAAAAGGCAACAGCTGAATATTTACAGAATATTTTTATGAGTGATGTATTCAGGGTGTATACAAGTCCGGATATGCTGGGAATATGTATAGGTGGCGCATTAAAGAATGTTATCGCGCTTGCCGCAGGTATTGCAGATGGGCTTGGTTATGGTGATAATACTAAAGCTGCTCTTATAACAAGAGGTAATGCTGAGATAACAAGACTTGGTGTTGCGATGGGAGCTAATCCTCATACTTTTGCTGGCCTTTCAGGTATTGGTGACTTAATCGTTACATGTGCAAGTATGCACAGCCGTAACAGACGTGCAGGAATTCTCATAGGTAAAGGATACACCAAAGACGAGGCTATGAAAGAAGTGCAGATGGTAGTAGAAGGTGTGTTCTCTGCAAAGGCAGCGTTAGAACTTTCTAAGAAATATAATATTGAGATGCCGATTGTAGAGCAGGTTAATAAGGTGCTTTTTGAAGACAAACCTGCTGCTGAAGCTGTTAAGGAACTTATGTTAAGAGATAAAAAAATAGAGATTGATAATTCTGAATGGAAGTAATCAGTCTGTATTAACAGAGGGGGAAAACTGATGGCTCATATTAAAAATCTATCGAACAGAGCATACATTTCGGGCAGTCTTAAAGATAAACTTTCAAGATTTGAGATGTATAGATACAGCTTTATTTATGCGCCTACAGGATATGGTAAATCCAAAGTAATAAGGACTTTTTTTAAGAATTACCCAGGGTATACTGTTTTATGGATAGATGCAGAAAGTTCCAGAGAGATTTTTTGGGATAATTTCTGCAATGCTGTCAAAATGTTTGATAATACATTGGCTGCAGCTTTTAAGAAAATTGGATTTCCTGATTCGGATTATGCTATTAATGAAGTTATTAATCTTTTATCTATTATGAATTCAGAGAAATTCTCTGCTCTGCTTGTGATTGATAACTTTGATGATATATTTGATGACAATATGTGCAGAATATTTGCTGCATCATATTTATCAACCGCAGTAGGATTGAGATATGCATTTATATTAAAAAAATTAACTAATCAGAGTATTATTAATCTTATAACTAAGGATGATGCGTTGGGAATCACAAAAAAGGATTTTGCATTTTCACAGGAAGATATTGAAGATTATTTCAGGCTTAATGAAATTATTCTTGATAAAGAAACTTCTAAAGATATATTTAATAAAACTCTGGGATGGCCATATGTAGTACATCTATACATGGAAGCCTATAAGAATAAACATACCGATGCAGATAAGACTGTGCTTGATAAAGCGTATACATTTATTGAAAATAATGTGTGGCTGGAGTTATCTGATGATGAAAGACAATTTCTTGCTACCATGAGCGTATTTTCAAGCTTTAATCTTAACCAGTGCATGAAGCAGACTTTTTTAGAAGAAAAAATGTGTCTTAAACTTCTTAATTCAATTCCGTTAATTAATTATGATGAGCATACAAGAAGGTACAGCTTTAATCCTATGTTTGACGGATTCATTCTTCAGGTTCTTGACGAAATGCCTGTTGATGAAGTTACTAAGATTACACTCAGAGCTGCTGATACGAATCTTGATGATGGTAATTACTTTGAAGCGATGAAGCTTTACAGCCACTCAAAGGAATATAGGAAAATATATCAGCATAATATTGATTTTATAGATATATATCCTTATGTAATTAAGCAGAATAAAGATGTATTTACGGACATTGCCAATCACTACTGGGATATAGAAAAAGAGGGACATTATGAATTTTCTTTGATTATATGTTTCTCACTGCTTATGTTTAATGAGAAGCATATGGTTGAAACTCTTCTTACGGATATAACATCAGATATCTGTAAGGATTCAGTTTTAAGTGACAACAAGAAGAATTCTTACATGGCGGAGATACAGTTTATAAAAGCTTTTACAGAATATAATGATTTTGGAAAGATGAGAGAAGGTTTTAATATTATTCTTTCTATTTCTAAATCACCTGTAAATATAATTGCCGGTGGCTTTCCATTTAATTATGAATGCCCTTCAATTATGATGTTATATCACAGACAGTCTGGAGCCCTTGATAAGGAACTTGAAACGCTTGAACAGTGTGCTCCTGATTATTACAGAATAACGAATGGTCATGGAAAAGGTTTTGAAGCTCTGATGCGTGCTGATGTTTTATATAACAGAGGTGACCTTGACGGAGCTGAGATTCTCTGTCAGAAAGCAATATATATGGCAGACAGCCGTAATCAGTATGCTATATATATTGCTGCATATTATATTCTTGCAAATATAGCACTCTACAGAGGATTTAATGATCAGTATAAGGAAAATATGCACAAAATTGAAGCTGTAGCAAGAAGGGATACCCGAAAATCCAAATCGCTTGAAAAGCTTTCGGATATATGCCATGCATGTATGTATTCTGATATAGAACAGCAGGATAAAATTGCTGCATGGATTAAAGACCAGAAAAAGATTGAAGATTCCGTTAATTTCTTCTCTCTTAGTTTTGTTAACATTGTGTTTGGAAAATATCTTATACTTAATCGTGAGTATCATCATTTTCTTGGTATAAGCGGTCAGCTTTTAGGACTTAACAATCTTTTTTCTTATATCCTTCCACAGATATATACATATATATATCTTGCAATTGCGAATAAAGAAACAGGTGAGACAATTAAAGCCCATAAGTTTCTTAAAGAGGCCATAAAGCTTGCTGAACCAGACAGAATATATATGCCTTTTGTACATAATTACAGCAGCATATCTGAGCTTATGGCAGAAACTGTTATAGGCCATGATAATCAAGGCTTTATCAGAAATGTTATAAAGATTTCAAAGGGTTATGAAAAAGGGGTTAAATCAATAAAAAAAGCTGGACATGCCCTTGCAGATTATGGACTTACTGTACGTGAGGCAGATGTTGCAAAGCTTGCATCACAGAGATTTTCTAATAAAGAAATTGCTGAACAGCTCTTTATTGCTGAGAGTACTGTAAAGTCCAATATGAAAGTTATATTTAATAAACTGCAGATTAATTCTCGTGCAGAATTAAAGAATTTTTTTGAATAAAATATAAAGGAACTGATATTTATGAGAGTAATAGCTGGAATTGCCAGAAGCATGCCTTTAAAGGCTGCTGAAGGTGACAACACAAGACCAACTACTGACAGAATTAAAGAAACATTGTTCAATATGTTACAATCAGATATTGCAGGATGCAGGTTTCTTGATTTATATTCAGGAAGTGGTGCGATAGGTATTGAGGCGTTAAGCCGTGGTGCAAAAGAAGCTGTTCTTGTAGAAAATGCAAGACAGGCAATAGCTGTTATTAAAGATAATCTTACATTTACAAAACTTTCCCCTAAGGCTGTTGTAATGGAACAGGATGTTTTGTCTGCAATAAACAGATTATCAGGCAGCGGAGTATTTGATATTATATTTATGGATCCACCTTATGGAAAAGACTATGAATATGACGTATTACTTGCATTATCACATTCGGATATTGTAGACAGATATACAATTATTGTAATTGAGGAGGCTCTTAATGTGCCTTTGGATTATATTGATGAATGTGGATTTGAGACTGTAAAGATTAAGAATTATAAAACTAATAAGCATATTTTTATACGATTAAAGGAGAGTGAATAACTGTGAAAAAAGCGATTTATCCAGGAAGTTTTGACCCGGTGACATTAGGACATTTGGATATAATCAGGCGTTCAGCAAGTCTTGTTGATCATCTGATAGTTGGCGTTTTAAATAACAGTACCAAAACACCATTGTTTTCAGTGGAAGAGCGTGTTAATATGTTAAGAGAAGTGACAAAGGATCTGCCTAATGTTGAAGTATTAAGCTTTAGTGGATTACTGGTGGATTTTGCTGCAGAACATAACGTTTCTGTGATAATAAGGGGATTAAGAGCTGTCACTGATTTTGAATATGAGCTTGCAATGTCGCAGACTAACAGAGTTGCGGCTCCTGGGATTGATACGGTATTTCTTACAACAAGCCTGAAGTATGCATATTTAAGTTCCAGCATCGTTAAAGAGATGGCTATGTATGGCGGGGATATTAAAAAGTTCGTTCCGGAAGAGATTATAGACAGAGTCTATGAGAAGTATGGAATCACAAAATAATCAAAATACTATTAAAGGAGTAAAACGATGAGCAGAATTGAGCAGTTAATAAGTGATATTGAAAGTTATATTGATACCTGTAAATATTATCCATTATCTAATGTTAAGATTATTGTTAATAAAGAGCAGTTAGAGGATATGCTTACAGAATTAAGATTAAAAACTCCTGATGAAGTTAAGAAATATCAGAAGATTTTAAGCAATAAAGATGCTATTCTTGCAGATGCCAAGGAACAGGCTGATGCTATTATTAATGCAGCACAGGTTCAGACTGAAGAACTTATTAATGAGCATGAAATTATGCAGAGAGCTTATGCACAGGCTAATGAGCTTATTGAACAGGCTACAGCACAGGCACAGGCTATCCTGGATAATGCAACAGAGGAAGCAAACAGCATAAGGTATGGTGCAATGCAGTACACAGATGATATGCTTGCAAAACTTCAGTATATTATTGAACATTCAATTAAGGATAATAAAGAAAAATATGATTCGTTATTATCAGGTCTAGAAAATGTATTATCTGTTGTCAATAATAATAGGAATGAGCTTAGTGGTATTGAAGAAGGAGAAACTGAAGAAACTGTGCAAAACAATTCTGAAGATTCGGATTCCACAGATACAGACAATAATGAATAACAATTAATAATCTTATAGTATATTTAATACATATATCAGCAGATAAGTCATTGCAAGTGTTACTATACACAATACAAGTTTCTGATATATGTATTTTTTTATGCTTATATAACTGCTGCATATGCTTTTTGTCTGCATAATAATGCATACTCCGCCAAATGCATCAAGTAATACTGTCAATAATACTGTTATATTCATAGGAATTCCGGCATTTTTAATTATGGCAAGACCATTTGATATTTCAAATAAATATGATATTAACAAACCAGCGGTATTGCTTTGTGAAAAATGCATTATAATATTTACAATGACAGAGAAAATAATAACGTAAGCTCCCAACGTCAGAGCAGTATTAATTGAACTGTCTACAGCTTCTTCAAAGAAATGGAATATCAGTTTTTTGTCATTTTTTATATGTGGAGCATTGTCTTTTTTATTATCTTTATCCCTAAAAAGCAGAATTGCCATATATGAACATAATATTACCGGTGTATATGTCAGTGCAAGAAACATTGGCAGACTGATACATTTTTCGAGGATATTAATATATACATAGCTTATAAGAAATGCCGGACTGGGAATATTGATTATGCCGGCAAGCATGTCCCCGAGTCTGTTTTCAGGATTATTTTTATTGTACCATGAGCAGATATAGGCTCCATTTGGAAAGCCTGTCATAAGACCTGTTATTACAAGTATCCATGGATTATTAATATTTTTTTGCTGCAGAATTCTTACAAGAATATTAGTGAGAATAAAAGATATAAATAATCCCGGAAATATTTTCATGCCATAAAGATATAGTCCGGAAATCACTCCGTGACACACAGGAACCGATAATACCGAAAACACAAATAAAAGAATAAGTATTATGCTTATCATACAGCCTCTTTAATAATAGATATTTAATAATATTCTCAAAAATATGTTTTTATGTGTTATAATGAAATATAATTATGCAATAAAAGCTGAAATGGAGACTACAATGGAAATTCAGATGTGGAAGGAAATTCTTACACCTTATGATCTAGCGGTGGAAGAACTTCAGATAAAATTCAACCATATAATTAAAGAATACCGTCAGGCAGGTGTCTATTCACCCATAGAACAGGTTTTAGGACGTGTAAAAAGTATTTCTAGTATAATAGAAAAAGCACAGCGCAGAGGGATTGAAATCGATAAAATTCAGGAAAAACTTTTTGATATTGCAGGCATAAGACTTATATGTCAGTTTACGGAAGATATATATACAGTTGTGAAACTTATCAAGAAACGAAAAGACATGACTGTAATAAGTGAGAAAGATTATATTAAAAATATTAAAGAGAGTGGTTATAGAAGTTATCATCTTATAGTTCATTATGAAGTTGAGACAGTGAAAGGAACTACTATTATACCCGTGGAGATTCAGATAAGAACTCTTGGCATGAATTTCTGGGCAATTATTGAACATTCACTGCAATACAAATATAATGGTGAAATTCCTGCACATGTGAAAGAAAGACTAAATGCGGCATCAGATGCACTTATAACACTTGATAACGAAATGTCATCTATCCATGATGAAATTATTAATTCCCAGACCTATTTTATGGTTAAGGCAAATATTGTTTCAGATATATTAAGTACAATCCAGAATCTGTACAAGGTTGCCAATAAGCAGGTTGTTATAAAAATCCAGGATGAATTCTATGAAATATTTGAAAAAGGCGATGTTAATGAACTTTCAAGATTTTCACGCCAGTTGGATATAATTGCTGAGGATTACCGGGCACAGTCAGTGCAGTAACTCATTACAGAAACTATACAGAATTGAGGTATACAAAGTGAATTTACCAGAGAAATATACAGAATCAATGAAAATGATGTTAGGTGATGAATATGACAGCTATATAGAAAGCTTTAATGATAAGAGATTATATGGACTGCGTGTCAATAACCTTAAAATTTCAACAGAGGATTTCCTTAAGATATGTCCGTTTAAGTTAGAACCTGTTCCTTGGATTGAGAACGGATTCTATTATTCAGAAGATGACAAGCCTGCTAAACACCCATATTATTTTGCAGGCTTATATTATATTCAGGAGCCTAGTGCCATGACACCTGCCAATGTTCTTCCGATTGAGGAAGGAGATGTTGTATTTGATATGTGTGCAGCTCCCGGTGGAAAATCAACAGAGCTTGCAGCCAAATTAAACAAAACAGGACTAATTATAACCAATGATATAAGCAATTCGCGTGCCAAAGCACTTCTTAAGAATGTTGAAGTATTCGGTGTTCCTAATCTGTGCGTCCTTAATGAAGACCCTGTGGGTATAGCTTCAAGATTCTCAGGATTCTTTGACAAAGTACTTATTGATGCTCCATGCTCAGGTGAAGGAATGTTCAGAAAAGACAATAAGCTTATCAAAGCATGGGAAAAGAACGGTCCGGAGTTCTATTCACAGATTCAGAGGAATATCATTCTTGCCGGTGCTGACATGTTAAAACCGGGCGGTAAATTATTATATTCTACATGCACATTTTCAAAGCTGGAGGATGAAGATTCAGTAATACATCTTCTTACCAACAGACCTGATATGCACCTTATAGATATCAAGCCATATGAAGGCTTCTCACACGGCTTTGATACTGATGAAGGATATCATCTTGAGAAGGCTGTCAGAATATTTCCTCATAAGATGCCTGGAGAAGGACATTTTGTGGCATTATTTGAGAAAGACGGCGAAGATTATACATCTTCTAAAAGACCTGTATCAGGAAAGAAAAAGCTTCCTGATGAATTAAAGGAGTTCATGGACAGCACCACATTTGAATATGACCCTGCTTATATCAATATAAGAGATACAAGGGTCTTTCTTACATCTCCTTATATGGCAGAGGAACGCGGTTTAAGAATTATAAGAAACGGTCTGCTGCTAGGTGAGCTTAAGAAGAACCGTTTTGAACCGAGTCAGGCATTTGCAATGGCACTTACTAAGGATCAGTTTAATAACTGTCTTGACCTTTCTGTTTCAGATGACAGAGTAATCAGATATCTTAAAGGAGAGACTATCGATATTGATGATTTTAATGTCAAATCTGGCTGGACACTAGTATGTGTTGATGGCTATCCACTTGGATGGGGCAAGAACGCTAACGGACAGTTAAAAAATAAATATCTTGCAGGCTGGAGATGGATGTAAATGCTTATAAGACTTGATAAATATCTTGCAGACATGCAGGTTGGTACACGCAGTGAAGTTAAAGAACTGATAAGAAAAAAGAGAGTCACTGTTAATGACAATATTGTGACAAAGCCTGAATCAAAGATTAATACAGATGGTGATTCTGTAAATGTAGATGGTAATGCTGTGGGCTATCATGAATATGAGTATTTTATGCTTAACAAGCCTGCCGGTGTTGTTTCGGCAACTGATGACAATACATGTACAACAGTGATTGACCTTATTAAAACTAATAACAGAAAAGACCTTTTTCCGGTAGGAAGACTTGATAAGGACACCGAAGGGCTTCTTATAATTACGAATGATGGTGCTATGGCACATGATCTGCTATCACCTAAAAAGCATGTTGATAAGACTTATTATGCCAAAGTTAAAGGTAAGATAAGTGATATGGAAGTTAAGCAGTTTGCTGATGGACTATTCGTTGATGAAGAGCTGACAGCACTTCCTGCCATATTAAAGGTATTAAGCTATAATTCTGATAAGGATTATTCTGAGATTCATGTAACAATACATGAGGGGAAGTTTCATCAGGTAAAGAGAATGTTTACTGCCATAGGTTCAGAGGTTCTGTTCCTTAAGCGTATAACATTTGGTGCATTACCACTTGATGAAAGCCTAAAAACAGGTGAATACAGAGCACTTACCAAAGAAGAGATATCAATATTACAACGAAACCAGATTAAAAGATAAGGAGAATTCCATGGTTAAGGATTTTCTTCCAATTAGCAGAGAAGATATGAAAAAAAGGGGCTGGCAGCAGTGCGACTTCGTGTATATATGCGGAGATGCCTATGTTGACCATTCTTCTTTTGGAATGGCTATTATAACAAGGCTATTAGAAAGCCGTGGTTATAAGGTTGGCATTATTGCACAGCCTGACTGGAAAAAGAAAGAATCAATTACAATCCTTGGAGAACCAAGATTAGGATTTCTTGTTTCTGCAGGTAATATGGATTCAATGGTTAATCATTATACAGTCAATAAAAAGCACAGAAAGAATGACGCATATTCGCCTGGTGGCAAAATGGGCATGCGTCCCGATTATGCAACTATTGTATATTGTAATCTTATAAGACAGACATATAAGAAAACACCTATTATTATTGGTGGCATTGAGGCTTCATTAAGAAGAATGTCGCACTATGATTACTGGTCTGATAAGATGAAACATTCAATCCTTATTGATTCGGGTGCAGATATTATCTCTTACGGAATGGGCGAACATTCTATTGTAGAGATAGCAGAGGCGCTTGAAGCCGGAATTGATGTTAAAGACATCACATATATAAGAGGCACTGTATATAAAGCAAAAAGCCTTGATCATATATATGATGATTATATAGAGCTTCCAAGCTATGATGAAATTGCAGCTGATAAGAAGAAATATGCTGAGAGCTTCTATACACAGTACATTAATACTGATGCTTTCAGCGCCAGGATTCTTGTTGAAAAGGTTAAGGAAAAAATGTATGTCGTACAGAATCCTCCGGCGATGCCGCTTACACAGATGGAGATGGACGATGTATATTCACTGCCTTATATGAGAGATTATCACCCTGTATATAAGAAAATGGGTGGTATTCCTGCATTATCAGAGATTAAATTCTCTCTTACAAGCAACAGAGGATGCTTCGGCGGATGTTCATTCTGTGCGCTTACCTTCCATCAGGGACGTATCATACAGACAAGAAGCCATGAAAACATAATAGAAGAAGCCGAATTGATGACACATGACCCCGATTTTAAGGGATATATTCATGATGTTGGCGGCCCTACAGCTAATTTCAGAAGAACAGCCTGTGACAAGCAGTTAAGTAAGGGAGCATGTGTCAATAAACAGTGTCTTTTTCCTAAGCCATGTAAGAATCTTGTCGTGGAACACAAGGATTATATAAGCCTTTTAAGAAAGCTTCGTAAGATTCCTTCTGTTAAGAAAGTATTTATAAGGTCAGGCATACGATTTGATTATTGTATGGAAGATTCTGATGATACATTTTTAAGAGAATTGTGTGAGAATCATATTAGCGGACAGCTCCGTGTTGCACCAGAGCATATATCAGATAAGGTTTTATCAAGAATGGGTAAACCTTCAAGAGCGGTATATGACAGCTTTATTAAACGCTATAAAAGAATTAATGATAAGACAGGAAAAGAGCAGTTTGTAGTGCCATATCTTATGTCCAGCCATCCGGGTTCAACCATGAAAGAGGCTATTGAGCTTGCTGAATATGTGCGTGACTTAGGCTATATGCCAGAACAGGTACAGGATTTTTATCCCACACCGTCAACACTTTCAACATGTATGTATTATACAGGTTATGACCCAAGAACAATGGAAAAGGTATATACACCTGTATCCCATCATGAAAAAGAGATGCAGAGAGCACTTATCCAGTACAAGAAGCCTGAGAATTACGATCTTGTAAAAGAAGCACTTCTTGCTAACAACAGAAATGACCTGATTGGATTTGGTCCAAAATGTCTTATTCCACCTAGAAAAATAAGGAGCAGAAGTAATGAAAAAAGTAGAAAAAGGTGAGTTCGGTTATCTTGCCTATAAAAAAAGCCGCAATATGATTAAAACAATTATTGCATTTGCTGTTGTACTCGTAATATTTATCATTGGTTTCATAATATGGAAATCAAAGAATAACTACCTTACAATGCTTGCTGTTGTACTTGTTCTGCCTGCTGCCAAATTCGCAGTATCATACTTTGTTCTTATTCCACATAAGAACTGTGATGAAGAATTAAAGAGTGCTATTGAAGAACGTAAAGGCGAATTAAACAGCGTCTATGACCTTGTTGTATCCAATAAGCAGAAGCCTGTTGGTATTATGGCAGCAGTTATCAGTGATAACCAGATACTTGCCTATACAAGTGCTGCTAAAGCTGACAAGAACCTTTTCGAGACAAGTGTTAAGGAGTTCTTGAAGAATGAGAAGCTTACATGTGCTGTCCTTCTCTATAAGGATAAGGATACATATCTTGAAAAAGTTAAGAATGCAGCCTTGAATTTTGATGTGAGCAAGGAAAACAGCCTTGACAGAAAAAAGTATATAACAGACGCATTACTAAGAATGAGCATGTAATTAAGCAGGTATTATATGAAAGAAATTAACATTGATGAAAAGCTCGCAGGTCAGAAGATGATGCGCTGTCTTGAGCGTTATTTATCCAACGCCCCTAAGAGCTTTCTTTACAAAATGCTGAGAAAAAAGAATATTACACTCAATAATTCCAAAGCAACAGGTGATGAGAAGTTAAAATGTGGTGATATAATCAAGATTTTCTTTTCTGATGAGACATTTGAAAAATTCTCAGCCGATAATAACAGAACAGTTAATGACGACTACTACAACAGAATATACAGGCCACTTGATATAATCTATGAGAATTCTGATGTTATATTCATTAATAAGCCTTCTGGCATGCTTTCACAGAAGGCAAAGCCTGAAGATGTGTCGCTTGTTGAATATTTAATTGCACACCTTATACATAAGGGAGAACTTAACGCCGGTGATTTAGCGTCGTTCAAGCCTGGCATATGCAACAGATTAGACCGTAATACAAGCGGAATTGTAGCAGCTGGAAAGACTACTAAAGGATTACAGCAGTTATCGGAAGCATTTAAACAGAGAACCCTTGGAAAGTACTATCTGTGCATTGTAAAGGGGAACGTTGATAAGCGTGCTTTAATAAAAGGATATCTGTATAAAGATAACAAAACTAATAAAGTGACTATAAGCAGAACTGAAACTAAAGATTCACTTCCGATTGAGACAGAGTATATTCCGGTATATTCTAATGGCAATGTGACTCTGCTAAAGATTCATCTTCTTACAGGACGAAGCCATCAGATAAGAGCTCATCTTGCAAGTATCGGACATCCTCTTATAGGTGATTATAAATACGGTCAGAAATCTGTTAATGATACATTTAACAGACAATACAAAGTAAAAGACCAGATGCTTCATTCATATGAATTAGATATTCCAGATATGGACATTCATATATACGCTGCAATACCTGATTCTTTTAAAAATGTCATGAAAGGAGAACAGTTATGCCGACCTGGAATTCAAGAGGACTTAGAGGCTCTACATTAGAAGACCTTATTAATATGTCTAATGATAAATACAGGATTTCACATCTTGCACTTGTCCAAAAGATTCCAACACCCATAAAACCAATTAATATAGACCAAAGCACAAGACATATTACACTGGCATATTTTGACCAGAAAAGTACGGTTGACTATATTGGTGTTGTTCAGGGAATTCCTGTATGTTTTGATGCAAAAGAATGTGCAACAGATACATTTCCAATTCAGAACATCCATGAACATCAGATTGAATTCATGCGTGAATTTGAGAAACAGGACGGTATCTCCTTCATAATTATATATTTTTCTTCAAGAGATGAGTTCTATTATGTACCATTTTCTGATATAATCAGTTTTTGGGAAAGAAGTGAAAATGGTGGTCGGAAAAGCTTCACATATAAAGAAATAAATCAGAATTTCCGTATATATGCAAATCAGGGAATTCCTGTTCATTATCTGGAAACAATCCAGAAGGATATAGAATTACGATAGAAAGGCAGGGGGTTAGATGATTAGTGATAATCATAATGCTTATAATAACTATAATAATTATATTGATGAATATGAACTTACTAATGGATATGCTGTAGTTGACAGAAATTTCTCAATAGTAACTGCAAATGAGCCTATGTATCTGTTCCTTGGAATGTCAAAACATTATTCAATTATGGATGCTATTCATCAGGTTGACATTGACGATTTTATTGATGTTGCCAACAGTTTAAGACCTGAAATCAAGAAATCCATGTGTATACGGATGCGAAGAATAGATAATTCATACCGATGGGTAATTGTTGATATAGAAAAGAAAGTTATACCTAATACTGATTCATCTGAATACCTTGAATTACATATATCTGATGTTTTAGTTATCCGTGAGCTTAATAAAAAATTACAGCAGCAGATTAAAGCATTTAAAAATGAAACTGCTGAAAATAGAAATTTACTAATTATGCAGCCTGAACCTGCTATAAAAGAATTCTGTATAAAAAACATAGAATCTGATAATAACTGCCAGCTTTCACTTATATATCTTGAAGTTGACAATATTGAGCAGTTTAAGGCTACACATACTGATGACGAATGCCACAGAATAACATATGTAATTGAAGATACCATATTAAAAGCAATTGATGACCGTGGTGTATTAGGTCGTCTGAATGATTTTAAGTACATTATTGCTATTAAAAACATCAATAAAGAAGTTAAATTGCGTGCATTTTTGGAGCATATTAGGACCCAGATTTCATGGCATTGTAAATTTATTGATTCATCATATAATATAGAATTTTCTATTGGCATAGGAAGATATCCTGATAATGGAAAGGATTTAGACCTTATTAAGAAAAAAATCCAAAAAGCAATTAATATGGCACGTTCTAAAGGAGGCAACAGATATATAATCTATAAGGAGTTCCTGCACGGAGAAATCGAAGATTCTGATAAATAGTTTGTTGACAATAACTACATATTTATGTATAATTCATACAAATTTAGTGTGTTAGCATAGTATCACTTCAACGCATTAAAGCATTCAATATAACGAAAGGATATACATTTATGAAGAAAGATTTACTACATACACCAGAGGGTGTGCGCGATATATACAGTACAGAATGTGCAGAAAAGAAGGTCATTGAGAATCGTCTTCATGATGTCTGTGCATCATATGGATATAATGATATACAGACACCTTCTATTGAATTCTTTGATGTATTCAATAAAGAACGTGGAAGTGTACCGTCTAATGAAATGTTCAAGCTTTTTGACAGATACGGAAACACTTTAGTATTAAGACCGGATATGACACCATCTATAGCAAGAGCTACAGCAAAATATTTTGAAGACAGAGTTCTTCCAGTCAAGCTCTGTTATCTTGGCAATACATTTATCAATGTAAGCAAGTATTATCAGGGAAGACTTAAAGAAAATACAATGCTTGGTGCAGAGCTTATCAATGATAACTCTCTGGCAGCAGATTATGAGATTATCTCTATGGTTATTGACTGCATGTTATCAGCAGGTCTTACAGAGTTTCAGGTTGAGCTTGGTAACGTTGCTTTCTTTAATGGTCTTTTACATAAAGCTGGCATTACAGGAGATTCTTCAGAAGAATTATTAAGACTTATCAAGGATAAGAATTACTTCGGTGTTGAAGAACTCTTAGATAGTCTTAATATTGATGATGCAGTTGCCAAAGCATTGCTTGAACTTCCTCAGTTATTTGGTGGTACAGAGGTGCTTGAAAAGGCTAAATCTTTAACAGATGAAGAAGAGTGCATACAGGCTGTTAACAGACTTGAGGAGTTATATGAGCTTCTTAAGAATAACAATTACGATAAATATATCTCTTTTGATTTAGGAGATTTATCTGAGCATGCATACTATACTGGAATTATATTCCATGCATATACATTTGGAACAGGGGAGCCTGTTGTGAATGGCGGACGTTATGACAAGCTGCTCGGTCAGTTTGGCTGTGACAAGGCATCTATTGGTTTCTCTATCACAATTGACAGACTTATAGCCGCACTTAACAGACAGAATATCCACATCCCACACGACGCTAATGGAACACTTCTTGTATACAATGCTGACAGGCTTGGTGATGCTATAAATGTATCTAAGAAATTAAGAAGTACTGGTGTTAATGTCTGCATGATTGAATATAAAGACAGCAAGTCTGATTCTCAATATATTGAATATGCTAAAGAATCTTCATTAATAAATGTAGCATTTATTGATGATGAATACGCTTCTGATTCAACAATAAGAGTTATTGATGAATCAGGGAAAAATGAAAGAGCAGCTGTAAAAAGCCTTGTAGGAGGTACATTTTAATGAGATATATAACTATTGCATTAGCAAAGGGCCGTCTTGCAAAGAAGGCAATGGAGATATTTGAACAGATTGGTATTCCTTGCGAAGAGATGAAGGATGAAAAGACAAGAAAGCTTATCTTCACTAATGAGGAATTAGGATTCCGTTTCTTTTTATCAAAGCCATCTGATGTTCCTACATATGTAGAATATGGTGCGGCCGATATCGGTATTGTAGGTAAGGATACAATTCTTGAAGAAGGAAGAAGTCTTTATGAAGTATATGACCTTCAGATGGGCAAATGCAGAATGTGTGTATGTGGTCCTGAATCAGCAAGAGAAAAGTTACAGCATCATGAGCTTATAAGAGTTGCTTCTAAGTATCCTAACATTGCAAAGGATTATTTTAATAATATAAAGCATCAGACTGTAGAGATTATCAAGCTTAACGGTTCTGTAGAATTAGCACCTATTGTAGGTCTTGCAGAGGTTATCGTTGATATCGTTGAGACAGGTGCAACTTTAAGAGAAAATGGTCTTGAAGTCCTCGAAGAGGTGTGTCCTCTTTCTGCGAGAATGGTTGTAAACCAGGTAAGCATGAAGATGGAGCAGGAGCGAATTAACAAGCTTATTAATGATGTCAAGAAATATATAGAAACACAGGGGATATAACAAGGAGGAAAATTCCTCTCCTCACTATGGAGTTCGGATTTTGCTTCGCAAAACAAGGAGGAAATATAATGCGTATCGTTGAATTAACAGATGAAAGTAAGAATAATATTTTAGAGAATCTTTTAAAGAGAAGTCCTAACAGCTATGGAAAGTTCGAATCGGCAGTTGCTGAGATTCTTCTTAATATCAAGACAAAGGGCGATGAGGCTTTATTTGAATATACTAAGAATTTTGATAAGGCTGATATCAATGCTGACAATATTGTCGTAACAGAGGCAGAGATTGAAGAAGCATACTCTTTAGTTGACCCTGAACTTATTGAGGTTATAAGAAAGGCTATCGTTAATATTCGTTCTTTCCATGAGAAGCAGAAACAGTACAGCTGGTTTGATTCTAAGCCTGACGGAACTATATTAGGCCAGAAGGTTACTGCACTTGCAAGAGTCGGTGTGTATGTACCCGGAGGAAAGGCTGCCTATCCTTCATCAGTTCTTATGAATGTTCTTCCAGCAAAGGTTGCAGGTGTTGAGCAGATTATAATGTGTACTCCACCTGATAAAGAAGGAAAGGTATATCCTACAACACTTGTTGCAGCTAAAGAGGCTGGAGTTGATGTTATATATAAAGCTGGCGGAGCACAGGCTGTTGCAGCTATGGCATATGGTACAAAATCTATTCCTAAGGTTGATAAGATATGTGGACCTGGTAACATATATGTTGCCCTTGCTAAAAAGGCAGTATTTGGTTATGTAAGCATTGATTCTGTTGCTGGTCCTAGTGAGATTCTTGTAATTGCCGATGAGACTGCTAATCCTCGTTATGTTGCAGCAGATCTTTTATCACAGGCTGAACATGATGAGATGGCATCTGCAATTCTTGTAACTACAAGTGAAGACCTTGCACATAAGGTATCTGCAGAGGTTGATAAGTTTGTAGCTGAATTATCAAGAAAGGAAATTATCCAGAAATCACTTGATAATTACGGATATATTCTTGTTGCTAAGGATATTGACGAGGCTGTAGATGTTGCTAACGAGATTGCATCAGAACATATGGAAATTGTTACTAAGAATCCTTTTGATGTTATGACTAAGGTTAAGAACGCAGGTGCTATCTTCCTTGGAGAATATAGTTCAGAGCCTCTTGGCGATTACTTTGCAGGTCCTAACCACGTTCTTCCTACTAATGGAACAGCTAAGTTCTTCTCGCCTTTAAGTGTTGATGACTTCATTAAGAAATCAAGCATTATTTCATATTCTAGAAATGCTCTTGAAGCTATCCATACTGATATTGAGAAATTTGCTACAGCAGAGCATCTTACAGCTCATGCTAATTCAATTAAGGTAAGATTTGAAAATTAATTAGCGCACTGGCGCGGAAACGGGGATTATATGGCTGTATCTGAAATCAGACAGGCAACTGTAAAAAGAAAAACAAGTGAAACTGATATTGCTTTATTTTTAAGAATTGATGGTTCGGGAGAAGCAGAGGTCGATACAGGAATCGGTTTTTTCGACCATATGTTAAAAAGTTTTGCAAAGCATGGTCTTTTTGACCTTAAGTTAAAGGTAACTGGTGACCTGATAGTTGACTGCCACCATACTATCGAAGATGTCGGAATTGTACTTGGTGAAGCTATCAAAGAAGCTATAGGAGATAAAATGTCCATAAGAAGATATGGTGATATTATTCTTCCTATGGATGAAACACTTATCATGTGTGCCATAGACCTTTCAGGAAGACCATATCTTGGCTTTGAATCTACATTTACAGCAGACAGCGTTGGATACTTTGATACACAGATGGTTAAAGAATTCTTCTATGCAATATCCTACAGTGCAGGCATGAATCTTCATATAAGAAAGATTGCAGGTGAGAACGATCATCACATTATTGAAGGCATGTTTAAAGCATTTGCAAAGGCATTGGATGAGGCAACTGTTAAAGATACAAGAATCAAGACAATTCTCTCTACTAAGGGAAGTCTCTAAATATACTTAAGGAGTTACATATATGCGATTATATCCAGCAATTGATGTTAAAGACGGGCAGTGTGTCCGCTTAAAGAAGGGACTTTTTAATGAAGTTACTGTATATTCTGAAAGACCTTACGAGATCGCTAAAGGCTTTGAAGAGGCAGGAGCACAGTTTATACATACTGTTGACCTTGATGGCGCTTTGAAGGGACACGGCGTTAATGCAGAAACTATTAAGAAGATATGTTCAAGTGTTAATGTTCCTGTACAGATGGGCGGTGGAATCCGTACTCTTGAGAACATTCAGGAGGTTCTTGACCTCGGCGTATACAGAGTTATTATCGGTACTAAGGCTGTTGAGAATCCTGATTTTATTAAGGCTGCCATTGACAGATTCGGTGCTGAACATATTGTTGTAGGTGTTGATGCAAAAGATGGTCTTGTGGCTATCGAGGGCTGGGAAAAGGTCAGTGATAAGACCGCACTTTCACTTGCACTTGCAATGAAGGATATCGGCGTACAGACTATTGTGTACACTGATATATCAAAGGATGGTATGCTTGCTGGTCCTAATGTTGAACAGACTAAGATTCTTTCTGATAAAACAGGCATTGATATTATTGCTTCAGGCGGCATGAGCTGCATGGATGATCTTACACATATTAATGATGCCGGTATCCATGGTGCAATTATCGGTAAGGCAATCTATGAAAAACGTATTGACCTTAAGGAGGCTGTTAATCTTTTTGAATCCGGAGCATCTTACAGCAAGGCATCAGCAATGCTTAAGGCTGATATTTCGTTTAAGGATTTAAAGCTTGACGCCAATGGTCTTATTCCTGTTGTTGTACAGGATTATGTCAATGGTGAAGTCCTTATGCTTGCATACATGAATGAGGAAGCCTTCAATAATACGCTGGAAACTGGCATTATGACTTATTACAGCCGAAGTCGTCAGGAGCTCTGGGTTAAAGGTCTTACATCAGGTCATTTCCAGTATGTAGGTTCTCTTGACATCGACTGTGACAATGATACTATTCTTGCAAAGGTTCGTCAGGTTGGTGCTGCATGCCACACTGGAAACAGAACATGCTTCTATAGAAATATTAAAACATGGAACAGATAATTTATGGAATATAAATATATAATCACAGATATTAACAATAAAATCTTCTGTTGCATATATACTTCTGATAATACCTGCCACTATCTTAAGCCTTTAGATAGTGGCAGTGTTGTTGGTAACATATATGTTGGAAGAGTTGAAAATGTAGTTAAGAATATTAATGCTGCATTTATTGAGATAGAGGATAAGCAGAAATGTTATTACTCTATACCAGACAACAAAGCACCAATATTTTTTAATGAGAAAAACAATCCTGAAATATGTCAGGGCGACAGAATTCTCGTAAAAGTTATAACTGAGCCGCTTAAAACCAAACCTGCAAAGGTATCTTCAAAGATAGAGCTTACCGGCAATTATTCAGTTGTTTCCAACGATGTAAAAGGTGTTCACATTTCAAAAAAGATAAAATCTAATGAAACAATTACAGAGATAAAAAAACGTGTTGCTGACATTCTCATTCAGAAGCAGCAGGAAGCCATAGAAAAAACAGGCTATGATTATCTTTCAAATTTCGGAATAATATTAAGAAGCGGCTGTGCTGATGCTGATACTAATGACATTATTAAAGATGTAAATGCATTGTGTGACGAATACACTGATATGCTCCAAAAAGCTGTTTTTTCAAAGTTCTATACACTTGTACATAAAGACAGACCTGAATATATTGAGGAAATTGTTCATCTGTCTGGAAAAGACAGTGTTGAGATTATCACAGATATTCCGGCTATATATAATGAATTAGAAACATATCTGCCTCGTAGCAGTAATATAAGTATCCGTATGTATAAAGATGAATTATGGCCTTTATACAAGCTCTATTCTATAGAAAAAGAGATAGATACCGCTCTTTCCAAGAAGGTCTGGTTAAAATCAGGTGGATATCTTATTATCGAACAGACTGAAGCACTTTCTGTCATTGATGTTAATTCTGGTAAGAATGTAACTAAGGCAAAGAGCATGGAAGCAATCGAGGCTTCTGCATTAAAAACTAATCTTGAAGCCGCAGACAAGCTGTGCCAGCAGATTAAGGTAAGAAATCTCTCGGGAATTATTATCGTTGATTTTATTAATATGAATCAGAGAAATTGCGATATTCTGATGGAACATTTGAAATCTCTGGCAAAAAAGGATATAGTAAACACTACAATCGTTGACATCACCAAGCTTGGTCTTGTTGAGATTACACGAAAGAAAATTGGAAAAAGTCTGTCTGAAAGTCTTAATAAAGCCTGAAAATGCATGGAGGATTTATGGATAATACTGAAGTAAATATTTCACAGGAAATTCCTGCATACGAAAGAAGATATAGAAAGATATCAGAATGGTTTCTTAATTGTAAGCCGGCTTATGCAATTCTTAAATTCATATACAAATATATGGCTTATATAATAGCATTTGCATACATTCTTCTTATAATAATGAGTTTTCATGGGACTTTCTTTTCTGAGATAACTCCGATTATGTTAAGAAACAGCGGTATAGTTGTTGAAACTGATAAATTTTTACTTACATCCAAGCTTATTCTGACACCTTTTACATCATTTATTCTTGTATCAGTTATAAGAAAATGTATTGATGCGAAAAGACCCTATGAAAAATACAATATAAAGCCCTTGTTTGTTAAAGATACTAAAGGGGAATCAATGCCAAGCAGACATGTTTTTTCCATTACAATTATTGCGATGTGCTGGCTTTATGTTTCTGTTCCAGTAGGGATTATAATGCTTATGCTTGTAGCAATTATGGCAGCAAGCAGAGTGCTTGCAGGAGTACATTTTGTAAGAGATGTTGTTGCCGGATTCGCAGTAGGAATTATATGTGGAATTGCCGGCTTATGGATTATCTGAAAATTTTTAAAATATTTCTAAAAAACATTTGACAAATAGTAACTGAATGTATATTATATATTTTGTGTGCCGCTCAGTTAGGGTATAAGTGTATCTGATGTATGTCGGATTCCCCAAAACTGGCGAGTATTTAATTAAGGAGGATACCATATGTACGCAATTATAGCAACAGGTGGTAAGCAGTACACAGTTTCTGAAGGCGATACTATCAGAGTTGAGAAGCTTGCAGTTAATGCTGGTGACACTGTTACATTTGATCAGGTTCTTTTTGTAAACAACGGCGAGGCTAAGGTTGGTGAGCCAACAGTTGCCGGTGCTACAGTTACAGCTAGCGTTGTAGGCGAAGGCAGAGATAAGAAGGTTATCGTTTACAAGTACAAGAGAAAGACTGGATATCACAAGAAGAATGGTCATAGACAGGCTTACACAGAAGTTAAGATTGAAAAGATTAATGCTTAATTTTTGTATGGATGTTTGTGAGGTGTGTTATTCATGACTCATATAACTTTTTTTAAGAACTCTGAAAAAGAGATCACAGGTTTTTATTCTGCAGGTCATGCAGGATATGCTGAATCCGGCAGTGATATTATATGTTCTGCTATTTCAGTTCTGACAATCAATACTATTAATTCGATAGAGGCTTTTACCGATGATAAGTTTGATGTGTCAGTTAATGAGGATGAAGGAATTGTTATCTTTAAGATGGCTATGCCTGTTAGTCCGGAAACTTCGATTTTACTTAAGTCATATGAATTAGGTGTTAGTTCTGTGGCTGAGGATAATCCGAAATACTTATCAATTAGTGTTAAGGAGGTGTAACCTTATGTTAAATATGAATCTTCAGTTATTCGCTCATAAAAAGGGTGTAGGTTCTACAAAGAATGGTAGAGATTCAGAGTCTAAGAGATTAGGCGCTAAGAGAGCTGACGGACAGTTTGTTTTAGCTGGTAATATTCTTTACAGACAGCGTGGAACAAAGATTCATCCAGGTGTTAATGTTGGTCGTGGTGGCGATGATACATTATTCGCACTTGTTGATGGAACTGTTAAGTTCGAAAGAAAGGGCAAGGATAGAAAGCAGGTTTCTGTTTATCCTGTTGTTTCAAACGACTAATTTGTTTTTTAGCTCCAAGTCTTCGGATTTGGAGCTTTTTTCTTAATTTGTAAATGTTAATTCTAAACAGTTAACATAATTTAAATATAGAATGGAGGAAAGGTTATGTTTGCAGACAGAGTCCGCATTTTTATTAAATCCGGCAAGGGTGGAGATGGTCATGTAAGCTTCCGTAGAGAGCTTTATGTTCCTGCTGGCGGTCCTGATGGCGGCAATGGCGGTCATGGCGGAGATATTATTTTTATGGTCGATAAAGGGCTTAATACACTCGGTGATTTCAGACATAACAGCAAATATATTGCTGAAAGCGGCGAAGAAGGCGGCAAGAGAAGATGCACAGGTAAAGATGGTGAAGACCTTATAATTAAAGTGCCTGAAGGAACTGTTATATATGATGATGAATCCGGTAAAGTTATTGCAGATATGTCTGGAGATAACCTTCAGGAAACTATTCTTAAAGGTGGCCGTGGTGGTAAAGGTAACATGAACTATGCTACATCTACCATGCAGGCTCCACAGTATGCACAGCCTGGACAGGATGCGCAGGAATTATGGGTTCGTCTTGAACTTAAGGTTATTGCTGATGTTGGTCTTGTAGGATTCCCTAATGTTGGTAAATCAACATTTTTATCAAGAGTAACTAATGCAAGACCTAAGATTGCCAATTATCATTTCACAACACTTAATCCTAACCTTGGTGTTGTTGATCTTGATGGTGGTAAAGGTTTCGTTATTGCTGATATTCCTGGTCTTATTGAGGGTGCATCAGAAGGTGTTGGTCTTGGACACCAGTTCTTACGTCATATTGAGAGAACTAAAGTCATTATTCATATTGTTGATGCAGCTTCAACTGAAGGCCGTGATCCTATAGCTGATATTAAGGCTATTAACAAAGAGCTTGAGAATTATAATCCTAAGCTTCTTGAAAGACCACAGGTTATAGCAGCTAATAAGATTGATGTTATATATGATGATGGCAGTGACCCTGTACAGGCTATAAGAGATGCATTTGAGCCGGAAGGTATTAAGGTATATCCTATATCAGCTGTTACAGGACAGGGCGTTAAAGAGCTGTTATACGCAGTCAGAACACTGCTTGATAACTTCAAGGACGAACCTGTATTATTTGAAAAAGAATTTGACTACGACGAGCTTATGGATAATCCTAACGAAAGCTTTGAAGTTTCTATTAACGAAGATGGCGTATACGTTGTCAACGGACCAAAGATTGATAAAATGCTTGGTTATACTAACCTTGAATCTGAAAAGGGATTTGATTTCTTCCAGAAATTCATGAAGCGCTCAGGTGTTCTTGATGAACTTGAGAAGCTTGGAATTGAGGAAGGCGATACAGTTATCGTTGGTGATTACCTTGAGTTTGATTACTATAAAGCATAATTAATAGGAGAGAATATATGACAAGCAAACAGAGAGCTTATTTAAAGGGTCTTGCAATGACAATGGATCCAATATTTCAGTTTGGAAAGAACAGTCTTACTCCTGAGAACACTGCAGCTATTGCAGAAGCTCTTGAGGCAAGAGAACTTATCAAAATAAGTGTTCTTAATAACTGTGCCGATGACCCTAGAGAAATCGCACAGATGGTTGCAGAAAGAACACGCTCACAGGTTGTTCAGGTTATTGGAAAGAAAATCGTTCTTTACAAGGAATCTAAGGACAACAAAAAAATCATTTTACCATGATTAATTCAGACAAAATAATAGGTATTATGGGTGGGACATTTAATCCAATCCACAAAGGACATACAGGTATTGCCAGATGTGCCTACGAGCAGTCTGATATTGATGAAATATTATTCATGCCTTCAGGCACACCTGCTTACAAAGATAATTCTCCCATTGTAAGTGCAACTGACCGTTGTAATATGGTAAAGCTTGCAATTAAACCTTTTGATTACATGTCACTTTCTACGATTGAAACTGACCGTCCCGGTAATACCTACACAGCCGATACACTTGCACAGATATATGATTCATATAAGAAAATATATTTTATAATAGGTGCAGATTCGCTTCTTTATATTCAGGACTGGTATCATCCTGAGTATATATGCAGCCATTGTCATCTTTTATGTGCTAACAGAGACAATAATTCAGCCAGTGTACTTATAGATCAGAAACATTTTCTTGCTGATAAATATGGTGCGGTTATTGATTTTATTGATGTTCCGGAACTTCCTTACAGTTCAACTGATATACGAAAGAAGGTTGCAATGGGTCTGTCAGTAAAAGAAGATGTCGGCGAAGAAGTAGAAGAGTATATAAAGTCCAGAAAACTTTATGTTTAAGAGGTTTTATTATGGATAACAAATATATTGAACAATTAAGAACACATGTAAAAGACGCACTCCGTACAGACAACATGCGATACCAGCATACACTTGGTGTTGCTAATACAAGTGCCTGTCTTGCCATGTGTCATGGTGCAGATATGAACAAGGCGTATATTGCAGGTCTTCTTCATGATTGTGCCAAATGTGTTCCTGATGATGTAAAGATTGCTGAATGTGAACAATTTGGACTTCCAATATCAGATATTGAGTTTGAAAGTCCTTATCTGCTTCATTCAAAGCTTGGTGCATATTATGCAGCACACAAGTACAATGTTGAAGATGATGAAATATGTTCTGCCATCCAGTGGCATACAACAGGAAAGCCTGCAATGACTTTATTAGAAAAGATTGTATTCATTGCAGATTATATTGAACCCTACAGAAATAAAGCTGCCAATCTTGATGACATAAGACATATGGCATTCACTGATATTGATATGGCGGCTTATGTAATATTAGACGACACCCTTTCGTATATAAGAAAAACTGGTCGTAATATCGATACACAGACCGTTGATACCTACGAATACTACAAAGGGATTATTAAAGAAAGAGAGAATTAAGATATGGCAGATTCTAAGGATATGTTAAAGGTTATCATAGATGCCTTACAGGATAAGAAGGCTGAAGATATCAGAGTTATTGATATCAGCAATGTATCTGTTATTGCAGATTATTTCGTTATTGCTAGTGGTAGCAATACTAACCAGATTCAGGCTATGGTAGATAATGTAGAAGAAGAAATGTTCAAGGCTGGCTTCGATGATCCTAAGGTTGAGGGTTATAATACAGCTTCATGGATTCTTCTTGATTACAAGGATGTTATTGTTCATGTATTCTCTGAGGATGACAGAGCGTTCTATAATATTGAACGTATATGGCGTGATGGTAAAGAGGTTGATATTAACAGCCTGTAATTGCTGCTTAGGTGGCTTCCCGGGAGGGAACTCTGCCGGAGGTATATAGATAATAAGAACCCGCTTTCGCTCGGTCTCGGACGCAGCGGTACTAGGTTCGCTGCCTGCAGCAGCTTACCAAGTGCCGGCGTCCTCAAACGGTTCTGATTATCTATATACCTCCGGCTTCGTATGCCACCGGGAGGATGTAGTGCATTACGGTTGTTAATTGTGGGATAATAAAAATATATCCAGCTATAGATATATTTAAATCCGGACGCCGTGAGAGCTTGTTTTGCTGCTTTGGCAGCTCACCAGGCTCTCACGGCTGGTTATCGGATTACTTATATATCTATGGCTGGATTTTTTCAATCAATAATAATAATTCTTATTAGTTGATACCTAATCTTATTAAACCGATTACTTTTCCTAGTATCTCGCAGTCGTCTACGATAATTGGGTCCATGAAATCGTTCTCTGGCTGGAGTCTTATGTGTCCGTTCTCCTTGTAAAAACGCTTGACTGTTGCTGAATCATCTACTAGTGCAACAATTACTTCTCCATTAGAAGCTGTATTCTGCTTTCTTACTATTATCTGATCGCCTTCGTAGATTCCCATATTAATCATGCTGTCACCCTTGACCTTTAACATAAATACTTCTCCACCTGGCATGTATTCAGATGGAATAGGAAAGTACTCTGTTATATTCTCAACGGCAAGAAGTGGCTGTCCTGCGGCAACCTGACCTAATAACGGGATATTAACAACCTCTCTCCTTGAAAGATTAAAGTTATCATCAATTATCTCTATTGTACGCGACTTAGTCGGGTCTCTTCTTATATATCCATTCTTCTCCAAAGACTCAAGATGTGCATGAACAGATGATGTAGACTTAAGATTAACTGCCTGACATATATCCCTTACTGATGGTGGATATCCTTTGTTAAGAATCTGTGATTTAATATATTCAAGAATCTCAGACTGTTTCTGAGTTATTCTGCCATATGCCATATTACGAACCTCCATTAAATTCTTTTAGATAATTTTACCACATTTATACATTATGTGCAAACATAATTTCTGAAAAGATGTTCGGAAAATTTGTTCGATTTTTATTGACAAACGCATGTTCTGATTATATAATCAACTCATAACAGCAGAACACTTGTTTGATTGGAGGTTTTACGTATGAATAATTCAGAATACACATATAGAAGAGCAGCAGCTAAGAAAAGAAGCGACAGACGCAGAAGAAACAGACAGATGACTGTCAAGTCATTAAGAATGGTTATTATATGTTCAATTCTTATATTTGCCGTTTCTATTGGAGGCATTATTGTCAAGGCTTCTGATGACTCGAACAGAACACGAACATATAAGTATTACACAACAGTATCTGTAGAAGATAATGATACATTATGGTCACTTGCTGACAGATATAATAATGGGGATGAAGATACAGCTTCATATATTAACAATATAATGCAGATGAATGATTTATCATCTGACACAATCCATTCAGGTAAGAATCTTGTAATATATTATTATTCAACTGAGATAAGATAATATCTAATTGCATATACATTTCCCGCATGCAGTGAAAAGCTACTTAATATTGGACTTTTCACTGCATTTTTGTTAAAATTTATTGATAGCGAAATGGCTGTAGATATAACTTAATATTTAATAATTTATTTATAAGGAGATTAACCATGAAATTTAGCGATATAGAGACTATCTCTCAGGGTGTATCAGATTATCTTTCAGATAATAAAATCGTCGATATGACCGAAATACAGCGTCAGACGTATAAGCATATAATGGACAACCGCGATATTATAGCTTGTTCATCAACCGGAACAGGTAAGACACTTGCATATCTTATCCCGATTATTAACAGATTAAAGAGTAATACTCATAATATTCAGGCCGTTGTTCTTGTTCCAACAGCAGAGCTTGCAATACAGGTCAATAATACGCTTAAAGATATCTTTGCACATATGGATAATACATTTTCATCTGTTGCATTAATAGGAGATGTGAATATATCAAGACAGATTGATTCTATTAAATCTAATAAGCCTGCAATAATTATCGGAACACCTAACCGCATACATCAGCTTATAAGTAACAAGAAGATTAAAGTACATGAGGTTAAGACTCTTGTTCTAGATGAGGCAGACAAGCTCTTTGATAAGACATTTATTCAGGATGTAGAAGCAATTAGAAAGTCTTTAATGAAGTTCACACAGGTTCTTTTATTCTCTGCAAGCGTAGATAAGAAGACAAGGACTAATACTTTGTGTTTCAAACCAATATTCATTGATATTAACAGTAATACTGGTAATACAAGTCAGATTCCTTCTACAATCAAGCATATAAGCGTTATTTCTGACAGAAGGGAACGAATTGAAACTTTAAGAAAGATTATTAAAGCTGTTAAACCAGAGAAAGCAATTATATTTGTTAATTCCAAGTATGATCTGGAAGAATCCCTTCAGAAGCTTGAATATCATCATTACAATGTAGCTTCAATTGCCGGTAATAAAGATAATTCAGCCAAGAAAGCTGCAATAGAGAATTTCAGAAGTGGAAAGATTCAGCTTCTTATTGCAACAGATATAGCAGCCAGAGGACTTCAGATTGATAATATTGATACAGTAATCAATGTAAATCTTCCTGAGGACAATAAGGAATATATTCACAGATGCGGACGCTGTGGACGTAATGGCAATGCAGGAACATGTATATCTATTATAACTGATAATGAACTTAACAAGATTAAATCATACCAGAAAGCATTTCACATCAATATAGTCACTAAGAAGCTCTATCAGGGGAAATTAGTTGCAAAATAAGAGATTGCAGAATATAATTATCCATGCAGTAATCACTTCGCTAAAGTCAGGTTTAACGAAGTGATTAGTAATTTTTTATATATGGAGGTATTCTTAATGGCTGAAAAAACATACACCGAACAACAAAACATCAAGTACAAAAAAAAGCTTAATGAATTACTTGATATATTACCAGATTTCTGTACACAGTATTTTGACAGTCTTGAATTTAATAAGCAGCCAAGAACTAAGATTGCCTATGCAATGGATATTAAAGGTTTCTTTGAATTTCTCATTGAATGCATACCTAAGTTCAGTTCATATGCAATGAAAGACTTTAAACCACAGGATTTAGAAAAAATAGATGGTACAGATATAACCAGATACTTACGCCATGTAAAGCTTTACAAAAAGAACGGCCGTGATATAACTAATTCTGAAAGTGCTGCCAAGCGTAAATTATGTGCTTTAAGACGTTTTTATGAATATTACTGCCGTTATGAAATAATCAGTTTCAATCCGACTATAAAAGTTGATATGCCTAAAATTCATGAAAAAGCTATTATAAGAATGGAGCCTAATGAAGTTGCTGAATTTCTTGATAATGTGGAATCAGGCAATAAGCTCACCAAAACACAGCTCCAAAGCCATGAAAAGCTTAAAACACGTGATCTGGCTCTCCTTACACTTATGCTTGGAACAGGTATACGAGTGTCTGAATGCGTTGGATTAGATATTAATGATGTGGATTTTGATAATGACAGAATCAGAGTTATAAGAAAAGGTGGTTCTGAAAGCTTTGTATACTTTGGCGATGAGGTAAGGGAAGCACTTCTTAATTATCTTGAAGAAAGAAAGAATTTAACGCCTGATGTAGGACATGAGAATGCTCTATTCATATCAGCCAAAAAGAAGCGCCTATGTGTGCGATCCGTTGAACTTCTAGTTAAAAAATATGCCCAGACAGTTACAACTGTAAAGCATATTACCCCGCATAAGCTTCGAAGTACTTATGGTACTAATCTATATCAGGAAAGCCAGGATATATATCTTGTTGCTGATGTTTTAGGACATAAAGATGTTAATACTACACGGAAGCATTATGCAGAGATTGTAGAAGAAAACAAGCGTTCTGCAAGAAACATTGTCAAGTTAAGAAAAGATTGACAATGTATAAAAGGTGATACTCTTCCACTATTATTATGTGGCAGAATATCACCTTTTATTATTTTAATTATTCTACTGATAAATTTCACGCCATTCCATATCGCCTCTCTCAAGAGATTTAACAAGCAATTCCGCTGTTGCAAGGTTAGTGGCCAATGGAATATTATACATATCGCAAAGTTTGCATATATTATCAGAATCCGGTTCATGTGCTAAAGGATTCTCTGCCTCTCTAAGAAAAATAACAAGATCTATCTGGTTATGTTCAATCTGTGCACATAACTGCTGGTCACCACCAAGATGTCCGGCAAGAAACTTATGTATCGATAAATTAGTAACCTCTTCAATAAGCCTTCCTGTTGTACCTGTAGCAAAAAGCTGATTCTTATTAAGAATACCCTTATATGCTATACAGAAATTCTGCATTAATTTTTTCTTAGAATCATGTGCTATTAAACCAATGTTCATTTAAGCTTCCCCCTAATGTATAAATTAAAATGTATAAAAGCTATCCTCTGAAATCATCTGCAAACATATCATCATCTCTTTCAACATTTCTTTGCAGACTTACATTGAGTACAATGCCCATAGCTATGAATAATGTAAGTAAAGATGTGATACCACAACTAAAGAAAGGTAATGGAACTCCAGTATTAGGAAGTATCCATGAAACAACACCTATATTAATAAATGTCTGAAATCCAATATATATTGCTACACCACAACATATCAGCCTTCCTTCAAAATTTCTGGCTCTCACAGCTGTTATTATACACTCCAGAACAATCAGAAACAATAAAAAAATTGTAATACAACTTCCGGTAAAGCCTAATTCTTCACCTATTACTGCAAATATAAAGTCATTCTGGGCTTCTGCAATATATCCGGCATTCTTTAAAGAAGAAGTATCATTATTATTAAGACCTTTACCATAAAGCTGACCAGAACCAATAGCCTGAACAGCATATGCCTGCTGATATGTTCCAGCATCAGTCATATCTACTTCTTCTGACTTATTACCTTCAATAAAGTCAACAATACGCTTTCGCTGATAATCTTCTATAAGGATTGGATGTTCAACTGATACAACATATATCAAAAATGCTGATATAACCGGAACTGCAATTAATATCGCAATTCCAAATATCTTATAACTTACCCCGGCACAATAAAGCATTGCAATAATAATAAGACATAAAAGTATTGTCGTTGAAAGGTTAGGCTGCATAGCAACTAACAATATTGGAAATAATGTTAAACACGCTATTAATGCAAGAAACTTAATTGAATTAAGCCTCTCTTTATTAGCAGCAACAAGCTTTGCGACCAGTAATATAAGTGCAAGTTTTAAGAATTCTGATGGCTGTAACTGTATAGGTCCTATCTTAAACCACCTTGTAGCACCGTGTGATCCATGACCAAACACTGTAAGAACACCTATAAGCATTACTGTAACCACACCATACCATATCCAGAAATACTTAAGAATCCAGTTGTAATCAATAAATGATACAATAAACATTATTATGAATGACACAACCATACCAGCACCCTGTTTCATTGTATATGCACTGTTGGCACTATTAACCACAGCAAGAGCAAATACTGATGTTACAATCAGAATAAATACCAATATAAAGTTGTATGAACGCAATTTATATTTTTTTAACATAATAAAACCCTTATTACTTTTCGCTGTTTCTCATATCCTTAATTGGAATATTAGCAAAAATTGCTGGTACAGAGCCATTGTTAGTATCAGATTCCGTTGATGTAATCTGAATATCAAGACCATCTGTATCAATTTCCATATACTTTGAAATGACTTTAATAATATCATTCTTAATCATTTCCATAACCTCTGGTGAACAATTAGCTCTATCAGAAACAAGCAAAAGCTTTAATCTGTCCTTAGCTACATCACTTGAACCTTTTTTCTTAAATAAATCAAGTAATCCCATATTTAATCCCTCCCTGAATAAGCCATATGTGACTTATTATAATACATATTAATTCTTCTTATCACTCTTAAAAAGTGAAGAAAGCTTCTTAAAGAAACCTCCCTTACCATTAAGATCAAGGAATGGAATCTCCTCACCGGTAATTCTACGGCAGATATTCATGTATGCCTGTCCTGCAAGAGAATCATCTCCTACAAGTGGCTGTCCCTTATTAGTTGCCACAACGATATTTTCATCATCTGGAACAGCTCCAATAACATTAAGCTGTAAAATATCATTAACATCATCAATAGACATCATCTCGCCTCTGTTTACCATATCCATTCTGATTCTGTTTACAATTAAATCTTCATGATTCTGAAGTCCGTGAGCGTCAAGGAGTCCTACAATTCTGTCAGCGTCCCTGATAGCAGAAACCTCTGGTGTAGTAACAACTAAAGCTCTGTCTGCACCAGCAATTGCATTCTGGAATCCCTGCTCAATCCCTGCAGGACAATCAAGAATTATGTAGTCAAATCCTTCAGGATCATTCTTAATTTCATCAATAACCTTAATCATCTGTTCAGGTGTCACAGCTGACTTATCTCTTGTCTGTGCTGTTGGTAAAAGAAACAGATTAGGACATCTCTTGTCAGCAATCATAGCCTGCTTTAATCGGCAGTTACCTTCAACGACATCAACAAGATTATATACAATACGGTTTTCGAGTCCTAATACAACATCAAGATTTCTAAGGCCTGTATCTGTGTCAATCATAACGACCTTCTTTCCAAGTTTAGCAAGACCCGTACCAATATTAGCTGTGGTTGTAGTCTTACCTACTCCGCCCTTTCCTGATGTTACAACTATAACTTCACTCATATTAAACCTCCATTAATAATTCTTAATAAATCGCAATATATTAATTATGCGAGATTTTTATTCTTAAATCAACTATTTTTTAAAAATCAGCATAAAAATATAACAAATTAATCTAAACATATGTCATCTAAAGCATTCTGCTCTAAATCTTCAATATAAATATTCTGATCATATACATAGGCAATCTTTGGTTCAATAACTTTAGTTTTATTTCTGCCTTTTGTTATCTTGGTTCCTGCATCTGAGCTTCTGGCAATTATTTCGCCTATCTTAATCTGCATAGGACTCATCTCAAGTGCAACAACAAATGCATTCTCATTACCATCTACACCTGCAAATATATTGCCCTTAAGACTTCCAAGTACAATAACGCTGCCTTTTGCAACAACCTTGCCTCCAGGATTGACATCTCCTAATACCACAACGCTTCCGTCAGATTCAAATACCTGACCTGAGCGAAGCGTTCCTTTATAAAACATACACGCTGTTTTAGAATCAGATGCCATATCATTTACATGCTGTACAACCGGCTCTGATACATCAACACTTGCAATAGCTTTCTTAACAGCATCTTCATATATTTCCTTCATATTGTTGTTTTCATCAAGAACACATACAATATTAAGCTCAGATACATCTGATATCACATTGAGAATCCTTTTTTCCTCTTCAGCAGATAAATCTCTTCCATCAAAAGAAATTGCCATATTAGCATTATTAAAAAACTTTGACGCACTCTTGAACTTTTCAGAAACACTTTCTAATAAATCCTCAAAAGCCATTTCACTATCAAGAAATACTGTAATTCCACTATTACTTCCTTTGATCATTACCGAATTATCCAAAACATTCACCTCTCATCTCATATTAGTTATTTCTTTAGTAAATCATTAAACAATATTAATCATTAATATTAAAAAGCATTTTGTAAATCTCTGAACCTAGTGTTACAGCATTACCTGAAGCATAACCATTCTGAATACGCACTGCCATGCAGTATTGTGGATTATCATATGGTGCATATGATATCAATGTAGCATGGTCAGGATCTGTTGTTCTTTCCTGTGCAGTACCAGTCTTAGCTGCAATTGGCATCTTTAATGGTAAAAATGCTGAATAAGTTCCAGCAGCAAGATTCATTCCTGTATGAATGGTATTCCATATATCAGAACTCAGCTCCACCTGATTATTAACCTCAGCATGGTTTTCCTTAATAACATTGCCATCATAATCAGTAATCTTATCAATAAGTGTTAGGTTATAGCATGTACCTGAGGTTGCAAGAGTAGTTACATATCTTGCAAGATTAAGTGTGCTGTATCTGTGGTTACCCTGTCCAATTGCTGAAGCAATGGCATTCTGTGAAGATGCCCCCGGAGTACCCTCTTCTATCTCTATACCGGTCTTTGTTGAAAGACCAAGCATATCAGAATACTTCTTTAATATGTTAGTACCATAAGTGCTATTATACGAACCATTCTTGCTACATGCAAGATTGTATCCAACATTATACATATAAACATTACATGAATCTCTTATGGCAGTTACAGGTGTCTCACTTCCATGTCCCCATTTCTGCCAACATCTAGGGGATGGTGTAACCTTATCAAACACACCAGAGCAGTTAAATGTTGTAGATGAAGAAATTATCCCACTATCAATACCTGCAATAATTGTACATGGCTTATAAGTAGAACCTGGGGCTATAAAAGACTGCGTTGCCCTGTTAAGAAGAGGACTTGCATTATCATTAACAAGTGAACTGTAATACTTTGCATCAACTGTTCCTGATAATTTATTATTATCATAGCTTGGATAAGAAACAAGAGCCAGAACATCACCATTATCCGGATTAGTTACAACCGCAGAACCTGAACATGGCTTAAGTGCAAGCTGTCCAACAGTAATAATCTTATTAGAGATAACATATGACATAAACTCATATGCCCCCATGCTTCCCGATGCGAGAGACTGATATTTCGAATCATCTGCATTCATATCAAGTACACCCTGCTCATATAATAACATACATACCTGTCTTCCTGATATGCTGCCTGCATTAATCATATATTTATACATTTTCTTAAAAAATGCAGTATCTGTATCAAGTGCTGATATAACATAATCAACAAGTACATCATATGATTCCTGAAGACTTGTATACTTTTCAGATGTAAGAGATGACATATTAATCCAGTTCTTTGATATTCCATACGTAAGAAGCTGCGAAAGGCTCGTTGAATCGCCATATATCCAGTCATAATAAACACTGTCACTTGTATCAACATTAGCAAGACTGAATATATTCTCACTTCTTAAAAGATCATATATATACCATATATACAGCTTTTGTTCTTCTGAAAGTTTTCCATAAGCTGTATTACCAGATGTAAGTTCTTCCCTCAGCCATGAAAGTGTTTCAGCTTTCTTAGCTTCAAACTGGCTGTATATATCAGCTTCATTAGATGTATTCTGTTCCTGAATTCCTTTTAAAGAAACAAGATTATTATCTATAAGTGCAAAATAAGCTTCCTGAGCAGTTATATATACAGTATCAACATCACCTGAACTATTATAAGTTATTTTATTGCTTCCAGGCGTAAAGTACTGCATAAAAATATTAGTTACTTCATCTTCTATTGCATGATATATTGACTTCTGAAGATTAATATCAATAGTAAGATATACATCATGTCCTGCCTGTGGTGCTTCCTCATCGAGTACTTCTGTAATTCTTCCTACAGTATCAACATATACAGACTTTTCACCTTTAACACCAGATAACTCACTTTCCATGCTTTTTTCAATACCAGATTTACCTACAATGTCATTGCTTTCATATCCTTCACCAAGTTCTTCAAGCTCTGCGTTAGATACAGTTCCTGTATAGCCAAGTATCTGTGAACAATATACACTGTCAACATATCTTCTGATATACTGTTCTTCAACGGTGACACCGACAAGATCATCACTATTTTCTAATATTGCCGCAACTGTCTCATCAGATACCTCATTTGCAATAATAAATGTAAGATATCTGTTATACGAATTGGCAGCCATATATCTTCGAAGATTTACCATCATTAATGAATGTTCTATTCCAAATTCTTCATAATTAATGCTATATGTCTCACAAAGACGTTTAAACATATTCTCAGCTGAAGTAGCTTTCTGTTCATCAGTTAACGCTGAAATTGATTCAGTTCCATAAGAATCCCTTAAAAATCTTAAAAGAGACGTTCCTTCAACATTATAAGTAAATTGTCCGTTATTATAAATAATTGGAAAATCATTAGAATATGTATCTCCATGATCTTCGATAATCTGTAATGTTTTGTTTATAGAATTATTAATTGTTGCATTCTTAGTTGCATTATCTGAATATCTTCCAGAGTCGCTTATCTTGACTGCATATGACAAATCATTATATGCAAGAAGTACACCATTACGGTCATATATACGACCTCTTGCAGCCGCAACACTCATATCTTTCTGTATAGAACTTGATAAGTCTTCGACATATGAATCTCCATTTATTATCTGAAGAACAAACAATCTGTGAACAAGAACAGAAATCAGAACAATAAATACAAGAATCATAGGAAAAATTCTGGATTTAAGAAGACTTATAATGTACTCAAATACTTCCTTCATCAATCTTACCCTTCTTCTTTCTCTCTTTTCCTTGCTCCGTTATAACACAAAAATAATGTATCGGATGATATATCAGTAATGAAACAAGAGCTGTATAAACAACCTCCGGCAATATAAAGCGTGACATAAAAAATCCAACATTAAGTCTGTTTTGAAGCAGAAAATTACCAATATATGATATGAATCCATATCCAAAATCAGCTGTAATCACAAGTGCAAGAGGGATAAGAACTTCCCTTACCTCGTACTTCTGATAAAAAAATCCCGAAAAATATCCTATGTAAATAAAAATAAGTGCTGTAAATCCGAACAAACCGGAATAGAACAAATCATACATAATTCCAGCAAAAAATCCTGCAAACATTCCATCATTCTTACCACAGAAAAAGCCAAAAAATACAGGCATAACAATAAGCCAGTTTGGTGAAATATTAGCAATTGATATTACTCTTGCTGCAGAAACCTGCATGATATAGAAAAACAATATAATGATTAATTCTGTTATCTTTCTTTTCATAATAAATTGTCCTAAACACTTATTCTTTAAGCTGTGTTATAACCAGAACCTCCTGTAAATTATTAAAATTCACAGCAGGAACAATATATCCTGACTGGGTAAGATTATTAGAATCCAGCTTAACATCCTTAATATATCCAATCAGAATTCCTTGCAGATACCTATCACTAATATTAGAAGTAACTACTTTATCGCCATTTCTGACAACAACATCACTTTTAAAATGTGATACGCGTATCATGCCTGTATCCATCAGTTCAACATCTCCCTGAACAATACATGTTTCATTAGTATCTATAAGCATTCCGCTTACATTGCTGTTATTCTCTGTAATTGTCTTAACAATAGAATAATTACTTCCTGTTTCAGAAATAATTCCTACCAGCCCTCCGCTGGCAATAACATTCATATTAACTTTAAGACCATCGTCAGTTCCTTTGTCAATCTTGAATGACGAATGCCAGTTATCTGTAGTAACTTCAATAACTCTGGCTCCAACTTTCGAATAACCTGCATACTGCTGGTCTAGCTCATATAAATCACGAAGTCTGTTAAGTTCATAAGAATCCTGTTTTAACTGGTTATTCTCTTCTGTAAGATCATCAACCTGACTCTGAAGCTTCTTATTCTCATCAAGAACAACTGATATCTCCTGAAGTGTCTGGTATTTATCATAAACCCAGAATCCAATATTGTTCATACCCTTCTGTACCGGAACTACAACCATTGAAACGCACTTTTTAAGAGGCTTGGTAAGCGTATCTGTAAAAAAGCTCGTACCAATAAAGAAACAGCACAAAACCGTAAGTGCAATGAGAATATTCTTCGAAGTCATAAGTGAAGAAATATTCTTTCTCATCTTAAAACCTGCCCTTTAATCAAAATTTTTCTCTGTAGGAGTATATGCAACCTTAGCAAATTCCGGATTAGATACAACTCCCATAAGACCTCTTACAACACTCTCTGCAGGATGTTCAACAATATTGACATTAAGATTAGTTTCATCTTTGATAAACTTTTCAAGATTGTTAATCTGTGCAGTTCCTCCGGTAAAGTAAACACCATCCTTGATTATATCAGCTGCAAGTTCTGGTGGTGTTCTCTCAAGTATAACCTTAATAGCATCCATAATAGAATGTAATGAGTCAATTATAGCCTGATATATAACATCAGAAGAAATATCAACACTCACAGGAAGACCTGATAAAACATTTCTTCCAAAGCCAGGTGCAAAACTCTCTGCTACTGGAACAGCACTTCCTAACTCTTTCTTTAAATTTTCCGCAGTTTTACTTCCTATAACAAGATTATAAGCCTTTCTTACATTACTTATAATACAGTCATCAAGCTTATTACCACCAATCTTAACAGCCTTGCTTATAACAATTCCGCCTAAAGAAAGAACTGAAATCTCAGTTGTCTCTGCTCCGATATTAACAATCATAATACCCTTAGACTTAGTTACATCAAGGCCTGCACCTATAGCGTCTGCAACAGGTTTATCAACTACATAAACATTCTTTGCCTTTACTTTTGAATCAACAACTAATTCATAAAAAGCTCTCTTCTCTACTTCTGTTACATCTGTTGGTACAGCAATATAGAAATCTGATCCGGTAATCTTCTTTCCTTCATTAATCTTATTAAAGAAGTTAAAAAGAAGTGTCTGCATATTCTCAATATCAGCTATCACACCAAACTTAACCGGGAAAGAAACCTCAATATGCTCTGGAGCTTTCTCATACATTTCATATGCTTCATCTCCAAAAGCTAAAATCTCTGTTTTATTAGCTATAGCTATAATATTCTTTTCATTAAGTATCTTATCCTTATCACTGCAGCACATTTTAAAATTACTTGTGCCTATATCAATTCCGTATGCATTACCCATGTCTTAATTCCTTTCTTAATTGTTAATTAATGTATTGCATTTGTTTAAAGCTGAAATAAGAATTATCTCCTATAACAATATGATCTAACAGCTCAACACCAATAATTCTGCCGGCTTCCATAATATTCTTAGTAACCTTCATATCCTCTCTGCTAGGAGATGGATTGCCTGATGGATGATTATGCAGGATAACTATCGAAGCTGCCCTGCTGTCAAGTGCCTCCTTAAATATTTCCCTTACAGAAACCATTGAACCAGTAGAAGTTCCAACAGACATCACCTTATCTCTAATAAGGCGGCACCTGTTATCAAGCATTACAAGAACCAGATGTTCTCTCTTTAGATGTCTCATATCTTCCATATAATATTCTGCAATAGTTTCAGCATTCGAAAAATCAAGTCTTTCTCTAGCCTTCTGCTTTGCAATTCTTCTTGAAAGTTCAAGAATGCAGCATATCTGGACAGCCTTTGCCTTTCCTATACCCTTAATCTGCATAAGTTCTGAAACGGACATACCATAAAGACCGTTAAGATTGCCGGCATTCTCCAGTAACTTCTCTGCAAGCTGGATAGAACTTAAACCATTGGTTCCTGTTCTTATAATCGCTGCCAGAAGTTCAGCATTATCAAGTGATGATGCACCATACTCAAGACATTTTTCGTAAGGAAGCAGTTTTTCTTCCTCCACACCTGTTATTATATTCTCATAGACCATAAATTAAACAGCAGTCAGATTAAATAAATCTGTAAATAATAATTGCGAGTATAACTCCTATTATACTGGCAATAGTAATCTTAATCTGGAGTGCAAATGTTATTACAAGTACTCCCAGATTTAATACCAGCGGATTGTCAAGCCCGAAACTCTGTCCATAAGACAGCCAGCTAAGTGCATGCACACTGGCAGTAAGTTCTGCAATAAGACCGCCAAGCACAATGCCTATCAGAATGAATAGCCATAAAAGCCAGCCGTTCTTATATTTAGAAATATTACTCATAGATTTTCATCCTTTAACCATAAATTGGAGTACGGAAAAATCCATACTCCAACACATTATAACACAAATATTAATTCAATCAAAGCTTTATAAGGTCTTTTTCAAACATTTTCTGAACACTCATCATAATTCCAAGTTTGGCATGATACCATGTAAGTCCCCCCTGGAAGAATACCGAATAAGGTTCTTTTAACGGACCATCAGCAGAAAGCTCTATTGATGAGCCTTGAACGAAGGCTCCGGCAGCCATTATAACGTCTGAATCGTATCCTGGCATCGGCCATGGTTCTGGTGTAACAAAGCTGTCAACAGGTGCTGCAGCCTGAATTCCTTTACAGAAAGCAAGAAGCCCGTCTGCACTTCCAAGTTCAACTGCCTGAATAATATCATATCTTGGCTCACTTCCATCAGGTCTTACTACAAAACCTGCCTTTTCGTATACATTTGCAGCAAATATAGCACCTTTAAGCGCACCTGCAACAACTACAGGTGATAAGAAAAGTCCCTGATAAAAGCTCTGGTTTACACCGAGTGTTGCACCGACTTCTTTTCCAAGCCCCGGTGAAGATAATCTGTAAGCTGCCTGTTCAACACATTCTTTCTTTCCTGCGATATAGCCGCCGCATGGAGCAAGTCCGCCACCAGGATTCTTTATAAGTGAACCGACTATCATATCAGCACCAACCTCTGAAGGCTCAATTCTTTCAACAAATTCACCGTAGCAGTTATCAACCATGCATATAACATCTGGCTTGATACTTTTGATAAAACTTATAAGCTCGCCAATTCTTTCAACTGAAAGTGTGGGTCTTGAAGCATATCCCTTGGAACGCTGGATTGTTACAAGCTTTGTTCTTTCATTGATTGCATTCTTAATACCCTCATAATCAAAACCACCATCTGGCAGCAGGTCAACCTGTGCGTATGTAATTCCATATTCTGCAAGGCTTCCCTTAGAAGGTCTGATACCGATAATCTCATCCATTGTATCATATGGCTTCCCAACCGGTGATAAAAGCTCATCACCTGGTCTTAAGTTAGATGATAAAGCTACATTTAACGCATGAGTTCCGCAGATAATCTGTGGTCTTACAAGTGCATCCTCTGTCTTAAATATATCTGAATATATTTTCTCAAGAGTATCTCTACCGTCATCATTATAACCATAACCTGTTGTTCCTGATAAATGCATTTCGGCAACCTTTTCATCCTGCATCGCCTTTATAACCTTCATCTGGTTATATTCTGCATTCTTATCTATCTCTTCAAATCTGTCATGAAGCGACTTAATTATATTGTCGCAATAATCATACACCTCATCACAGATTCCCATATTTTTATACATTTCTCTCATAATTAAATAATTTCCTTTTCTTTTAGTTGTTCAAGCATATACGAAAGTGCATCTTCTCTTCGTATCTGGGAAAAATCCACCCATGTAACCAACGGCTCTCTCCGAAACCATGTAAGCTGTCTTTTGGCAAAATGTCTTGTATCCTGCTTAATCATCTCTCTAAGACCTGCCTCGTCACATCTGCCCTCAAGATAATCGAACACCTCTTTATATCCGATTCCCTGCATGGCAACATCGTCTTTTACAAGCCCCATGTCCGACAAATGTTTTACCTCATCAAGCAGTCCGTTGTCAAACATTATATCAACACGCCTGTTTATTCTGTCGTATAAAATTTCTCTTTTATCATTAAGAACAAAGTAACAAAAATTATAAGGCGACTCTTTAGCTCTCTGCTCATTATTATGCTCTGATATCTTTCTGCCTGTCGTCTTATAAAATTCAAGTGCACGAATAACTCTTTTGACATTATTAGCATGAATTGCCTCTGCAGATTCAGGGTCAGCTTCCTTTAACATATCATGAAGCACCTCTGCCCCCTTGGTATCAGCAATCCCCTGAAGATAATCCCTATATTCATAGTCACTTTCATCATCTTCAAATGTAGAATCATATAAAAGTGCCTGTATATAAAATCCGGTTCCGCCAACAACTACAGGAATATGACCGTTCTCACGGATTTTTTGTATTGCATTTGTTGCCATAGACTTAAATCTTGCCACATCAAAGCCCTCTGAAGGCTCAATCTCATCAACAAGATAATGCTTAACCCCCTGCATCTCTTCTTTTGTTATCTTGGCAGTTCCGATATCCATATATCTGTATACCTGCATGGAATCGGCACTTATTATCTCACCATTTACAGCCTTTGCAAGTGCAATGGAAAGTTCAGTCTTTCCAACTGCTGTCGGACCTGTAAGTATTATTAAAGGTTCTTTTTTCATATCAGCCTCTATACTATTCGTTTAAATTTCTTTTCTATCTCATATCTGCTCATCATAATAAGTGTTGGTCTGCCGTGCGGACAGTTATATGGATTCTCTGCCTTCATAAGCTCGTCCATCAGTTCAAATGCTTCATTAAATGACAGTCTGTTATTGCCCTTTACAGCCGCTTTACATGACATGCTTGCAACCTTTTCAGTAATAATATCAGGATCTTTGCTGGCACTTTCTTCAGAAAGTCCATCCAGAACATCAATAAGGAGCTGTTTGTAATCCATCTTAGGAAGTCCTGCTGGAATTCCTGTAACCTTATATTCATTGCCGCCAAACTCTTCAATCTCATACCCTAATCTTTTAAATATATCCTGATTAGTCTTGTATATTTCTTCCTCATGCATATTAAGCGACAATACAATCGGTGGAAGAATCATCTGAGTTCCAATCGTCTTATTATGAAGCTTGTTCATCGTTCTTTCATAAAGCACTTTCTCATGCGCCGCATGCTGATCCATCATATAGAACTTATCTTCGAATTCAATAAGCCAGTAAGTATCAAACAGCTGCCCTATGATTCTGTATTTGTTACGGCTGTTCTCATCAAGAAGCTTATTCTCAAAAAGGTTCATCTGCTTTGGTGGTTCAGATTTTGTCACAGCTTCATATCTTACTTTATCTTCTTTAACCATCTGCAAAGAACCCTTAATTTCAAATGGCTCCGGAAGTCTTTTCGGCTTAATTTCTGCTTTTGCAGACTCTGCAGATTTTGTCTCTGTCTTACATGGCATACTATCCGAAACATTCTTCTCTGGCAGCTTAACATCCAGCATAACATTTCTTACAACAGGTTCTTCCTGCATTTTAACTGCAACAGGGTCAGGCACAGAAACTTCTGCTATAAGCTCCTTTGAATTAAGGGCTTTTAAACATGTATCATACACAAAATTATATATATATTCATTGTTCGAGAATCGCAGTTCCATCTTGGTTGGATGTACATTTACATCAATAATTGCAGGATTAATCTTAAAATGTATCGCACTGAACGGATAATTATGTGGCATTATAAAGCCCTTATAGGCATCCTCTATAGCCTTAGTTATAATACTGCTCTTGATATATCTGCCGTTGATATAATAATTCTCATATGTCCTGTTTCCGCGGACAACAATAGGCTTGCCAATAAAACCAGAAGCCTCAATATCCTGCGACTTGCCGCTGATTTCATACAGATTATTAGTTATATCCCTGCCATACACATTATATATTATATCTTTAAGATTCATATTACCCGATGTATGCAGCTTATTCTGGTTATTACTTATGAACCTGAACGAAATATCAGGATGCGAAAGTGCCAGATATTCCACAAGCGAACCAATATATCCTCCTTCGGTAGTCGCTGTCTTTAAGAACTTTCTTCTAACAGGAGTATTATAGAAAAGATTTCTTACAATAAATGTAGTTCCCTCCGGAGCGCCTATTTCTGCCACTTCACCTGGTACTCCGCCATCAATTGTATAACGCACACCACTCAGACTGTCAGCAGTCTTGGTAATAAGTTCAACCTGTGATACAGCAGCTATACTCGCTAGTGCCTCACCTCTGAAGCCCAGAGACGAAACAGCCATAAGATCTTCAATTGATTTAATTTTACTTGTGGCATGTCTTTTAAATGCTATCTCAATCTCATCTTTATTGATACCACTTCCATTATCAGTAACCCTGATAAATGAAATTCCACCTTCCTTTATCTCAACTGTAATCGCAGTTGCTCCGGCATCTATAGCATTTTCAACAAGTTCTTTAACTACAGAAGAAGGTCTTTCGACGACCTCTCCTGCAGCAATCTTATTAATCGTATTCTGGTCTAAAAGTGTTATTGACATATAATTCTCCTTGTTTTACCAGCGGTTCTTAGCTTTTCCCTGCAGCTTATAAAGCGTATTCAGTGCATCAATAGGTGTCATATTGCTTATATCAAGATTCATTATATCAGTCACTATATCATCATCCTTAACAGTATCAAAAAGAGACATCTGCTTGACTTCAAGGTCATTAACCTTTCTGTACTTGTCATTCATCTTGTCAAGCTTCTTGGAATACTGTGCAATATCCTTAGCTTTCTGTGATATATCAGCATCACTTAAGTCCACAACAAGCTCCTTAGCCCTGTTAAGAACCACATCAGGTACTCCTGCAAGCTTGGCAACCTGAATACCATAACTCTTATCAGCACCGCCTTTTACAATCTTTCTTAAGAAAACAATATCATCACCATTTTCCTTGACAGCAATACAGTAATTATTAACTCCGTCAAGAGTTCCTTCTAATTCAGTAAGTTCATGATAATGTGTTGCAAAAAGTGTCTTGGCTCCTAAGTATTTAGTATTGGCAATATACTCAACAACAGCCCATGCAATACTCAATCCGTCAAATGTGCTTGTTCCTCTTCCTATTTCATCAAGAATTATAAGACTCTTAGGAGTTGCATTTCTTAAGATATTGGCAACCTCTGTCATCTCAACCATGAAAGTTGACTGACCGGAAGCTAAGTCATCAGACGCTCCGACTCGTGTAAATATACGGTCAACAATACATATATTTGCTGAATCAGCTGGAACGAAAGAGCCTGTCTGTGCCATAAGCACAATAAGTGCCGTCTGTCTCATATATGTAGATTTACCAGCCATATTAGGACCTGTAATAATTGAAATTCTGTTCATTCCATTGTCAAGATAAGTATCATTGGCAATGAACATATCATTAGAAATCATCTTCTCAACTACAGGGTGTCTGCCGTTCTTAATATCTATAATACCTTTTTCATTAATCTTAGGTCTTACGAAATTATTCTGTGTTGCAACAACAGAAAGTGAAGCATACACATCAATCATTGCAACAGCCTTGGCAGTGTTCTGTATCCTTACAACCTCTGCCGCTATGCGCTCCCTGACTTCACAGAATAAATCATATTCAAGTGAGTACAGCTTATCCTCTGCGCCAAGAATAATATCTTCAAGATGCTTTAACTCATCTGTAGTATATCTTTCAGAACCGGTAAGAGTCTGCTTTCGTACCCATTCAGCAGGAACAAGGTTTTTAAATGAATTAGTAACCTCCAGGTAATATCCGAATACCTTGTTATACTTAACTTTAAGATTTTTAATTCCTGTCTTTTCTTTCTCCCTGCTTTCAAGCTCTGCAAGCCATTCTTTTCCTTTAATTTTGGCATTACGAAGCTCATCAGCCTCTGCTGAAAAGCCGTCCTTTATCATTCCGCCATCACGCATTGTAATCGGAGGATCATCTATAATTGCAGTGTCAACAAGATTATATAAGTCTTTTAAGTCGTCCATCTGCTCAAAGCACTGTCTGAATACATCACACTTAAAATGTCCTATCTGATTCTTAATGTGAGGTATCATCTCTAGGGAATTCTTAAATGCAATTAAATCCCTTGGATTAGCCGACTTACAACTAATCTTAGTCATGATTCGCTCAAGGTCATATATAGGGCCAAGATATTCACGAATCTCTTCCCTGTCAATTGCATTATCAGAAAGCTCCTCTATAGCGTCCTGTCTTCTTATAATCTCGTCTCTGTTAATAAGCGGCTGCAGCACGAGATTTCTTAACGCTCTTGCGCCCATTGCAGTCTTGGTCTTATCAAGTACCCACAGAAGCGAGCCTTTTTTCTGCTTTTCACGCATAGTCTCAACAAGCTCAAGATTTCGTCTTGATGAACTGTCTATAAGCATGTATTTGCCTGTTGTGTAAGGCACAATGCTTGTAATATGCGACATATCACTTTTCTGTGTCTGGGTAAGATATATAAGAAGTGCTCCCGCAGCATCAATTCCTACCGGATAATCCTTGATTCCAAGTCCGTCCAGCATATTTACATGAAAATGTTCTTTTAACTTTGCCTTGCAGGAATCATCATCAAAGTACCAGTTTTCAAGTGTTGACACTGATATGGAAAGCTTCTCTGATATAAATGTAAGGTCTATTCCGCTCATTGCAAAATACTCATTAAGTATTATCTCTGACGGAACAAACTTATTAATTTCATCAATAAGCTCCGCACCTGTCTCAATCTCAGTTACAAAGAAGTCACCTGTTGAATAATCTGCAATAGCAACACCAAGCACATCTCCAAGATAAACAATACTCATAAGATAATTATTCTTAGTTTCATCAAGTGCCTGACTGTTTAAGTTAGTTCCCGGTGTTACAACCTTTATAACCTCTCTTTTGACAATGCCTTTTGCCTGCTTAGGGTCTTCCATCTGCTCGCATATTGCGACCTTGTGTCCATTAGAAACAAGCCTGTTAATATAAGTTTCTGCCGCATGAAAAGGAACGCCGCACATAGGCGCACGTTCCTCCTGTCCACAGTCTTTTCCTGTTAATGTAAGTTCCAGTTCCTTAGAGACAACTAAAGCGTCATCAAAAAACATTTCATAGAAATCTCCAAGTCTGTAAAAAAGTATGCAGTCCTTGTACTCTGCTTTAGTAGCAAGATAATGCTGCATCATTGGTGAATACTCTGCCATTATATTACTCCCTGATTAATCCTCGATAAGTCTGCCCATATAGTAAAATCCTTTACATTCGTCAAGATGTACTGTAACAATCTGTCCGATAAGTGATTCATCCCCTGCGAAATGTACAAGAATATTATTAGTCATTCTGCCTGTAACAAAACCTTCTTCATGGTCATCTTTACCCTCAACAAGCACCTTCATATCCATGCCCTCATATCTTCTGATATGCTCATGTGACACTTCATTGACAGTTGCAAGCAGTCTGTTAAATCTGTCCTTAACAACATCCTCAGGCACCTGATTCTCCATTCTGGCAGCAGGCGTACCTGTTCTTTTTGAATATATAAATGTATATGCACTATCAAACTTTGCTTTCTTTACAACATCGATAGTATCCTCGAAATCTTCCTCTGTCTCTCCTGGAAACCCAACAATAATATCAGTTGTAATAGAAACATCGGGCAGTATTCTTCTTATCATCTCAACCTGCTCTAAGTAATGCTCTTTAGTATACTTTCTGTTCATCAGCTTAAGAAGCCTTGAACTTCCTGACTGGAGTGGAAAATGTATATGATTACATATTTTCTTGGAATCTCTTATAACTTCAAGAGTTTCTTCCTCAATATCCTTAGGATGAGGTGTCATGAATCTGATTCTTTCAAGTCCCTCTATCTTATCAATCTCTCTTAGAAGCTGCGCAAATGATACAGGATTGTCAAGTGTCTTTCCATAAGAATCAACATTTTGTCCAAGAAGCATAACTTCCTTGACACCATCCTTTACAAGCCTTTCAATCTCCATAATGATATCCTTAGGCTCACGGCTTATCTCTCTTCCTCGTACATAAGGCACAATACAGTAAGTACAGAAATTATTACAGCCGTACATAATATTAACACCTGATTTGAATGGGAACTTTCTTTCTGTAGGAAGCTCCTCAACAATATCCTTTGTCTTTTCCCATATATCAATAACCTGGCTTCCTGATGTAATTCTGTTATATATAAGCTTTGCCATTGCATATATATTAAATGTACCAAAAACAATATCAACAAACTTATAAGAATCTCTTATCTTCTCGACCACATCAGGTTCCTGCATCATACAGCCACACATTGCAATAAGCATATGTGGATTTTTTCTTTTGACATTCTTAAGATGACCAAGACGTCCATAAACCTTAAGATTAGCATTCTCTCTTACAGTACATGTATTATATATAACAAAATCTGACTTATCCTCATCCTCTGTCTCAAGATATCCTATCTCTTTAAGAACACCGAGAAGCTTCTCAGAATCCCTCGCATTCATCTGGCAGCCAAATGTGTGTACACACGCATATAACGGTCTGCCTATTTCTTTTATTTTCTTTTCTAAGAACTTCTTACATTCTCCAATATAATAAAGCTGTTCTTCAAGTGCACTGGTGTTATTAACTTCCTGCATTATCTACAATTCTCCATTCTATACTTATCCTAATACAAATCTTTTCAAGTGCTGTTCTTCAAAATCTTGTAAGCATACCGGTTTACCATAATAGTATCCCTGAATATAATCTGCACCAAGTTTCTTAACACATGAAAGTTCTTCCTTTGTTTCAACACCCTCAATACACACATGCAACCCCATCTCATGTGCCATCTTAATTATAAAACTTACCATAAGATAATTATCTTTAAGCTTATCTATATCAGTTACAAACGACCTGTCAACCTTAACTATATCAAATGTTCTGTCACGCATATATCCATAATTTGAATATCCTGTTCCAAAGTCATCAATAGCGAATCTGAAGTCATTCTTTACAAATTCTTTAAATACGTTCTGAACAGCTGGTATCTGGTCCATCTCTATAGTTTCTGTTATTTCAAATACATAATGATTATTAGCTGCACTGTATCTTTCAATATTCTCTAATACATCTTTAACTATATTACTTTTGACAATCTGTACAAAAGACAGATTAATATGCATAACAAAATCCGGAATACTGGTAATCCATCTGTTGCATGCCTTAGCAGCAGTATTAATTATCCATCTTCCAAGTGGAATAATAAGTGCACTGTCCTCTAGAAGCGGTATGAATGTGTTAGGACCTATAAATCCATATTTTCTGCTATTCCATCTTATAAGAGCCTCTGCTCCTGACAAACTGTCATCGTCGGTATTATATATTGGCTGAAAATATAATTCAAATCCTTCAAAGCCTTCACTTATACATCTGCGTAATTCATCCTGAACACTAAGTTTTTCTATATACTCTGTATACTCAGTTTCAGCAAATATTTCACATCTGTTCTTACCATTGAGTTTGGCAGCATGAAGAGCAAATTTGGCATTTTTTAACAACTCATTAAAACTGTCTTTCTCTGTATCAAATTCAGCAACCCCTGCTGATATTGTAAAAAATATATCATACTTTCTTTTTTCAATTGCTCTGTCAATACGATTTCTTATTCTCTTATAGAGAATCTTAGCCTGATTAATATCATTTTCCATGGAATACGGCATAAATATGGCACATTCATCACCAGGCATTCTGAATATTCTAAGTGGTGTGTCAATATATTTCTTTATTGAATCAGTAAGAATATTCAATACTTCATCACCTGTTTTTGCACCATATTTTTCATTAATTTCTTTAAAATTATCTACACCAACAAGCATAATAAAACCTGATGCGTTTCTTGTTTTAGCATATTCATTATATACATTTTCAAGAACAATTTCCCTGTAAAGTCCTGTATTATTATCAAATCTGCTCTGTTTCCCAATCTCCGATATTCTTCCAATAAGGTAAATAGCTCCATGGCTTATTATATACTGTCCTCTACAATTTATTGCAACATATTCTCCATCCACAGTTTTCCATCTATACTCTAAATTATGACTGCTCTTTCTTCCATTCATTCCATCCTGTATATCATTCATCAGCATATCAATATCGTCCGGATGAACAACTTTAACCAATTCCTGCGTAGCATTGGAAAATTCCTCTGAATCAAGTGCAAACACATTAGTTATTGATTTTGAATAAACAGCTTTATCATTAGTTAAATCCAGTATATAAAGATAATCATCTGTACTCTGTCCGACAAGATGAAGAAAATACTTCATTTCTTCTAAATCAAAATCTCTTCTAATCATAAAAACACCCCATACTTATAAAACATCTTACTGTCTTATCTGCCCCTCTCCGTATATAACATACTTAGTAGTTGTAAGTGCTTTAAGCCCCATAGGACCTCTTGCATGAAGCTTCTGTGTGCTTATTCCAATCTCAGCACCGAATCCGAATTCAAATCCATCAGAAAATCTTGTAGAAGCATTTACATATACACATGCAGCATCTATTTCATCAAGAAATCTGTTGGCATTATTGTAATCTTTAGTAATTATTGACTCTGAATGGCCTGTGTTATATGTATTAATATGTTCTATTGCTTCGTCAACAGAATCAACAGTCTTAACAGATATAATATAATCAAGATATTCCATTCCCCAGTCATCATCACTTGCCGGAACAATTCTTGAATCACACTGCATTGCATATTCATCACCACGCACTTCAACATTCTTTTCTTTAAGTGCATTTACAATAAGTGGAATTGCCTGCTTTGCAACAGCTTTGTGAATAACCAATGATTCACACGCATTACATACTCCAATTCTTGAAGTCTTGGCATTATATATAACTTTGACAGCCATATCAATATCAGCATATTCATCAACATATACATGACAGTTCCCTGTACCAGTTTCAATTACAGGTACTGTACTGTTATTGACAACATTCTTAATAAGCCCTGCCCCACCTCTTGGAATAATTACATCAATGTAATCATTCATCTTCATAAGCTGGTTAACAAGTGCTCTGTCTGTATCTTTTATAAGATTAATAACATCAGGATTAATTCCGTTGTCAGAAAGTGCATTTGCAATAACATCTGCAATAGCAATATTAGAATTAATAGAATCACTTCCGCCTCTTAAGATGCAGGCATTGCCAGACTTGAAAGTAAGTCCGAATGCATCAGCAGTAACATTAGGTCTTGACTCATATATAATTGCAACAACACCAAGAGGTACTCTCTTCGTTCCGATAACAAGTCCATTGGGTCTTTTTTTCATGCCTGTTACTTCGCCAACCGGATCTTCAAGACCTGTAAGAACTCTTATTCCATCTGCCATTGCATTGATTCTCTTAACATCAAGCGTAAGTCTGTCAATAAGAGCAGGCTTCATTCCGTTGGCTTTGGCATTAACAAGGTCTTTTTCATTGGCTGCAATTATACTCTCTGCATTAGCTGTAAGTGCATCAGCAACCGCTTCAAGTGCCTTATTCTTCTCATCTATTCCAAGCTTAGCAAGATATCTTGATGCCTTCTTAGCCTTAATTCCAATCTGTTCAAGTGATTCCATCAATTCTCCCTCCTTATAAACTGTGTCTGTGTAATAATATAATCCGGTTTTAAATCATGTTCCTCATAAGGAATACTCTCTAAAAGCTGGAAATCAAAAGCAAGTGCCGCTTTTATAAATGTATTATCTTCCGATAGATATCTGTCATAAAAGCCTCCGCCATAACCTATTCTGTGAAAATCATAATCAAACGCAAGCCCCGGCATAATAAAAAGTCCATCTCTGATCTTAGCTTTATCGCAGATGTCAGACGGTTCCATAATTCCCATATAACCACTTACAAGATCATTCTCATCAGATAAGCAATAAAACTCCATCTGTGTCTTTGATAAAACTTTTGGAGCATATACTTTCTTGCCATCCATAAAGCACTGCGAAAGAAGCATATATGTATCAACTTCCCTGTTATAGCTCATATACAGAAATACATTTTCCGATGTCTTATATATGTCCGATTTTTTCAATCTGTCAATTATAAGTTCGCTCTGCATTTCAATATCTTCATCTGACAATTCATGTCTGCGGTTCATAATAAGCTGACGCACTTCATTCTTATCCATCTAGTTACCTTTCTCTGCCTGTTCCTCTGCCAATCTTTTCATCTTCTCATCATGTCTTGCCTTGACATCTATTAAAGAACCATCAGGATTCTTAATCTTAATAGATTCTAACTGTCCTCTTAAGTTTTCTCTGAAAGCTTTAACATAATCAGCTCTTAACTGCTTCTGTTCAGCAAGTTCTGCATCTGTAAGTCCCTCTGCTTTAGATTTATGATAAAGCTCGTTAATTCTTTCTAATGTTTTCTCTGTAACCATACAAACCTCTGTCACTAATTAGTAAATATAATCAAATCATCTCCGCTTTCTGCACAACTGTTATACACAGCCTTTGTAGAAAGCACAGGATGATGAAGATCCAAAATTCTATATGCTTCAATATATTCAGAAGCTTTCTTAATAAAGAAAAATCGATGTCTCATACGGGTTATAACGACAATATCATTTTTCATATATCTGAATTTCATATCAGAATGAAGCCTGTATTCTGGCTTCTGTGTATTAAGATTAACAAAGCATGTACTTTTATCCACTTTTTTAAGTAAATATGGGATATCATTGATAATATAAGTAAAACTTAAATCCATTGCATGTTCAACATTATTATTAAGTCTTACCTGCTTAACCTTTGTTATAGCATCATATATAATGATTTCTTCTGACTGACTATTAAAATTATATTTCGAATAAATAATCTTTCCAGAACCTGCTTTTATATATGGAAATGTAGTCGATTCATCTGACACATCAAGTTCTTCCATAGTTATCATCTGACCATTAAACGATATCTCAGAAACAAACTGTTTAGCATTAAGTACAGCTATTTTTTCTTCACCGCCTGTTCCATCTGATACAAGTCTGTCTGCCCCGAATTTTATGACACAATTGTTTCCACCTATTGGAAGTACCTTATATATACCTGTATTTTTCACAAATGTATCACTCATGTCATTATCTGTTTCAGAATTAATATCATAGAGAAATATATCTTTAAGTTTTCCTTTCTTTTCAAGCTTTTCAACAAAAAAATAATTAGAATCCATAACAAATATATAATATCTCAATCCATCAGATATATCAGTATTATCTATCTCCATACTGAATACTGCCTCATTCTCATTAGTATCGAACATAAACCTGTATACAGTAAGAAGTGTACGGCTTTCAGTCACTGATTCCAGTGATGTGAAGAACATATAATTTCTTTCAAGGCATGCATATTTCACCTTACAGAAATTATACTTCTTAATCTGCGATGCCACTTCGAATTTTTCATTAGTTGCTGCATTCAGAATAAAATATTTCTTTCCCTGAAGACCCTGATACTGATAATTATCATCTGTTATCTGCATTAAAAGCCTGTCATTAATAGAATAGAATATTCCCTTCTCCGAATTCCTCATCAGCTTAATATCCATGTATGACCTCCCGTTGTCGTCCAAGTAATCTTCAATCAGCCTTAATCTATAAGAGACATCAGGTCAAAATCAGATGCTCTGTGGTCTAAGAACAATGTTCCAACATTCTCTCCTGCCATAACCCTGATAATATTGTCAACATCATTACCATTAGTAATAATCATATCCGCCCCCGACAGTGTTGCAATCTTTCCTGCAATAAGCTTAGTTGTCATTCCGCCAGTCCCCATATTACTGCCGGATGAATCTTTACCCATTCCCATAAGCTTCTCATCAATCTCGTATACAGTTTCAACAAATTTAGCATTAGGATTAGTGTTTGGATCATCTGTATACAGACCATCAATATCAGATAACAGAATAAGAAGGTCCGCTCCGATAATTGAAGCAACAATTGCTGAAAGTCTGTCATTATCTCCAAAAGCCTGTAGCTGTTCAATCTCGTAAGTTGATACTGTATCGTTCTCATTAACGATTGGAACTGCCCCAAGTTTTAAGATTTCGTTAAATGTATTCTGCGCGTTAGTTCTGTTAACATCATTAACTATTGTATTCTTGGTAAGAAGAACCTGTGATGCAACTGCACCATATTCTGCAAATATCTTCTGGTAAACCATCATTAACTTAGCCTGTCCTATGGATGCACATGCCTGTTTTACCGGAAGTTCTGTAGGTCTGTCACAAAGTCCTATAACAGCCCTTCCCACAGCTATTGCACCAGAAGAAACTAAAACAACATCTTTTCCTGAATTCTTAATATCAATAAGAATCCTTACCAGCTTTTCAATCTTTAAAAGGTCCAATCTGCCTGTCTGCTCATGCATAAGTGAAGATGAACCTATCTTTATAACAATTCTTTTCTTATCTTTTATAAACTCTCTATAATTCCCCATATTTTAATATCTCCAGTAAAAAAATCAAATGCTGGTCTATTTTACTATATTTTTATTAAAAAGTCCATATTATCCCATACAAGCAGCTGTTACTGCCATATATTCCGCAACCTTAACACCATCAACTGCAGCAGATGTTATGCCTCCTGCATACCCTGCACCTTCACCGCACGGATACAATCCACATACTGATGTACTTACAAGTTCATCGTTTCTTATTATTCTTACAGGACTTGATGTTCTGCTCTCAACACCCGAAAGTACGGCATCTTTCCTGTCAAAGTCATGTATAAATCTTGAAAAACCATGCACACCTTCAACAACCGAATCTGTCACATAAGAAGGTAATACATTCCTAAGATTAGCAAATGTATATTCACCCTTTATGCAAGGCTCAACCTCTCCCAATTCCGTTGTTGTTATATTTTTTTCAAAATCGCCAAATAACTGTACCGGAACGTTTCCATTTCCTTCAGCATAAGCGTTTGCTTCTAACTGTCTCTGAAATTTTATTCCGTCAAGTACTCCATGTCCGAAATCATCCGGTCCGACTGTAACAATTATTGCTGAATTAGCATTGCGGGAATCACGGCCTGAATAACTCATTCCATTAACACATGTCCTGCCGTTCTCTGATGAAGCATTAACAACATAACCTCCTGGACACATGCAGAAAGAATACACACCTCGTTCTTTATCTGTATTCTTTGTCTTGTAAGTAACTTTATAATCAGCAGCCGGAAGCTCATATGCAGCATCAGCATAAGCATTATAATTAATCATTTCCTGAGGATGTTCTATTCTTACTCCAACAGCAAAAGGCTTCGGCTCCATATCTATATTCTCACTGTGAAGATATTCAAATGTATCTCTTGAGCTGTGACCTATTGCAAGGCACACTTTACTGCATTTTCTTGCATACTCGCCATCTTTGTCAGATATGACAACGCCACACACTTTTCCGTCTTTAATCTCAATCTTTTTAAGACAGCTTCCAAAATTAACTTCACCGCCAAGCGCGGTAATATGCTGTCTTATATTCTTAATTACAACCGCAAGCACGTCTGTTCCTATATGCGGCTTATTGGCGTACAGAATCTCTTCTGATGCACCGAACTTTACAAAGCTCTGCAGAACATATCTTATTCTTCCAAATGTATCTGAAATCTGTGTGTTAAGCTTTCCATCAGAAAATGTGCCTGCTCCGCCTTCACCAAACTGCACATTACATTCTGTATCAAGCTCACCCGTCTCCCAGAACTGTGCAACCTTCTTAGTTCTTGTATCAACATCCTGTCCACGCTCATATACAACAGGTCTAAGCCCCGCTTTGGCAAGCTCAAGAGCACAGAATATTCCTGCTGGTCCAAACCCGATAACTACAGGTCTTTCATCTTCATTAACATTTTCTGTCGCATTAACAGGAAACTTATAGATAACCCTTTTAGACATAACAGCATTTTTACAGCCTGATTTCTTAATTATATTCTCAAGCTTTTCTTCCCTGCCGGAACGCACCACCTTATACACTTCAACACTGTATATATGCATAACCTGAGGCTTGTGTCTGCAGTCAAGTGACCTTTTTGCTATTTCATAATCAATCTGTGCATCTTTCCCAAGTCTTAATTCTTTTCTTATAATTCCTTCTAAAAATGCTGTATCTTTATCAGGAGACATCTTTATATTACTAATCTTAATACATTTCTTTTCCATTATTTTCATTCCTGTCTGTTACAATAATCAAACACTGACTTAGCAGCAACCACGCCGCTGCTCCATGCCCACTGAAGGTTATAACCTCCACATTTGCCATCTATATCCACAAGCTCCCCTGCAAAGAATATCCCAGGATTATTAACTGATTCAAGATTATCATTCAGTTCTGATACATTGACACCACCCTGACAGACCTGTGCATAATCATTTCCCTTATATCCTGTTATATGGTAGCGGAGGGATTTCATATGTCTGACAAGTTTCTGGCATATGTCGTCATCTATATCAGAAGCCGAGGAATTGCCCTCAATTCCAATATCCTTACATATCATCATTACAAGCTTTTTATTAAACAACCCTGACAGGCTTTCACTTACTGACTGATGCTTTCTTGTATTAACAGCACATTTTAGCATTGATAAGAGGTCATCTTCTTTAATATCTGCTGCCACATCAACAAGTGCTTCAACCCTCTGACCTTCTTCCATCGCCCTGACAGCAAAACGGCTCACCTGAAAAACAGGGATTCCTGATATTCCATAATCAGTAAACTGAATCTCGCCAGTATCCTCAGCAACCACTCTGCCTGCTGCCATAATCTTAACATTACCATATGCTCTTACACCCGTTGCAAGCCTCATATTCTTCTTGTCCGATTCAAGTGCCGTAAGAGCCGGAAGAGGCTTAACAACCTTAATCCCAAGCTTCTTAACAAGCTTATAACCGCTTCCATCAGAACCAGAAGACGGTGAAGCTGCCGAACCGCATGCAAGTATCACTGTCTTAGTCTTAATTGTATTAGTCTTCGCTCCTTCAAGCTGTAACACATATTCGTTGCCTGCCCTGTCAATTTTTTTAACAGATGTCTCAAAAAAAACCGGAATATCAAGTGCCTGTATCTTTCCTGTAAACGCCAGCGCCACAGAAGCCGCCATCTCTGACCTCGGATACAGATAGCCATTACGCTCCTTCTTATATACACTTAAGTTCTCAAAAAAATGTATTGTATCATCAACATTAAACCTGTTAATAATTCTCATCGCATAATCTGCGTTATTATTCTGGTACATTTCTTTAGTCATAAATGTATTAGAGAAATTACATTTGCCATTGCCAGTCTTTAATATCTTAGTTCCAAGCTTTGCTGTGTGTTCTATAATCACAGTCTGCATATTATTCTCTTTACATTGTATGGCAGCCATCATTCCGGCTGCACCTCCGCCTATAACCACACAATCAAAACTCATAAAATCTAGTCCTCATATTCAAAATAATCAAAATCTGCCGGAATCCTGCTTCCGCAGCCGCCATTATTGGCATATATTCCAACAAGCGTTCCTGTATGACGCTTTCTGTCATCAGGCACACCCTCATCACACAGATATATACAATTTTCAAGCACTCCTGCTGGTTCCCATTGTTCACCATCATAGCTGTAGAAAAAGCTTCTTGTCAGTTTATCAACTACAACCTTTAAGTATATGCTCTGCTCCTTTATATTGTCCACCTGTGAGATAAGTTCTTCGCCATGGTTTCTGTTAATCACAAGCTGCAATTTTCTTCCATTCTCATAACACAATGACAATCTTGCATAAGTCGCAGTACTGTAATAACAGGTAAGACCTGCCTGTTCTCCGTCCTTTTCAGGATAGAAGTCAACCTTTGTCTGTGCTGTATACGATAATTCCTGTTCTCTTCTTACAAGAGTATTCTTAGCCCTTATCTCATTAAGAGTTCCGTCCATTGTCCAGAGCCTTAAGTATCCTTTTCTTTCTGTAAGAGAATAATTACCCTTAACAGGATTTCTTACAAACTCCCAGTTAAGATTAAGTGTATCATCATCAAAATCATCTCTTGTCCATTTTTCAAATGTGCATTCAGGTAATTCAGGTGCTTTCTGTGTAAGGCTTGGTCCTTTTCTGTCATTAATCACGAACCAGCCGTCCGAAAGCCATGTAACAGGGTCAAGTGCTGTCTCTCTTCCTATTGTTGTATAGTTGCCCTGATTAGGTCTTCCACACAGATAATAGCACCACCAGCTTCCGTCCTGTGTCTCAATTATATTGCCATGTCCTGTTCTCTGAATCGGTGCATCCGGATTAAACTGCCTTAATACAGGATTGTATGGTGATTCTTCATATGGTCCATACAGATTCTTTGAACGGGCAACATTGATTCCATGTCCATAGCCTGTACCGCCTTCCGCAAGCATTGCATAATAATACTCACCCTTCTTAAAAATGTGTGGTCCTTCCGGACATCTCTCTCCAGTTCCTGGCCATACACACACACTTTCACCTGTAACCTTAGTGCAGTCATCACTGAGTGGTAAAAGATTGATTCCCGGACTTATAAGAAGATACTTCTTACCATCATCATCAACAAATAAAGATGGGTCAATATTATCAACCTCAAGCCAAGCTGGCTTTGAATATGGTCCTTGTGGCTTATCTGATGTTACAACAAGCTGGCGTCTTAATACATTATTATCTCTTTTGCCATCTCCGTTAAGCCTTAAAGTTGCCATTATAATGAATTTACCATCAACATAATTAATATCCGGTGCCCATATGCCATGTGAGTCTTTAATATCTCTTAAATCAAGTTCTTCTGAATCTGTAATTGCATGTCCAATTACATGCCAGTGAATCATATCCTTGGAATGGCTGATTGCAATTGCAGGGAAATACTGAAATGTTGAATTAGCCATATAATAGTCATCTCCAACTCTTACTACCGAAGGATCTGGAAAGAATCCTCTCTGTACCGGATTGTTATACATATCACTCATATCGTAAACTCCTTTTCTTTAATATATTTTCTGAATTTTGCAGGTGTCATGTTGTATTTCTCTGTAAATATCCTGTAAAAATATCCTTTGTTTCTATATCCGACTTCCTTTATAATCTCATCAACATCCATTGAATCTTCTTTTAAGAGAATGGCCGATTTGTTCAATCTGCAATCCTGCAGATATTCCGTGAAAGTCATACCTGTCTGTGCCTTTAAAAACCTGTTGAAATAATCCTCCTGATAACCGAATCTTTCAACAAGCATATCTATTGTAACATCTTTCATATTATCTTCAATAAAATCTGTAATTTCCTGATGCAAAAGCCAGTTAATTTTCTTTCTTATGTATCTTGACTGTGCATACTCATATACTGTTCCTAGCCGCCACAGAATCCTAAGCATAAGCCCCTGACATATATACACAGACGCCATATCCGCCACACCACACTCACTTATCATAGCAGTAAGCATATCCTTAAGCTCATTATCATAATCATCTTTATAGCCAAAATGTATATATCCGCTGTTCTTTAACACTTTAACAAACTCTTTAATATAATCCACCGCCTGTTTATCCGCCATAGCATTACTTATAACTGCATTAATAATCTCATCTGGCACTTCGAGTCTTATTACAAATGTGTCATCTTCCTCAAAGCTTTCCTTATGTACACACCCCGAATCAATAAAGCATACATCGCCTTTCTTTATATGCACCTTATCCCCACATACATGCTCAGTAAGGCTTCCATCAGACACATATAAAAGCTCCGCATATCCATGTTTATACATGTCAGTTTCACTACCTGCCACATACCTGTTCACATGAAACAAAAAGCTGGTTCCTTTATCAACTACATTCCCCATATCTGACACCTCCAACTTGTATAGAAACATTCTATCACAAAAAGTCGTTGTAGGAAACTTTTATTTCAAAAAGTCGTTATAGGTAACTTTTGATATATTATCACTCTCTTTCGATAAAACATTTGTAATATAAACCCTTAAATGCTATAATAATTATGTTAGTTATGCCTAACTTACATAGAAAGGAGCTTTTATGTCTAAATTCATAATATTAGCAATTCCTTTTCTTGGAACATCGCTCGGTTCAGCAATGGTGTTCTTCTTAAAAAAACGGATTGCCCCAAAGTTTGAAAAAATGCTTTTAGGATTCGCGGCAGGAGTTATGATTGCCGCATCAGTATGGTCTTTGCTGATACCATCTATAGATATGTGTAAAGGGAACAGCTCGCCCGAATGGCTGGCTGCGCTGGTCGGTTTTCTTGCAGGAATATTCTTTCTTCTGCTTCTTGATACAGTTATTCCGCATATGCACATTGAAAGCAAGAACCAGGAAGGCATTAGAACCAATTCCATATCCAAAACTACCATGATGCTCTTCGCCGTAACATTACATAATATTCCTGAGGGCATGTCTGTCGGTGTTGCATTCGCCGGCGCAATGATGAAGGATTCAGGAATAACTGCTACTGCTGCAATGGCTCTTGCAATTGGTATTGCAATACAGAATTTTCCAGAAGGAGCAATTATATCAATGCCATTATGTGGTGAAGGCATGAGTAAGAAGAAAGCATTCATATGCGGAGTGCTTTCTGGCGTTGTTGAACCTGTCGGTGGATTCATAACAATTCTTATTGCTGGTATTATCACGCCTGTTCTTCCTTATCTGCTTTCTTTCGCAGCAGGAGCTATGATGTATGTTGTAATAGAGGAACTTATTCCTGAATCACAGAACGGCGAACACAGCAATATAGGAACTATAGGTGCCGCTGTAGGATTTGCACTTATGATGGTTCTTGATATAGCATTGGGATAGTGATTACTCAATCACTATCCCACAATCCTCGCCTATATTTCTTAATATAAATGCCATATCAGACTCTGGTACTGATACACAGCCTGCCGTTGGTCTTCCATTAGAGCAATGTAAGAAAAAACAGCTTCCTTTTCCCGGAACACCTTCTATGTTATATCCAATAAACAGACAGTACCCATAAGCTGTCGGATAATCAATTATTTTTTCAGACTTGCTCTTGTCCCAGTCTGTATCAGAATCAGCTCTTGCATACTGATTATATAAAGGAGAAGACGAATCTCCTACCCAGTAATCATATTCATCTACCTGAAGATAAGGAACTTTCGTTCCCGGATCCGGATTAATTCCAAATGCAAAATACAATGGAAATGTTCCCTGTGGTGTAGCTGATGTAAACTCACTCGCCTCACCAACTCCATTAGAACCTACAAATCCATCTGTCCTTAAAATCTCAGTCCATACGCCATCCTGCAGTTCATGCATAGTTACAGTTGCATTTGTTCCATTCGACTGGACAATTACAAGCTGTGAATACTGTGATGCTGCTGCATAACCCGCTGCAAAACTGTTATTATCTGGCTCTGCTACCTGTGGTGCTGTCTCATATACAGTCTGTGAAGAATCCGTAACCTCCGTTGCCACAACTGTCTTGCTTTCTTCTATTGTCTCTTCCTGCTGTGTTTCAGAATCCATTGTCAGTCCAGTAGTTGTCTCCTGTGTGCTTAACTGTGTTGTTTCCTGTTGTACCGCTGAGACAGTAGTTTCTTTATCTTTCATGTCTGTTACATTTTTCTTATTGCCGCATCCATTTGCAACCAGAGCTGTTATCAATAACAAAGTTAATATTATAGTCTTCTTCACTTTTATCTCCTGATGTATTATTTCCCTGCAAAAAGGGATACCAGCCATAAGTTTAACTGGTATCCCTTCATGTTTCAACACATTTCAGCTAATATTTCAACTAATATTTCATATAATCTTTAATTACATCATGGTCTTTTAGCACTTTTTCAATAACAGTTCCTTTTATCTTCTTTAAGACAACCTTCTTGATAACATTAAACGGTCCTAAATCAATCTCTAATGGAGATTTGCCATCCATAAGCTTAACAGATGAATCAAGCAGGTCTCTTACATCATATACACTGCCCCAGACCTCAGGAACGCCTCTGTCTACGCCAAGCAGTCCATATACAGCCTCCATTGCAGTTCTGACTGAATACTCTGTCGTAAATATTGTGTCTCTCGGAGTCTCAGCAAACTGTCCAAGAAATGCAAAATTAACACATCCATCAGGAATAACATCAGGCCTGTCGCCTTTTCTTCTTGGCATGAAAAATGCAGTAATAAATGGCATCATTGTTGGTGTAGTGTTACAGTGGTTCTTAGCAAGCTCATCAATCTCTTCAACAGGAACGCCAAGATGATACAGCCATTCTGCTGTAATCTCTTCACCTGTACACTCTTTCATAGGCTTCTTGATATAATCACCATCAACATCAGTAAACAGGCTGTATACCCATACACACACCTCATCCTTCTTCTGTTCCTTAAACTGTCCCTGTCTGTTAATTGTCCAGCTTAAAAGCCAGCTTGAATCCTTACAGCTGACAATTCCGCCTGTAACAACATTTCCAGTTCTTGGGTCCCTCTTACATATCTTCTTAATGTAAGAAATAATCTTCTCATCGCTTGTTGTAACAGTTGCAGACTCCCAGTTAGACTTTGATATATCACCACAGAACTTCTCTGGGTGTCCAAATGAACTGTCCTGTGCTGCAATATTCTTCCACAGACTCCAGCAGCCGCTTGTTCTTACCTCTGCATTACCTACAGGTGCATGTGTATGGTCACCGTATATAGTACCTTCTGTACAGCTTCCATTAGTAACGAACACCAAATCATTCTCAGTAAGATCAATTGACTTAGTCTCACCTTTTACAGTACATTCAATAGTCTTTGCAATCTTCTTTCCATCCCTGAAATCAAATATTACATTATCAACTCTTGTGTTAAACCTGAACTCAACACCTGCATCTTCAAGGTATTTCTGCATAGGCAAGATAAGTGATTCATACTGGTTATACTTGGTAAACTTCAATGCTGAGAAATCAGGAAGTCCGCCTATATGATGGATAAATCTCTGAATATAAAGTTTCATCTCAAGCGCACTGTGCCAGTTTTCAAATGCGAACATCGTACGCCAGTACAGCCAGAAATCTGAATCAAAAACTTCCTCATCAAAGAAATCTTCAATTGTCTTATCATACAAATCCTCATCTTTAGTGAAGAACAGCTTCATTATTTCCATACAGCCCTTCTGGCTTAAATTAAATTTGCCATCAGTATGTGCATCTTCACCTCTGTTTACAGTTGCCCTGCAAAGAGAATAATTAGGATCATGCTTGTTAAGCCAGTAATATTCATCAAGTACAGAAACTCCCGGAGTCTCAATAGACGGAATACTTCTGAACAAATCCCACAGACATTCGAAGTGATTCTCCATCTCTCGTCCGCCACGCATTACATAACCTCTTGTAGGATCATTAATTCCATCACATGCACCGCCTGCAATATCCATAGCCTCAAGTATATGAATATTCTCACCCTTCATCTGTCCATCTCTTACAAGAAAGCACGCTGCAGCTAATGCACCAAGACCACTTCCTACAATATAAGCTGATTTATCATCAACTCCTTCTGGTTTTTCCGGTCTTGCAAATGCTTCATAGTTACCATTAGAGTAATATATTCCCTTACTATTCTTAGTATATTTCCCTCTTTCAGTATTTCGGAACTCCTCATGTGCTCTTTCCTGAATGTCTTTAGTTACCTTCCTCTGTTCATCCCTTTTGTTCTTTTTTGATACAACTGCCGCACCTGCCCCCAGTGCAAGAATAGAAGCTGCTCCTAGTTTTAACACCTTTTTGCTCATAATCTTTTCCACCTTTCTGTGCTTTCTTATTTATTTTTGCCGTTTTTTATTATATTTAGCATACATTTTTTCTCTAAATAAAAAAACAGGCAAAGCATGTACTTTGTCCCAAAATCGAACACTTTACATGTTTTGTCTGTTTTTAATAACTAATTATTAGCTTCACACAGATTAATCATTGTATCAATCGTTGCATCAAATGATTCAGAAAAACGCTTAATAAGATCTTTATCATATGGCGGCATTCCATCGCCTATCCATCTTGACACAATTCCAACAATAGAATAGCTGTAAAAGCATGTTATATACTCTCTGTCATCTTCTGTAAGCTTATGGTCTTTAGAATATTTCTTAACAAAAAGTCCAACAAGATATTCTGTTGTATTATGCAGATATTTCTCAATAATATCTCTGTTTCTGGAATTATACACATGAATAACTGCTGCACGATACTCAATAATAACAGAAGCTGCCTTACTATATGTCTCATAAAAAGTTGCATCTTCCGTAATATCAATATTCTTTTCTGTCTCTTCTATAAGAACACTGTCAAGCACATCATATATATCACTGAAATAATAATAAAATGTATTCCTGTTAATTCCACATTCCTCACATATATCTGTAACCGTTACCCTGTCAATATTCTTACGCTTTAACATATTAAGAAAACAGTCCATTATCGCTTTTTTCGTAAATTTAGCCATACATTTCTCCTGAAATTACTCACCTGCAATAAAAAGAACTCCTAATGTTCCCGGACCACAATGTGAAGATATAACGCCACCTGCCCTTGTTTCATATATTTCATCAAACACATCAAGCTGTTTAAGATAATTCTTTACTTCATCAACTATCTCTTTATCACAGCCAGAGTGTGTAATGAATACACGGTCTTTCTTAGCCTTCTTAAGGTCTTCTTCCATATCCTTAACATAATCCAGTACAACATTCTTCATGCGTCCTCTGTACTTTTTTCCAGGGCTCATCTTTCCATTATTAACTTCAATTCTTGGATGAAGTTTAAGTACACCGCCAGCCATGGCAGCCAGTCCGCTGCATCTTCCTCCTCTGTGAAGGTAAGTAAGCGTATCGACAACAAAGCTTGCCCTGACTCTCGGTCTTAATTCTAATATATTCTTCTCAATGTCAGCTGCAGACATGCCTTTTCCTGCCATAACAGCAGCCTCGACAACAAGATGTCCTATTCCTGTAGACAGATTCTCAGAGTCAATTACATGAATCCTGTCCTCTGCCTCAAGCTCTCTTGCTGCAAGTCTGAACACATTAGCTGTAGTTGACATATCCTCTGATATTGCAAATGCGACAATATCCCTATCCTCTTCTAGAACACATTTAAACATCTCTATTGTATCATCAATAGACACCGCCGATGTCTTAGGTGTTGTCTTATTCTCATCTGCCCATTCATATATCTTATCTGGCGTAATATCAATTCCATCCCTATATTCATCATTGCCTAGCAGAATGTGAAGCGGAATAACCGATATATCAAGCTTGTCTATAAGTTCCTTAGTCAAATCACTTGTACTGTCCGAAATAATCTTAACCATGTAAATGTATATCCTTTCTAGCTGCTATATGTCTGCAGAAAATCATACAGCTGTGCTTCTCCTTCAAAATATATCCCTTTAGTCAGTCTTTCTCTTATATCATCCGGAAGTGAATCAATGTTAATATCTGCATAATCATAGAACACTTCTCGTCCTTCATCCGCAATATTTCTGTATATTCTTAAAGTATCTCTTTCGTACTTAAGCACATACTGGTACTCTTCACTTTCAGTTACTTTAGTCACCTGCGAGCTTACCTCTTCTTTAAAATGCTGATTAGAAGGCTTCTTATTATCTGTTACCACAAGTATAAATATTGCAAGTACTACAGCTATTACAGCCATAGTCATAATCACAACATAAAGCCAGAATGATTTCTTATTCATCAATACTCCCTCCTGTAAGTTGTCCTTACTGGGAAGTATTAACATTTATAAGCAATATTATACTATAACGAAAAGCTGTCTGGCAGAATTTCACTCATTGTATAAGTCTTAAGCCCGCCGCCTTCCTCAACAATAATTCTTGTATCAGGATTGAAAAATTCAGACATCACCTGTCTGCATATTCCACACGGATAAGCAGGCTGGTCTCCTGAACATACAATAGCAATCGCCTTAAAATCCTTTACACCCTCACTGACCGCCTTAAATATTGCAGTTCTTTCTGCACAGTTAGTAGCCCCGAAAGAAGAATTCTCAATATTACAGCCTATAAATACCTGTCCATCAGTACTTAAAAGTGCCGCACCAACTGCAAAATGTGAATACGGTGAATATGAGTTCTCAAGTGCCTCTTTAGCTTTAGCAACAAGTTCATTATCTGTCATATATGTCACCTCTTAACGGGTAATTCCAAGTCTTTCAAGTACTTCATTCTGCTTTGCTTCCATAACTGCACTTTCTTCTGGTGTCATGTGGTCATAACCAAAAAGATGCATCATACTGTGTGCTGTAAGAAATGCCAACTCCCTTTTTTCAGAATGACCATACTTGTCCGCCTGTTCCTTAATCTTCTGAACACACAGAACAATATCTCCAAGAAGAAGCTCTCCTGTATCAGGATTGAAATAATCCTCAGCATTGTTTTCTAACTCGTCCTCAATTGCATCAAAATCCGAAGGTGTAACATAATTAACTCCCGGAAATGAAAGTACATCTGTCGGAGAATCAATATTTCTGTATTCCTTATTAATCTCGTGGATAGATTCACTGTCAACAATTGTTACATTAACCTCTGCTTCATAAGGACATTTTTCATAATCAACCGCCTCATTGACAACATCAGTAATTATCTTCTCATAATCTAAGTCAAGCTTTTCCTCGGCTTCGTACTCTATATTAATAGTCATATCAATTTTTTCTCCTTCCTGTCTGACTTCCCTTTCTTGCTTCTCTTCTCTTGGCAGCCTTAGCCTGATTCTCCTCGTAATCCTCATATGCCTTGACAATCTTCTGTACAAGAGGATGCCTTACAACATCTTTATTCGTAAGCTTTATAAATGCTATCTCTTCAACCTTGGATAAAACCTTAGTCGCAACCTCAAGACCTGACACGGTATCCCTTGGCAGATCCTTCTGTGTCATATCACCTGTAACAACAACCTTTGAGCCGAATCCAATTCGTGTAAGGAACATCTTCATCTGTGCAGGTGTTGTATTCTGTGCCTCATCAAGAATAATAAATGCATTGTCAAGTGTACGGCCTCTCATATATGCAAGCGGTGCAACCTCGATAAGACCTTTTTCCATATTAGCATTAAAGCTCTCTGCACCCATAATCTGGAAAAGTGCATCATACAGAGGCCTAAGATACGGATCAACCTTACTCTGCAAATCTCCCGGCAGGAATCCGAGCTTTTCACCAGCCTCAATCGCAGGTCTTGTAAGAATAATCTTGTTGACCTCATTATTCTTAAATGCATTAATAGCCATCGCCATAGCAAGGTATGTCTTACCTGTTCCTGCCGGTCCTACTCCGAACACAATCATCTTATCCCTAATGGCATCAACATACTCCTTCTGTCCGAATGTCTTAGGCTTGATAGGCCTTCCTGCAATCGTCCTGCACACTGTATCAGAATCAATCTCAATCAGCAAATCAGCCTTTTCTTCAAATGACTGTGCAATGGAATAATCAACATTCTGTCTTGTAATCTGGTTGCCTCTCTTAGACAGCTCATACAGATAATTAAGTACTCCTGATGCTCTCTGCACTGCTGCCTCTGCACCTATAACCTTCACAGAGCTGTCTCTTACAATAATCGTAACTTTAAGTGTTTTCTCTATAACCTTCGCATATTCATCAAACTGTCCAAATATATTGGAGCAGTGTTCTACCGGTATATTAATAAGACTCTCTACCTCACTCATCAGATGTCTCCACCTTTCTAACATCAAAATCCGCAGGAACAGTTGCATCAATATCAGCATGTGCAATATACTTATCCCCGCTTCTTTCTATATTAACATGATAATCATTTATTTGCACTTCATTTTCTTTCAAATGTTTTATAAATCTCTCAGCTTTTTCATTAAGAATAGCCGCTGCTTCCTCCTCACTGTACTCAGCCTCATTTTCCTTATACTCATTAAGAGTAATCTTCTGTACAGATACAGGAAGTGCAATCAGATTACCAATCTTTATATTTCCCTCATTAACAACTTTGTCATACTCTTTTAAATGTCGTGGAAAGCCGAGAGAAATTTCATATTTATCTATGCTTATGGCATATGTCGTCATCTTTCGTCCAGTATATATTTTATCGGCATATACCGCATTTATCTCATTATCCCATGATAACTGCGTTCTTATCAGAATATCCGCCTGAGCCTGCGTCTGGAATTGCTGTATATTCTCCTCGTAATCATCAGGAACATACAATGTATTCTCAACAAGTATGTCACCTTCTGATACCTCGTCAACAACAGTGACCTTCGGTGTTCCGCTTCTGGTTATAATGTATTCAATAACACCGGAATATCCTGATATTATATTGCCATCATTAGTGGTGCTGTGTAGCTCATCAGCTTTAGATTCATCAATGCTGACTTTCAGAATATTTCCCTCAATCCGTACATTAACCCATGTAACCTGCGACAGTTCATTTTTAATTGCCTTCTCGATATTTTCTGTATCTATATTCTTAACTTTATCACCTGTGCTGATGCCATGCTCTTTAAGAAACCTACGCATTGAATCATCTGTATATATGTAATTTCCGTCAAATTCAATACTCCACACGAATCTGCTGGCAATGAACATCAATACAAATGCAGTGGCAAAGCCAGCAATTATCGAATAATTTCTTCTGTATCTTGCAAAAAGAAACTCTATATCATGTTTCTTTAAAACTTTAATATGAACATGACATTTTCTTCGCAATTCCTTAGTCTTGAAATAATCCTGTCTTGTTATTCTCGCTCTTATTGTCTCTTTCACACACTGGCAGTTATATAATGTAATCCCGCGCCTGCAGCACAGATTAACGAACCTTTCCCGCTCCCATCCGGATATTTCAATAACAATATAATTATGTATCCTTTTCATCAGCCTCTCCTTTTAGAGAAACTTTGCCAATGCGTCCCCTAAGAAGGATTTCGTCCTGATTCATATGGTATATCACAAGATTGCTCCCGCTTACCCTTATATTGCCTATCCTCGTAGAAACCTTAAGATATTCGCTTGAATACTCAAGTATCCCCCTGTAATTCTCTATAAAAACCTCGCAGTCACCCAGCATTGATATAACAGGAAGTCCTGCAACAACATCTCTGCTAAGATCACACATCTGTCCGAGCCTTATACCGCTGCTGATAAAATCGACCATATAAGCAGACTTCCAAAATCTTTTTATATTCTATGCTGTTATCCTTTAAAGTATGATTTTAGTCTGTCATTATATTTCCTATTTCTAATTCTTTAATAAGACTCTCTTTAATATCCGTTATATGTTGTCTGAAATAGTTGTGATTTGTTGCTTCAAAATTAAGTATCCTGTTAAGTTTATAATTGAGACTTTCCAGTAAAACCGGATTTTTTATTATAAATCCAAAAAGAGCGATGCCTAAGCACCGCTCTCTCATGTCAAAAATATTAATTATTAGTTGAACTTACGTTTTCTAGCTGCTTCTGACTTCTTCTTACGTCTTACGCTTGGCTTCTCGTAATGTTCTCTCTTACGAATTTCCTGCTGAATGCCTGCCTTAGCACAGTTTCTCTTGAATCTGCGTAATGCGCTATCTAAAGACTCGTTTTCTTTAACGATGACATTTGACATACTACTTCCTGACCACCCTTCTGTTGCAAATTGTGCGCCAAACTACATAAATAGGGTATTTACTAATCGCACAAAAAACATTATATCACATTTTTGCAAATCGTCAAGCCCAAATTATCTAATCTTACACTAATCTTGCATATTATCGTTACTGTTCAGAGCTATCTCGAAAATACTGTGTATTTTCGAGATGTGGCGTATCCGCCATATAAAATCTGATAAACACACATAAAAATGCCAGCATTTTTATGTGTATCTCTCAGATTTTGCATAGCTCTGAACAGTAACAAATTATCCAATCTGTGCAAGAATTGTATCAGGTACTTTAGCAATAAGCTCATCAATACCGGCAGGGTTCTTACCACCAGCCTGAGCCATATTAGGACGGCCGCCACCGCCACCGCCAACAATAGGAGCAAGAGCCTTGATAAGGTTACCAGCATGAGCACCTTTGGCAATAACATCATCTGTTGCCATTGCAATAACGCTTACCTTATCAGCACCCTGTGCGCTGACGATAACAACAACACCTGAACCAATCTCACCCTTTAACTTATCGCCAAGGTTTCTTAATTCATTCATATCAACACCGTCAACCTTAGTTGCAATATACTTAACACCATTAACTTCCTTGATATCTCCTGCTGTATCTCCAAGTGCATTATTAGCAAGCTCGGCCTTGAGCTTCTCATTCTCGCTCATAAGTGACTTAATCTCATCATTCATAGCTGCAATCTTCTTAACAAGCTGTACGGGCTCTGCCTTGGCCGCCTTAGCTGCCTCTTCAATAGTCTTCTCAAGTTCAGCGTAGTACTTCATAACACCCTTATCTGTAAGAGCCTCAATTCTTCTTACGCCTGCAGCAACACCTGCCTCAGATACAATCTTGAAAAGTCTGATATTAGCTGTATTAGCAACATGGGTACCACCACAGAATTCCTTAGAGAAGTCTCCCATAGCAACTACTCTTACCTTCTCGCCATACTTCTCACCGAAAAGTGCCATAGCTCCTGTCTTCTTAGCTTCCTCAATTGTCATTACATCAGTAACAACAGGAATAGCCTCTGCAATCTTTTCATTAACAATATCTTCAACCTTAGCAATCTCTTCCTTAGTCATGCTCTGGAAATGTGTAAAGTCAAATCTTAATCTGTCAGGATCAACGTATGAACCCTTCTGCTCAACATGATCACCAAGAACAGTTCTTAAAGCCTTCTGAAGAAGGTGTGTTGCACTGTGGTTCTTGCATGTATCTGCTCTGTAAGCAGGGGAAACTTCCATTGTTGCAGTATCTCCAACCTTCATCATGCCCTTAGTCATAGTTCCGACATGACCAATCTTGCCACCCTTTAACTTGATAGTAGTCTCAACAGCGAATTCTCCTTCAGATGTCTTAATAACACCCTTATCGCCTTCCTGACCACCCATAGTAGCATAGAATACAGTCTCATCTACAATAACAGTTCCCTTATCACCCTCAGATAAAGCGTCAACAACTTCTTCCTCTGTTGTAAGAACTGTAATCTCAGATTCATTAGTAAGCTTGTCATATCCGACAAACGCGCTTGTTATAGCAGGGTCAATCTTATCATATACAGTTGCATCTGCACCCATATAGTTAGTTACCTTACGGGCATTTCTTGCCTTAACTCTCTGCTCTTCCATAGCTGCATTAAAACCAGCTTCATCAATTGTAATATTCTTCTCTTCAAGGATTTCCTTAGTAAGGTCAATAGGGAATCCGTAAGTATCATAGAGCTTAAATGCGTCTGCTCCTGATAATACATTCTCACCCTTAGAAGCAAGTTCAGCTTCCATATCATTAAGGATGCTTAATCCCTGGTCGATAGTCTTATTAAACTTATCTTCTTCTTCAGAGATAACCTTAGTAATAAATGTTCTCTTTTCCTCTAATTCAGGATAACCATCCTTAGAGCCTTCAATTACAGTTTCACAAAGCTTAGATAAGAACTTTCCTTCAATACCAAGAAGTCTTCCATGTCTTGCAGCTCTTCTTAAAAGTCTTCTTAAGACATAGCCTCTTCCTTCGTTAGATGGCATAATTCCATCACTTACCATAAATGTTACTGAACGGATATGGTCTGTGATAACACGGATAGACACATCCTGCTTCTCATCTTCCTTATACTTAACTCCAGCCATCTCACAAACCTTGTTGCGAAGTGCCTGTAATGTATCAACATCAAATATAGAATCAACATCCTGCACAACAACTGCAAGTCTTTCAAGTCCCATACCTGTATCAATGTTTTTCTGGATAAGGTCTGTATAATTGCCATGTCCGTCATTGTTAAACTGTGAGAATACATTGTTCCATACTTCCATATATCTGTCACAGTCACAGCCTACTGTACAGCCTGGCTTACCACAGCCATATTTCTCACCACGGTCATAATATATCTCAGAACATGGACCGCAAGGACCAGCGCCATGCTCCCAGAAGTTATCTTCCTTACCAAATCTGAATATTCTTTCAGGTGCAATACCGATTTCCTTATTCCATATATTAAATGCTTCATCATCATCCTGATATATAGAAGGGTATAATCTGTCTGGATCAAGTCCTACAGTCTCTGTTAAGAACTCCCATGACCAGTGAATAGCTTCATCCTTAAAATAATCACCAAATGAGAAGTTACCGAGCATCTCGAAGAATGTACCATGTCTTGCTGTCTTACCTACATTCTCGATATCACCTGTTCTTATACACTTCTGACAAGTTGTAACTCTTCTTCTTGGTGGAATCTCCTGTCCTGTAAAATATGGCTTAAGTGGAGCCATACCTGAATTAATGATAAGCAGACTGTTATCATTATGTGGAACTAAAGAAAAGCTCTTCATTTTCAAATGTCCCTTGCTCTCAAAGAAATCAAGGTATAATCTTCTTAATTCATTCACACCTCTGTACTGCACTTTAACTTCCTCCTGATTATTCAGTAATCTCTTTCTCTTTATTCTCCGATGCAGCCATCTTAGCTGCCTTCTTGGCATCTGCTGCCTTTCGGAGTTTACCACCTACGAATACTGCAAGTACCAGTAACGCAAGCATTATAACAAATCTTACCGCTTCGTAAGCTATCTCACCTACGAGCGCGCTGACTAACCCAACCATATTATTACCTCCACGAATTATAATAAAAGCCTTCGCAATAATTTATAATATCACAAGAAACAACATTTATCAAGATTTCCAGTTTCCATCTGTCAGGAAATGCATTGCACGCTGTTCTGCTCCCTTAATTATATTCTTATCATACCCTATAACATTAAGAAGCTTGATTGCATTCCTTGTTGTTGCAGGTCCGGCATACAGCTTATAATCAAACTTAACCTCATCCTCAGTAACTTCCTCCTGAAAATGATAGTTGCTGTAACAGTCCTTAAGTATTGTTGTAAGCTCAATATCATGTGTTGCCGCAAAGCACAATGCCCTGCCTGTATTAAGATTCTTTAATATCTCTGATGATGCTGCAATTCTCTCAACAGTGTTAGTTCCACGAAGCACCTCATCAATAAAACACAGAACTGGTCTTCCTGTTTTATCAACCGCATCAAGAATTCTCTTTAATGACTTAATCTCAACAATATAGTAACTGTCTGAATTAGCAAGGTCATCCCTTAATGCCATTGAAGAATATATCCTATATACCGGAGCAATGTATTCTTTGGAAAGACTTGTTCCTATAGTCTGTGCCAGAATACTGTTGATTGCTATTGTCTTTAAAAATGTTGATTTACCTGAAGCATTAGAACCTGTAAGAAGAACATTTTCTTTAGTTGTTATTGAATTACACACAGGATTATCTATAAGCGGATGATACACTTCTTTCACACTAATGTTATTAGTATTTTCCACAAATTCAGGCTTACAGTAAAATGGCAGGCTTTCCCTGAATGATGCAACAGCAATTGATGTCTCTATGAATCCAAGTGTATCTACAAGGTTATATGCATCCTCACTTTTGGCAGTTATAAGCTTTGTCATCTTATTAAACTTCACAATATCCATGTGCGTTATCATTCTTAGATAATCAAGTACAACCTCTCCGATTGAACCATCAACATTGCCTGACTCAATCATCCATGAGCTTTTTGTTACTTTAGAAAAGCTCTTTAATATCTCTTTAAGCCTGTTACACTCTGGTTCAAGAAAACTTATATTGCTTTCACATATATCTTCAGATGCCGATGCCATTTTCACAATAACATTAATACATTTGAAATAATTCTCAATCTTAGCCTTATACTTGTAATAAGTAATTATTGAAAATGCTACCGATGCAATTATAAGCCATATCCCAAGCACCGGAGTTACAAGAACCGTAACAAGAATTGAAGCTATAAGAAATGCCCACGCAAGATAATGCACAATATTACTTCCCTGCTCTATATCCATTATATAACCGATATAATCTGTAACTGCAATCTTACGGCTTTTTCCCATATTCATAAATATCTTCTGAATTGTGATTCTTTCTTTTTCATTAGCTGTGAATTCATCTGCAAGCCTGTCCAGTTCGTGAAGCTTTTCTGCATCTGCAACCGGTTCTCTTAACATCTTATATAGATATTCCTGTCCAACAGATGAATTAGTATTATTAATACATTTAAATACTTCATCCATGCCAAGATCATTCCATGTTATATCATCAATCATAGATTCACTCGGATTACCTTTGGCATAATGCGATATATATTCAAAACTCTCATCTGTTCCCTTGTATACAGCACGTTTGCCCCACGCTTTCTTTATGGCATTCTCTGCAGCCTTCTTCCGCTTAATACTGCTGCTTACACATACATACACGCCGATTGCAACAGCCAGCAGTACAAAAACAATAATCTCTAAATCTGTATCTGTCATAAAACCTCCATCTGCTTGTTATTCTGCAATCTGACTGCAGTTTCAAGAGCTGTCTCCATCATTTTAGTAAATCCTGTCTGTCTCTCCTGTGCTGACAGCTTCTCACCCCTGTAGAGATGGTCACTTATTGTAAGAATAGTAAGTGCATGTTTTCTGCATCTGGCAGCAGTCATATACAACGCTGCTGACTCCATATCAACTGCAAGCACACCCATCTTCTTCCATCTGTCATTAACTGTTGTATCATCATTATAAAATACATCTGATGCCAGTACATTGCCAACTTTAACCGAAAAATGTTTTTCTTCTGCAACATCATATGCAGTCTTTAAAAGCGTAAAATCAGCTATCGGCGCATATACGCCTGGGAGATTGTACTGTGCCGCAAAGTTAGAATCAGTGCATGAGCCCATTCCAAGTACAATATCCATAAGATTAAGGTCATCATCAAATGCTCCCGCTGAACCAATCCTTATAATATTATCCACATCATATACATTATATAATTCATATGAATATATTCCCATTGAAGGCATTCCCATACCACTTCCCATAACAGATACCCTGCATCCGTTATAAATTCCTGTGAATCCTGACATATTGCGGACCGTATTAAAGCAGCTTACATCTGTAAGATAATTATCTGCTATATACTTTGCCCTTAAAGGATCTCCCGGCATAAGAACTGTCTTTGCTATATCTCCCTCCTGTGCTTCATTATGTGGTGTCCCCATATCTGCCTCCTGTCATCAATCTTAAAAAGGCTGCTTTATATAATAAAGCAGCCCGAATAATTATTTACCTGGGTATTTAATTACTGACTCAACATCATATCCTGCAATCTTATCTCTTCCTTTAAGACCTTCAAGCTCCATAAGAAAAAGAACTTTAACAACTTCTCCTCCAAGCTCTTCTACAAGCTTGATAATAGCTTCTGTTGTTCCGCCTGTAGCAATCAGATCATCAACAATAATAACCTTCTGTCCCGGAGTAATCGCATCCTTATGCATCTCTATAGTAGCTGTACCATATTCAAGCTCATAATCTGCTGATATAGTCTCACGCGGAAGTTTTCCCTTCTTCCTTACAGGAACAAATCCCTTACCGGTATTATATGCAACAGGAACACCAAATATAAACCCTCTTGATTCTGGTCCTACTACAACATCAAATTCTGTATCCCCTATAAGATCTGTAAGACCGTCTATTGCAAGCTTTAATCCTTCAGGACTCTGGATAACACTTGTAACATCCCTGAATATAATCCCCGGTTCTGGGAAATCAGGTATACTTCTTACATAATCTTCAACTTTCTTGTTCATCTAATATAAATCCTCCTTGGTTATCTGTTAACCTGCATGTCTCGTAATCTCAGATCATTATAGTATGTTATCTGGTTTCTTCCATGCTCTTTAGAATAATAAAGTGCCTCATCTGCACATTTTATGAAGCCTTCCACATCCATATTTTTATTATCAAGATATGTAAAGCCTGCACTGAATGTTATTATAACATCTTCAGGCAAGAAATCATACTCCTGATTTCTAAAATTAGTAAGCATTCCTTCCAGTATCTTTCCTGCCTGCTTTCTCGTATATCCCGAAAAAAGAATCAGAAACTCCTCTCCTCCGTATCTGCCTGCATGAATCGTATCATCAGTGTACTGGCTTATAACCCGTGATAATGTTCTTAATACCATATCACCTTTGTCATGACCATATGTGTCATTAACCTTCTTAAAGAAGTCAATGTCAAGCATCGCAACACATACATCTTTCCCTGAAAAGTAATAATCATGCATTGCCTGCTTGATGTTCTCATATATAGAAAACCTTGTATGAAGCTGTGTCAGATAATCTGTTGAAAGCTTCTCCTGAAGCTTTTTCTCGCCATCATAATATTCAACAACATCTTCCACCTGCAGCTTATTGAAATTATACAATATAACCGATATTGCAAATACACAGCTTATCAGTAAAAATGTAGCTGTAAAATCTCTTACATCAAGTGCCTTCACTGCACTGGTGACACCGTAATTATACATAAATGCTGATGCAATCCATACAGCTATTGATGTAGCATATATAACAAAAATGGTCTTTCTGTCATTAAAAAATGAACTTATCACCATTACCACTGCTGTTCCAACCCACAAGGGTTCACAAAAATAAAATAAAAGTTCCTCAGCAGCAAACAGCCCTACCAGTGATATACAACACATCCTGTTTTTAGTTTCATTAGAAAAATTATCTCTGGAATTAATCATTCTGAATGAACAGCAGCTTATAATCTGGACCACCGTAACGGATATTAATCTTATTATATCTTCTGTCATTATAGCCGGCAGATTCTTATCAGCAAACGACACTATAATATATAAGATATTAACCGATACCATTATGATAAATAATATTTTCTCAAAGCCAAGCATTTTGTTTCTGAACACATTATGTCTGTAACTTACATGTTCAGCTCCAGTTCCTTTCTTTTCCATTGCAAACCTCTTGTCGTTCAATTATAATTAAATTTATATTATCATAACTTTTCAGTTAAATAAAGTATTTTTTACACAATAAGACACACAAGTCCTGAATTCTCATTCATTACTTTTTCAATTGTATCGCCAATCTTTCCCATGCTCTCAGTTGTCATATTATGTGTTTTTTCATATATTCCGTCTGATACAATCTGTTCTATTGTCTTTCCAAATATATTGGTATCCCAGATTCCGTCCGGATTATCTTTCATATTTCCTTTTATATATTCAATCAGATCTTCTGCCTGATTCCTGTTTCCAACAATCGGGGCAATTTCAACCATTATTTCTGTCTTAAGCAGGTTAATAGACGGAACTTTAGCTTTTATCTTAACTCCATATTTATTGCCATTCTTAATCACTACCGGCTCATCCAGTTGTATATTTTCTTTTGAAGGTGTAACAACTCCGAAGCCATTAAGATTAACTTCGCTTATTGCATCACCAAAGCTTCCCAGTTCATTCTTCTTGTCTGAAAGAGATTTAATCATATCTATAAGCTCATGCTCATTATTAATCTGCGTTCCTGTAAGTTCACTTAATATTTTATAATACAGATCTTTCGAAAGCTTAAATTCAATTTCACCCCTCCCTGTTGACATATCAACATTTTTCACATCAATCTTTTCTATGTATTCGCATGTATTATTCAACTCAAGATACGCATCCTTCATAACATTTATATTATCAAGAATCGAAAGTGCCGCATCTACTATATGCATCTTAAGCCAGTGTGATGACTCAAGTACTTCAACCCATGCAGGTGCATAAAAATCAAGCTGTGATACCGGAAATTCTTTAAGCACACCTGATATAACCCTGTCAACGTCTTCTTTTCTTAGCTGGTCACAATTAAGAGCATAGACATTTACACCATATTTTTCTTTCATAGCTTCTGCAAGCTGCACAGATTCTTTAGCATAAGGCTTCACACAGTTTAATATCACAACAAACGGTTTTGAAATCTTTTTCAGCTTATCTATAGCCATCTGCTCCGCGTTGACATAATTATCCCGTTCTATTCCTGTAAATGAGCCATCTGTTGTAATAACGATTCCAATAGTAGAATGCTCCTCTATCACCTTTTCAGTACCAATCTGTGCTGCCATTGAAAATGGAACCGGTTCTTTTGACCATGGAGTATTAACCATTCTCTCTTTGCCATTCTCCTCTGCTCCCATTGCGCCATCAACCATAAATCCAACGCAGTCAATTGCACGCACTTTAATCTTAATATCATCAGCCATGCAGATTGCTGCACTCTCACTAGGTATAAACTTAGGTTCAGTAGTCATAATCGTACTTCCAGCACTACTCTGTGGCAGTTCGTCGATTGTGCGTTGTTTCTCGTTAGCATCTGCAATCTCAGGAATTACACATAGATCCATAAATCTTTTTACAAATGTCGACTTTCCTGTCCGTACAGGACCTACCACACCAAGATATATCTCCCCATTAGTGCGTTTCTTTATATCCTCGTACAGATTAAAGTTTATATTTTCCTTTCTGTCTGACATACTTTCCTCCCTGTAATTAAAGCGGTACATAAAAAATTATGCCTTCCGCATATACTTGTAAAAAATATATGTGAAAAGCATAATTTTTATTCTGCATTTAATTGTAATTTTGCTTAATTCCGAATAGTCGCAATTATTCATCAAATTCCGCAAGCACATAATAACCCCTGCTTGTCTCTCCAACCTCTTTAACAATTCCATGTCTTGACTTTAACCTGTCAGGTGTTGAATAGTTTCCTGACATTGCAACTGCCGGCTCTATCGTATAATAATAACTGCTAGGAAGCTTACCCTCCGTAATATCTACCTCATCTCCTGGCTTGACAAGATTAGGTCTGCTCATTGTGAATTCCATCTGTCTCATGTGCATACATCTCCTTTACAGATTAATCTTTTCTAAACATTTAATCGTATACTCTGCAACCTTCTGCTTTAGATATACATTATTCTCAAGCTTTAACTCAGGATCTTTCTTTAGCATATCTTTCGCTGCATCTGACGCTTCCTTTAATGTCTTTGCATCAGTAAATACATCTGCTATTCCGAAATCAAAATCACCACTCTGCCTTACCCCGAAGAAATCTCCCGGTCCACGCAGTCTTAAATCTTCCTCAGCTATCTTGAATCCATCGTTGGATTTATTAAGAATTTCCAGTCTTTTTCTTATCTTCTCTGACTTATTGCCTGTAACAAATATACAATATGACTGATATTCTCCTCGCCCAACACGGCCTCTTAACTGATGAAGCTGTGCAAGTCCAAATCTTTCCGAATTCTCTACCATCATAACAGTGCTGTTAGGCACATTTACACCAACCTCGATAACTGTAGTTGATACCAGCACATCCGTTTCATGTGCTGCAAATCTTTCCATCACCTCATTCTTTAACGATGGACGCATCTTGCCATGAAGATATTCTATCCTTATATCCGGAAGTTCTTTCTTAAGCATTGCCGTGTAATCAACAACATTTTCAGCCTCTACAGCCTCACTGTCCTCAACCATTGGACATATTACATAGCATTGTCTGCCGGAAGCAACCTGCTTGTGTATAAATGCATACGCCTTCGGTCTGTAGCTTTCATCCACAACGCAATTCTTTATAGGAAGTCTGTTCGCAGGCATCTCATCAATTATTGATATATCAAGGTCACCGTACAGTATAATTGCCAGAGTTCTTGGTATTGGCGTTGCACTCATTACAAGAATATGCGGGCTTTTCCCTTTCTGTGAAAAGTCACGGCGCTGGTTTACTCCGAATCTGTGCTGCTCATCTGTTATAACAAGTGCCAGTTCTTTATATTCAACCTTTTCCTGTATCAACGCATGCGTTCCTACTATTATTCCGGCAGTTCCATCTGCAATCCTTGCATATGCTTCCTTTTTCTGTTTTGCTGTCATTGAACCAACAAGAAGTTCAACTCTGATATCAAGTCCCGCCTTTTCAAAGCCTTTAACAAACGATTCATAATGCTGTCTTGCAAGAACCTCTGTTGGTGCCATCAATGCTCCCTGATATCCTGCAATAACCGTATTGATAAGTGCAATTGTTGCAACAACTGTCTTTCCTGAGCCTACATCCCCCTGTATCAGACGACTGCACAGGTGTTCACCTGACATATCTTGTGCAACCTCTGACACAGTCCTTAACTGTGCATTAGTAAGTGAATATGACAGGCTTTCAAGGAATTGATCCTTTTCTTTGCTTTCTGGTATTACATAGCTGTTCGGTATGCGTTCATTTGCACTCTTTAATGAAAGAGTTGCTAGCGTGAATAAAAAAAACTCTTCAAACGCAAGTCTGTGTCTCGCCTGAACATATTCTTCCATTGTCTTAGGAAAATGTATATTAACAACACTGAAATTATGCTCAGCAAGCGAATATCTCTTTCTTATATAATCAGGTATATATTCCTTTTCAAGTCCCGCGCTGTATTTTTCAAGTGCCTGTGCAACTGCCTTAGTAACAGTATTGTTAGTAAGACCTTTAGTCAGAGGATATATTGGCTGCAGTGTTCCCTGAAGTTCCTTGTACTGGGCAAGTGTATACATTTTCGGCTGTTCTAATAACCAGCCCCTTTTATTAACCAGCCTTCCCCTGAATACATATCTTGTTCCAAGCCTTAATGTATTCTTTAAAAATGGCATATTATACCAGCTGCATTTTATGGAGTCGCCATTATAATCCTTTATAGTCACAGTTAATATCTTAAGCCTGCCGCTCCCATATATATCCGGGCTTTTGCATACCTGTCCTTCAACAGCTATCTCTGTATGTTCTGATTCATGGCTTATATCTTTAACAAAAACAGGCTCATGGTATACATCGTAATCCCGTGGGTATAACCCCACGAGATCCGATACTGTGTATACCGAAAGCCTGTTAAAATTCTCAGCTGTCTTAGCGCCGATTCCCTTTAATTCTGTTATATTCATAATTCTTACTCAACAGATACAATATAATAATAAACCGGCTGTCCACCAAACTGAAGTTCAACATCTACATCAGGGAACTTTTCTTCAATCTTAGAAACAACTGCCTCGGCAGCAGCTTCTTCAACATCAGCTCCATAGTAAACACTTATAAGTTCAGCTTCATCCGACATCATTGACTCAATCATCTCAAGAAGAGTCTCATCCATATCAGTACCAACTGCAGCAAGTCCCTTATCACCTAATCCAAGATAATTATCCTTCTTAATCTCCTTGCCGTCAATTGATGTATCTCTTACAGCATAAGTAAGCTGTCCAGACTTAACTGTTGAAAGACTGTCTGTCATCGCATCGCCATTATCCTTAGCACTGCGTGTTGTCTCAAAGTTAATCATAGCTGTAATTCCCTGTGGTACTGTCTTAGTAGGGATAACAATAAGTTCCTTGTCTTCAACAATTGATGCTGCCTGGTTAGCTGCAAGAATAATATTGCTGTTATTAGGAAGAACATATATTGTCTTGGCATTAATCTTATCTGCTGCATTAAGGATATCCTCTGTCGAAGGGTTCATTGTCTGGCCGCCTTCAATAACTTCATCAACACCAAGTCCCTTAAAAATCTCTGCGATTCCGCTTCCCGGTGCAATTGTGATAAATCCAAAATCCTTAGCTGGCTCAGCTTTTTTCTGTTCAGCTTCAGAATTTTTCTCCATAGCCTGCTTAGCTGCTGCCGCCTGCAGTTCTGACTGTGCAACAACCTTCTGGTTATGCTCCTCTCGCATATTATCGACCTTCATCTTAGTAAGCTGACCATATTCCAAGGCCTTCTCAAATGCCTGACCTGGATGGTTAGTATGCACATGAACCTTAACAATATCATCAAGAGCAACACATACTATAGAATCACCTATCGATGTAAGGAATGCTTTGAAGTCTGCTTCAGTCTTCTCATCAAACTCCTTATCAAGCATAATTATGAACTCGGTGCAATAACCGAACTTTATATCTACATTCTCTACAGCAGCTCCCTTTCCTGCGCCCGGAACTGTCTGTTCATTGGATGGCTTACTCTCTGTTATAGAAAAATCTGTAACCTTTCCTGTAAGTGCATCATACATTCCCTTAAGAACAACAACAAGTCCCTGTCCGCCTGAATCCACAACTCCCGCTTCTTTAAGGACAGGAAGCATATCAGGTGTCTTAGAAAGTACATATTCAGCATGTTCAATAATTATACGCATAGCCTCTTCAATATCATCTGTCTGTGATGCAATCTCAGCAGCCTTATCAGAAATACCCTTAGCAACTGTAAGGATTGTTCCTTCCTTTGGCTTCATAACTGCCTTATATGCTGTCTCTGTAGCTCTGCTTGTTGCAAGTGCAAGTGTCTCAACAGTAATTTCAGTTACGCCCTTCATCTCTTTAGTAAAGCCTCTTAAGAGCTGTGATAAGATAACGCCTGAGTTACCTCTTGCACCTCTTAACGAGCCTGATGATATAGCCTTAGAAAGATTCTCCATATTAGGGTTAGCAATAGAACTTACTTCCTTAGCTGCTGACATAATAGTAAGAGTCATGTTAGTACCTGTATCACCATCTGGAACAGGGAAAACATTAAGGTCATTAATCCATTCTTTCTTAGACTCAAGGTTTTTAGCTCCTGCAAGAAACATCTTCTGCACAAGTGCTGCATCTATTGTATTAGTTGCCACGATTATCCTCCATTCTGCAATTAAGCATTATAACAATATTTCAATTAATCAATTACTCTTACGCCTTCAACATATATGTTGATTTTCTTAATCTCAAGGCCGGTAAATTCTGACACTTTATACTTAACATTCTCAATAAGATTATCTGCTACTGCAGCAATGCTTACACCATAAGATATAATAACATGAAAATCAATCTCAATAAGATTATTCTCATCTATAACCACACTGATTCCTCTTGTAAGGCTGTCTCCTTTAAGAAGCTTAACAAGTCCGTCTTTCATGCTGACAGCAGCCATACCCACAATTCCAAAGCACTCAACTGCTGTAGAACCTGCGTACTGTGCAATAACTTCCGAATCAATCGAAACTTTTCCAAGTTTATTCTCCAAAGTTCCCTTCATAGATAGTCCTCCAATACTGCGGCTTGTATTTGTTAACACCCGTAATACGGATGCAAGTTTCGCGCAGTCAAACTTTACATAAAAATATGTATATAAATAGCACAAATATTATACTATCTTTCTACAGAAAAATAAACACATTTTCGAATTCTTTATTAAACTTTGATTATCAAATGAATGTCCAAAAAATAAAGTGAATCGCGTTTTGCGCAATTCACCTTAATATACTGGTATTAACTTTAAAGCTCATAGATTATGCACGCTCAACTAAACCAGAACGTAAGCATGAAGTACAAACATACATCTTCTTAGCATTTCCGTTAACCTTTACTTTAACAGACTTAACATTAGCATTCCAAACTTTATTAGATCTTCTATGAGAATGACTCACTGCATTACCAAAGTGAGGACCTTTTTCGCAAATTGCACACTTAGCCATTTCAATAACACCTCCTTACCGGTATTGGGTAATTTACCCACAACAGAAATTATTGTATCAGATAAAAAAATATTTTGCAACACATTTTTCAAGAATTTTCTTCAAAATTCTCTCAAAAGCACAACATATTGTTCTGATTACTGGCAGAACATGTTATAACCCACAACAATCAATGTAATTATTATGCATACGCACAAGAATACATTATCCATTATAAACAGTGTTATTATCATTCCAACAGCAATCCAGAAGAATATAAATCCAAGCAGTCTGCACATATATATACATCCTTAATAAGTATGTTATATAATATGCACATTACATATGTTTATGAAAAACTACTCTGCTGCATCTTCAATAGCTGCATCAATATCTGCATCAGTCACAACCTTTTCATCCTTACCCTTGAATTTATCAATAACATCAGGAATCATATCAAGAATCTTAGTTACAGTATCCTGATTCTTAATATTAACAAGCTTGGTTGCACCATTCTGAATAACTAAAACCGCGCTCGGTGTAACCTTTCCGGTCATTCCACCACCGGCATTATTCTTCTTATCCCCTGCAAACGCTCCTGCTCCAACTCCAAACGAAACATCAACAAGCGGAAGGATAATTGTATCCTTAACCGTAACCGCATCACCAACAACAGTCTTAGCTGATATAAATGCATCCATCCCCTTAAAAAGTGATGCAACTGTTGAATCAAAATTATTCTCTGCCATAAAATCCCTCCTTGTTTTGTGAAGTACTGTTAACATTATAACATAACCTTCTCTATCTGGAAATAAACTTTTTAAACTGTTCATTTCTATACACTCTTAATGCTATCACAAGCACTGAAAATATACGTATATTTCCTTTCAGGAATATACTGCCCTCTTTAATATTCTCACCAAATACCGGTTCTAAAGAAAGGTCAACTCCTGACATACCATAAAAGATTGATATATAAGCAAGCACTTTGCCCATTGTCGCCGGGTCTTCAAATCCAAGTCTTGCATTAATTCTGTATTTCTTAGGTCTAATAACCTTAATAAGTGTCTTTAACTGTTCCACAAAAAAATGAAAAAGTGCCTTATTATCCTCATCTGTCACAAATTCTTTTGCCTTCTTCACTTTTTCTTTAAGCTTGTCAGCCGCTCCGGAAACCTTTTTTACTGTATCCTTTACAAGGTTTATTATCTCTTTAATCTTTGTATATATTACAAAGCATTTATCCTTAACTTTATCAAAGAAGTTCTTATTCTGTGTGGTCTTAAATTCATCTTTTGATACAGTCTCTTTAAGACTCTCTGCAGACTCTTTAATATCTTCCACATTATTTTTAACAGCCTGTGTATCTTCTTTAGTGTCACTCACAGTCTCAGCCATCTTAATCTGTGGTTTTTTCTCATTTTCCGTAAGCTTCTTGGCTTCATCGTCGTTTACAGAAAAAATATTTTCTTCTGAGTGTTTTGTTTTTTTCTTCTTTGACGTCCTATGTTTTGAAGTTTTTTCTTTTTTTTGATTATTACTGTAAATTGTAATAAAAAGTGCCTTGGCTTTAATTGCAAGTTCTTCATCATACGAAACAAGCACCCTTAATATTCCAAGCCATGACAATTTCGCATGTGCCTTGAACTTACCATGATAATCAGCATCAGCCTTATATCTTACCGGCACAAAAAGAACTGCTGCCACAACAATTATTACAAGTCCTAAAATACACGCGATAACTATGCCTGTTATCTTAAGTATAAGCAATAAAACATGCAGCATAGCCCCACCTTTCCAGCAGCATGTCAGCTGCCCTTCCTTAATTCTGTGCCAAACCTAAGATAACCAGCGACATCAACGCCTCCTGTATGGGAATATGTGTCGTCAACTATGCATCTTACCAGTTCAAGTGCCTCATCCCTGCCCTTCGCAAGTCCTACAACATACACTTTATCTCTGTATGATTTATTCTTAAAATGTGGCTGTTTCAGCATATTAGCTGAATAAACATCAAGAATATTATCAGGATTGACAGAAATTGCAACAATATAAGTATCTATGGTAAATCTGCTCTTTCTGATAAGACCAAATGTTTTGTATTTCGCTTTTCTTGCGTTATCCCCAAGATAAAGATATCTATACCACTTCAACTTAACATCCCCCAAAAAACTTAAACTTCTCATATGCACATCAGCACATTTGCATTAGTTATCACTTATCATTGTCTTAATAATCTCAACAACTGCCTTCTGCTCTGCATCATCATTGCACTGCATAAGAGAATTATTAATATAAGCCTGTATCTCTTCCGTATTGTTAAAGAATACCGGAAGACTTGAAAGCACTGATGCCATAACAGCTCTCTTAACCATTACATTCATGTTTTTAAAACTGTCGTCAAGTTCCATAATAAGCTTTTCTGCCGTCTCATCAGCATAAGAATTATCAGGAATCTCAGCAAATACCTCTGATTCAAGTTTAACAAAATCACTGCCTGACTGTAACTTAAGTGTTTTAGACAAAGCATTATATGCAGATAAAAGCTCATATTCCTTAAGCTCATCCACAAAGTTAGCAAGGCTGTATTCTATTGCATAATCACCAGATGATACTGCCTCAAGAATTCTTTCCTGTTTTCCTTCAAATGCAGCAAAATCTTCTGAAATATCTTCAAATCTTTCACCTGTAACATAAGCATTTCTCGTCTTACTTAAAACATTCTTGGCATTCTCTATCTCTTCTATTCTGTCAAGTGTATTTCTTCTTGTAAGGACAACTGTGAGTGCATCATTAACAACCTGTGTAAGAAGCACATATACATCAGCATAATCTGTCATCTTCTCAGTTGCAATATCAAGTGCTCCTTTGAGTCTTACATATTCGTCTTTATCAATATTTCTGTAATCAGCCCCTGCAAGTGTGTTATATATATCATAGACATCCGGGAACTTATCAAATCCCGCCTCACCTGAGAGCATCGCACTTGTGCTTAAAGTGTAATAGAAATCATCTATCGAATCCTTTCCAGCACCATGATACAGTGTAAATGCATCTCTGATATGCTCAAAGAATCTGTCCTTTAACATTCTTACAGGAAGCTGTCCTACTATCTCTGAAATCTTGCCATTAATAACAACATTATCCTTATCAGACAATATATAATGCATAATCTCATTAGTCATATAGGTATTATAGTAGTCGTAATCCAATTCACCCTCGTTAAATCTGTACTCAACTCTGTTAAGTACATGTTCATATATTCTTAATCTGTCAACATAAGCTGTTATAACTTCCATAATCTCAATAATCTGTTCACGGAATGAATTGAGTTCGTTGAATGCCTCATAATCATCACATTCATCATTCTCCACGAAACGCTCCACAAGCTCATTAAGTCTGTTAATCATGTTAAGAAGGTCTTTATCATTCTGTAAATCTCTTGCAATATCAAGTACAGTATAATAATTCATGGACATTTTGATAAATCCAAGCCCATTATACATGGAACACATTCCATTACCATACTTTAAAAGATTTTCTGAAAGATTCTTTCCCTTTGTAATTTCGCCTGCTATATAACCTAAATTCTTCAATATATCAAACCTCGTTTATTTTAAATTCAACTTATCCAACGCATCACAGAAATCAAATGTAGCATAGTAATCCTTTATTGTCTCTGCTCGTCTGATCATCTGAACACTGCCATCTTCCTTAAGAAGAAGCTCTGCTGATCTTAACTTTCCATTATACTGGTATCCCATAGAAAAACCATGTGCTCCTGTATCATGGATAATAAGATAATCACCCATATCAATCTTAGGAAGCATTCTGTCAATTGCGAACTTATCACTGTTCTCACATAAAGAACCTGTGACATCATACTTGTGGTCGCAAGGTGCATCCTCTTTACCCGCAACAGTAATATGATGATATGCACCATAGATTGCCGGACGCATAAGGTTAGATGCACATGCATCAACTCCGATGTATTCCTTATAGATATGCTTCTCATGAATTGCCTTAGTTACAAGACAGCCATATGGAGCAAGCATAAATCTTCCAAGCTCTGTATAGATTGCAACATCACCCATTCCGGCCGCACCAAGAACCTCATCATATACCTTGTGTACTCCTTCACCGATAACTGCAATATCGTTAGGCTCCTGATCTGGCTTATAAGCAACGCCAACACCGCCTGAAAGATTTACGAATTTAATATCTGCACCTGTTTTGTCTCTTAACTCAACTGCAAGCTCGAATAAAATCTTAGCAAGTGTTGGATAATATTCATTAGATACTGTATTACTTGCAAGGAATGAATGGATACCAAAATGCTTAACCCCCTTGCTCTTTAATATCTTAAATGCTTCAATAATCTGGTCATGTGTCATACCATATTTGGCATCACCCGGATTATCCATAATAGATGTTCCAAGCTGGAAATATCCGCCCGGATTGTAACGGCAGCTCATTGTTTCAGGAAACTTACCGTCTAATATCTTATCAAGAAACTCAATATGAGTAATATCATCAAGATTGATAGTAGCACCTATCTCATTAGCATATGCATACTCTTCTGCTGGAGTATCATTAGATGAGAACATAATCTCTTCCGGCTTATAATCAAGCGCATAGCCCATCATAAGTTCTGCCATAGATGCACAGTCAACACCGCAGCCATAATCCTTTAATATCTTTAAAATATATGGATTAGGAGTAGCCTTCACAGCAAAATACTCTCTATAACCTTTATTCCATGAGAATGCTTCCTTTAATCTCTTAGCGTTCTCTCTGATTCCCTTCTCATCATAGAGATGATAAGGAGTCGGATATGTTTTGTCGATTTCCTTAAGCTGTTCAAGTGTAACAAATGTCTTTTTCTTACTCATTATCTTCCTCGTTTCTGTGCTGAATTTCTAAAAATCTTTCGCAAGCCCACGTATACAGCACCAACGCATAGTCAGGCCACTGTAAGAAATCCTATATTATGCAGAAATATTTGTCAAGTTTTTAGTATGATATGTCTGCAAAAAATAAGAAGCCACTAAAGGCTTCTTATCAATTAATGAAATTATAAATTAATACATCCCTTAAATGCATCAGGTGCAACTGTTACATTCTTTCCATAGTCCGCTTCTTTAAGACTAAGGCAATTAATGAACGCTTCATTTTCAATTGATTTAAGGGACTTTGGAAACTCAACTTTCTCAAGTCTCCTGCAGTTTTCAAAAGCATTAGGTGCTATTACCTCTACCCCTTCTGGAAATGCAACCTCTACAATATCATCTCTGTTAGAAAAAATCCCTTCTGTTATTCTTGTAAAATCTGACATATCAATCTCTTTAAATGTTCTGTTGTACAATGTCACTTTAATTCGGCTACCACTCATATCATTCCCCTCTTTCCTGTTAGTCCGGATTACTGTTCCAAAAGCTTAATAACAAGTGGACTTATCATAGATGCCTGTGCCTGATATACTGACTGTGGATCATTCTTATATACATTATCATAAGGCATTCTGTTAATAAGCTGAACATTTGCCTCTATCTGTCCATAATATGTTCCAGTCTTTATGTACTGCTGTTCATCACTGCTATTATTAATAATATCCGTTCCTGTTACACCAATTCTTTCTGAACCGGTTCCTGTGACTATATTATACAATTCTGCAGCTAAATTGTCACCTTTATCTGCAGATATTGCCGAAAATAATTTAGCAAGGATATCCTTATATGTTTCACATACATACAGATACTCCTCATAACTTATAAGCGAACTGTTATCCTGTTCCTTATAACTGCTTCCTGTCCTTTCAGTCGCTGTATGTTTACTGGCATAATTCCCTGTAATTGTATCAGGAGCATTCACATCAGAAGCTGCAGTAAAATCTGTAGCATATGCACCATCAACGGTTGTTGAGTCATTAGCAAGTGCACCACCTAATATATCATTAATCTTGCTGATATAATTAAGCGTTTCTTCATACGGAGGCACTCCTCCATACTTCTGTACTGAACCACTGCCAGCATTATATGCTGCAAGAGCAAGCGTAGCATTACCATCATAACTGTCTAACAGCTCTGATAACATCTGTGCACCGGCATATACATTCTGTCTGGCATCAAAAGGATCCGTAACACCATAGCTTTCTGCCGTATATGGCATAAGCTGCATTATTCCCTGTGCTCCGCAATACGATACAGCATCCGGATCAAACCCTGATTCTGCCTGTGCTACAGCTTTAAGAAAATTCTCATTGATTCCAAATTCTTTTGCTGCTCCGGCAAAAATATTCTCAAGAGAATCATCCACAGTAATATTATTATATATTTTATCAAAATCAGTCCCACCAGAATTAACATATGTCTGGTTATTAACAAGATATATGTCACCATCTGACGGAGTGATATAGTTAACAGTATTCATCATCATTCCTCATAATCATGCAATTAATCACTAAACAATATTATACATTCTCACGACTTCAATATCAATAGCCGAAATATGTATCAAACACAGCTTTTGCTACTACCTGTGCACTTGACACACCAGAATAACCCCCTTCCAGAATCACACATACTGCTATCTGGGGATTATCATAAGGTGCAAAGCCCGTAAACCAGCTATGATATCTGTCAGAGTCATCATACTGTGCCGAACCGGTCTTTCCTGCTGCTTCATATGATGAATATTTCATAGAATTTCCTGTACCAGAAGTTATTACCTCTCTCATGCATTCTGTAAGGTATTCTGCCTCTTCTGCTGACATCACAGTTCCTGCCTCTGTTGGCTTATTCTTAACAACCATTCTTCCCTCACTGTCACTTATACTGTCAACAATATAAGGAGTCATCATAACGCCATCATTAGCAACACTAGCCGCTATCATCATATTGTGAAGCGGTGTCATCATCGTCCTTCCCTGACCAATACCAGTCTCCTGCATCTCACTTATCGAAGAATCCTGTGTTACAGCCATTGTACTCTTAGAATACTCAAACCCTACAGGAAGATTAGAATTAAATAATAATGTACTGCACAGATTCATGAAAGATGTCTTATTAAGTCCTGCTCCAATCGTAGAAAATGCAGAATTACAGGAATTAGCAAATGCTTTTCTTAAATCCTGATATCCATGTGCCGTATGATCAAAGCATGCAATAGTAGTTCCACCAGATATATATGCCTGTCCATCGCAATTATATGAATAATTATAATAATCATTCTGATTCTGCCTTATATATGCAAGAGCAGTAATTATCTTGAATGTTGAACCAGGTGGATATAGCCCTTGCGTTGCCCTGTTTAAAAGCACCGAATCCGCACTATCGTAAGTAATCCACTCATCATAATCGGTATTTACTGCATTTGCATCAAATGATGGATTCGATACCATTGCAAGAATCTTACCCGTAGCAGGTTCCATCGCTATAACTGCACCTTTATTATTACCAAGTGCTTTATATGCCGCTTTAGTAAGTTCAACATTAAGTGTTGTTGTAACATTATGCCCCTTTGCTTTTCCTCCAGACAGGTCATTACCAATCTGATCAAGCACATTATCTGTCTCACTTAAAAGAAAATAATTCTGAGACTGTTCTATTCCTGTCTTCATCCCTGTAAGAGAAGTAAATCCAACCGAATGACAGAACAGATTATCATAAGGATAATAACGTGTTTCATTACCATCCTCATCCGTAAGCGTTGTTGCAAGTACATCTCCGTCATCTGCTAATATATCACCTCTTACAACCTTGCTTTCCTGATTGTCTACTCTTTTATTGTAAGGATTATTCACAATTGTTCCTGCATCTTTTACATTAAATATACACAGATACACAATAGTTGCAAGAAAAAGTCCTACAAAAAAGAATGCAATTATATTAGTCTCTTTATTTCGCAGATTCTTCTTTTCATTATCAACTATATCACTTTGTATGTTTTGTTTTTTTCTTCGTCTGTCCTGTTTTTTGTTTTCTGCCATCTTTCCTGTCACCTTCATCCTGTCTCATATTGTACATTCCATTAATAAGAGCAAACATTATAAGCGAGCTTAATATAGAGCTTCCACCGTAACTTACAAAAGGAAGTGTAACACCTGTCATCGGTATAAACTTAATTGCACCTCCCACAGTTAAGAACACCTGAACCCCATATGTAACCCCAAGTCCTACAGCTACAAGACGATAAAAAAGTGTCTTACATCTTGAAGCTATATTCATCATAAGAATAAGATTATTAAGGCACACTAAGAATAGAGCTATTGAAAATATAAGTCCAAATTCTTCAGATATAGCAGAAAACATAAAATCTTTCTCTGCTACAGGTATCTTATCAGGCATACCCTGACATAATCCATATCCAAACCATGATCCCATACCAATTGCAAAAAGTGACTGACATATCTGATACCCGCTAGTATCAATATATTCCCACGGATTACGCCATACAATAACTCTCGCCCTCACATGTGCAAAAAGCTTATATGCAATAACAGATGCACCCGCTCCGGCAAGCAGCCCTGCCCCGGCATATGAAAGCTTTCTTGTTGCTATATAAAGCATTGCGATATATACTACAAAAAATATAAGTGCCGCACCAAGGTCCGTTGAAAGCACAAGTATAATAACATGAAGTGCTGCAAATACTGTAACAATACATGTCTGTTTAAATGTTGTTGACTTATTAAACATCGAAGCAACAAACATAACATACAAAATCTTAACAAACTCTGCCGGCTGTACAGAAAATGCTCCTATGCTTAATGTAAGATTGGCTCCATACACCTTATTTCCTAATAAAACAGCACACAAAAGCACAAGTCCCGAAATGCAATATATCCATCCAAAGTTTCTGAAACTCTTAACAGTTTTTAAAAGCCATGGAACAAGAAACATAATAACCGTTCCAAGTACAGCAATAACAAACTGTTTAACACATTTGTCAAAATTAAGCCTTGCTATCATAATAAAGCCAACTGACATCAGCATGCACATATTATTAACAAGAAGCCTTGACGCCTTTGGATACAATATATAATAAAATGCTATGAATATTATAAGATATATAAGTTGCACAAAATAAAAGCCTATATATCTAGTCTCACCCTTCATAAGATACAACACATAATATCCAAGAAAATGTATCGCAAATATTATAATATACTGCTGGATATATATTCCTTTTCTCTTTTCTTCCTTATGGATTATTGCTCCTCTGTAAGCAGAAAGAACATAAAACGCCATCAGAAAAGCAAATATGTATTTTGTAAGTTCAATAAAAACTGACTGCATAGCAATCTCCTTTATTCAAGTCACTTAATCTTAGTCGATTGCCTGATGAAAATGTCCTGTAGTACCACCACTCACTCCATCAGTCATAACTAATTGTATATCATCTGCTTCACTTTCGTCAAATTCATAACGAATTACACACACACCGCATTCTTCGGGATTTTCTTTTGTAAGATTGAGTTTTTCTCCATTCATTACAGAATAACAGAATTCACACATACTTTCCACCGTATAAGAGCTGCCCTTCGGCCCTGTAATATTAATGCTGCCCCAGCTTCCGTCACATCTTCCGTAAGTTCTTCTCACACACTGTTCAGATACCATAAGAGGCACATTCCCATATACTACAAGTTCCGTGTCACTTCCAATTACAGGCTTCATCTCCTTATCTGTAAGTTCAAGCGGCAGTGTCATTCTGTCAAGAATAACCCCGGCATTACTGCACAGCCTTCTTAATTCATCTTTTGCAAATGTATTAAATATATATATGCTGCTGTCTGTAATAATATGCACCTTGTCAGATAATTTCTTCCAGTTGTCACTTCCAAGAAAACCAATCTGCTCAATATTACGGCATACAAACCTGTCTATGCCACAGTCAGAAGCCTTCTCACACAAGCACTTAAACTTATCATATTTCTCTGCCTTAAGAATATGTGGAAGGAACATATATACATATATTCCATGTGACTGACAGTGCTTTACAGCCTCTTTTAATGAATTCTCATCATTCATATAAAACATCTTATAATCAAGATAAATGCTTTCAACACCTGAAACTGATGCTGCTTTCTTTACCTGCGCTATATCATGAAGGTATGCAGCTTTTCTTACCTGATAATTATTATCATCAGTATTCTCCCTATCGTCAGGCTCTGCACATTCAGGCTTATTATAAGTTCTTACAAGACTGTGCTTTAAATGTGTCTCAAGCTGTTCAAGTACATTTCTTCTTAATTCCTTAATCCAGCCGACAGGCACAAACACACCATCATCAAGCTGCACTTCTGCATCTTCCACCACAAAACATGTATCGCCGGTTTTCTTTAAATTCTTAACCAGTTCCTCCTCTGAGGCCGGACGGCTCTGTGCTTCGGTAACTATCTCTCCTGTACATGTCTTTTCAATTCCATCATACATTACTGTAAGTGATATATTTTCATTCTTTCTTACAACAAACCTCATATCTACATGAAGCTTAGGTGTTATTCCGACATAATTGTCCGCTACATATGCCTTAATCTTAGCATTATTCATTCTGTTGACAATTCTTCCCTCATACAGCGGGTATTTCTTAGGAAGATTAACAACCAAGGTCTGTCCTGCTGCCACATCAGCTCCGCTCTCAAATGAATGCTCTTTATCAATCTCAAAGACATCGCCTCTGTTCACATTCTTTAATGCCTTAAATGTAATTCTTCCTGCCTTGTTAGATACTACCTTAAGGCACTCCGTTCCCATATGGTTAGGACGCCCCAGTGACATCATCTTCTTTCCCTTGACGCTGTCATAATAGCCTGTAGTAAATGCACCTCTGTTATATATATCTGAAAGGTCATCAATATCCTTCTTATCTACCTTGAAGCCTTTTCGTCCTCTCTCAAGATACATATCAACATATTTACGGTAAATATGCGTTACCATAGCCGCATATGTGACATTCTTCATACGGCCTTCAATTTTCAGAGAATACACTCCACTTTCTATAACATCAGGAAGTATCTGTAATGCACACATATCCTTAGGGCTTAATGCGTAACTGTTGTTTCTGTTATTAATCTTTTCACCGTTATCATACACATCATAAGGCATCCTGCACGGCTGGGCACACCTTCCCCTGTTGCCGCTTCTTCCTCCGTTAAAGCTTGAAAGCAGGCATTGTCCCGAATAACAGTAACATAATGCTCCATGCACAAAGCTTTCTATCTCCACATCTAATCTCTCATGAAGCTGCTTTATTTCCTGCAGATTCATCTCTCTTGAAGTGACTATTCTTGTTGCACCAAGTTCCTTTAAAAGCCTGCTGCCATACACTCCGGTCTGTGTCATCTGTGTGCTTGCATGTATATCCATATCAGGAAAATGTTTTCTTATAAGGTTAAACACACCCATATCCTGTACAATCACTGCATCAAGACCTGCCTCATAGAATGGTATAAGATATTCTATAAGACTGTTCTCTATCTCTCTTGACTTAAGAAGAGTATTAACTGTCAGGTAAACCTTTCTACCGAATAAATGTGCATATTCAATAGCACAGATAAGCTCTTCATCATTAAAATTATTGGCAAATGCCCTTGCTCCAAACATATTGCCTCCCAGGTATATGGCATCTGCCCCTGCCGCCACAACAGCTTTCATAATATCAAGTGAACCTGCTGGTGCTAAAACCTCCACCTGTGTTTTTCTCTTATCAACATTCATAGTTGTAACCGCCTTTAAATTAAATGGCTGCTGCAAATGCATTTGCAACAGCCGTTATTATTAATACCAGATAATCTTATGTAAATCACTTCTTAGAGTCATTCAGTTCTGTCTCTAACTTGACAATATTCTTCTGATACTTGTTAATCTCACTCTTTAATTCCTTAATCTCTTTTGCTGAACTTTCTGCCTTAATCTGTGCTGCAATAAGTTCATGCTTAAGGTCGTATATTTCCTTATCCTTGTTCTCAATATCTAATGAAAGACTGTCTGCCATCTTCTTAGCCTTGAAGTAATCATCTGCAATATTAAGATACATCATATCAGTTCTGAGCTCTGCTGACATTCGTCTGTAACTCTCTTCTTTATTAAATTCAGTTATCTTGTTATTAATGTATGATGCAACTCTCTGAAGATACTCCTCGCTTTCATATCCACCAAGCTTGATTACCTTACCTCCAAGAATTACTTCTGCTGTATTCTTTGATGACATAAGTCCCCTCCATATATGTAGAAATAAACATATTAAGTATATAATAAATACACTTACTATTCAACTCATAAAACACATTCTTTAGAATATTTTATGTTATTTTTGTTTGAATGGCCTGCCAAGATTATCATAAGCTGCTTTAGTTGCAACTCTTCCTCTTGGAGTTCTGTTAATATACCCGTTCTGTATAAGATATGGCTCATAAACATCTTCAAGAGTTCCTGAATCCTCGCCTATTGAAGCTGCCAGTGTCTCAATACCGACAGGTCCGCCATCAAACTTATCAACTATTGTAGTAAGTATAACACGATCGTTACGATCCAATCCATCTCTGTCAACATCTAACAGATTAAGTGCATAATCAGCAACATCCTTATTGATATGTCCGTTATATTTAACCTGTGCAAAATCTCGCACTCTCTTTAAAAGTCTGTTGGCAAGTCTCGGTGTTCCTCTGGATCTTCTTGCAAGCTCATGTGCTCCGTCTGAGTCAATATCAACATTAAGCACATTGGCTGAACGGATAATGATTTTCTCAAGCTCCGGAACTGTATAGAATTCCATATGGCTTACAACACCGAATCTGTCTCTTAAAGGTGCTGATAAAAGTCCCGCTCTTGTTGTTGCACCTATCAGAGTGAACTGTGGCAGATCAAGTCTTATAGACCTTGCTGTTGCACCCTTTCCAATCATAATATCAATCTTATAATCCTCCATTGCCGGATACAGCACTTCTTCAACCTGTCTGTTAAGTCTGTGAATCTCATCAACAAAGAGAATATCACCCTCACTCAAGTTGTTAAGTATAGCTGCCATATCTCCCGGCTTCTCGATTGCAGGACCGGATGTAACCTTGATATTAACCCCCATTTCATTAGCAATAATTCCTGCCAGAGTTGTCTTTCCAAGTCCCGGAGGTCCATAGAAAAGCACATGGTCAAGTGCCTCTCCTCTTTCCTTTGCTGCCTCAATATATACTTTAAGATTACTCTTAACCTTATTCTGTCCAACATAGTCATCAAGAAATAATGGTCTTAAGGAATTCTCAATACCATAATCTTCTTCAGTTATCTGTGTTGATATAATCCTCTTTTCCATATAGCCCCTCATTTCTCAAATACTATTCTGTTCTAGAATTTAGCCAGCTTCTTTAACGCTTCCTTAAGAACCGTCTCAGAATCCTTATTCTCTATATCTTCCACTTCCTTGACAGCAACAAGTGCATCTTTGCTTGAATATCCAAGTGATACAAGTGCCTCAACAGCGTCATTTCTTATCATCATGACATTACTTACATTACTGTTATTGTCTGCCTTTTTATTCTTAGAAAGTGCTGATTCAAATACTTCATCAAGCTTTAACTTATCCTTAAGCTCAATTATAATCTTCTGTGCTGTCTTAGGTCCGATACCAGGAAGTGCCTTGATTGCTGCCACATCATCAGCAAGAACTGCAAATCTTAAATCATCTGCTGTGATATTAGATAATGCACCAAGCGCTGCCTTAGGGCCAATACCATTGACACATATAAGCATTTTAAACATGCTTAAATCATCTCTTGTAAGGAATCCGAACAGACTGCATTCATCTTCCTTGACATTCATATATGTATATATCTTAACCTCACTGCCAACTGATGGAAGCTCACCAAGAACTGAACCCGGAACATATATATTATATCCGATTCCATTGGCTTCCACAACGATTACATCAGGCAGAATTTCGGAAAGCTCACCTTTAATGTATGAAATCATTCTCTACCCCCAAGACAGTAATTGATAAACTGCTGTGCTGTTCTTCCTGATATTCCACCATGTGAAAGTTCCCACTTGTTAGCCTCTGCCATAAGCTCTTCATCTGTCATCTTAACATTATTCTTCCTTGCAAGGCCAATAACAATATCAAAGAATTCTTTCTGTGATGGCTTAGAGTAGCTTATCTGGCATCCAAATCTGTTCACTAATGAAAGCTTCTCCTCAATAGTATCAGATCTGTGAAGGCCGTTATTGCTCTCTAAATCATTTCTGTCATTCCATGTTTCCTTGATAAGATGTCTTCTGTTAGATGTTGCATAGATAAGAATATTATCAGGCTTAGTCTCAACACCACCTTCAATTACAGCCTTTAAGAACTTGTATTCAATCTCGAATTCCTCGAAAGATAAATCATCCATATATATTATGAACTTGTAATTTCTGTTCTTAATGCTTGCTATAACATTAGATAAATCCTTGAACTGATGTTTGTATATCTCTATCATTCTAAGACCCTGGTCATAATATTCATTGACAATAGCCTTGATAGAAGTTGACTTACCTGTTCCACTGTCACCAAAAAGAAGCGCATTATTAGCTTTTCTTCCCTGAACAAAGGCCTCTGTATTCTCCACAAGCTTCTTCTTCTGGATTTCATAACCTATAAGGTCATCTAACATAACCTTATCCATATTGTTAATTGGTGTAAATGTAACGCCATTATCACCGCCTATTACCCTGAATGCCTTATTAAGCCCGAACATTCCTACACCATATGCTTTATAGAAATCAGTAACATAATTAAAGAACTCATTCTCGTCCTTTGCTGTCTCAAGCTTAAGGCTTAAAGCCTGTACCTTCTCACTTACATTCTTATTGTACATAAGCTCTTTCTTAACAATTGCCTTGTAATCAGATATAAGTGAAAAACAGTTGATTCCAAGTGCAGCCTCAATAGGTCTGAAATCATAATTAAACAGATTCATAAACACCTTGAAGTCGTTCTTAGCAAATTCATTAACGCTTCCATCATTAGCACCTACCTTTTCACATGTAAGGCTGAATGGATTCTCATTAGTTATAAGATAGAATGTAAGGTAATTATGCCATAAATTCTTATCAAAACCATAATCTGTGGCAACCTCCAATATTCTCTTAATCTGCTCATATATATCACTTATAAGCTTGTCAGGAGTCTCCTCATCCCTGTCAAATTTTTTGAAAATATCGGACATTTTCATAAGAATAGTGTCCTCATGATTACCATATATAATAAGTTTCGCAACTTCTCTGTACATTATTATTCCCTCTTCTTTCTCTTATTAATTACAAGCTGCATGGCAAAGATGGCCACACCTGCAAGTGACACCAACGCTCCCTCTTTAAGAAGCGGCGTAGAATACTTAAGTGTTACATTATGCGTTCCACTCGTAAGATATACAGCCATATACTGACCATTAGCATTATATAGCTTTTGTCTTTCCCCGTCTACATATACCTTCCAGCCCTTTGAATAAGGGATTGTAAGACACAGATATTTATTACGGTCAAGTGTTATCTGACCTGTAACCTTATTATTTCCAAGCTCTACGTCTGTTAATACATTTTCTTTAAGTGCATTAATCTCGTCAGTGTAACCATCCATCGGCTGGCATACAATCTGTATATCATCATAAGAATACACACCAATCTTCTGGAAAGTCACTGTAACTGATGTCACATTTTCTTCCGAATAGCCCATATTCACACTGAAATCATGCTGGTTACTATAATAGCTGTAATCAGATGTGAAGTAATTCATTGACTTGGTTACTCCTGTATCAGTCGTAATTCCAAGCTTAACACTGCTTGTAGACTGTGTCCAATATATGAAATTCTTAAATATCTTCTTCTTTTCATTATGTGAAAGCTCTTTCCAGTCTGCCTTAGAGTATAAGTCTAATGGGTCGAACTTCCTCTTTCCAAAATACAACTGGAACTGTGCTGCACCTTCATAATCAAGACCATTAATATTAAAGTAAGTCTCGCCTGCGCCACTGCCTGTAAAGTTAAATGTTACTCTGGCACCTGCCTTAGTTACTGCAAATGTATTATCCGTACACTGTACTTCTTTGGCATCATAATCCATTGTATAATCTTTAATCTGGCTGTCATAACTTAAATCTTTAACAGATACCCTGTCAGGAAGCGCCTCCCTCGTATATTTCCCACTTCTGTCAATAACAACAGCCTGAAGCATAGCCTTCTGCTTATCTACTGCACTTAAGCCTTCCCATTCCCTCTTATTAACAGCTTTGTCATAGGTAAAGCCTAATGGAAGTTCATTGTCGTTATTATACATTACATAATCATCATTTTCTGATTCATAAGTAAATCCATATGGAACAAGTCCGCCGGTCTTACTTACCAGATACTTTGAGGCAGATGACAATGTTATAAGAGATGACCTGTCATCATAGCCTGTGTATTTGTGCGGAAGCAGCGTATCAAGCCTGATTGCACAATCATATCTGAACTTCGATACATACGGATTAGTAAGTGTCCAGTACAGATTAGAGGACGATATTCCAGTAATGCAATTCATATTGTATGAAAGTCCCGAGCCTGAATATCTGATAAAATCTGTATCTTCAGCATCTTTACTTATAAGCTCCTTCTCGCTTCCAAACACATCTTCCTGTGCCATTTTAACGCTTATGCACTGTGCCGCATAATTTTCCCCAAATGAAGCATTTTTCCATATACCATTAGCTAATGCCGCCAGCATAACCGCTACTGTCACCATCATGCATCTGTTATATTCATTAACATTCTTTATGCTAAGTCCAATTAGCAATATTACTCCAATTGCAACTGCACTTATAAGCTTGCCATTTCTTGAATACTTTACGCACATACATACCACAAAATATATTGTAAGTGTAACTCCAATAAAGCGGATTTCTTTTCTTTCCAGTTTTATAAGACGCGGCATCATGCACACAAGTATATATGCACATAATAATGCAAATGAATATATCCACCTGTTACACATATATGAAAATCCGTTCATTGCCTGTCCGAAGAACGGTATACATATCATCACAGCACTTATAATAAAATAAGTCTTAAGCATTGTGTACTTACGTCTGCTCTTAAACATTAAAAGCACTGCAAGCAACACAGGTACTGCAAATCCCATGCATGTCCAGAAGTTATCACCCTCAACGATAAAAAGTCCCGGAAGCTTTGCATAGTATGAAAAAGGATATACCAGTCCCATTTTGTTAGGTGTATTAAATCTGCTGTCACTTAAGAAAACGTGAAGCACAGGCAGAAACACTATTGCTGCCATACACAGTCCTGTAACCGATGAAACTGCAAGTCTTAATATTCCTTTGCCCCACATTTTTACATTCTTTCCATAACAGAATATGAATCTCACAATAACATATATAATTGTTGTGAACACAAGCATGTAGAAGAAATAAAAATTACTCATTGCAGCAACAGCTACTGTTATTGTAAAGAGCCACATTTTCTTCTCTCTGATTATCTTCTCAACACCCAATATAAGCAGCGGATAATACAGAAGCGGGTTAAGAAAGAACGGATGTCTTACCGCATTGTATATTGCCCAGTAGCAGAATGCATAAGCTACTGCTCCTGGAAGGACATATCTTTTCTTATGTCCTGTATAAAAACACAGCATTGAAAATGCTATACCTGACAGATATATTCTTAAAAGAATCATTGCTTCATAGAATATATACATGTACTTTGCTGGAAACAGGAAACATAAGAATGTAAATGGGTCGCCTATCACATAATAGTGAAATGTTCCTATAACATCACTTCCCTCACCTATTGCAAAATCCCACTGTGGTATTACAAACTGATGATTGATAAATATATTTTTAAAGAAATCCCTTAAATACTGTGAATAATATATGAGTGACTTATAATGCTGTTCCCAGCCATCAACCTCCCATATGAATGTCTTTCCAGTGAAAAAATAAAAAGAAAACACACCTATAGCAAGGATTGCAAAAATAACTGAATAAGCCAGAAAATATGTTGATTTTCTGGAATCAAGTCTTTTATAAAAATCTTGTAACTTCGATTTCATCTCTGCCATAGGTGTATCTTCTCTTTTCTTAAACTAGGAAACTGCCATAAGCATAAGCATACGGCAGTTTCTTATTATAACTTATTGTGATTAAATTATCAATGAAGATGTATTATCTTCTTAGGGCACTTCTCAGCACACTTTCCACAACCTGTACACTTTGAATAATCAATATGTGCAATATTGTTTTCTACTGTAATAGCACCAAACTCACACTGCTTTGTACATAACATACATCCAATACATCCAACAGAACATGCTGACATAACATCTTTACCCTTATCGTTAGATGAACAGTTAACTGTATAGTTACTCTTGTATGGTATGATTTCAATAAGGTGTCTTGGACATACAGCAACACATTTACCACATGCTTTACATTTGCCCTTATCTACTACAGCAATACCATTAACAATATGAATTGCATCAAAAGGACATGCCTTAACACATGAACCATATCCCATACATCCGTATGTACATGCCTTAGAACCGCCGTTAGGAACGACGTTCATTGCTGTACAATCCATTGCACCTGAGTACACATAATTTTCTTTTGCTTTGTCGCAGTCACCAGCACATTTAACAAATGCTGTCATTCTTACTGATTCTCCAACTTCCTCACCCATGATTGCACCAATCTTTGCTGCAACCGGTGCGCCACCAACTGGACATGCGTTAGCTGTAGCTTCTCCTGCGGCAATTGCCTTAGCAAGTGCATCACATCCTGCATATCCACAACCACCACAGTTGTTTCCAGGAAGCTCTGCTCTTACATCTATCTCTTTCTGATCTACTTCAACATAGAACTTCTTACCCATTACTCCGAGGAAAAGTCCGAGAAGAAGACCAGTGCAGCTTACAACAACTGCAGCAATAATTATACCTGACATCTTGTCGTCCTCCTCTTAAATAATACCTGAAAATCCAAAGAATGCGATAGCCATAAGTCCTGCAGTAAGTAATACAATAGGCATTCCCTTAAAGCTTTCCGGAACATCATTGAATTCGTTTCTTTCACGTATACCAGCCATGATTATGATTGCTATTGTGAAACCAACAGCTGTTCCTAATCCACTGACTACAGAATCTAAAAGCTTCTGACCAATATTAAGTCCTGCTGCTGTGTTATAGTTCTGTACATTAGTAAGTGCAATACCAAGTACTGCACAGTTAGTTGTAATAAGCGGAAGGTATACACCAAGTGCTTCATAAAGAGATGGTGATGTCTTCTTTAAAAACATTTCAACAAACTGAACAAGTGCCGCAATTACAAGGATGAATACAATTGTATTCAGATATGTAAGCTTGAGCGGTGTAAGTATACAGTCATATATAAGACTGCAGACAGCTGATGAAATAGTGATAACGCCGATAACAGCGCCACCCATTCCTGCTGCTGTGTTTATCTTCTTAGAAACTCCAAGGAAAGGACACAAACCGAGGAACTGGCTTAAAACTACATTATTGACAATTGCTGTACTTACAGCTATCAATAATAACTGTGAAAAATATCCCATATTTACCTCCCTTAGTTATTCTTAGCCTCAGCCTTAGCTTCTTCTATCTCTTCTGTGTAATCAGGAACTTCTGCAGGCTTCATGCCTTTCTTTCTCTTAATTCTGTTCATAATAGCAATCATGAATGCAAGAACAAAGAATGCTCCTGGTGCAAGAATAAAGATACTTGCTGGTGTGTAACCGATTGTTGAGAGATCGAATAATGCGTTAGTACCATCTGAGAAAATTGTACCGCCACCGATAAGCTCTCTTATTGCTCCAAGGATTGTAATAGCAATTGTGAATCCAAGTCCCATACCTATTCCATCAAAGAATGAAGGAATTGGAGGGTTCTTAGAAGCATACGCTTCTGCACGTCCAAGGATGATACAGTTAACAACTATAAGAGGAATATATATTCCAAGTGAATCGTACAGACTTGGCAGGAAGCCCTGCATAAGGAACTGTACCATTGTAACAAATGATGCAACGACAACGATGAACGCTGGCATTCTTACACCATCTGGAATAGCCTTACGAAGTAATGAAATCATAAGGTTTGATAATGCAAGTACTACTGTAGAAGAAAGTCCCATACCTATACCATTGATTGCTGATGTAGTAACCGCAAGTGTAGGACACATACCAAGTGTAAGTACCAGGGTAGGATTCTCTTTAATAATACCATTATAAAGTCTTTCTATACATTTATTCAAAGTCCGCACCTCCCTAGTTTCCTGCCACAAGCTTGTAAACTGCAAGCGCATAATTTACACCCTTTGTGACTGATTTAGAAGTAATTGTAGAACCACCGATTGCATCAACATTAGCATTGCTTTCTGATGCTGAACCATCTGTTACTACTGAAAATGATGCAACTGCATCAGACTTAGCTGTAAACTGTGATGTAAATGATGGATCCTGTTTAGCTCTCATACCAAGACCAGCAGTTTCGCTGATTGAAAGGAATGATACTCCAAGTACCTTTCCATCTGTTGAAATACCAACTGTAAACTTGATATCTCCGCCGTAACCGTCACTATCTGTAACTGTTACAACATAACCTGCTGTCTCGCCGCCTTTCTTTCCTATAGCAACTTCATTGACCTTATCCTTAGAGAAGTCAATGTCTGATGAAGCATTAATATCATCATCAGAAGGAAGGGCATCTATTGTCTCAAAGCTGTCTGCTTCTGCAAGAACTGCTTTGTAAGCCTTTTCCTTAGCATTCTCATTAGCCTTTGCAATAGGATCAAGTGTTATCTGATATACAACACCAAGAAGAATTCCGGCTACAAGTGTTATAGCAAATAAAACTAATGCATCTTTAACTATTTTCTTCATCTTATGCAGCCTCCTTTGCTTTCTTCTCTGGCTTCTTCTTACCAAATGACTTAGGAACTGTTACTCTCTCAATAAGAGGAACTAAGAGGTTACAGAAGATAATTGCATATGAAACGCCTTCTGCTGAACCACCATACATTCTGAAAATGAATGTAAGAAGACCTAAGCAGCAGCCAAATACAATTTTACCATTAGGTGTAATTGGTGAAGTTACATAATCTGTCGCCATGAAGATGGCACCAAGTAAAAGTCCACCACCACATACTTCCTCAAGCATGTAGATTACATCGAAATGATGTCCTGGTGCAAAAAGGAATATAAGCGCTGCAAATACACCTACATATGTTACAGGTATTCTCCAGTTAATAACCTTTCTTGCAAGGAGGTAAATACCACCTAAAAGAAGGCAGATTGCTGAAGTCTCACCGATAACACCACCTGTTGTACCAATAAACATCTTAGCTAATGAAACAACGCCTGTTGATTCTGCACCAGGCTTAAGGAGTGCAAGAGGTGTTGCGCCTGAATATGCGTCTAAAAATCCGTTAGATGTAACGAAATTAGTCATCGGACCTGTATATGCAATAAGAAGGAAACATCTTGCTGCAAGAGCAGGGTTCATGAAGTTCTGTCCAAGTCCTCCAAAAAGCTGCTTAACTACGATAATTGCAAATACACATCCTACGATTTCAAAACCAACATTTAATGTTGATGGAATATTTAATGCAATAAGAAGACCTGTTACTGCTGCACTTAAATCTGTAACAGTAACTTTCTTATGCATGAAATACTGATATAATGCCTCACATGCTACACAAGTAACAATACCGATTACTATACGAAGCAGTGCATCGAGGCCAAAATTAACTATACCAAATATGCTGGCAGGAGTTAAAGCAATAAGAACATCTCTCATTATTGTCTGAGTAGTATTCCCGCTTCGCACATGAGGATTAGTCGATACATTAAAAATCTCACTCACTTTGATTGCCCACCTTTCTACTTCTTTCTTCTGTTAGCAAGTACTGTACTTCTCATAGCCTTAATCTGCTGTGTTAATGGTCTCTTGGCTGGACAGACATATGAACAGCTTCCGCACATTACACATTCCATACCATCGAACTTAGTAAAGCCTTCTTCATCATTACGTGATGCAAAACCGGCAAGCTTTGCTGGAAGAAGGTGTTCCGGACATGCCTCACCACATTTACCACATCTTATACATGCAGAAGACTCTATCTTAGATACGATATCATTCTGGAATACAAGAAGTGATGAACTTCCCTTAACAACAGGTACATCAAGACTGTACATGGCAAATCCCATCATAGGACCACCGGAAATATATTTCTCTGGTTCTCCTACAGGACCACCGGCAGCATCAAGAAGCTGTCTGTAATTAGTTCCTAACCATACATAGAAGTTGCCAGGCTCTTTAACTCCGTCACCTGTTACAGTACATATTCTCTTAGTAAGAGGCTTACCTTCTATAACTGAAAGATAGATTGAGAATATTGTATCAACATTATGTACGATACAGCCTGCATCAGCTGGAAGCATGCTTGAATTAATAGCTCTTCCTGTTGTTGCATATATAAGACTACGCTCTCCTCCCTGTGGATACTTAGTCTTTAATGGCTTAACTTCAATATCAGGCTCAGAAGCTGTAGCTTCCTGCATGATTCTTATTGCCTCAGGCTTATTATCTTCAATACCGATAATTCCCTTAGCATGGTCAAATATCTTAAGAGCAATCTTAAGACCCATAACAACCTTGTCTGATTCTTCTAATAATCTTCTGTAATCAGATGTAAGGTAAGGCTCACACTCTGCTCCATTAACGATAATGTAATCTATGGCTTCAGGATTCTTTGGAGAGAGCTTAACATTAGTTGGGAAACCAGCTCCTCCCATACCTACAACACCAGCAGCCTTGATTCTTTCTAAGATAACGTCCTTAGTAAGATCCTCGAACTTCATAGGTGTATATTCAACTTCTTTGAATTCGCCATCATTCTCGATAATGATAGAATTGCACTTACCGCCTGTAGCCAATGTTCTTGGCTCAATAGCTTTAACAGTACCTGATACAGATGAATGAATGTTCGCAGAAACAAATCCACCTGCCTCGGCTATCAGCTGGCCTGCAAGGACATAGTCGCCCTTGGCAACAACTGGCTTAGCAGGTGCGCCGATGTGCTGTGAAAGCGGGAACACCATCTCTCCTACGGCTGGAAAGAGTTCTTTGATTGGTTTATCCTTAGAAAACTCTTTACCGTCATAAGGATGACATCCACCTTTAAATGTACACTTTCCCATGACATATTTCTCCTTATAAAGTTTTTATTAAATAGTATTTTATCTCAATAAATAGCAAAAATCTACTTTTTTTTGTGTATATATTCCTATATAATAAGAGAAAATGAGTACTTTTTTAACAATCGGTTTGTCTAATCAAACCTAAAACGAGGATTTTTTATGATAACTATTAATGATACCCTGCACACAAACGCAGACACCGCAATGCTTAAAGCAATATGTCCGGATACTGACAGCATCTGCTTTTTTGATATAGAAACCACAGGATTTTCAAGAAATTATAATATAGTATACCTCATAGGTGCTGTATATTTCCGTAACGGAATATCGCATTATTTACAGTGGCTTGCAGAATCCGATTCCGATGAAGCTTATATTTTATCTGCATTTAATGATTTTTTAAAAGATTTTCATACATTAATACATTTTAATGGGGATGCCTTCGATATTCCCTTTATTACTGAGCGTGCAGCACATCTTAATGTTGCACTTGACCTTTCACATCTTGAAAGCCTTGACTTATATAAAACTGCCAGAAAATGTAAATCTATTCTGTCACTTTCTGACTATAAGCAGAAAACCATTGAACATTTTCTTGGAATAGAACGTGAAGATATGTATTCAGGCGGTGAACTTATTGATGTATACAGGAAATTTGCAGCAAAACCTTCTGATACAGCACATAACGAATACAGGAAACTTCTCCTTCTTCACAACCATGACGATATAGAAGGAATGCTAAGCCTGCTTCCACTTGTTTCCTATTATGCAATAATTATGAATTCTTACACTGTTGACAATACTGTCATTGATAAAGATACTGATTCCGATGGAAATGTGAGCAGCCTTCGGCTGATTGCTGAATGTTCTCTGCCCGTAGGCGTACCCGTGGACAGACATATATGTATTGACAATATACATATTCTGATTAAGAACCGTACATTAACTCTTGTAATCCCGATTATATCAGATACTTTGAAATACTTTTTTAAAGATTATAAGAATTATTTTTATCTGACATCAGAAGACGAAGCCATTCACAAAAGCATTGCACAATATGTAGACAGTAATAACCGTGTTAAATGCTCTGCTTCTAACTGTTACACCAAAAAGACGGGCATCTTTCTTCCGCTCTATGATAATTGTAATTTAAACATATTTAAAAAAGATTATTCTGCCCCGGAAAAATACTGCAACGCAGATGATATACTGTTAAAAAGCACTGATAACACAGAAAAATATATACATTCCGTTATAAATCATATATTTTCATAATTAAAAATGCGTAACCAGACTGATATTATTCCGGTTACGCATTTTATTAATTAGTCTTTCTGTAGAAGAAAAGATGGTCATAGCTGTATCCCATATCCCTATAACCGATTATCTGTTCAGTATTACCTACAAACAGACACCCATCAGTAACTAAAGATTTATTAAACTTCTCATATACATCTTTCTTGGCTTCTTCCGTAAAATATATAAGAACATTCCTGCACACAATAAGATGACAGCCTGTTGGATATGGATCCTTTAGAAGATTACTCTTCTTAAACTCAACACATCTTTTTATATCATCAGATATTTTATAAAACCTGTCGCCCATCTTTTCAAAGTACTTATCCTGAAATTCCTTAGGAAGTCCCTTTATGCTGTTTTCACCATATACACCATCTTTAGCCTTCTCAAGAACCTGTTCATCAAGATCTGTCGCAATAATCTTAATATCCCTCATAGGTACTTTCTTTGCAAGCACCATAGCAAGTGAATATGGTTCATCACCAGTAGAACATGCCGCACTCCATACCTTAAGTCTTGGACCGAACTTACTTATCAGATCCGGCAGTATAACATCCTCCAGTGTCTTCCACAGATTCGGATTTCTATAAAATTCAGATACATTAATCGTAATATAATTAACAAATTCTTCTCTTAACCCTGTATCTTCCTTTATTGCCTTACAATAACTATCGTAACCATCATACTTATGTCTTGCAATAAGTGTATCTATACGCCTCTTCATCTGTTTTTCCTTATATGCATTAAGGTCAATAGTTGTAAGACTCAGGATAAATTTCTTAAAATCCTCATAATCTTTAATCATAATCCCTCTTTTCTACATCGTTCCACGAAACAAACGTAATGTAAATTATTCTTAATTCTGTTATAATTCTATCATATTTTCAAAAAACCTGAAAGGATTATTTATAAACTAATGGATAATGAATCGCTTTTAAAAAATAAAATAATGGACGCAGCCAATCGTTCCTTCCGCCAGAATATATATACTTATACCAATTTCCTGGATATCAACGAGCAGTCAGTATTCGCACAGATGAGAAACGCACTTAATTTCGTAGCTTTTAAAACATACGGTGGCAATGATGCATGTGAAAGACAGATGATACAGTTTGGTTCTTACGAAACTCTTGGCTATGAAGAGGAATTTCCTATAACTCTTATAAAGATATCTCCTCTTATAGAAAAATATGCTGAATCACTGTCACACAGAGATTACCTTGGTGCTCTTATGAATCTTGGAATTAAAAGAGAAATGCTTGGAGACATAAATATAAAAGGCAAGGACGCCTATCTTTACTGTGTTTCGCATATTGCTGATTTCATAATAGACAACCTGTCTACAGTAAAGCATACACATATCCAGTGTACAAAGACTGATATTAACGATATCGAATGTTCACCTGAGCTTGAAGATATTGAAGTTTTATCTGCAAGTGAACGGATTGACGCTGCCGTTGCCAGCCTCACAAAGCTAAGCCGAAGTCAGGCAGTAGAATTATTCAGGGCAAGAAAAATATTCATTAACAGCCGTCAGATGGAAAACAACAGCTATCAGTTAAAAGCTAATGATATACTTGTTATCCGCGGAACAGGCAAATTCATCTATCAGGGGTGCGGTAGAGAAACAAAAAAAGGCCGTGTTTATCTTTCATTCAGAAAATATATTTAAAAAAAGGGCTGTGAGAACAGCCCTTTTAACATCTTTAATTACTCTTCTGTTGCTGGAGCTTCTTCCTGAGCTTCGTTGTCGTTAAGTAATGCCTTAATGCTTAAGCTGATCTTCTTATCAGCTTCGTTAAGGTCAACAACCTTAGCTTCAATTTCCTGACCGATTGAAAGTGCGTCAGATGGCTTTTCAATACGATCTCTTGAAATCTGTGAAACATGAAGTAATGCATCGATGCCATCTTCTAACTGGACGAATGCACCGAAATCTGTCATTCTTGCAACTGTTCCCTTAACAACATTACCTACAGCATACTTCTCTGCTGCGTTATTCCATGGATTAAGGTCTGGATACTTAACTGAAAGTGCAATCTTATCTCCGTTAATCTCTTTGATAAAGCACTTAACTGAATCACCAATCTTGTAAACCTTCTTAGGATTCTCTGTTCTTCCCCAAGACATCTCTGAGATGTGAAGAAGACCATCTACACCGCCTAAGTCAATGAATGCACCGAAATCTGTAACATTCTTAACTGTTCCTTCGATTGTATCGCCTTCCTTAATCTTAGAAAGAACTGCCTCTGCTGCTGCCTTCTTAGCTGCAACAATAAGCTGCTTGCAATCACCGATAATCTTTCTGTTCTTAGGATCATATTCAGTGATGACAAATGTAACTTCCTTACCGTTATATACAGATAAATCCTTAACAAATGTATCTGAAATAAGGCTTGCAGGAATAAATACTCTTGCTTCATCAACGATAACCTCAAGACCACCCTTGATGTTCTTAGCTACACCTGTAATTGGCTCCTGATTATTAAATGCATCTTCAAGTTTCTTATTGCCATTATCTGCAACAAGCTTTCTATATGTAAGAGCAACCTGTCCCTCACCATCGTTTGATTTAAGAACCTTAGCCTTCATCTCATCTCCAACTGAGACTACAGTAGTAAGATCCACATCAGGAGCTGATGTATACTCTGAACGAGTAATGATTCCATCAGATTTGCCACCTATATTAAGTACAATTCTATCTGGCTTAACTGCAATAACTCTTCCGTCTACCACCTCTCCTGTACGGATTTCCTTCCATTCTTCGTTATCTAACATCTGTGCAAAGCTTTCTTCTGACATTAGTATAAACCTCCTCAATGATATTGTTTGGGGTTGATGCCCCGGCTGTAATACCTATGCAGTCTGATGATTTGAGCTTATCAAGCTCAAGGCCGCTAAGAGTCTGAATGTAAAAGGTTTCCTGACATTCCGTCTTGCAAATTTCATACAGTTTACGAGTGTTTGAACTACTGCTGTCCCCTATAACAATCATAGCATCAGCTCTTCGAGCAATCCGTCTTGCCTCGTTCTGACGCTCCTCAGTTGCATTACATATCGTATTACTAATGCAAATATTGTACTCTTTTTTCTTTATAATTTCAACTAAATCTTGAAATTTCTTGTAATTAAATGTCGTCTGGGATACCACACGCACATTTTTACTCTTGTCAAGTTTCAACTTTTCAGCTTTTTCAACTGTATCAACAACATGTACAGGTGTCTCTGACCACCCCATAATGCCTTCAACTTCAGGATGCTTCTCATTGCCAATAATTACAATCTGGTCACCTTCAGCACTTGCATCCTTTACAATCTTGTGAATCTTTAATACAAACGGACATGTTGCATCCACAATCTTTGCCCCGCTGTTCTTTATTGATTCATATACTGCCTTTGATACTCCATGAGATCTGATTATAACAGTTGACTTTTCAGGTTCTGGAATCTCAGATATATCATTAACAGCCTTTACACCCTTGCTCTCAAGTTCATTGACAACCTCAGTATTATGAATTATCGGACCATAAGTATATACATTTTTCTTGTCTGCCTCAGCATACACAGTATCCATTGCCCTCTGAACACCAAAACAGAAGCCTGCTGACTTTGCAAGTATTACTTCTTTCAATTATCTGCCCGCCTTCTTTTCATCTATTATCTTACTTAAAGCAGCTACAACCTGTTCTATATTCATATCTGATGTATCAACAAGCACAGCATCATCTGCCTGTTTTAAAGGAGATATTGCTCTGTGCATATCTTCATAGTCTCTTTTTTCAATATCTTCCTTGATAGCATCAAAACTACAGTTTTCACCTTTTTCCTTAAGTTCATCATATCTTCTCTTAGCTCTCGCATCAGAACTTGCAGTAAGATATATCTTTGCAAATGCATCCGGGAGTACTGTTGTTCCTATATCTCTTCCATCCATGATAACATCTGTTTTCTTTGCAAGTCCTCTCTGAAGTGCAACCAGCTTAGTCCTTACTGCTGCATACTTAGATGTCTTTGATGCCATCTTTCCTGTTTCTTCTGTTCTTAAAAGTGATGTCACATTCTCACCATTAAGTATCACCTGCTGTACGCCGTCTTTGTACTCAATACTAATATCAATATTATCTACAGCACCATTAATTGCATTCTCATCATCTGGATTAATGTCGTTCTGTGAAAAATATACAGCCATTGCCCTGTACATTGCACCTGTATCAACATACACATATCCTAACTGCTTTGCTAAAAGCTTTGCTATTGTACTTTTCCCTGCTCCTGCAGGTCCATCGATTGCTATTGCACTCATTTTCTCTGCTCCTTTAAATAAATTATTGTATATGACTTGCAGCAGCGTATGCTGTTGACCATGCTACCTGTAAATTAAATCCTCCGGTCACTGCATCAACATCTATAACCTCTCCTGCAAAATATATATTCTTGACAAGCTTTGATTCCATTGTCGAAGGATTAATCTCTTTAACATTAACCCCACCCTGTGTAATTATCGCTTCATTAAAACCTCTCGTAGAAGTTACTGTCATGTCAAAATTCTTAAGAAGCTTCACAAGTCTCTGTCTTTCTTCCCTTGTAACCTCATTAACCTTCTTTTCAGGCTTAATTCCGGACTGCATTACAATCACAGGAATAAGCTTCTTAGGAAGCAGCTCATCTAATGAATTCTTAAACGCCTTGTTCTGTTCCTTTGAGAAATCCCTTAATATTCTCTCATCAAGCTGTTCATCAGTAATTGCAGGTTTTAAGTCTATGCTTAATCTTACAGGTCTTTCCTTAACTATTCCAGTAATAACGCTGCTTGCGCTTAATATTACAGGACCGCTCACACCAAAATGTGTAAAAAGCATTTCTCCAAAATCAGTAAATACTTTCTTATCTCCATCGTAAAATGTAACCTCTATATTCTTAAGGCTTAGTCCCATAAGAAGTTCTTCCCACTCTTCTCTTACATTAAGAGGTACAAGTGCCGGAAGTATTGGTGTAACGCTGTGTCCAATACTTTTTGCAAATCTGTAACCATCCCCTGTAGAGCCTGTGGATGAATATGAATTACCGCCTGTTGCAATAACGCACGCATCACCTTTAATCTCCTTCTGTCCTGATGCATCTTTTACAACAACACCTGCAAATTCGCCATTTTCCTCATTCACAGCTACAACCTGTGTATTAAGAAGCACATTTACGCCAAGTTTTTTCATCTGCCTTGAAAGCGCACCTATAACATCAGACGAGTGGTCTGACTCCGGGAATACCCTGTTACCTCGCTCAATCTTGAATTTAAGTCCCAGCTCATCAAAAAATCCCATACAGTCATAGTTAGAAAATCCTCTTAAACTGCTGTACATGAACTTTTTATTGGTAACTATGCTGTTAAATATATCTTCTTCATCCCCGGCATTAGTAAAATTACATCTGCCTTTTCCTGTAATAAAAAGCTTCTTTCCAAGCTTTTCATTCTTTTCAATAAGTGTAACCTTATTATTGTTTCTGGCAGCAGTTATCGCAGCCATCATTCCTGCTGCTCCACCGCCAATTATTATAACATTGCTCATTATCGCTCTCTCTTACTTTTCATCATCAATAGCTGCATTATCCATACATTTTCTTAATTCATTGACAACATTTTCATCTAACATATTAATCTCATCATTGCCTGAATACTCGAAATTATCAACAAACGTGTTAATCTTCTCAATATTCTCTACTACCTGTTCACTATTCTTAAGGCATATTGATACTATTAAAGCATTAATAAGACTCATTGGTGCAACAAGTGAATCAACTATTGACGCCATATCACTTCTTGCAAACAGGTTACATGATGAATACATATTCATTGGTGAGTGTACTGAATCTGTTATGGCAATAACTCTCGCCTTCCTGTTATTGGCAAATTCCATTGCTTTAAGCGTTCGCATTGAATATCTGGGAAAGCTGATACCTATTGCAACATCACCTTCACCTATGTACATCATCTGTTCAAATAATTCGTTGGTATTGCCAGTCTTTACCACCTGTACATTTTTCTTGACCAACCTAAGATAATATCCAAAGAATTCTGCTAGTGGTTCGCATGACCTCGCTCCAATTATATACACGCTTTCTGCAGCCATTATATCCTCAACAGCCATATCAAACGATGCTGTATCAAACGACTTTAATGTATGCTCTATCTTTCTTGCATCCATTGACATAACATTATTCACGACCATATTGGTTGTCATGTGTGAATTAAGTACATCTATTCTGTCGAATGAGTGAATTTTTTCTTGCAAAATGTCTTCTAACGCTTTCTGGAACTCCGGGTACCCTGAAAATCCCAATGCTGCCGGAAATCTCACTGCCGTAGACTCACTTACTCCAACAACTTCTCCCAGCTTTGCCGCAGTAAGGAATGCACATTTTTCATAATTAGCCAGAATATACTCTGCTATTCTTTTATGTCCCTTGCTAAGTCCTGACATTCTCACTCTTATGAGACTTAATATATCTGTATGTTGTTCTAAATCATTCATTATCTATAAAAAGCTCTTCAAAATATGGCAGTTCTTTTACCCAGTCACAGAAGGTATGCCACTCTGCAAGCTTATGACCCTTTCTAGAATAATATATTCCAACAAGATTCTCATAATTGAGAGTACATGTTCTCATCTGGTTATAACTTTCAGGGAGAAGCTGTATCATGCTGTACCATAATGCTTTATCCTTAGTCTCTACAAACTGTGTTCTGATTCCTTCCAGAAAATCAATATTCTTCTGCATCATATCAAGTGTGGCATCAGTCATATGGTCTGTACTGAAATCAGACATCTCAAAAGGCTTGCTGTGAATCTTATGCATTGTACTTGTTGAATTGGCAACTGTTCCAACCTTATATGTATCGTATTCCTTCCACCAGTAAAGTGGTGCTGTTATATCGACTGTAACAAATATCTGTCTTATGAACTTTCTGTGGTCTGAGCCTGCCTTACATAATCTCTTGGCAAGGTCAAGATCATTAGGACCAAAAACAAATTTTCCTTCCTCATCAAAGTAACTGTCCATTCTTGCCCAGCTGTTCAATGGATTTCTTGCACCTCTGATGGCATTATTCATATTCATGACTTCAAATCGTTCTAACTTAATCACAATCGTGCTCCTTTTGCTTAATTATACTGTTTAATTTTACATGCAAAATGAATTTATATCAAGAGAAACATTCTGGATTGCAGGCTTGCTGCCTTGCTTTTTTTGCAGGTCAAGGCTCTACGCAGCTTCACTGCTCCCGAGCCTTGATAATTCACAACTTCCGCACTTCGTGCTTCGTTGTTCATTATCTGCATTCGCCATATAATCCAGAATTTGTGCAAGCACATTCTGGATTGCAGGCTTGCTGCCTGCAAAAAAAGACCGCCACATACGCTTTTGCGCACATGACGGTCTATTATATTAATTATTAGACTGGATAAGCCTTATTAGCTGTATCTGCCTTTGTAGGATCAACCTTTGTCTGCTGAGCTTCTCTATACTTGAAGAACTCTGTCGCAACCTGTGGGAATAATGCATATGAAAGCACATCCTCATCCTGCTGCTTGTACTGCTGTACAATTGGATCATTCTTGAATTTCTCAAGCTGTGGTTCAATCAAGTCAGCTGGACGGCATGTAATAGGCTTTGTATCACCGATAGCCTTCTTCTGAACTTCTGGATTGAATGGCTTGATTGTCTGACCAAATTCACCAGCAAGAACCTTCTTAGATTCCTTAGTAATCATCTTGTATCTCTCACCCTGTAATACATTAAGAACAGCCTGAGTACCAACAATCTGTGATGAAGGAGTAACAAGAGGTGGTTCACCATAATCTTTACGAACTCTTGGGATTTCCTCTAATACATCTCTGTACTTGTCCTCTGCACCAGCTTCCTTAAGCTGTGATACAAGGTTAGAAAGCATTCCACCTGGAACCTGATAAAGTAATGTCTTAATATTAACTCCAAGAACCTTAGTATTCATAAGTCCGCTCTTTAATGCTTCCTCACGCATTGGCTGGAAGTAATCAGCTATCTCAGCAAGAAGATTCTGGTCAAGTCCTGTATCATACTGTGTACCCTTAAATGTCTCTACCATAACCTCTGTAGCTGGCTGTGATGTTCCCATTGAGAATGGTGACATAGCTGTATCAATAATATCAGCACCTGCTTCTACTGCTTTTAAGTATGTCATTGAAGCTACACCAGATGTATAATGTGTATGCATCTGAATAGGAAGAGATGAACCATCCTTTAATGCCTGTACAAGCTCTGTAGCCTTGTATGGAAGCAAAAGTCCAGCCATATCCTTGATACAGATAGAATCTGCACCCATGTCTTCAATTCTCTTAGCTGTCTCTTTCCAGTAATCAAGTGTATAAGCATCACCTAATGTATAAGAAAGAGCAATCTGAGCATGTCCTTTTTCCTTCTTGGCAGCCTTAACAGCTGTCTCTAAGTTTCTTAAATCATTAAAGCAATCGAAAATACGGATAATATCAATACCGTTAGCAATTGACTTCTGAACAAAGTACTCAACTACATCATCTGCGTAATGATTGTAACCTAATATATTCTGTCCTCTGAAAAGCATCTGAAGCTTAGTATTCTTGAATCCATCTCTAAGCTTACGAAGTCTTTCCCATGGATCTTCCTTAAGGAATCTGAGTGAAGCATCAAATGTAGCTCCTCCCCAGCACTCTACTGAATGATAACCAACCTTATCCATCTTATCTACGATAGGAAGCATCTGCTCTGTTGTCATTCTTGTAGCTATAAGAGACTGATGTGCATCACGCAATACTGTCTCAGTAATCTTTAAAGGTTTTTTAACCTGTTCTGCCATAATATCCTCCTTTTACATAACGCCAAACATGGCCATAAATGTACCGGCTGCAACCGCTGTACCAATAACACCGGCAACGTTAGGTCCCATAGCATGCATCAGAAGGAAGTTAGAAGGATCTGCCTCAGAACCAACCTTCTGCGAAACTCTGGCTGCCATAGGAACCGCAGATACACCTGCTGAACCAATAAGCGGATTAACCTTACCATGTGTAACAAGACACATAATCTTACCAAATAACACACCTGCTGCAGTACCAAATGCGAATGCAATAAGTCCTAATGCAACAATCTTTAATGTATCAAGGTTAAGAAATGCTTCTGCACTTGTTGTAGCACCAACTGATGTTCCAAGGATAATAACAACTATGTACATAAGTGCATTAGAAGCTGTCTCTGCAAGCTGCTTAACAACTCCACTTTCCTTGAAAAGGTTACCTAACATGAGCATACCAACAAGTGGTGCTGTTGTAGGAAGAATAAGTACTACTACTACAGTAACTACTATAGGGAAAAGAATCTTCTCAAGCTTAGAAACAGGTCTTAACTGTTCCATCTTAACTTCTCTTTCCTTCTTAGTTGTTAAAAGCTTCATAATTGGTGGCTGGATAATAGGAACCAGTGACATATATGAATATGCTGCTACTGCAATAGGTCCCATATATTTAGTCTGACCAAGTTTACCTGCAAGGAATATTGAAGTAGGACCATCTGCACCACCAATAATTGATATAGCTGCTGCTGCCTTATCTGGGAATCCCATAAGAATAGCCATAAGATATGCTGCAAAGATACCAAACTGTGCTGCTGCACCAAGCAGGAAACTTGCCGGGTTAGCAATCAATGGACCAAAATCAGTCATAGCACCAACACCTAAGAAAATAAGTGATGGTAAAATACTCCATTCATCAAGTAAATAGAAATAATGTAACAAACCACCTACACCGTTACTTGAATCCTCTATTGCTAACATAATGTCAGGATAAAGGTTTACAAGAAGCATACCAAAAGAAATAGGTACTAAGAGCAGAGGTTCATATCCTTTTTTAATTGCAAGATAAAGGAAAACAAACGCAACCAGAACCATAAGGTAATTACCCCATGTAAGTCCGAAGAATGCACTCTGGTGAACGAGGTTTCCTAAAGTTGTTATAATATAACTCATCTTATACCTCCGTAAGTCACTTTATATCAGTATCATAATTAATTTAATGAAACTAATACCTTACCTGACTCTACAGAATCACCAGCTGCACACTCAACAGTTGCAATTGTGCCATCCTGAGGAGCACAGATTTCATTCTCCATCTTCATAGCTTCAAGGACAACCAATACATCGCCCTTCTTTACAGCAGCACCTGCTGTTGCATTAACCTTAAGAATCTTTCCTGGCATTGGAGCGTTAACTTTAACTGCTCCCTGAGCACCTGCTGGTGCTGCTGCCTTAGGTGCAGCCTTTGGAGCTGCTTTAGGAGCGGCTGCCTTAGCTGCTGGAGCTGCACTGCCTGTTCCTTCTTCTACAGTAACATCATATACGTTACCATTAACTGTAATTGTATAGTTCTTCATGATTATTTCCTCCTATTATTAACCTTTCTAATTGAGCGGACAACAAGACCATCCGTAGATGTTCCTTCTGATGCTGCAATTGCTGCAGTAATAACTGCAATAAGTTCAAGATCGTCCTCAACATTTTCTTCTTCATTAGAAACAATCTGTGCTATAGCATTATCAACACCAACAGAAGCTGTGTCTTCTTTCTGTTCTTTCTTTCTGTTCTCATATACGCTTATATACTTGAACAGAGAAATAATGAATGAAATGAATATAAGAACTACAAATACAGTTCCCATACCAATAAGTGTATTCATTCCGGCCTTACCCATCTTCTCACCTGTTGTGTATGATGGATTAATAGCTCCACTTTCAAGTGTGTAATCTGTATTGATTACGAATTCGAATGTACATACTCTCTTTTCGAATTTAAGTTTAACTGAAATAGTACATAATTCACTTGTTTCATCACTGACCTTTACATTAATGTTGTTAACATCAACAGACTCTTTGAGTTCACCAAGTTCATCTTTAGTGCTGTTCCAGCTATTGTATAATCCTATTGTTTTAACATTCATTCCCTGCTGGTTAACAATATACATCTTACTGTTAACATCATTAAGGGTTATTCCTGCTTCTGCATCTGCAATAAGAGCATCTGTTCCTGCTTCACCCTGATTGCTGTCAAGGTAAAGAATCATATCCTTTGCCCAGTCCTTGAGGTAATTCTCAACATAAGCAACCTCGTTATCTTTAATGGATTCTTTAGCTGTATTAGTATCAATCTGTGCATTACCACAGGCTGTCATACTGAATACGCAGGCTAACATGCAGAATAACAATAAGAATCTTTTCAAATTAGTCTTCTTCATATTGTCACCTCTTAATTAAACTGTTCCATGCTTCTTATCAGGACGAACCTCTCTCTTTGAAAATAACATTTCAAATGCAGCGGCTACATACTGTCTTGTATTCTCCGGGTCAATAACAGCATCAACATAACCTCTTGCTGCTGCTGACTCAACACTTGACTGTAACTTAGCATATTCAGCTGCTTTCTCTGAAACAGTTGCTGCCACATCAGAAGCGGCTGCTATCTCATCAGCATACATAATCTTTGCTGCAAGCTGTGAATCCATCATTCCGATAGAAGCTGTTGGCCATGCGTAGACAAGGTCTGCACCTAAAGACTTAGAGTTCATAGAAACATATGCGCTTCCATAAGCCTCACCTGTAATAACATTAACCTTAGGTACATCTGCGTTAGCAAATGCATATGTAAGCTTGGCACTTGCAATTGCAATTCCCTTCTCAGCTGCCACTGTAGCTTCGAATCCCTTAACATTAGTAAGTGTAAGTACAGGAATTTCAAATGCATTACAGAAATTAACAAAATTCTCTGCCTTGTAAGCGCCCTTAACTGTAAGAACCGGTTCAAACTTCTCAGCCACTTCACCCTCTTCATCATAAAGAGCTGTTCTGTTAGCTACAGCACCAATAGTAATTCCATCTACCTGAATAAATCCTGTAACCATTTCTTTAGCATATGAAGCCTTAACTTCAACAAATACATTATCATCAGCAATATCTGAAAGAGCTAATGCAGGATCAGCAATCTCTGCTGCCATATCAGGGCATGCTCTGTTAAGATCATCTGTTGTTGCAGAAACTGCAGCATCCTCTTCGTTGTTAGCAGGAAGCATAGAAACTAACTGTCTTACACCATTAGCAATAGTCTCCTCATCTCCTGTAAAATCAACAACTCCTGCTTCTGCCTGGAACTTAGCTGACGCTGAGTCAAGCTTTGATTCATTATTACCATCTAATGCATTAGGGCTGTTAACAAAAAGCTTGGCCTTGCTATCTTCCATAAATGTAAAATCAGATAATGAAGAAAGAATTGCAAGTCCACCGCCACAGTTACCGTAGACTGCTGTAATCTGTGGAATAACACCTGATGCAATAGACATCTTCTTATAAATTGTACCGAAACCTTCAAGAGCATCTGTTGCTTCCTGAAGTCTTAAACCTGCGCAGTCAATAAGACCTATCACAGGAGCTCCCATCTTCATAGCATAATCATAAAGTGCTGAAATCTTCTTAGCATGCATCTCACCGATAGAACCATTAAGAACAGTTGCATCCTGGCTGTATACATACACAAGATTACCATTAATAACTCCGTATCCTGTAATAACACCATCGGATGGAGCCTTCTTTTCCTGAATGTTAAAATCTGTAGATCTGGCAGTCACACCAGCACCGATTTCAACAAAGCTGCTATCATCAAGTATTGCTTCAATCCTTGATAATGCCTGTGTTGTATTACTCATTACGAGACCTCCCTTGTTTTTTACGTTGCTATTGCGCAACTCTTTGTTAATTTTATTACAATCTGCCAATAATTACAAGTATTTTTAGTCCTTTGTTTCAAATACAATCACAAGTCCTTTTTTTATATTTATAACCGCCACATTTTCTTTAATTTCATTACTCTGGCATATGCTTAAACCCTGATGAAGTATATAATCATCAAGCACGTATTTAAACCCTGCAAGACTTATAATTGTTTCTTCAGATAGTGAAACAAATGATACATAATCACCATACTGTCCTGTTTTGGACACTTTCACTTCTCCCATCTTGTCATTTATAAGATATATTTTATTGTGACTGTCACATATAAAACATGGTACACCACTGTCAAGTGCAGCCTTCATATTGCATATATTGGTAAATGTGTGATCCATCCTTGTACCTGTCGCCCCAAGTATATATATGACTGACGCTCCGGCTTTCAATGCATTTATAATAGCAATATGCGTATCTGTATAATCCTTTTCTTTAGGATAAGTCTTAATATCTATACTTTTATACTTATCAAGCAGTCCATCTTCTACTGAGTCATAATCCCCCAGTATCATATCCGGCACAAGTCCGAGTTCATCAATATATTTAAGGCCACTGTCAGCTGCAATTATGTATTCAGCATTTATTGTCCTGACAAAATCCTTTGCCCAGCTTATATCAAGACTTCCCCCTGTCACTATAAGTGTTTTCATATCAATCTCCTTAATCTTACTAATCTGTAATATCTTTCTTTCGTATTTTACCACATTAATCCAGATGTTCTTTATTTTTTCACAATTATATTTTATAATATCTGAACAATAAAGGACTTATGGTTAAGTTCTATAACAAGGAGGAATATTATGTCTGAAAACGCAACTGACATAACTAATGACAACATTCAGGATAATAACGGGAATGACTCTCTTCTTACAGGTGGAAGCCTGTATGAAAGCAGCACTGACAAGTACAAGGATAACTTATCTTCTGCCATCACATTCTTTGTATGTGGAGGAATCGGAATCATTCTTATGATTCTTAATGATATCGGTATCATTAAGATAGTAACTAAAGATGCACCTTCATTCCTTTTTATTAATATTGTTCTTGGTCTGTTATTTATCGGATTCATTGCAATCGGTGTCTGGTCTTTGAAATACTCTAACAAAATTAAAGCCAAGGCTGAAACTGAGGATAAGAAAGCCGCCGATGTACTTAACTGGCTGGAAGACAACATAACTAAAGAAGATATTGAGAATTCTTACACTGGAGATATTCAGGAAGAAATGAAATATTTTAACCGTACAGCTTATGTTAAAGAACAGTTAACCGTACAATTTACTGAACTCTCAGATGAAGAAGCCGAGAATTTTTCAGAACAGTTCGTTGAAAAAATGTTTAATTAATTCTTATAATCAATAAAACCCGCTGTGTAATTAACAGACACAGCGGGTTTACTATATTCTGATTAGTTGTTAGAAAGGAATTCATCAATTCCCTTAGCTCCAGCTTTTCCTGCTCCCATGGCAAGAATAACTGTAGCTGCACCTGTAACAGCATCTCCACCGGCATATACACCTTCCTTAGATGTTTTACCAGTTTCTTCTTCTGCTACGATACATTTTCTCTTGTTGATGTCAAGTCCCTTAGTTGTTGAAGATATAAGTGGGTTAGGTGAAGTACCAAGTGACATGATAACTGCATCTAATTCCATAACAAACTCTGAACCAGGAATCTCTACAGGCTTTCTTCTTCCTGAAGCATCAGGTTCACCAAGTTCCATCTTAATACACTTCATACCTGTAACATTACCCTTGTCATCTGTAAGAATCTCTGTCGGATTAGTAAGAAGGTCAAATATAATTCCTTCTTCCTTAGCGTGATGTACTTCCTCAGCTCTTGCTGGAAGCTCCTCCTCACTTCTTCTGTATACGATATGAGTTTCTGCTCCAAGTCTTAATGCTGTTCTTGCAGCATCCATAGCAACATTACCACCACCAACGATAGCAACCTTCTTAAATCTTGCTATTGGAGTATCATACTCATCCTTGAAAGCTTTCATAAGATTACTTCTTGTAAGGTACTCATTAGCTGAGAATACTTCGTTAGCATTCTCGCCCGGAATACCCATGAATCTTGGAAGACCTGCACCAGAACCTATGAATACTGCATCAAAGCCTTCATCTTCAAGTAACTGGTCAATTGTCATTGACTTACCAATAACAACGTTAGTCTCAATCTTAACGCCTAACTTCTTAACATTCTCAACTTCGTGGGCAACTACTGTTGACTTAGGAAGACGGAATTCAGGAATACCATATACTAATACACCACCAGCCTCATGTAAAGCCTCGAATATAGTTACGTCATATCCCATTTTTGCAAGGTCTCCGGCACATGTAAGTCCTGAAGGACCTGAACCGATAACAGCAACTTTCTTGCCTTTCTTCTCTGTTGGCTTCTCTGGCTCAACATTATTCTCTCTTGCCCAGTCAGCAACAAATCTTTCAAGCTTACCAATTGATACTGATTCACCCTTGATTCCTCTGATACACTGACCTTCACACTGTGTCTCCTGTGGACATACACGGCCACATACAGCAGGAAGTGCACTTGACTTACCAATAATCTTATATGCTTCCTCAATATTTCCTTCTTTTACCTGATGAATAAATGCTGGGATATCGATAGATACAGGACAGCCCTGAACACATCTTGCATTCTTACAGTTAAGGCATCTTGTTGCCTCTTCCATAGCTTCTTCCTTGTTATATCCAAGACATACTTCATCAAAATTCTTATTTCTTACGTCAGGAGCCTGCTCTCTGACTGGCACTTTCTTCATTACGTCCATTTTGAAACCCATCCTTTCTAATTACACTGTCCACAACCGCCGTGATGTGTATCGCCTTCCTGAAGCTTGAGCATTGCTCTTCCCTCTTCAGTTCTGTACATAGCACTTCTCTTCATAGCCTGGTCAAAGTCAACAAGATGACCGTCAAATTCAGGTCCGTCAACACATGCAAACTTAATCTCATCGCCAACCTTAAGACGACATGCACCACACATACCAGTTCCATCAACCATAATCGGATTCATGCTGACAATTGTAGGAATTCCAAGTTCCTTAGTAAGAAGACAGACGAATTTCATCATAATCATAGGTCCGATTGCTACACATAAATCATAATGTTTTCCTTCTGCAACAAGATCCTTAAGCACATCTGTACCCATACCTTTTCTTACATAGCTTCCATCATCAGTTGTTATGTAAAGATTACCAGCAACAGCCTTCATCTCTTCCTCTAAGATTATAAGTTCCTTATTCTTAGCACCAACGATAACATCAACATCTACACCATGCTCATGCATCCATTTAACCTGTGGATATACAGGTGCTGTTCCAAGACCTCCGGCAATGAATACAATATTCATCTTTTTGAGTTCTTCAATATCCTTGCTGATAAGCTCTGATGGACATCCAAGAGGTCCAACAAAATCTTCAAATGCATCTCCTGCTTTAAGATGTGACATCTTCTCAGTAGACGTTCCAACTATCTGAACAACTATTGTTATAGTTCCTGCTTCTCTGTCATAATCACAAATAGTAAGTGGAATTCTTTCGCCCAAATCATCCATCTTTACAATAACGAACTGGCCAGGTTCACAATGTTTAGCAACTCTAGGAGCTTCAACATCCATAAGGAAGATCTTCTCTGCTAACTTCTCAGCCTTAAGAATTTTATACATTACAATTCTCCTTTCAAAAAGTAATATTATGAAGTGCATTACGCACAATCAACCTTTAGTATTCTTTGGCAGAATAACTGCCTTCTGTACCTGTAACAGTATACACCTTACCGCTTGATGTATCAACGCCATATAATCCAGCAGTTGTTGTAGAACCACCCTTTATTACATCATATCTGATAATATACATTTCATTGTTGCCGACCTTTGTCTTTGAAATATAGACAAAATTAACACCTGAACCATCTGAAGCTTTGCTGTCTGACTTAAGCACCTTCTTTGATATAAGGACATTTTTCAGCTGGCTTTCAGCCTGGCTGTATGTATATGTATTCTTTACTTCAACATTATAATTTCTCTTAACTACTGTACTGCTCTGCTCATGATCGTTAATTATTACAAATGCGATTACAGTATTACCGGTTGGCATATCGAATTCACCTGTATACTCTGTTGATGAAGATGTAGGAGTTGTACCATCTGTTGTATAATATGCCTTACATTTGTCAGGGATATTATTAATCTTAATCTTCTCTCCATCTGAATATTTTCCTGACGCAGGAGTTACATCTGGTGCTGCAGGAGCACCATATTCAACAACATATTCAAATTCAACTACTTTACTATATACCCCAATAGAATTAACAGAAACTGCTTTTATCTTAGTTGTGCCTGTTTCTAACTTAATTGCTGTTCCATCATATAGTGTACTCTTAATATCAGGTTCTTTTCCATCAGTTGTATAATAAACAACACAACCAGAATCACATGTAAATTTAAGTTCAACATCATCATCATACGAACCCGGCTCTTTAGAAGCTGATGGTTCTTTTACAATATAATTCTTAACTGCATTGCTGCATTTTCCATCCTGATACTTTCTTATAAGCTTTGTTAAATTATCTGCATCCTCTTTCTTATAATAAATATCTGCAAGAGCTTTAACCGCATCTTCATAATTCTCATCATATGAAAGTATATCCTTCAACACATTAACAGCTTCATCCTCATTTCCTGAGCTTTCATAGCATCTATACAATGTATACTTAAGGTTCAGATTCTTCTTTCCCTCATTTTCTTTAGAAGCCTTGCTAAGATATGATGATGCATCACCATAATTACCCTCTTCGTACAGTTTCATTCCTGTCTGATAATAATAATTATAATTATTCTTACTCTTCTTGTTAAGTGATACAGCAACTATAATTATTATAATTAAAACTAATGCAACTCCCGCAGCAACCCCTGCTATAATAAGCTTTGTCTTCTTATCCAGTGGTTTCTTAGTGGTGTCTTTCAAAATCTCTTTATCTTCATCTTCTGGTTCTTCATCGTCATCATCATCAAGTAAAATATCTCTATCAGTTAATTCTTCTTGTGTTGGTTGAGATGATTTATTAATTACCTGCTGTTCCTTAAGAATTTCATCTGTTATCTTAGGAACAACTCTCGTCCTCCCATCATTAATATCTGATGGCTGCTCTGCTTTATAATCATCAGCCTTTCCTACATAAGCTTTGGCAACTGTAGTTTCTTCTTCTACCATTTTCTGCAACGACTTTTCAATTTCGTCTTCTATGCTTGTATTCTTATTAAAATCGTCTGGCATATATAGACCTCCATACACTTAAATAACATTTTGATATTAACATATTAGAGAATATTAATCAATAAAATACATTTTATGATTTTTATTTTTGTTTAACTAATTGTACACATTTTACTCACATTTATCATGTATATTCTATATTAGATAGCAAAGAGAATTCTTTCTATCTCCCCCTCATATTTTGAAAAAGGAGATGTTTGACCGCATCTCCTTTTTTTGTCCAAAAAATTATGACCATCAGTACAACACTGATGGTCATAATAATTTTATCATTACCTGAATTATCTTATGCTTGTAACTCTTACTGTGCAGCTTAATGTCTTATTATTAACAACAGCTGTTATTGTTGCTATTCCTGCTTTTCGTCCAATAACTTCTCCTGAAGAAGAAACTGTACATACCCTTGGATTACTGCTTCTCCATGTAATTTTACTATCTGTTCCTATTACATCTAATGTATATCTGTCATACTGCTCAAGAGTAATATTAGACCTGCTTATTGCAAGTGAATGAACTATACAGCTTGATTCAACACCTGCACCATCACTTATGACATAAACCTCTGCTTCACCAGGACCTACAGTTGTAATAACACCATTACCATCAACCGTAACTATTCCTGTATCTGATGAGTACCATTCATATGAATCATTATTAACAGCCGGCCTTACTATTACCGATAACTGTCTTGTTCTGCCTGTAAGCATATATATTTCTTTTGAATTAATTCTAAGTGAGGATATATTAACTCTTGGAGTTACATAAACCCAGCAGATTCCTTTGATATTATTACCATCCTGAGATGTTGCTGTAATCTTAACTTTACCGGAACTGATAGCAAACACCTCGCCATCCTCATCAACCACTGCGATTGATTCATTAGCTGATTTCCATACAACATCTTTAATTGTTGCATTATCCGGATATACGTTAACACCAAGTTTCTGTGAATCTCCAACAAACAATCTCAATGAATCCGGCACAACTTCTATTCCCGTAACCGGATTAACAACTCTTATGATACATGAATCTGTAACTCCGCTTCCATCCGCTGCTGTAGCTGTAATAACAGCATTACCAACTGATTCAGCACTAAGATTACCTTCCTGATCTACTGAACATATACTGTTATCTGATGATGACCACACTATATTCTTATTAGTTGCTGTATCTGTGCCAACCGTTGCAATAAGCTTTCCTGTTGCACCCACATTCATGAATTTATTATTTTCACTCAATGTAATAGTTGAAACATATTCCTTAACAACAATTGTACAAGCTGCTGTGAGATGACACTCATCTGTTGTAACTTCAATTACACAGTTACCACCCTTTAAGGCTGTTACAACACCATTTTCATCAACTGTTGCAACTGATGTATCACTTGAAAGATATGTGACTTTCTTATTCTCTGCATCTATTGGCTCAATTGAAGGTATAATAGCATATTTTGCTCCAACCCATAATTCCTGATAATCAGAATTAAGTGTTATTCCTGTTACAGGCTGTGTAACAGTAACAATACAATATGCTGTAAGTCCCGTGTCAACATTAGTACATATTATAGATGTTGTTCCTGCACCTGTAGCTGTAACTTTACCATCGCTTTCTACTTTACATACGTTTTCATCACGGCTTTCCCATGTAACAAGCTTATTATCTGCATTCTCTGGAAGACATGTGGCATTAAGCCAGAACACCTGTCCTTTTCTCACTGTAATATCTGTCGTATTAAGGACAATTGATGTAACAGGCTGCTTAACATATATATTACACATTGCTGTAACACCACCATCAAGTGACTTACAAAGTATTGTCGCACTACCTGTTCCGACAGCTTCAACCAGACCATTAGAATCAACTATACATACATTAGTATTAGATGATTCCCAACTTACAGTCCTGTTCGTAGCCGTTATAGGGAGAACTTCTGCTGTGATTCTTAATGTCTGTCCTATTGACATAATCTCATCTTTATAATCAAGTTTAATAGTCTCAACTGGTATGCTTATAATAAAATTACATGTTGCAATAAATGCACCATCTTCTGTTTTGCAGACAATTGTACAGTATCCTGGCTTAATATATGTTACAAGGCCATTCTCATCAACTGTTGCAACTGATTCATCTGAGGATGACCATGTAACATTTCTGTTCACACCGTCTCCTGATGGCTTTACAGTTGCTACAAGCTGATACTTTCCAATTGCCATAGTAGACTCAACTGTTGTCGCGTTAAGTGTAACTCCTGTTACTGGCTCTCTTACATAGACATCACAGGTTGCAACCTTAAGTCCGTCTTCAGTTATTACTGTAATCGTTGCATTACCACCAGATAATCCCTTAATAGTAGCTGTGTAACTGTCTCCTGTTACCGTAGCTACCGTTGTATCTGATGATGACCATAAAACATTGCTGTTAGTAGGTCCTGCCGGATTGAATAATACCTGTACCGTTCCAGTGCTTCCTCTGTCAATTGATATTGAAGAAGGATTAATACTTACATCTCCTACAGGAGTGGTAACATATATTACACAAGTCTCAGACTTAATAACTCCATTAATATTCTGTGAAACAGTAAGATGTGTCACACCCGACGCAACACCTGTTACTGTAAATACAGTACCATCATCTGACTGTCTTACCTCTATAAGATCATATGTAGGTATAACTCCTGCTCCATTAGCCTGATTAGTTACAGTATATGTAATCTGTGATTTACTTGGCTGATTAGTAACAAGAGCCTTAATGTCTATTGAACTTCCAATATTAACTGTTGTGCTTACTGTACTAAGGCCAAAACCATCTATAACTGTAATCTTATATGCCAGCTGATATGGCATATTATACACTGTGTATAATTCATCCTGTACTCTTGTTGCATATATTGTAGCTGTACCCGCGCCAACTGCCTTAACAAGACCAGTTGCAGAATCCACCTGAAGTACCTTGTTATCAGAAGTTGACCATGTTACTTCTGATTCAATTGCTGATGTTGACAACTGAAGTTCATCACCAACATTCATATTGCTCACTTCATTTCCCATCTTCTTAAATGGAACTACAACATTAACAGCATCTCTTGTAAACCATGATTCATTGCCTCCAACATCAATAGTAGTAAGTCCTGCACTCACCTTTGTAACTCCTGCATGTACTCCACATACTGTTCCAACTGCAACTGATGCTACATTTGAATTATCTGTCTTATATATTACGTTAGACTTAACAGGATTAACTACATTAGAAGGAATGTCCTCATATGTAAATGCTTCATAATCCTTATCTGAAAGAACCATATATCTGTTAGATGCATCGCTAGGAAGATGTGTTATAAAATGTCCCTGTGAATTAGATATACTCTCCTTAAACTTAACCTCTGCCCTTACTGTAAATGTATATGTAAGAGGATTAATTCCGCTTCCGTCTGCAGTTCTTGCCGTAATAACAGTTGAACCACCGCCAATAACCTTAAGTACTACTTTAGAAGAATCCCTATAATACATCTCTACGATTCCATCTGAACTAACCTCACCTGTTGAATCATTAGATGTTTCAATAAAAAGCTTATTACTCTCACAGGTATTGGCTGTTATGGTAATTAAATCTCCTTCTTTCAGAAGATCTGCCTCTTCAAGAACAGTATTACCTCTTTTCCTTTCAACATTAACATTAATAGGAACATATACTGCTGCTGTTGATGTAGCAAGTACATTATCATATACAACAGCTCCTGTATCTGAAAACTTCTTAGAATGATATGCTGCTGTTATTGTAGCTGCTCCTGCCCTGTTACCATATACTGTAGGATTAGTTGTTCCTGATACAGTCTGCAGATAAGCATCTCCGCCTGAACTTGGATTAACAAACTTTACAACATCATAATCTTCATCCGATATTGTCCATTCAAGTCTTACAGGACTTGCAATACCATTGTTCGAAGGATTGCTCGCGTCATAAAATTCATCATCCGTACCTGAAAGATTGGCATGAATAACTGTAGATGTAGATCCCTGTATTACACTTGACTGTGCCGGTGTCAGAGAAAGAGAAACACTTGAGTCAGCGTTAGCAAATATAAGTACTCCACCGCATGCCACACCAGAAACAAGAACACCTATAAGAATCTTCCATTGCATTTTAAGACGCATTGTCAGCTGTCTGATTTTTTTAACATTCTTCATATATATAACCCTCGCTTTGCATAAGTATATCTGTGCTTATATTAAAATCAAATAATAACTATTATATTATATCGAAACCTTTATTTATTAATATTACATCTTGTACATACTTTTTTCAATATGCCTGCATACAATATTTTTCGCTAATGTTGTCAGCTGCTGTTGCAATTTATCATATTTCTTATAAAACATATAAAAGTTTGGGTAAAATGATGGAATTAATCAGATTATTATGTTAAAATATTGTAGCAATAAAATATTTTTGGAGGTATCTAAAAAATGAAATTAAATTTAAGACCAGCTGAAGAGTGTACTTTTGACGCTGTATCATTAGGTGAAGTTATGCTTCGTCTTGATCCAGGTGAAGGCAGAATCCGTACAGCAAGAAGCTTTAGAGCATGGGAAGGTGGCGGAGAATATAACGTTATCCGTGGTCTTCACAAGTGCTTCGGTATGAGAACTGCTGTTATCACATCATTTGCTGATAACGAAGTAGGTCTTCTTATGAAGGACTTCATCGAGCAGGGTGGCGTTGATACATCACTTATCTGCTGGAAGAAGACAGATGGTATCGGACGTCTTTGCAGAAACGGTCTCAACTTCACAGAAAGAGGATTTGGTATCCGTGGTGCTAAGGGTTGCTCTGATAGAGCTAATACAGCTATTTCTCAGGCTACTCCAGAAGATTTCGATTTTGATTACATCTTCAAGAACAAGAGCGATGGTGGTTTAGGTGTTCGTTGGTTACATACAGGCGGTATCTACGCTGCTCTTTCTGAGCAGGCTTGCGAGACTGTTATTGCAGCTTGTAAGGCAGCTAAGAAGTACGGTACAATCGTATCTTACGATCTTAACTACAGACCATCTATGTGGGAAGCTATCGGCGGTTTAGCTAAGGCTCAGGAAGTTAATAAGGAAGTTGCTAAGTATGTTGATGTTATGATTGGTAACGAAGAAGACTTCACAGCATGCCTTGGTTTCGAAATCGAAGGTAACGATGAGAACCTTAAGACTCTTAACCTTGATGGTTATAAGAAGATGATCAACGAAGCTGCTGCTACATACCCTAACTTCAAGGCTGTTGCTACAACACTTCGTCAGGTTAAGACAGCTACAGTTAATGACTGGTCAGCAATCTGCTGGGCTGATGGAGAAATCTACAAGGCTGCTCAGTATGATGGACTTGAGATTATGGATAGAGTTGGTGGCGGAGATTCATTCGCTTCAGGTCTTGTATATGGTCTTATGACATTTGAAGATGCTGAGAAGGCTGTTAACTACGGTGCAGCTCACGGTGCATTAGCTATGACAACTCCTGGTGATACAACAATGGCTTCTCTTAAGGAAGTTGAAGGTATCGTTGGTGGTGCTGGCGCAAGAGTTCAGAGATAATTAATTTAATTCATATTTGGATTCAGACCAAATAAAGAGTTGCCCGGGAAACCGGACAACTCTTTTTCATTTAATAATCTATAGTTCTTCTGCTTCACTATCTGTAAGAGATTGTAAACACAAGTGTATCTGAATATGAACCCGCATATGCTTTATCCCATTCAGACTTATCTATTGAAAGTGTCAGATTAGTACTGTTTCCACTCTCTGCATATGTAGCTATACTGAATTCTTTGTTACCATCCATAATCTTATACGCAATTGTTTTACTCTCATCTTTACTGTTCTTAAGTTTTCCACTTGCACTTACAGATACATTTACAGTCTTGTCTGGCTCTAATCTTGCATTATCAAGAGAAACACTTCCAAGCTTAACAGACTGTTCTCCTCTTTCAATTGTTGTATTTGCCGGAATAGTCACTGTATAGACCGGATCAATTGATACAGATATTGTTGTCTGTCTTGTCTGTGTCTCTTCAGCTCCTACAGGAATAACACTTCCCAATATAAACATCATACTCAATGCCATTGCTGTCAATTTTCTCATAATAGCCTCCATTCTTTCATCCATTAATGACTGTTTATTTATTTTGCAACTAAAACTGTCTCAACATTAGCACCATTCATTGTCTTTCCATCTGTAAGCGATGATGTGCTAATCTTAATAACAGCATTATGTTCTCCTGCTGTAAGCGGATGCTGCAGTTTTACATTAGTTATAGCTTTTCCAGGTTCAACCATATCTGACTTGTATATGGTTTCGCCCGTATCAGATAAAACAATTTCAAATGTAAAGTAGCATGGATTTCCTTCAGGGTTAAACAGATTCATTGTAACATTATCTTTTCCTGCATCTACAGTTATAGATGGATATCCTGGTATCCTTATTCCCTGCTGTCCGCCACTGTAATTACTTCCTGTACCAATTTCACCAGAATCAGAATCAATCGTTGGTGTAAATTTATCATCATTATCTTTATTCTTATCTTTTCTTATAACAAGCACTGCAGCCAGAACAGCAACTGCTACGCACAGTACTATTATTGCTGTTATCATAATTTTGTTTTTTGAAATCTTCATTCCAATCCCTCCTGACATTCCGTACAGACCGGTCATAAAACCAGTCTGTACGAATTACTAATTAATCAAACCTTACACTGACCTTAATATTGCTCAAATCATATTTATCAGAAAATGAACCACTTGCATCAAATCTGTAGCATATAGCATCTATATCTTTGCATCCTATGCTGTATGTGTGCGTGATTGTCTGTTTATTTTTCTTCTTAAGATCAAGCTTCTCTCCATGCCATCCATTCCATGACTTGTTAGAATCTTTTCTATATGTAGTGTCTACCTCTGCATATCCGTCATCTACCATTTTAATATAATAACTGATTGTAACAGTCATCGTATTGCAATGCTTCTTTATCTCATTCAGAGATATACCTTCCATATAGATGGAATTAGTTCTTGTATAACCACTTGTTGAAGTTCCTGATGCTCCATCTATGAAGAAATGCAGCTTGACTGGTTCTTCCTTTGAATCATCAGTTACACGATATGAATATGGGTGGCTGTAAGTAAATGTCTTATTAAGACTCCAGCTTGCATATAATGTAACCGTTCCTTCACCTGCAAGATTATCAGCAGAAACTCCCGGTTTATATGTAACCGTTCCGCCATCTTCTACACACCAGCCAAGGAATGTATATCCATATCTTGAAGTCTTTGGAAGTTCGTATTTCTTGTCATATGTAAATACAAGGTCGTTTATTGCATCTCCATCCTTTGTATCAAAATGTACTGTATACTCATTAGCAGTCCAAGCTGGATACAAGGTAATTATTTCATTATCTGCTGTTCCAAGTCCACTGATAATTTCATTATCATCATATAACTTGTCTGCTCCTGCCTTTTTTGTCCATCCTGCAAATGTATAACCTGTTCTCCTAAACTGATTAGCACTTAATGCTGCTTTATCTGTATACATAAGCTGCATATCCTGCATAGAACCAGTTGTTCCATCACCATATGGAATAAACCGGATAACATAACTGTTTTCCTTCCAGTTTGCTGTGTAACTTCTGTTACCTGTAGAACCTGTTGTAATTACTGGATCCATAGCCGTTCCATCTATACCAGCTCCGCTCCAGCCTATAAATGTATAACCTGTACGCTGTGGTCTCTTAAGAGTTATAACGCTAGTATCAACCTCATATGTTTCAGGATTGTCAGCCTTTCCTCCATCAAGATTATAACTTATAGTATATACATCTTTCTTCCACTGTGCTGTTACAACAATATTGCCAGCAGGCATTACATCTGGAACAGCTTTATCCCAGCCTGTGAATGTATATCCCTTCTTTACCGGAATCTCATTAAAACTAACCTCAGTATTATAATTCTGTGTTATAGAAGCAATTTCACTACCACCATCTGTATTAAAACTGATTGTGTACTGGTTTATCTTCCAGCTTGCAGTATAAGTGACATCTCTGTCTGGCATTGTACCTGCAACATCTTCATTCCATCCTGTAAATGTATAACCAGTTCTTTCCGGATTAATAATATTAATCTTAGTGCCATATTTATAATCGTATTCAACATCCTGCTGTCCATTATTCAGCTTGAGAACAAATCTGTGTACATTTCTCTTGTAGAAATATCTTATAACAGTCGAACCATCTCCTTTTACAATGGCAGTTTCTGTCTCTGGTGAACTGAATCCTTCCATATGCTCAACTTCTGGCGTTACCTGGCTGTCAGTATCAGATGTAAATGCCTGTCTGTCATACAATTCATATGAACCATCAAGCTTTTCAACAAGATGTTCAACAGTATAATTAACCTTATCTGCATCCCACTTTGCATATAAAGTAATATCATATGCCGGCATTGTACCGTCAAATGCTTCTGTACACGCTCTGTCAACATACCAGCCTGCAAATGCATATCCTGCTCTTACAGGAACCGGTGCAATAACATTGCTTCCCCATCTGGCTGTTTTCTTTTCAGTACTTACAGTTCCTCCCATAGAATTAAATGATATGCTGTATGTATTTCTATCATAATGCACCCGGAATATAAGACTTCCATCTGCCGCAACAGTACCAGATGGCAGATCATCTGTAAGATGATAAAGCCTGTTGTCATACTGTTCCTTATCTGCAGTTACATTCTGTCCTGTTGTTCCTTTATTAATTCTGGTCTTATCAAGTTCATATTCTCCTGATTCATTTTCAAGATAATATTTTGTTGTGTATACAACGTCATCTGCTTCTTTCCATACCGCTGTATAAGTTGTATCATTTGCAGGAACTGTCTGTGTGACAGCTGGTTCCCAGCCTTCAAATACATATCCTGCCCTATATGCAACCGGTGTCGGCATAAGAGTTCCATATGTGTATCTTCCTTCTGAAACAACACTGCCTTCTGAAACAAACTTAATATTATATTTATTTCTTGCATAATAATAATTAATTGTTGTGCTTCCATCAGCACTTACTCTCTGTGATAAAGCTGCCGGAGTCATAAATCCGTTTCTTATGTCAGGCTTTGGTGATATCTCTGTATCAGTCTTAGCTGTCTCCTGCTTTGAAGAAGCTGCTGTATACACACCATCTGTTCCTTCCACATAATCAACAACATTATAAGTCATATCAGCTGCTTCCCACTTCGCATATACAATTCTGTCCTCATTAGGCATTACTGACGGAATAGTATATTTCTTTGTAAGTGCTTCATCTGTATACCAGCCTGCAAATGTATAGCCCTGTTTAACAGGATCTCCAGGCTTTGTAATTTCTTTATTGTACTTAGATATTATAGCATCTACAACTGAACCGCCGTTAGTCTGGAATGCTATATAATATCCATCTCTTAAATTATCCCAGTGCAGAGATATCTTTCTTGTTATCGGCTTAGTATTAAAAGAACCCTTCTGACTCTTCCATGTTATTATCATCTCACCATCCTGCTGAGGTTCACTACCAGGATTAACCTCAACTATATTAGTTTCAGGATCATATGAGAACGCCGGATTAGTCATTGTTATAGAAAAATATCTGTCACTGTCATCATAAACCTTAGTAAAATACTCATTATTATTGTCAAGACCTTCTTTCATATCAAGATACTGCATTTCAAAATATGTATCAGGAAGTCTTACAGTCTTAACATCTCTCTTCATCTTGATATCTTTAACAGAATCCTGACCATATGCATAATCGCACACATTTTCAACTACACCAACACTATACAACGGCCATTGCTTCTCAAAAAGTGTAGGATTATAACTAAACGTTCCAGAAAGTGCCTGTGCCAGGAAATTAACCTCCATATACATGCCTATTTCCATGTATATAGCTCCCATTGAGCTTGCTGTTCTGCCCTGCGAAGCTGCATATTTCAACTGATAGTACAGATATCCCCATACCTGGGCATATCCACCAACCTCTGCTGTAAATCCAACACTTGCAAGTTTTGTTGATATAAGGCCTACAGCCACGCTCAGTCTTATTCCTGCCCGTATTCCTATTGTTCCTATTGCATATACCGAGAACTCATACTGTTCTTCGCTTAAATCAATAGAATCACTTGTAACCTTTCTGTCAAATACCATAATGCTGTAAACATATCTCTTGGCATTCTTATACCAGTAAGTCATACCCATTGATATATTAACATTAGCAGAAACAACGAATTCAACCTTAAACTCAATATCAATAATTCCAATAACCCTTACATGTGACTCTGTTAACGACTTACTGTATAATTCAACCCAGTCAGCCTCATCATCAAGCATATCAGAATATCTTTCAGCAAGACTCTTCGCAACAGATATCTCGCTGTCATCATCAGAATCCTTCATATCTTCAAGCCTTATAGATAAATCCGACTTGTCAGATATATAAGTAGTTCCGATTTCCATCATATTCTTAAGCTCTTCTGCTATTCCATTAATCACTTCATCAAGTTTAGAAGAACTTTCGTCATCATCATCTTCTTCAGCAGTTCTTACATTAACATTAAAATTAATTCCAGTGTAATCATACAGATCTAATGAAACCGCAACGCGGTAGTCATCAATATATGGGAATATGCCCCATACTTTCCATATAGCCTTACCACTTACATTAATATTAATCTTAACTTCCTGCTCAAATGTTGCTGATACAATTACCTTCATATTAGAGAATGAAATCTCTACACCAATATCAAGAGCAAGTCTTAATCCACTTACATTCTCAAAATGTTTTAAATCAGTTGAAAGGTTAGCTCTTACATGGTCAAGCTTTACTTCCGGTTTCTTGCTGCTATATAATTCAACATTGCCCTGAGCCTTATCTGGAAGATAAGTTATATCCTGCGGAACAATGCTGATATTGGCATCCATAGTATCAGACAGATATTCCTGAAGTTCCTGATAAGAATTCGTTCTTACAACAGCCTGTGCAACCTCATCTACAACACTCTGTGCAAATCCACTGTCAACAGCCTGCTGCTCAACGCTCTGTTCAATGCCACTGATATCCTGATTCTGTAATATACTTTCACCACTCACATTATCAGTCTGATATACATCCATGGCTGCCTGAACTTCATCCCATGTCACATTCTTATATGTGATTACATAATCAGCATTATTAGTTGAAACATTTGTTATAACAGCATACTGTATATCATCATTTCCAGTTGCATACAGAGCAAGATAATCGCCTGTATCAACTGTTGTATCTTCATCAAGTCCAAGTCCTGCTCCAAGACTGTCACTGCCATATGACATTTTATTCTTTGTAATTGTTATGCTGTCATTATCAGGATCATTATCCTTATCATCAGCTACATTAACAGGAAGAACATCAGGAACAAAGAGTATCTCCTCTGCTGCCATACCCCTGTAGGAATATTCATTCCCCTTAGCTGATGTAATCTCAAAGAACGAAACATCATCATCAGATATAACACTGCCATCTAACTGTGGCCCCTAAGATTCACATTAGTTACATCCGGCTTATAAACTGTAAAATCATATTCTCTTATTGTCTGGTCATAGCCTGTGAAATACAGCCTGTCATCTGAAAGTTCAAGACGGTAGCCACAGCCTTCCTGCCATGTGCCATTGCATTTTATTATAAATGTATACGCTCCATCATCTAATACACTTCCGGCTGTAACATCTATTGAAGTATTCTCAGAAGAATCGCTTACATTCTTAACTGATACTTTATTCTTTACTTCTTCTTTAGTTAACCTTCCGCTCTTATCAGTTACCGTAATTGTAAAATCATTTGCATCAACATCATAACTTCTTGCGTATGTATCTATACTGACTGTCTTAAGATCCTGACCGTCAACCCATGATGCATATAATACAACATCACTTAAAAGTCTGTCTGTACTGGCAACATAATCTGTACAGTCCGCATCATAACACCATCCCAAAAATGTTGAGCCTGCCTTGCCCGGAACCGGAAGATCTGAAAGCTTTGTTCCCGCCTCATACACTGAGTTATCAAGTTCTGCTGCATGCCCTTGCTCATCTTTATCATCAGTATAAAGTGTTCCGCCATTAGTTTCATACTTAATATTATATTTTGTTGTTTCAAATGAAATATCAAAAGTAAGATTATCTGTGTATATTCCTGCATATTTAGGAATTTCCTGTAATCTTGTCATATATTTTCTTGTCTTGTCACTGCCTGTTGCTGTAAGCTCTGTTATTACTGAATTATTAGTAAGAGACAGCTTACTCTCTTCATTATATAATTCATATCCCAGCTTTACATCTCCATTCAGAAGATTCCATTCATTCTTAGAATAAACAGATACACTTACTTTATCTTTCTCATACAGTCCGCCTGCATGTCCCGATACTGTAAGATTCGTCTTGTCAGCATCTACGCTTTCAGGTATGTCAATGTAATAATAACGCTCAATCCATTTTGCATAAAGAACTACAACTCCTGTGTAATTCTCTTCTGAAATCTCCGTCACAGGACTACCTGTCATTTCTTTATTATCATACCATCCTCCAAACTCATACCCCTGATTGACAATATCATCCTTATCCGGTAATTGCTCTGCCGGATATTTGTCTGGTGCATTATAGCCACTGACATAATGACCACCGTTAAGCTGGTAATCAATCTCCTTCAACTGGGACAGCTCATCATATGAAGACTGATTCCCTTCTGCATAATACATGCCCGGTATTGCTGCAGCAAGAATTGCAGAACATAAAAGTATACTCAAAAACCTCTTCATCCAAACGCCTCCTTTATGTTATAACCACATATACTAATATTTAGTTTTCCGTCTGCTATATATTGTAGTTATAATACCTTATTAAAAGACATTTGTGAGGTTACTTGCGTGAATTACAAGTTTTTTGACATGAACGATTAGATTTATATATAGAAATTTAGTCTCATGCAATATATAATTAATCAAGAGATAATTTACATACTAAGCTTTAATGAGGAAAATACTATGAAAATTGCTATATGTGACGATAATGAAGCTGAATTAAACAGAATTAGAGAACTGTTAGAAATATACGCCTGTGATAAAGGTCAGAAATTTTTTATAAAATGTTTCACAAGCAGTGTTGAACTGGCATCAACTGCTGAATTTGAGAAATATGACATATATTTTCTCGATATAATTATGCCAGTAATGGACGGCATTAATCTGGCAAGGGAAATCCGTGCCTTTGACAGATTTTCACCTGTAATCTTTCTGACATCATCGCCTGAATTTGCTGTAGAAAGCTACACAGTCAAAGCATTTAATTATCTTCTTAAACCCATAATTAAAGAAGCATTATATGATACACTGGATGATATTATTGATACATTTCATAAGGAACGCAATGATACATATATTATAAAGAATAATTCAGGTATACATAAAATATACTTATCAGATATTATGTATGCTGAAGCTCTTAACCGGAAAGTAATATTATACCTTTCAGACAACGAGCAGGTAATTTCGACAGACGTATTCTCATCTTTATGTGATACACTTATGACACATAAAGAATTTGCACTGCCACACCGTTCTTTCATTGTTAATATGAATTACATCAAGACAATAGATGCAGTCAGGATTGAATTAACAAACAGCAAAACTATCCCGGTTGCACAAAGACGCGTTTCGGACATAAAGAAACAATATCTGGATTTCCAGATGGAAGAATAATCTATAATATACATTTGGAGGAGAATTTAATGACAGACATAGTCTCAGTACTAAACCTTATTAATTATGGTTTTGTTTTAATATTCGGAATTATTGTATCTTTCTATTTTGCCGGAATACAATGGGAGGACAATAAGCGCCTTTTTATACTTACTACTGTATTATTTGTTCTGTTTCAGGCACTATTCTACGTACTTTTAGGCGAAAATGTCCTTTTTAAATGTTATCCTGTACTGATACATATTCCTTTAATTCTTATTATCAGATATATATGTCACCAGAATATATACATATTATTTATTGCCGTTATGTCCGCTTATCTGATGTGTACACCCAGAAAATGGTTTGGAACCCTTGCAAAATATATATTCCCTGAAATCCCTGTAATTTCAGATGTTGTAACAATTGTAATCACTATTCCGCTTCTGATTGTGGTAATTAAATACATTTCGCCTTACATAATAAAGCTCAAAGAAGAATCAAAAAACATTATTTCCATGTTTTTCCTTCTCCCTCTTACATATTATATACTTGAATATGCTCTAACCGTATATACTAACCTTCTATATACCGGCAAAGCCGTAATAATTGAATTCATGGACAGTTTTATTGTTGTATTATATTTTTTCTTGTCAATAGTGACACTCAGTATGTCCAACAAAAAAAATACAGCAGAGCGTGAAAACATCATACTTTCCGCAGCTGCAGCTCAGGCTGAAAAAGAAATATCTCAGCTTACAGATTATCAGAAACAGGCTGCGATATACAGACATGACTTAAGACACCATATGAATTTCATACAAAGCTGCCTTGCTGGTAACAATATGCAGCAAGCTCTTGAATATATAAATGAAATTAATAATAATCTGGATAACACAAGAATAACAAGATACTGCAGCAACGAAGCAATTAACCTAATATTATCTTCATATATAAATAAAGCCCATGACGCAGACATTTCCACACAGATATCAGTAACTGCCACTGATTTTTCAAGTTACAGAATTACTGATTTGTGCAGTCTCCTTGCAAATGCTTTAGAAAATGCAATAAATTCCTGTATAAAGCAGTGTGATAACGCTGTCTCAAAAGACAATAAGCGTCTTATAACAATTAAGTTGTTTGAAAAAAATAACAAAATATGCATCAACATAGCCAATACATACTTTAAGGAACCCCGATTCCACAACCAGATTCCTGTTACTGATGAACCTGACCATGGCATTGGTGTCCGCAGCATAATTTCAGTAATAGAAAAATATAACGGCATATATGCATTTTTTACCAAAGACGGTACATTCTATTTTCAGGCTTGTATATAAAAAATGGGGACTGCACATACAGTCCCCATCTTTTATATTATTGTATTAATTATAATGTTACACCCTGCTTAAAGATTGCAAGATCATGGAATCCTGCTATCTCGGCCTTAACCTTCTTACCAGAAGCAACATCTAATACGAGCTGGAAGAGCTCCTTAGCTGCATCTTCAAGTGGAAGATCATCTGTAACAATTCTTCCTGCATTAAAGTCAATCCAGTTACCCTTATTTCCTGCAAGTCTTGAGTTAGTTGCAATCTTAACTGTAGGAACCGGTGATGCAAATGGTGTTCCACGTCCAGTTGTGAAAAGAACCATCTGTGCACCTGAAGCTGCACAAGCTGTAGCAGCAACAAGGTCATTACCAGGTGCGCTGAGAAGATTAAGTCCCTTAGTATTAACTGGCTCTGCATATGCAAGAACACCCTTTACTAATGAGCTTCCTGACTTCTGTGTACATCCTAAAGACTTGTCTTCAAGAGTTGTAATACCGCCATCCTTGTTTCCTGGAGACGGATTCTCGTAAATCTCCTGACCATTCTTAATGAAGTATTCCTTAAAGTCATTAATAAGATGAACTGTCTTCTCGAAAAGTTCCTTGTTAGCACATCTATTCATAAGAATTGTTTCAGCACCAAACATCTCTGGAACTTCTGTAAGAATAGTTGTACCACCCTTAGATACAAGCATATCTGAGAAAAGACCAACTGTTGGATTAGCTGTGATACCTGATAATCCATCAGAACCACCACACTTCATACCAATGATAAGTTCCTTTGCATTAACCTTTTCACGCTTAAATGTAGCAGCATAAGCCATAAGCTCGTTCATAAGCTTCTCTGCTTCTTCCTGCTCGTTCTCAACATCCTGAACCTGAAGGAACTTAACTCTGTCTGGATTAACCTCTCCGATATAATCCTTAAGAACTTCAATACGGCTGTTCTCACATCCAAGACCAAGTACAAGAACTGCACCTGCATTAGGATGATTAATTAAATCAGCAAGAATCTTTCTTGTATTCTCCTGATCTTCTGTTGTCTGTGAACATCCATATGGATGAGTAAATGCAACTACTTCATCTACTCCTTCTGGCTTGTTAGCTCTTGCTGTTGCTTCAATTGCTCTTGCAATTGAGTTAACGCATCCAACTGTAGGAACAATCCATACTTCGTTACGGACACCAACCTTGCCGTTCTCTCTCATATATCCATCGAAATAAGCTGGCTCAGTAGGCTCAACATCCTTATGTCCCTCTGGTTCATAAGTATATTCAAGTAATTCGCCAAGACCAGTCTTTAAGTTATGAGTATGAACCCATGCTCCAACCGGAATATCAGCCTGTGCAAATCCAATTCTGAAACCATATTTGATAACCGGATCACCATTCTTGATAGCCTTAATTACAAACTTGTGTCCCTGTGGAATATCTTCTACAGTTGTCACATCAATTCCTGCAACATTAAGAGTTGTGCCTTTAGCAATAGGCTTTAATGCTACAGCAACATTATCATCTTTATTAATCTTAATAAAATCCTGCATATATTCTCCTTGTAATTCTAATTATTATATTAAATAAGAGCGGATGAATATAAAAACATCCGCTCTATAATCATTCAAAGAGCTATTAATTAGTCAGCTAAATCATTAACTACTGCTCTCATACCTCTTTCTCTGATATCTGTGATGTACTCAGTAATAACTTCTTCAAGGTTAAGAACCTTAGAAAGATCCTCGCCACCAAAGAACTTAGTATTGCTTAAGTAAGCATGTGTGAATTCCTTAGCAGACTTTCCTGAATTATCTCTGAAGAAATCAAGAACAGCCTTATCATCTGTGATGTTATACTCTTCACCGTTTCTGTTACCCTTTAATACAATACCGCCGTTGAACTCAGCTTCTGTCTGTGATGTATAGAAGCTCATAAGTGCTGCGATAGAGAATGTAAGGTACTTAGGAAGCTTGTTAAACTTCTTAACATATCCTAAGAATGAAGGTAAACATCTAGCTTCCCACTTAGATACTGAGTTAAGTGAAATGCTTAATAATCTATGATCTACGAATGGGTTAAGGAATCTGTCGATAACAGCCTTAGCGAACTCTTCGCAATCTTCCTTAGAAAGTGAAAGTGTAGGAATAACTTCGTTGTAAAGTGTCTCTTCCATGTACTTTCTGATTACAGGATCCTTCATAGAATTCTCTACATTATCGTTACCAGCAAGGAATGAAGCTAATACAAATGATGTATGAGATCCGTTAAGGATTCTAACCTTTCTTTCCTTGTATGGGTGATGATCCTTAGTAAATACTACATTAAGTCCAGCTTCCTTAAATGGAAGTTCCTTCTCAAGCTGCTCAAGTGGAAGGTTAGAATCACTCTCTACAACCCAGAGACCGAATACTTCAGCTCTGTCGATAAGCTGATCCTCATATCCCCATTCCTCGCAAAGCTTAGCTGCGTCTTCTCTTGGATATCCTGGAACAATTCTATCTACGAGTGTTGGGCAGAATGAGCAGTAATTGTTAACCCAATCCTTGAATCCATCTTCAAGTCCCCAAAGCTCGATAAACTTCATGATGCACTTCTTTAATTCAATACCATTATCAGCGATAAGCTCACATGGAAGTAAGATAAGTCCCTTATCAGCTGCTCCGTTGAACTTCTGATATCTCTTGTAAAGGAGCTGTGTAAGCTTTCCTGGGTATGTCTTAGGAGGACGTGCATTAGGATCGTTATCTGTCTCGTCAAATACGATACCAGCCTCTGTTGTATTAGAAACGATGAATCTAAGAGTCTCGCTTGTACCATACTCAATGTACTTGTCATAATCCTCAATAGCTGCAACTGCATCTACTACTGATGTAATCTGACGTGTGATTTCCTTAGGCTCTCCATCAACAAAACCTCTTAACTGAAGTGTGTACTGGCATTCCTGATCATGGAATCTCTCAAGTGTACCGAACTCGATAGGCTTAACGATAACAACACCACCGTTGAAATCTGTCTTCTCATTAGTTACATCGAAGATATAATCAACGAATGCTCTAAGGAAGTTACCTTCACCGAACTGCATAACCTTAACAGGTCTGTCAACTGCATGTGTAATACTCTTGTTTAATCTCTGCATCTTAAATCTCCTTTTTTCATTGGGAATAATCCGTTTTACGATAACGGTCCCTAATTATTAACCAGTAAATGGTATGTAAATAAGTGCATGTAAGCGCTTTCATAAATAAAATATACTTAAAAATGCTCTAAGTCAATACATTTTTCTGCTTTTTAAAAAATTCTTACATTACACTTGTTTTTATAATAATACCATTGTATAATTCATTTATCAATATGTAAGCGCTTACATTTATTCATTTTTTATCAATTTTTGTTAGGCGATACATTTACATTCGTCAAGAGATGAGGTCGCACATGAATATTAATATATATGATGTTTCTAAAAAAGCTGGTGTATCCATAGCAACAGTTTCAAGGGTTCTTAACGGCAACACCAGGGTTTCTGAAAAGACAAGAGACAAAGTTATTAATGCAATGAAAGAATTAGACTACACTCCTAATGTATTTGCAAGAGGATTAGGTCTTAATACTATGAAGACAATTGGCATTATGTGCATAGATTCATCTGATATATACCTTGCCAACGCTGTTTACTATCTTGAACAGGAGCTTCGCAAATACAACTACGACTCTATTCTTTGCTGCACTGGTAAAGATTATAATAATAAGAAGAATTATCTCGAGCTTCTTTTGAGTAAAAGAGTTGACGGAATTATTCTTGCCGGTTCACAGTTTGTAGAAAATACCAGTGAACATAACAACGACTACATTATTAATGCAGCTAAAGATGTTCCTATAGTTCTGGTCAACGGCTATCTGGACGCTGCCAACATTTATTCAGTAATGTGCAATGATGAAGAAGCTGTATACAATGCGACAAAACTCTTGATAAATAATTCACATCGTAATATAGTTTACTTATATACGAGTACTTCATACAGTGGCATGAATAAGTACCACGGCTATCTTAAAGCAATTAATGAAGCTGGTATTACTCTCCCGGATGAATTCCATCATCTGTGTGGCAAGAACATATCTCATGCCAGGGATTATCTTACATATCTATATGATAAAGGAATGAAGTTTGATGCCGTTATGACATCTGATGACTCTATCGCTGCCGGTGCTGTCAAGTTTGCACATACTCACGGAATCAGAATTCCTGAGGATTTAGAGGTTATTGGATACAATAACTCTGTTCTTTCATTATGTACAGAACCTGAACTTACCTCTATTGACAGTAAGGTTGAGGAACTATCCTCATGCGCGGTAAGCGTGCTAATGAAGGTTTTATCCGGTGAAGATGCTGACAATCACAGTATCATCGCCGCTGATATAATAAAACGCAACACAACAATATTTTAATTCACAGGAGGATTATGAATCATGAAACAGTTCATGGACAAAGACTTTTTACTTTCAACTCCAACAGCTCAGCATTTATTCCACGATTATGCAGCTAAGATGCCAATACTTGACTATCACTGCCATATCAATCCTAAGGAAATCGCTGAAGACAGAAAGTTTGAGAACATCACACAGGTATGGCTTGGTGGCGATCATTACAAGTGGCGTCAGATGAGAACTAACGGTGTTGATGAGAAGTACATCACAGGTGATGCTTCTGACCGCGAGAAGTTCCAGAAATGGGCTGAGACTCTTGAGATGGCTATCGGTAACCCACTTTATCACTGGAGCCACCTTGAACTTCAGAGATACTTCGGATACAACGGTATTCTCAACGGCGATACAGCTGAGGAAGTATGGAATCTCTGTAATGCAAAGCTACAGGAAGATTCTATGTCAGTTCGTAACCTTATCAAGCAGTCAAATGTTACATTAATCTGTACAACAGATGATCCTGTTGACTCACTTGAGTGGCATCAGGTTCTTAAGGATGATAAGACATTTGACGTACAGGTACTTCCTGCATGGAGACCTGACAAGGCTATGAACATCGAAAAGCCTGAATATCTTGATTACCTTGAGACATTATCTAATGTAAGCGGAATTAAAGTTAATTCATTTGCTTCATTAATGGATGCTCTTAGAAACCGTATGGATTTCTTTGCTTCTATGGGATGCTCAGTATCAGATCACGCTCTTGAGTATGTAATGTACAAGCCATACACAGAAGAAGAAATCGAAGCAATCTTTGCTAAGAGATTTTCTGGTTCTGCTATCACTACAGAAGAGATGAACAAGTTCAAGACAGCATTCATGGTATCTGTAGGTAAAGAATACAACAAGCGTAACTGGGTAATGCAGTTACATTATGGTACAATCCGTGATAATAACAGATTCCGTTATGACCAGTTAGGTCCAGATACTGGATTTGACTGTATCAACACATATGACTGCTCTGCTGAGATGGCTCAGTTCCTTAACGCACTTAATGCTACAGATGAGCTTCCTAAGACAATCATTTACTCACTTAACCCTTCAGTTAACGCTGCTATCGGAACAGTTATCGGATGCTTCCAGGATTCTAAGGCTGTTGGCAAGATTCAGCAGGGTTCAGCTTGGTGGTTCAACGATCATAAGGTTGGTATGACTAACCAGATGACAAGCCTTGCTAACTTAAGTCTTCTTGGTAACTTCATCGGAATGCTTACAGATTCAAGAAGCTTCCTCTCATACACAAGACATGAGTACTTCAGAAGAATCATGTGCGAGCTTATCGGTGGATGGGTAGAGAATGGTGAATACCCAGCAGATGAGAAGGCATTAAAGAAGATTGTTGAAGGTATCTCATATAACAACGCTGTAAGATACTTTGGATTTGATCTTTAATTAATACCTAAAAAGACAAAAGCCGCTGCCACAACATTTGTGGTAACGGCTTTTTTACTACTTATTCTGTTCTGCTAATAACTTCTTTAACCTTTCAACTTCTGCCTGTAACTCATTATTCTTCCCTGAAAGTTCATCATTCTGTTCCTTCTATGCTTCTCTCTGTAATAAACATTTTCTTCATTTTGTTCTCCTCATTTATCCTTATTATATGTATCTATAGAAAAAACCCGCTGGTTAATCTCTTAACCAACGGGCTTTTACTGTTCTTTCATTATTATATTGTTCTTATCTTTTATTCCTTGTCTTTTCCATTACATCAAGAGTATGCATCTTACCATATGCATCTCTCTTATGCTTTGGAACTTCTCCTGCTTCAGAATTAAATATACCGACATTCTGACCTTTGTTATGCTTTGCTGCACATGCCGGACAATATCTTCCGTATCTTATCTCTGCTCCACAGTCCTCACATTTGATATAGCTGTCCGAACCGTCAGGAATCTCTATTCTTCCTTCTCGCAGATACCTGTTAATTGTTGATACAGGAACCCCTGTTCCATCTGATATATTAGCTGCATTAGAAGGACCATGGTCTTCTATATATTTTCTCACCTTGCCAAAAGATGTCAGTTCCTCTGCTCCACAGTTGTCACACTTAAACACTTCTCCAAATGCATAACGCATAAGTTCCCCACACTTTGGACATATCTTGGCACGGTCATATTTAATCAGCGTATCAATCTGGCGCTTTTCCTTTTTCTGCTTTTCTCTTTCCTCAATCTGCCTTAAAGTAGGTTTCATAATCATACCTTCTTCCTTTCAAGTGTATCTCTGAATATATCTCTTCGTTCAGTTTTACCAACTTTATTAATATCTCTTTCTTTATATGTTCCGTCATTCTTGATCTGCTTTTTCTTATAATTCTTATCATCCGGTTCTTGTTCCTGTGCTGTCCTGTCTGCCCTGCCCGGTTCCTTAAGAGCTTTCTCCAGTATCTCCTTATTCTGAAATGCAGAATTGCCATGGTTCATTGATAACATCTGTCTCTGCTTCTGGCTTATATACTGTTCAAGGTTAGCATTACGCACGCCTAACCTGCATCCATATACTATCTTGTTCTCACCGATAACAACCTTCCTCACAATAATCCCCATAAGACTGTAATTCTGATTAAAGTCAGCAAATACAAGTCTTACCGGCATATTAATGACATTGTCCATATCCTCCATGCCAACAAAAGAGAATCCACTCTCACTCACATCTTTAACAATAACATCAACTGCCTTACGGTTAGTCCCTAACTGCGCAACTCCCGAGATACCTATAAACAGCCTGAAAGCCCCTCGTCTGTTAACTTCAAAGCCTTCTCCATTAGCTGTAATCTTATAAAATGTTCCATTATCTTCTCTTATTGAATTAACCGCAACGCCCTTCCATAACATTGGTGGCTTACTGTCCCTTATCATATATACACTTACCATAATACCGCCACCTGAAGAATTAAAGCTTAATATCTTTCCATTAATTCTTATTGGCTCAACCAATACGCTTTGGTTAACTTTTCTGATAACCTTAGATGGAAACTCATATTTCTGTCCATTCATACTTAATTCAATTACCAGGTTATTATCCTCGGGTATGTCCTGTAAAAGCATAGTTATTCTCCATTACACGCAATTAATGATATAATCATAACACATTTACAACAATAAAAAAAGACTCTCATGCCAAACTTGCATGAGAATCTTCTTTCATGATTAATTATTCTTCATCTTCTTCTGGTTCATTCCAGTTATGATATACATTCTGAACATCATCATCTTCATCTAAAAGTCCTAAGATTCTGTTCATCTTCTTAATATCATCCTCAGATGTAAGGTCTACAGTTGTCTGTGGAATCATAGTAACCTCTGCTGAAGCAAATGTTACTCCGGCATCAGCTAATGCCTGATTAACAGCATCAAACTCCTCTGGTGAAGTAAGGATTTCATAACAATCCTCTTCTTCATTGAAATCATCAGCACCAGCATCAAGAGCTAACATCATAAGCTCATCAGCATCTCCGGTATATTCTTCCTTGTCTACAATCATCTGTCCCTTGTTATCAAACATGAATGATACACAACCTGGAGTACCAACATTACCGCCACCCTTAGTGAATGCACTACGGATATTAGAAGCTGCTCTGTTTCTGTTATCAGTAAGAGCCTCTACGATAATAGCTGTTCCGTTAGGGCCATATCCTTCATATGTAACTGATTCGTAGTTAGACATATCATTACTTGCAGCCTTCTTAATAGCTCTGTCAATTGTATCATTAGGCATATTAGCTGCTTTACACTTAGCAACAACCTGTCTTAACTTACTATTATTATTAACATCCGGACCGCCTTCTTTAACAGCTATCATAAGCTCCTTACCAAGTCTTGTAAAGATTTTACCCTTAGCTGCATCATTGGCTGCCTTCTTATGCGCGATATTCGCAAATTTTGAATGTCCTGACATAAAAATACCTCATTTCAAATTATTGTTGTAACTATTCAGAGCCAGCCTCCAAAATGCTTCGCATTTTGGAGGTGTGGCGTATCCGCCAGATAGAATTTCAAAATCAGATATAGAAATGCAAGCATTTCTAATCTGATTTATGAAATTCTGCCTGGCTCTGAACAGTTACATATTAGCTTTAATCTTCTCAATCATCTCTGCATATTCAGCATCTGTAAGATACTTCTTATCTGGGTTCATAAGGAATACGCCACCCCATTCGAACTCGTCCTTATACTTAGGGCAGAGATGGAAATGAAGGTGATGACCTGTATCACCATATGCACCATAGTTAACCTTATCTGGGTGGAAAGCAGCCATGATAGCTCTTGCTACTCTTGCAACATCCTCAAAGTAAGCAGCTCTCTCTTCTGCAGTTAACTCGTTCATATCACCAACATGCTTCTTATGTGCTACGATACATCTTCCAGGATGACTCTGCTCCTTGAACAGATATACCTTTGATGTCTCAAGCTCACATATCTTAATACCAAACTTAGCTACGAGGTCACCCTCTACACAATATGCACAATTCTGATCTACCATAATCGTATCCTCTTTTCTATAACCAAATATAACTCATGCTTCTATATTGCCGGGTTTGAACAGATACAATCTGTTCAAACCCGTATTTAATTAATATGCTCTCATATTAATTAAATTGCATCCTTGATAGAGAAGCTGATTCTTCCCATCTTATCCTTACCCATACACTTGCACTTTACATGATCGCCAAGTGTAAGAACATCTTCAACATGGTTGATTCTCTCATTAGAAATCTTAGAAATGTGAACCATTCCTTCCTTGCCAGGAGCAAACTCTACGAATGCACCGAATTCCTTAATGCTTACAACCTTACCTTCATATATCTTGCCTTCTTCGAAGTCTTCTACAATAGTCTTGATATACTTCATAGCCTTATCCATTCCTGCCTGCTCAACACCACATACAGAAACGAATCCATCATCAGTAATATCAATCTTGACACCGCACTCATCAATGATTGCGTTGATTGTCTTACCACGCTGTCCAACTACTTCGCCAATCTTAGCAGGGTCAATAGATGTCTGGATAATCTTAGGTGCATACTCACCAACAGTCTTTCTAGGCTCAGCAATAGCAGGCTTCATACATGTATCCATGATGAAAAGTCTTGCTTCTCTTGTTCTTCTTATAGCCTCTTCAACGATTGGTCTTGTAAGACCGTGAATCTTAATATCCATCTGGATAGCAGTAATACCTTCTGTTGTACCTGTTACCTTGAAATCCATATCTCCAAAGAAATCTTCAAGTCCCTGGATATCAGTAAGTACAATATAATCATCATCTGTCTCGCCTGTAACAAGACCACATGAAATACCGGCTACCATTCTCTTAATAGGAACACCTGCTGCCATAAGTGACATACAAGATGCACATGTTGAAGCCATTGATGTAGAACCATTAGATTCAAATGTCTCAGAAACGGCACGGATTGCATATGGGAACTCTTCCTCTGATGGAAGAACAGGAACAAGTGCCTTCTCAGCTAATGCTCCATGTCCGATTTCACGACGTCCTGGTCCTCTTGATGGCTTAGTCTCACCTACAGAGTATGAAGGGAAATTATAGTGATGTATGTATCTCTTAGTAGTTACATTCTCATCAAGACCATCAACCTTCTGTGCCTCTGATAAAGGTGCAAGAGTAACAACATCACAGATCTGTGTCTGTCCTCTTGTAAACATTGCAGAACCATGAACTCTAGGAATAATATCAACCTCAGCTGCAAGTGGTCTAATCTGGTTAATAGCTCTTCCGTCCGGTCTCTTGTGATCCTTTAAGATCATCTTACGAACAGTCTTCTTCTGGTACTGGTAAACAGCTTCACCAAGAACTGCAAGCCATTCCTCATTATCTGCAAATGCTTCCTTCATCTTCTCAGTTACAGCATCAATATTCTTCTCTCTTGTCTGCTTGTCATCTGTGAATACAGCAACTTCCATCTCTTCTGGAGATACAACCTGCTTCATAGCCTCAAACATCTCTGCAGGAACAGCACAGCTTACATAAGAATGCTTTTCCTTGCCAACCTCAGCAACAATCTTATCAATAAATGCAATGATTGTCTGGTTGATATCATGAGCCTTATATATAGCCTCAATCATCTTGTCTTCTGGAATCTCATTAGCTCCTGCTTCAATCATAATAACCTTCTGCTTAGTTGAAGCAACTGTAAGCTGAAGATCTCCATCCTGCCACTGTGCCTGAGATGGGTTAACGATGAATTCTCCATCAATCATACCAATCTGTGTTGTAGCACATGGACCGTCAAATGGAATATCAGAAATAGATGTTGCAATAGCAGAACCAATCATAGCAAGTAATTCTGGTCTGCAATTCTCATCAACTGACATAACCATGTTATTAAGAGTAACATCATTACGATAGTCCTTAGGGAATAATGGTCTCATAGGTCTGTCGATAACTCTTGATGTAAGGATAGCATTCTCAGATGCCTTACCTTCTCTCTTGTTAAATCCACCAGGAATCTTTCCTGCTGCATACATCTTCTCTTCATATTCAACGCTTAATGGGAAGAAATCAATTCCTTCTCTTGGTTCTTTAGATGCTGTTGCTGTTGAAAGAACAACAGTATCACCATAATGCATTAATGCAGCACCGTTAGCCTGTGCACACACTCTGCCGATATCAACTCTTAAAGTTCTTCCGGCGAGTTCCATTTCATACTGTTTAAACATATGAACTCCTTCCATAAAAAATATATATTTAACAGAAGGTCCGAAACAACTGAAAAACACACCATAAACTACCGCCATGGTATACATTTCAGTGGTCTCGGGGTATCCCTTCTGCCATTAACAACGCAATAGGGCGGAGTTATACACTCCGCCCTGATTAATTACTTTCTTAAGCCTAAACGCTCAATAAGATTTCTGTAAGATTCAATATCTGTATCCTTAAGATATGCAAGTAAAGCTCTTCTCTTACCAACCATCTTAAGAAGACCTCTTCTAGAGTGGTGATCCTTCTGGTTAACCTTAAGATGTTCTGTTAACTCAGCGATTCTTTCTGTTAAGATAGCTACCTGAACTTCTGGAGAACCTGTGTCTCCTGGCTTTCTTCCATAAGTAGCAATGATTTCTGCTTTCTTTTCCTTAGATATCATGTCTAAATCCTCCTAAATATTAATCTCCTGCCACTAAGCTTCAGGTCGGAGTGTCCTATAGCTGGGTGACGGCTCATACTTGATTATTGTAACACAGGCATTAAACCTTTGCAAGTATTAATTATCCAATAAGAAACATATTTCTTGCAAAATCCGAATCTGCCGCAATCTGTCTCTTCAACCCTTCTACATCTTCAAACTTCATCTCTGGTCTTATAAAATGTATGAATTCAACATCAACCTTCTTGCCATACACATCCTGGTCAAAATCAAAAAGAAATGTCTCAACACTTATCTCCGGTGCATCACTTACTGTAGGCTTAGTTCCTAAGTTAGTAACCCCGTAGAATTTTTCACCATCTATAGTCGTCTGGGTAGCATATACTCCATTAGGTGGCAGGAGCTTATACTCCGTCGGATATATGTTAATAGTAGGGAAATCAAGCTTCCGTCCAAGCTGGTTTCCTATCGAAACCACACCTGTAACATTAAACGGTCTGTTAAGAAGAACATTTACCGTTTCCATATGGCCAACCTTTAATTCTTCTCTTATATATGTACTGCTGATTTCCTTATCCTGATATTTTTCCTTTTCAACAATAATAGTTGTAAAACCAAGTTCTTTTCCTGCTTCCACAAGCATTGCTGCATCACCTGCCCTGTCTTTTCCAAAACGGTAATCAGTACCTACAACAACATACTTTGCATGCAGCTTATCAATAAGAATCCTGCATATAAAATCTTCAGGTTCCATATGCATGAATTCATCTGTAAACGGATATTCAATCTCAACATCTATACCAAAATTCTCACACAGTCTGCGTCTTTCACTGCTTGTAGATATAAAATGCTGATACTTCTGTGGACATATTGAAAGCGGCAGGCTGTCAAATGTAAACAAAACTGCAAGCAGATTCTCCTCATCCGCTTTCTTCCTTACAATCTCAATAAGCTTCTGATGTCCTGTATGAATTCCATCGAACTTTCCTAATGTAACTGCACTTTTCTTATTTAATTGAAAATCATCTGTTCCATGAATGTATTCCAAAGATGATCACGCCCCTTTACTTGTTGTCTTCGTAAAATATCTTAACCGGATAAAGCACTTCATCTCGAAATTCATATACGCCGATAAAGCATTTATCAGAATCATACACTCTGTATTTCTCGTTATCATTGATTGCAGCATCTGCAGGTATCTGTTCTCTTGACAGCTTATTGCCATTGTGAAGATACCGGCTGTATTCTTCTGCAAATGTTATCTCCTGATAATCACTGAATATCTTATCTATGCCAGTTATCCTGTCTTCTATTTCACCCTTTAACACAAGAGCCGATATCTGGTTAAGTGTAAGTGTATCATCAAGCATGAATTCACCTACCCGCGTTCTTGTAAGCTTCATCATACATGCTCCACACCCAAGCTTCTTACCTATATCATCACATAATGACCTGATATAAGTTCCCTTTGAGCAGTCAACAGTAATAGTAACTGTTTTCTGTTTATCTGAAAGATTGATATCATTCACCCTTAATGTATTAATATGGACAGTTCTTGGTTTTCTTTCAATCTCAATACCTTTTCTTGCAAGCTCATAAAGCTTCTGTCCATTATGCTTTAAAGCTGAATACATAGGCGGTATCTGTTCATACTCACCTATGAATTCATTACATGCTTTAAGGACATCCACTTCACTCACATTAACCTCTGACTGGGCAACAATTTTCCCTGATATATCAAGAGTATCTGTCGTTGTGCCAAGAAGCATTACAGCCTCATAAGTCTTTCCCCAGTCAGTTATAAGGTCACACAGCTTTGTAGCCTTACCGATGCACACAGGAAGCACCCCGACCGCATCAGGGTCAAGTGTGCCTGTGTGACCAATTTTTTTAGTTTTAAGTATTCCCCGAAGCTTTGCAACTACATCATGAGATGTAAATCCCTGCTCCTTATATACATTTAAAACACCATTCATGCATTATCCTCATTATACTGCTGCTCAATCATTTCGCCAATCTTATTAACGATACTGTGGACATTGCCCTTAGCAGAGAATCCTGCTGCCCTCACATGTCCTCCACCGCCAAATGCTGTGGCAATTCTTGCAACATCAATCATTTTCTTTGAACGAAGACTTACTTTGTATTCGTCCTTATCTGTTTCATAAAGGAATATAGCCACTTCAACTCCGTCTGTTAAGCGTAACTGCTCAATAATTCCACCAAGTTCTTTGCCAGTGACACCATAGAAATTCATTTCTTCAATAGATACACTTGAAAATATACATCTGCCATCATAAAACAACACACTTTCAAGCAAAGCTCTTCCAAGAATCTGGTTCTGGATATAACTCTTCTTATAAAAGCTGTTATCGATAATGTCAGAATAATCAATTCCCATCTCCATCATCTTTCCAGCTATATCCATTGTCCTTCTTGATGTACAGCTGTACTTAAACACACCTGTATCATGGATTATTCCTGTATATATGCACTCTGCAACATTTTTATCGACCTTATCCTCGTCAAATGTTGTATAGAGAACTTCACATGCCGAACTTGACTGTGGCTCTACATAATTAACATCAGCAAATGAATTATTGCTTATATGATGATCTATGCAGATAGTCTTATCAGCATTTTCAAAGCAGCTCATAAATGGTTCAATTCTATCCATTGAACTGCAGTCAAGTACTACGAATAAATCAAAATGCTTATCCTCGGCCTCATGCTTAATATCATTAATACCAGATAAATAATTAAATTCATCTGACGGCTTTTCAAGATAAACAGTAACCTCGCACTCAGGAAGATTCTTCCTGATATAATTATATAAACCTAATGTTGAACCAACACAGTCACCATCAGGACGGATATGTCCTGTGATACCTATAACCTTTGCATGTCCGATTTCTTCAATAATATTCATGACTAACCTCTTTATTCTGTCTCGTCTTCAACCTCAACGTGCATCTTATTATCATGTTCTGTAACTTCATCAATAAGCTTAGACATATTAATACCATACTCAATTGACTGATCAAGAATGAATCTTATTTCAGGAGTATTTCTTAAATTGACAGTTCTTGCAAGCTGTCTTCTTATATATCCTTCTGCACTCTTAAGACCTGTAATCGTATCCTTCTGTGACTTTTCATCACCAAGAACACTTATATATGCCTTACATGTCTTAAGGTCAGGAGCGACCTCAACCGCTACAACCGAAGTCATAGGGTTGATTCTAGGGTCTTTAATCTCACTTCTGATTATATTACTTAATTCTTTCAATACCTCGCCGTTAATACGGGTATTCTTTACACTATTTTTACGCATATATTCTCCAAATAAAAACTAAATCCTATCTTGGCACTTCAACCATGATATGTGCTTCAATCATATCCTCTGGCTGGATATCATTGAACTTTTCAAATACCATACCACACTCAGTACCTGCCTTGATTTCCTTAACCTCATCCTTGAAGTGCTTAAGAGATGCGATAGGTCCTTCATAAACCTTCTCACTTCCTCTTGTTATACGGACAACAGAATCTCTTGTAATTCTTCCCTCTTCAACGATACAGCCGGCAATATTACCAACTCCTGAAGCCTTGAATATCTGCATGATTCTTGCATGACCGATAATCTTTTCTTCATAAATAGGCTCAAGCATACCCTTAAGGGCTGCCTCAACATCTTCAATAGCATTGTAGATAACGCTGTAAAGTCTTAAATCGACCTTTTCCCTCTCTGCAACAATTCTTGCCTGATTATCAGGCTTAACGTTAAATGCAATGATGATAGCATTAGAAGCAGATGCAAGTACTACATCGGATTCATTAACATTACCAACACCACCATGAATTACCTTAACAACAACCTCTTCATTAGAAAGTCTTACAAGACTTGACTTAACAGCCTCAACAGAACCCTGTACATCAGCTTTGATGATAATATTAAGTTCCTTCATATTACCAGCCTGAATCTGTTCAAAGAGTGCATCAAGAGATACCTTATGCTTAGTATCATCAAGAAGCTTCTTTCTTCCCTCGCTGATAAATGTCTCTGCTATACTTCTTGCTTCCTTCTCAGAATCTGCAGCCATAATGATTTCACCTGCATTAGGAACATCATTAAGACCAAGAATCTCAACCGGAGTAGATGGTCCGGCAACCTTTACTCTGTTACCCTTATCATCAATCATGGCTCTTATCTTACCATAGCAAGAACCTGCTGATACAGCATCTCCCACATGAAGAGTACCCTTCTGTACAAGGATAGATGCTACAGGACCACGTCCCTTATCAAGCTCAGCCTCAATAACAATACCTCTTGCCTTTCTGTCAGGGTTAGCCTTAAGTTCATTAACCTCTGCTGTAAGAAGAATCATATCAAGAAGCTCATCAATACCCTGCTTAGTATGTGCTGATACTGGAACAAATGTAGTAGAACCGCCCCAGTCTTCTGCAATAAGTCCATACTCAGTAAGCTCCTGCTTAACCTTCTCAATATTAGCATTAGGCTTATCAATCTTATTGACAGCAACAATAATCTCAACACCTGCAGCCTTTGCATGGTTAATAGCCTCAATTGTCTGTGGCATTACACCATCATCTGCAGCTACAACAAGAATAGCAATATCTGTAGCCTGAGCACCACGCATTCTCATAGCTGTAAATGCTTCATGACCCGGAGTATCAAGGAATGTAATAAGATTACCATTTACATTTACCTGGTAAGCACCTATCTTCTGTGTGATTCCGCCTGACTCCTTAGCTGTCACATGAGTTTCTCTGATTGCATCAAGCAATGAAGTCTTACCGTGATCAACGTGTCCCATAACGCAGACAACTGGTGGTCTTGGAACAAGCTTATCCTCTGGTTCTTCATCTTCCTTAAGAAGTTCTGCAATAACATCAACCTTCTCTTCATGCTCACATATGCAGTTGAACTCAAGAGCAATCTCTTCTGCTGCATCGTAATCTATCTCTTCGTTAATAGTAACAACCTTACCCTGTAAGAACAGCTTCTTAACAAGTGCTGCAGGAGCTACCTTCATCTTATCTGCAAGTTCCTTGATAGTAAGAGTATCTGGAAGAACAAGCTGCTTGATTGTCTCTTCTTCCTTTTCCTTCTTCTCAGGCTTTGTCATAGGCTTCTTATCAAATCTGCTGTTAGCGAACTTAAGATTTTCCTTAGCCTCATTATCTCTCTTTCTGTCATTCTTCTTGCTGTCTATTCTTGAATCATGTCTTCTTGAATCTGGCTTAGCTGAAAAATCAAACTCTTCCTTAGGTGCAGAATCTCTTCTGTCATTATTTCTTCTCTGACCTCCGTTAAATCCTCCACGGTTCTGGTCATTATCCTTTCTGAAGCCGCCATTTCCAGACTGTCCGTTTCTGTCATTTCTGAAACCGCCGTTATTGTTGCGGTCATTGTTTCTATAACCGCCATTATTATCACGATTACCATAACCACCATTGTTGTTACGGTCATTATTTCTGTAACCGCCATTATTATCACGGTTGCCATAACCGCCATTGTTGTTGCGGTCATTGTTTCTATAGCCGCCATTGTTACGGTCATTATTTCTGTAACCATTATTATCACGGTTACCGTAGCCGCCATTGTTATTACGGTCGTTATTCCTGTAGCCACCGTTGTTATCACGGTTACCATAACCACCGTTATTATTATGGTCATTATTTCTGTAACCGTTATTGCCTCGGTCGTTGTTTCTATAACCGCCGTTATTATCACGGTCATTATTTCTATAACCGCCATTATTACGGTCATTATTTCTGTAGCCGCCGTTGTTATCGCGCTGTCCGTCTCTGTTATTATTATCTCTTCTGGAATTCTTATCCCTTGAACTGTTCTGTGGGAAATATACCTGTGAGATATGCTTCTTATCATCAGCATTGCCAGACTTATTCTGTGTTCCCTGCTGTGGCTGCTTTGGAGCCTGATTCTGCTGTCTGTTATCCCTGTTATCATTCTTTACAGGCTGTGACTGCTTTGCTGGCTGTGCTGCCGGCTTATTCTCAGCCTTAGGTGCAGGAGCAAACTTCTTTCTCACACTTGAAATTTCTGCATCTGTAAGTCCGCTTACAGGCTTATAAGTCTTCTCGCTGTTGCTAAGCATATCAGTAATATCCTTAGATGTTATATTTAATTCTTTTGCCAATTCATGTACTCTCATATTTGCCATTTAACCTCTTTTCCAAATAACAGCACTGCTGTTATTCTAAACCCTGTTCAAAATATTTTTCTATGGTCTTTGCAAATCCTTCATCAAGGACTGCCAGTGATGCGCGGAATTCCTTTCCTATCGCGTGGCCAACACTCACCTTGTCACTAAAAAAATGTATCGGAACCTTGTAATAAGTACACATATTTGTAAACATTTTCTTAGTATTATCTGAAGAATCATCTGCAACAATAACTGTGTATGCCTTTCCGGTTTTAACAGCCTTCTCTGTTGAAAACTCTCCGCTTGCAACCTTTCCGGCTTTCTGCGCAAGTCCAATCATATTAAGGATTTTCTGTTTATTTTCCAATATTATTCAGCTCCTTTGCTAACTCATCATAGACAGCAGAATCTACTGCCATCTTAAATGACCTTTCAAGTCCCTTATTCTTAAATGCTTTAGACAGGCAGTCTTCATTCGCACATATATAAGCCCCTCTGCCATTCTTCCTGCCTGTAGCATCTATAACAATTGATTCATCCTGTGTCTTCAGAATACGGATTAAGTCCTTCTTATCCTTCATCTGACCGCAGCCAATACACTGTCTTTGTGGAATCTTCTTTACTGTAGCCACTATGCATCACTCCTAATAATTATTCTTCATCAAGGCTTAATTCAGATGGTTCAACATACTCTTCTTCTAAGTTCTCTTCTTCTGTATGTTCTTCAGGTTCAGCCTCGCTCTTAATATCAATTCCATATCCTGTAAGCTTTGCAGCAAGTCTTACATTCTGTCCCTGCTTACCAATTGCTAAAGAAAGCTGCTGCTCAGAAACAACAATCTTAGCCTTCTTCTCTTCATCATCAGCTACTGCTGAAACAACCTTTGCAGGGCTTAATGCGTTAACGATAAGCTGTGCTGAATTGCTGTCCCACTCAATGATATCTATCTGCTCATTGCCAAGTTCATTAACAATAGCTTTAACTCTTGCACCGTTAATACCGACACATGCACCTACAGGATCTACATTTGCAACATTAGCTCTTACTGCCATCTTAGTTCTTGAGCCGGCTTCTCTTGCAATACCCATGATTTCAACAACGCCATCTTTAATCTCTGTAACTTCTTCTTCAAAAAGTTTCTTAACAAGCTCCTGTGACTTTCTTGAAACTCTTACAACAGGACCACCCTTTTCTCTGTTAATTACATCAACAACATATAACTTAATTCTATCGCCTGGCACAAACTTCTTATCCTTGAACTTGTCATCAGCCTTAAGAACTGTCTGGAGTCTTCCAAGATCAATTGTAAGATCACCATTGTCAGCAACTCTCTGCACAATACCTGTAATAAGTTCCTTCTCCTTAGAATGATACTCATTATAAAGAGCATTCTTTTCCTGCTCTCTGATAGTCTGCACAATAGTATTCTTAGCATTCTTGGCAGCCTTTCTTGAGAACTCCTCAGACTTTACTTCAACAGTAATAACATCACCAAGCTGGCAGTCAGGCTTAATCTTTCTGGCATCTTCTAATGCAATATCAGTACCTGATACATATTTTTCTTTCTTATTCTCTCTGTTCTCTGGAACAATAACTTCCTCAACAACAGTTCTGTCAGAATAAATGTGGAAATCACCTGTTCTTCTGTCTAACTCAACACGACCGTTATCAGCCTTATCAAACTCAGCCTTGTACTCATCCATAAGAGATTTCTCGATAGCTGCAAACATAATCTCTTTATCGATTCCATTCTCCTTCTCAAGAGCATCAAGTGCCATAATTAATTCCTTATTCATTGCTTTTAATTTCCTCCAAAAATATATTATACTTCATCTACAAATGCCCATCTGATCATAGCCAGATTACTTCTGTCAAATGTTTTAGTTACATCATCAATACTGATTGTTACCGTATCTTTATCATATTCCTTAAGAACCCCGGAATATTCCTTAGATTTATCAACAGGACTGAATAATTTAATCTCAATCATTCTGCCAATACTCTTTTCATAATCCTTCTCTTTCTTAAGAGGTCTTGTAAGACCCGGAGAACTTACCTCAAATATATACTGGTCATCAATGTAATTCTCCCTGTCCAGTATCTCATTGAAAGCTCTGCTCACATTCTGGCAGTCATCAATAGTAACTCCGCCTTCTTTGTCAATGTAGACACGCAGATACCAGTCGCTGCCTTCTTTCACGTAGTCAACATCAAAAAGTTCCACGCCGTTAGCTTCAACAACCGGCTGTATAAGTTCTGTTGTCTTAGCTTCATAGCTTTCTCTTTTTCCCATGCAGTACTCACCCTTTCTAAAAGTATTCAGTTTTCTTATATATGAACGAAAGAGTGGACATCTCTGCCCACTCTTTCCGTATCACATATAGTAGCTTGTAGGGGAATCGAACCCCTGATTCCGCCGTGAGAGGGCGGCGTCTTAGCCTCTTGACCAACAAGCCATAGCTTTCGTTGTCTTGCAGTTGTGTACCGCAGCAACAATGATATCTTAACTCAATTATCGTAATCCGTCAAGCACTTTTTTGAATTTTTTTAAAAAATTTTCAAAAAATATTTCTAAATCTTCAAAAAAGCGCTTAAATACTGGATTTCAATCCAATTAATAATCTTATGCAAAACTAAAGATTGCTGTAAATACTCCCGCACTTGCGATTCCCATAATCACTCCTGCAAGTAAAACTCCTAACAAAACTGCTATTACACTCTTCTTAAATCCCATATCAAGAAAACTTGCTGCAAGTGTTCCCGTCCATGCACCTGTTCCCGGAAGCGGAATTCCAACAAAAAGTAATAATGCTACAAAAAGACCTCTTCCAGCCTTCTCCTTAAGCTTCTCTCCACCCTTGTGTCCTTTTTCAATACAGAAAGTAAAGAACTTTCCAATATATTTCTTATCCTTTCCCCACTCAAGAACCTTTCTTGCAAAAAGGTAAATAACCGGTACAGGAAGCATATTACCTATTACGCACACAATATATGACTGTAACAATGGTAATTGGAATCCCTGTGATACAGGAATTGCACCTCTAAGCTCAATAAGTGGAACCATAGAAATAAGAAAAATATACAAATACTTTTTTAACATACTATCTCCTATTTAATTTAATAATAAACAAAATTGATAATACATAATATTTGTTAAAAAATCAAGTGTATTATATATTCTCAATCTGCCAGTCAATCGGTTCTACCCCATTAGCCTTTAAAAATTCATTGCACTGGCTGAAATGTCTGCAGCCCAAAAAGCCTCTGTACGCAGATAACGGACTCGGATGTGGTGCTTTAAGAATAAGATGTTTCGGATTATTAAGCATTGATGCCTTTCTCTGTGCAGGCGAACCCCACAGCATATACACAATAGGTCTGTCCTGCATATTGACAGCATTAATAACTGCATCCGTAAACTGCTCCCAGCCGTGTCCCTGATGTGAATTAGCCTGATGTGCTCTTACAGTAAGCACTGTGTTAAGCAGAAGCACTCCCTGGTCGGCCCATTTCTTAAGATATCCGTTATTAGGAATATAACATCCACAGTCATCATGCAGTTCTTTATATATATTCTTAAGTGAAGGCGGTGCTTCCTCTCCCGGAAGTACCGAAAAAGACAGTCCGTGTGCCTGATGTACATTATGATAAGGATCCTGACCAAGTATCAGTACCTTAACCTTACTAAGTGGCGTAAAATGAAATGCATTAAATATATCATCTGCCGGAGGATATACAACATATTTGCTGTATTCATCCTTAACAAACGTAAATAATTCCTTGTAATATGGCTTGGAATATTCCTCCTTAATAGCAGGAAGCCAGTCATTATCTATCATCGACATATCCATATCCTCCTACATACGCATAGGAATACCATTATCTGCAAGGTATTTCTTAAGCTCCATAATATCAAGCTCCTTATAATGGAATAGTGAAGCTGCAAGTGCTGCATCTGCTTTTCCCTTAGTAAATGCATCAAGAAAATGTTCTTTACTGCCTGCACCGCCTGAAGCAATTACAGGTATTGATACATTTGACGCAATTGTATTAGTAAGCTCAATATCATATCCGGCTTTCGTTCCATCACAATCCATACTTGTAAGAAGAATCTCTCCTGCACCGAGCTTTTCTGCCTTCATAGCCCATTCTACAGCATCCATATGCATATCAACTCTTCCGCCATTCTTATATATGCTCCAATGACCATCACTATTCCTCTTTGCGTCAATTGCAACTACAACACACTGGCTTCCAAACTTATCAGCCGCATCAGATATAAGCTGCGGATTCATAATAGCCGCCGAATTAATTGATATCTTATCAGCCCCTTCTCTTAAAAGTACCTTAAAATCATCTGTGCTTCGTATTCCACCGCCTACAGTAAACGGAATAAACACTCTTTCTGCCACTCTTCTTACAAGATCAACAGTTGTGTTTCTTCCATCACTTGAAGCTGTAATATCAAGAAATACAAGTTCGTCTGCACCTGATTTATCGTACATTGATGCAACCTCTACAGGATCCCCTGCATCTCTTAAATCAACAAAATTAGTTCCTTTGACAACTCTTCCATCCTTGCAGTCAAGGCATGGTATAATTCTTTTAGTAAACATCAGCAACTCCTTTTAGCAATTATAATGACGCAAAATTCTTTAATATCTTAAGTCCTACATCACTGCTCTTTTCAGGATGGAACTGGCATGCAAACACATTGCCGCTTTCAACCGAAGCATGAATATGTGTAGTATACTCCGTAGTTGCTGCCACAATTCCCTCATCTGCTGCCTTAAGATAATAAGAATGTACAAAATACACATATGGATTACCTTCAAGTCCCTTAAAAAGTCTCGCTTCAGGCTTAATATCAAGAGAATTCCATCCCATATGCGGAATCTTGAAACCATCCTTAGCAGGAATCTTTAATATCTTTCCCGGAAGAATATCAAGTCCCTCCGCCCCCGGAGTCTCATCACTTTCCTTAAATAAAAGCTGTAATCCCAAACATATTCCAAGGAATGGGGTTCCATTACCTGTCACTTTCTTAATAGTATCAACAAGTCCGAACTTATCAAGATTGTTCATTGCATCACCAAATGAACCAACTCCCGGAAGAATAACCTTATCAGCTTGTAAGATTTCACTTGAATCTCTTGAGACTAAAACTTCCTCTCCTAATGATACCAGAGCCTTTTCAACACTCTTTAAGTTACCTGCGTCATAATCGATAATTGCTATCATTGTACTGCCTTTCCGTATTCTTCTATTCTGTAATAATAATTAGTAAAATCTGTATCTGACATTGATGATAATCCTATTGCTTCTGTTTCAGATATCTTAAATGTATCCTGTAAAGCCAATACTATCTGCTTATATACAGCAGTAAACTTATTATCAATGCCTAACTCCTGTGCCTGCGGACGAAGACTATTATATCTGTTCACTCCCTTAATAAGGCTGTCAAGTGCTTCTGTCTTCATGTTAAGTTTCATATAATTCTCATATGAATCATATTGTTTCTGAACATACATAATTGTTGAAGCCTGCTCATAAAGAGTCTTATCACTGCCATTAAGCTTTATTCCGCTTAACTTATCATAAGCCTTCTCATACTGCTCATTGCTGTAATAATCTTTAGCCTGAGAAACACTGTTGTTATAATAAAAGCCTGAACTTAAAACACTTATAAGTACCGAAACACCCGCCACAAATAATACAAGCATAACAATCGAAACAGGCTTTATCTTAAGAATATCCTGCGGTTTAGGTGGTTCTTTCGGTTTCTTTACCTTCTTAGGCTTTACCTTCTTAGGTTTATTAGCCTTCTGTGCTTTCTTAGCCTCTCCTGCCTGCTTCTTTTGCTCTTTCTTCTCTGCTGCCGCAGCTTTCTTTAATTCCTTATTCTTCTGCTTTTCTTCTTCATCAAGTCTTTCGGCTTCTTCCTCAGCCTTCTCCTCTTCAATGTGCTTTGCTTTCATCTGTTCAAGCCTGTACTTAAGTCTTGCAAAAAAGCCTTTCTTAGGAACCTGTGACTCATCAAGCGTACTCTTATTTCCGAACACATCTTCTATAATCTGCTCATTCTCATCTTTAGGTTCATCTCCCGATGATGAATTTCCCTTATCAGACGATTCTTTTACTACATTCTCTTCTATACGTTCTTTCTCTCCCACAGCTTCTGATGTACCCTCTGCAGCTTCTGATGCACTCTCTGCAGTTTCTGTATCATCCTCAAGACTGTCAAAGAACACTTTCTTAATCTTCTTGAAAAAGCCTTCTTTCTGTGGTTTTAACTTTTTCTTATCATCTGCACTAATCGTCTGTGCCTGAGTATCAGCACTTTTTTCATTATGTTCTGTTTCTTTATCAGGAGAACTTCCAAACAGATCATCTATAGACGCACTGTCTGACTTAACATCATCAATAATATCATCAAGATTCATATTCATAAGTCTTTTCATATCGTCATCTGAAAGTTCTGAATTATCATCTGATGTCAACTTTGCCTCCGCTGCCTCTTCTAGCGGAGTATTATCAAGAAGCGCCTCTAACTTAGCGTCTGCATCAGCTTCACGCTCTGGCTCATTAGCCTCTTTAACAGCATTCTCAGCCTCAAGCTTCTCTTTAGCCTGCCTTGCAATTGTCTCTGGATCATTATAAGACTGGCTCTCCTGTTCCTTTTCATTCAGCGCATTAAGCATATTACTAAGATAATCATCCTGCTGTTCATTATCAGCCAAAATTCTTACCTCCCATCCAATCAAAATATACTAAAATATTATCATAAATATTGATTATTAACAACATTTTACAAGTTCTTTTATAAACTGTGCTCCATTCATCTCAAAAGCACATGCCCTGTCCCCGATTTCCTTAGGAATCTGGTAAAATGTACTGTGAACACGATACATCTTAGCCTTCTGATTAATCATCACAATTCTTTCAAATGGCCATCTTATAACATTAGGGTTAGAAAAATCTTCCCCCAGTTCCACAATAACCAGCTTCTTTGCAAGTGAGGATGACAGCCATTTATTGTAGAAATCCCACTGTTTCTCCTCTTCTTCAGCATTATTTTCATTGACCGGACAGACAATTCTTCTTTCATTAAGTCCACAATTCCTGATTGTACCAGCTTTATCAGTAGATACAATAAAGTAATTCACATGTTCCATAGATGCAAACAGCTTTTTCAGATTGTCATATATTTCTGTATCATCAGAAGAATATATTTCTTTCCCCAAGCCAAAAAGTACATAATCAGCACTCTTTATATCATCAATTAAATCATTATAAATCATAAGTACCTCCATTTCATAACCATATGATTATAACATCTTTTGAGATGGTTGTCATCGCTTCAGTATTTTGTGCAAGCACAACTGTGAACTTTCCATATCTTCTCTCATCGCTGCTCGCGCAAAAAAGGACACCGCCCATGTCAGGCGGCGTCCCATAAGAGGAAGTGTAAAATGAAGAAAATTATCTGAGTAATTTATCGATTTCTGATACAAGCAGTCCAATTTCTGGCTTTGACAACTGAACATCTGCACCAAGTGATTCTCCCTTTGCTCTCATCTGTTCATTAATAAGTGATGAGAATATAACAACCGGAATATTCTTTAACTTGTCATCAGACTTAATAAGCTTTGTAAGTCTGTGGCCATCCATAAGCGGCATCTCCAGATCAGTGATAACACAGTCTATATCAAGCGGTACTTTTCCTGCCTTGGCATCTGATATAAAATCCCATGCTTCCTGACCATTATGACATAATGTAAGATTATCATAACCTGATTTAACAAGTGAATCAGATATCAGCTTAATAAGAAGAGGTGAATCCTCTGCTATGACAATATGTGCTTCACTTCTTGGTCTGCCTTCAAGCTTGAGAATATCAGAAGTCTTAAGACCTGTCTCCGGACTTATATCTGATACAATACGCTCAAAGTCAAGAATAATAATAAGCTGACCGTTAATCTTAACAATTCCTGTGGCAATTCCGTTGTCAGCAGTACTTATTGTTGTATCTGGAGTAATAATATCAGCCCATGATACTCTGTGGATTCCAACAACTGTATGTACATGAAAAGCGACATTCAATTTGTTGAAATTAGTTATAATAAACATATCCTTCGAAATATCTCCTGAAGGAGCACTTTTAATAACCTTAGCAAGGTCTACAACTGTTATCATTAAATCTCTTGGCATGAATATTCCTTCTACACTAGGATGTGCATTCGGAACCGGTGTAACCGGACTATATGGCACAATCTCTTTGATCTTGGCAACATTAATACCATAATGATTATTCCCTATTGTGAATTCAAGAACCTCTAACTCATTAGTTCCACTCTCTATCAAAATATTAGTTTCCATATTAAATTCCTCCATGTTGTTCACGAACAACTTCTATGTGAAGATTATAACAGAAACATATTAAAAAAACAATGAAATAATGAAAAACTTATCTTACAGGTCTTATAATGCTTCTGCTGCACAGATAAGTTATAAGGAAATATCCTCCATAAATAACAGCAACGAATGCGAGCGTAAGCCCGATAGATGCTGCCATTGAACTCATTCCCATAGTTGCAAGAATTATGTTAATAAACTTAATTCCAAACACAGAATGTATAAGTGCAAGAATCAGTGGAAATGCGAAGAATATTCCAATCTGCTTAAAAAGCGCCATATCAATCATTCTCTCATCAACTCCAAGCTTCCTTAACATTCCATATCGTTCCTTATTGTCTGCACTGTCTGACAATTCTCTCAAAGCAAGAATTGCCGCACTGCTTATAAGGAATATAATCCCTAAATATAAGGCAATAAATGTAACTAATGCCCCAAGCCCGACACTGCTTTCAGCCAGGTCAATTCTGGAATTCCAGCTAATGAAACTCGTTTGAAATGATATATTTTTCATTAAATTGTCTAATTGTGTTTCAATAGAATATCTTTCTTCCTTAGTGTCTGCCCTATAGTCAGCACTAAGCCCCATATTGCGTACCTGCTGTGGTTTTACCGCGTTATCAGGCACAACAAGAATCCCGTCATTCATATTCTGAACGCCAATCTGTACAAAACCATCCATGCATTCACTATATCTTGGTTTATACTCTTTTCCATTGACAGATAATATAATTCCTTTCTTTAATGCCTGATTCCTTATCATAACCATGTTCTTATAATCTGCCACTATAATATATTCATCGTCATTAAGTTCATACGTACTATTACCATACAGTCTTGCAACAGAATTATAATCGCCAATAGTCATTACCGGCATAATAGTATCTGCCATAAACTGATAATCATCTGTATTAATATCCCCTAATGTATCTTTAACTGTCAATCCGGTGTTGTATATATTATATTCTGCAACATCCTTAAAATACTTCTGCGCATCAAATCCACTGTTATTAAGTGTTTCTATTATACTTAATTTGGAATCTTCCAGCATTTCCCTGTCTTTTTCATTCATATCCTGTGATGTGGCATATGCCTCGCTCATCGCATCATATGAATATTTTGCAAGCTGTACATCAACAGGACACATACTGTCCAGATCCTTTGAAAGCGAATCCTTCATTGAAAGTGCTGCAGAAAGCACGCTTATTGTAATAAAAAGCATGATACATATAACAGTTGTCGAGAATACAGTAGTGTTAATCTTGCTGCAGAACTGCCTTAACACAAAGCTGTTCACACCTTTATAATACACACTCTTAATACTTGTGAATATTCTTATCATAAAACCTGAGACTGACCAGAATATTAAAAATGTGGCAACACAGCCAAGTGCAATAGGAATACCTATTTTATCAAAAGTATTTAAAGTTCTAACACCCCTTGTAACCATCCAGTATGCATAAGAAAGAATACCAACACCTATGACGAATACTATTGTGCAGACAACCGGGTTCTTCATGGTAACCTTCTCAGTTTTCTTACCTGCATTGAGAAGATCAATAAGCTTACATCTGCTGATACTGAATGTGTTAAATATCATAACTAACACATACATAATTGCAAAATATATTAAAGTCTTGACGCATGCCTTCATTGAGAATATGAATTTAAACTTAGTCATATCAGCATCAAACATATTAGCAACAATCACGCTCATAAACTGTGAAAGGATTGTACCAATAACAAGCCCTGCCACAAGTGAAACAATGCCGATAAGCAGTGTCTCAAAGAAAAGAATCACTGAAATCTTTCTCTTGCTCATTCCAAGTGTAAGATATATGCCAAACTCCTTATTACGTCTTTTAATAAGAAAACGGCTTGCATATATAATCAGAAATCCAAGTATGCACGATACGAATACGCTCACTCCTGAAAGCATGTCATTCATGAGCTTAATAATATCCATCATATTTTCTCTTACATCAAGCATAACACTCTGGCTGTCAATTGCATTAAACACATAAAATATTGCAACACCAAGAATAAGAGTGAAGAAATAGACGGTATAATCCTTTAAACTCTTCCTGATGTTCTTTAAAGATATCTTAAAGAGCATTATTAAGGTCGCCTCCTAACAATGTCACAACATCAATGATTTTATCAAAAAATTCTTTTCTTGTAGATTCGCCTCTGCGTATCTCATTGAAGATTTTACCGTCCTTGATAAATATCACTCTGCCTGCGTAGCTTGCAGTAAATGCGTCATGTGTTACCATAAGAATTGTTGCCGAAAGCTCAGTATTAAGAAAATTAAAGCTCTCAAGTAACATTCTTGATGACCTTGAGTCAAGCGCTCCAGTCGGTTCATCGGCAAGAATAAGCTTTGGATTCGTAATAATTGCTCTTGCGCTTGCCACTCTCTGCTTCTGTCCGCCTGACATCTGATAAGGATATTTGTTTAATACCTCTTCAATTCCAAGCTCTCTTGCAGTCTGTCTTACTCTTAGTTCAATCTCCCTAGCCGGAACATTCTGTATAGAAAGTGCCAGTGCAATATTTTCAAATGCTGTTAAAGTATCAAGAAGATTAAAGTCCTGAAAGATAAAGCCTAACTCCTCTCTTCTGAACTTGTTAAGCTTATTGCCCTTTAACTGGGTAATTTCATTGCCTCCGACATATATCTTACCTGTAGTCACCTTATCAAGTGTTGATATACAGTTAAGAAGCGTCGTCTTTCCTGAACCGCTCGCTCCCATTATAGAAACGAATTCTCCCTTTCCAACCTCAAACGAAATATTGTCAATCGCTTTGGTAAGACTTGATTTGTTTCCATAATACTTTTCAATGTTATCAATCTTAAGTATTGTTTCCATAATAATTAATTCCTTTCATATAGATTAATTATGTTTTACCACTTAACTAATCCGGTGTCGTTTGTTCAATATTACGGAACATTACATTTTTGTAACATTACGCCAGTACTATGTAATGATACTACTAACAGGTTTTATTGATAATTCTGCCATCTGATATCTCTATAATCTCATCAGATAGCTGGTCAAGTTCTTCCTTATCGTGGCATGCAATAATTATTACCGCTCCTCTTTTCTTCTGTTCTTCTAATATATCATGAACCTTCTCAACACTGACATCATCAAGTGCATTAATCGGCTCGTCAAGAATAATAATATCAGGATTTTCCATAACTGCTGCCGCAATTCCTAACTTCTGCTTCATTCCCAGAGAATACTTTCTGTAAGTTCTCTTGTCATCCGGATCAAGTCCGATATCTTCAAGTGCCTTTCTTATCTGTTCATCACCAATTCTGTTCTGAATAGATGCCAGCACCTTAAGATTCTTAAATCCTGTATAATTACCTATAAATGCAGGATTCTCAATTAACACGCCTATACTTTCCGGAAATGAGATATCTTTTCCAAGTATCTTTCCATTAATATCAATTATTCCCGAATCCGGAGTAATAAGCCCGCATATTGCACGCATAAGCATAGTCTTTCCTGAACCATTCTTTCCTCTTAATCCATATACTTTTCCACCTGTAAATTCCAGATTGATATCCCTTAATATTGGTGCTTTCTTAATCGTTTTATTAACATCTGTTATTTTAATATACATGTTTTAATCCTCCCTCACAAGAATATCTTTTTTATTAAATCCAATCATTCCAACCACATACACGACAATATACACAACAATGCATACCGCAGCTGACTGCCATACCTGTATTCTCTGTGCATTATACACACTGCTTCTTACCACCATCGAATTATTTCCTATCATAAGCGGATTGTTTATAAATACTGACATAACATTCCATGCCATAACTGCGAGCATGCCAATCATCGGATTCGTAAACATGGAGATTGTCATCTGAACCAGTGCTGTTACCAAAGAAACAACAACCGGCATTACAAGCATATACACTATAATCCACACGTTTGCCGCATTATCCGGAACAGATTTATTACTAATCTTTTCAAAAAGCTCATAATTAATCTTCATACTCAGGTTTCCATTGCATAATCCATATACAAATGCTGTTGCATACTGAATTGCATATACAGAAAGCACAGTCAGGCAGTTCCACAGACATTTACTGTTCCACCACAACCTTCTGCTTCTGCATTTCATAAGAAAATCAATTCCTACGCCTTCACAGTCATCATTGCAATAACTGTATATCATGAATGGAACAAGAAACTGAATCAGCATCCATACAAAAGGAAATACAATCTTTCCCTCCTTAATAATAAGAACAGGATCATAACCGCCCTGAATAAAGAATATCGTATCCATCATTCCGAATTCATGATTTCCTAATATTATCAGCACTCCGGCAAGCATAAGAACAGCGATTAAATATCTGAATCTGTCAGCATAGAAACCTCTTGCAATATCATGCCATATAACGCCTCTTATACTTTTGTTACTCATCTTCTTTTTTATATTCATAATACTCACGCTTTCTTTGAAGAATAAGACCTGCAATAATCAGAACAGCCATAATTAAAGCAGCTATGCCAAGCTTTCTGGCGCACTCTCCGGAACTATACCATGCAGCCCCGAATATAATCAGCTTATGGTAGGTAAGCGGTATAAATATATCTACTCCTGCAAATATAATAACAGCCACACCTGATATAACATCTGACGAAAATATTATTTCAAATATAATTCCTATAAAACATGTTATCGCAATCATCAAAGCCATTAATATCCAGTAAACAAACATTACCTGTATGCTTGTTACCTCACCTGCCGGCAATACATCCAGATTCATTAATTTATAACTTGAATAACTGTTCCAGTTAAAAAACACATCAAACTTAGTTGATGCATATGCAATTGCAGCCAGTTCATATATTAATGACAACACTGCCGAATACACTATCGTACAGATACTCTGCCACAGATATATTCCTGCTCTCGAACTGTATTTCAGAATTATCATTGGATCTCTGTCGCATTTCATCATTCTCTGATTACAGACAGCTGCTATAATCATCATCAGCGGAAACACATAATTCTGTGACATACAGGTCAATACATCTAATACACACGGTGTTCCCGACACATTTCTCTGTAAAGTTCTTAAGAAAACCGTAAGCAGAACTTCCTGTGAAATAACTGCTCCCGCAAGCCAGAACAACATTTCCCTGTTAACATATCTTCTTCTCAATTCATTCCACATATTATTTACCCATTCTCACATACTTACCCGGAGTTACTGAGAAATACAACTGCCATTCTTCTTTGTTCAGCTTATCAGCATTTATGCTGTGAGGAAATGATATGCTGTGGATAAGGAAAGGTACATCTACAGTAATGCTTGTCCCCTGCTCAAACTTAGAAAAATTAACATCTTTGTTAATATCTCTTATATAATCATTAGATATTCCCTGTGAGAAAGCTCCCGATGCCAGTCTGATATCTGCATAAGGAAATCCTTTCATCTCTCCCGTTATATCTAAAGTACATTGCGCAACCATAACGTATATTTCATCCTGTGTATCACTTCTGTCTTTTCGTTTATCAATTCCATACTCATTCATAAAATCATCAATTGACATAACCTTATAGCTGTTAACACAAGCCGAATATCCGCTAAGTTCAATCTGTTCATTAATCTCATATTCAGTGACACTTCCCTGTGGATACATATTATTGACTTTAACTATATAGAACGCTGCCACTCCCGCCAATATACATACTAACGCTATTATTAATATTTTCTTCTTCATATCAGATTGCATCCTTTCTTCTGCTTCGTACAAAATACGATACTGTTATCAGCACTATTAACATCACCATATCAATTATCATAAATTTCAGTTCAGAATAACGAAGTTTTGATGCTGTCAGATATTCCATAGGACCGTCTCTTCCAATAGATGAACAAACAATATAATAAAAGAAATACATCATGAATGGTGTAAGTGCGACCATAAACCTGTTATTTACAAGGTCTGCAAATATGTATGCAATACAGTTAATAAGTCCAAATCCCACAAATGCAAATAAAAATACTATAACAGCCATTGCAAACGGTGCTTTAAAAAATAAATCTCCAAAAACTGACAGTTTTGAAAAATTAAACTGTGAACTAACCGATTCAGGCTTAAAAGCCGGCAAAATCATAGCTGTCACAACAAATGATATAACAAGCGGAAAGCTTGCCACAAAACCACCTACTATAAACTGGGCAAAAAGCTTCGCTTTGTAATACTTCTTTTTATCAATTCTTGTAAATATATTATTAACATAATGCTTCTTCACATCCATCAATATACTTATAGAATATGGCAATGCTGTCAGCAGCGGCATAATAAAGTAATAAAGAAATACATAAGACCCCGGTCTTACTCCCATCCACTTCATATATAGTCCCGGAAGCTGTATACCGCTGTATTTTCCCATCTCAAGCAGTTTATCTAATGTTTTTCTTGCAGGAATAATCTCGTTCCATATATTAAATCCAACAATAACTAATCCTATTACTACAGATATTATAAGCATCTTATTCTTAAATGCTCTTTCCATTTCTATTTTAATTAATTTATTCATTTTCTCCTCCCGGTTCATGTATGATTGCTAATGGTCCTATATATGGTGATGTCCTATCATGAAAACTCAAAGCAATTGTGTCATTTTCAACCTCTTCGTCTGTAAATATACAATATAATATTAATTTTTTTGTTTCACCTTTTTCAAAACTGAAATATGTTTTTCCCATTTGATTGGCTTCTGCATCAGAGCCAACCGTTCCTGCATTTTTAATAGGCGGATGTGTTCCATCATCTTTTAAACTTTCTATATACCAAACAGTCTGAAAAATATTATCATATACACCAGATGTTTCGTTATCATCAACATCCTTAGTTATTTCTAATTCTACTGCTGCATAGTAATAATCTGATATAAAGTTATTATTACTATCCATGCTAGCCTTCTTATTTTCTAATCCATAATCAATCCTATTTATATCAAAGTCACACTGTCTCGATACTTTACAATCATTAACTCTTACATGAAATATGTTATAAGTACTTCTATCATTTTCATCATATTTACCAGATGTCAAAATATGCAATTTTACATCGAACTCTTCTCCATATCCAGCAATTTCTATTCCTTCATATGGTTTACTTTCTGTAGAATCATTTTTAACATTTACTGTAGTCTTCTCTGTCTCTTCCTGACTTGTTGCAAGTGTCGGCATTTCTTTTGTCAGCTTATCAAGCGTACCATTCTTAACCCCTATTAGAATTGACAATAATAATACTGCTATAACTGCTATACTTATTACTGCACTTTTTATTTTCTTCTTCATATTTCTCCCTTTCAAGTAAGAGATTGTATACCGTTATCTGATATACAATCTCTTTTCTAGCAGATAATTATATCAGATTCTATACACTGTCTGGACTCCATAAAAAACCAACTGAATATTCAGCCCCTGTATTACTTTCACACTTTATTGCTGCTCCATCATATCCATTTTCTTTGACATAGTTATACATCCATATCTCATCTCCTGGAAATACATCATAATCAATCAGATCAAAATCTTCATAGTAATTATGAGAATCATTACCATCTGAGCCAACAAGTGTTGCATTAAATGAATAATCATTTGATGAATAAACACCTTTTATGTATCCACAAGATGTATCTTGTTTGTCTCTTCCTCTGGTATAATCCAGATACTCCCCCGCAGATTCATCAAATGACATATGGGCATACTCATCTTTGCAATTATTAGCCCACACTACACCACCACCAATTGACATTACCATTGCTCCTGCTGCAACTATTGTTGTCAGCTTTCCTGTTAGTTTCTTTAAATCCATAAAGAAATCCTCCTTAGATTTTAATCAGATACATAAGTACCTGTCTGCTTCAATGTATCTTTTATATTTATCAATTTCAATAGCCCATGCACAAGCGGTCGTTTTTTTGCACAAGTGGTAACTATTTCATAAAAACGCTCTATCTAATTTGCCTCTGGTTCATGTATGATTGCTAATGTTCCTTTGCATGGTGACCCCTCAATATAAAAATCTATTGCTAATGTTTCATTCTCAAATTCTTCATCTGTTATAAGATAGTATAATGTTATTGTTTTAGTTTCACCCTTTTCAAGATGAACATTTCCATGAGTATTGTCTGAACTTGTCCCAACATTTTCATAATTTTCAATTTTATTATATGTACCATCTTCATTCAGTTTTACAGAATGCCATAATGTATGGAATTCATTATCATTATCTAATATTATATCATTATCATTAATATCCTTAGTAACCTCTAACTCTATCATTGCATAGTAATAATCTGATATAAAATTATAATCTGCATCAATACTATCTTTCTTATCGTCTAGTCCAAATCTTATTCTATTTACATCAAAATTACATTCTCTGGAAATATTAACGGTTCTAACAGATATATAAAATACATTATATGTTTTCCGATTATTTTCATCATATTTATATCTTATATCATCATCCCTCAATTCAAACTGCTGACCTATATACGCCACATCTCTTTTACTTAAGTTTTCTTCTCTTGCAGAATCATTACCTGTATTGTTTTGATTTTCATTTTGTATATCTGTCTGTTCATGTTTTGTTTCAAGTGTTGGCATTTCTTTTGTCAGCTTATCTATTGTTCCATTCTTAACACCTATTAGAATTGACAATAATAATACTGCTATAACAACTATGCTTATTACTGCACTTTTTATTCTTTTTTTCATGATATTTCCTTTTCAAAGTAAGAGATTGTATATCCATTACCTGATATACAACCTCTTTTCTAGCAGATAATTATATCAGAGCCTATAATTTAATTAGATACATAAATACCTGTCTGCTTCAATGTATCTTTTATATTTATTAATTTCAATAGCATATGCACAAGCGGTCGTTTTTTGACACAAGTGGTAACTATTTCATAAAAATGCCCTATCTAATTTGTCTCTGGTTCATGTATGATTGCTAATGGTCCTATAAATGGTGAATTTCTTAGATGAAAATTCAATGCAATTATGTCATTCTCAACTTCTTCATCTGTAAATATACAATATAATATTAAATTTTTTGTTTCTCCTTTTTCAAAACTAAAATTTGTTTTTCCAATTTTATTGGCTTCTGCATCTGAACCAACCGTTCCTGCATTTTTAATAGGTTCAAATGTTCCATCGTCATTCAAACTTTCTATAAACCATGAAGTCTGGAAAACATTATAATAATCATCCACATCATTATCATTAATATCTTTAGTTAATTCCAATTCGATAGCTGCATAGAAATAATCTGATATAAAATTATTATTATCATCCATGCTGTCTTTCTTATTTGCCAAACCATAATCAATCCTATTTATATCAAAATCACACTGTCTTGATATTCTACAATCTTTAACTCTTACATGGTATACATTATATGTAGTCCTATCGTTTTCATTGTACTTACGATCTACAGATATTTCTCTCCTTATTTCAAACTCTTCCCCATATCCAGCGACTTCTATTCCTTGATAAGGTTTACTTTCTGTAGAATCATTTTTTACATTTTCTGTTGACTTTTCTGTCTCTTCCTGTTTTGTTGCAAGTGTCGGCATTTCTTTTGTCAGCTTATCTAGTGTACCATTCTTAACACCTATTAGAATTGCCAATAACAATACCGCAATAACAACTATACTTATTACTGCACTTTTTATTTTCTTCTTCATATCTTCTCCCTATTAGAATGCTCCTTAAATTTTAATCAAATGCATGAGTACTTAACTTATTTAATTTGCTTCTGGTTCATGTATGATTGCTAAAGTTCCTCTATCTGGAGACCCGTAAATATGAAAATCTATTGCTAATGTTTCATTTTTAAATTCTTCATCAGTTATTAAAAAATATAATGTTATTGTTTTAGTTTCTCCTTTTTCAAAATATACATTTCCATGTTTATCTGGTACATCTGAACCAACAGCTCCACTATTACTGATACGCTGTAATGTTCCATTACTATCTACCTTTCCTATATACCACATTGTCTGGAACATACTTATTTCTCCATCAGGCGGTACATCATGATCATTAATATCTTTGTTAACATTTAATTTCACAGTTACATAATAATAGTCTGATATGAAATTATTATTATCATCCATGCTGTCTTTTTTATTTGTCAAACCATAATCAATCCTTTTTATATCAAAATCACATTCTCTTGATATATCTACTGACTTTACGGTTACATTGAAAACATTATATGTATCTCTATTATTTTCATCATATCCATACCTTATATCCCAATCTATTAATTCAAACTCCTGTCCTATATTTACTATATCTCTTTTTCTAGAATTTCTTACCCTAGCAGAGTTGCTACTGCTTTCATTTTTTTCAGACTCGTTTTCTGCTGACTTCTCCGTTTCTGTCTGACTTGTTGCAAGTGTCGGCATTTCTTTCGTCAACTTATCTAGCGTACCATTCTTAACCCCTATTAGAATTGCCAATAATAATACTGCTATAACTGCTATACTTATTACTGCACTTTTTATTTTCTTGTTCATATCTTCTCCTTATACTAGAAAGACTGTACATTGAATTTCATCAACATACAGTCTTAATGTAATTCCCTATTCACTTCTTTTCAAGAACATATGCACAAGCGGTCGTTTTTTGACACAAGTGGTAATTATTTACTAAAAAGATTAACTGATTTAATTTTCTTCTGGTTCATGTACGATTGCTAATGTTCCTTTGCATGGTGACCCATAATAATGAAAATCTATTGCTAATGTTTCATTCTCAAATTCTTCATCTGTTATAAGATAGTATAATGTTATTGTTTTAGTTTCACCCTTTTCAAAATGTACATTTCCATGAGTATTGTCTGAACTTGACCCTACATTTTCATAATCCTTAATTTTATTATATGTACCGTCCTTATTAACCTTAACACTAGTCCATAATGTTTGTAAATTATTATAATCATCTGCAAACATTTCATTGTCATTAATATCCTTGGTTACTTCCAATTCAACCGTCATATAATAGTAATCCGATATAAAATTATCATTATTATCCATACTATCTCTTTTTGTACTCAATCCGAAATCAATTCTATTAATATCAAAGTCGCATTGTCTAGAAATATTGACGCTCTTAACAGTTATATAAAATACATTATAAGTTTCTCGATTATTCTCATCATATGTATATTTTACGTCATTATTTCTTAATTCAAACTGCTGACCAACATTTGCTATATCTCTTCTGCTAGAATTTCTTATTCTCACAGAGTTACTGCTTTCATTTTTTTGAGACTCATTTTCTGCTGACTTCTTTGTCTCTTCCTGTTTTGTTTCAAGTGTCGGCATTTCTTTTGTCAGCTTATCTAGCGTACCATTCTTAACCCCTATTAGAATTGACAATAATAATACTGCTATAACTGCTATACTTATTACTGCACTCTTTATTTTTTTCTTCATATCTGCTCCCTTTTAGAAAAAAGATTGTATATATATTATGATATACAATCTTCTTTCTAATAAATAATTTAATTAAACTTTAGACACTATCTGGACTCCATAAAAATCCAACTGAGTAATCATCCCCTGTATTACTCTCACACTTTACTGCAGCATAATTATATCCATTTTCTTTGACATAGTTATACATCCATATCTCATCTCCTGGATTAACATCATAATCAATCAATTCAAAATCTTCACAATATCCCGTTTCATCCACCCCAACAAGTGTTGCATTAAAAGAATATCCGTTCGATGATTCTATACCTTTGATATATCCACATGATGTATCTTCTTTCAATCTACTAGACGTATAATCCAGATACTCCCCCGCAGATTCATCAAATGACATATGGGCATACTCATCTTTGCAATTATTAGCCCACACTACACCACCACCAATTGACATTACCATTGCTCCTGCTGCAACTATTGTTGTCAGCTTTCCTGTTAGTTTCTTTAAATCCATAAAGAAATCCTCCTTAGATTTTAATCAGATACATAAGTACCTGTCTGCTTCAATGTATCTTTTATATTTATCAATTTCAATAGCCCATGCACAAGCGGTCGTTTTTTTGCACAAGTGGTAATTATCTTGTTTTAAAAAACTTATTTAATTTGCTTATGGTTCATGTACGATTGCTAATGGACCTATAAATGGTGAACTTTTAAGGCTAAAACTTATAACAAGTTTATCATTTTCGACTTCTTCATCCGACAATATATAATATAATGTTAATGTTCTTGTTTCTCCTTTTTCAAAGCTAAAATTTGTTTTTCCAATTTGATTAGTTTCCGCATCAGAGCCAACACATGCACTAGTTTTAAATGACTGTGTTGTTCCATCGCTATTCAATTTTAATATAGACCAAGTCGTCTGAAAAACATTCATATAATCCATCACATCATTATCATCAATATCCTTTGTTATCTCCAATTCTACTGTTGCATAATAAAAATCTGATATAAAATTATTGTTTTCATCCAAACTTTTTTTCTTATTATCCAATCCAAAATCCAACCTGTTAATATCAAAATCACACTGTCTCGATATCTTGCAATCATTAACTTTTACATGATATATATTATATGTAGTTCTATCATTTTCGTCGTACTTACGGCCATCTATTTTTCTACGTATTACAAACTCTTCTCCATATTCAGCAACCTCGATTCCATCATAAGGTTTACTTTCTGTAGAATTATTTCTCGCATTTACCGTTGCCTTTTCTGTCTCTGCCTGATTTGTTGCAAGTGTCGGCATTTCTTTTGTCAGCTTATCTAGTGTACCATTCTTAACACCAATTAGAATTGCCAATAATAATACTGCTATAACAACTATACTTATTACTGCACTCTTTATTTTCTTCTTCATATCTTCTCCTTATACTAAAAAGACTGTACATCCATCAATGTACAGTCTTAATGTAATTCCCTATTCACTTGTTTTCAATAGCATATGCACAAGCGGTCGTTTTTTGACACAAGTGGTAATTATTCTTTATCTTTCTTAACATATTTGGTCGAAAGGAATATATGACATGTTACCTTTCCTTCCTTTTCCTCATACCTGATTTCCCCATTATATTTGGCAACAATATCCCTTATGCTCTTCGTACCAATTCCATGATTATTCTTATCAAGCTTAGTAGTCAGGAACGGATTCTTTCTGTTAAGAAATGTTTCTTTAACAGGATTCTCCACATCCATGAATATTCCACCCCTGCTTGTTATCTCAACATTGACATACGGATCACTGCATTTTGCTGCTGCCTCGATTGCATTATCAATTACATTTCCGGCAAGAATACACATATCTATATCATCAATCAGTCCAACCTGACCAAGTACCATACATGTAAATGCTATATTCTGCTTTTCACATTTATCATTCTTATCATTGAGAATATAATTGAGCGTTCTATTATCACAGTATTTTCTATAAGCATATGAATTGATTTTCTCACTCATTATATTCTTTAAGAAATCTTCTGCCTTATCATAATTGTTGTCATCCATATAACCAATTGCAGAAGTCAGGCACTGCTTAAGGTCGTGTCTTAACTTTCTGCTCTCTTCATACATTTTTTGGACACGTTCAACCTCAAACTGTTCGTTAGCATATTCCGTTCTTTTATTAATCTCCTCAGTCCTGTTAAAATAATCCTGCATCCAATGTCCGATTATTTCAAATGTTAAAACTGTCACAATTAATATTCCAGCGGTTTCTACACCATAGTTATATGTATCATATATACCTGTTCCAAAGAATAATCCTGCCAGCACTGAACTTACGCATATCTGTATGAACATCATTTCCAGATTATCCAATTCCCTGTATTTTATAATTACTGCAGACAGATAGACTACAAACATATATAATTCCACAATCAGATATACGATACATATTGCTATTATATCAGCCTGATTAGCAGATAATATGGCTATTCCGATACAATTTATCAGTGATATTTCCAGCATAACCTTAATTGTTATCTGTTCTATATACTGTACAATCAGAATCGCGATAATAATCATAAGTTCCATTATCACCCATGAGTTAATTCCATAATATGTCATTATATAGACTGCTGCCCCTGCACCCACTAACAGAACCATCTTAATCGCATGTATTATATTATCTCCCATCAGCTTACTTATCTTGTCCATAATAAATATTACACCTGTATTCATTACACACAGGAATACACATGTAAGCACTATATTGATTATATCCATCATACCTGTTTCCTACCTGTTATTATCAAACATGAATTTTCTGTATTCTTCTATGACATCTTTCTTCCTGCGCCTGCTTATAGGAACGCGCTCGTTATTATACATCACAAATACATCGTTATCTTCATCAATGCTCTTAATATATTTCATGTTAATAAGCACACCCTTGCTTGACTGCACAAATCCATATTTTTCAAGTTCTGCAACATGCCTGGTATATGAATCTGCCAATAATATTTCTCCTTTAAGACTTTTGACGCATATCTTCCTTTTCTGCGTTGCAATTGAAACAACCCTGTCAACATAGAATTTCTCTCCACCCAGTTCTATTACCTGCCTCATCTTTATCAGTTTATCAACTATCTTTACCATCATTCTTGTAAATTCACGGTCAAATCTGTCTTTAACTATATACCCAAGCGGTCTGAATCTGAATGCTTCATAAACCAGATTCTCATGAGATGTAACAAATATTATAATTGCGTCATTATTCATTAATACTATCTGTTCCGCAATATCAAATCCATTCTCATCGCCCAGTTCAAGGTCAAGAAATACCATATCATAAGCATTGTCTGAATAATTACTAATAATTGTCTGACCGTCATTGTAGATATCCACCTGACAATCTTCTCCCTGAAAATACTGCTTAAATACATCTTTTATAGTCGTCCGTTCCTTCTCACAGAACTCTCTGTTGTCATCACATACTGCCACTTTCATTGCTGTCTGTTATCTCCTTATAGAAATCATTCTTATAAAATGTAATCTTCACCCGTGTATATTCGCCCTTAACTGACTCAATGCTTACCTTAGAGCCTAATTTGTCACACAGCTTCTTTACAATATAAAGCCCCATTCCTGTCGCTTTGGAGTACTCATGCCCGTTCTCCCCTGTAAATGACTTGTCAAATACTCTCGGTAAATCAGACGCATTTATACCAATTCCATTATCCAGTATTTCAAGAACAATACATTTCTTATCCTCTGCTGCCGAAATCTTAATATACGACTCCGCCTTTGTCTTATCCTTGTACTTTATGCTGTTATTCACTATCTGGTTAAGCATGAATTCCATCCACTTTGCATCTGTAAGAACAATCCTGTCTGCATTGCTCACTTCAAATGTGATATCATTTTCAAGCAGATCATCCTTATTCTTTAATGCTACATTACTTATAATCTTAGACAGTCTGGCATCGTTAATTATATAGTCTTTTTCTGCATTTTCGCTTCTCACATAATAAAGAATCTGCTCAATATAGTTATTGATTCTGCGAATCTGCGTATTCATCCTGTCCGCAAATTCTTTATCACATTTATCCATGTTATTATGAAGCATAAGTGTAAGTGAGGCTATCGGAAGCTTTATCTCATGAATCCACATTTCAACATACTCTTTGAACTGCTCCATTCCCTGCCTGTATCGTTTAACATTCTCCGTCATCGACCTGTCTATGTCACTCACAGAATCATAGAAAATCTGCCCTTCATAGAAAGCCGGCCTGACAAGTGTCTCTGTAATAAGATATTTTTCTTCAAGTGCAGCTATGTTAATCTCCAGTTCGTCATAGAACTTCTTTCTGTGGTAATAATCTGCCAGCACAACTGCAATATAGCATATTATCATTATACATATTTCTGCGATTATCAACTGTACAGACACCTTGAATGCCGCCATCATAAGTACGCTTATGATAAGCATTGCCACAAATATGCACACTGAATACAGTCTGTCTTTAATATATTTTCCTAACCTCATACAAGAATATATCCCTGTCCCTTTCTTGTCTCAATAACATCTTCCAGACCAATATCTTTAAATCTGCCTCTTAATCTGCTTATATTCACAGTCAGCGCATTGTCATTAAGATACTCCTCATTGTTCCACAGCTCAGTCATAAGCTCATCTCTTGAAACTATATGCTCCCTGTGTGATAACAGATACATGAATATTGTCATTTCATTTTTAGTAAGAGTTATCTCTTCATCCTTATACTTAATTACACCCTTGTGTGGCAGTATTTCCATTCCACGGTAAGTTGTTGTATTATCTGACTTCGCACCAAGCCTCTTAAATACTGCATTAATCCTTAACAGAAGTATTGTCGGATTATACGGCTTTGTTATATAATCGTCTGCCCCATAACTCATGGAAAGCACCTCGTCAGCCTCGGAATCCCTGCTTGTAACCATAATAACCGGCACATCTGATTTACTCCTTAACTGCTGCAAAAGCATTTCCCCATTCATATACGGAATATTGATATCAAGCAGTACCAGGTCAGGCTCTGCAGCAATAATACTGTCACATGCATTTTTAAAATCAGTCAGTACAACCGCTTCATACCCTGAATTTTCCAGCAGTTCCTTAAGCTCCCTGCTTATATCTTTATCATCTTCAACAATCAGAATTCTGTTCATTATAAGTTCCTCACTGCATTTTGATATAAATGTATTGTAAACTGTTTCACTAAAAAAAGACAGAGAAAACTCAAAAAGGTTTCTCTGTCTTGATTTACACTGTTCCTAAACGCCCACCGTGTTAGAAGCTGTGGCCGCCGCCACTTCCTCCACCGCCGCCGGATGAGCCACTTCCTCCACCGCCGCCGGATGAGCCTCCTCCGCCACCTCCGCCTGACGAACCGCCAGAACTTGATTCTCGTGGAGAATATGTTTTTGTCTGATGTGTAAATACAACATTACAATTATTAAATGCCCTGTACTCAAACAATCCATTCATAAGGCTCTTGGTTGATGCCTTCTTCTTTGAGGAGTACACACGCACAATTATATAATTAATAACAACTGCAATAACAATCGCAAGCAATGCGTTACTTATATATTTCATTGGCTGTGCAATCTTTCTTCCCTGAAGCAGCGTATATTCCTGCTCATATACCTTCATCGCACATATATAATAGTCTGCATCAGATGCATAAGTATACACATTGTCGGTAATTGTTTCTGCATACGCCTTATTAATTGTCCTGTTAATAGCACCATTACTATGTATCCATATATTTCTGTTATCCATATCAATAACGAATATCGTTCCGCTCTCAGAGCCATATTTTTCTCTGTACAGAGACTTAATATAACTCTCTGTCGAAGTGCTGTTATAGCTTATAGAGTTAAACATAACATTACCATAAGTGGTAATTAATTTCATCTTATCCAGAAGCATGTTCTTCTCAGCAACTGATAAAAGAAATGCATCATCAACAATCACTGCTTCATAGCCTGTATCCGGATTAACATAGCAGAAATCCTGATTAGCAAAATCTTCAACCTCATAGCCTGTATCAGCATATACTCTGCCTCCTGCCAATGCGATACTTAGAACTGCTACAAGAAAGGTCAGTAAAAATGTTATTTTTCTACGCATTATCATTACCTCCCTTGTAATTATCAAACTGTGGCAGTCTTCTTGTTGCAAGCACATTGTAATACTTAATAAGCTCAACAAGTGTAAACATCAGCGAAGCAAGCACAAATATAACTGCACCATAATAAAAAAGGTCAGATACCTGATTAATAAGCAGAATCAGTGTTGAAACAGCCAATGCTACAAGTGCACCTACACTTCCCGGCACATTTTTTCCTCCTGATACTTCTTTATATGTCCTGCAATTACTAAGCGTAATAATAACGCCTATAGCAAAGCATGCCGCACTGACGAAAAAAGAAGAACCCACTGAAAATACTGCACTGAATAAAGAAAAAGCAAACATAAAATTAGGAATTCCAACCATGCATATTGCAAATATAACAACAACCTTCAACAATGGTGCCATTTTATTTTTTTCTTTCTTACTTACTCTGTTAATCCTTGCATTATTTCTGCCATCAGCCATCTGTTTTGCCAGATTATCATTATCTGTTCCGGCTTTATATCTGCGGCTGGAAAGCTTTGATTCTTCCCATGAGCCTCTGTCATCAAGCTTCTGGTCCCGTCTCTTTATTTTTCCCAGTTCAAACACATACAATATAATTGTAATTAGTGCTATTACAGCTGTAACATTAAGTGTTACCTTCGGTCTTAATGTGAAGAACATATTGAGTAATATAAATATCGGAACAGCCAGAAGTGCTGACCCGGCAAAATATCTGCCAATAGAAACCGGTAAATCTGCCGATACTTTTCCAGTCTGACCATTGACCGTTGCATATGCAACTCTGTCCCTGTTCCTATACGACAGAAACCACACTGGATACAATGTCCTGTCAACAGACTCAATCACCGCATTACATTTTGATTTAATAGTACTTTCTGTTTCATGAAGTGATACCCCTCCGAGCGGGATATTATTGGATACATAATCATATGTCTCTTCACCAGCCATATCAATTGCATCATTCATATAAACATCACACCCTACATCTGCCGTATCAGCATAAAATCCGCTAAGAAATGCCGGCGTAAATCCCGCCATATTCTTAACATCATACGGTGCAATCGCTTCACTTATATTATCATCAAATGAAGATGACGCATCAAACGATATTCCCTTATACTGACAGTCCATATCACCGTTAATACTAAAGTGGTCCGTATAAATGTAATCTCCCCGTCTTTTGCTTTTCTCTCCTCTTAATACAACAGGACCTTTCTGTGATACATGATAAGCCCAGTATGGCATATAGATTCCCCTGAAACCATCAATATATTTTTCATCTTTTAATTCCTTAGGTGCAAACCATGCACGCTTCATCATCTTCTTATATTGATTCTTACAATCCTGCTTGGTTTTGCTGAACGGAATAATATATCCCGGACGGAGTTCTTTGGAAATTCTGCTTTCCAGAACTGTAGATGCTCCACAGAAGCTGCAGAAATCAGCAATCGTATTATCTGTACTCATAATTTCACCGCCACACTGCGGACACTTGAATACCGTAACATCATACTCTTTACTTTCTTCAGCCGAATTTCCTTCTCCAAGATTATATGGATTATAATGTGTATTACAATGCTCACATAACATCGACTGTGACGATATATCGAAAATTAACCGTCCGCCACAATTAGGACACTGATACATTCATTCTCTCCCCTCATATGTAATAACTTAATTCAAAGTTATGCTAATTGTAGCACCCATTATTACTCTTTTCAAACCCACATTTAGTATGAAAACGCACAAAAAAAGCAGGTCATGCGACCTGCCTGTATACATTATATTTCATATTGCTCTTTCAAAACTGCACATTAAAATTCTTTCATCCGATTACTCTTAAGAATAACTCTCTTTGTTCTATCCAAACCGTCTTAA